>Ga0209455_1000041_pt1 | contig 428473 bp, 438 predicted proteins | sample AraplaCol_mCL_r2_FD_184275 | JGI IMG/M metagenome (GOLD analysis project Ga0209455, IMG submission 184275) | Arabidopsis root microbial communities from North Carolina, USA - plate scrape CL_Col_mCL_r2 (SPAdes) (version 2) | ecosystem: Host-associated > Plants > Roots > Endosphere | place...
CGGCTTCGAGCGCGAACGCGGTAACACCGGCCGCAGCCAGTTTTAGCGCATTCTCTGCGTTGAACGGATCGAGCATGCCGACCAGCACTGCGCCGCGCTTGAGAAGCGGCAGTTCGGCTTCGGTTGGCGACTGCACTTTGAGGACGAGCTCGGCGCCGAACGCGCTGGCGGCGTCGACGATTTCAGCGCCGGCTGCGACATATGCGTCATTCACAAAGCTCGCATTAATGCCGGCACCGCCCTGCAAGAGAACATGATGCCCCTGCTCTACGAGTTTCTTTGTCGTCTCAGGCGTCGCGGAGACGCGGGTTTCGTGCGCGCGCGTCTCAATCGGTATGCCGATCTTCATATGTCCTTGGACTCCGTGATGAGAATACGTCATCTTTCGATCGACGACGCATGGGCCGCGTCACTGCTAATGCACAATTCGCGACCTTGCCCGCTTACTAGCGATCGATTTTATGCTGGTCAGTGTCGCTGATTTGCCCATGCGGCGTTTCGTTGGAGGATGCCCTTGACGCCGTGAACGCCTTTGCGTTTTTTCTCACAAAATCCTGCAGGCTGAGAGGCGCCTTCCCTGTCAGATCAAACACGTCGCTGGACATACGGTCGTAACGCCCCGCACGATGCAAATCGGCCATGGTCGTGAGGTGATTGACGAGATGCAGCGGCAGACCTCTTTCGAGCAGTTTCTCGCGCCACGGTGTCACCTCGATGTCCCGATAGGTGATCGGACGCTCCAACGCCTTGGAGTATTCTCCGGCGTAAAAGTCCATGTCGTCCGAGTGCGGCCCCGTCAGGTGATACGTCTTGCCGATATGCGGTTGAGGATTTACCAACAGTTCAGTGACCACGCGCGCGACGTCTTCTGCGGCGACAGGCGAGGTCTTGCCCCGGCCGAACGGCAACCGGATCTGATCAAACTGCTTGACCGATTGCGACGAGAACATCATGAAAAACCCTTCGAGAAAAACCGTTGGCCGTAGATGTATAACAGGCAGTCCCGACCAATCAAGCGCCTGTTCGGCGAGCCAGTGCAACTTGTGCTGGGGACTGTCAGTTGTCTCTGTGATGCTCATTTGCGACAGCGTCATCTGCGACATGTTCACGAACGCTTTAACGCCGTGATGTTTTGCGACGCAAGCGGCATTGATCGTCGCGGCCAGATAGAGGTCGGAGACTGACATGCCGAAGTACATGACCTCGCAGCCCTCGACCACGCGATGCATTGCATCCAGATCGAGCAAATCGCCCATCACCACTTCGGCGCCCATTTCCCGCAATGCCGACGAACGATCATCCTCCTTGCGCACCATCGCCCGAACTTTTTTCCCCCTTTCCAGCAGCAACTCAGTTACGGTGCGGCCGACCGCGCCCACGCGCCCTGCAGCCCCCGTTACCAGAATCGGTTTCTGATCCGACATATCAAACTCCTCTTGAGCCATGTCTACTCCTCTGTGTCCCGACAGAACAGAGGAGCCGAACGGTCAGGCTGCCAGGTTCAAAATCTCGAGCACGCCTGCGGGCTGATTCACCGGGCGCGGATTGCTGAAGATAAAGAACTCGGTCATCGTGTTCTCTGCGACGAGCTCGAACTGATCGGGGCCGACATTCACTTCGCGCAGACTGGTCGGCAGGCCTAGCGACTGGCAAAACGTTTTGAACGCGACGGAGGCGGACGCGCCGGACTGGCCGAGCGCCTTTGCGAGCGACGCCTGAGCGTCAGCCGTAAAAGGAAGGTTATATTCAAGAATGCCGGGCATCATCACCGGCGTGCACAGAAAGTGCGGCACACCGCAGGTGCCTCCAAGCACGTGCCCAATCGCGTGACTTGCGCCCATGGGGACGCGAGCCTGCAATCCAAACGAACAGAGCCACGACGCCACCTGACACTGGTTAGCCGCTTCAAGATCATTGCGGTCGTTGCGCGCGCGCGGCAGCCATTCGCGCATCAGTTCGATCCCGCGCAACACCGCAGCATCGACGAGCGGATTGCCCTGCGGCGAACAAAGCGCTTCGATTGCGTGATCCATCGCACGCGTGCCCGACCCCAGCAGCAGCGACTCGGGCGCATAGGGCAGAAGCTGCGGATCGAGAATGATTGCGATCGGCATCATCTTCGGGTGATAGAACGTCTGCTTGAGCTTTCTGCGCGCATCGGTGACGAGACAACCAGCGTTGTACTCGCCACCGGAAAGACTTGTCGGAATCGCAATCATCCGTACCGTCGGCCCCTTGTAATTGCTGATCTTGCGACGGCCCTGCTCGTCGAGTTGCACCTCGAAGCCGTCCAACCCATCTTCATTGAGAATCTGGTGCTCGATGCAAAGGGTCGTAATCTTTGCAATGTCAACTACGGAGCCGCCGCCGATAGCAACTATCAGGTCCGCTTTCGCGTCGACTGCGGCGCGCGTCGTCTCGACCGCGCCGTGCCGTGTGGTGTGCTGCGCGACGCCGTCGAAGACACCAACACAGCGTTCGCCCAACGCAGACACGATTTTGGCGATCTCGGAAGTGGTCGTATTCAGTGTCCGGCTGACGATCAAAAACACCCGCTTCGCGCCCACCCGTTCGACTTCCGCCGTTAGCGTTGCGGCCGCTGGCCGGCCGAACGTAACCCGTTCCATTGTCGGGAAAAGATGTGTGCCCTTGGTTCGCATGACGTTCCTCCTAAGTTGTCCGTGATCGGAATCAGCCGCCCTGTTCGCCAGATTCGACGCGACAGCCGGATTTCCATGCAAATCTCCTCTTGCACTGTCAAGTATCCAGAGATAACATAACACTGTCAAGTTTAATAATTTGGCACCTGAAAACCGCCGGGCACAGGCGTCAGGCTGAAATACAAATCAACCTTTCTTGAGACAACCATGCCAGGTTTCGACGCCCCCATCCGAGAAGTTCGATTTCTACTCGAAGACGTTTTCCGGTTCGACGAAAAGACGGCGAAACTCCCCGGTTTCGAGGACGCCACACTCGATGTCGTCATGGCCATTCTCGACGGCGCGGCGACCTTTGCGCGCGAGGTGCTCGTTCCTATCAACCTGCCCGGCGACAAGGACGGTTGCCACTTCAGCGATGGCACGGTCCGCACGCCCCACGGCTACAAGGCCGCTTACGATCTTTATTGCAAGAACGGCTGGCCCTTGCTCGCCTCGTCGCCCGAGTGGGGCGGTCAGGGCCTCCCGCCTTCCGTCGCTCTCATGGTGCGCGAGTTCATAGCCTCCGGCTCCATGTCGTTCGGCATGTATGCGGGTCTATCGCAGGGCGCGTACCGTGCCATTCTCGCGCACGGCACGGATGAACTGAAGGCCACTTACCTGCCGAAGCTCGGCGACGGATCGTGGACCGGCACCATGTGTCTGACCGAGCCTGATAGCGGCTCGGATCTGTCATGTCTGCGCACACGGGCGGAGCCTGATGAGCAAGGCAGCTACCGCATCACCGGCACGAAGATCTTCATCTCCGGCGGCGATCACGATCTCACCGAGAACATCGTTCATCTGGTGCTGGCGCGCCTGCCCGATGCGCCGCGCGGCACGCGCGGCATCAGCCTTTTTCTCGTGCCGAAGCGGATCCCCGACTCCGCGACAGGGGAGCTCGCGCCTGATTCGGACAATCTTGTGTCGACCGGAGCGATTGAGCACAAGATGGGCATTCGCGCGTCTGCTACTGCCATGCTGAATTTCGAAGGCGCGCGCGGCTGGATGATAGGTCAACCCAACGGCGGGTTGCGCGCGATGTTCACGATGATGAACTCCTCGCGAATCGGGGTGGCCGTGCAAAGCGTCGGCGTGTCGGAGATCAGCTATCAGAACGCGCTCGCCTATGCGAAAGAGCGACGGCAGGGCAAAGCGCCCGGGCACATCGGCGAAAAACGCGCCACGCCGGATGCGATCATCGATCATCCCGACGTACGCCGCGCGCTGCTCACGATGAAGGTACTGGTCGAGGGGATTCGCGCACTGTATGTCGAGTCTGCGATGCTTCTCGACGTGCGCGCGTCACAACCGGATTCAACCGAAGGCGAAGCTGCCGAAAGCCGGCTCGCGCTTCTCACACCCGTCCTGAAGAGCTTTATTAGCGATTGCGCGGTGCAAATCACCGATCTCGGTGTGCAGATTCATGGCGGTTATGGCTACGTGCACGAGACCGGCATGGAGCATCTGTTTCGCGACGCACGGATTGTGCCGCTCTACGAAGGCACGAACGGCATTCAGGCACTTGACCTCGTCTCTCGGAAGATCGGTCTGGAAAACGGTCGCGTGCTTGACGCGTGGCTAGCTTCGATCGATCAGGTTATCGCGAGTGCGTCCAACATCAAGGCACTTTCGCACCTGGTGTCTGCCCAGCGTCGCGCCGTCCAGCATCTGCGCGATGCGACTGACGCATTGCGCGCGTGGAGCAACGGAAACGAAGCGGATCAAGCCGGCGCTGCCACGGATTACCTGCGGCTGTTCGGACTCGTCGCCATGGGCGCCGTCTGGCTGCGCATGGCCGAAGCGTCCTGGGCGGGGCGCGATCGGGAACCTCATCTAGCGTCCTTCCATAACGGCAAGATTGGTGCAGCAACGTTTTATTTCCAGCGTCTGCTTCCCGAGTCCGACTGGCGCTTCGACAGCGTAATGCAGGGCGCACGCACGCTAATGACGTTGCGCAGCGCTGAATTCTGACGCGTACTTAGGCGCAGCGCGCTTTTACCCCTTTCGAGGATTCATATGTCTACAGATAACACTCTCGGTCCGCTCTCCGGTATACGCATCCTTGACCTGTCGAGCATTGTGCTCGGTCCCCTTGCGACGTTGACGCTGGCCGGTCTCGGCGCGGAGGTCATCAAGATCGAAGCCCCCGACGGCGACAACGTGCGAGAGGCCGGCGTAATGCGGCACGACGAGTCGGGAGACGAGCACGTCAAGATGGGGCACGTGTTCATGCACAATAATCGCGGCAAGAAGAGCATCGTGCTCGACCTGAAGCGCGTCGAGGCGCGCGACGCATTACTTCGTCTGGTTGAGGATGCCGATGTTTTTCTGTCGAACGTTCGCCCTGCGGCAATGAAACGGCTCGGACTAGACTATGACGCGCTTGCGAGCGTCAACCCCCGACTTATCTATGTCACGGCGACCGGCTACAGCCAACGCGGACCCTACGCCGACCGGCCGGCCTATGACGACCTAATCCAGGGCGCTACGGGCATCCCGTGGCTTATGCAGCAATATGGGGGCGGAGAACCTGTCTACGCCCCTGTGTCGCTGGCCGATCGTGTCACCGGCCTGCACGTCGCCTACTCCATCAGCGCTGCACTGTTCTCCCGCGAACGCAATGGTTTAGGCCAGCAGATCGAAGTGTCGATGTTCGAAAGCGTCGCGCATTTCGTGCTCGCCGATCATATGTCAGGAAAGACCTTCAGGCCCGTCGAAGGCGAGGCGGGTTATGACCGGTTGTTGTCGCCTGATCGACGTCCGTACAAAACCGCCGATGGCTACCTGTGCGTCCTGATTTACAACGACAAACACTGGCGCGAATTCTTCCGCGCAATCGGCAAGCCGGAACAGTTCAGCAACGACATCCGCTTCTGTACCCAGCGCAACCGGTCGCGCAACATTCGCGAGGTCTATGCATGGGTTGCATCGGTCATGCCAAGCCGTACCACCGCGCAATGGCAGGCGTTGCTGGACGGGGCCGATATCCCCTATCAGGTGGTTAATTCAATGGACGATCTCCTGAACGACCCGCATTTGAATGCGACCGGCTTCATCGGCGAGGAAACGCATCCGACCGAGGGCCGGGTGTGCACGCTAGGCAACCCGACCGTCTGGTCGGCAACGCCGTTGCCGTCGCTCGCGCCCGCGCCAAAGCTCGGCCAACACACTGCAGAACTCCTTGAAGGAATCGGCTATTCGCCGGAAGAGGTCGACCGCATCATCGGTAAAAGCTCAATCGCCATGGAGTAACTGGCTGCCTCCACCGTCGCGGCATCTCCCGCGTCGTTGACCATTCACTCACATAGACTGTTATCGAGGGATTCACATGTTCAAAAATGATCTTCTGAAGGGCAAGCGCATCCTGATCACCGGTGGCGGTTCAGGTCTGGGCAAGGAAATCGCTGCACGCTACCTGGAGCTAGGCGCAGAACTGTACATTTGCGGACGACGCGACGTGGTACTGAACGAGACGGCCGCGGAACTGATGGACCGTTTCGGCGGATCCGTGAAAGGCTACGCGGTCGACATCCGCAATGCGGAAGCAGTCGATCAGATGGTGGGCGAAATCTGGAAGGACGGCCCGCTCACAGGTCTGGTCAACAACGCCGCCGGCAACTTCGTCAGCCGCACGGAAGATCTGTCCTCGCGCGGGTTCGATGCCATCGCGAATATCGTGCTGCATGGCACGTTCTACGTGACGCAGGCGGTCGGAAAACGTTGGATAGAACGCCAACTGCCCGGCAGCGTGGTGTCCATACTGGTGACCTGGGTGATGAACGGCGGCCCGTTCGTGGTTCCATCGGCGATGTCCAAAGCGGGCGTCAATGTGATGACGAAATCGCTCGCGGTCGAATGGGGACGCCACCAGATTCGCCTGAACGCAATTGCGCCGGGGGTATTTCCGACCGAAGGGATGAGCAAGCGTCTTTACCCCGGCCGCGACGACGCCGGCCGCTCAGAAGGCAATAGCCCAATGGGACGCGCGGGATACATGTCCGAGTTGCAGAACCTTGCGACCTTCCTGATGGCGGATGGCTGCGAATGGCTAACGGGCCAGACGATGACGATCGACGGTGCCAACTCGCTGGCCACCGGCGGCAATTTCTATCACTTCAAGGACTGGACCGATGCGGATTGGGACCACGCGCGCAATTCGATCCGGGAGCTGAATGACCGCGATCGCGCAGCTCGCGCCGTGTGATCGCGTTCACCGGTCTTGCAGCAAGACTGCGGCGCGATGCGCTAATGCAGTAAAGTGAAAGTCTTTTTGAAGCTACAGACTGGAGTAACGCCAAGGTCGGGTTTTGACGACCCTGGCGCCTGCGCGGCCCGATCGCTTTTTCACTGAACGGGACTTCGCCCGCCCGTCGGCAAACGCCGAAGGCACGCGGAGATTTTGCGAAGGCGCGCGTAAGGACGGTCCATAAAGTTCCCGCTGGATTGTATGGTGGGCTCGGGCGAAGCTGACGTCGATTGATAAGATTTTCCCTCAGTTTCGGCGCTGGTGATCTTATTGCGAATCCGGTTGTAGGCGCTCAACGAACCGTATGTTTCGTGATACGTCCGTTCGACGACGCGGCCGTCGAACGTCAACCTCGAACTCTATATCGATTGCTTGAGTACCCCAGTAGCTGGTTTCGATCTGCGGGCGACGCTCTAAGCAGGCGATGATATCTGCGTCTCTGTAGCATCGGCGATCCCTAGGCAGAGTCAACGGCACGCGTTCGCGTCCACGCGCGTCGGCGGTCAGATCCCGTGCTTGCTAAAAAAGTCTGGAAAAGCCCCCCTTCTTGCCCGCCTGCGGTGAGACGCGCATGCACACCGCCGCATGGTTAGCAATGCCCCCAGAATCACTTCCCGGCAGAGATTCGTTCGTCTAGGGATCAAAATCGACGATCAAGCGCGTCCTCGGGGCGGGGATGTCCGGCTAACCGGCGCGGATTGGCCTGCCCCTTGTGCTTCCATAGCGTAGGTCAAGTGGTACGCGAACATCGTGTCGAAAATTTATCAGTTCGGCGCAACGTTTTTGACCTTTCCTGCGATAGGAACAAGACGCCGCTTAGTCGCTTAGCCGAACCGCACTAGGAGGCAGGCGCCGTTCTTTGCTCATCGACGATCGTCGGCATAAACCTAGACCAAGAGTTCGGCGAGCTTGCGTGATGCATCACCTTCGCGAAAGAAAAAATACTTTCACTTGCGATGGCCGTACATCTATTGACACTACCGGCGCAGGGGGGCCGACCACGCCGCTGGCCTGCTCAGCCGTTCATAGACCGGTCACCACTTGCGTCGGCCGCGGGACGGCAAACAATGTTGTGATAGCCTCTGCGCGCCGCTCCACGACCGCACGCTGGTTGATGCTTCCTTTGTCCGTCAGCTCATAGTGTTGCAGCGAAGGTGGCTCGGCCAGCAGGATTAGCCGGGCGATACACATTGACGCTCCCTTTTGTCCTTCGTTGACGGCACGCAGGCGGCGCTGGAGTTCCGCAAGTAATGCGGGATGCTCCGGCAGATCGTCTACGCTGTGGCCGCTTAGTTCCGGTAGTGCGTGTGCGCACGCAGCCGGGTCGTGCCACGCCAGCACGCCGAGTGTGTTGTCGCCGTCGTGTACGATCACTGCTTCCTTAATCAATGGGCCACACGCGTTGAGCAAACGGGTACGCAATGCGGCTGTCCTCACCCACGTGCCATTTGCGAGTTTGAAGTCTTCTGCGAACCGGCCGGCAAAGCGTAGACCTGCGACCGGTTTATCCGGATTGACGAAGCGCACCGCGTCCCCCAGGATATAGAAACCTTCATCGTCGAACGCCGCTGCGGTCTGCTCCGGTGCATTCAGATACTCACGGATGATATTCGGCCCCTTGATACGCATTTCAAAGCGGTCCGGCAGGTTCGTATCCGCTATCAACTTCAGTTCGATACCGGATAGCGGCAAACCGATACAGCCGACGTCGTCGACGGCCCAATACTGAGTGACGGCCGGCCCGGAGCTTTCCGTGGCGCCGAACACGGATGTCAGCACGACGCGCTGGCCTGTCGCGCGGACCGCGACCGCCTGAAAGCGGTCGTAGACGCTGCGCGAAAGTACCGCACCGCCGTAGTAGACGTAAGCCAGTCGCGAAAAGAAGTGAGCGGCGAAGTCAGCATCGCGTTCCAAGGCGTCGATCAGCATCGACAGCCCTGCCGGGACGTTGAAGTACAGCGACGGCGCGACCTCCGCGAGGTTCTTTAACGTCGCGTCGAAACGCCCGGGCAATGGGCGGCCATCATCGATATACAACGTCGCACCAAACCGCAGGATCCGGTTCAGCACGATGTTCCCGCCCATCACGTGGTGCCAGGGTAGCCATTCCAGATAGACCGGTGCACAGTCGGGCGCCTGCTCGAAAATGCCGACCGTCATCTCCTGCGCGGCCGCCAGATTGCCGCGGCTCTGGACGACAGCTTTCGGCATCCCTGTTGATCCGGATGTGAACATGTATTTCGCTGGCAAATCCGGATCCAGATTTCGGTGCCGTGACTCGACATCGGGATCGATAGCCGTGCTCGCAAGTTCGGCGAAGCTCAACATGCCGGGGCGGACATTCTCGACCGCCACCACGCGTTCGGTCGCCACGTCGAGCGCGGCGACTGCGCCGGCGAAGCGCTGCGCGTCCTCGACGAAAACCATGTGTGGCTGGACGAGCGATACCGCATTACGCAAGCGTGCGTAGTTGCCGCCGATCAGCGAATAGGCGGGCGACACCGGCGACACGGGCACGCCGGCATACAGCGCGCCCCATGTCATCAGGGCCTGCGCGATCGAATTTTCCGACAGAATGACAAGCGGCGCCGTCGTGCCAGCACCGTGCCACAGCAATGCCGAGGCAATCGAACGCACGGCATTCCATACCTCGCTCACGCTCCACGAAATCCAGTCGCCGTTTGCGTCCCGCTGCGCGAGCATCGGATTATTCGGCCGAACCCGTGCCCAATGTTCAAGCCAGTCCGTCGTGCACGATTTCACAGCGGGCAACACCTTGCCCGACCGCACTATCAGCGTGCCGTCCGGGCGCCTCTCGATATCGACTGAAGGCTTTCGAAAGCCCGGCTCGCGGAATGGCAGTTCCGTGAGATCCCCAACCGTTGACGTCATATAGTCCTCTGATCTTGTCCCGTCGACGCGCTTATCGCCTCGTCGCGTCGCTCAGCGTTTCCTGTTTGACCGCGCGGCGCGATTAGAGCGCCTCGAGAATCGTGGCGATACCCTGCCCTCCACCGATACATTGCGTTGCCAGCGCATAGCGTCCGCCGTTTCGTTTGAGCAGCGACGCGGCCTTGCCGACCAGACGCGCACCCGTTGCGCCAAGCGGATGTCCGATCGCAAGCCCGCCGCCGTCGAGGTTGACACAGGCGGGCGACAGTTTGAGCTCGCGCATGCACGCTACCGCCTGGCTTGCAAATGCCTCGTTGATTTCGATGACATCGAGTTGAGAGGCGTCGATGTCGGCGCGCTGCAACGCCTTGCGGGTGGCCGGAATGGGGCCGATCCCCATCAGTTCGGGTTTGACCGGTGCGACCGCCGCGGACTTCAATCGAGCGAGCGGTTCGAGGCCATGTTCGCAGGCAAACGCTTCCGTGCAGATGAGCGTGGCGGAAGCGCCATCGGTCAGCGGCGACGACGTGCCGGCTGTCACGCTACCGTCATCCCTGAATACCGGCTTGAGGCCAGCGAGCGCCTGCGCATTCGTGCCCGGTCGGATGCAGCCATCCTCGGCGACGCGACCATCCGGCGTTTCGATCGGCACGATCTCGTCCTTGAATCTGCCTTGCTCCCGCGCCGCAGCGGCCTTCGCATGAGACGCGATGGCCAGCGCTTCCTGAGCCTCACGCGTCACCTCGTAGAGACGCGCAACGTTCTCCGCGGTCATGCCCATCGACGTGTAAACTTCCTTGTAGTCACGTTCGAGCACCGGATTGGGCGATTTATTGAAACCGCCCTGCGGCACGCGCGACATCGACTCAACGCCGCCACAGATAAAGGCGTCACCGAAGCCGAGCGCGATTTGCCCGGCAGCATAGTGGATCGCGGACATCGACGATCCGCAGAAACGGTTGATCGTCGCGCCAGGCACGTGCTCGCCGATGCCAGCGCGAAAACTGACGATGCGCGCGATGTTGTGCCCCTGCTCCGCCTCGGGATACGAACAGCCCAGCACAAGATCTTCTATCAATGCAGGATCGAGCCGCGTGCGCTCCAGCAACGCAGCCACGACTTGAGCCGCCAGATCGTCGGGGCGCACACCAATCAGACCGCCTTTGCGCGCGAGATGGAAAGGCGATCGGGCAAAGGCGGCTATTACAATATCGTTCATTGCACTTCTCCTGACTGAAAGCCAGCGCGGCTTGCGACGCCCGGCATATTCGAAATTCGTATTCTGCGACCAGAAAACCGTTGGCTATTTCAGGTGTCGGCCGGGCGACGCGGGATGCTGGTGAGCCCATACAGCCGCATGACGAGTTCATCGTGTTGATTCTTCAGGTCGATGCGTCCTTTCGCGATACCGCGTTTCGGCTTGTCAGGATGGGTGATGATCTCCACCAGCTCACGTTCGACATATACGACATCGCCGGGCCGCACCGGCAGAAGCCAGCGCAACTCGTCCGCACCAACGCCCACGATTGGCGTTTCGCCGAATAGACGAGCCCGCACGCACAGTTTCATTGCCACCGCCGCGAGATGCCAGCCGCTCGCGATCAGCCCACCAAACGGACCGGCTTTTGCCGCCTCTATATCGGTGTGAAATGGCTGGGGATCGAATTTGCACCCGAAGTCGATAATGTCCTCGGCGTGGAGGGTCATTTTTTCGCTCATCCATTTTTCGCCGATCTTCAGGTCTTCCAGATATCGCCGCGTCATAGGTGTCGCTTCCCGCGCTCCGCGCGCGTCGTGCATTATTGAGGCCAGCCGTGCTGCTGAACGGGTTACCGCTACTCGAAGCGGGCCCCTCGCTGCGCCAACTTCACGAGCAGCGCGGCGGGTTGCCATTGGTCGCCCTGATAGCCGCTCTGGAATTGCCGAATTTTTGTCAGCACGGTATCAAGCCCCAGGATGTTTGCGTAGTACATCGGGCCGCCACGCGTCACCGGGAAACCATATCCGGTCGCGTAGACCACATCGATGTCGGATGCCCGTTGAGCGACACCCTCCTGCAGAATCAGTGCGCCTTCATTGATCAACGCGAGCATCAGCCGATCAACGATTTCCTGTTCGCCTATTGGACGAGACGGCACCCCAATCTCTTCCCGGTAAGCAGACACAATCGCGGCAGCGTCAGGATCGGAAATTCGCTTACGGCCATTCTGCTCATAGCGATACCAACCTTTGCCGGTTTTCTGACCAAGACGCCCGGCTTCGCAAATGCGATCTGCAACGCGTGAATACACCATGTCGGGACGCTCGCTATAACGGCGTTTCCGGATCGACCAGCCAATGTCAAGGCCGCTCAGGTCGCCAACCGCAAGCGGCCCCATCGCCATACCGAAACGTTCCATGGCCGAGTCGATCTGCTCGACAGTGCATCCCTCGTCGAGCAGGAACAACGCCTGTTGCAGATAACGCTGCAACATCCGGTTGCCGATAAAACCGTCGCAAACGCGAGACATCACCGCCGTCTTTCTCAGCTTGCGGGCGATTTGCATGACGGTGATCAGCACTTCATCGGAAGTCGTCCGGCATCGCACCACCTCGAGCAAGCGCATTACATGCGCAGGGGAAAAGAAGTGCATGCCGACCACGTCCTGCGGCCGACGCGTCACCGCCGCAACCGCGTCGATGTCGAGCATCGACGTGTTCGTCGCCAGAATCGCGTGCGGCGGCGCGAGCCTGTCAAGTTCGCGGAAGATTCGTTGCTTGATGTCGAGTTGCTCGAAAGCCGCTTCCACGACCAGATCGACCTCGCGCACCGCGGAGGGAAGAGAAAGCGTCGGAGCGACGAATGCGAGCCTACGGTCGCGCTCACCCGCACTGATGCGGCGTTTCACGACGTCGGCCTCGAACACGCCGCGAATGATCGACATGCCACGCTCCAGCCCTTCCATGCTCGCATCGCTGAGCGCAACCGGGATCCCCGCGTTCGCGAAGCAGACCGCAATGCCGGCGCCCATCGTGCCTGCACCGACAACGGCCACGGTGCGGATATCGCGCGGTCGTATGTCGGAGGGAACGTCCGCGATCTTCGCGGCGTTGCGCTCGGCGAAGAAGTTGTACCGTAGCGCTTTGGACTCGGGCGTTTCGAGCAGCTCTAGGAAACGCGCACGTTCGAACTGGCGACCTTCTTCGAAGCTCAGTTCGGTCGCCGCAACGCAGCAATCGATGATATGAAGCTTTCCCTTATGGCCGGGGTAACGCTTGTTGGTGTCGTCGCGCAATTGATCGAACAGATCAGCGGGCGCCGTGTCCATGCGGACGCGGAGTTGGCTCGTCCTGCGCAATGACCCGCCATCGGCGACGATTTGGCGCGCGAAGCTCAACGCATCGTCGTAAAGATCGCCATCCGACAGACGGTCGACAAGGCCTTGCCGGTGGCCCGTCGACGCATCCACGGTCGAGCCGTTGAGCATCATCCTAGCGGCGTACTCCATGGGCACAAGGCGCGGCAAACGTTGCGTGCCGCCCGCGCCCGGCAGGAAACCGAACGTCACCTCGGGCAACCCGAGCTTCGCATCGGCGGCCGCGATGCGGTAATGCATCGCCATGGCAAGTTCCAGCCCTGCGCCGAACGCAAACCCGCCGATGGCGGCAATCAGCGGCTTGCCGAGCGTGTCACAACCTTCGATCAATTCGGGCATGGTGGGCGACGACAACTGCGCGGCCGTGTTGAACTCGCGAATTTCCGCGCCACCGCAAAAAGGCCGTGCGCCGCCCGTAAGGATAATCGCCGAGACATCGGCGCGGGCTGCAGCATGTCGCATCTGGTCCTGCAGCAACCTACGCTGCAGGGCCGACAAGCTGTTGACCGGCGGGTTCTGAAAAGTCACGACGGCAATGCCGTCCGTGACCGAATAGGCCGACTCCACGTCCATCTCGTCTCCTGATTATTGCAACGCCGGGAAGCGTCGTGCCGCGATCAATGAAGACAAGCCAGGCGGCTTCATCGATCTGCGCTGCAATTCATTGTGACAGCGTCAAGTTTCGGTGTCAACGATGCCGTACTGACGTGCCAAAAGGAGGCGAGAGAAGGGTTCAGATCAACGAGGGTCGGGTCGGCGATGCGTCGTGCAGGGAAGGGCGCCCTATCTCCTCGCGCGTGCGCCGGTGCGGACTGGTGCCGGTGCGTCGGCCTCAAAGTGCGGCATCTTCAGGCCGCCGAGCAGCAAGTTGGTCACGCCAGTGCAGACCTCTTCAATCATGTCGTCAGGAACCTGGCACAGGCCGCTCTCGCGATCGGAAAGCAGTGTAGCGAGGCCATGCATACCCGACCAGACTGCAATCGCGGAAAAGCGCGGCGGGCGACCATCTTCCGCATGATCGGCCATAAATTCAGCGATGGTGTTATTCAGGAACTGAAACGAGCCCGCGCTGGCGTCCATTAACTCCGGGTATTTACGCTTGTCGGAAACGCGCGGGCCGAACATAAGATGAAACAGCTCAGGCTGCTCCAAGGCGAACTTGACATAGACCCGCATGATCACGCGCAGCCGGCGCTCTTTGGTCATGCCGTCTTTCAGCGCAGCGAGGCGCTCGCTCATCAATTGATGGAATCCCTCGGTTGCAATCGCCGCCAGAAGCCCTTCCTTGTCGCCGAAATGATGTGTGGGAGCGGTCTGTGACACCCCGGCCGAACGCGCCACTTCACGCAAGGACAAATCGGCGGCACCGCGCAGTGCCAGCAAAGCAATGCCACGTTGCACCATTTCCTCCCGCAGATTGCCGTGGTGCCACGACACTTTTTTGGAGGGTTCGATATCGCCGGATACAGAAGAAGACATAAACTTTTCACTGAAATATTAGGGGCTACTGCAGAGAAAGCGCACTCATATTCGTATCTTACCCTCTTGCGGGACGCGAACGAAGTAATAGCGCGGTGAACGCTCCGCCATCACATCGCGTGAGAGATCTCTGGACAGGTAACCAAGGGAAATCCCCGACGGAAAATTCATTGCAAGCTTATCCCCCGGTCCCTATGATCCTATTAACTTGACACTGTAACGTTATGCAACGCTTCAGTCGCCGAGATTCGGCCACTGAAATGTAACCGGCATGGAAGGTTTGCAGCAGGCTTAGGGTTCCGAAAATGACAGAGACGCACACAGGATCGCATCAGTTCCCGGCCGCCCTCGCGCTCGCCGGGTTGAAGAAGGCATTTGGCCCCACCGAGATCATCCGCGGCGTCGACTGGTCGGTACCACAAGGCGAGTGCCACGTCCTGATCGGTCCGAACGGAGCAGGGAAGTCGACGTTGTTTCATCTGATCAGCGGCCGATATCTCGCCACCAGCGGCACCATTCGTCTGAACGGTACGGACATCACGCGATACGGGGCAACGCGTATCAGCCGTGTCGGGCTTGGACGGAGCTTTCAAACAGCAAATATCTTCGGTCGCATGAGTACGTTCGAAAACGCCCGCATCGGCGCGCTGCGCGCGGTCGGTCATGGCCCATCGTTCTTGCGACCTCTGCCTCGCGGTGGCGCAGCAGACATCCGCGCGCTCGAAGTGCTCGATGAAGTCGGGCTGCTCGATAAACGCAACGAACCGGCAGCACTTCTCTCCTACGCGGATCAGCGCGCGCTCGAAATCGCACTCGCGCTTGCCGGCGGCCAGAAGGTCCTGCTGTTCGACGAACCGACCGCCGGCATGAATAAACAGGAAACGCGCAAGGTTATCGACCTAATGCAAAGACTGCGCGCGGCCGACCGGGAGCGCACTATCGTAATCATCGAACACGACATGGACGTGGTCTTCGAACTTGCCGACCGGATCTCCGTACTGGTCTACGGAGAACTCATCGCAACCGACACCCCGGCTGCGGTTCGGGCAAACAGAGCTGTACAGGAAGCCTATCTCGGCACGCCTGCCCCGTCCGCCGCAACTCATTCCCACCAGAAGCGCTGAACCATGAATGCTTCCCTCCACCCGCACATGACAAAGAGCGCCAACGTGACGCCGCTTTTCAGTGCCAGCGATATCGTCGCCGGATATGGACAAAGCCGGGTATTGCACGGCGTAACCATTCACGTGCGCCGAGGCGAGACCGTCGGACTCCTGGGCCGCAACGGCGTCGGCCGCTCGACGCTGCTTAAAGCGATCATGAAGCTGCTGCCTGCCGGCGGTGCGATCGAAATGGATGGCGCGCCGCTCGGCGAGGCCAGAACCCATGACATGGCGCGCGCGGGGATCGGCTACGTCCCCGAAGATCGGGCGATCTTCCCGGATCTAACGGTGCGCGAGAACCTGTCGGTCGGACTGCCGCAACGCGGCCACGCCGGATCGGCGGCGCGCCAACGCGCGACGTGGACCGAAGAAGAGTTCTTTGCGATGTTTCCGAACCTCAAACGCAGAGCAGACGTTGCCGGCGGTGTGCTGTCCGGAGGCGAGCAGCAGATGCTGACCATCTGTCGCACGCTGATGATGCAGCCGCGCCTGATTCTGGTTGACGAGCCGACCGAAGGCTTGAGCCTGTCGATGGTCGATCAGGTCGCAGAGCTCCTGAGCGAAGTCGCGCGCCGCGGCGTAGCCGTGCTGCTGGTCGAACAGAAGCTAACTATCGCGCTTGGCTTGTGCGACCGCATTAACGTGATGGGGCATGGCCGCATTGTCTTCGACGGGAGTGTCGACGCATTCGAAAATGATCCTTCCGTGCGTGCCGAATGGCTAGAGGTGTGATCAAACACGCTGTCGATAAAGCAGGCGGCCATTCCCAGCGACGGCCGCGTCAGAGGAGATTCACCATGTTGCAGATATTCAGTCCCGTCCTGCGCCGATCGTTGACCGCGTGCATGATCGCAACGCCCTGCGCGCTAGGTGCGGTTGGCATTTTTGCCTCGCCCGATGTGCATGCTGCCCCACCGATCAAGATCATGGTTATCGAACCGATGTCCGGCCCACAGTCGTCCACCATGGAAGCGTCTGCAAAGAACCTGCAATATGCCGTCAAGCGCGACAATGATGCAGGCGGTGTTCTCGGATCGAAAATTGACCTCCAGTTTTGTGACGACAAGTTCAGCCCGAAAGACGGAAAAGACTGTCTTGACAGAGCGATTGGCAGCGACACCCACTTCGTGATGCAGGGCATCGGTGCGAATGTCACGCTCACGCTAGTCGATGCAATCGAGAAGTACAACGCGCGTAATCCTGGCAAGGAACTCATTCTGATCAATTGGGCCGGTCTCGATGAAGAAATGACCGGGAAGTACTGCTCGTTCTGGCATTTCCGCACTGACGGGCATATCGGAATGAAGATGAAAGCCGCTGTCCTCTCGCTCGAGCCGTCGGTCAAGCGCGTGTACCTGATAAACATGGATTACTCGATGGGCCAGAACGCGGACGCCGCCACGCGCCGCCTGCTGAAACAGTACCGCCCTGACATACAGATCGTCGGCAGCGAACTGCATCCGCCCAACCGGGTTCAGGATTTCACGCCGTATGTCGCCAAGATCAAGGCTGCGAAGCCGGACGTGATACTTACCGCTAACATCGGCACCGACCTGAGCCGTCTGATTCGGGCAGGTAACGACATCGGCCTCGATGCACGCTGGTACACCGTCTACGCTTCGCAACACGGACAGGTTACGACGATCGGCGCGAAAGGCGTCGGTAAGGTGTATCAGGCTTCTGACTCCATTATGAGCATGAACAACCCGGTGATCGACAAGCTCGTTGAACAGTCGCGCACCGACGGCTACGGTGATTTCGAAAGCGTACGCCTTTATCGTGGCTACCTGTTCCTAACATACGCCATTCGCGACGCGAAGACGACGCAGCCGCTCTCAGTCGCTAAGGCGATTGAGAAGACAACAGTATCGATCGGCGATTACAAAGCGACGATGCGCGCGTCCGACCATCAGGCTCAATTGCCGATGAACCTCTCGGTAGTCACCGCCGACGCCAAGTTCAAGCAGGAAGGTACGCCGTGGGGTTTCAAGCTGCTAAAGAGCTTCCCCGCCGATGAAATGACCGAGCCCACCGACTGCAAGATGAAGCGGCCGCCCGGAGCCTGAACGGGTGCCAGACAATCAACGGACGTTAGACATGCAAACTCTCGCACTGGGACTGTTCAATGGCATCAGCTATGGCATGCTGCTGTTCTTGATGGCAGCCGGCTTGACACTCGTTCTCAGCATGCTGGGCATGCTTAATTTCGCGCATCCCGCGTTTTACATGCTCGGCGCGTACTTCAGCTACACGTTCGCCCAGTTGCTCGGCCTCGGCTACTGGTGCGGACTCTTCGCGGCTCCTCTGTGTTGTGCGCTTATCGGCGGTCTCGTCGAGCGATATCTATTGCGCCGGGTCATTCAGTTTGGCATTTTAGGGCCGCTATTACTGACCTTCGGCCTTGGCATCGTCATTGTCGAATCCGTCACGCTGTTATGGGGCAAACATTCAGTTCCCTATGCCGTGCCCGCTTCGCTGGATTTCACGCTGTTCTCGCTTTATGGCATCGATTATTCTGCCTACCGCGCGTTCACTCTCGTCGTCACCATCGCGGTGCTCGGCGTACTGTATGGGTTACTCAAAGGCACTCGTATTGGCACGACGGTTCGTGCATCCCTCTCGCATCCCGAGATGGTCAACGCGCTCGGACACAATTTGCCGCGCCTGCGCACCAATGTGTTCGCTCTGGGCTCGGCACTCGCCGGTCTGGCTGGCGCACTATCGGGAAACATCATCGGCACTGAGCCAGGCATGGCCGCGCAGCTCGGCGGCATACTGATGATCGTAGTTGTCGTCGGCGGACTCGGTTCGCTTGCCGGAGCCTTCGTTTCGGCGCTGCTGATCGGCATACTTCAGACGCTCACCGTATCGACGCCGTTATCGTGGTCCGACTTTCTCACGCCGTTGCAGCACGTGTTATCCGGTATTGCAACAAACGAGGCGCTCACGCAACCCGTCAGCCGGTTCGCTCCTTTGGTTCCGTTTGCCATCGTCATCGTCGTGCTAGCAATTCGTCCGCGCGGCTTGATGGGACGCCGCAATTAATGGACTTCGATATGTCGACAATGAATAGTGGGCAACCTGTCGTTGGAACTCCGGTCCGGCAATCCCTTGCATCGTCTGGCAACGCCGAACGCTGGCAAGCGTTTTTGCCGCCCCGACCGAATCGGGCCCGAAGCATTTCATGCTGGGGTGCCTCGCTGATTGCTGCAGTCGTGTTGCCGTTTATTTTTCCCGGCACGCTAGGCATCTCGGTGCTCACGCAAATCTGCATTGCCGTGACGTTCGCGCTGGCCTTCAACATGCTGCTCGGCGGGACCGGGATGCTGTCGTTCGGTCACGCGCTCTACTTCGGCACGGGCGCCTATGCGACCGCGCATTTCCTCAACTATTTCGGCGAGGCGGTGCCCGTCGTGCTGGTGCCGATGGTCGGCGGGCTTGCCGCATTGCTCATCGGTGCGTTCATCGCGCTTTTCACCGTGCGTAGCGGAAAGGTGATCTTCGCGATGATATCGCTGGCGGTCGGACAGCTTGCCTATTCCGCAGCGACGATCATGACGGGATGGTCTGGAGGCGACGAGGGTATCCGCCTGGATCCCACAAATGCGGCTGGATGGGGCATCGACTTCGGCTCGCCGCTGGCCGTGTATTTTCTCGTGGCCGCGTGGGCGTGGCTCGCGGCGCTTGCCATGCATACTTTTACGCGCACGCCACTGGGCCGGCTGATGAATGCCACGCGCGACAACGCCGAGCGAATGAATTTCGTCGGCTTTGATCCGGTGATGATTCGCGGCCTCGCTCTCACGCTTTCAGCCGGTTTCGCGGGCATCGCGGGCGCCCTCTATGCACTCGCATTCCAGGTCGTGACGCTCGATACTCTCAGCATCGCGCAAAGCACCAACGGAATGCTGCATACATACATCGGCGGCCACACGACTTTCTTTGGCCCAGTAGTCGGCGCGGTGCTGATTACTGTTATTTCGGCCCATTTGTCCACACTGACCGACGCGTGGTCGCTCTACCTCGGCATCTTTTTCGTTGCCGTGGTGGTATCGATGCGGCGTGGCTTGACCGGTTGGCTGGCTGATCTGTCGCGCACCGGCTCAAGCATCTATCGCAAAGGCGGTGCGAAGTGCGTCCTCAAACGGGCCACACCGGGCTTGTTCGGCGGCATTGCAGTATGCGCGGGATTCATCATGGCGATCGAGATGACCCGATCGCTCCTCGAGGCCATGGGTGCGCCGGTCAGAGTTTCATTTGACTCGCTCGGAACGGCTTTCGAGCTTGACCCTCATCAAGCGATGTACTGGATTTTCGCCGCCCTTCTGTTCGGCGCCGGCGTCGGAATCATCCGCAAGCGGCACAAGAACCGCAACTAGCGACTCTACCCACCCTTTCTGAACCGCGGACCGCGCGAGAACGCCCGCGTGCCTCCTTCCGGCCGCGCTGCAATTACGCGGCGCGGCTGCCGCAAAAGAAAAGATTCTCACCGCTCGCAGAAGAAACGTTTCAACGTTTATTTGCCCACATCTTGACATTGTCAAATTTTCGTTGAAGCCATAAAACGACCTACAGACAAAGGTAAGGAGAAGATCTTGAAAAAACTATACGTGACAGCAATTGCCCTAGCCGGCGCCGTTCCGGCGTTCAGCTATGCCCAGAGTTCGGTGACCCTTTATGGCGTGGTCGACAGCGGTATTCTATACAAGACGCATGCCGGGCCGGGCGGCTCCGCATGGTCACTCGGAACAGGCATCGATTCGACGAACAGATGGGGTTTGACCGGCCGTGAAGATCTTGGCAACGGCCTATACGCTACGTTCGAACTCGAAAGCGCCTTTCGTATCAACACGGGCACTTTCATCAATGGCGGCCAACCCGCAAGTACCGGAACCGTGTTGTTTGATCGCGGAGCGACGGTCGGTATCAACAGCAATGTTGCAGGTGGCCTTCTGCTGGGCAAGAACCGCTCACCGCTGTTGCGCACCCTGGCGCGACTCGACATCGAGGGCTACTCGAATTTCGGCTCATTGAACAATCTCCTTTACGAGAACCTGTCCGGCTATTCGGGGTATCAATACTCGTGGGTGGACAATTCCGTTGAATATATGAGTCCGGATATCGGCGGACTCCAAGGGTCGGTCATGTACTCGTTCGGCGGGGTGGCGGGCGATATCAGAACCAAACAGGTATTCTCCATCGGCGGCACCTATCATCTGGCAACTTTCACGGGCGGGGCGGCTTACTTCTCTGGACATGACGTGACCGGCGCCACCGATGCCACCACCGCGCGGGCGTATACCGTCGGTGCTAATTACGGCTGGAGCCAGTTCAAGTTCATGATCGATTTCGCCAACTTCAAGAACCCTTCGCGCGGCACAAGCGACAACTTTTACACCGCCGAGGTCGCTTACATGCCAACGTCTTTCTGGACCGTCACCGCAACGTATATGTATCAGGACGACCGCGTCACCAGCGACCGCAATGCCAGCCTGTACAAGCTCGGGGCGAACTATGCGCTGTCTCGTTCGACATCGCTATACTCGTTCGTCGGCTATGTGAAGAATAACAAGCTTGCCACGTTGGGATTGCAGAACTCCGCGCCCACCGGAGTCATGGGAAAGAACCAGTTCGGTGCTGCAATAGGCGTTCGCCATCTTTTCTGATACTACTTGCTGTCTGGTGGAACCTGATTGAGCTGGGCTGAACACCTGGAACCGATGTGCCCCTCGCGGACAGGCGAGCGCGACCCGCTCTGCGATGCGCAGAGTATTTTCATACGATCAAAGACTGACGGACGGGATTCGAAGTGTAGGACGGCATGATGTTGCGCTTTACCTGCAGCGAAGCTGCCCGACTGAAGCGACTGAGTGCTGCTTCCGAAATTCGGATCCCGCTCGCGGGGATGCTTCTCCCGCAGAACGTTCTTGATATCCCAATACTCAGACCCTGTGTCAACCGGTCCGAATTGGTCGTCAGGATCGGGTACAGCAGCCACTTACGCATCTGCAGTTCCATTTCCTGGAACCCATCCGCAAAGGCGGACAGAAATCCGTCATAACGGGCCGATTGCTGTCATTCGTACGCCTGAGTCCAAACATGCCCCACGGCGCACTTCCTGCACGACGTAGATGCTCTCCCTGCGAGAACGATTAGCGCGGCGGTGAAGGCAGTGAAAATTCCCCAGCTAGGCTTCGCCGCTCCACGGCGCTACCTCGACAGGATAGTCTTCTGCGTGTCGTCCGGCTGCGCGCTGACCGGGCGTGATGGTCACTGCAACGGCGTCGTCGAACACATCGATGAGATGTGGCGTGACCTCACCTCACCGTCAATTTTCATCTCAGCTTACCTCTTAAAAATCGCTGCTTCCGTGAATAACCGGTCGGCAAAATTAGCACTCGTGTATGCCGCATATTTCTGCCAATCGTCGCTCTTTGACGAATCCGCAAAATCACATACTGACTTAATAACCAACCCCAATGGTTTTTGTCCGTTGAATGCACGAGACGAGTAATCGATTGCCGCCATCACTGCGTACGCTTCCATCTCGATAGCAAGTACTTCACGGTTTTGTAGTGCAACAAAGCGACCATGCTCATCGTCCGCGAGTACGGCCGCGCCGGATGCCATCGGTCCAACGCGCGCCTCGAGAATGCCTTGCGGGACAGCTTGTTTCCACCCAGCTCGAATCGTGTGCATCACAGTCGGATTTTTTGCTAGGTCTTGGCAAAGCTGGCTGAGTTCAGCGTCTAACGTCTTCTGGTGAGGGGCGGCTTGAAAAACAAGTGAACCGTCTACTTGTTGCGCACGTTTTCCACTGCCATAGTCCCAAGTCGGATCTGCAACAATAATGTCGCCAAGGCTTGTTTTATTACGAATGCCCGCACAGATTCCGAGCATGATCAGAAATCTAGGTTTGAATAGACTTGTCATCTTAGTCGCTAACGCCGCTGACGATGGCATCCCTTTTCGTTGCGCATGGGCGGCGACCACTCTAAGTTCGAAGCCGTCCGAACGTTTGATAGTGCCGAATTGGTAAGTTGAAGGGTCGCCCGCAAAGCGCTCCGGTGACCACTGATACGGCAGGTCAAGCACGGAGTCGAGCTCCGGCGAGCGTAAGGCGGTCACGATCGCGATATCAACTGGTTCAACTATTCCAGCCCGCTTCTGCTTTTTCTTCAAATACTCAATTTTTCCCACTAACATGGACTTCCACGATCCCGCTTGCTCACGGAACTGCCAAAGTACAGCGCCGCGATGCGAAGCTTTTTGTCGCGCCTCTGCGACCAATTCCTCCTTGCCCGTGATGAAAATTACGTCCGATGGCAGATGCGAATCCTCGTCGAGAAGTAGCATGTCAAAGAGATTTAACCCTCCCTCTTGTGTGGCAGCAGCATGCAATCCGTCGGGAAGATCGAGATCAATAATCAAAATATCGAAGAAATTCTGATGTAGGCACTGGCGAGCGGCCGTCGCCGTGCTGCGGTGTTCCACTTGAACATCCAAACCAGCTTCGCGCAACACCGAAGTAATAACTTGTGCCTTCTCCAGCTCGTCGTCAACAATTAAAATATTCATAATTTTAGATTTGTCGCCTTTTTAATTGATTCACGCAGGGAAACTCGCCATCCCTCCTGACGCGATGAGTAATAAACTAAGTCCACAAACGGGGGGGAGTAATTTTCCCGAAGTCTCTTAGTTAGTTCATTGAGGGGTACTTTATTCGGTTTCTCACCAAACTCGTCAAACATCGTTACGACGATCGTTGGAGTGTCAACCATTCGGAGTCTCATCTGGGCCAGGAGATCTTCACCCGCATAATTTTCGGGAACCCCTCCAGTCGGTTCTTGAGCCGAGATGTCGAAACTTGGCATAGTCATATCTAGAATTATTAGATCGTTGACATCCGCCTCAAAGATGATTTTTCGCAGACCGCTGCCGTGCGATCGTGCAATTGCTATTTCGACTCCCGAAATTTCAGACTCAAGAAAAGAAACAATATCCTTCAATTTGTCTTCATCGTCTTCAACGAGCAAAATTCTCATGATTTGACCCATCAAGTGAGAAACCAAATTCCACAAAAAAAACATCTTCAGAGAGCCCAAAAGCAAGATGTGGCGAGCGGTAAGTTGGGGCATTTATCGTGGCCCATATCTTGTGCAAACCGCTGTGAACGTCTGCCTGGGCACGACGACCAGACTCCTTTCCGCCGATTGATTGCTGGCTCTGGGAAATTCTTTCGTAATCTTCCGCGGCAAACTTTTCCAAGTCGACTTGATTTCTTACCTTGAAAAGATAATGGCCGTTTTCAACGGATAAATCAACATCTACGCTCAATTTATTTATTGCGCGTTTCGAACGTTTAATGGAATTTTCGAGCAGGCCATAGAACACGTACACCATGCCGTCTAACGTACGGCCGGTCATTACTTTTTCACCTGTGTTAGTTGTGATCCTCACGGTAGACCATGCCGAGGCAGTCGAAATGGTATTCCGAATCATATTTAACGCTATCTGCACTGGGAATTCCATCGCGTAATCCTGTCGGTCGAAAACTTCGCTCCGTTTAAACCAAGAAGAAACAATTGCTATTTTAGTTTGCGTTGCAGTCTTCGCCTGCGCAATTGCATTCAGTAGGCCCTTCGTAACCGTACCATCGATTTTCTCAAGTGCCTTGGATAAGGTATCGAACGTCATCATCAATTGATCGCGAATACTGGTCTCAACAACTTTTCTCACGACCGCCAGGTTTTCATCCGTCTTTTCCCAAAGTGTCTCAACACATGTATCTACCAGCTGATCAAGTTCTGAATTTTCTCTGTCAAATTCTTGAACAAATTTGCTTTCGAGATTCGTCGTACGGTAAACAAAGATGGCATCGAGATTGTCTGATGAGGAAATGAACTCGTGAACCACTCGAATTCTGAGGAGTCTGTCTTTGAGAAAATCGAGAACATGATCGAACTCTAGAGAAAACGCTTCAAGCGCGCGAGAGATCGATTCACTTTCACCAGGGGAACAATCGGAGAGCCAATACGTATTTTTAACGTAAAGGGGCTGATCCTCCTCCCGCGGAGTGATCAATTTAAGATCTTCGACCGGATTGCGCAGCGTATTGCTGAGAGAACCATGCCGCACTCTAGTGCTGAGATACGCGTTCAGTCCGTGGTCGCCGAGCAAAAACTCATTCGTGACTTCCGCAAACAGGGCAGCGAACTGCGCATCAATCTCCGTTGAGACCGGGCCGCCAACCACTTGTAAAGTGGAAAAAAGTTTGGCGATGGATTTATCACGGGTTTGAGTCAGCGATTCCGCAAGCGCTTGTGTGAGTGCGCTCAAGAGATCGTCAGGCTGGTCAGGTGTTGAGCTAGAAATAATCTTGTATCGGGCGTAAGAATCGCCGAGTTTTGATCGAAGACTCTTCTTTATAGCCGCAATATCAACGTAGACTTTACTCTGCTCTACCAATGTGGTCCCTTTAGCAATTTCCTGCTTTTTGACACGCTCCTTAATTTCTTCGAGATATTTGGCTGCAAGCTGAGGATCCAGATCGGCGATCGCGCGGCACACTTGGATTCGTGCGTCGTCGATCTCGCGAGTTCCCGCGTACAAAAGTGTTTGTCGCATCACTTCGGGGCGCCAGACCCGTTCGAGATAGGCCGTTGTAACACGCTTTCCAAAGTCTCCCAAGCGCGCGATCAGGTCGCCGGGCGTGCGAATCTTGTTATCGCGTTGGAATCTCTCGAACGCAACGCGGAGGTTAGGCAGTCGATCTTGCTCAACAAAATCAAGATAAAGCTCTAAGAGCAAAGGAAATTCAATTATGTTCGGCCACACCTTCGGGTCGTCCATCGCGTGAACAACCTCCGCGATTGGTAGCATCGAAGGCGTATGGGGACGATCCAGAAATGCGTGGACTATCGTTTTCGCCGCAACATCATATCTTTTGGTATCCAGAGCCGCGAGCGCAAGACCGCCTGCGCACCAAAGCTTGTCGGTGGCGGTTACACGACTCAGAAGATCACTGTAAAGCGCAAAGGCGTCCTCGTTTCGTGCCGCGGACAGGTAGTATTGCGCGAGGTATCGATCAACGCGCGCGAGTCCTTGGGCGTTCGTACATGCACCGTCAACGACCGCCCGATATATATTCAGAGTTGCTGGGTAGGCATCGGCCATAGCGACGGACGACAGCATCTCATCAGCGGCGACCTCGGGCATTGCGATGGCGGTGAAAGGGCTCGGATATTGGTCACGTACGTAGATGTCCCTGAGCCAGATCGACGGAAATTCGCGGGTTTGTGGTTGTAGTTCGTGCATAACCACTAGTCGAACGTAGTCCATCCATGCCTGACCATAAAAGCGATCGCCCATTGTCATAACCCAGTGTGCGGACGCGTACGTTTCTGGCCCCGCGCAAAAGATTCGGTAAAGGTTGGCGTTAAGCTCGTGGGTGATTCCAGCACTCGACTTAGGTGGTTGACCAAGGTGGGCATGCGCCTTCGCATTGATGACAAGCACACTGGCATCGTCGGGGTGGGCTGCTAGGTAAGTCTGTGCCGCCGAGATGCAGTCTGCATATTGACCTTCACTATATGCCTCGATTGTCCTCGCTCGGGCGGGATCGATACGGCTGTCAATCTCCAGCGGTACTCCGAATGCCCGGAGCACGCCCCGCAAGCGACTGTCGCCCACCCGATTGAAGAGGACCGTCACAGGTTTGCGGAGCGACTCTACCGCGTAAGGGGAGAGGTTTTGCATCGACGCGAGCGATTGAAGGATATGGATAACCATCTCGTAAAGGTCGATGCCGCTGATGCGTTCATCGTAGTCGAGCGAGATGCTCATACTTTCAACCGGTACGTCTGCATTCCAAAATATCTTATTCGTCAGATAAGCATGGAATTCACTGTGTTTCACGTCTTTGAGCACATCGGCGAGCTGCTTTCGCAAGCGCCCTTTCACATCCGTCGCCTCGATGCGTCGCTTAAAGAAATACAATAGCATCGGAAGAAGCGGCGCATCCTTGACCTGATCTTCGTATTGCTTTGCAGCGATGTGCAGTTCGTCTTGCCCTCCCCAGAAATGGCTCAATCCAAGCCTCGCCTGCATGAGCCAAGTTGACTGACCGAAATCGCGTTCGATTGAGGCAAGAGCCGCGGTACTCACTTCCCGGGAGTTGTTGAGCACGCCGAGCTCGAAGCGACGTCGCTGTGTGCAGTAGTCTGCGAGGCGCGTTGATTCCTGTAAGCAGCGGGATATTGCCCAGACTAAATCTCGGTCGACACTACGTCGATCCGACGGTTGTACCTGCTGAATTGGATCTTGAAGAACGGCTGGAAAGAAGTCTCCGTAACACAAGTCTAGCGTACGGCGATTGCCGAATAGACGGGGAAATAGGGCGAAGAGCTCTTTCGGATTTAGCTGATTTCGAATTTTTTGAATTGCGATCTCAGGTTTTTCGTGTTTAAGGAGTCGTTCGCACCGTTGTTGCAATGCGTCTAAAAGTCGATGCTCAGCTGACGTGCGCAAATTTCTAGTTTTCAATTTTCTCTCTGACGCAAGTTTAGCCCGTTGGGCTGGTCTCAGTCGCTAGATTCAGTCCCAAACATTTTACGCGGTTCGAAGGACTGGTCTACGCCGAGCTAGTAAAGATCCGCGGGGGCGTCGCACTTCGTCAACAGATCGGGGGCAGACCGCTATCTTATGTCTCCTAGATTGCGCTATCGTCGTAATCTGCATTGAAATCACGGGGCTAGCAGAATTAGCGGACAACAACAGCAGTTCCGCAGTTCGCGGTCGATTAATTGCTTGGTAGCTCTTTCCGGGCGACCACTGGATGTTGCGCCTCCCATTCCCGCCGCGTCTTTTCCAGTTCTTCTGCGAGTAGTTGCTCGTCGGGAAGTACGGTGTGGTATTCGGCGGCTAGCACCTTGTTGGGCAGCCCCTCGAGCGCGTACCGTGCGACTGCCGCGTTGGTCCGCGCACAAAGAATTAAACCGACCGGAGGATTTTCGCCCGGCAAAGTCCAGTGTTCTTTCGCGTAGTTGCAGTACATGTGCATCTGCCCGACGTCAGCATGGTTCAGTTCGGTGAGCTTAAGGTCGATGATTATGAGGCAGCGCAACCGCCGATGAAAAAAGAGTAGATCGACCCGAAACCAGCTGTCGCCGATGCGCAATCTACGCTGCCGTCCAACAAACGTGAAGTCGCCACCTAACTCAAGCAAAAAATCCTCAAGCCGGTGAATGAGTGCGTCTTCGAGATCGCTTTCGGGATACTCGTCCTTCAAGTCGAGGAACTCGAGGACATACGGATCCTTGATCGCTTCTTCAGGCGTTACGAGATCGCCCGGTATCGCGGCCGCGCCCTTTTCCAGCATCGCGCGCTTGTCACTAGACATCAACGTGCGGGTGTAGAACTGGCTGCCTATCTGGCGCTCGAGCTGCCGCACGCTCCAGCCGCCGCGCAACGCCTCTGTTTCGTAGAAGGCCCGCTCTTCGGGTGACCGCGTCCGTCGCATCAGTCGCACGTAGTGCGTCCACGATAAGGGAAAGCGCTCGGCCAGTTGCGGCAGCGGAAATTTCCGAATCGGCGATGCGGATTTTCCCCTTGACGCCTGAGCCCGAGATTTCCGAATCACTGATTCGGAAATCTGGTCCGGCGGGTAGCTCTGGTAGAACAGACGCATCAATTCCAGATTGTCCGTGCCGAAACCCCGACCGAACTGACTCGTCAGGTCCGCCGACAGACGCTGCAGGAGTGCCTGTCCATAAGCCGCGCGCTCCTGTCCGCCCTGCTCCCACTCAACGATCCGACAACCGACGAGCCAGTATGTTGCCGTCATCAGTGCATTGATGCTTCGGGCCGCGGCACGCCGGCCCTCGTCGAGCAGCGACGTGACGTCGCTGAGTGTGTCGCGATATTCACCCTCTGGCAGGATCACATCAGTCATCGTGCATACTCCATGCATCCGTTCCGGCTACCTTCACGGCAATGCAAACGCCCGTTAGCTCGCGCCGGACTCCAGTGCGCTGCTCGGGGCAGACACTGTCCCATTGCGCTGCAGGCGATGGCTTCCGCCAGTGGTCTCGGCACGCCGCCCCACCGAAAAACCTGCCGACGCAACCAAAGCATCGTGTCGTGACGGCCGGCAAAGGAGCAATGATGTCCGTGCCGCATTGCAGGCGCGCTGACATTTGCGGCGGAGGGCGCCTCGCGAAACCCTGCCTGGCCGCGGCCCCTGATGGCAGATACTGACTACACGTCCTTCGGCAAACCACAGGAACTGAGCCGCTCTAACGGACCGCCACAGAGCTGCCCCCGCCCTCAAGCGCCGTTCACTGCGTCCTTGAACGCCTTGCCCGCGATGAACTTAACCGTTTTCGCGGCCGGGATCTGAATTTCGGCGCCGGTGGCCGGGTTTCGCCCGATCCTCGCAGCGCGTGCGCCCATCGAAAAAGAGCCGAACCCGATCAATTGCACGGTGTCGCCCTTAGTGACCGCCGTGGTAATGGTGCTAATCAACGCATCCAGCGCGTCGGCCGTCTCACCCTTGGTAGAAGCCGTCTTCGCGGCGACGGCATCGATCAGTTCCTGCTTGTTCATTATGTTTCCTGCAGAGGTTGCTTAAGCAAAGCCGCACCCTACCCGATCCATGGGCCTTTGCGCAATTAGCGCGCGCCAGGGCCACGTCCGTGGAGTGTTCGTTTACAGCACCTTCGTTTACTACCCCACGCTAGTTGAACCTGAATAGTGCCACGTAGGGTTGTGAACCGTTTAGCGGCAGTTGCGACCCCTCGGCGCGTGCCGACCCCAGCTCGGGCGTTTCCGCGCGTCCACGCAAACCGCAGCCGACGGTTACCCGCGACCTGCGAAATAGCGCCATTGGCTGTCCCGAAATGGCGGGATGGAAGCTCCAGATTTCCACCCCTTCACCTTCTGGGAGCGGGATGTCCAGAAACGAAGGGGCGGATAGCTGCAACTATCCGCCCCTTCACCGTCGGCCAGTTCTGCTGCCTTCTCCCGCTTCGCCGCTGCGCCGCCTATATTGCTAAAGACGCCGCCGTTACCTTAGGAGCCCAAGATGTCCACCGATCCTTCCTCCGATACCGTCCCCGATCCCGCACGGCCATCGCCCGGCGCGACGGGCGAAGCGCCACCCAGCACGCAGCCCGTCTCTTCGGACGGCCACGTTCCCGACGCCGACGCCGCCGAGCCCGCTCCGCATGAGCACCTTCCGCCCCGGTCGGACGATAACTGACCGCCCTCGAACGCAGCGACGGGGATCTGCAGAACCAGCGTGCAACGCTCTTCCGGCGCGCCTGCTGCCTCTTAAAAAGCTTCTGTCCCAGAAGTGAAGGGTATGAAAGCCACAACTTTCACCCGTTTCGTTGGCCTTCAGGCGCGGGTTCGCTGGGGCGGCTGCTAGAATCAGTCACGGACGGGTATCTTGAGGCTCGTGATGCCTTGGTCGGCACCCGAGTTTGTGCCGGGCCGCAAATATCCAACGTTACGTGCGCGTTGCCGGCGGATTGTCAGGAGCCCCGCGTCTCGCGGCGAACCGGGCCAACAATGTTTCGGGAACGGCGCACACCGTTGCGTCACATCTGTGCCTCGTTCCTAATCCCAGCACGTGTGCGACAACGCCCAGTTCCCGGAGCGTCCGGGGCTGATGATCCGACGCAATCTCGACCTGGTTACCGCGCGTTTATCGCGTCCTTGAACGCCTTGCCAGCGGTGAACTTGACGGTCTTCGCCGCCGGGATGTGTATCTCGGCGCCGGTGGAAGGGTTACGTCCCACGCGCGCGGCGCGCGCCCCGGTCGAAAACGAGCCAAAGCCGACCAGCTGAACGGCGTCCCCTTTCGTGACCGCCTTCGTCACGGTCCTGATGAAGGCGTCGATCGCCTCCGACGCGGCCGCCTTGCTCTGTCCCGTTGCGGCGGCGACGGCGTCCACCAGTTCCTGCTTGTTCATGTTTCGTCCTTTTCCTGGTTTGCGATGCCGCCACCCTACCCCATCGGTCCATCGGCATGCAACCCGGACGGCATCCGGCTCCGTCCGGTGCGAACGCGAAGGACGTCGCGGCAGCCGATGGTGGCTGCCGTCGGTTTGCATAAATCTGTTCCCGATTCTTGCAGGAAGTCGCTCCCGACGCGCCGCGCGTGCTTCGATCGGGTCCGCCCGCGCATCCGACAGCGTAAGTCACGGCGTTTTGTAGGCCGAAGGAACAAAATTGCGCAAGGTGATTTGACTCAAATTGTTCCCGCTGTCGCGCAGATCGCCACTCTGCGCGGATCCGTCGGATACAGATTTATGCAGACCAACGCCTGCACTCGTCACCTGTCCACGTTCTACTCGTCATCCGGCGCGAGCGCCGCCTCATAGTTTTGGCCGCCGTAGAAGACGCCCACGATCGAGACGACCTCCGTCTCCAACGTATAGGCGATAATTGCGCGCCCGCGCAAATGAGTGATCCGAAGTCCAGGCAGCAAGTCGTCGCGTGCGACGCCTCGCGCTGCAAACGTCTCGAGCTTCATGCAGACATCGACGATCGAATCAACGTATCGCTCGGCCGCCATTCGGAGCGCCCGCGTTGGCGATGCGCTTTTCGAGTCTCCGCAGTTGATTGAGCGCTTCAGGCGCAAATTGAACGCGCCAATTCATTCGTGGCGCGTGCGAGATTTTTTCTACTCGGCACGTACCTGGTCGGCAGACAGCGCACGGCTCGGATCGTCTCGAAGTGCTTGCGCTGCAGGAACCACTTCGTTTCGCAACCACGCTTCGACAGCACGGTCACGCTCGCAGAGCACGCGAAGCGCGTCGCGCAGTACTTCGCTGTCAGGCGCGTAGTCGCCATTGGCGACTTTTGCGCGGACGAACTCAGCCATCTCGTGGGGCAACGCGATGCTCATCTGCTGCGTCGTTCTCATGACAGTCTCCATAAGTAGGATTTAATCCTACTCGCTGCCGCCATCGCCTGCAACGGTCTGCCCGGCGAGCCGCTCTACGCCGATCTCCTACGACCTTGAAAAATATGTCGATCCGCTTATATCGATTAGCGGCTACGAAACGATTCGACGTCGCACAAGATGCGCTCGATCTCAGGTCGAAATGTCCTTGCTAGCCTTGCAGCCCGCTTGGCTTGATTGCGCGGTTCAGTGGACAACCCGAGGCCGCTGAATTACCGAAACTTCCCCGATACGGGTGCCGCGGATCGCTTCGATCATGCAGTTGAGCCTCGCTAGTTTCGACGGACCGCCCTCGACCGATACTGTTGAAAAAGTCGAGCTGCGCAGTTCTTGCACCGCAGGCTAGAAATCCGACCTCTCAGATCGAGCCACAAACCGCTCACAGTCCTCAGTTAAGGGTAGAACGACCCATGAAAACCTCGTGAGATAGTCAGTCATCGACTTTTTCAACAGTATTGACCCACTCCGGTCAGACAACTTGCTGCAAAACGGTCAGTCAACCAATCTCAAGTTTGCGGGCGAGCTCACCCAATCGGCCAGGATCGGTCATTCGACATCAGGCCCAAGATCGCTAACAATCGACCAGCGCCTCGTCCGGCTCGAGTTCATCGAGCCGCAAATCAACCAATTGTCAGGATCGCGCCATGCTTGAGAGCACCCTTCGTTTGTATGCCGATACACAGTTCGCAAGCCCGTATGCGATGTCCGTGTTTGTGGCCCTCCAAGAGAAACAATTGCCTTTTGAGCTGTTCCCGGTGGACCTCGGGACTGACGCGAACCATGAAGAGAGCTACGCCGCTAAATCATTGACTCAGCGCGTGCCCACATTAACGCATGGCGCTTTTGCGCTTTCCGAGTCATCGGCGATCACTGAGTACCTAGACGATACTTTCGCTGAGACGCTCGTTTACCCACAGGACCGACATCTCAGGGCTAGGGCACGCCAACTCCAAGCGTGGCTCAGAAGCGACCTGATGCCCATTCGTCAGGAGCGCTCGACGGAGGTCGTGTCTACAAAAGGCAGGCCCCGCCTCTTAGTGCCACGGCGCAGCTCGCGGTGCAAAAGCTATACTTTGCGGTGGATCGGCTTCTCTCAAGGGATGCATCGAACCTGTTCGGCAATTGGTGCATCGCCGACACCGATTTGGCCTTGATGCTAAATCGTCTCGTCATGAATGGCGATGACGTCCCCGCAAAGTTGGCGTCGTACGCAGCGCGTCAATGGGAACGAGCGTCAGTGCAGCAGTGGGTCATGCTGGACCGGCCTCAGCTTTGACCACGGGCGCAAGCGGCAGAACTTCCCTGTGGGACGACAGTCGGCCAGAATTGGACACTCGACGGGAATCCCGGAATCGTAAACAATCAGGTCGATGGACCAAGAGATGCCGTTAAATTCAAATCACGGTCAAATCCTGTCCCAACGCACGGACCCCATCCGCCAAACAGAATGGCCTGGACGCCTCCACCTCAAGGCAAGAGCAATGCGCCAACGTGGTTAAAGACGAGCCTTACTCCGCTCTATCGTTTGCTGTGCGGACTTCTGGTACTAGGCGCGCTTGTCCTCATTGTGATGCAAGTTTTTGACGTTCCGGTTCCGTTCGATACGCCTCGGACGTTTTCGCTATTTATCCTGGCCGGGGGCGTGCTCGTGCTCACGGACGCCTTGCGGACTTGGCTTTTGCGCCTGCCTATCCCGACCCGATACTCCCAACCGGTGGCATATGGCTATCCAGGATGGCGTGGCTTTCTCCAAGCCCAGTTTATGCAAGCGAGATTCCTACCTTCTAGCTCGCCTCGGGCGGCGTGTATTCTGCACCGAATCGCTCGCAAACTTTTCTTTGGTCATTGGACATGGTCGCGCGGAATTTGCTTAGCTAGTCGTGATTGTCGCCGATTCTGCGGGGTGTGTTGGATGTCTCAAATTGGCCGTCCATCGACTTATGCGAACTGCATACACCGCGAATGTCGCGGGGTGGCGATCGACAGCGCGCGACCCATAAGAGGAAACGATATTTCTACAAAGCGGCCATTAGACTCGGCGACGTTTGCGACTCAAAGCAGGAGCAGCAGCGCACCGAAGAAAAACAGGAAACATCTTGTAGCAGAAGATCGTCCCTTACTTGGCATTGCCGCCGGGATAGCGTGTATTGCTCGCGCCGGACTATGAGGATGTCCGGTTCGATGGTGAACGGCTGGAGGGCCTCGCTGATAGCCTGTAACGGCGAGCGGACAGTCGACGGGGACGCCGAGATCGACAACAATTATGAGTTGCGGCCAGACACAGCGGAGACAAGTCAGTGAAGGAAGCCGATTTTCTTGAAATGCTTGCTCGCATCTCAGTCACTCATAGCGCCGATGACAACTCACTGCTAATAACGGCAGTGGATGCCCGTGAGATGTTCGATTGGCCGGTGTCTGCGGAGAAATCGGCAGCACGGCTGCAAACTGCATGTCCTGATTTGCGGCTCGTGTCGATTGAGGACGACTACCTCGACGTGCGTTGGATGGCCGCTTTCGAGAGGGCCCTTGTGTCAGTGAGAGTCAAATGGCTCCAGGCGATGCTCATCGACGGGCGTCACGGCCGGTAGCATCCAAGCCGGAGCCGTGCAGAATCCGCAGTCAACTTTGGCCAAGTTCATCGGGCAGCGGTCGGCCACAAACAGTCACTCGACGCGAGCATCTGAATCGTCAACAATCGACGACGCCGGGCCTTGCGTTGTGCGCTAGGCTTCAAATGCAAAATAGGCGCCTGCACAATTCGGAAAACAGCGATGACGACGGTGTTCGTAGACACGACCGAAATTACAGACTGGCCCTCTCTTCATCGGGTCTTCTCGCGAAACTTTGGCTTCGCGCCATTTTACGGCAATAACTTGGATGCGCTAATTGACTGTTTGGGTTACCTCGACGAGCCCGAAGCCGCGATGACGCAGGTGCACGTGAGCCCAGGATGCACACTAAAGATATTACTTGGCGGTGTCGACAGTTTCAGAAAGCGCTGTCCGGACCAATTCGCGGGCTTGCAAGACGCATGCGCTTTTGTGAACTGGCGTCGTACGCGCGAGTACGGAGGTGCTCTGGCCGCACTCGCGTATCACGACTGATGCAACGGGCAGCGGACTGCCACTTTCTGCCGTTCGCCTGAGCGATCCGGTGGTCGTTCGAACGACCGGTCCCACTTTGAAACCCGCCCGATGCTCAACGCGCAGTTGTCGGCCAAAGCCGACGTTCGTCCGTCGAAGCTGATATGCCCGCTTACCGTTGTTCACCAGCCGCTCGCCTCGGGAGGCCGGCGAACGATCGGTACTGAGTTCGCCCTGAATAACCCGGAGGGCCTTGTGAGACGGAGCTTCGAGGTCGAAATAGTGTTGTGAGATTTGCAGGAACCTGGCACATTAACGAGAGAATCCTGCATTTTTCGACGAGGTGCAGTTGGGTCCGAAGATACCTATGCCGGAACAAGATTTCTTCCGACATCCGCTGCGCGAACAGATCAACCTGCAACATCCGTTGGTGCGTCTGGCCGATCTGATTCACTGGGATCGACTAGGCGTACTGATGAGCGAGAGCTTCGTCTCCGGCAAAGGTCGACCGGCAAGCTCGCCGCGTCTGATTGCGGGGCTACTGTATTTGCAGCATGCGTTCGATCTGTCCGATGAAGAGGTCGTTTGGCAGTGGGTGGAGAACCCGTATTGGCAGGTATTCAAGGGCGACACGTACTTGCAGACCGGACCGCCGGTCGACCCGTCGAGTCTGACTCGCTGGCGCAAGCGGCTAGGCGAAGCCGGCATTGAAGAGTTGCTGGCCGAGACGATCGAAGCAGCTAAACGTGCCGGCGTGATCAAGGTCGCAAGTGTGAAGCGCGTGATCGTCGACACGACGGTTATGGCGAAGGCGATTGCTCATCCAACCGATTCCCGATTGCTTGAACGGTGTCGCCAACATCTGGTGAGGGCGGCCGCACGGCATGGCCTGAAGTTGCGGCAGAACTACAACCGCGAGGCGCCGCACCTGGGGGCTTCAGATTGGCCGCTACGCTCACGCGAAGCAGTACAAGCGGATGAGGAAGGCATCGCGCACGCTGCGTTCACGCGTTGGGCGGATGATGCGCGATGTGGAGCGACAGGTCGCCCAGGTAGCAGAATCAGACCGCATAGCCCTGCTGGCGCTGATTGGCCGCACGAAGCGCATCCTGGCGCAGAAACCGAAGGACAAGAACAAGCTCTACGCACTACACGCGCCGGAAGTTGAATGTCTGGCGAAGGGCAAAGCCCGCACCCCATACGAGTTCGGCGTAAAAGTGTCGATCACGACGACGCACAAGGAAGGACTGGTAGTTGGCATGCGCTCGATGCCGGGCAATCCGTACGACGGTCACACGCTCGCCGAAGCGCTGGAGCAGGCGGCGATTCTGAGCGACGTGACGCCGGAAGTCGCCGTCGTGGATCGCGGCTACAAGGGTGTCGCCATCCACGGCGTGAAGATCTACCTCCCGGGCTTGCGGCGGGGCATCACACGCGGACTACGCGCGATGATCAGACGGCGAAGTGCAATCGAGCCAGCCATCGGCCACATGAAGACAGACGGAAAGCTCGATCGCAACTGGCTAAAAGGTGCGCATCGATGATGCAATGCACGCGGTGTTATGCGGCGCCGGCCACAACCTGAGGATGATCCTGAGGAAGCTGCGGCTTCTTTGTGCCTTCGTTCTGGCTGTCCTGTTCAATCGCAGGATTGCCGCCGACGTGATGGCGTGACATCAGCAACGTCAGAAACGAATTGTTCAGGGCGGACTAACTAACATGAGTACAAAAATGCGTATTGCCTGTATAGGCTGGGGATCACTAACTTGGAATCCTGGAGTATTGCCAATGGCAGGAGATTGGCAAGTCGGCGGCCCCACTCTGCCCGTAGAGTTCGCAAGAGAGTCCAGAGATGGCCGGATGACGCTCGTGATTTGCGATGGTGTGGCCGAGGTTCCGACACAATGGTCGCTTCTGGATACGGCTGACCTTCAGGCGGCGATCTCCGCACTCGCGGAGCGCGAAGGCATTAAGGGCCGCATGGATACAGACATTGGATTTGTCGATGTACGGAACAAGCGAATGCATGGAGCCTGTGCTTCGCTGATCGAAGCTTGGTCCCTCGTCAATGACCTTTCAGGGGTGGTTTGGACAAACCTCCCCTGCGGCTTCAGGCGCTCACGGTCGGTTATGCCGTCCGGCGACGAGGTGCTAGCGCATCTGCACGGCTTGGAGGGAGAAGCGCGCGAGGCGGCACGCGACTATGTGGAACGCGCCCCGCGCGAAATCGATACGGCATATCGACGCCTCATCGAGGCATCACTTGGATGGTCATCACCGCCGCAAAGCTAATGGGCGGACGATGCAGCGGCAATCGGGATATCCAAAATCACTTCTTCGGGAGCGAACCACCCCTCCTTCAATACGAACGATTTGACCCGATCCGTCGAAGACGTATAGGCAACAAGAACAAGGCTCTTCTCGGCGCGACTCGCCGTTACGTAGAACAAACGCTTCGTAGCTTCGACGGTCTTATCTCCTGACGGCTTGCCTCCGAAGAGGTCTTCATACTTGAACATGAAGCCACGAGCCTCAGAATCGTCCATGATGACCATCACACGCTCGAACTCCAGCCCTTTGACACCTTGATGCGTATCGAAGTGTGCCTTGCCGGAAAGGTACTCGGTCATCGGTTCAATCTGAGAAAAAGACGTATTGAGGAAGGCCTGGATCGCGAGGTCCCGTTCGCTCTCGCGGTCCTCCAGCTCGTTCGCGGCGGACGAATTTTCGGCAGCCGCCTCAATCGCTCCCGAAGCGTGCGGCTTCAGAGCCTCTGGAATTTCGAGCAGGTTCGCACTTGCGACAAACTTCAACACTTCCAGCAATGAAGGGTCCACAGCACCCTTCCATAGTTCGAGTAACCCATCGACAGCCTTGCTCACATTCTGGAGCAATAGCTTGTTGTCTTTCGACTGACGTAATGATTCTTGGCTCAGAAGCGGGGAATATGCCTTGGTGACGCGGGCGACGGCAAATCTGTCGCCTGCTTGCTTGGCGCGAACGAGAGGAAGGACTTGCTCGGAGAAGAAGCGAAAGACTGGGAGGGTGCCTTCCAAAAAGCTGGTCCGCCAGCTTTCGTAGGTATAAAGAGCTATAAAAGCATCAAGAAAGCCGAGACGTGACGCCGCCATACGATGCTCAAGGGTCAACGTCTTGATTTCTCTCGGCTGCGTCCATTTTTCATCGCCCGTGATTTCGGCCATGTACGCAGCAATGGCCCGCTCCGCTTCCGGCTTTTCCTCCATACCGCTAGGAAGAATAAAGAGCCTGACAACTCCATCCTTCGCCGTCGGTCGCGGAACTTGCTGCTGTTTATCGGTGGTGCTGCGAACCTTGTTGATAAGCGTCACAACGCGCTTTGGGCACCGATAATTCAAGATCTTTCCTGGCGTTGCCCAGTCCTTGGGAAGGTTCGCGCCAAGACCCTCCTTCCCATCCGAGTAGATACGTTGCATCGTGTCACCGATCAGCCCGAGCAGGAACTTGCCTTTCAGCTTCGCCTGAACTGCAAAGAGCGCATCAACAAGATGCTTGTTCGTATCCTGGCTTTCGTCGATGAGCAGAATGGGATAGCGCCCGGCGAGAATGCTTTGCATGGCCGGTTTCTGGCTGAGGAAATGCGCCGTGAGCAGGAGAACCTCATTGTGGTTCAGCGCGTCACGCCCTCGGTTATCGCCCGTAGGACTGTACGTGAACGACTTGATATGAGGCAGATTCTGAAGACGCCTTGTCTTCGATTCAATCTTGCTGAGACGGGTGGCAGAAGCCTTGGTGCCTTTGCGCCCCTTAGCTTCCTCTGCTTTCAATGACGTGATGTCATTCGCAAGATCGACGCGCAACCATTCGCGAATATCGTGATTCAGCCCTTCGATGAGCGACCAGGCGAAGCTGTGAATGGTCCGTACATCGATCAGTGGATCAAAAAGGAGCCGTCTCTTGATCTCGTCGCTTGCGGCGTTGGTGAACGTAATCACCGCGACCCGTTGCCCCTTGATCCGGAACCTCTCGGCCATCGTATTCTGGACGTGCTGAAGGGCCGTTACCAATGAACGAGTCTTCCCCGATCCCGCTCCGGCAAACAGAAAAAAACTTTTCGGTGCATCGAGGTCGAGACATGCCGCGATTTCATCATCAACATGAGCATCGCTCGGTTCCGCCGTGGGGGATTGCGATACATCCGTCATGCGGCCTCCGGATCTACAACCGCCGCATTTGCAGCGGATTCAGTCGCCATCAAGATAGTCGCGGGGCCTTTGCCCAGCACATCGTCTTCTTTGCGTTGCAACTGCGCGGCAAGCCAGTGCAACCCTCTGTTGATATATGAGGGAACGGTCATGCTATCAATGGCGCTGCCGTATAGAAGCTCCATTGCGAACTCCGCCTTGCCTCCTTTTGCAAGATCGGCGGCGACCTTGGACGAAAGGTCGGCTGCATCCGTCGCATCTGTGATCGATTTTTTGAGACGCCCCATCAGGCCGCTACCGTCCAAGGTCTTGAACAACTCCAGATTCTCGTAGAGCAGCGCATCCTCGAACGTGTTCGCCAGCAACTCGACCGGATCTGTTGTCTTAAACGGAGCCTGTATTGGCTGTTGAAAAGCCACGCGGACGCCGTAACCGCTTCCGTCAGAAACGGCAAGACCTTGTTCCTTGACATCGAGCAAGCTATCTAGTGTTTCATCCTTGGGCACCCAAGTCTTCAGCGTTTCATTGCGTGTCTTGAGGCCGATACCACGCGCGGGTGGGACCGACTTGCCCGAAGCCTCCTTTGCATCGAGGTCGGTGATGACCAGCGTATTCAGCCCCAAATGTTCGATCAAGGATTTGAGCCGGTGAGCATGGCTGCCGCCAATCTCTAACCAAGTGACATAGCAACGCCGCAAAAACTTGTATTCGTCCCTGGACCGCACGAAATGCGGCACGATAATTCGCTCGGCAGGACCTTCGACGAGCACTGCGCCATCGGCAAAGAACAGGTCACAATGCGTAGCCTTCAGGTATCGTTTAACGAAGCGACCGGTCTCGTCCTCGTTGCCGAATGTCTCCGACAGATTAACAACGGATGAGACCGGAACGGAGCCGTCCTCGGTCTTAACAGGCAACCGTCGGAAGTACCTGAGCGACGAGAACTCTGCCTCATGCGCAAGATGGCTTGAATGAGTGCTAACCACAAGCTGGGTGCATAAATCCTTGGATGCTTTGAGCTTGTCATGCTTTCGCAGAACGTCGTAGGCCTGCCTTATGAAGACTTGCTGAACCTGCGCGTGCAGGTGGGCCTCTGGCTCTTCGATTAGCACGAGATGAAGCGGCGGGACAAGATCCTCACCCTCCTTCCCCGTTTTTGCAGCCTTCCCAACACGCATCCATTTGTCGCGAAAGCTCATCAACGCAAAAATGATAGAAACGAGGTTCTGATACCCGAGCCCGTTTGAATCTTCCGGAAGACAATGAACAAAATCACCTCCGCCGCTCTGGTGCGTGGGCACCACGTACTGAACGGCTGATGCATGATTTAGACCATCGACCGGCTTGATATTGGTTGTGATCGTCAACTTGGGATCGGTCACACCTGGATATCCGATATCCTCCAGTTCCTTTAGCGCAACCGCAAAGCAGGCCTCAAGGCGTTTGCCGAAGGCCCTTTGTGCACCGTGCAGGGCTTGCAAGGCCTCCAGATCCTTTGGTTCCGGTTGATCAAACGGGTCCAAATGCTGCGTGTAGTAATGCCTGAGCTGACTGGAGAGCTTCTTTCCACCACGCAAGCGACCTTCGTCATGGTCGTCTTCGCTCCGCGCCGAGGCGCCAGCAAACCCGAAACCGCGCTGCGCGCTGATCTCGTCGATGCGAATGATGTTCCGGAGGGGGTCGCCTTCAATTGGCTCACTTTCCGCGGGAAGTGCCTGGGGAGCTGCGATCCCGGCTTTGGGAGCGACAAGCTTTGCCGGGTCAAGCAAATATGCGCGTATCTCAAATACTGAGCGCAGTTTGATGGACAGGAAGTCCATGAGCGACCGAGGCCAAAGTGCAAAATTATCCGTTGCTGGCGCGGCAGCACCGGACGGCATGCCATCCGCCGAAGCGTTTGCGCTCATGACCGCCGCCGCGGCAAGCTTGGCCTTCAGATATTCCGCTTTGAATGCAGCAGCATCCTTCGGCTCATAGCGCAACCGAACTCCGATGAGCGTTCCGGCCCAATCCAACGTCGGAAGAATTTTTTGGACGTAGTGAAGATCGTCCATTGGAACGTTAAGCCAAACGTCGAGGTGTGGCAGGACGGTATCCCAGTCGAACTGTAGATCTTCGTCGCCCGCCTTCGGAAACTCCCATTGCTGACCGAGCGCGTCCAACTTCGGCCAATTGGACAACGTGAAATCGTTGATTGAAAAATCCGTGCGCCCGACGAGGAAATGGCGCAGTGCGACCATCGCAGAGGTCTTCCCGCTATTGTTGGCTCCAACGAAGACAGTTGTCTTTTCGGCGAGATCAACCCTCACCTTCTGAAGCTTGCGGAAATTGCCGATTTCAACGTGCTCGATACGCATTTGGTCCCCTCAAACGTTTTTTGACCTGCTATTGGTTTTGCCATTACAGCCATACGCTTTCATTCTTGATTGCGCCTAGCCATGAGATAGCTCGTTTTAGTTGTGCCCACCCCAACGTACGCGGGCAGCAGATACTGCGTCAGTCGCAAATCACGGCAGGTTCTCGACCTCGTGCCGATCCTGATAATCGGTGAGTATATCTCTGCTCTCTTCATATGAAATCCGCTCGCGCGGGCCTTTCTGCTTTGTCTTTGCACGACGGGCATGCCGGGTAAGCGCACGCGCTCCTTCTCTGACGTTGCGGCCCTAACGGGTGCCTCGGAGCAATGCTCGCCGTCGCGCGCCCTCCGACGCTGCAAGGCCGCACGAAGCGGCCTCCAACGAAGGAGGAACAAATGAAGAACTACATCCTGACGATCGAGGAACTGCGTGGCAAGTCGGCACGTGAACTGTCAGTGATATTTCGCAACGCATCCATGATCGCCGCCGACATTGAGTACGCATTCTTCGAAGTGACCGTCGCCGCTCCCGGGCCGTCATAGGCGAACGGCCGCTTTGCACCGTGCAGCCGTCCGATGAGTGTCGTTAGCCGAGCGTCCTCTATGGCCGACTACTCGCCATCGAGGATGCCGCACGAATGGCCGTTCCAGCTTGCAACCGGCCATACCCCTTGCATTGGCTCGAGAGGCGGCTGCGGGTCGGGTTGCGCCAGTCGGCTCATTGGATCCACTGCCGGAAAGCAGCCTGTAAAAATTTGCAGTCCGGAAGCAGCCAGTCGGCAGTGCCTGCTCCCGCCCCCGTTCCACACGTCTCCGTTCTTCGCACGTCTGGTTTCGCGTGAATCTACGACCGTCGCCGACGATGCGCGCGAGTACTGTGCAGCTTTAGACAACGCTTAAAATACGAGCGTCACAGGTGGGTTGCGTTGGATCAACGCTGGCCTCGCTTAAGGGTCGTACAAGCTAGCGCAGAGGGAGAGGATGAAACACAGGGCAACCGTTCTGTGCGTCCGGGATGACCGAATTCTGCTGGTCGCAAGGGAAAGGTCGAGATGGGCACTGCCGGGCGGAAGAATTCGCCGGGATGAAGCGCCACATGAAGCCGGATTGCGAGAGTTGGCAGAAGAAACGACGCTTGTCGCGCATGAGCTAACGTATCTTTTCCAGTTTGACGGCATCAACACACAGCACCATTCTTCTTCGCTGCGGTGGGGCCTCACCTGGCCGCACAGCCCAGCAGCGAGATCGCGAAGTGCAAGTGGTTCGCCCCGGTCGAAATCGCGACGCTTTCCGCCAGTGTCCCTACTCGTAGCATCGTGACGCTTTTTCTCCAACATATCGGCGTGCAGGAGCCGGATGGCGTCCGGCGGATGCCGCAGCAAGTTGACCGGATGATCCGATGACCCGCACTTATCACTATCACGGATTCGACACTGAGGTCGCCGTTGAGACGGGCTTCAGTTGAAAGGCCGGACTCAACGCGACGCCCCGCATCAGATTTGTGGCGGTCGTGAGGGGGCACAAGGCGGGCGCCTCTGGCGTCATATTTTCCCCATTGCGTTTTGGCGAATTCAAGGAAAGCCATTTCCAGTGAAGCCGATGCACTGATGTGCGGCTTTAGCGCGGGACGGTTAATGTCGACGACTTGTTCGACAGTCATCCTACGACTCTCCGATGCTCGAATCGCCGCCGTAATGCGATGACCGGCCACTCCGGTCGCGCCGGACGCCTGTCTTTTCATGTGGGCGCCCTTTGCCTGCGGCGGCGATCGGCGGCACGGTACCCTCAGGTGATGTTTCGTGTCTATGGCTACCTGAACGTTGTAGCCAACTGTGCCGGAACCTCTTTTCTTCCCTTGTTGCCGTGGATCGTGAATCCGGATCCGTCATCGACAGCTGTTTGTCCGGTTGCTTTCCTGACTGCTTCCTGATCTGTGCGAGTTCACGCATCTGCTGGCGCAGGCAGGCGATGTTCTCGTACAGACGAACGGTCTTCACGTCAAAACCTGTTGGACGGGTCCGGTCTGCGGATTCAATCAGGTCGCGATACCGCTGCACGCTTTCCTCGATCTGCTGCTGACGCTTGTCGATCTTGCTTGCCGTTTAGTTCCTGTCGCGGCTGTTTGACGCCTTGAACTTGCTACCGTCGATGGCCACCATGTCGCTAGATAGCAGCTTCAGCCCACGGCACAGTTCGGCGAAACGCCAGCATACGCTGCGATTGGTTCGCCGCTGTCACGACAAAAGTCTGCGGTCGTCTTGAAGTCCGGAGCCAAACGTCCCGTTAGCCGCACGCGGTTCGCCGTTGCGCTGACGTTCTCGCTCGAGACGCCGGCTTGAAGGAATCCGGTTCAGGTAGCCGTAGATATAAGTCTTGAGCATCACGCCTTGGTGATAGGACGGGCGGCCGGTGATCGCTGGCGCCGTATCGTTGAGACCAAGTTCCGCAAGGTCCAACTCGTCGACGAAGGCGTCTATGACCCCGACCGGGTTGTCCTGTCCGATATAGTCATCGATACGTACGGGAAGTAGCGACTGCGCACGCCTGGCTCGCTCGTTAGTCTGTCTGAAGAGAACCCACCGCAGCGACAAGAATGTGCCCTGCGTCAGTGATATGTTTTTCCATCAACGCACAGGCACTCCGACGGTCTTTCGCTTTTATCGCTTCTAGAATCTCCAGATGCTCGCTTTCTGATTTGACGTCCCACTCAATCAGCGTCGATGTCGCATACATGTAGCGAAGTCGCGCCTCATGCAGGGCGTCAATATGTGAAAGTAGCCGAGGCATTTGGCATGGTCGATAAATACTTGCATGAAATTCCCGGTTGGCGGCCTCCCACGTGCTGATGTCAGGGGCCGTGTTTCCTTTGTGTATAGCGTTTTCTGCACACCTGATGTCATCTTGAGTCAGGTTCGGTATGGCATACCGAAGCGCCAGAACCTCAAGTGCGGTACGCATCCGGGTAATCTCTATAACGGATGCCTGATCCAGCACTGGGACATACACTCCTTTACGCTCGCGCGAAACAAGCAGGCCGCGAGCTTCCAGGCGCCTGAACGCTTCCCGGACCGGAACGTGACTGGCATCGAACTGATTTGCGATTGCCTCCTGCCGGACTCGCGCTCCCGGCCTTAGATCGCCCCGGATAATCTGTTCTGCCAGTGCCGCCGCAATGCGTGCAGGAAGTGAATCCGAACTGTCAACATCCACGTTTGTTTTCCCTATGCCGAAGGTGCCCAGATATCGCCACAGGCAACCGAAATTGCTTCGTTCAGCGTGCCGTCTTGTATTAGACATTTTACCGCTTCGACGTCGTCATGCACCCACCGATCGTTACCCATCATCGCAGGAACGATTGATCTGACTTTCTCCAACGCGGTGGATGCGCCAACGCCGAGCGGCAGGGATGAGAACACTTGGCGACTAATATCGAGCGCCTGAGACGCAATCAAAATTTCGGTGCAAACAACCGCCTGCGCATTTTCCACAACCGTCCGCGTGCGCCGCGCAGCGAAACAGGAATTGCTGATGTGGTCTTCCTGGTTACCTTTCGCAGGCAGGCTCGTCACGCTGGCTGGACTACATAGCCCGATGTTCTCAAGCACGAGTCCGGTACCCATACTTTGGATAACGGCGAAACCCGTGTTGATGCCCGGCTCGGTAGCGATCATGTTTCTTGGCAATCCGTAGCTGCAGGCCGGATCGATCAGCTGATTATTACGGCGGTCACAGATTGCGCTAAGGTCCGTCATGACCAACGCGAGAAGGTCCATCGCTTGCGCAACGTATTGCCCGTGAAAATGTCCACACGAGACGATGTCGTAGCCTGCATCGGTAGCGAATATTAACGGATTGTCCGTTGCGCTATTCATTTCGGTGACGAGTATGCCGTCGATGTAATCGAGTGCATCGAGAACGGGCCCATAGACCTGTGGCGCGCAGCGGAACGAATAGACGTCCTGTATCCGCGTTTGAGCCGTGTCGCTCGGCGCGGCGAGAGCATCCATCGGAATGGCGCGCGCCTCGGTGGTGCACCGCATGGAGCCATTCAGCAGCATGCGAATAGCCGCAGCGACGCGGCGCTGCCCCGGATGTGGACGCGCTAGCATGACACGGTCTTCAAAGCATGCCCGCTCTGCCCGCATTGCCTCCAACGACAACACCAGTGAGACCGTCGCGCTAGTCAGCAGGCGACGCGCGTCGTAAGCGGCGATGACCGCGTACGCCAACGACGCGGTCGAGCCATTGATCAATGCTGTCGCATCCTTTGCTTCCACATCGAAGGTAGCTGGAAGGCCCGATCGCTCAAATGCTGACCGCGCGCTTGTCACGGCACCTTGGAACGTCACTTTCGATTGGTCCAACCCGAGCAATGCACCGCTCATGATCGCCAACGGTGCAAGATCCCCGCTGGCACCGACGCTTCCTTTTGCTGGGATGACGGGCGTAATGCCCTCGTTGAGCATCGCGATGAGCCGCTCGACCACTGCCACGCGTATGCCGGAGTGATTGCGAGCAAAGGTGTTCACCCGGACCGCCATCATCGCGCGCACAACCTCAAGCGGCATGTTGTCGCCCGTGCTAGCGGAGTGCGAGTGGATGAGATTGCGCTGAAACCGCGCGATGTCCGAAGCGCTGATACGTTGATTCTTCAAGGCTCCTACGCCGGTGTTGAACGCATACATCAGGGGAGCGTCGTCGACCAGCCAGTTTTCCTCAATGAATCCTCGAGTCGACAACAGATTCCCCCGAGCCGCGTCAGACAGACGAACGCGAGCGCCGTGACGCGCGATCGCGATGATCTGGTCGATCGTCAGGTCACGACCTGTGAGTGCGATTTCGTTTTCGGCCATAAGGTCCTCAAGCAAGCTTTTTATCTATTATCGATAGAACGCGCTCGGCTCGCAATCTTTTCGCCAATCGAAAGTCTTGGGGTTTTCCCGCAGGACCGAATCCACGCGTAGCTCCGGCGCCCGCGCTCGGGAGATCGACTTTCCCGGAGCGACGGTCAGTACATACGTGCGGTCAGCTGGAAGCCGGCGGGTGAGATTGGCGCGGTGGCTAACACGATGCACAGCCACGGGGCGATTCAATGTAATAGTGGTGTATGCGAGCGACGATATGCCGACGACAGCGGTTGTGAGCCGGTGCCTTGGCGATCGTCCGACCCGCCACCTCTCTTAGGACCCCCGACAGGTCTTTCGGTAGTCGTAATGCGACGTCACGCGACCGTTCAGTGAAAGCGGGCTTATGTCTCGGCCATGGAGCATGCGAGTGGCGCGCACGAGGTTTTCTGCGGCCCAGTTCTTCGAATAGCGGTGCGTCGAGCCATGACCCATGCGTCGCCGAACCACTGTTGCAGTCGGACTCAGCATGCGGCAAAAACACTGACGGCAGACTGGGCGCGGGTCGAGCATCCATTCCCGAGTGGCGTCCGTGTTCCGGGACGGCCAAGTGTAGATGCCCGCCAGATCATCGACGCCTGTCAGGCTTCAGTGCAAAACAACACCGATGCCTTGAATCGCTATCCAACGCCATGTGCGATACGATTGAGCGGAGCTGGCGCAGAAGCCCAGCCGGGTCCTCATGCGACTACCTTATTTTCGGCAGCAGATTTCCGGCTACCACGGTGGTGACCAAGGCCCGCCGATCACTAAAAGTGCAGTCCCGTGTGGCGGTGATGCGTTGGGTTAGATCGCCTACGGCTGCTAGGGATGCTCCGGGAAGAATCGGATGAGGGCGTGCCTGCAGCGTGTTGCGCCCCGAAGCGGCGGCCCTTTGATTCAATCTTGCCCTGGCCCCACACCCAAATCGCATTTATAGTCAGTCGTCGGGCACACGACTGTTTAGCCCGATAAGGCTGTCGGCGAGAAGCGCAAAGAGTGCGGGGCTTCGGGGCGTAGGCCCTGCGCTTGCGCTAACGCTTCCCGGTTTCTTCCTGGAAAGTGCGGTCGTAGAAGTCTCGAATCGCCTGATACGCCAGCAAGCGATTTTTCTCGAGCAAAACGAGGTGCGTGGCTTCGCCTATTTCAGCCCACTGGCGGTAAGGCGCGTTCCTGAGTTCGAGGAAAAGCGACTGCGCGAGGTCAATAGGCACATCGATATCCCACTCGCCATGGACAAGCAACACGGGCACACGAATCTCGGCCGGCTCGTAATATTTTCGTCCTGCACGCCAGTAGTCACGGATATCCTGGATCGGGCCGTTACTGGCCCGCAACTGGTGCGGCGCGCGCTCCCGGCTCCAAGGATCCTCGGCCAGCGTGAACTCGGCCCACTGCTCGAACCAACCTTCCGGGACCAGGCTCGCGCGTCCGTGTTCCGGCGCGGTGCTGAGCCAGCGGGCCTTGCTTTCGCGCACCGGAACCAGGCGCCACGCGTCGAGCCTGCCGCCCATGTCGATAGGAATCGGCCGATCGCTCAGCCATTGTGGCGCCAATAGGACCAGTTTATGGACCTTGTCGTTATTGCGGCTGGTATAGGCACCCGCCACTGTGCCGCCCCATGACATGCCAAATACCGATACTTGGTCCAGTTGGCGACGCTTGAGGACGTAATCGACCACGGTGCCGAGATCGGCCACCCCGGTGTCGGTGCCGACGACCGGAGGGCTCAGCTCCGCTGCCAGCTCCATCTCCGCCGGGCGCGCTGAATGGCCGTAGCCACGCACGTCGAGCGCATAGACGTCATATCCCGCCGCGGCAAGAAAGTCGATGAACGACATTCCGTTGAAGGGCACGTCATACAGGCTTCCCGACGAAAATGTGGCACCGTGAACCATGACGATGGTGCGTTCCGCCGTGAAGGTCTCGAGACCGGCGGGGCGCTTGTTGCGAACGTAGAGGTCAATGGCCGGGGTACCGGTCGCTACGCGCAATTCGTCGAAGACAAGTTGCTTTCCATTAACTACGATGCTCTGGCTCATGATGGGTAGCTCCTGACTCTGGCTCATTATTCATAGCGCCAGGCGAAACGGTCGCCCTGGCTGGTGACGTAACCGGCCGATGTCTCGGCGAAGTGCGGGGTGAACAGCAGCAGATTGCGTTCGGCGCCCTGCTCCAGCACCCAGCGGCGCGACGCGCGGGCCTCGTCCTGCCATTCGCAGAACACCGAATTCCAGTCGGGGCGCACCACCTGCAACGGGTGATGCATGACGTCTCCGGTAAAGAGCGCCGCCTGCCCTTCGGATTGCAGTTCGATCGACATGTGGCCAATACTGTGTCCCTTGGTCGGGCGGAACACGAAGTTATCGAGGTACTCAACGCCGTCGTTGCTGATGCGTTCGGCCTGCCCGGAGGCAATGATCGGCGCGACACTGTCCTCGAACACGCCGAGGCTGGGCACGTTCACTTCGTTGTGGCTGTCGGGGCTGCCGTAATAGTCCTCTTCGGCTTTGGAGAACACGTGGCGAGCATTGGGGAAGGTCGGCACCCAACGACCATCGACAAGCTGGGTATTCCATCCGACATGGTCGACGTGTAGGTGCGTGTGTAGCACATAGTCGACCTCCTCGGGCCGCACGCCAACTGCGGCGAGCCGTTCCAGGAACGGTGTGTTCAGGTGATGGAAGATCAAATTTTGCGGCCGCTCCTTGTCGTTGCCAGAGCCGGTATCGATCAGGATGGTGTGATGCGTCGTGCGCACTAGCCACGCATGAATGCTCTGAATCAGGTTGCCGGTCGACGCGTCCATGTTGCTGGGCGTAAGCCAGTGCTCATTGGGCATGAGCTCTTCAGGATCCCAGGCCGGGTAAAGAAAGGACGGCGGTGCGACGTTCAGGCGCATTTCTTCGATCTTGGTGACGGTCACATCACCGATCCGATAGGTTTTGTTGAGATGAATCATGAAGGTTCCGCTTGGGTGAGAGGACGTCCGTAGTCTATGATTCGGACACCCAACAAACAAATCGATTCAAATCATGAACTCCATCGATCATTTCAATTTATGGTCTTTTGACCTGAATCTGTTGGTCGCCTTCGATGCCCTGATGCGCGAACGCAGCGTCACGAAGGCAGCTACGCGGTTAAAAATCCAGCAGTCGGCGATGAGTCACAACCTTGGTACGCTGCGCATGCTGTTCGATGACGAACTTTTCATTCGTGTGGGGCACGTAATGAAGCCGACGCCACGATCTGAAGCGCTCGCGGCGGCAATCGGGACGGTTCTTGAGCAAGCTCAGGATGCGATCACTGCCCGCGAAAGGTTTCGTCCCGAAAGCGAGGAGCGGACTTTTTCGATCGGCTTTTCGAGCGAGCTCGAGGTGCTCCTCATGCCGTGCTTGACCGCCCACGTACAAGGGTGTGCTCCCGGAATCCGGCTGCTCGGTCGCCCGGCGCAACCGAGCGACGTGCACAGGATGCTGGATGACGGCGCGATCAATCTGGCGATTGGATGTTTTGGCGACGGCGCTGAACGGCATCGAAGGGAACTGCTGTTCGAACAATCCTTGATGTGCTGCTTCAACCCCCGCCTTCTCAATCTGTCGATGCCCGTCAGCCGAAGTGCGTACCTGGCTCAGAAGCACGCCCTTGTCTCGCAAAACGCGAGTATTCGCGGATGTCTGGACGGCGCCCTGCGCACCGCCGGCGTTGAACTTGACGTGGCCATGGCTGCGCCCGAATTCCTGACCATTCTCGGCGCCGTCATGCAAACGCCTGTCATCGCTACATTGCCGTCGAGGATCATCAAACGGTACGCCGCGCTGTTGGGGCTGGTGGCAAGCCCCGTCCCGTTCGACTTCAGAGTCACACCAATTTCGATGGTCTGGGCTGCCTATTCAGATCGAGACCCGGCTTCCGAGTGACTACGGCAGCAGGTTGAACCTACCCTGGCGCAGATCGAGGAAGCCAGCCCGTCGTTCGACATCGCCACCGACAAGATTAGTTAAACCAAGGGGTCCTCCGGCGCGGTCCGGCCCGTTGTTCATACGGGCTCGTCAATGCGCGCGCCGAAGGGGGGACCGAGCGGGGCGATGCGCAAACCGGGTCGCAAGTCCTTCCAGGGAAGATCGCGCGGATCGGCGCGCATGCCTCCCGGCGCTTTTGCGACGAGTGTCGCGCAAGCAATGGCGTCGAAGTCGGCACGAAAGTGCACCGAACTTTTGTTGACAAGAATGCGCATTTTCTCGGGTTCGATACCCGCCACCCGATAGAGATTGCGATCCATCATCTGAGGTGGACGTTCGCTGCTGACAATGACGAAAATGTCGTGGATTTTCAGCAATGCAGTCGGCCCCAACTGAACCTGCATGCCATTGAGCATTGGGCCATCGAACACACACTTTCCTTCCGACAGTTCGACGACTTCGAAAACACCACGAAAGCGTGCTCCATTGGGCAAGCCGGATTCACCACCTAGCTTGATTTCCAGCGAGCGGCCGATGCCGGTCTGCTGCGCTGCGATAACGGCCTCTGCATCATGAACAATGCCGAATGCAGCACTACTGGCGCCCTGGGCGATGAGTGCCCGAAGCATTCCGGTGGTGTTGGATTCGCCCCCGGCGCCCGGATTGTCCTGCGTATCCGCGATCACGACCGGTCTGTTCCTGCCGTCGGATAGCTGCATAGCTTGCGTCACGGCGTCCTCCGGTGTGAGGAAATCGACGGCCCAGTCCGCCTCCGAAAGCGCTATCTCGTCGAAAAGCTTGCCGACGGCGGTTTCCACAGGATTCCTATGTGTCCCGTAGGCCCACATCATGGGCCCGCATTCGGGGAAGTCGGCGGCAGGAAAGCCGAGTGTGAACGACATTGAGGCAAGACCGGCCTTCTCACGTTGCCTGACTTTCTCGAAGGCCGATTTTGCCGGGTCGACGAGGGTGCACATTGCGTTCAAGGGAATGAGAAACGGCAACCGGCGCCAGGCGCAGTGCCAACGCTCTCCATCCAGAAGCGCCCGCAAAAGGCGAGCAGCTCGCGCGCCCGTTGCAGCCATGTCGACGTGGGGATATGTTCGGTACGCGACAAGCGCGTCGGCACAAGCAAGCATGCGCTCGGTGACATTCGCGTGCAAATCGAGCGATGCGACGATAGGAACGCGAGGTCCGGTCACGCTTCGCACGCGGGCCAGCAGTTCGCCTTCGCCATCGTTGGTCTGTTCGGCCACCATGGCGCCGTGCAGATCGAGGTAAACAGCATCCGGCACATGCATTTCAGCCGCCTCGACGATTTCGCCGGCGATTTCCTCGTACGTGTCATGCGTAACGTGTGCCGAGGGACCCGCGCCTGCCCAAAGTACCGGGATGAGCGTATGACCGTCCGGCTCGATCTCGCTAATGAAGCCCCCAATCGGAAGGTTGACGTTTCGGAAACCAAGCACTTGCTGGCCGCGCCTCAACGCGGGGAACGTTTCGCCATTCACGAAGTTCTGGTAGAGGGCCTTTCGCTCCACGAATGTATTGGTTTCGTGCTGGAAACCCGCGATTAATATCTTCATCCGCTCTGTCTGGTGGGTTTGACGGGTAATTGCCATGCCGCGAGGCATAGACCGATGCGATAGCGCAGGCTTTAATGCTCGGTCCTAACCCGCGCGCGTGGCAACAGCAAGATGCGGCCTTCGACGCTGCCTGATGGGCAGCACGCTCAGATTGACCGGTCCCGCGCCCGACAGATGCACGATCTGACATACTGCTAACATTTCAACAGCCCGGAAGGTCGCACGGCTGTCAGGCTCATCACGACTCGCCCCAGACGAGATCATTCCGACAGATCAGGAGAACCGAATGGCCATGGGTGAAATCAACCAGCGCCGTCTGCGCTACTTCCACGAAATTCTGGCGCGCGGCTCGATTCGCGCGGCGGCGGACGCGCTCAACACCGCGTCCTCAGTGCTGACACGGCAGATGAAACTGCTCGAGGACGAGATCGGCACGCCGTTGTTCGAACGCGGCAATCGCGGCGTCGCGCCGACCGAGGCAGCGCACGCGCTGCTCGCGTACTGGCGCGGTTGCCAGTCCGAGCGCGCCGTGTTTGAGAATACGCTGCAAAATTTGAATGGCCTACAGGTCGGCAGCGTGCGCCTGGCCATCAGCGAAGGCTTCGTCGACCCGCTCATGGATCATGTGCTGACACCCTTTATCAACGCGCATCCGCAATTGAAAATTAGTGCGAAGACGCTTGCGGTCAACGACGTCATCAGCGAAGTTGCGAACGATGAGGTGGACATCGGCCTCGCGTACAACCCGCAGCCTGCGGCACGCGTGATACAGCATGCTATCGCCGCCAACCCGGTCTGCGTGCTGATGTCGGGCGCGCACACGCTAGCGTCACGGAACACACCGCTGACAATCGCCGAACTCGCGCCTTTTCCACTCGCACTGATGTCGTCGGCTTTCGGGCTGGGCCAGATCGTGCGCGCAGTGGCCGACCTTGAGCGCGTGCGGCTGACGCCGGCGCTCGTGTCGAACTCGGTCGCGATGCTTAAGCGATTCGTGCGCAGCGGCAACGGCGTCACCTTCCTCACGTACGCGGCGACGCTCATTGAAAGCGTGGATCCGACCTTCCGCGTCGCGCCACTCGCGCATCCCCTGTTCGGTGCGGCACAGTCGTGCGTGTTGCTCCGCGAGGGCCGTCGACTGCCGAATGCCGCGCAACGCGTGCTCGAGCTGATCGTCGAGCAAATGCCGCTATTCGGCTCCGAAGTGCGTCCGGGCAGCGCGCGTGTGCGATGCTGACGAGGCGATGCCGAAAAGGCAGCGCAACTGCAATGCGATTGCTGTTGTGCCCGACATTTTGACCGGGAAACATTGCCCACACCTTCCATCCCCCGACGGTGTATGACAACATGCAAAACGACGCTACGTGGTCGTCGACGACCTCCACGAATCACCTGTTTGCGCGGATTAACTGGCGGCTCCTGCCTTTCTTGACGCTGTGCTATGTGTTTGCGTATCTCGACCGGATCAATATCGGTTTTGCAAAGTTGCAGATGCAGGCCGACGTCGGCCTGAGCGACGCCGCGTACGGTCTCGGCGCCGGGGTCTTCTTTCTCAGCTACATGCTTTTCGAGATTCCGAGCAACATCCTGCTCCCGAAAATCGGCGCGCGCCGCACGCTGAGCCGCATCATGATTCTCTGGGGACTGACGTCGGCGAGCATGATGTTCGTCACCAGCGCGAACACGTTCTACGTGATCCGCTTCCTGCTCGGCGTGTTTGAAGCTGGCTTCGCGCCGGGACTGATTTTCTACCTGACCTACTGGTACCCTCAAAACCGGATGGCGCGCGCGATCACCGTGATCATGCTGTGCGGGCCGATCGGCGGGATCTTCGGCGCGCCGCTGTCCGCCGGCACGATGATGTTGCTCGACACGCTCGGCGGCCTCCACGGCTGGCAATGGATGTTCATTGCCGAAGGACTGCCGAGCGTCCTGCTCGGCGTGTTCGGCCTATTCTGGATCACCGATCGCCCGGCCGAAGCGAAATGGCTCAGCGACAGCGACAAGTGTCTGCTCGCCGCCGAGCTGAAGCGCGACACAGCAGGCAACCAGCCTCGTCACCATTCGTTCCGCCACGTGATCTCTGATCCACGCGTGCTGCTTCTCGGCGCCTCGTACTTCTGCATCATCTGCGGGCACTACACCGTGAGCTTCTGGCTGCCGACTATCCTCAAGAGCGCTGGCGTCACCAGCACATTGACGATCGGCATCCTCGCGGCGATTCCCTACATCGCGGCGATCTTTGCGATGGTCTGGTGGGGACGCCGCTCGGACCGCCTGGGCGAGCGCCGCTGGCACACCGTGTCGATGCTCACGCTAGCCGCCGTCGCGTTGCTGATTGCGGCACTGAACGATACAAGCCTGCTGATCACCATCATCAGCCTCACGGTGGCGACCGCCAGCCTGTGGGCCGCGTATACGGTGTTCTGGGCGATGCCGTCGGACTATATGAAGGGCGACACGGCAGCCGGCGGCGTCGCGCTTGTCAACACGATCGGACTGTTCGGAGGCTTCGTGAGTCCGACCTTGATCGGCTATTTCAAGACGCTGACCGGTACGATGCAGGCCGGCCTGCTCGGCATGGTCGGAGTTCTCCTGATCGGTAGTCTGCTGCTGTTGTTCAACCGCCTGCCGTCGCCGGCAGGCACACAGGGTCTGACAGCCGCGGAGTTCGAGTCGTCATGAATGCAGCAGCTATTCTGCGCGCGCGACTGAGACAGCGGATGAGCAGACCGCGCACGCTGGCTGCTCCCGGCACCTTCGATCCGCTATCGGCGTTGCAGGTTGAACGGGCAGGTTTCGAGGTCGCCTACGTCGGTAGCTACGCGCTATCCACCAGTGTCGGACAGCCAGACGTCGGCTGGCTCGATCTGACGACGCTGTGTGCTAGGCTCACCGAGTTCTGCGACGTACTGAGCATTCCCCTGATCGCGGATGCGGAAGGCGGCTTCTTCAACGCGGCAGGTATCGGCAAGACGATCCGCGCGCTCGAGCGAAGCGGCGTCAGTGCGATTCATATCGAGGATCACGTTAGCGGCAAACACACCAATATGCCAAAAGCAGTGCTCTCGACGAGAGAAATGGTGCAGAAGATCCGCGCGGCACTCGATGCGCGCGAAGATCCGAACTTTCAGATCATCGCGCGTACTGACATCGCCGAGGTGAGCGGCAATCCACTGGATGCGCTAGAACGAATGCTCGCGTATCTCGAGGCTGGGGCCGACGCGGTCATGCCGAGCGCGCTTGATGTCGCTCAACTCGCGACAATCCGCGCGCGGATTCCAGGCAAGGTCGCGCTGGTCAACACGGCCGGCGCAAGCGTCGCCGGCGAGCAGGCGGCCGGAGTCGACCTCGCGATCTATCACGACCTATGCCTGCAAGCGGCACAACATGCCATCGAACAAACCCTGCAGACCTTCACAGAACAACGCGATATCCGCGCACTGGATGGATCGCTCGCATCCAGCGCCGCGCTCGACGCACTTACCGGTTACGAAGACTTCAATCGGCGCGCCGCTAAATACGGCTTGATCGATCCATGAACGAACCTCCGGCCGTTCATCTCTCGAAGTGTCCCGACACCTGAGCTGCGACGCCTGTTCAGCCGAACGTGTCGAACGCGGAGCGCGTCAGCCGATCGAGGAAGACCATCAGTTCATCGCCCGCGACCGTGGCTTCGTCGGCCGCACCCTTCGCGATCGCGCGCAGCACGGCCGCGTGGCGAGCGGCGCCCTCCGCAAAGGCCTCGCTCTGCTGTACGTGCACGAACCAGAAGCGCCGTGATTGAGCATGGATGACCTGCATGGTCGTCGTAAGCATCGAATTGTGCGTGGCGGTGACTTCCAGTTCGTGGATTGCGCGATTCACCCGGAAATATTCATTCACATTGCGCTGCTTGGCCGCCCGCATGATGTGGTCGGCGAGCGATTTCATCTCCGTGCGCTGCTCGCTTGTCGCACGCGCGCATGCTGCTGCCACGACAAGAGGCTCCAAGGCGCGACGCACTTCCAGCAGCTCCAGTTGCTTGCGAACGTCGACGGTCGACACGAATGTGCCGCGCCGCGGATGCGTTTCCACAAACCCGAACTGCTTCAAGCGCGCCAGTGCCTCGCGCACTGGCGTGCGGCCCACGTTGATCTCGTTTGCGAGTTGGACCTCGGAGACGAGCGCGCCCGGTGGCAGTGCCCGCGTCACGATCATCTCTTCTAGACGCCGATAGGCGTAATCCACCTTGGGCTCGTTTGCATCGGGTTCGGCGGGCGTGGCACGCGTGCTGGGTTTCGTCATGAAAGCCGATTAGAGAGTTCGATTGGACCAAGGCGAGTATTACATATCGGTCGCATGAGGCGGCTCGCGCCGGCCCCGATCCTGCCGGACCGTGCGCTTCGCGATGCGCCCTCGGGGTTAACGTGCAATCGACAGCGGTTGACGCGGTCTCACATTAATCGCTATCCTGATGTTCATCTGACATGTCAGGAGGATATCATGAGTTTATCAGTGGTGGAGCATCGTCTGGTCGATGCACTTTCCACCGACGTTCTCGTCGTTGGCGGCGGCGCGGCAGGCGTGGCGGCTGCCGTCACGGCGCGAAGGCAAGGCTTGCGCGTCACCGTCCTCGAACGCTATGGCTTTTGCGGAGGCGGCGCGGTCGCGGGCCTCTCTGGCACTGTCTGCGGTCTCTATCTCGCGACGGAGCGCGCAGGCGCCAAACCCAAGCAGGTCGTCTTCGGTTTCGCGGACGAATTCGTGCGCGCGCTGGAAACGCGCGGAGGACTGGCGGACCCCGTTCGGTACGGGCGCACCTGGACGCGCGTACACGATCCGCTGATCTGGCGCGATACCGCCGACGCCCTGCTCACCGGTGTTGGCGTACAGGTGATCTATCACTCCATCGCGACCGGCGTGCTGATGGAAGGGCAGCGCGTGGAAGGCGTACGGGCGTGGACCAAGCAAGGTCCACTCGATATCCGCGCGAAGCTGACCATCGACGCAAGCGGTGACGCGGACGTCGTTGCGATGGCGGGCCTGTCGAACTTCATCGGTCATGACGGACGCGTGCAGAACCCGACGATGATCTTCCGCCTGCTGGGCGTGGATATCGGACGCTTTCTCGCTGCCTACGGTGACGACACCATCATGGGCGAAGAAGTCTCGCTGAAACTGCGCGCCGCCGCAGACGCGGGCGCGAATCTGCCGCGCGCCAAGATCTGGCTCTTCACGACGACGCGGCCCGGGGAATTGCTCTGCAACTGCACGCGCGTGACCGGTGCGGACGGCCGCGAGTTGAACTCGCTGCTGCGCGATGACTTCACCGAAGCGGAAATCGAAGGGCGCAAGCAGGTGCATGCGTACGCACAATTCTTCCGCAAGAACCTCGTCGGATGCGAAAACGCCTTCGTCAACGACACGGGCGTGCAGGCAGGCATACGCCAGAGCCGACAGGTCAGCGGTGTCACGCGCCTGATGAACGACGACGTGCTCGCGGCCCGCAAGTTCGACGACGGCATCGCCGTATCGCCGTGGCCGATCGAGCTGCATGCGGGCGCGAAGCCGAAGGTCGAATGGATTCTCGACGACTTCTACACGGTGCCTTACGGCTGCTTCGTGCCGCAATCCGGAGATGGCCTGCTAGTGGCCGGGCGCTGCCTGTCGGCGGAACACGAGGCGGTCGCCTCGGCGCGCGTGACCGCGCAGTGCTTCTCCTACGGGCACGCGATCGGACATGCGGCGGCCATCGCAATCAACGAGAAACTGGAGCCCCGTCAGGTGGAGCCGTCGGCGATCCGCCACGCGCTCGATCGCGACGGTGCACGGCTGAGCTAAGGAGAATACAGATGCAAGTGGAAAACATCGGAAGCGTGCGGCAACTCGTGCTTGACCGGCCGCAGCGGCGCAACGCGCTCGGTCAGGCGCTGATGCAGCAACTCGAACAGGAATTGTGGACGGCTGAGAACGACGCTTCGGTCGCCGCCATCGTGCTGTCGGGCGCTCCACCCGCCTTTTGCTCGGGTAGCGACCTGAAGGAGCTCGGCGGCCTGTCAATCGATCGCATGTGCGAGCACGAGCTCGAAACCGCACGGATTGCACGCGGCATCGCGGGACTGTCGACGCCGGTGATCGCCGCGGTGGAGGGTTTCGCGCTCGGCGGCGGCTTCATTCTCGCGGTGTCGTGCGACCTCGTCGTAAGCGCGGCCAACGCGCGCTGGCACCTTCCCGAGGTGCCGAACGGCTGGCTGCCCCCGTGGGGCCTGCAGGCGCTCATCGCGCGGGTCGGCGCGGTCCGGGCGCGCATGCTCGTGTGGGGCGACGCACCCATCGACGGCACGGAAGCGCACCGTCTGGGTGTCGCTGACCAATTGGCAGAAGCGGGTCATGTCGACGCGCAGGCAATCGCGCTCGCGCAACGCCTCGCCAGACTCCCACGCGGTGCTGTCGCGTCGACCAAGCGCTTTTTCGAGCCGTTCATCGTGCTCGACGGCGAACGTCTGGACCGCGAAGCGGCCCGCATTTTCGCCGCAGACTGCAAGTCCGACGCGGCTCAACAAATCTTCGCAAAGTTCGCGGTGAAATCATGAATATGAGCAAGGTAGTAACGGCCAAGCAGGCCGTGGAATCGATCAGGGACGGACAGACCGTGGCATCCGTCGGCGTGATCGGCTGGGTCGTGCCGGACGCCACGCTCGCGGCACTCGGCAAGCGCTTCGAGGACACCGGCGCGCCGCGTAACCTGACGTTCTATTTCCCGTGCGGCACGGGCGACGCCGTCGGCATCAAGGGCATGGATCATGTCGCGCGCGAAGGCCTGATGAAGCGCATCGTCGCAGGCTCCTACATCAATCCCGTCGATCCGCGCACGGGCAAGCGGCCCGCGCTGATGCAACTCATCCAGGAGAACCGCATCGAGGCCTACTCGTGGCCGATCGGTGCGTCGATGCACTGGCTGCGCGAAGTCGCGCGCAAGAGCCCGGGCTATGTGACCCGCATCGGCTTGGGCACGTATGCGGACCCCGCTCAGGGCGGCGGCAAGTTCACCGCGCGCTGCACGGACGATCTGATCCAGAAGATCATGCTAAACGGCGAGGAGTGTCTCTTCTATCCGACGTGGCCGATCGATGTCGCCATCATCCGCGCAAGCAGCGCCGACGAATTCGGCAATCTCTCCTTTGAGGACGAGCCGCTGGTCTCGTCCGGCCTCGCTCTCGCGCTCGCGGCAAAGGCCAGCGGCGGACGCGTGATCGCTCAGGTCCGGCGCATCGTTGGACGCGGCGAGCGGCCCGCGACCCAAGTACGCCTGCCGGGCATCTTCGTCGATTCAATCGTCGTCGATGCGGACATGATGATGACGACCGACACGCCCTACGATCGCAACTATCTCGTCGCGGCGGGCGATCGTCACGTGTTTCCTTCGATTCCGTTCGGGTCGGACAAGGTCATCGCGCGGCGGGCGGCGCTCGAAGTGAGGAAGCACGAGCTCGGCATCTTCGGCTTCGGCGCGGCGGCGGATATTCCGCTTATTCTCGCGGAACAAGGCCTGATCGATCCGCAGACGGGCTCCGACGATTACTGGTTCACCACCGAGCACGGCTCCTACGGCGGGATCGTGATGAACGGCTGGCAGTTCTCGGCGAATCTGCATCCGAGCGCCCTGCTCGACGGCCTTCAGCAGTTCGATGTGATTGATGGCGGATTGTGCGAATTCGCCGCGCTCGCATTCGCCGAATATGACTCGCACGGCAGCGTGAACGTCAGCAAGTTCGGCCGAGCCAATCCCGGCGCGGGCGGCTTCACCGATATAGCGGCCAACGCGAAACGGCTCGTGTTCACCGGCACGTTCACAACGGGCGGGCTCGAAGTCGACTATGCAAACGGCCGCATGAACATTCGCCGCGAGGGGAAGGTCAGCAAATTCGTGCGCGACGCGCAGAGCATCACGTATTCCGTTCGCAACGGCGTTGCGCGCGGGCAGAGCGCGCTGATCGTCACAGAGCGCGCAGTCTTCGAAGCCACGAACGAAGGGCTCGTGCTGCGCGAGATTGCACCAGGTATCGACGTGCGGCGCGATGTGCTCGAACACATGGCGTTCGCACCCGCGCTCATCCTCGATCCGCTGCCGCTCATGGACGCGGCGCTCTTCGAACCCGGCGTGCAGGCAGGCGCCAATCTCGACGAAACCGCGCTCGTCAAACACGAAGTTTCGTAAGCGCCACCCGGGCGCTCCGAATCCGACAGACACGCGTCCAGGAGAAGCGCCCGCAAGGCACTTCTCCCGGCGACGCACGTCCATTGGTTGCGCGACGGCGACCCAATCCCTATCGCATGCAGGAGACACTCATGCAGCTCCGCTCACTACGCTGGTCCATTGTATTCATGCTGTTTCTCGCCGGCGCGATCAGCTACCTCGACCGCGCTGCGCTGTCGGTCGCTGCGCCGCTCATCGCAAAAGACCTCCGACTTACGCCCGCGGAACTAGGGATCGTTTTCAGCGTGTTCTTCGTCGGATATTCCCTCTTCTGCTTCGTCGGCGGCTATGCGGCCGACAGGTTCGGCGCGAAGCGAGTGCTCGTTGCGAGCATGTCGCTGTGGTCCGTGTTCTGCGGACTGACGGCGGGCGTGGCAGGCATGGGCTCGCTGATCGTCGTGCGTATGATCTTCGGTGCAGGCGAAGGACCGTATGCGACGTGCACCAACAAGATGATTAGCGGCTGGTTCGAGCGCAGCAAACAGGCGAGCGCGGTCGGCTATGCGAACGCGGGACAGCAATTCGGGGGCGCGATCGCCGGGCCGATAGTCGGCATGCTGGCGCTTTCCGTCGGCTGGCGGGTGTCGTTTGTCGTGATCGCGGCGCTCGGGCTCGTCTGGGTCGCGCTGTGGGCACTGTTGGTCACCGACCGTCCGCAAGACAACCGCTGGCTTGACGCAAAGCCCGCGCATCATCGGGACGACTCGCCCGTTGAATCCGCATCTGTCACCGAAGACGACGGCCGGCCGCTCGGCGCGTGGCTGCGCAATCCATCGATTCTTGCGACAGCCTTCGCCTTCTTCGGCTACGCCTACGTCCTGTACTTCTTTCTTTCGTGGTTCCCGAGCTATCTGACGATGGAACGCCATCTCAGCCTGCAGTCGATGAGCTTCGTGAACGTCATTCCATGGGCGTGCGGGGCGGTCGGTATTGCACTCGGCGGTTTGACGTCGGACCTCATCTATCGCTCTACGGGGAGAGCCGTGCTCTCGCGCAAGATCGTCATCGTGACGAGCCTGGTCGTGTCCGCCGTGTGCGTCGCACTGGCCGGCCGCGTCGCGACCCTTCCGCTCGCCGTCACGCTGATGGCCATCACCGTGTTCTTCATGAACCTGACGCTCGGCGCGTACTGGGGAATCATTCTCGACACCGTGCCGCAAACGCGCATGGGCAGCGTCGGCGGCTTCATGCATCTGATCGCGAACACGGCAGGCATTCTAGCGCCCGCAGCAACAGGCTTTCTCGTGCAGGCGACCTCGGTTTTCGCAAGCGCATTCATGCTGAGTGGCGCCATCGCCCTGCTCGGCGCACTGGCAGTCGCGGTCTTTGTACGCGCGCCACGTGCACTAGCCGACCAGAGCCTCACATCCGAAATCGCGACGTCGACGCGATAAACACTTACGACTAGCCAAGGAGACAAAAATGCAGCCTCGCGTAGCTTACCGATGGATCATCGCGTTCGTGCTGTTCATCGCGTACAGCATCCAGTATCTCGATCGCGTGAAGAGCAGCGTGCTCAATCCGGCGATCGCTCATGACATCGGATTGACGACCGCGGATATCGGTACCGGCGCCTTCCTGATGCTGCTCTTCTACGGGCCCGCGCAATACGTATCGGGCTTGCTAACCGACCGCTTCGGCGCCAAAAAAATGCTGATCTTCTCGGTCATCGTCTGGTCCGCAATGACGATGTATATGGGGTTCATCCAGACGCGCGAAGAATACCTCTGGCGGATGGCGATCTTCGGTATGCTGGTGGGCACCGAATACGTTCCTTCGGCGCGCGTGCTCATGCGCTGGTTCAACAAGGAAGGCCGCGCGCGTGCGCAAACCGTTCTGGCGTGGGCGTGGATTGTCACGCCCGCATGGGCGAGCGTCCTTGCTACGCAGTTCGCGGCGCACGCGGACAGCTGGCGCGTCGTGTTTTTTGTCACGGGTGCGCTCGGGGTCGTGCCGCTCGTCCTGATCGCGGTGTTCGTGTTCGACCGGCCGGAACACTATCGCCATGCGACGGAAGCCGATCTGGAATACGCGTACCGCGACGAGCTCGAAGCGGGCACAATCACACGCGGGCAATACGCATCGGCGCAAAAGACCATTCTCAACGGCGCCGGCGTGCGCTTTCTCGATCTGTTCAAGAATCGCACGTATGTCGCGGTCGTTTTCGTCGATATCGTGATGCAGATCACGCTCTACGGCGCGCTTACGTGGATTCCGCTATACCTGTCCGACACCTTCGGCTTCAAAATGCAGACGATGGGCTGGTGGAGCGGCCTCTACTTCGCGGCAGGCGCAATCGGCAGCTTCATCTCATCGTACATGTCGGACAAAGTCTTCAAGGGTAACCGCAAGATCATGATCCTCGTGTGCTTCATCGGGCTCGCGCCGTTCGTTGTTCTGCTCGGCACGCTGCAGCAGGCGAATCAGGTTCTGCTCGTGGTCGCGCTCTGCGGCATGGGATTCTTCGGGAACATGGCATGGGGCCCGTTCCTCGCGCTGCCTGCCGAAATCTTCTCCCCCGAGGTCTATGGCAAGGCGATGGGCTTTGTCAATGGCGCGGGTTACTTCGTTGCGGCTTTCTCCGCGAAGATCTTTGCAGCGTTCGTGGTCGTCGACGCATCCGGCCACAAGAACGACACTAACGGCTGGTTTTTCATTGCGTTCTGTGTGGTGGCGGGCATTGTCGCGGCGAGTTTCATCCGGACCACGGGTCGAGCCCCCGCGATTGCGATACGTTCGGCGACGTCTTCATGACGTGCGTCGCTCCGCGCCCACCGGCCTCAACACGGTCTAAAGTCATGCATCCACCGAGGTCTGCGGCCAAGCGACGCTGTCACCACCGATTCGTACCGGCCGTGAAATTACCTCGAGCCAGGTATCGATAGAAAGTCCCTGTGCCCAACCCGACATACAGACGGACCTCGCGAAGGCGATTTCCTGACGCACAACGGCCGGAATCGCCCCGTGACGACGCGTTTGTTTGCGTGCCGCAATTTTCCTACCGTCGTGGCCATGTGGCATCGCCAACGGAACGGGTGATCCCCTTCTACGCCTATCCAGCAGAGGTACGTCGCATGGCATCCACGACAAACGCGATCTGGAGCATGCACATGCGGTTGCACAAGATTCAGAACCGCGGCCACCTCCCGAGTGACGAAGCGGCCGGCAAACTGCCGTACTTGGTCTTGCGCAACATCGAAAAGGACTGGAAGCTGCCACCTATTACCTGGAGGCAAGCAGTCAATCAATTCGCCATTCTGTTCGGCGAGCAACTTACCGCCGCCATCAGCTGAGTTTTCTAACTGACCTCAGCACACGAAATTTCTGACAGCTCCGCTCTTCATGAGCCTTCTCCGGGCTCTACGAGCGCGGAAGGTCATTAGATATGCTGCAGCACGACACATCCTAAATCGGGTTTTTGATTCAAGGGCTTCCGCGCATGTCCTGCGTGCGGTCGCCTCCGACCCTGACGGCCTGAATGTCGACACCCGCGAACAAAAGCGGACCGTGCTGTTGGTCCGATGCCGCGCTGAACCACGCTCAAGGCGCACTTACTGCGATCACCCCATCGACCCTGAACCTGTCGAGAAACTGATAACGCGCCGTCCTCTCCTCGCGCCCCTCCTGCATGACGGCGCCCAAGCGCATCGTCTGGCTTCCCGCGCCCGCATAACGCGGCCACCGAGCCAGACCCAGGGCGTTTGGATCGCCGGTGCGGGCGAACTTCGCCCAGTAGGACTGCATGGCGTCCGACACGGTGAGATCCTGACTGCCTGGACTCACGCCGTTCACGGGCGGCAGGTTGCCGAAGACGTAAGGCACGTCCGTCGCGTGAGTCGCGACGGAGTTGTACGCCGGGGTCTGCTCGAAGTGATAGACATATACCGGCGAACGCCCTGTCCGCAATTGCTGCGTGGCCCAGCCCCACGTCCGATACTTGAACAGTCGGCAGCCTGGGCTTGGCTCGTTGGACAGTGGAAACGAGGTTCGGTGGTCGCCGCCAACTGTACTGGCACCTTTATTCTCGCGCAAACTGGGCTCCTCGACCGGAAAATTGCTACCACGACTTGGTGGCTGGAGCAGCAGTTTCGTACTCGTTTCCCTTCGGTCTACTTGGAAATCGAGCCAGCGGTGACAAAGGCGGACCGACTGATCTGCGCTGGAGCATCTGCTTCGTATCTTGTCCAGGACATTCGGGTCATAGAGCGATTCTCCCGTCCAGTCATCGCGTCCCGATGTGGGAAGACCATGCTCATTGATGTCAGCCAAACCAAGCAAACGCCCTACCTGCCGCTACTGGCAGACAAGGAGCACACCGACACCTTGATTCACCAGGCACAGAGCTATCTGCAAAGACACATGGTCGAGGAAATTAGAATGTCAGACGTTGCATTGGCGCTCGGGGTGAGCGAGAGAACACTAATTCGACGCTTCAGGTCCGCAGTAGACGGAACTCCACTTGCCTATCTAAAGGACTTGCGGCTCGAGGCCGCGCGAGGAATGCTCGAAGCTGGCAGTTTGGGTGTTGAGGAAGTTGCGTGTCGCGTCGGATATATTGATACGAGCTCATTCTCCCGCCTCTTCCGGCAAAGGGTGGGCATAAGTCCGGGCGTCCACCGCAACCGCTTCAAGTTGGCGCCGGGCTTTGGCAAGATGACCTCAGGGGCGTGAGTTGCGACCGTCGAGGCATGCCAAACAAGTCGCACGGTGCAGACAAGCACCATGGACCACTCAACGCTCTTGCTATGATTAAATGCACAGCGGTGACGGCTTAGACAGGGCGCGGGTCGCTCGCGCACTTGCGGAGCAGCGTCGGGACAACGACGGCGGCAACAACTGAAACAAAGATCGAACCGCCGTAGCGGATGCAAAACGGCACTCTTCATTCTGGGACACCGCACGATTAAATGGAACCGGCCTTGGATACAACGTTCTCTGGCGCTGAAAGCAAGACGACAGTCGGACACGGGGCAAGCAGGAAAATCGTTCTGAGAATGTAAACACACGCCCCAAGGAACCCTAAGGCGATCGAATTGGCAAACGTTAAAAGCGGAATGAGGTAACCAAAGTTGCTGCCAAGCGGTCCCGGCTTGACCACCTTCAAGGCAGTTATTGTCAACACCAACAGTAGAGTGATTACGGCTACCCGAATCCATCGGTCAATCAGTCTTTTTACGCGATCTCGAATATCCCTTAGTGTTTGGGACTTTGCCGGCGCACCAAACTCCATGACCTGCGAAATCAGCAACGAGGCGGTTGTGACGGGATAGATTTTTGGGCTTAGTGCGTCAATCGATTTTAGGAGCACCACATCCGTCTGCGGGGAACTGGCTGATCATTCCGAGTTGCATATCTAAAATCCCGTAAAGCGTTTGTTGCCGCTTCGAGGATCTCTTTTGGTATGTCGACGTTTTCCGCCGTGGAGGCGTAGCGCAAGATTCTCTCCAAGTCATACGCGCAACGTTCCTCGAAGCTTGGAAGGTAGTCAGCAGTGCTCACATCGTTTTGCATTTGACTCTCCCATACACCGGGCCGAGCCGGTGCTCATGACGACACTGCAGTTTTAGGTGCCGGCCCGCTACTCGAATGTTAGATACCGCAGATAGTTCGACTCAGTCGTCAAACTGTGTGCATGGCGGTCGTCGATGATCATTCTTGCCTGGCCCGGATCCCCTGCAGTCAAAAATCGTGTGTTGATCGCTCGCGTTGCATATCCCTTTCTGCCTATAAAACGGTGCCAGCGCCGCACGAACTGCTGTGATCGTGAAAGTGGCCTCTATCCACGTTTGACCTTCTCCGTAGTGCGCCTTGGGGACCCAGGTGTAGACGCCGAGGCTGTTTCCTTGAGCTGCCGCAGAAAGCACCGGTGAACGTTCGCCGACGCGGGGAACCATTGAGCCCGATTCGACATGAACGCGGCAGTAAACATATCCAGCGGGGAACCCATACGTGTAGTAGCTCTCCTCATTTTCCTGTCTAGGAGGAAACAACTATGCAGCCCGAGCCGTCACTTGTGAGGGGTCCACGCCCGTCGTGGACTCACCCAATGAATCCACGACCGACTTACAAGTATCGTCGTCCAGGCACTCCTGGAGTGTCTGTAATTCGTTCTTCGGCGCCATCGTATCGTCGAGGTGTACAGTCATTACCACAAACGGTGGTGGGGCCGGTCCTGCTCGCCCATTCCCGTTCCGGACGCCCCCAGGGATCTGACCAGGCGGCATCCCAGTCTGGGAAAACGCGGGGCCGGCAAGAATCACTAAAGCCGTTGCAAGCAAGACTAAACGCATGCTTTTCATCGAGAATTCTCCATCGACGTGTACGACTCACATCAATCGTTCTAGGATCTGCCGAGCCATAACGGTAGTAGGGAAAGCCGCAGCACAAAGCTTCGTGCGAAGGCGAGCTCGTCCAGCCGCATTAATGCCGTCATTGCTGGGATGACGGACATTGTCTGCACCACGCAACGTTTCGCTCACGCTTTTTGACAGACGAAAGCGGTTCACACGGATCGGGAGACGACTTTATTCCCTTCGGTTTCAAGCTCGATCATTCCTGCCCAGCGCATGCCCTTTGATGCGCTGGGCAGCTGGCGAATAAATCTCGTTGCACTCTTTTCGTTGTAAGGCGTGCAGGTCGAAAACTGCGATTCACTTTCGAGGTCATTTTGGCATGCGGACAACGATGTCAACTGTCGCCACAAATGGGTGCTCTACTATCGCCTCGGTTGGGGTATCAGATTCCAACATCCCACCGTTGATTCGACGCCCCTTTGCTCTGGTAATCGTGCTCTTCCAGCAAGAAAGTAAGGTAGCTTCGCGTAGGATGCAGTAGAGACGTGCCTCACCAGAGCGGGCGGCTGAATCTCATAGCCGGCCTCATGCTCCGCGAGAATAGCATTGATGAAACGAACGTCCGGCACGGCGTAGCCGGACTGCTTCAGATCTCCGAGGCAATCCCAGAAGGCTTCGATGAAAGCCGGCGCATTTTCAGCCGCACGGTTCATCGAATCGGAGAGACCGCTCCACGCCCAATCAAGGCTGCTACTACGACCGGCACCGGCAAAGCGCGACTTGCATTCTTCGACCGCCCGCCATACATCGCGCTGCACAGCGACTTTTCTAATTAGCTGGTAAAAATCACGAACGACGGCTAGGGGAATAGGACCTGAGCTCCTGAAACGCCACGAATCTTCAAAATTCAGCAATTTGCCAGTCCTTACGACGACGAGCTCGATATATCATCGCGCACACTTAATGGACTCATTACGGGGTGGTAGCGTCGAAACCGACTGACGGGCGACGGTCATTACAAGCGATTGAGGTCAACCGGCAAACCGGCGTCGCGCATCTCTTTCGCGAGCGCGCCTCTCCACGCGCCTCCGGCATCGTAGTCCAGATACTGTACACCGCTAAAGTCCGACGGGATTTCAACGTTGCCGCGCCGCAATGCGCAGACTCGCCCCCGTCCGAGCTTCGCCGCGAAATAGCCAAGCTCTAAAATTACATTCTGGCGCGCACGTGGTTTAAGTTGTTCTGCACTAGCCGCTGACACCCCGCCCTTGTCGTCCGGCGTAAGCAGCACGACGGCAAACGTAGCAGCGCCCGCCTCTCGCTTAAATTTCTCGATGATCGCAGCTCCTCTCCCTGTTTGTTCATCGAGAATCACTCCAACAAAGCCGAGCTGCGCAAGAAGCGCCTGCACAGCGAATTTTGCTGGTTCATCGTGACCGTGGACGATGAACACACGATGCTGCGCCGCTTCGGTAAGTGGATGCGGGTAGCTACCCGGTGTGCCTCCGTTTTGTACCTTGGCGCCGAATGCTAGCGCGTCCGGCGTCACGATCAAGCCGTGCCGATCCAGCACACTATAGAGGTCAACTTGATTGACGGACCAATGAGTACAGCCGAGATCGCCGTAACCGCGCGTACGGATATCCAAGGCGTCCGCAAGTTCGAGCAACACCCGATTTGAAATCGGCGGAACGTTGAGATCCCGCACGAAGTGCAAGCGCGGGTTCGCCGCGGCGGCCGTTGAATCAGTCTCCGCGCGTTATCTCAACACCCCAAGTTCGTGCCGGGCCGCCGATACGCGGCGTGACGTGCGAGTCGTCGGCGGAGTGTCAGGAGTCCCGGATCTCGTGTTGCGACCCTGGCCAACACCGTTGCGTCACAGCTGCGCCTCGTTCCTGTTCCCGGCTCGTGTGCGACAACGCCCAGTTCCGGGCGTCTGGGGCTGACGGTCCGACGCAATTTTGACCTGGTTACCGCGCGTTGACCGCATCCTTGAACGCCTTGCCAGCGGTGAACTTGACGGTCTTCGCCGCCGGGATCTGAATCTCGGCGCCGGTGGAAGGGTTGCGTCCCACGCGCGCGGCGCGTGCCCCGGTCGAAAACGAGCCGAAGCCGACCAGCTGAACGGCCTTCCCTTTCGTGACCGCCTTCGTCACGGTCCCGATGAAGGCGTCGATCGCGGTCGCGGCGGCCGCCTTGCTCTGTCCGGTTGCGGCGACGACGGTGTCCACCAGTTCCTGCTTGTTCATGTTTGATTCCTTTTCCATGTTTGCGATGCCGCCACCCTACCCCGTTGGTCCGCCGCCATGCAACCGCGGCTCGCGTCAGGCTTCCATTAATGCGAAAGGCAAAGATGTGGCGGGCGCGAGCGCAACGCGACTGCGGGCACAAACTACCCGCGCTGTTGCCGCCGCCAGTGTTGATAACTTGTGTTATCGCCACTGCGACCGGAGACAGCGGCTAGCGCAAAGACTTGACAGTCGTCAGTCGTCGGCGAATCGCCTTGGCTCCGGCGCAGCACTTTGATCGAATGCGAAATTGACTTTGATAGGTGCCGAGCATAAACGAAGGTCAACTTTCATACCCTCGCCGAAAAACGCTCACTTCTCCGCTGGCTCAACTCCCGGCCCGTGTTGGCCGTCATCCCGCCACCGGCGCTGATATGTGATCGCTGCAGCAGAGACGGTGAGACTCGTGGCCGAAAAGGCGTTCAAGGACGGGTGAACGCCAGCCGACTGAAGACAAGAGTGGAATTAAGGACCCGGAGCCTGCCGGGGCGGTCCCGCCAGCCTTCAGAGCGGTAGGTCGCGCCATCATTTTGGTCGCGTCGTAAGTAATACAACAATAAACGTATTGATTACTACACACATGGGTCAACTGTGGATTCAGCCGTGCTTCGGCGCGTCAATTGTGCCGGCAGATCACATTGCCGCTACGGACATCGCCCATATCCCCGTGAAACAATTCTGAAACGGCCCCAAATAAACGTTAGGAAACAGTGCGTTGGCGCCCATGCGATGGCGTTTACGTTGTTTCACGAGTGAACTGCACCGTCCGGGCCTTGCAAACATGCGAAATTTTGGAGTCCAAACTGATGGACGCAATTTTAGGCTTCTTTTCAAGCGACGCGTACCTTGGTCTACGCCGAAGCAAATAGGCGGTCCGGCGAGAACTACTAGTCGCAACTTCCAGTACCTTCGCGAAGATCCTGGAGCGGTCCGCTACTAGGCTGCAGGTTCGACGTACGTGGCCGACTCGACCCTGAGATTCCTCCTGCGCTTCCTGAGGGCGAGGCGATGCCAATCAACGACACGGACCGGTCCGAACGTGGGCTTACACATTTCGTCCCGTTGCTTGTCTTCCTGCAGCGTGTGCGGCCGCCACAATCGGGCGGCTTCGTTTTGTTGGAGGACGAGGAAGGTTCGCGCCAACGCAGCGTTGGGTTGAGGCGTTGCCTGCTACATGTCGGCCAAGGGGTCGACGTCTGGTTCAGGCCTCTCGTCGCCAAACGATTGAAAGAGGAAGGTATCGGGTATCGCGTCAGTTGGCGATGTGGTGGACTTTTGCAACGCGCGGCGTTCGCGTGGCTGGTCGATGTTCGGTACCTAGCCGGCAACCCGTGGAATGCCGTGAACGATCCTCGGGTGGTCCGACGGGAGGCTGGCATCCACATCGACCGGGCACTTCCCGGAGACCTAGGGGCGCGCCCCGGCGTTCATGGACGAGGCATCCAAACCGCTCGACGCAAAGCAGTGGCGCATCGCTCGCGCCCTGCTCCTGCTGACGGGGACTCGGGGCTTGACGGGAAGAGGCCGCCGGCGCAGTGCGTGCCCGGCTGGCGGTTTCACCGCACAGCACACGTCTGCATCCGGTCTGGCAACTGACTGTAATCGGCAAGCGAAACGGGAGCGCACGGTCCCGGCCAGCCCCGCTACGGTGTCCGCCCTGCGCGCCCATTGGCGCGACAGAGGGAACCTTTCGACGGCCCTCACTCGCCCGCCCCACTGTCGCTCCCGCTGCTGGCCCCACTCGTCGTGCCAAGTTTCAAGGTAGCCGAGGCCAAGCATGCGTATACTGACGCCCCACAGGGTTACTCCGCACAGGGCGTCTGGAAACTCGTCCGCTGGGCCGAAACGTTTGTTGGAAGGCATGGACGGACTATCGGAAGCGGATCGGATGGTGCTTCATGTGGCGTCGCCGCACGCGTTTCGCCACACCTTCGGGACACATGCTGCGGCCGACGAGGTGCCAATCGACATAATCCAGCGCGCGCTCGGGCACGCCAGCATGCAGACAACTTCGATTTAGGTTCAAGCGGAGCAGCGTCGGACGGTGCACGGGTTCGAACGCTTCTACTCCAACGAGCCGGACGCGAATGAATGACAAATTGCGCCAGGACGTTTTGGTGCGATGTTTCGGGAAGTCACTTGGCTCTGCCCGTCCTACCCCAAAGGGTCGATCGAGAGCCGACCTCCCGAGTGCACTTGGCGCTTAAAGGCATCGCCAACTGGCTTCAGTGACAGTTTCTGCTAGTTTCATGGTGGCGTCGCAGCGGGTAGGACCGACCTGACACTTTTCATCGAAATGACGGCTCGCGCTAACCGCGCAGTCTAGCGCGAAGCGCCGTTCTGCCACGGCTAGCGCAGTTCAGTATATAAGGCAGCTGTGCCGGTTGCGACTGCACGGCAACAAAGGCTGCAGACGGCCGGCGCGCGAACGCAGTGCGGGCCATGTAGTTGGTGAATCCAGCGCGGGAGCTTCAGAGACAGCGTCCCCAGTGGTTTGCAGTCAGTATGAACTGGCGCATCGGCGATGGCGGCTGATGCTTCCGCGCCAGAGAGAATTCCGCGCCGGTGCGGCACGGCGCTAAGTTATTGATTTCAATCAATAACCAATTTGGATTCAGCGCCAGCCTGCGGAACAGGTGACGCTAAGCTATTGATTTTGTTCAGATTCCAAATTGGATGTTTGATTCTATCACTTGCCCTCGATCTCAGACTGGAGGAACTTCGCGATCCGTCCCGCCCATTCCTCCGCCATCGCCTCTCCATCTTTCCCAGAGAAGCGCAGACCGACGACACCGCTCCTGACTGACACGTCACAGAACTTCCGCTTGCCATTGTTGATCGTCACTATGGACGGCCGTGCCGTTTTCGGGCGGGTCGGGGAGGCCAATGTCAAGGCCCGCTCCTGCGTCATGTCGACTGAATTAACCAAAGCGCTGATTGCCTTCGTTACCTCTTCCACGCGCCCCTGCTGTGCCAATGAGGCGAACTTTGCTGCAGCGGTGCCGCCGAGCTTGTGAGGCCTGCTAGCCACAACTTGCTTCGCAGCGTCCGGTAGGTTCTCAAACGACAGAATTCGAGCCACGTGGCTCTGCGCCAATCCCGACATACGGGTGATGTCGGCCTGAGACAGACCGAGGTTTTGCTGAATTCGCTTGAACTGTCGGTATTTCTCAAAATCAGGAAGGGACGGCGCAAGCAGATTTGAGAATGCCGCGCCTAACTCCACCTCAGCATCTGTTCCGGTGAACGGCACACCACGAATGGTGGCGCGGTTCAGATCATTTCGGTAAATCGCTACTCGATTGTTTCCAGAAATTATTTCGTTTCGACCATCGCCCAGCGGGCGATAAACAATAGGGTGCACGAGCGGATTGCTTTCGAGATTGGCCCTGAGTTCGTTGTACTCTTCGTCGGAGAGGACTCGACGTCGGCCCGGAACTTCCACGAGAGTTTCAATCGCGATTTCTTGGGACGACCCGACTCCGGCTGCCTCGAGCTCCTCAATTCGCTTCATTGCTGACTGGAGTTCTCGCTCCTTCTCGGCAAGGAGCGGAAACGAAGCCATCAACTGCCCTGGTGCGGTTTTTGGCCGCCCGGAGGGGTCGTCACCGGCTTTCTGAACGCGTGGGGAAGTGCCGATTGAAGCGGCTTTTGCTGCTAGTCGGTCCTTAATGCTCATTTTGCCTCCTGACTCGCGTGCCACAACGCAACAAGTTGCTGATCAATAATCTCCGCAAACCGATCGTAGGCCTCGCGCGCCCGCTGATAGGTTTTTAAACTGCCTTGGTACCTCGAAATGTCATACACCGTCCCGAACTCCGCGGCCGCAGTTTGCGTGACCGCAGTCGTCGGAATCTCAATCGGGAGCACCAACCCTTCATATGTCTTATTGATCCAATCACGTACGATTGGCGTTGCCGCTTGACTCTGATCGACCTTTGCAAGAAGAACATGAATAAAATCGAAGCTCTTGACAAGCTCAGGCGCCACCTGGGTCATGCTTTCTGAAAGATCCGAAAAAAGGCTCCAGAACTGAGTGGACGACGCGTAGTCCAGTGCGCTCGGGGGCGTCGGTACAATCAGCCCGTCCGCAGCCATGAAGGCGTTGATTGTCAAATAGGAGAGTGCAGGGGGGGTATCAATAATTACGACGTCATACTCGTCCAAGAGCGGCTCAAGCCCCTGATTCAGGACGTTCCAAAACTGGAATGACTGGTCCTTCGATTGCTTGAACGGAAGAAAAAATTCAGCACCAAACAATGCGGCGCTCGCGGGAATGAGGTCAACGCCGTCCCAGTACGTCGACTGAACTGCATACTTCAGGTCGTCCACGTCGCCATAAATCAACGGAAGAACTGTCTGCTCGTCGGAAACTTCGCTGTCCGCCAGTATTCCGTTAAGCGCGGACAAAGACGCTTGCGGATCAAGGTCGACGAGTAACACCCGACGGCCGAAGAGCGATAAGCCCTGTGCAAGCGTCATAGCCGTAGTCGTTTTGCTCACACCGCCCTTGAAGTTGCCAATGGCAATTTTCTTTCCCTTCACCCCAGCAGGCCGCTTCGCGAACGGCGCAATCTGGGCAATCCATACCCGGGCCTCTTCAAGAGTAAACTCCCGGCTTCGACTGTGCCGCAACGTCCCTTGCGGCAACTCGGAGTCCGACCGCGTTAGATAGTTCATTCGCTGCCTATCGATTCGACAAAGGTCTCCGACTTGTGCAGTAGTAAAAACCGGAGGATTTTTGCGCGGGTGAGGAGCAAGCATGCTTTCGCGAACATCTACGAGCATGCCGCTCGCGTTGTCGGCGATAGCTTTTATCGCCGACAGGGGCATCTGCTTCGGAGCATGTTTCAGCTGGATTGACATTTTTGGCTTTTCAGAGCGCGCACGCACTGCTGTGTTCATCAAGGGCTCCCAATTTTAGTAACGCCCAAGGCTATGAGCGCCGCATGGTTGTTTCAACACCTAAAGCGCAAATCACCAACTCGTGTTGAATTCTGCAGGAGAATAGTGAGGAAAACTAGGGCGTGCAAGAAGTTTCGGCGTTAATTTGGGCGCACGATACATGTCCGCCGCTCATTGAAAACATAAGGCCCAGTATGTAATCCATCGGAGACACTCCGACTGGTGCAGCTCCCTGCAGGTTGGAACACCGTGCCTCGACGGAAACGCCGAAAGGTCATGGTTTGTGGGGAGCTTTCAAACTGCGGTCGACCGAAAGGTCATATTTTGTGGGGAGGTTTTGAGACGGGCTCCTCCTAGAAGTCATCTTTTGTGGGCAAGCCCGACCGGCGAGTTCGAGCCGACGCCCTGTACGCGACTCCAAGGCCAAGTACAGCCAAGAATCGCGCCTTCAGCTGCGCCGGCCAGCGGACTTCAATGGCCCAGCGCTGCGGTCGATGAGACTCGGCCCATCCCTGACGCCGAACCCACTCGCTAAAGGTCATGGTTTATGGGGCGGACGGCCGCATTACCATGCGACCCTGAACTCCTCCCCACAAACCCTGACCCATGGAAGCAGGATGTCCTCCGAATATCCTTAGATATCAATCGTTTGTAACGGCTCTCTTTGCACGCCCCACGGAACCTGACTTTTCCCCATAGACCATGACCGAATCACCCACAAACCATGACCGCATGAACCCTCTTGTACCCACAAACCCTGACCTTTCACCCCATAGAACCTTACCGAACAGAGCCGAACCATCCAACCAGCAAGGCTTCGCCAGCTGTAAACGCTGTTAAAGGTGTTTGTTTTTAAAGAAAACAACAAACAGGAGTTGTTTCTCGACAGATTGCTTCTCAAAACCTCGCACCCCACCCGGGGCGCGATGAGTTACGAACAGGAACAGTCATGGTTTATGGGGCGCCGGGGCAGCGCGAGATTTGCCGAGCTCTCAAAGGTCAGAGCCAAATGAGTTGCCGACATGACCTTCTCCACCTAAAATCGCCCAGGTAACGGAGAAAACATGGCAAACCTGAAGCCGCTCAACCTTCCACCCAGCGAACTTAAGAAGCATGTCGCTACAGTTCACGTTAGCGGCGAACTTTCCCTGCTTGAGCGCAAGATTGTGAACGTACTTTTGCTCAACGCATACGACGAGCTTCTCACAAAGAAACGTCATACATTGCCCGTCGGAATTCTATGTACGATGCTGGGGTTCGACAGCAAAAACCACGACGCTTTGAAGCGTGCCTTGTTAAAGGTCATGTCGACGCCAATCTCGTTCGACCTTCTTCATGATGGCGGAAAAACAGACTGGGAGGCCTCCCCACTTATCGCCTATGCAAGTATAAAAAGCGGCACTTGTGCCTACGAGTACAGTGACTGGCTCGCCGAGAAACTTGCGAATCCTGACATCTACACGCTCATAAACATCAACGTTCAGAGACAGTTTAGCGGCGGCTATGCGCTCGCGCTGTACGAAAATTGCCTGCGCTTCAAACGAACGGGATCAACTGGCTGGATCTCAGTAGAAACTTGGCGACGACTTCTTGGTGCCGACGCGAGCATGTACGATGAGTTCAAGCATTTCTCAAGTGAAGTCATCAAGAAGGCAGTCAAAGAGATAAACCAGGTCTCTAATATCATCGTCACCCCGGAGTACAAGAGGGAGGCGAGGAGGGTGGTTCAAATCCGCTTTCTTGTTGACGATAATCCCCAACGGTCGATGCTAGACAATGACGAAGGCGAGGATCAGAAGGCGGTCCGGGGTTCTGACGCGTTCAAACGGCTCACAAAGCTTGGCGTTGGGGACCGACTTGCGATAAGTTGGATTCAGCAGGAGCCTGAAAGGGCGCTTCAAACGGCGCTCTACGTCGAGGAGCGTGCGAAGCGAAAACAGATTCGCGGTAACGCCGGCGGCTATGCGAGGACAGTGTTCGAAAAAGGGACGATCATTGAGTCTCCGCGAAACCAGGTCAAAGAGGCTTCCGTACCGGCACCCGTAACGCCGGACCAGACATCGGCAGACGAAAGAGCGCGACGCACGACGGAGAAGGTCAGAGCACTGTCTCTCGCTGAAAAGCAGCAGTTCGCTGCCGAATATATGGCCCAAGGAGGTAAGGGCAACACGTATCAGCACGAGGCGGGGACCTTCAAAAACGCATTGGAGCGAACCGCCTACACCTCGTGGCTTCGCGCAAAGTTAGCGGCCGACTAGGGACCAGGGTCGCAACGATAAAGGCATTGATCAAACACCGTGTTTCCCGGTGCGAGGCATAGCTGGTAACCAGTCCTTGCCGTTACTCGTCGCAAGCAGAAGGTTGAGAATCTGCTCCAGCTGCGCTACGCGGCGCGCCACTTGTTCGAAGTTCGGCACATCAAGACGAAGATATTTTTGTCCGTGCACAAGGCTTAACCGCACGCCCTTCCGCTCTTTTGGATGGCCAATCGTTAGCACAGCGAATACGTCTTCCAACGAACAGTCGTCTGAGACGTACTGGCTTCGACGAACGATCTCAGTCTCACCGAGCTGTGCCGATAGCCTTCGAAGGGTGTCAGCTTCCCGGAACGAGAGCGGCCGGCCAATAAAAAGACGAAGCACCCCTTCCGGCAACTTGGCCGTAGCAACCATCCGCGACATCTGCGATAGAGAGACGTCAAGATCGGACGCTATGGCTCGTTGGCTCGGCCACACGCCTCTCATTAGCAGCGACAAGTAGAAATTCCCCATTACGAGGAGCGGCGCCCCTTGTTCGCGAAGCTTTTCATGAAGTTTGGCTGCCGCTTCACGGTCAGCAATACCGGTATCTCTGGACACCAACATTGGCAAGGATCCTGTAATGATCCGGCGGTTCTGCAACCGTAACTGGGTCATTCGTTGCAGATTAAGTAAAAGGACCTTGAGCCGGATCAGGTCGCTTTTTTGGGGCTAACGCGTGAACGAACGTTGCGAGCGGCAGCTAAGTACATGGCTGTAAAGGGAATACGCCATAAATCCGTGCAGAGGGAAACCCCGAAAACGGCCGTGCCTCCTGTGCAACGCGTGAAACGCGCGTGGGACAACTCTACCCGCTTTAATTCCTGCGAACTCGCCGAAAGCTATGTGTTTTTGTGCTTCATTCTGGCTTACGACATTGAGCCGGCTAAGCGGCAAATCTCTCACGAAAAAGCGGCTAAAAATCGCCTCTCTTTTGCATGACTGGCTTCTCCTCGAGGCTGATTCAATTGAGTCGGCCCAAATGGATCGACCGTCATGCGTTTATTCCCCAACAAAAAGCAGATAGCTCTCTCAACCGCGCCCGGTGGTTACTCAGAAGAAGACCCTGAAAAGGTCATCTTCGATATGGGGGCGCGTCTGCGCACCGAAGCAAATCATTGGAAAACGTTCTGCTTCATCCTCGCTGTTATCGCAGCGGGAGCGGTGTATTCCCGCAATCCGCCCCCCTCGGTCGTCAAGGCATACGGCGTCTCGTCCGACGCCAACGGCCACGCGGTTGTCACGCAGTTGGCAGCCTATAAGCCGGACGACCAGGCAATACGCACTTCGCTGCGAGAATCCGTGGAGCGCTGGTGGACTGTTGAGCCGGTTCTCACCGACAACATCCAGACTTCGCGGATGGCCAAGAACATCAACGGCGTCAAGGCCATGATGGTCGGCAACGCGCGCAATCAGTTTGGCGACTGGATCAAGAGCGACGCGCCGTTTCAGGCCATTACGCTGAACCCGAAGCTGGTCCGCGAAGTGCGCGTCACCAACGTCGCGCTGCTTGAGGACTCCACGGGCGTGGTCGAGTTCACGACCAGTACGACGCAGTCGCCCACTGATCGGCCTGTCGTTCAGAAATACGCCCTGACGGTTCGCTACCAGATCATCCCGCCGACCTCCGAAGACGCTCTTGGGCCTAACCCGTTCGGAATGTTCTATCCGTTGTTCTCGATCCAGAAGACCCAATGATGATCGCCTCCCGCTCGCTCGCTTCGTGGTGCGTCGCTCTGGCATGCGCGGCAGCTGTATCACCATCTGTGTATGCCGCGAAGAAAGCCGCTCCCAGTCCGGCTGCATCGTTCGATATCGCCACCGCAATGAGCGATCCGATGAGCCCGGTGAATCCGTATAACGCCGGTTCGGACCCGATCACCATGCCGGGCGATGCCCGGATGGTCGTGTTTCCCTATAGCCGCGACCAGATCTACCGGGTCATGACTGCGCCGCTCAAGAACACGACGATCGAACTGGCGAAGGGAGAGCGCCTGACGACCGACCCCGCGATGGGCGATTCGGTGCAGTGGGTTATCGACACGGACGGGGAAAACCACGTTTTCGTCAAGCCGGTCAAGCCGGGCCTCGTCAACACCTTGCATCTGACGACAAATCTTCGCGAATACGACATGACGCTGGTGTCGTCGCCGATGGGTGGGTTGTTTTATCAGACGGTGCGTTTCAACTATCCGGGCTCCGTCATGGCTAAGGTTCGGGCGCGGGAGCAGGCGAGCGGCGGCGCTCGTGGCGGGCAGGGGGATGACGCCGGTACGCAGACGGACTCGGGTCCAATCGGCGTCTCGCCGGACAAGCTGAACTTTGACTACAAGGTATCTGGCTCTGCTTCTTTCAAGCCTGAAACCGTATTCGATGATGGCAAGGCGATATGGCTGCGTTTGCCCGCCGACGCGCCTTTTGCCGTCCCCGTCGTCAAGGACCATGGCGACTACGTCAGCCCCAACTTCATCCGCCGTGGCCAGTACATCGTTGTGCAGGAAATTGCCAACGAGATCGTGTTGCGTGCACCGAACGAGGAAGTGACCATCACGCGTCGCCGTCCGGGCCTCTTTGGATTCTGAGGAAGACCATGAACCAACCGAACGGCCAACAGAACAGCCAGCGCGCAAGCCTCTTCAAGGGCAAATCGCCTCGCAATGCGCTATTTGCCGTGGGCGGAGTCGCGGCTATTGTGATTGCGGGGCTCGGCTTCTACTACCAGGTCAAGGAGAGCGCGAAGGTCGACGAAGAAGCGGCGCTTCGGAAGAAAGCCAAGGCCGCCGAGGTCGTCGACAAGTCGAACAATCCGCAGGATCTCGACAAGACAATTGAAGACCAGATGCAATCGGCGCGTAAGGCCGCTGCGTCTGAGGCACGAGCGGCAGCCGCCGCGCGCGCGCCGTCCACGGGAGCAACACCGAATGCGACGAACGCTGCGCCGGCCCTCACAGCCGACGGCTTCATTAACGATCAGCAGTCGCGGCAAATTAAGGCTGAGTCGGATACAGACGCCATCTTCGCATCGCCGATTTTCAAGCCGGGCCTGAAGGTCAAGGATACAGCGCCAACGCCGCCGAACCAGATCGCGGGAATACTGACGCCGGCCCAGGTCGCAGCACAACAGGCGGCGGCGCAGCAGGCAGCGGCCGGTTCGGTCGGCGACCGGGTGTCGGCAGCACTTGCCGGAGCGGGCTTCGGCAGTCAGCCCCAATCCGCACGTCCGTATTCGACTCAGGATCACGATTCAGGTTTTATCAAGAACGTGTCCGCGCAGTCGGGCGGTCAGGACTTCGCGCGTGCCGGCTTCGTCGGTCAGGCACACGGCTGTGTGCTGTCGCCTCCGCATCACATTGGCGTGCTTTCGACCGAGCGTCTGAATTCCGATCGTCCCGGCACCGCCTCGCTGATGGTCGAAAAAGACGTGTACGACAGCATTCGCGGCGACTGTCTGATGATCCCGAAAGGCAGCTTTATCACCGCGCCGTATAGCTCGGACATCCAGCCCGGGCAGGAAAGCATTCTCGTGGCAGCGACGGAACTGCGTCTTCCCAACGGAAAGCATGTACCGCTCTTTGGCGCACAGGGCGCTGACGGTGACGGCTCTGCGGGCTTTTCGGGTGACGTCAATAACCACTTTTTCAAGATTTTCGGTACATCGTTCCTCGTTGCGATCCTGCTGCGCAAATACGACAACAGCGACGCCACGACGACTTCCAGTCCGCTCGGCGTCACCCAGGTAAGCAGTACGGGCGGACAGGTCGCCGCACAAACCGCACAGTCGATCCTCGAGCGCTACAAGAACATCCCGCCGACGATCACCTCTGATCCGGGCCAGCGTCGCTTCATGCTGAAGGTCAATCGCGACATCGTGCTGGAGCCGTATCGCGATGAATAACCGGATGGCAAACCGCTGGATGACGGGCCTGCTGCTGGCTGCGCTTGCAGCGCATTCCCACCTTGCACGCGCCGCTACGATTGAGGAAGTGATCAGCCCGACGAGCATCGTTCTCGCGCAGGGCACTGCCCGTTCGCTCGCCACTCTCGACGGAAAGCCGGTTTTCTGGTGTGGCCTGAAAGCGTTCGAGACTTGGGCAACGCCGCTTCTCGGCCAGCAGGTCGCGAGTAACCCCGACGCAGGCATCACGGTGACCGTCGACGCACACGACGTTTCGCTTGAGCAGTTGCTGGTCAGCAAGGGCTGGTTGCAGCCAGTCGTGTTTGACGACGACGCTCAGGCAGCAGTGACCGAGGGCCGCGGTGGCTGGGCATGCGCAAGTGCAGCAACCCCGTTTGAGCTGATGCACAAGAGTGTCGATCCCAAGGTCCTTGCGGGTATCGCGCTGAACGAGTCAGGGCTCAATGGTCGCGCCTGGCCCTGGACGCTGAACATTGCGGGGCGGGGGTTCTTCTTCAAGACAAGGGAAGACGCCTATCGGGTCGTGCAGTCGCTGATCGCGCACGGTCGCAGCGATTTTGACGTCGGCATTATGCAAATAAATTGGGGGTACCACGCCCGCCGGTTTGCGTCGCCCTGGGATGCTCTTGCACCGGCCACAAGCATCCGCGTCGCTGAAGACATTCTCAACGAGAACTACAGCAAGACTCATTCGGTTGCAAAGGCGATCGCCTATTACCACAGCGCCAATCCGGTCCCGGGCCAGGCGTATCTCGCGCGCTTTGCGCGGCACCTCAACCAGATCCAGGCCGGACTATGAAGCTCACTGTTTCCCGCATTGCCGTCGCGTGCGCCACGCTATTCGTGGCGATGGCGTCGCATGCTGCGAACACCGACCCATTCGACTTCGATTACGAGATCGCGGGTGGGATCGCCGAGCGCCCGGCGCTCATTTTCAATGACGGCTCGAAAACGTACATCCAGCCGCGCGCGGGCCAGGTCATCACAGCGGCGGGTGGTCATCAGGAAGGCCCGTATGTCGTCGTTGACGGTACGCCCGAAACGATCACCTACACGGTGGCCGGTCGCTCGGCCAGCGCGCGCTGGACGAAAGCCAACGCCTTTATCGGTGCCGGCGCGCACGGGCCGCTCGCTACGTTGCGCGACGATCAGCCAGCAGCCTTCGACGGCTTTACGAATCGACTTGTGCTGATCGGCTCCCACGGGTCGCTTGAGCCGGTGCGTACACTCAAAGGCTCGATGCCGGTGGCCGCGATCGTCAAGGCGTTGGTGCCGCAAGGCTGGACCGGTGCGGCGCAAAAAGATGTGGATCTTACTGACAGCAGCAACTTCTCCACGCGCGTGGGCGAGAACTGGATGCAGGCGCTCGACCGGCTGATGGCACAAAACGGCCTTTACGCCGACGTCGATTTCACGTCGCGGCACGTGAGGCTGCATCGAGACGCGCCGAAGTCCGGCGCGCTTAATTACGCGGCAGGCCAGAAACCGCCAGCAGACGCAGTGGCGCAAACGGGGGCAACGAAGGAAGACGCGGCGAACGGATCAGTCGTAGCTTCGCCGCAACCTTCAATGCTCGCCCAATACTTCGGCGCTCAGGCGATCCGCGACGGCGACGACACGCACACGCAGGTCCGGTTCGCGGCAAAGCCTGCAACCGAACTGACGTTCAGGACGCCAGACGGTCGGTCACTGCATCCGAAATGGGACGACCGTGCTCCTGTCGTGACGGTTGAGCGCGCCGAACGCATGCTGGTTTCGGACGGAACGCGCACGGTTGAGCTGGGCCGCTCGGCAGGCACGGTGTACGACTTCGACGCGGGCAGCGCCGCGCATCTGGAGGCGGTGTTCGACCGCGATGGCCAGACGTTCTTCAAGTTCGCAGACTCTGTCGTGCAGGTTTATGTGAGCGATGTAAAGCACCTGGGCTCGGGCGAGCAGAAGGGCCGCTACTACATGTTCAACGGCACGGCGGACCAGTTCATCGTGACCGCCGATGGCGCAACCGTCAATGTCACGCGGCGTCACGACGTGAAGTATTTCGAGCGTCCTGCAGCGGGCGCACCGACGACGGCGTCGGCGGCATCTGGAGCCGCGAAATCATGAGGCGCGTGATTCCGGTTCTCATCGCTACGGTACCTGCACTGTGCGGGCCGCTCGCGCACGCGGACTGTCTTGATGACGCTGCGGCGTTCCAGCACGTGAGTACCCAGCTTGTCCATGCGATTGCGCAACACGAATCCGGGATGCGTGCGAACGCCGTGAACCTGAATAGCAACGGCACCGAAGACATCGGTCTGATGCAGATCAATTCGTCGTGGCTGCCCAAGCTCGCGCGCTACGGCATCCGGCGTCAGGATCTTTTCAACCCGTGTGTGAACGGCTACGTCGGCACATGGATTCTTGCATCGAATATCCGGCAGTTCGGCCCGACGTGGAAGGCGGTCGGCGCCTATAACGCGGTCTCGACGCAGAAGCAGCTGATTTACGCAAACGCCATTTATCGCCGCCTGCAGCGGCTGGGGCAACAACAATGAATGTGACCATCGAACGTAACGACCGGGCGCGCGTGGTGGCGCGTGTTCTCGCCGTAATCCTGCTCATTGCCGGCCCCGCATGGACGCGCGCAGCGACCGAACCGAGCCCGTCACGCATCGCCGCGCCGGCAGGCGATGGCTGGCAGGTCCTTTCAGGTGCGCCGGCCGGCAACGTGCCCGGTGACGCTTCCGCAGCGGCTGCGAGTGCTCCGGCGTTGCCCCCGTCCACCACGCCCGTTTCGATGACCGTGGCTCCGGTTGTCCTGCCAGCGGCACCGACTACGACTACGGTAGCGGCCGCGGCGCCCGGCGGTGTACTCACGTTTTCGGTATCGCCGTCGGACCGCAATCTGCGCAACGCCCTCGACCGCTGGTTGCAGACCCAGGGCTGGCAACTCGCGTGGAAGGTCGACGATGACCTACCACTCGAATTCAACGCGACCTTCACCGGCGACTTTACGTCCGTCCTCGTTCAGGTCATGAAAGCGACCAACCACATGCGCGTGCCAACACGCGTGTGCCGCCATTCGAACAACGTCATCCGCGTCGTGGCACGCGCGGCCAACTGCCAGGAGTAACGATGCGCCACGCCCAGATTCTCAGGACTTCAATTGCGGCTGCGTGTTTGCTCGTTATCGCTGGCTGCGCCGTCACGCAAGGCGATGTGAATTCGGCTTACGACTCGGCCAATAGCAGCGCGAGCGCTGCCATGAACAATCTGCCGGGCTCAATGGCGCTCGTTGAAGACGTACCGACAGCGTTCCTCGGCGATCGCCTCGTGCCGGTCGCCTATGAGGCAACGCTGCCTGCGACGTTTCGCGAAAAGCGCATCACGATGCCGGCGAATCTCGATATCAACCAGATCGCGAATCTGGTGTCGGGCGCGACGGGCTATGCCGTTCATCTGAGCCCCGACGTCTTCGTGCCGCGCAGTTCCCTGGTGCCGCGTGAGGGCGCGTCGTCCGATGGAAAGTCGTCTGGCGCATCTGGCGGCGGCAACGCAAACAATTACGAGAAGCCTCGTTACGCGCAGGTCTTTGACGGACCGGCGGGCGAATACCTGACGCGTATGACGGAGGATCTGGGGCTCGACTGGTCTTTCGATGGTTCGACCATCAACATCACGCGCTTCGTGACCCGCATGTATCAGATCGCCGCCATCCCGGGCAAGGTCTCCATCAAGTCGACCATGTCCAAGGGTATGGACACGTCCACGGGCAATCAGGCGAACGGCAGCAGTGGTGGCGGAAGCGGTGATACGGGTTCGTTCTCTGCGCAAACCTCGACCGGCCGCCAGGGCGAGTTCGACCAGATCCAGTCGATCACGGATGCACTGAACAAGCTGCGCTCGCCGATGGGCCGGGTCAACGTCAATCCCCAGAGCCGCCTTGTCATGGTCCACGACACGCGCGAGGCCGCCGATGCAATGGGCAAGCTGCTCGCTCAGGAAAATGCGGTATCGACGCGTCAGGTGGCAATCCGCGTACGCACGTTGCAAATCGCGTTGAACCGCGGAAGCCAGGCCGGCGTGAACGGGGATGTCGTGTTCAATGCGATCCAGGGCGGTCTCGCAAAGTACGCGATCAGCTTCGTCTCGCCCACGTCGCTGTCGTCAGGGGGCGGTACGCTCGGCCTGTCCGTGTTGCGCCCCAACACGCCTTTCTCGGGCACGAATGCGGTCATCAATGCGCTGAACCAGTACGGTCGCACGGTGCAGGACAGCACGCAGACCAAACTCACGCTCAATGGCCTGCCGGTGTCGATCGCTTCGTTCCAGAGCGACGATTACCTGAGATCGACGACTTCCTCGGCGGGCAGCCTCACGGCAACGTCAGGTGGTGTACCCGGGCTGAACCCGGGCACCGTGACGACCGGCGACTTCGTCAACATCCTGCCGTCGGTGAACGACCACAACCAGATCGTGCTGGCTTACTGGAGCGACAGTTCGAAGCTGAACGGCCCCTTCACCGAGAAGTCGGTCGGCTCCGGACAGACGCAGCAGACGATCCAGCTCGCGCACACGGTCGGCAGCAAGGACGACCAGATCGTCGCGCTGTCCGACGGCCAGACGGTAGTGCTCTACGGCGAGATGACCGATCACGCTGACAGCACGACCAACGGCGGCATCGCCGGTATCACGGGCCTGTGGAACAAGGCGAGAACCTTCCAGGTCATCATGCTGACGGCTTCTGTCGTCCCGTCGATGTGAGCACGGCTATGCACATTACCGATCCGCTGCCGCGCGAGAAGAACGCGCGTCTCGTCTTCGGGCTCGAGTGGCGCGCGTACCCGTCGAAGCAGATGCGGGCGGAGCGCCGTCGTTACGCCGACGATTTTGGCGCGACCCATTATGTCGAATACAGGATCGGCAAGGACGTCATCGGTGGCTTCTGCGCACCCGAGATGGCCGAACTCAAGGGTGCGAAGCTTTATTCGGGCGCGGCGCGCGTCGCGCAGCACGAGCGCGTAAAGGGAAAAGCGGCCGTGCTCGTGCTCCTGCAGGACGATCAGCGCGTGCACGTTGTGTTCGTAGTACGGGGGGTGGTGCGCAGCGATGATGTGCTGACGGTACCGCAGGCCCACGAACGCAAGCTCGCGGTCGAGCAGGAATGTCTGAAGCTCAACCTGTCGCTGACCACACTCGGTTCCGGCGCCGCAGTGGGCGAAGTCGACGAGAACTTTGGCGCTGCATCGTTGCTCGATGCGCGAAAGACGGCGCGCGTGGCGAAGGTGCCGGCCAGCATCCCGTCGATCGTGCCAATACTGGTCATCGTCGCGGCGGTCGTTCTGGGTGGCATGCAACTTTCCGACATGCTCAGCCCGCCTGCACCCGCTGCCCCACGTGAGCCGACTTTCGAGGAAAAGTACGCCTCGCTTGTGCGCCAGACGTTTGCCGCGAAGATGCCGCGCGCCAATCTTCTGGCCCCCGCACTGCTTGAGAAGCTGGGCGACAGCGAAACCGTTGTCGCGGGCTTCGTGTTCGAGAAAGCGGTGTGCGGCACGCAAGGCTATTGCGCCGAGACGCTGCGCCGCTACGGCGGCAGCTTTGACGATCTGCGTCAGATTGCGCCCGAGTCCATGCGACCTTTGCACTTTGATGCCGATGGTCTGCATGCTGGCGCGCGCGGGCCACAGGTTCCTTCTGTCATGCCGGTGACGGAACGTGAGCAGAAGGCGTGGCCGACACAACAGGGTCTCATCGACGTCCTGCAGACGCCACCGCAGAAGCTGTCGGCAAAGCCGTTCGAGCTCGATAGCTACGGCTACAAGGTGGATATTCAGCCAGCAAAACCGCTTCTCGCTGTTCCAATGGGGACAACCGAGTCACGCCCAGCGCAGATGATTCTTGTAGGTGAGTGGACGATCAATGGCTACCGGTGGCAATCGCCGTTGCTGGCGAGACTCCCTTCGAACATGACTCTGGACACGATGACTGTGGAGCTCAAGCTGGGGGACCCGGGCGTGAGCAATACCCAGGTCGGTGGCACACCGGTTCAGAACGGCATCTATTTCACAGCGAAAGGCAAATACTATGTTCTCAACTAAGAGCATGCGCGCGCTCGCCTGCGTCTTCATGATCGCCACAGGCGCTGCGCACGCGGAGCCGAAAGCGGCAACACCGCGGGCACAGAAGGGCACGGCGCAACAGGCCAGTGCTCACGTGCCGTCAGCAGACCTCGACATGGGCGCGGAAGCGTCGACCTCCACTGGAGCTGCCTCGTCGGCGGCCGCGCCCGCTCAGGCTGCGGCACAGGCGTCCTCGGCACCCACCCCCATCGCGATGACGTCAGGCGCGACAGACACCCATCTCTCGATCGAACAGGTGGACCGCATCGCGCGTTCGTCGATTGCGCGCCAGCTTGCTGGCAATCAGGGCGTCCAGTTGTCCGGTGGGATGCCCAATGGCGCAGCGCAGGTCCCCGCTGCCGCAAGCGCGCCCGCTATCGTCGTAGGCCACCCGGCTGCTGCGCGGCCCCGCGCGGAGCCTGTCCGGTTCGTTGGCGCCTTCAGCGATGCGGGCGGCCAGTCGGTGCTCTATGAATATCGCAACGCTTCATATCCCGCGCACGTGGGCGCCCGACTGCTCAACGGCTGGACGGTCAGGAGCGTGAATGGATTTGTCGTGACTGTGGCCGACGGTACGGGGAAGGGAGCGCGCACCTGGACGGAGACCATCAGCGGCGGCACGCCTGCGCAGGACAACCAGCCGACGGCGGCGATGAACGTCGCTGCTCGGGGTGTGCCTGACCTCTCGGGTCCGCTGCCTCCAAACATGCCTCTTTCCGCAATCGGTCGATAACACGGGGTCACCAGTCATGAGTATGTTTTCCGGACTTGAAAAGAACGAACCGAGCACAGGCGGCATCTTCGGACGTCTCCGCGCGTTGCGTGCGGGCTTCTCCGAAGACTCGCCATCCGCTATGCCGATTGCCGGGTCGGAAAGACCGGCTGCAGATGAGCGTGAGCCGCGGTTCACAAAGAAGAGCACCAGGGTCAAGGCGGAGCCGGTCGAGGCGAAGCCCGGCCAGCCGATGACGTTGGGTATGCGACTGCGGATGGCCGATATCAGCGACGTTGACGTGCACGGCGACGCCGTTGAAGACATCGAGCTGCTGCATACAGCTGACGCTCAGCAGCGGCTGCAGCCTGAGGCTGACCTACCGGTCGCAGAGAAGCCGACGGTAGAAAAGCAGGAGGCAAGCGAAAGTGCAACGATGTTTGCCGCGCGCCCGGCGGATGCGGTCGCAGAAAGCTTCCCGGTCGACACTCCGACCAGTGCCGAATCCACGTCTGCCGAATCCGTGTCTGCGGAGGCGATTGGCCGCACGTCAGCGAGCGACCGCCAACCGGCAGCCACGTCAGGCGATTCGGTCCACGAAGTGAAGCCGGAGCATGAGCAGCTGGTGGAACTGGGCGAAGAGTACTTCGTTCCTGGACTGCCTCAATTGCCGTCGGCGGATGCGCTCGCATTCAAGCGCATCCTGAGCGAGCGCGGCACCGACGCAACGTTGCATATCACCGATGCGGCCCGCCGTGAGTTCGTCGCAGTTGAAGTGCAGGCCGGCATGGCGATCGTCGTGACGACACAGTCGTTTCACGAGTCGGCGCTGTATCCAACTTACCTGAAAGATCTGGAGCGCGCGGACATCAAGGTCCATGAGGAGATGATCGCCGCTGAGGCCGTCGTCGCCGCGATCTACGGCCGGGAACGTAACCGCTCGGCGGCAATTGTCCCGGAAACGTCGCGCGCGATCGGCACGTTCCGTGATGTCACAGAAGCGGCCCACGAATATGGTGCCGGCGACATCCATTACGAGTACCGCGACTATAACGATGATGTGGAAGTGCGTTTCCGCGTGAACGGTGACCTGTATACCTATCGCAGACTGTCGAAGTCGCTGGTGCGTCGCGCGCTGTCGGCTTCGTACCAGGATCTTGTTGCGCGCAACACGAACTCCGGCGAGACGTTCCAGCCGAGCGCCCCGCAGTCAGCCATGATCCCGCTCGTAGTCCATACGGACATCCTCAACATTCGTTGGCAGAGCACGCCGCTCGTCGGTGGCTTCGATGTTGCGCTGCGTCTGCTCGACGGTAACTTCCGCAATTACAAGCTGCTGATGCCGGACCAGATGGGCCTCACCCGAAGCCAATTGAAAATTCTGGATTCACTGTGCAACGTCAGTGGCGGTGTGTCCATCTTCACTGGCGAAACCGGCTCGGCCAAATCGACGCTGCTGCGCGCGCTGTCGTTCATGCTCTCGTCGCGCGACCTGCGCAAACAGTATGTCGTGAGCGAGCCGTCGGAATACCCGCATCCGTGGCTTTCCGAGATTTCCATTCCGCGTCGACCTGATGAGAGCGACGACGAAGCGAGCCGGAAGGTCGCAGAGATGATCCGCACGTTGATGCGGATGGACCCGGACGATCTGACCGCCAACGAGATTCGCGACCGTGTCATGGCGGCTCTCGTGGCCGAGCTTGCGCTGACCGGTCATCCGGTCAGAACCACGCTGCATGCGGACAGCGCCATCGGAGCATTCATGCGCCTCGCCGGCGGGCGGCTCCAGCTGCCGATGGATGAGGTCTCGTCCGAGAAGTTCGTCAACGCCGTGGCAAACCAGAAGCTGATTCCGTTGCTCTGCCCGCACTGCAAGGTGCCGGCCCGGGACGTGTTGACGGCGCATCAGGTTGAGACGCTTGAGAAGAAGTTTGGTCTCGACACGTCGGCGATGGCATGCCGCGACGAAGCGGGTTGCGAGCATTGCCGTTTGAAGGGGCTGTTCACGCGGGCGGGCAAGGTGGCGGCGGGTACGAAAGGGCAGACACTTGCGATGGAGATCTTCCGGCCGACGCTGGAGTTTCTCGACCATGTGGCGGTGCGCGACTGGCGTGGTGCGGAGCGGGTGTGGCGATCGACGCGCGCGACGGGGTTCGCCAGCGATGACATGACAGGCAAGACAATCTACGAGCACGCACTTTACAAGGCGTCGCAGGGAATTATCGATCCGCGCTTCATCGACACTGCCATGCGCCCGTTCGACGAGTACAGGATCTTCCCCGATCGTGACGGGAGGGTGCCGTCGTGATCAGGGGACTCGTCTACGCGCTCTTCATGTTGCTGCCGCAGAAGGAACGCATGCGCGTTGCGACATGGCGCTTCAGCAAGCTGCGCGAGAACTTGTACCGCGAGACACGACTTGATGTGGCTGCGAAAGGTCTGCGCAATCGCGAGACGCTGCTGGAGCGGCTCACGACGCTCGAAAAGCGTCACCGTTCCCGTAAGGGCCTGGCGTGGCCAGTGTTCCATGCCATCGCGAGGCGGATGGTTGCGGGCGATAACTTCGCAAGCGCCATGAGGCCTTTCATTCCGGGCGACGAATATGCGCTGCTCGAAATTGCGGGCGCGTCCACTCAACAGGACGCGGCGGTTCGCGGCCTCGAGCTCGCGGAGATGGCAGCGAATGCAAAAGGGGTCCTCGCGACGACAACATCTTTGCAGATGGCCTATCCGGCTCTGCTCATTGTCTACATGTACCTGTACGCGATGCTGTTCGGCGGCACGATTTTTCCGGCTGTCGCGGACACGAAGCCAGTCTCGGAATGGTCGCCGTTTGCTCAGGCGCTGTATGCGTTCGACAGTTTCGCGTATCACTACTGGTGGCTAAGCGGGTCCGTCGTCGTCGGTCTCGTCTTTGGGTATTTCCACAGCCTCAAACGCTGGACTGGCCACTTCCGTAATCAGGTCGATGCAATGCCGCTGATGTGGCGCAACCGTCGGGACCTTCGTGCAGCATTGCTGATTGTCTCTCTGGCCGGTCTCTTCGACTCGAACCTGACCCTTCGGGCGTCGCTCGACCGGCTCACGAAAACAGCAGATCCGTGGCTCAAGTGGCACCTGAACCGGATGGGCCGCAGGCTGACGCAGCACCCAGACCAGACGATGCGTGCGCTGGATACAGGTATTTTTTCTGAAACTGTGATGGACACCATCGCCGATGCAGCTGGCCGCGACCAGTTCGTACAGGCCATCAAGTCGCTCGGGCGCAATTCGCTGGATCGCGTCGTGGCGACCGTCCGTCGGAATGCGCGAATCACGCACTACGTGCTGCTCGGATTCGCCGTCGCCCTATTTTTCGTTTTCGGCATCGGTTCGTACGTCGCGACCGGTGCTGTCAGCTTCGACTCGTCATCGACGGCTGGCGCCAATTACTGAGGACCCGAAATGACCAACAACATTGCGAACCTGAAGACCAATGCGCCGACGCCTGTAGCCGTGCCCGCACCAGCAGACCGGAAATCTTCGCTTCTCAGAACGGCACGGCGACGCAGGCAGTCGGGCGAGCTGTCTCTCATCGAGGGAGCGGCGGTCATGGCGGGGGCAGCGCTGCTCGCACTCGTCGTATATCAGGGCCGCAGCTTCGTCATGGATCGCATTCACGCGCATCAGTTCAAGAGCGAGGCGCAACTCTTTCGTAGCGGCATTCAGGACGCCACCTCGAGCGACGTCGACTTTTCCACCGAGACGCAGCAGACCCTCGCGAAGAACCACGCGTTTGACTCGGCGAATTCCCGCGTGAACACATCCACCGGGGCGCTTACCGGCATTTTCGGTGGTGCGGTGACCGCGGTGCCCGGCACGATCGCGTCGACTGACGACGCCATGATAGTGACCTATCCGGTGCCGAGCACGGTTTGCTCGCTGTCGATCGGCGCGGTTGCTGGGGCTTATGCGAAGGTCACCGTCAACGGCACAACCGTGTACGACCCGAACACGCCGTTCAGCGGTGCAACCGCAGGTACGGCATGCGCTTCGGCAGGTGCGACGGCCAGCATTGGCATGTACGCCACGCACAACAACTAAGGAAGCCGGGGCATGTTCAGCATCGTTGAGATGGTGGTTGTGCTGGTCGCTGCGGCATTGATGACGGTCGTCGGTATCAAGGAGGATGCGGCGAAGCGGCGCAACCAGGTGCTGACGGCTGAAGGACAGAATGAGGCCGTCATCAACGCCGCGCTCGGCAACTGGGTAACCAAGCATTACGCGACCCTCACACAGAATGGGCCAGTGGCTGTTCTGCCCGCGACGGACCTGCCAACGCTCAACGATCTGTTCACGGAGGGCAACCTGCAGCAGCCCCATGCAAATGGACCATTCTGGGGCGGGGCATACGTGATCAGCATGAGCGTCGGACCGTCGACGTGTTCCGTGAGTGCAGGGGACTGTCACGTCACCTACGTGCTGTACCCGTCAAAGCCCGTAATGCGTGCTGGCAATCCGGATGTGATCGGCGCTTCCATCATCGCGCAGGCAGGCGGTAATGCGTTCGGTTTTTCGAAGACGCAGAACTCCGGAACCATTACCGGCATCAACGGCGCCTGGAATGCGACCAATCCGTTATCAGGCAACCCGGCCGCGGTGGTTCTCGCCACGAACGGGCCGACGTCGGATGGCAACTCGGTCTACATCCGGCGAGACGGCGCACTGACGTGGACGGGTGACCAGAACGTCAATCACGTCAGCCTTCACAACGTGCATAACCTCGATGCTGAGGGTACGGTCAGTGCGGCCAACTTAGGGGCAACTGGCGCAGTTGCTGCGAGCGGCGCGGTGTCCGCTGGCACGACCGTCTCTACGGGCAATATCGGCTGGCCGCGAGTGGCGTGCACGAAGATCAACCAGATGACAGGTGCTAGCGACAACTCGGGCCTGATGCTCTCATGCCAGAACGTGTCGGGCGTCCTGCAGTGGATGCCGATCGGCGGTCCCAAGCTCTGGTACGGCTACACGAACATACCGGGCGGCGGTGGCACGTTCGTGCCGAGTCCGAACTGTCCTGCGGGCGGCACCCCGCTACTGGTCGTGACGGGCCAGAGCATGTACACGGACCCGACTGCCGTCATCAATTACCCAACGGCCGGAAGCGGGCCATGGACGGTCTACATCACGGATGGCAGCGGAAACATCATAGGCGGTACTGCCGTCGCGACAAGCTTCTGTACTTATTGAATAGGGATGTGAAATGAAGTTCGCCAGGATCGGTATATGGATAGGCTTGCTTACGGGGATGGTGATGGCCAGCAGCGCAGCAATGGCAGGGCCAGTTCGGTGCTCCGTGAGCAACCAGGACTCCACGTGTGTTGGGCATCTGACGACCGCATGGCAGACGCCGCCAACGTGTCCTAATCAGCCTGGATGGACGACGGCCGCGCCGGCGCAATGGATCGGGTCTCAGTACTCCGCGCCGCAGTGCAACTATCAGGCACCGCCCGGCTGCCCTGCGGGCACCGATCAGTTGGTAAGTCCCACTTGGAACGGCTCAAGTTGGACAGGGCTGATTTGCCAGCCGAAAGCGCCTCCGCCGCCGCCGACGCAATCCCCAGGTAACCTAGCGTCGATCTGCGAAAGCGCAATTGCAGCGGAGATGGCGAGGGCCGGGTTTAATGGGTCGAATGGTACGTATCGCGGCGTCTGGGGGGCTTTGCAGGGGCCATACACACTTGGAGGCGGTCAGGTCTATCCGCCCGGAATGTTCGCTGGCATGGGAGGCAGCATGCGAGGGGGCCAAGGACCGGGGGATTTTTACTATGTTCGTGACCTCGGGAACCCGTCGGCAGGCGGAGCCACTGGAGGCAACGGCATCGGTGTGTGCTGGTTTCAAAATGGCACTGCCAATCTGACCGGCTACGACTACCTGGAGGACTTAAGCTCTGATGGCGGCTGATTCAAGTCTGACATGAACGAAAAAGCGCCCGGTAGGGCGCTTTTTTTTCTAACCAAACGACATGTAGTTCAAGCGACGATGTTTCCCGTTGTAAATGTAAACGTGCGCGAGAACGGCTTGCCATTTATCGTCCCGCTGATAGCGGCGGTGTATGGCATGTTAGGGCTCAGCGGCGTCGCTGAATAAGCGACACCTTCGAACGCCGGCAGCAGCTTGTTGGGATCGTTCGCCGAATACAGCAGTTGCAGGCTCACTACGTTACCCGCTGTGTCCGTTAGAGTGCCGGACGTCAGTATGACCGTGTCGCTCGGATTCCCCGCGACTGCGATCGGAGTGCCCCACGTGCCCGATACGTTGGGAGGCGTTGGTGTCTCGGCGCCAGTCTTGTAAGCCACTCCCGAAGTACCCTGACAAGGGAAGGTCAATGGCGCGTTTGCGGTCATCGGCTTCAGATCGCCAATGGACAACGACGACCAAACCTGCGGAAAGCCGTCAAATGCCGTTTCGACGTGCCCGATACCGACGCCCGTTACGGGCCACGCCGCAACTGCGATGTGATAAACGCCAGCGAGGTATCCCCAGATGACCTGTTCGCCATACTGCTGCTCCGTCCACTTTGCGTTGGTATAGAAGCCGCCGGTCACTCCGCCCGAATAGACGCTTTGGGGATAACCGAAATGCACCGCCCGGTCGGCATAGGTGACGCCGGTAAAGCCGGCATTGCTGGCGACCTCATTGTCCGAGATCAGGTTGTTCGTCGCAGAGTATTGAGCGTGCGCTTGGGCGGCCTTGTCGAGCGTGTCGTTTTCCTGAAGTGCCGGAAAGCCGCATTGTTGGCGTTGCTGGTTAAGCAGATTGAACGCAGCCAGTTGCGCGCTCGTAGCTGCATATTGCGGCGAAGTCAAATTAGTCGGCGTCGACGTCGTGGGATTGCTGGCGCCGCTGGCTGGCGCCGCCGCTCCTGAGCTATTACCTCCGCCACCCCCGCCGCCACACGCCGACAGCGCTACCGCTGCGGCGAACGAAAGGGCAGTCAGTGCTGAAATATTCTTGTGGTTCATTGTTCTGCTTCCTCGATTGTCATGTGGCCGTGCCCCTTGCGCGACCTTGATTTCATCTTATAGAGCGGCAACGAAAGTCAAGTCGCCGCTGGTTGCGAACCCACTTCGGTCGCGTCAGTCGAATTTCGGCCGTCATTCTATGGGTTAACGGAAAATTCCGGCTTGGGTTAAGCCCTGCGCGCCGAAGTGAAAAAAAGCCGCCCGGTCGCTGGCTTTCAGCGACGCTTGCGGCGCCGATGGAAGACACGCAAACCGACGAAGACAACGACCAGGACGATGCCGGTTACGGCAGGCCCGATCTTTGCCAGTTGCGGGACGATCCGCGTGCCCATGTAGAGAGCGAAAAGGGAAATGGCAACACGCCCAACCCAGGGCGCGCTGAGGAGCGAGAGGAGCGATGATGGCTTGTCGCCCGCAAAATTTCCGTAACCCTCGTTGACCCTCTCCAGATCGAAGCCTGCCGCATCCGCTTCGCGTTCGCTCTGATAGAACTTCTCGTATTGCTCAAAGCGACCATCGCCGCGACCATCGAGCCACGCTGCGTTGCTCTCCTTGGCCAGATATGCAAAGTCTTCCATCCGAGTGCCTCGCTAATGCATGCGGCCGGCATGCCAGGCCACCGCGCCAACCGCGTCAGCAATGATGCTTCCGTCCGCCTCTGCGTAGTACGCACCCGTTTCCGGGTTTTGCCAACCAAACTGGGCACGACCGTCGCGGTCGAAAATCACGAGGCCAGCGGGCAGTTCCTGAAGGGGCCGTTCCGGACTAGCTCTCACTGCTCGACCTCCGTGCCGCGCGCTTCCTTGCTCCGAGTTGCTGGTTGCAGGCCGGGCAGGTAAACCGGCTGTGCATTTCAATCTTCGCGTCATTGTTCGACACAACGTAGTGTGTGCTGCACGTCCGGCATGGAGCTACGGTCAAGCGGGCGTCCGCAGCCATCGACCGGATGAGGTTCCACCCCCGGTCAGGATTGATGATCCGGTTGCCTCCGAAGAGCCTGTCATACACGTCGTTAGTCGCTAATAGCGCCTCCGCAGGATTGGCACCCATCGCTGTAGCCGAGCGATACAGCCAGGTATAGACGGTTGCATGAAGCCGATGGACGTGGGTCTCTACAAACCACGTCAGCGAGGTCGCAGTGTTGCCCATCGGCGAACTTTTTCCATGGATCTCCTGATATCGTGTTCTCATCTGATGCTGGTTTAGACCGAACAGATTGGTTGCGGTGGACGCGCGCAAACCATAAAACATCATGGCACTCGCGAATGCCTCATTCTTCAGCCGGCCCAACCGTAATTCGCCCCATTGCGCGGTGTACGGTAGATCGCCGATACGCGATGGCGAGGTCAGCATGATCTGGTGAGCGATCATTTCGTCAGTCAGGGTGCTGCCGCGAAATTCCCACCAGAACGTTGGGCTGTTAAAGCGCCAGCGAAATAGCGGGAGTTCCTTCATCCGGCCGAGCGCAACGCTAAGCTTGTGCGTGGGAACTGACAGCAAATACTTCGCGACGTCGGTCGAGATACCAAGTAGCGGCGCGCTCATGACGCTCATGTTGAGCACCTGGGTAACGAGCGAGACGAAGACTGAATTCTGTTGATTCACTGCATAGGCTGTCAGCGAGTCGAGCGGGGGGGTCTTGCGGCGGAGCACGTCGACGGCCACGGTCGTCGCCGTATTGTCGACGAAGCACCGCCAGTCCTCGACGGTCTGCAAAGTCGGCTCGACCATCAGGAATGGGGCGCGAAGGAGATTGCGAAGGGAGGACTGATTGAGCTGGAGCTGCTCGATCTCCTTACGCTCAACGTTGAAAACTTCGTTGAAGCGGCCGTCCTGCTTGAGAAGCCATTTCATGTGGTCGACAAGGTTGAAGTTCGCCACCTGAATCTGATCCGTGAGCCACTCCGGCACGTACAACCGGTCGATCGCCCGATAACTATCTTTATTGTTCACTGCTTCTTCCTTATCTCTCAACAACTTGTTTGTGGCGTCAGGCTGCCCGTACGGCGGCTTGCAATTCTCCATGGAACTTGCCCGTGAGGTCGGCCAGACCCGTTAACAGGCCCTTGAACCGGCTGAGCGTGCCATCCGCTGTAACCAGAAGTTGCACGCTATGAAATTCCTGGATGAACGATCCAAAGTGCTCTACAAGCCCGGCCACACGCTTTTCTACGGCTATCTTCTGCTCTAGTTCTGCTTCCTGCCTGGTCCTCAGCGCGGCCAGTTCCTCGAGACGCTTTTTCGCATCGTCGCATTCAGCGTTCAGCCTGCTGAGCTCATTGAGCCGGCTTTGCGCAGCGGCTTCCAGGTTACGCAGGTGTTCGGGCGTGACCTCAACTTCGACTTCCTTGATCGTGACCTTCTCGTGGGCCTCCTTGAGTTCACGATGCATCGCATCACGTTCCCGTTCGAGGTTCGCGATGGTGTTCTGCAAACCGCTGGTCGCGCGTTCCGCCTCGGCCAGGTCGACCAACGTCTTCTTTAGCTTTTCCCGGTCGTCCTTGACTTCGCGATTCAGGCGATCGGCTTCTGCGGCGAGCCGCTCGTTGTCGCTCGTCGCATCTGAGAGTTGGCCGTAGGTCTCATGGAGCTGACTCATCACGGTGGAAAGCGCACTTTCCTTTTCAGCCAGACGGTCTTCATACTCGTCGATGATTTTTTTGATGTCGCGCTTACTCAGGTCTGGCTTCTCCCGCTTGGCGTCCAGCACCATTTCCACGACTTCATCGCTCTTGTTCACCAGCAGCTGCATATCGCTGATGGACAGCATTTCTACGGCGCCGCTGTTCGTGCTGAAGCGCTCGTAACAGCGGATGTAGAGTCGAACCGAATCCCGCTTCTTGTGAAATGTCCCTTCGATGAAGTTGTACACCAGCTCGGCTGCGCGGCGGCGGACTGGTGTCGTGTCGCCGAATGTACTGACAAAGTGCCCTTCGATGCGCGTGCGAATGTGATAGAACGATCCACCAATGCGCATGTGTTCCAGAAGGATCTTCCGGGTGGAGTGAGCGACTTCCTCTGCCTCCTCGGCGATTGAGGCGCGCAATGCCTCCGGGATCTCGTCGCCGCCAAAAAACTCGGCTACCTTCAGTCCAATTTCTGTGTTCGACGGCACATGCGCGAAGGCCAAGGGAAGGTCGCGCTCGATTGCCTTATCGTCCCGAGTGCTGTCGTTGCCTTCAGGCCGGGTCGGATCAAAATCGTCGTCCGCCGCTTGCACAGGCGTATTTCGCTTGCTCATATTGCTCTCGTGTTTATCGGTTGGTCTCGCGAGTTTCAGATGGCGGCCGGATTCGAACCGGTACGCGTCAGCATTTCTTTCAACGTGAGCGTATGGGTTGTCCCGAGATCGCTGAAACGTCGATAACAGCGGATGTAAAGCCGCAATGTCGCTGGACTTCGGCCGATTTCCTTCGCGAGTGACAAACATGTGGCGTCTGCAGCCAGCTTACGGTTCTCCGGCGTGTCACCGTTTTCACGGGTATACACAGCAATCGATTTTTCCATGATCTTCGCAAGGCGCTCACCGATGCGCAGATGCTCCGATAGATGCCCGTGAGCCTCTGGCTCAGAGCTCGCACGCCGACCGTCGCACGGCGCTGAGCGGGGCGACGCCGCGCCTGCACCGATTCGGTTCTGTTCGCTGACGTCTTCGTTTGACGCAGGCGACTTCTTCTGATTTTTAGTCATTCACAAACTCCAGCTAGTCGTGGTGATTTGTCCAGACGGTTGGTCAGGCGCCTGGTCTTGTGAGTTGTCGACTCTTCCACGGGGAGAGACATCTCAGATTACGCGCCGTTTCTCCGCCGTTCCGCCCGAAAGACGCGCAGTTTCATACAGCTTTTGCGTCGCGAAAGGCGGGAAGCCGCGGAGAAGCAAACGTTTAATTGACCACATGACGGCAATATTTGCTGAAACTTTAGGCAAATTCGGTAATTTTTTTAGGGTTTTCCCTCAGTTTTGCCCGGTGTCGTTCGATTGCATCTGTCGCCGTTTCCGATACTGCGAGGATTGCCTGCTGCGCCTGCCGCACGTTTATCGGCATGCCGCCTCTTGACGCGTGAGACGACTTTCGGGCGCGCAGCCATTGACGCAGATCGTTGGCGCGCATAAGGCTGAGCGGGAGTGCTGACGACAGATCGGTATGCTGATGCGAGAACGCGGCAATGCCCTCCACGGGCCAACTGGTCGGCAGGATGCCCCGCAGAAATGCTACTTTCGAGCGGTTCTGCTGCAGGGGGAACGGCGCACTTCGCGGTGCCCGTCTATGCCGATTCGGACGACACTCCGACTTGTTGGCCCAGGTTCGATGCGACCTGTCCAGTTCTTAGTCTCGACGACGAAGATGCCAAACGGCGTTACGGCAAGGTGATCGACTTCGGCGGTGGGGAACTCTGTGCCCGGCGCATGCTTGAGCAGTAACGCGCCAGGATGGAGATAGAAGTCTTCGCCACATAGCCAACGCAGTGCAGTCAGAAGTTCGCAATGAACGATGGCCTCGCCCTCATCACCGCGCTGCTCGCTTCTTGTGGCAGGCAACGCGTGACCATGAGCGCTGGGGGCGGAACGCTTTTTCTGACGTTTCGCGGCATAGAAGACCGCCGCAGCGGCGAAGAGAAGAAACCAGATAGACATGTGCGCTCCTGTTTGGCTTTACGAGATTCAGTCTGCCAGGCCTATAACGAAGTCAAGTTTTCACGCCGGATAAGCCAAGCGCTATTCAAGCTTCGTGAAATCCCGGAAAGCTATATGGTTTTGCCGAGCATTTCGGGTGAGGACCCTGAGCCGGCTCCGCGAGCCAGAATCCAGGGCATGCGGCATCGGAGTCCAAAGCTGCATGAGATTGGCGAGCATTTCTCGCGGCGGGTTCCCTCCGGAGCGCTAAGCTTGCTCTATCCCATTGCGTCCGCGGACGCATCGACATGCCGCAACTGACCGCGCGCGACCTCGTTTCCCATCGTTGATTTCTTCTAATGCCAGTGCTTTCGTGCGCGCCTTTCCCAGACGCGCACGAAAGCGCTTTGCGCCCGCGTTTCCTTGCTCCTCGAGCATCGAAACCACCGGACAAGGGTCCGGACATTCCCTGTTGATTATTTTTCTGGAGAGAAAAATGCTGACCGTCATGTTCAAAGACGCTATCAAGTCACCTGCCAAAGTGCTGGCGCTCTGCTTCATCGCGTACTTCGCGACCATATCGTTTGTCGTTTCTGGCTTTCTCGTTGTGTTGGCTATCCACTGGGTAGTCCGGGAGATGAAGAAGAAGGGCAAGGCGGTTCTTGCAGCAGAAGCAGATGCCGAAGCCGCCCGAATCGAGACTGAAAAGCTCGCCGCGCGTGCTACGGCCGAAGCGAAAGCTGAGGTCGCCCCCGCTGCAACTGCAGCAGCCAACGACAGCAATGCGAAACCGGCACCGATGAAGCAATACGCAAAGTCGGCCGTCGTCATTCCTTTCAAGACCGGTACCCAATAAGTCGGGTTACCGCAAGAACCTACCGTCACCTTGGCTTCGGCCTTGGTGACGGCACCTTACCCCCGCCGGGAATCCCATTCCCGGTCATGGGACATGAGATTGCCGGCATCACCGGAGCAATCTCATGGAAATGCATGTGGCTGCCTGGCAGCTGGACATGTTCGGCGAGTCATCGCCGGTTGTCGTTACCCCTCCCAAGCCTGAGCCTTTGCCTGACCCCCATCTGTGGGCCGACGCGGTGCGCGAAAAGATGATCGATGCGCTGATCTCTCTCGCGAGCGACAGCCGCCGCGGCGACAGCATGCCGGAGTCGTTGATGGATTGTGCGGCGCTGCTTTCCGAGCGGCTTCGCAATCGCAAGATCGACATCGACGACTATCACGCAACCCTCGGATGGATCATGGGTTACTGGCAGGGCGCCTTGCCCTATGTCTATGTGTGCAAGGTCAACGGCGTTGACCCCGAGACAATGCAGGACGTGATCCTAACCACGCCGCTGCTCGAGCGTGATCTTCGCGAACTGCGCCGCATGTGCTTCGGCACCCTGCTATAGGAGGCATCGTGCGAAACACTGCGACACTCTTCACCCGCGTCCTAGCGGACCTCTTCCCCGGCAAATCTGCCAGTCAACCTCCGCACCAGCAGTCATCAGCAGACTCATCCGCGTCGCCAATGACTTCGACGGCCTCCGTTGCTCCCGCTCCCGACAACAGTTCAGTACCAGAAGTCGTGGGGCAGGGCGCCGAGAATGAAACGGTAGTAACGATCGGTGACACGCCGCATCTGTTCGTCGACGAAGGAGATCACATCGTCCAGTTCGTGCCGGCCTTTGACGACCACACGGAAGAGACCGAGTTCGGGCTGAAGATCGTGCCTGACCTCGAGCCTCACTGGTCGAAGTTGACCGTCCATCGTTGCCCGCTCAAGGCTGCGATCGCTTCCGCCATCCGCGAAGGAAACCACGCTGTCATGGCCGCCTCTTCGAATGCAGCGCCTGATGCGTCCCGCAAGGAAGCGCAACCGCCGCAGCAGGAAGAAGCAGAACGGTTCGATGCCGGCGATGTTGGTACGGTCCGCCATCGTCGCGAACAGCCGGTTGACGCATCAACGGTGATTGGCCGGATCGCGTCCTGGGGCGAAGAGAAGTTTCCCGACCGGAAGAAGCCTGGGCGGTTCTACAAGTCGTTTGCTATCCATATCGACACGTCGTCCGGCGAGCGGACGCTGCAGGGCGAGGGCCTGAAGGAGGCCATCGCTGAATGCAGGTGTGTCGTCGGTGACGTTGTGTCTGTCAGGCGCCTACGCAAGATCAAGGTTCCTGCAATCAGGGCTGATGGCTCCGCAATGGTCAAGGATGGCAAGCCGGTCATGTGGGACAAATGGCTCTGGTCGATTACTAAATAGAGGTCGTGTGATCCCGTAAAGGCTCACCAGTCTTTCACCTAGCTCCCGTATCTCCTCACCATCGCAACGGCACACCCTCGGGTGTGTCGTGCGACGAATCTTCCGCCTGGCTGATTTCGCCAATTCTCGCTGTCAAATCGCACGTCTGCTGAAAAAAGCTGCCCGCTCCCGCGCGGACCGCTTTTTTGAGCACGCGTTTTTACGCCTGTCTCAGGCACCGACCCAACCCACTCACTTCAAGGAGAGTGACTCATGACTGTAAGAGGCAAAGAGCTGTCGCCAGAGCAGTACGCGTGGCTTCAGCAGAAGCTCGCTGGCTTCGAGCGTTCCCCAGAGCAATGGATTTCGCTCCTGATGAGCTACGGGGTGCCTGCAGACCGTCTTACCGGCAATGCATGCGCGTGCCCGATGTGCGGAGGAACTGATCGCTTCACCTACGATAACAAGCGTGGGCGTGGAGATTGGGTCTGCCGTCAATGCAACAACGGCAAGCCCGCGGCTGGTGACGGCCTGCAGCTAATCACACGTCTCAACCGCATGGGACTGTATCGACTGATGTGCGAGCTGGATGGCGGCATCGTGCCACGGCCTACGCGTCGTGTTGATGCCGCTAATCCGCCGAAGCCTCGGCGTAAGCCTGACGTGAAATTCATTTCGAACAGACTTGCGTCGATGTGGGATTCAGCAAAACCAGTGGGCAACGACGACCTCGTGATGCGTTACCTGGACGCTCGTGTTCCCGGGCTTAGCGTCACGCCGTCGCACGCCTTGCGGCTCGGCATGCTGGAGTATTGGCACGACAGGAAGGTCATCGGCAACTGGCCGGGCATTCTCGCGCGGTTTGAGCTACCCGATGGTCGACTTGGAACACTACATCGCACCTATCTAGAGCGAACTACGCCCTCAAAGGCACGGATCGTTTCGGGCGATGGTGAGATCCTGGATTCAAAACTCAACGACCTGACGCTGCACCCGTTGGGCGGTGGCGCTGTGAGACTGATGGAACCGGTGAATGGTGAGATCGGCGTCGCAGAGGGTCTCGAGTCGGCGTACGGGGCGTACATGGAATCCGGCGTCCCGATGTGGTACTGCCTGAACGTCGGGCTGCTGCGACAGTTCATTGTCCCGGAAGGGTTAGGGATTCGGGTCGTGCACATCTTTGTTGACTTCGACGATATCAATCCGAAGACAGGGCAGTCGGTGGGCGTGGCAGGTGGCCTTGAGCTGGCCAAGCGCCTGCGGGCAGAGGGCTTCACGGTGTTCGTTCATCGTCCTCGCGTCCGGGGGACGGATTTTGCCGATCAGTGGTGCGCACGATCAGCGAATCGCGTGGTTCCTGCAGCTTCGCTACGTATGTCTCGCACTCGATCTGATCTGGTCGCTGCAGCTTAAGCGACTTCTTTTTCACTGCGGCAACGGCCGCACTTCTTCAACTTGCCCGGTGGGGATATTCCCCACCGGGGAATGTCTCGTCGGGCCAAATTCTATGGAGTAGAAAATGGCTTCCTTCCAGGTTCTCGTAGGTGGTTTTGCAATCGTCGCAACCAACGGCGTAGCAGGTGGGCGTCAGCGGGTGGGAAAGTCCGAGGCCGTCGCATTCGACGTGATTGACCGCACGGCTCCCGGCAATACCGCGTACGCATGTCGCGATCAGTCTTTTGTTGATGCTTGGGATTTTTGCGCGCATCGTCTCCTCGTTACCGCGGCCCCTCGGTCGCATTGACTTCGAATTGAAAAACGGCACCCCAGATTATTGGGGTGCCGTTTTTTTTTTGTGCGCGCGCTTTGGTCATCGCATGATCGCCAGGCAGACCGCCACAATGATCGCGAACACTTTCCACATACGCCACAGTCCGCTGGACCATAGCGCACCGGCCGCGCCTGTGAGGAGCAGGACAACGCATAGGTCGTTATTCACATGCATGCTCGCGAGCATTGCAGCGAACCACCACAGAACAAGCGACGCCACAAAGATGATTGCTCGGCGCGTAAAGAAGGGCAGCGCCATGAATTTCGAGTAATACGATGTGAGTCGGTCAACAGCGCTCATTTACTCCTCCGCCTGCGTGTTCTTGAAATATTCGATGACGTTGAGGCTGTACCAGCCTGCAATACCGGATGCGGCGAGCGCCGCAAAAAAGAGCCAGGTGCGGAGTTCAGACAGCGGCAGGCCGTGACGCACGATTTCGATCAGTTCAAGCATATATCCACCTTAGCAGTTGATGTTTCCGATGCGCCGCGCCCCGCGCGGCGAACACCGAAGCCATGACCCATCTTCGCATCTCTGGAATGAAGTCAAGCCACGCGTCGGGCACTCAGAAAAAGCTGCCAAACGCATCGGCGATCTGGTCGACATCGTGCGGGGAAGCCTCGCTTTTCTCGTTGACCAGAAGACTCTGCGTGGCGTCGGTCGCTGACTTCTGATCAAAGTGGATCGCCGGCGCAGGTTGACCGCGCTCCGTCGGCTGAAGGTTGGAGCGCTCGCGTCCGGCGGGCTCGATATCGTGGGCATCGATCTGATGCGCCGGGGCGGACGCCACGACGCTCCCTCGAAGCGCGGCTTCGGCGAGAGATCTGAGGAGCGCCGCGCGTACCCGTGCGGATCCGGCCTGACTGAGTCTCGCGTGCAGGAGAGGTGTGGTCACCGGGTCAATGACCAGCTTCATGTCAAACTTGTCGCTCATGCTTTCGCGGCTGCCCGCTCGCGGGCTAGGCCTGCCTCGCCGACAATGAGAAAGCCCTTCGCGTTGGCGGTGCAGGGCGCCTCTACCACCTCAATTGGCACGCGCGGGAAACCCTTCCGTATTGCGGGCGCGTACAACGAAGCGCCTCCGCCTGACAGCACGATCGAACGCGCACTGGACAACGAGCCGACCTTGCTTTTGATTTCTTCGACCACACCGTTGATGAGGGGCTGAGACTTTTGAAGATACGGCTCGAGATCAATGGGCTGGCCGTAAAGGTAATACGGCGTTTTCTCGCGCAGTGCCTTGTCGATGAGCTCGATCTCCTCCACCTTGTCGTCATGATCCTTGCCGATGAGATCTGCGATGCGTTGATTGACCTGCGATGCGCCGCCTGGCATTCCGTTGCTGCGCTTATCATCCATAGTGAAGCCGATGGCGTAGACCCAGTCCGTCGTGAAATATCCAACGTCGATGACCAGGTGCGCATGATCGCGGCCGAACTCGCTTTGACGGTTCGCTGATGCCGCTACGAGAGAGCCGAGCGGCTGCGGGATCACCACGACCTTGTCGATCGTCACGCGACCGGGGCCGTAATCGAAGGTCCCGGTGAACTGGTCGCGCAACGCGCCAGAATATTTACTCATAGTGTGAACAGGCAACCCTAGCAGCAGCCGTTCGACATGAGTTATGCCCGCGAATTTGATTGCGCCAAAGAGCAGGGCCTCATAGTTATTCGAAGCGACGAAATCGTTCGATAGCGTGCGGCCGGTGTTGCCATAGGCCGCTGAGAGAGATACGTCGGGGCCGACCTCGTATTCGATCTGATCGATCACGATCGTAGCAACGTTGCGCGCGGTGAGCATGCGATCGTCCTGTCGCGAAAGCGCGAGGCTTGCGGCGAGCGGTGCGAGCGAGGGAAACATACCGGTAGCGATGGTGCCGCTTGCCGCGCGGTAAGCGTATTTGGTGTTGCCGTAGCCGACGTCGATTGCGAAGACGGAAGTTTTCAAGATGACTCCATTCACTGAGGTGGTCCACGCGTCGAAGTGAAGCTGGCTGACGGATCAGTGCCAGTGGGTTCGCCTTCGGCGCAAGGGGCCCGCGATCTATCAGATAACTGACACTTAAGTGTCAGTTCGTAGCGATGCGCCGGGACTATCGATAGAACTGACACTTTTCTATCAGTTCTGCCTGGTTTCCAGTGTATCCAGATGCTGGCGAAGTCAAGTCGACGAAAGACGACTCGGTCGGCCCAGCTTTTGAAGGAAAAGTTGCGGCGTTCTGGGTCTATGCTAGCCACACCTACCGCGTCTCTGACGCATCGAAAAAGAGTGCGAGGCACTCGCTCGTCCATACACCCAGGCCCGCAACGGGCCATAAAACACCAGACTGACCGGGTCGCACACTGATGCGGCCTTTTTCTGAATCAGATCAAGTCCATAGTGGTCCACGTTGAGGACCCCTGGACAGTGCGATATCCATACGATTGGCGGCGGTTTGCCGCGTTGTGACGCGTTGAGGACATGTGGAGAGACCGGACACCGGACATTTTCCACGTCTCAGCGACGTCTGAACACGCCCTTACAGCTACGGCTGGGTGCGCTCACGAAGCCCGATACACCGCGGTGGAGATGAGCGACTTGGGGGCGGGGGAAGCCTTGCGGACCGGAAAACCGGAGTCCCGCGATTCCCTGACGGAAGAAGAAACGGCGTACCGCGGCCGTACAAGAACGCGTAACGGGATTTGCCCGGCAGGAGCACGAAACCGGAGAACGGTAGTGCTGGCAGGGTAGCCACGAAGCTGCACACCGCGGAGCGATCCGCAAAGCGCAAGCGCCGCGAGGCGCCGCGCGAAACGTCGGAGGTGGATTGCGCCAAGCGCTATTCATGCTGGCAGGCAGCAGGTTGGACGGTCGGACGCATGCTCTTCCCATGTGTCTGGTCGATCGGATGGAATCGCTAAAGGGAACGGAAGGCAGGACCCCGCGCCGGGGATACGGCGCAGCCGCCGAAAACAGGCGGGGAAACGAAGGATAAGCCCGTGCGGTCTGGTGACAGCATCAGGTAGGGATGCTGCGACCATCGGGTCACATAACTTTACGAAGAGGCAGCGCGGCAGCGTTGCGAAGGATTTCGGATGGCGGCAATTCTCAACGTAAGGGCGATCGTCAACAGCTATGGTTTTGGTCCTGAACTCCGGGATGCGTTGCTCACGCTTTTTGATGAGAACGTGGCACGCGTTCATAGCACCACGCGCATAAGCGGCCGGGCGTTGTCGATCAAGACGCAGGAATATCGCGTGGCCAAACTGTGCAAGGCTTTCAGGGAACTACTGGACGGCGGCTTTTTCCTGCGGACGCCCTGGTCTCTCAAACACAAGCATGTAGCGTTTCTGGTCAGTTCGTGGGTCGCGGCCGGACAGACTGGCGGCACCATTGAAAACAAGCTGACCTATCTTCGCGCGCTAGCGCAATGGATGGGCAAGACGAATCTGGTCGGCTCGCTTGACGACTACGCGGACCGCGATGCGCTCGGTCTCAAGCGAAGTTATGTGGCGACGGAGGACAAGTCATGGATAGCACATGGCGTCGACGCCGCGACGAAGATCGAGCAGATTGCGCAGACGTGCCCGCATACGGCTGTCCAGCTTAAGTTGCAGGCCGCGTTCGGCTTGCGCATCGAAGAGAGTTTCATGCTCCGTACAGCTGAGGCTGTGCGCAATCCACGGTTGCTTGCTGTGACGCGCGGCACGAAGGGCGGCCGGCCGCGCGAGGTGCCGATAGAGACGAAAATCGGAATCCTGGAAGAAGCGGCGACGCTCAGCAACGGGTTGACGGGCTCGACAGTGCCGGCCGACCGAACCCTACGCCAATGGCGTGACTGGTATTACTACGTTCTCGAGAAACATGGCATCACCAAGCGTGGTATGGGCATTACGAGTCACGGCCTGCGGCATGAGTATCTGCAGACGCTCTATACAGAGACCACTGGCGTGCCGGCGGCTATTAAAGGCGTGGATGCGAGACCAGATCCGAAACTGCACGCGGAGGCGATGCGGAGGGTTGTCGAAGCGGCGGGGCATAGCCGGGTAACAAAAGCGAACGCATACCTGTCCACTTTCGCGAAGCTGGACCGGCTGCAGAAGAAGCTGCCATCAGTGGACGAGGTGCGCTCGGCGCTGGTGAATACCGATGGAAACAAGAGCCATGCGGCCGCCGCTTTGGGCATCTCCAGGCAAGCGCTGTACAGGATCCTAGGGGCCGCTGACGATCGGCGATAGAGCGAACGGCTTTGTGCAAATGATGCGAGATTTGGGCGTCATACGCTCCATTGAGACGGTCCGCGCTGCGGCACAATGAGTCATCTCTCAGGTTCTGGCATCTGCCCTCGGAAGCAGCCGGAACTTTTTACAAGCCGACTCTCCGGAGTCGGCTTTTTTTTCGTGCCTACCGGTATGTCAAACAACTCGTGACTGCGCTGACGATCGTAAGGCCGCGAAGGTGAATCTCGATGCGGGCGGTGAAGCATAGCCGCATTCGGGTCGAACGCGAAAGAAGCGAAGGGAGACAGCGCTACCGGCTGCCGTCGAACTGGTCACCACCTGTCCCGATCGGGCATGGTGTCGATAGCTAGAGCGATCCGGTCCTCGAACATCAGGTCGGAATGCTCACGCGGCGTCGGGATCATGGGGAACTGGACGTTCCGATCCCCATCGATATCAACCCACTTTGCGAGTTGCACCAGCTTACGGTATCGGGCGGCATCGCGCAGCACAGGTTCGATCGGCCAGCTGTCTATCGTCGATACGGACGCATCAACGAGTCGTTGCGCGAGCATCGCGAACAGCGGGCCACGTGTCTCCCAGTCGTCGTCGTTACGCGCCAGCATATCAATCACCATTTGCATGTCGCATGCGCCGATCTCTTTCTCGATGAGGTCTCGAAGATCGCCTTCGGTGATTTTTGGTCGGGTCAAACGGCGGTTCCAGACCGGCGCAGCAAGCTTCAACGCTTCTCGCTCATCGTGGGCATAGGGAAACCAAGGTGTCGACATGCCGCAGTCGGCGCAATAGAGGCATGCAAGCCGCTCGGTCTGTGGAGCAAACGGCGGGCGCTGCATGGTATCGCCTACCACGGGAGGGCCGGCATGGCGTCCGAACTGGCCGTAATCGAAACCGGGTTGCCCGATTTCGGCGACGACGCGTTGTGACAGGCCGACGGTGCCGCGCCCACCGCAGTGGTCGCAGGGATAGAGCTGTTCGTACATTTGGGTTCGCGCGCGGTGTTTGGTTCGAATTATCGTAGGACACCGGGCGCGAGAGAAGCCAAATTTACATTTAGAAAGCAACTAGCTTCAGTCGTCGGTCGCCATTCTAGGAAAATTATCGTGCAAACGGCCGTCAAGGTGGCGCCCCGCAGCCCTTTTGCCGATCCTGTCCATTGTCTGACGAAAGGCGTTCGGACCCCGCGGATTCCATCCATCGTTGTAGTCAAAAAATCCGCTGGCGATCTTTTGTCGGTCCCGATCGATCAGGTCGTTGCCAGCGCAACTATTTCCGGGTGCCCACTCGCCCCATTGTTTGAAGTGAAAGGCGACGCCGGCGTTCTCACACTGATCGCGCAGGGAGCGTGCCCAGGACGGATGCATCGGGCGCGCTCCGCGGCCGCTTTCTCCGCCAACGAAAACGCCGTCAATCATCGGTGGCGCCTGCAACTGCCCCGGCTTACCCCACGGCCCTATCCAGTCGTAGAGGCATACTTCTCCGAGCAGCGGCTCCATCGATAGAAACCGGACGCTGGCAGGGGCGTCTATGAGTTTGGGAATGTCGCGATCTGCTTCGTCCTGGTTGACAATCGTCGCGCCGAGCCACACGTTCTCAGGCGTCCCATCGGGAAACATCGCTGTCAGCATAGTCCCGGCATTGCCGATACGCTTGGTAAGCAGTAGCCATATGAGATGGGGAGTACTCCGGATGAGTTCGGCGAAACGTTCACGTTCGCCCTCCGGTGCGGCATTGTCAAACGGGTCGCAAACGCTCGGGAAAACCTTCCTGTAGCGGCCGGTTCTGGCGGCGTCGGCGTTCCATCGCAGCGGCTTTTTCCAGTGCGTCTCGCTGTAAGTCCGTCGCGGTGCGCCGGGGCCCCAGTTGCTTCCGCTACGCAGCCATCGGTTCATCGACTCGGCGTAGCAGTGATCGCAGCCCGGGCCTACCTTCTGGCAGCCCTCCCACGGACTCCACGTGCTGTCGGTCCATTCAATCGCGGTGCTTGTGCCCATATCTGGTCATCCTCAGGCCGTTTCGAATTCCAGACGTGAAGCTGCGAGCGTGCCGCAGCGCTGGGCGCGTGCTTCGAGACCATCAAGCCATCTTAGCTGCGCCTCGTCGTTCGCCGCGTCGTGGAGGGAGGGAGCGATCATATGGTCCAGTGCGCCGGCGGTGACGTTTATTCTGGCAAGCGTCCGTTCGTCCGGAACGATCCAGAAATACCAGCGCTGGACGAAATACCACCACGTCTTTGCCCGCTCAAGTTCTGCCCATGAGGCTGAAAAATCGAGCACTGATCCGACGGCGCTGAAGAAGACGCAGCGTACGCCATCCCCGCGCAGAGAGGCCACGACCACCTGACGACCGCTGGAAATGGATTGCGGATCATGCGATGCACAGGCGAGCGCCGGAAATCGCCCGACCCACTCAAGGGAGCGCGAGGTCGCGCGGTCCAGAAAGAACGACTTGCCTTGCATACGAACTCCGATGTTATGTCGCCCGTTCGGCGACGGGGATGAAGTGAGTGTGCTCGCCTCACTGGGAAGTCAAGTGAGCGGACACGGTGCCACTACCTGTGTTTGCTTGTGGGCGGGATCCGGACGGCTTCGAGCGCCTCGCGATCGACGTTCCATTCGACGACCGGGGTCTGGCGTGCGGATCGCAGAGCGCGTTTCTGCGCCTTGCGAGCTTCGTAATGCTCGACACCGTTCATCCCGTAGACCTCGACATGAGTGTCGACGGACGTGTCACGCAACACGAAGTCGGGCAGCATGTCGTCGCCGTCGTTCAGACGAACCGGTTTCTGAAAATCCCGGCCCTCCGCGACCAGCCGGTTGGCCATAGCAACCTCGGGCATGGAGTCGCATGGCAGAAAAGCACGGGAGCACAGCATGGCCGCCAGCTCGACTAGCTTCAGATGCCCCTTCGGTGTGCGTTCAACGAGAAAGAGCGCGACAATCCGCGCGGTACGATCGCCCAGCGCACGCCACGCGTGCGGATACGTCCGCGCCGCGTGCGCGACGAGGGCTGTGCTGGCGTAGTACTTACGTGCGCTTTGTCTCAGGCTCAATGCGTGCCCATACTGGGTGGGCGAAACCTCATTGATCTCGCCGATCACCAGTCCTCGCCTGGTTCTCCCGTTGTTCCCTCCAAGACGGCCAATAAAGGCGTCGAATTCGGCGTTGATTGCGACTCGATCAGCTTCGTCATACCGGCGCATGATGTGCAAGACGTCCTGTGCGTTGCTGCCATTGATAAGCGCGGTGCCAACTTCGGCGAGGAGTTGCGCATTGCATTGCCCCCAATGGCGGGACGTCGCGGTTCCCGTCCACTGGTTGAGCGCTGCTTCGGCCCATAGCGTCTGCAGGAACGCGAGGAGGCTGGCCGAGCGGCGGCTGGAGCGTTTGGACGGCGCCGCCGGCGAGCCGCGTGACCCGGTCGTCGGTTCGCGCAGGGTAAGCGAGGCGTCGAGCTTGACATTCAGGCCGACGGGCGTTGCGAGTATCGCTGCCTTCGCGTCCGAACCGCTGACCGGTTTGGCGACGTTGGGGTCCTTGAAAAATGCGCAGCCGCGCTGGTGACGATGACCGTCGTCGGGCCAACCGGCCAGATGGAGCAGAGAGCCATAGCGACGGATCACGAGCTGGAGCGGCGTGGACCGTGTCACGCACTCACACGTGGCATAGCCGGGTGTGACCTTTGCGCGTTCAAGGCGCCTCACGTACCGCGCAGGGTTTTCCTGGACGTCGGTCAGCGGGAATGTGCCGCCGTCGAAACTCACGTTGAACATATGGACCGCCATAGAAAATGGCCGCAACGGCGGCCATGGCTTTGAAGGGATATGGGACCGGTTTACGTCACCGGCTAGAGCCGCTCTCATCGGAGGCGCGCAGATCTTCGGAGACAAGCTCCAGCCATCTGCTCGAGCCGTCGCGCGTGAACGAGTGGTGGGCGTCTTCCGGCGGCTGGTACTCGCGGCCCGTAAATATGAGTGCGGCAAGCGTGCCACGACCTGCGAACCCGAGGATGTTCACGAACTGGGCCGCGTAGTTTCGCGGATCACGGAGTGCGTCGAGCTTCAGCGAAATGGCGTCGATCGACGCGATCGTGCCGACCTGCGCACCGTTGATATAAACATCAAGAAGCGCGTCGGCGTCTGTCGCGTTCAGGCTCGTGACGAGCTTACGAACCGTGTGGCGCCGCAACATCTCAGCGAAGATGCCGACGAGGACGGCAACAACAGCGGGTTCAATGACTCCATCTGCGCTGCAGATCGGGACAAGAAAGGCAAAAACGCATGCTGAAACAGTCGCGGCGAATGCGGCGCTGCCGGCTGAGTTCACAGGGTAGTTAGCGTTTGACATAGCGTATCCATTGGTCTGTGTCTGATTGGGCTTCAGTTGAGAACAGCACGCTCACACGATGACTTCAACGTCAGCGTCCGACCCGCGCCAGAACGTGCCGTTGAAATCGTCCAGCACGATTACCGTCCCGGATATCCGGTCATGGCCAATGACGAAGCCTTCGCGGAGCCGCGCGCTCGCAACCGGGTAACGAACGCGTCGCCTCCATAGCGACGCGACGACTTTTGGCTGGGATGAGGATTGGGGCATTGGGTTGGGGCTCGGGATTCATGTCCGCGCGCGCGGGTGTAGGTCATTCTGCCGCCGCATACACCGGCTCTCATTCCGGCGTGCGTAGCGGATGCAGCGTCAGCTTGTACTGGTCTCGCAGAGCAATGGTGATGGAGTCTCCGGTCGTGACCTTTACCGTTTTACTGTCGCTCCAACCGTGCCAAAGTGGGCGCTGTGTAGCGAAGCCGACGTGCTGGATCGTCTGCATGCCGTCCAGCGTCTCGCGGTTCACCCATGCGGTCAGCGATACTGTGTCGGGCGTTGCATCGTCCAGAGCAAGCTGAAGCGTGTTGCCGATATCGACCGTGTCGAGGTCGCACTTTGGCTCGTTACTGACGAGAGCCGAGTCCGGGCGGCAGGACGCGACGTAACTCACGCGCACATAGCTGGTCATCATCTGGACGGGGTTGTGTCGTGACAGCGCCGTACGTCCTGTTTCTACTACCTGGCCGGTCGAGTCAGCCAGCCGGTACTCGAGCGTGTAGGAGGCCGGCGCGGCGTCGGCAGCGACGGCGGCGCCCGCGCCAGAAAGAAGGGCAGCAGTCAGCGAACAGGCGAGGAATTTCTTGAGCATCTGGTGTTCTCCAATAAGTAAGCATCAGGACAATCGCGCCCACACCGATTCTGTAGCGGTGTCAGGGAAGTCAAGCGCCTGAAGGGATAAAGATTTACGCGTCCTTGCGGCGCATCGCCAACTCTTGCCGGTCTCCGTCCCCCGGCCGAAAGCTATATGGTTTTCTGGAGCTTTTGCAGTTGAGACCGTGAGCCGGCTCACGGGGGCATCGCTCCTGCCCGCGTTACCCTTGGACTGTTCGCATCGCCCTATGGGCGGGGCGAGAAGGGGTCGTAGGGCCAGGTAATCCACAGAGTTATCAAACGAATCTGTGGATATCTTCGCTCTGATCCGTGCGCGAGTGCGGGCGAAAGCCACCCTAAAGTCGTGCTCATTCGAGCGTGCATGGCAGTCTCGTCCCGATACCATCGTTGCATCTCTCGCGTCTCTGACGCATCGACCACCCGCCTGCGACAAGCCGGCGGTCTTCATTTACCCCGACGGGCACCACACCCGTTGCGGGCGTGCTCCCGTCCAATCGTTGGAGCTCCCATGAATCGTCAACGTCTCTTCTCTTTCGGACTGATGGTCTGGCAGACGCATGGTCTTTCTCATGACCAGCTGCTGCGGATCGTTAGCGCGAAAAAGCGTTACTCGCCACAATTCCGCGCGGCAGCGCTACGCCATCTGGTGGCTGCGGCTCCGGTGTCGATAACCGGTGGCCGTCCTTTCGCGGAGCGGCGCCGTCGCGTGCGCGCTCACTACCGCGTCTAGCCAGCACTATTCACTCTCCCAACGGGGCCGCCCCGTTGGGGATGCGCCCCGGATCACTTATGGAATCCGGCATGTTCAATCACTTTATTCAAACCTTCATCGATGCCCAAACCGCGGCGTGGCGTCATTACGCCGCAATTGCCGCGACTGAAAAGCGCCTCTTCGGCGACGCCACAGGTCCAGCGGTCCGCGTGCCGGGAGCGGCGCAGATTGAGGCCGAGCTCAGGCTCGTGTATGAGACCCTCGCGCTGAGAATCATCGAGAAAGCGCGCGACAGGTTCGCGGTGGGTCGGGCACGTCCCACCGTGAGTCGCTCGGAGCTGTATCGGCGCGCAGGGTTCGACATCGATCGCTCTCTCGCTACAGGCGAAGTTCCTGACTTCGACCTGCTGTGGACGATGCTCGAAGCACAATTGGGGAATATCGGCGCGCCGGCAGGGGAACGCTAATGGGCCGCCAGCAGAGGAAGGAGCGTGCCGCTAGCAGTGGCGATCCGCACAAGGCTGCAATTATCAAGCTGATGCGCGAGTTCACCCATTCGCACGACCCGTACACCGTGTTCGCGGATTTCGTTGAAGTAAGCGCGATCGCCATTAGCAGCAAGGTTGACCAGTCGCAGTTCGAAGCACGCGAGAAGCGTTACCTCGAAATCGTCGGCAAGTACAAGCGGGAAGAAGTCAACCGGTTCGCCGCGATGTTTGCGGAACTGCAAATGTGCTACAGGACTCGCATCGACGCCATTGGCGACCCGGGCTCAGGCCATGAGCCCGCCGGCGGGCTTGGAGACGTGCTCGGCGAGATCTTCATGGCGCTCGAACTCGGAAACGCTCGCGCGGGGCAGTTCTTTACCCCGTACAGCGTGTCATTGCTGATGGCGATGATGACGGTGGGCGATGGTGCATCGATCCGTGAGCAGGGTTTCGTTACCTTGCAGGAGCCAGCCTGCGGGTCGGCCGGCATGGTGGTGGCAACGGCACAGGCGATGCATCAGGCGGGCCTGAATTATCCCGAGACCCTCCATGCGACCTGCGTCGACATCGACCCGCGCTGTGTGCATATGGCGTATGTCCAGCTGTCGTTGATGGGGATTCCCGCCGTGGTCGTGCACGGCAATGCGCTGTCGCTTGAGGTCTGGTCGGTGTGGTACACGCCAGCCCATATTTTCGTGGGCTGGGGCAGGAAGGTCAGGCGTGGCAGGCAGCAGTTGCCGGTTGAGCCTGGCGCGTCCCCCGCAGAGGATGCGGGATCGCAAGAATCTGGTATCGAGTTACCCGAGGCGCCGACGACAGGTGACGTCGAAACACACTCAGGCTCTTGCGGGCAGCACGGTGACCATACCGCCGTTTGTGACGACAGAGAAACCGATCTCGCAGTCGCTGTAGAGGAGATAGGGGGCGGTGGGGAGCCCTTGACGGTGGCGTCGTCGCTGGCGGACCTCTTTGAGGAGGTGGCTCGCAAGCCTGAGCCAAAGCGCACGGAGTTCACGATCTTCGATCGTATCGACCAGATGACATTGTTTTGACGGATCACTGTTCTTTCGCGGCGATCCGGGCGGCATCAACGGTGAATCGATGCATGCAGAAAGCCCGGTCTTGCGACCGGGCTTTTTTTTGTCCGTTGGAGGCCTAAGGCGATACGATTTCTGCACCTTTTCGGTCCAGTGACGCGCGTCACTGGCGGTATCGTTCAAATACTTACCGCGTCTCTGACGCATCGACCTCGCCGGCTTTATGCGGCCTCTCATCTTTGACCCCATCGGGAACCATACCCGATCCGGGCGGGTTCCCTCCTCGGAGCCCTCATGTCAAACGCTTATCTCGATATTCGCGTCGCGTTCGCGCTCGCGAAAATCACCAGCATCGTCTTTCCCGAAGACGACAGTTTTATTGTTCCGATGACCGCCGCCTTCGAACTCGGTCTGCGAGACGCAGCCGATGCACGTGGCGGCAAACTGCAGGTGCCAGTGTTCTTCGCCGATGAGCCGAATCTGGCTGAGTCGTGGATATCAGGTACCGAGACGCACAAGGCAGATGCAGCACACGAGGCGGAAGACGAAATGTCCGGCATGTGTTCATTCTGCTTCAAAGGTCACGAAATCTGGCAATGCCCGCATCTCGAGCATTGAGAATTTGCTTTTCGCGTCGTTGACGCATTGATCGGCCGTAAAAACGGCACCCTTCTTTGACCCCATCGGGAACCACTCCCGAACGGGGGCAGGTTCCCTCTCTGGAGAACCTGCAATGCAACAGCAACTTACTGCTCCCCTCAAGCGCATCAGAATCGGTCGTAACCCTCGCACGTACTTCGATCCGAAGGCGCTCGCGGAACTGACTGAGTCGATCCGTCAGCACGGCGTGGACACACCGATCATCGTGCGTCCGGTCGTTGACGACAATTTCGACTATGAGGTGATCGCGGGCGGCCGCCGTTACCGCGGCGCCATGGAAGCCCACGGAGAAGACTTTGCGATGCCCATCGTTGTAAAGGACGTCGACGAAGTCGAAGCGCGGCGTATTGCGCTCATGGAGAACATCCAGCGCGAGGACCTTTCGCCCGCCGAAGAAGCTCGCGACGCAGCTGAGCTGCTCGGGATCCACGGCGGCGATCGCGACGTGACGGCCAAGATCCTTGGCTGGTCACGCTCGACCCTCGATGGCCGCCTTGCGCTGCTGAACTGTTCGACGGCTGTGCTCGATGCACTGAGCGAGCGGAAGATCAATATCGCTCACGCCGAGCTGCTGGCGGCGCTCTCGAAAGAGAATCAGGACAAGGTCCTGCCCGTCGTCGTCGCGGAGAGGCGTTCAGTCGCGGACGTGCGCAAGCTGGTGGAATCGGCGTCATGCGCGTTAGCCGCGGCGATCTTCGACAAGGCGGATTGCGCGGGCTGCCCGCACAACTCGTCGACGCAGGCGCAGATGTTTGGCGAAGCGATCGGCACTGGCAACTGCACGAACCGTAGCTGCTTCAACGATAAAACGGAGAAGCAGCTTGAGGCCACGGCCGCAGGTTTGCGCGATGAGTTCCAGACCGTGCGTATCGTGCGGGCTGGCGACAACCACACGCGCGTGCAACTGGCGGTGGACGGCCCGAAAGGCGTCGGGCTTGAGCAGGCGAAAGCCTGTCATGCCTGCGCGAACTACGGCGCGGCTGTCAGCGGCTTGCCAGAGTCCCTTGGCAAGGCCTATCGCGGGCAATGCTTCGACACAGTCTGCAACATGAAGAAGGTGGCGGCGCGCATCCAGGCTGAAAAGGCTGCAACACAGCCGGAGAAGGCCGAGGGCGCGAAGTCGGCGCCGGCGGCGAAGAGCGTGAATGGCACGGGCAGCAAGTCAGCCAGTGCACCGTCCTCCACTAATCCCTCGGTCACGGTCATCGCCGAGTCCGAGAAGGTGAAGGCGTATCGCGTGAAGCTCTGGCGCAAGGCACTGCGCGTGGACATCGGCATGAATCACGAACTGGCTCGCCAGTACCTGATTGCAATTGTGCTGAGCGGCCACGCCCGTCAGATCGATGACGCGTCGTTCCGCAAGTTTTTCGAGCGGATCGCGGAGGGTGAGGCGCCGCTCGCCAATCTGCCTAAAGCGATCGACGCCGTGCAGGCGACGAACGAAAGCAAGCAGGCCGACCTGATGATCGCCATGCTGTTTGCAGCGATCGAGGGGCTCGAAGTGACCAACCTGACCCAGCTTTGCAAATCGCACAAGCTGGACCTGAAAAAGCACTGGAAGCTCGACAAGGAGTTTCTGGAGCTGATCACGAAGTCCGAAATGATCGTTCTTGCCGATGAGCTTGGCATTCGTGCCGCGCTGGGCGAGAGCTTCAAAAAGGTCTTCGCGAAATCCAAGCCGGAAGTCATCGAGGCACTGCTCAAGGTCGAAGGTTTCGACTACACGGGCAAGCTGCCGAAGGTCCTGAAGTTCTGATGTAGCGGGGCGCGTTCGGCGTCCCGTTTCCCCTCTATGTCATACGCCGCCAAGCGCGGCGTTTTTCTTTTCTGGAGTCAAATCATGTTTCAGCAACTCGAAGCGCTGGTGCGCTCATCTGGCAAGGTCGTGATGACCCTTCAGGCGTCCGGCGACCAGCTGGCGGTGTTTGTCGTGCCGCAGGGCGCGACGGACCCGGCGTTGCGCCAGCCGCTCGTGCTCACAGCGACGGCGGCCGAACTCGACGAGGGTTTCGCCAATGCACTGTTGACCTACACGGGTTTGCACAAATCGCTCGAGGAGCAGGTCGCGGTCACCGCGGCCATTCTCGACGAAGCGAAGAAGTCGCAGGTCGGCAAGGCGCAGAAGGCGTTGCAGGGCGGTTCGAAGAAGGCGCTTCCCGCGCCGACGTCGAACAGCACGGCGGACAACGACGAGAGCGATGAGGATGACGAGGCGCAAGCGTCGGATTCCGAATCCGCTGTCGCGTCGTCCGGGGCCGCACCCGTCGAGCCGAAAGGCACGGACCTTCTTTCGCTTCTCGGTTAAGGGGCCTGCCATGTCGATTTCCATTGCGGCGGTGATTCGCGAGTTCGTCTACAACGGCGTGAATCTGATCGACCCCGGTGCGGCATTTTCGCCAGCCGACGTTCGTGATCTCTATTCGGCGCAGTACCCGGAATTGACCACGGCTGTCATTGACGGACCTGAATACAGCGGGGAAGTAGCCCGCTACAAGTTCGTTCGAGCCGCCGGTGCGAAGGGTACCCATGCGTAAGCGCGACCTGATGAGAGCACTGGCCGATGAGTCCAGTGCCCAGTCCACACAGAAGCCGCCCGAAAGGGCGGTTTTTTTTCAGAATGAGGAGATGAAGTCATGCTGTTCGATTCTCGAACGTATGGTGACGGATTCGCTGAAAACGCCCCGGCTTCCCGGGAACCGCGCCGCGATCCCATTGCCCGACGCAAACCTTCCGCTGATTTTCTGACGCTGCCACAGGTAGCGTCCTCCGTACCGGCGACGGGACACGTCAGTTTCCAGACGGAACGCTCGCTGTGTGATCTCGTGGCTGCGCAGTTTTCGGCCGGAGTACTGGCAGCGCGCGACGTTCAGTCTTACGGCAGCGCGCCGCGGGCGATGGCTCAGGCGTTCACGGCCTGGCTCAGACGGCAGCAAAAACAGTGGCAGGCGTTGCACTTCCAGTTCCTGTTGTACGGACGGGAAGCGGTGGAGGAAATTGTCCAATATCAGGAACATGGGGACGATTTCGAGCCAGACGCACCGCTCTATCTGGCAGTGGAATTTCCTGACGACCATGTCTACGCCATCGGGCACGCTGATGAGCTACGCATGGCGGATCCACGGCTTTTGCCAACGGCCCTGCGGTTGATCGCAATTGCCTCCGGCCGAACGATCAACGTGCGCTTGCCGCATGAGTTCCTTGAAGACTTCGCCTGCTGGTGTTGGGACGGCGATGCAACGGTCACCGACGCCGAAGTGGTGAAGGAACTGCGCCGGTCGTACGGGCGCAAGAAGACCGATTACCAGCGCTACCTGCCGTCGGTCGCAGCAGACCAGCTATGTCCGGTTGATATGGACATTTTTCGCACGCGACAGAAGGAACGTCGGCAGCGACCACAGCGGAAGCTCTCGATCGCGGCGCTGCGGCGTCTGCATCGAACAACGGCCGGTCGGGTCTCCCGACTGGCTCTGGAGCTGGCGGAACTGTCGCGGTTGCTCTGCGACCGCGATACGAAGCAGGCGTTTGATTTCGACTTCATGCCGGAATGTGTGTATGCAGCCTGCACACTGATCGCGCATGACAACGACTACATCGGCCAGCTACTCGACGACCGCTACAACTACGCGGCGCAAGGGTCTGCCACGACGTATTACGGGTTTATCCCCTTTGCAAACGAGCCCGAGGCCATCCGCAAGCAGTACGCGCGTTGGACAAAGGGCATCCGTCTTCTTTCCCAGCTGGACCGCGTTCTCGCGCTCCTGATCAAACCTTGAGGCAATCATCATGATCGGTATGAATGTGTCGTCTGGTGACGACGCGGAGGTCCAGCTCGTCTCCGCAATTCTTCTGTATGAACAGTACAACCGTGGCGTGCAGTACGGCACGGTTCACCGGGTGAAGTTCGACGGTGGCAAGCAACGGCCGTCCATCGGGCCCGGCAGGCCGATCGACAGGGCGGCGCTGTACACCGCACTGAACGAGCTGGCTGCAAACACGGCTGCGAAGGCGGCATTCCTGCCTGAGACGGTGCTGGCGCTATCGCCTGAATCGATCACCTGGTGGCATCGGCCGACGCGCAAACGGGTCTTCTTCCAATGTCCGGAGATCAAGTCTGCCGGCGCAGTGGTACCCCATCCGGGGCTTGTATTCCACGCGTCGCTGGAGGGTTTTCGCGTCTTTGCAGTTACGGAGGACACGCGCCCAACTCCTGAAACGGTGCTCCACGAGCCGCCGTATTTCAACACGTGGGACTGGGGAAAGATCTGTATCGGGTCCGCAAAGGTGCCGAACCGGATCGACGTCGCTGCCATTGACGGTTGGGAAAGCGGGTTCTTCGAATCCGCCTTCACCCATCCGAATACCGGCAAGCGCCGCGTCGAGTATGCGAAGGGGCCCTTTGCCTTCTGGCGCGACATACTCGGTGGCAAGTTCAGTCAGTTTCCCAAGGATGCCCTTATTTCAATGGATCTCACGCTGGCCGACCTGATCGGCGGCAATATTGGAGAAACGAAATGAATGTTGTGGATTTAACGCTGCAGCGCTCGCTGCCAAGTGTGATGGTGCCAAGGCGTGAGCCCGTGGCGCCCCTGCTGACAAACGGCGAGCGTCTGCTCGTGGCGTCCAACGGTGTATTTATCGAGATCCGCCGCTCCTGGCTCTCGCTTGTGCGCAGGATCGCCACCTATGCAGTCCCAACGGCGATTCCCTATGGCGAGATCAACGAGGATACCCAACTGGGATGCGGCGCGGTCCCAGCTACGCTGATTGCGCGGTTCACGAACATGGCTCGCGCTGCTTTTCCGAAGGAGACGGGTGCCTGGATCGTATGGAGCCCGACATCTCGCGACTTCAGGCTGGTCCCGCTAGTGATCCGCTCGCATGACGAGGGTTCACTGGACTATGAGCCGCCGCAGCTTGAGGGTGACGAGCAGCTTGTGGTTGACTGCCATTCCCATGGCCGGTATCCGGCGTACTTTTCGGATACAGATGACGCCGATGACCGGCACGAGGTCAAATTCGCACTGGTCGTTGGAAACTGTCAGGCAGCAACGCCGAGCCTTGCGCTGCGGCTTTGCGCGAAGGGGATCTTCGAGCCATTCGAACGTGTGCCGTCGGCATGGTATAGAGCGATAGCGATGGAGGCGGTATGAACGCACCCATACTTCACACTGTACCGTCGCACATGATGTCCGGTGCGTGGCGTGTCGTGGTTGTTGGCGCAGGGGGGACCGGAAGTGCGGTTCTGCCGTCGCTGGCGCGTCTGCATCACGCGATGCTTGAGCTCGGTCACCCGGGCGGCATCGAGTGCACAGTGTACGACGACGATCGGGTCAGTCCTACCAACGTCGGCAGACAGGGTTTTTATCCCAACGACGTTGGACAGTACAAGGCTGCGCTCATCGTCAACCGGATCAACATGCTGATGGGAACGAACTGGGAAGCGCGCACTTCGCGCGTAAATTCAGGATCTAACCTGCACGCGGCTGACCTGGTGATTGGCTGCGTGGATACCCGCGCTGCACGGCGGGCAATCCTGCAATCGTTGACCTACGGCCGGGGCTACTACCTGGACTGCGGGAACGACGCTGACACTGGGCAGGTGATTCTTGGGCATGCTCCGGGTGTCGGAGCCGGACGCCTTCCGCACGTCGGCGACCTGTTCCCTGAACTGGTCGATCCGCGGGGTGACGCAGCCGATGAGACGCCGTCGTGCTCGATGGCCGATGCGCTTCGCAAGCAGTCGCTGGTCATCAATCAGGCGATCGCAGTTCAGGCGTTCAACCTGCTGTGGACCATGTTTCGCACCGGGCGCGTGCCATTCTCGGGTTTCTTCGTGAACCTGAAAACGGGACGGACCAGTCCGGTGCCACTTGATCCTTCTGCCTGGGCGCGCTTCGGATTTGAGGTGCCCAAACCGGCGGCGAAAAAGAAGGCCCACAAGAGCCCGAAAACATCCGCCGCACTCTGATATGCCGCTTCCTTCGGGAAGCGGCTTTTTTTTGACCGGAGAATCATGAAACAGAAGATTGTCGCTTGCCTGGCGCAACACGGGTGGGCCAAGGACCGGATCGTGGATGCGTTCAGCAAGACGTTCGAGACCGTTGTCGCGCCGAAGCGGGCCAGCATCTGGTTGAGCTTCGATCGCGAGTGCGATCGCTGGTGGCTAAAGAACGGCGAATTCACAAGCGCCGGCGATAACGTCCTTGCGGGGATCTGCGCGATATTCCCCATCGACATGGCCGACCGGGAAATCGGGAAATCTGTCGCGGTGCTCGTCAGCGAGATGGAACAAAAGGTTGCGGGAGCGTATTCAGTGCGTCTGCTAGGTATCGCCGAGAATAACGCACATAACCCTTTGACTGGGGAGCGGAATCTGGAAAAAGTGCCCATTTAGGGCTCTCATATCATGACAAGCAGCGCCGCACCTTCGGGAACGGCGCTTTTTTTTGCGAACTGTGCTCACCAGTAGTAGCGATGGCGTCGATATTCGTGGATTACAGCGAGAACGAGCAGCGCAACGAAAATGAATTCGACGCCCCACGTCGTCCATGCGCTATTAATGAACGAATCCTCATGCCAGGGACGGAACGAAGAGTCCGGGTCGTTGCCGCCGTTGGCAATGCTGGTCAGAACCGGCCACGTTGCCGGCCATCCGAAGGCAAAAAACGCAGCGAAAAATGACAGCCCGAACTTTTTGTAAAAGTACCAGGCGACGCCGAGGCCGCTGCCAATGACGAAAAGCCATGCGGCAGCCGCGAGTACGGACCCAAAGCTTGCGCCGATCGAGCGGGAAACCACGAGGACGCCTCCGAGAACTATTATTAAGTTGAAAATCAAGATCACGGGCACTAGGCCGTCGTCGCGGTTATGCATCTTATTGACCTCATAGGCTAATGGAAGGTTAGCCGGTCTAACGGCATGCGGCACATGTTTCTGAAGGTTCAGAAGAGGGACGCCGCCAATTGGCAGCGGGCGACACCTGCGTAGAGATTTGGCCCCGGGTATTCATCGTCGCACCTGCACACGGAAGTCAAGTACGCGAGATCAACGCGGCGAAAGAAGGGTGGTTTTCCGGATGTTTCCGGGCGTTGATCACACGCGGCGGCTCTAAAATCAACGTATCACCCGCGCTTCTGCGCATCGAAAGAACACTCCGGCTTGCTGGAGTGCTCTTACCTTTGACCGGCAATGTCGGTCCTCCACGACGGTTCAAACCCGTCTGTCAACCCTGTTGGGAGCCATCCCAACGGGACCGGCTCCCTTTTTTTCTGGAGCCGCACCATGCTGCAGCAAGTCACTTTCTCGCCGGACCTCGTCAAGGCTTTGGCAATCTCTGCCAGTCCCCTCAAGGTTTCGGAGAAGTGGGGTTTCCGCGAAGACCAACGTGTCGTAGCGCAAGCCATTGCGAAATTGCCGATCCAGACTTACTCGGGAACGATTCTGTATGTCTGGGAAGATGGAACGGCAACCGTGAAATTCGACTACCAGATCCCGTTTGATACCGAGCGTGAGCTCGTCAAAGGCGGTCGCGTCGACCTGCATTACCTCACCCGCATTTCGTCGTAACCGCGTCTGTCCAATGCGTCAGGCGGAACACCTGACGCACTCGTCCAATCCTTTTGGGAGCCAATCCCAACGGGATTCGGCTCCCGTTTTCTGTGGAGCTGTTTCATGTCGAATCGCAAACACACGGCCACGGCCGTTTCGTTCAAGTTCGTTCTGATCGTTGCCGCCGCTCTCGCTTTAACGGGCTGCGCACTGGTCATTCTCGGCTGCACGTTCGAAGCGCAGAGTCAACTCGATTTGCTGCGCGCATCCGGACCGGCTGCTCTCGATACCTATCTGGCGCATGTCGGTTCGCATCAATTGTCATTCGCTGCGCTCATGGTTGAGTCCGTTACCGGACACGGCTACGCATACGGCGCGTTCGTGCAAGGCGTCGGTCTCTGGTTTGTCTTCGTTCTCGCACCACTCTCGGTCGTGCTGCTCACTGCAGCGCGCTGGTTTGCTGTCCGCGACCGAAGCACGAACCATCGCGTTCGTCTGGCTGCTGTTCACTGAGTCAAAAACCTTTCTTTCCCGTCAGGGCGACCTCCCTGACGGGACGGTCGCCCCCCAAATATGAGGCGCGTCATGTCCGAAGCTCAAAAGCATTCAATCGCTCCCTCGAGTCTGCACGCCCACGCATACAACAAGTCGCGCGAGCTGCTCGTTCCTGTTTATCTGCAAGGGTTTTCTATGGCAAAAACGGCATTCGACTACGACATGTTTGTTACCGATCTGCGTAACGAATTCCCCGATGCTGTTCAAGCGGAAGGGCGGATCGCGGGGACTGACGAAAAGGTCTACTGGATGACCGGCGGCCAAATCGTCGCGATCTGGAATCCCGAAATGGCGGTAGGCGTGACGGGTTATAGCAACGTGGTCCGTTCCGTGACGGCTACTCACTGATTGATGGTTTATCGGCCCACTAGATGGACGGGCCAATGTCTCCCGCTTTAAAAAACTTCCCCTGTCAGGGCAACCACCCTGACGGGACGGTTGCCCCTTCATTTCGTTGAGGCAATCAAATGTTCAAGATCATCGTCAGTCTCGTTCTCGCGTCCACGCTGTCGGCTTGCGCAGGTATCGACTTCGGTTCGCCGAATACGTACCAGCGGTATGACGTTCAGCACGCAGGTTCCCTTGAACAGGGAACGGTTCTCCGCACTCGCGCAATCACGATCGAAGCCAGCCAGGACAACTCCGGGCTGACGTCGCTCATCAGCGCGGGTGTCGGTGCTTTCCTTGGCTCACGCACGATTGGCAACGGCACCGGTCGCTACATCGCCGGCGCCTTGTCCGGAGCTGCATCCGGCTTCATCACGCAGAAGGTTTCGCAGGTGCTGTCGCATCACGCAGGCCTCGAAATCATCGTGCACACGAGCACAGGGCGCGATGTGGTTGTGGCTCAACCCGACGATCAGCAGTTTGCGCCGGGCGATCACGTCCTGCTTATCTCCACCAACTCGGGTCTGCGCGTTACGCACTGACCCGGCTTCTTTCCTGCACGCGCCGGTTTCGCCGGCCTGTCTTTTCATCGCGAGGTGTCCCCGAAAGGGCACCTCGCTTTTTTTTCGAGGTCCGTATGTTGAGAGTTCCCAAGGTGTTCTATGCCGATCGCCGCGGTTCGGGCGTGGCGTCGGACGCCGCAATAACTGACCACGCGACGCGGATGTTGCGCCGGGTGGCAAGAGATCTACGTCTGCGTCCGCACGATCACGAGATCGTCAGCGAACCGGCGCGTCGCGGCCGCGGCTGTCGCGTCACGCTACGTACGCCGTCCGTCATCCTGGAGGTCTCTGACGTACCCAAGCGACAACGGGTGGCTGTGTCGTTTCGCACCCGTCGAGGTCCCTCGGACATGTCGGGCGGTGTAGACAACGCGGTGGCCTTCGAGCAGTTGTCGTCTCGTGAAGGCTACGATGCCTTGCTTTCAGGCTTGCGGCTCGCCGCCGGCCTGGACAGCGAGCGACGGTAGGAGGCGAGATGGAAATCGTCGAGGTTCTGGTCGAATTTCCGTCCGGCATGGTCATCTCGGACCGCGCCACCTACTTCCCCGAAATCGGTCAGGTGCAACCGTCCGAGCGGTTGGTGTTCATTTTTGAGCGGCTCACGGAAAGCGAGGCACCGCCGACCGTTACGGTACTGCTTGCTGGGTCCGAAGTTCGGGCCGACGTGAGAGTCGACGGGAATTTTGAAGTTGGACCTTTCGAAGCAGGAAGCCCAACGCATCAACCTAACATTCTCGAACGGCTGTTCGGACACGATTGGACCCGGGATCAGCGCCAGCAGTTCGGCAGACTGTGTCATTCGTTCACTGTTGTGTCGTTGGTCGGCGCCGCGGGGATTTTCCATTCGGCGACGACTTGGTCCGCCGGCGAACTTCTGACAGAGGCGGCGCTCATATTTGCCGTTGTGATAACCTTCCTTTTAGGCATGAATTCCATGAACGGAGACTAACTATGAATCTGGGATTGTTCGTCCTTTTGCTGATGGCACCGATCCTGGTATACGGTGGTTACATGACCAATCGTGGCCGTAAGCACGAGCGTGAACGTCGGCATTCTCGCGTTCCGCGCTAAAGACATTTACACGGATCGGATTTCCGGTCCAAACTTCGTCAAAGGCCGCACCTTCGGGTGCGGCCTTTTTTATTGCCCTTTTTCTATGTCCGAAACCCTTGATTTGCCGGTCGCACTGGCGGCCGCCCCGTTCGATACGGTCGGTGCGACCGTCGGCAGCGTTGTCAAACAGATTTCACGTGCGTTGCGCCGTACCGAGATTGAACCGGAGTGGGTGACGCACGCAAACTTCATCGACGAAGATTGTCCTGACAGGTTTGGCCTTGGGCCGTCCGCGCCGTGGCCTGTCGAGCAGTCAACGCGGCGCGTGAGCCTCGCGGTCGGGCGCGGCAACTCCGAAGGCTGGATCATCGGCGTCGACGTGATCGAGTTGGTCACGGATGGGGAGTCCCAGTTGTGGAAGAGCGTTCCGCTCATCCGCATCAAGTCGCTGTCACGCTCGCAGGCGTGGTCGATAGCGGCGGTGGTGTCGCGCCTGCTCGATATCGACTGAAGAACCTCATTTTTTACCCCGATGGGCCAACATCCCATCGGGGACGTTGGCCCTTTTTCATTTGCGGAGCCAACATCAATGTACACGCTGTCCATTCCCAATGAGACGTTCACCGTCGCCACGCTCGCGGGCGTCATCGCCCTGTTCGCTAACGAGCGCGTGAAGGAGACTGAAACATCGTCGATATCGTTGTTCGGCGACGGCATTCCGGCGAGCGTGACGCGATACAACGGCACGCTGGCGATCCGATGTACCGGTTCGGCCGCCGAGATCGTCAACCGGCTATTCGGCGAAGTGCACGCGTTCTGGCTGTCCGCCTACGGCGAGCAAGCCCGTCCGTGGGAGATCCGCCCGACGCACTGGGACGAACTGTTCGGTCTCTTCGAGTTGGCGCGCGCACCGCACACCTTCCTGACGACCGACCAGATTGACGCGGAAAAAGCGGCCGCGCGAGACGCACGACAATTTTTCAGCCTATCGTCGTTGTTCCACGAATCGGCAACCGCACGCTTTGGCTTCGGCGCGGGTGGTCCGCCCGTGGCGGGCGGGCAGGTGAACGGCCGCCATGAGGTTCATGTCGCCTATGCTCTGCTTCGCAATGAAGACGTCCCCGCGGTGGTCATGGATGATTACCGCGCGATGGAGCAGCCATTCCGCTATGACCTGGAGTGGGCGGTGCCGCTGTTCGACGTACCGGAAGTTCGCGGCCGGCTCTCGGCAAGCAGATGGCAGAGCGTAAGCTCGGTCATGCGCCACGCTAAGCAACCGATTACGGCAGAAAACATCGACGCCATCGTTGCTGCAACGGCGGATTTGCCGGAAACGGCTGGATACATCGAGGTAGATGATGCCCTCTTCGATGCACAGATCGTGGGCGCCGAGGCATTGCCTGCAATGTTCGGAACCCCTGTCGCTATCGGCGAGCCGCTAAACGACTTCGCGGCGCGGCTGCGACAGTTGCTGGCGGACTGGCGGCGCGACAAGACGGTGGACCGCGCCGACATGGAACGCACGCAAGGTCGGATGAGTGCGCGTCGGCACAAGCTCGAGTGCGAGATGGCGCTCCTGTCACATGGGCGCGAGTCGTTCGAGTGGCCCAATCGCGTAGCTTCAGCGATCGAGGAGCGCGATCTTTCGATGCTTCTGAATCTGCTGGATACGCCGGACGATCAGAACCGCAGCAGCAAGCAGGCCGTCGAGGAGTTCCACGGCGTAAAGCTGCGGGGCGTGAAGGCGAAAGCCCGTCGCCGTGCGGTGTTTAGTTTGTTTGGCTTTGACGAAACCGCTCAGCGTGAGTGGGAAAAGGCCGATGAACAGCGCAGGGCGGAAAAGCGCAGGGCCGACGACGCGCAGCGCGCCAGGGACGCGGCACAGAACGCGCGTTACAAGCGCACTGACGGCACGGTCATCGACGGGGTCACGCACGTTGACGACGCCATCGCATCGGGTTTCAGCGAGATCCGCAACTGGCGCGCCGGTGCAATTCTTCAGTACGCGCTGGTGAACCCGGCGCTTAACGAAGGCCGGCGCCTGCAGGCGAAGGATGGCACGCTCGCCTATGCGCGGGCGGTCCTCGAGCGCCTTGCTGCATAAGGGGAGGGCATATGCGTTTTGACCGTCAGGCCCGGCCGCAAGGTTTCTCCTGGACGAGCCGCCGTCAGGCGCTGTTCCTCAGCCGTGAGCAGCGACAGCGCGAGAAGCTCGCGCAGGCATATCCGCTGTTCAGCGAGCAGCTTGAGCTACCGCCCGCACGGACGCTGGACGAAGAGCAGGCGCGTCGCGAGAGGTTATTCCTGGAGGCCGAGCAGCGTATGCGGGATCTGTACGCGCAGCAATGGCGGCGCACGCGTCGGGAGTACTTCGCGTGCACACCGGACCAGCGCGCCCGGATCAAGGAGGAATGGGAGCGTTGGCGCGGCCCCGCAAGACCGTCCGCGTTCTCCTACGTGATCGAGAAGCACAACGGTGTCGGTGAAGAAAAATCGCGCGTATTTCGTCAGCGCGAACGAGCGTTGAATGCGCGCATCGATGCAATGTTGTCCGCGCAGTCCTCGCTGTCGTTGTCCTGATTCGACATTTCTTTAACTCAAACCGGCGCAATGCGCCGGTTTTTTTTTGCCACAGCTTTTGCTGAACAGTTCTAAGCAGGAGCTTTTTGCGCATGATTTGGCAGGACCATGCCGAAGCATCAGCATAGACTTGTGATATCAACCGCGTCGCTGACGCATCGAACCGCCGGATTCCGGCAACAAGTCTGCCCTGGGGGACGTCCTCCTTTCAAGGCGACACCGGGGTGCCACGCAATGAGGTCCCCATGATTCAACAGGCCACTGCTCAAGCTGGTCACGTGTCGATCGCGCAGATCGAAGACGCGATCAACGTCTGGCGCAACCGCAATCCGTCGATGTTTGAGACGGACGTGCTGGTTCTTTGTGCCGAAGCGCGCTGTCTCGCCAACCTTTACGGCGAGATGATCTTCCTGCGCACTGCATCGGTTTCGCGTGGTGCACTGACGCCGGCGCAACTGGCCGCACTGGTCGGCGCGCTGGCGTAACGCACCACTGATTTCCCCGCGTCAGTATCGACGCATTGAAGGGCCGCGCGAGCGGCATACTTAAGTCGCCCCATCGGGACCACGTCCCTTGGGGCGCGGTTTCGTGGGGCTTTTCTTTTCCAGGTACCCCATGAAAGTCACTCCGTCTCAACTGGTTCAACTTCTTTGCGCCTACGTCCCGCAGCGTTTGCCTGTACTGATCACCGGGCGACCGGGCATCGGCAAGAGCGATATCGTCGATCAGGTGGCAAAGGCAACGGGTCACGATCTTCTCATCAGCCATCCGGTTGTCGAAGATCCGACGGACTCGAAGGGACTGCCGTTTCCGTCGCCTGACGGGAGGGTCGCGCGATTCCTGCCATTCGGCGATCTGGAGCGGGCGTTAAATGCAACCTCTCCACTGCTTTGGTTTCTCGATGACTTCGGACAGGCGTCGCCAGCGGTGCAGGCCGCCAAGATGCAGCTGCTGCTGGCGCGGCGCATCGGCGAGCATGTGCTGCCTGACTGCGTCACGTTCGTTGCGGCCACCAACCGGCGTAACGACAACGCGGCCGTGACAGGCATCCTCGATCCTGTGATCTCGCGCTTCGCGACGGTGGTGGAGCTCGAGCCGTCGATTGTTGACTGGACCGACTGGGCGGTGGCCAACAACCTGCCGCCGGCGCTGATTGCGTTCCTGCGCCTCCGTCCGGATCTGCTCTCGGTGCAAAAGACATCGCGCGACATTGAGAACTCGCCAAGTCCCCGTTCGTGGGGTTTGTCGCCAAGACAATGGGTGTGGTGCCGAAGGCGCTCGAACTGATCTCGTATGCGGGGTCGGTTGGGGAAGCGGCGGCCGCGGAATTGATGAGCTTTCTTGCCATCTACCGCGAACTGCCCTCGCCCGATGCAATCCTGCTCTCACCGGATACCGCGGGGATTCCGGAGAAGCCGGCGACGCTCTACGCAATCAGCGCGGCGCTTGCGGCGCACTCGACTGAAGGCAACTTCGATCGCGTGCTGACCTACAACGACCGGTTGATCGCCGCAGGCCATCGGGAGTTTGCAGCATTGCTCGCGCGCGATGCGGTTCGCCGTACACCGCAGCTTCAGAACACCCATGCGTTCATCCGTGCACAGGGTGGTCCGCTCGGCCAGATCATTCGTGGCCAGTAAGCGAACGCATCAGCCGCTCCGGTCTTTCACCTTCTGGTTTCTGTCTCTTCGCTGTTCCCTGTTGCCACGTCCCGCCTCGCGCGGCCCGTGGCTTTTTTCATTTCCGCTGCATCCATTCCCTATCTCTTCTGGAGTTATCCATGAACATCACTGAACTCAAATCGAAGGTCATGCTTTCCGCTGTTACGGTCTCCTGCTGGCAGGCACGGCGCTTTGACCTCAAGGCCACTGAAGCCGTGGAGACGGCGCACCAGACGAAAGGCATTGGCCGCTTCAACAAGCGCCTGCTGCCCGAACACGCGCCGAGTTATCACGAAGTCACATCGATCGGCAATCGCATCCGCGCTTACTACTACAACCACACGTTGCAGTACGACCAGCTGGGCGTGCGTCTGCTGCCGACCATGATTTACATGGACGTCGCGGACCAGTTACGCAAGATGAAAGACGAGTTCGACCTGGCTGTGTCGGTTTTTCTGACGGACTATCTCGACCTGAAGGAGAAGGCACGAGACGAGCAGAAAGACCTGTACAACGAAGCCGACTATCCGACGCTCGCCCAGATGCATGGCAAGTTCGGCGTCAGGCTGTCAGTTCTGCCATTTCCGGACGCAAGCCAGTTTGGCGTTGATCTGCCGCCCGACGTGCTAATAGATTTGCGCTCGGAGATCGACCAGCACGTGCTCGCCTCGATTTCGACGGCGAATAACGATCTGGTCGGGCGCTTGTACGAGGCAGTCTCGAAGCTGGCTGACCGGTTGTATGGTGCGACCGACGTTCGTCTTGGCGTCACCAATCAGGTCCGCGAACTTTGCGATCTTTTGCCAAAGCTGAACTTCTCCAACGATCCGAAGCTGAATCACATCCTTGAGCAGGCGAAGAAGCATCTTGCCGTGCACTCCGGGGCGGATCTGAAAGAGTCGCATGTACTGCGCTCGCAGGTCGCTGCCAAGGCCTCGGAAATCGAGGGGCTGATGGCGGCGTTCATGGGCGGCGTACCCGATGCGATGGCCGAACCGGTCGCATCGTTCGTCACGTCTGAGCCCGTCGCAATGCCGGAGCCGACGCCGCTTCTGCGACTCGTCGCGTGAGGTGGTCATGGACCCGCGTATCTCGAAGCAACGCACGGCGCTGGTCCTCGATCAGCCATTTTTCGGGGCGCTCGCGCTCCGGCTGAAGGTGATCGAAGATCCGTCGTGCAAGACGTTCTGGACGAACGGGGAGGTGTTGGGCTACAACCCCGCCTACCTCGCCGGCCTGAACGATCTTCAAACGCGGGGCGTGCTCGCTCACGAAGTTCTGCACGTGGCCAACGGCCACTGCTGGCGCATGGGCGACCGCGACCCCGATCTCTGGAACGATGCCTGCGACCACGCGATCAACCCGATCGTGCTGGACGCCGGCATGCTGCTACCCGCCGGCGTGCTGGTCGACGCGCGGTTCAAGGGTATGTCGGCTGAGGAGATCTACGGCATCCTCGCGCAGGAGAAGCGACAGCGGGAGAAGCAGAAGCAGGCTGAAGGAAAGCAGGGCGGTGGCAAAGGCAGCAGTGCCAGTAATGGCTCGCCACAGTCCGCTTCCGGTGCGAACGGCGCGAACACTCCGTCCACCTCTGCCGCAGCCGCTTCGCTTCCCGATGCCGTGCCCTCCTGTGGCGAGGTCCGTCAGTACACCGCGGACGACAAGGCACAGCAGGAAGCCGACTGGAAAGTAGCCGTGCTGCAGGCGGCGAAAGCCGCGAAGATGCGCGGCGCGCTGCCTGGATCGCTCGCTGGCATGGTGGCTGATGCTGTTGAGCCCGCTGTGGACTGGCGTCCGCTCCTGCATCGTTTTGCGCAGGAATCGTCGCCGACCGACTACAGCTTCGCCATGCCGCATCGGCGTTACCTGCATATGGGCCTGTATCTCCCATCTTTGAATGAACCGGCGGTAGGCGACGCAGTGTTCGTGCGTGACTCCAGCGGTTCGCTGTGGGACGAAACGCAGGCACAGTTCGCCGCGGAAATCATCGCGGTGAACGAGGGCGTGCGGCCGCGACGGCTGATCGTGATGGATTGCGATACGCGCGTGACGCAGATGCAGGTCTTCGAGCGCGGCGACGCGGTCGATTTGGATTTGCAGCCTGTTCGGGGCGGTGGCGGTACTTCGTTTGTCGAGCCGTTCGCGCGGCTGGCAGAAGAGGGCATTCACCCGGCGTTTCTTGTGTATCTCACCGATATGGATGGCCGCTTCCCCGATGAAGCGCCGTCGTACCCCGTACTTTGGGCGTCGACCACGCCGCTTGAGCGGGCGAAGAAGGCGCCGTTCGGTGAAACGGTTGAAGTTATCTGCTAGTGGCTTTGTCTTCGCCCCATTCTCGTGAACCCAACCCGGCTCCTGCAGCCGGGTTTTTTTTGGTCAAAGACTGATTGCACGGCTTGCACGATAGGTTGCGCGTGCAATTTTCCGCGCCCAGCAAAAATTTGCCTGCAAAATCAGCGGATTAATTTTCTTGGCTTTATGACCGCCATCGCCCGTGTGGCGATAGTGACCTGATCCGGCTCAGGTTCCTATTGCGGACGTTGCAAAAAAGACGCGGGATGTCGAACATGTTCCCGGAGATTTTTACGAATTAGACATCGATTACCCGTCCGATTTCTTGGAACAGAAGAGATGCGCTGGCTGCAAGACGAGGTCATTGACGCGAGGATATTTGCGGGAATTCGGGACAAAAGCTAGCATCTTTCGGCTGCGCAAAGAGGTCTAGTTGACGGGATCAAGCTGTTTGCCGCCAGTTCGCGCGGGCGCGATTGGGAGTGCAAGACGCGATCCGAACCTCCATTCATTGCCTAGCGCGTCGCGGTAAAGCAGTGGATGATCGAGATCACGCTGTGTGGAGTCCGCGGGGGCTTGCGGTGTGATGCCGAATTCTTCCATCCTGCGCCGGATCGACAGGATCAGTCGGTCGCGAGCTTCTCCGTCAATCGATTTTTACATTCATGGGCGGTTAGGTCCTAAGCGCGTTTGCGTACCGTCTCGCCAAATGACTCTCCTGCGCAGAAACGTTCGAGCCGGTCGCTCGCTTCTGCAACTGCGGCAAGCGGGGCGCGCCGCAACTGTTGGTCGTAGGCGGTGACGATGATCGCGAATTGCGCGAATCCGTCTTCATCCAGCGACCATGTGCCGGAATCCCGGCCGCGATCAAAGGCATCCCCGATCACTTTTTCGGCGTCGCGCATCTGTTCGAATGTTGCCTGACCGTAACCCGCCTCGGCCAGCAGTCCCGTCAAAATCATCGCCTGACAGAGCGTTTGCGCCGCATAAGCATTGCCCTTTTCGCGGCGCATGGCATCGAGCGCAATATGAACCTGCAGCGCGAGCCGGTCAACTTCGGCGCGGGGCATGGGCAGCAGGAGGGTTTTGTTTCGGCGGGCACGCGCAGCCTGGGCTGTGCGTGGAAACGGAATCGTTCGGGTCATTTGCCTGTATGGATTTATAACGCGTCGCGACAGAATCCTACACCACGGTATATCGCGCACCGCAGCCCGGAAAGCTATACCTTCTAACGCAGCTTTCCGGGTTAGGAGCCTGAGCCGGCTCACGAACCTCGGTGGAGCGCTGCAACGTCGCTCTACATATTCAGATAGACCCACCGCCCTCCAACTGGCAAAAGCTCCTTAATTTGATCGTTCTTTCGGTCTGCTACAGGTCGTCCAAGACCTAAAAATAGCAGCATGTCTGAACCTACCGAAAATCCCCTGCTCAAGGTCCGCCCGCTCGAAGAGAGCGCGGTGCAGATGTTCTTTGCGTCCGTCGCTCCGTTAAGGGAATTCTTCGAGGCGGACGACGTCGCCGAAATCATGGTGAACAACTTCGACAACATCTGGGTCGAGCGGCGCGGGGTGATGCAGCGCCTTAACCTCACGTTGAATCAGTCCACCCTCAACGGTGCAATTCTTTCCCTGGCGGCGTCGGTCGAAAAGTCTGCCAAGGCGGGTACCGCGCAGGGGATTATCAACGCCGGGCACAAAGGGTTGCGTATTGCAGCCGTCATGCGTCCGACCGCGATCGACGGCCATGCGATGTCGATCCGTAAGCACAGCGACAAGCAACTCAGTCTTCCCGACTACGTTGCGATGGGTGCATTCTCGCGCGTGAATGCGCGACAGGAACACAACGACGAGAAGCTCTTCTACCCCGGCATCGAAAACGAAGGTCTGATGGCCGCTGTCAGCGAGCTGATCGTCCGGCGAAAGAATGTGCTTGTGGCAGGCGGCACGTCGACAGGTAAGACGACTTTTCTCAATGCTCTTGCTGCTCAGGTGCCGCAGGATCAGCGCGTCATCACAATCGAGGACACGATGGAGCTGAAGCTCCGCGTGCCCAACCTCGTGCGCTTCCTGTCAAACCCGGACAAGGGTGTCACAACACAGGGACTCGTTGCGCTGTGCCTGCGTTTCCGTCCTGACCGGATTATCGTTGGCGAGGTCCGCAGTGGAGAAGCGTTCGACTTCATCCAGGCACTGAGCACCGGCCACGACGGCGGTCTAGGCTCCATTCACTCCAACGACGCGCGCGGCGGTCTCAGCCGTCTCGAAAGCCTCGCGATGCTCGGTATTCCCCCTGGCAGCCGGTGGGACCTTGTTGACATGCGAAAGGCCATCGCTGACTGCTTCCACTATGTCATCCATCTGCGCCGCACCGGCGAGTTGCGTCACGTTTCCGAGATCGTCGAGATCAAAGGATTCAAGGATGGGGACTACGTCCTCAACCGCGTTTTTTAAATTTACAGGAGCTGTTTCATGAAGAAGTCCCTCATGTCCGTCAAGTCGCGTCTGCGAGCCCTCTCGGTCGCAGCATATCAACGCTTTCTGAGCCGCCGTGAGATCCGCTCGACCATCGTCGCGGCGAGCCTCGCATTTTTCGCCCCGTTCGCGTCCGCGGTGAGCCTCAGCGACCTCGGCGCGGCAAGTGACGTTATCTGCTTGATCCAGGCGTACATCAGCGGCCCCTGGCTGTACGGGATTGGCATCGTGCTCATCATCGTTGGTGCTGTTGCGATCGCGAGTTCGGAAAGCACGATTGGCAAGCTGATCTCGTCAGTATTGGTCGGCCTCGGCCTCGCTGCCTGCGCGGTGAACATCGTGAAGAACCACCTCGGGATTTCGTACACCTGTGCGTAACCAGACCAAAGTCAGCCGGGGCCTGTCGCTTCCGCGCCAGATGGGCGGTGCGGATCGCGGTTTGGCAATCGCTAACGGAACGCTCACGCTGCTCCTCTGCTATTCCAGCATGACGCTCGCATTTCTTGGCGTGGGCATCGTCATCCACTGGGTTTTGCGCTGGAAAAGCAGCCGTGATCCGTGGTGGCGCGACGTCATGCTCGTCTACAACCACTATCCCGACCTGCACGAGCCGCTGCCGTCCGCGAAATTTTCAGCGCGATTCAAGCGGCCCTACGGTTTCGATCAGGATCTCCCATGCTGAAACGAATTGTCCGCCGGCCGGTGCAAGAGATTGCGCCTTGGGCCACCATGGTGACGCCCGAACTTGTGCTCGATAAAGATGGATCGTTATTGACGTGCTTCACGTTTGAAGGGGTCGACGCTGATTCGCCCAACGCGGATGATATTTCGTCCGTGCGTACGAATCTGGACAACGCGTGCAAAAATTTTGATCACCGTATTACCGCGTGGTGGCGCCTCTCACATCGGCGCGTGCGTGGCACAATCGACGGCGCGTTCACGGCGGACATCGACGCTTACGTAGACAAGATCAACCGCAATCATGTGAGCAGCGGGAAGTTCTTCCGCAATACGCACTCACTATCGTTGGCCTATACACCCGAGACGGGGGTCAACAAGGTCTTTGACAAGGTCGCCTACCACATGACGGTTGGCGGTAAGTCTATGGTGTCGGCGCTTGTCGAAACCGCCAAAGACACATTCTTCGCCCGCAGTGCGTTCGTTTTCGATCTGGAGCGCATGACATCGGACATCAAACGTTTCGAGTCGATTCTCGATGCGTTCAAGGGCGGTGTGACGCGTCTGAAGGCCAAGCGGCTCGAATTGCAGAACGCTCTAGCCTATCTGCACCAGACCGCGAACCCGTCCGTTCCGCCACGTCGCGTACGCTACCCCGTCACGATGCTGGACACGCACCTGACGGAAAGCACGGTCGTGTACGGCGCCGAACACTTGATGTTCGAGTCCGCGCATGGCGTGCGGTACGCCAAGATCGTCGCCGTCAAGGAGTGGATGGGTTTCCAAGAAGCGGCGCTGGACGTCCTGTCGGAAGTGGATGCAGAACTCGATATCTGCGTCATGTTCCGTTTCCTGGATACCAGCAAGGCCAAACAGTACATCGACAAGATCCGCAGCTTTTACAAAATTGCGGCTTTCAATCCGTGGGCGATCCTCAAGGCTTTTTTCTCCAAGGAAGAGCAGAAGAACGAGAAGGGCCGCATGATGCTTGCGGAAGAAGCCGAAGACGCTCTCGCCAAGATTACTGCTGAGGGCCAGCAGTATGGTTTTGCGAACGTATCGGTGATCGTCTATGGCGACTCGGTCGAAGAATGCGACGACGCAACGCGGGAAGTCGTTGGCAGAGTCGGAAATGCGGGCTTCGGCGTGGTCCTTGAACGCGACAACCTCGCAGCAGCCTGGAACACCACGCTACCCGGTCGGTGGGATAAGCAGAAGCGTCTTCAATTCGTTGAGACTCCTGCCGTGTCCGACATTGCGCCGGTGCGCAGTGTGGCTGAAGGCAGTGCGGTCAATGCATGGCTAACGCAACAGTCAGGCCAGAAGACCGGCCCGCTGACGATGCTCCCGACGCGCCACAAGACGCTGCAACGTGTGAACCTGCACCGACCCGGCGGCGCTTCGCATCTGCTGGTGCTTGGTCCGATCGGCATGGGCAAGTCGATCATGCTTAACTTCCTCATGTCGCAGACAGGGCGTCACGGCGCACGCCGCGTTCGCTTCGACAAGGATCGCTCGACCCGGATCCCTACAGTGCTCGCTGGCGGGCGATTTATCGACGCGACTGGACGTTTCGAAGCGGCCACCTCTGTAAATCCGCTCTCCCTTTTGTGCGACAAGCAGCATTTTCCCTACGTCGCGGAGTGGGTGCAGATGGCCATTGAGGACGACACATTTCGCTGCAGCAAGACTCAGGAGCGAGAGATCTTTGAGGCAGTCACAACCCTTGGCGAGGGCTATGGTCCTGAGTTTTGGACTCTGTCCTTCCTGAACACCATCTTGTCGATGGAGCTACGGGACCGTCTGGCTGTCTGGACCAAGGGCGAAAAGAACGGGCGATTCTTTGATCACGTCGACGACGCTTTTACGTTGTCCGACGACATCTCCATCGAGATGGGCGATCTGTTCAATAACTTCCCGGTCGCCGCGGCTCTCTTCATGGATTACGCGTTCTACCGCATCGCACAGTGGCTGGACGGGAAGCGCTACACGGTGATTGAGGTTGAGGAAGCTGGCTTCTTCTTCCAGAACGAGCGCTTCTACAAGCGCCTGGAAGTTTGGGCTGTGACCATCCGGAAACTGAACGCTACGCTGATGATGGCGACGCAGTCGCTCGCTCAGGTCGCCCGTATCGCGGACTTCGAAGTGCTCAAGGAAAACATCCCGAACATCATCTATCTGCCCAATCCGGACGCAAAAAATAACCTCCATCTGTATCGCGACAAGTTTGGCTGCACGCTCGATCAGATTGAAATGATCGCGCAGGCAGCGCCCAACCGCGACTACCTGTGGGTGACGCCGGACCAGACACGCATGTTGCAGGCAAGTTTCCCGAAAGAGACGCTCGCCGTCCTGCGCTCAGATGGTCGCGCCCAGGCCGTTCTCGACAAGCACTACACCTCGGGCTCCGCTACCTGGCGGGAAGGGTATCTCGCCGAAATGATGACACTCGACTGATCTCCAACGGGAACATCCAACATGAAAACGATTTTGGCACGCCTTGTTCTGACCGTCAGCATGACGTTCTTCGCGTCACAAGCCGCACACGCGCAATTGACCGTCATCGACCCGACCAACCTGATCCAGAACACGATCACGGCGCTCAAGTCGATCAAGACAGAGGTCTATCAGGACAGCAATATTGCTTACCAGTACCAGATGATGGCTAACCAGCTACTGCAAGCGACCAACCTGGACCCGACAGCGATGAAGGCACAGTACGACCAGATCACGGGCGATATCGCGAAGTACAAACAACTCGCTGATAACGCAGCGAGTCTTTATGGCGACCTGCAGGACGGCAATCAGTGGCTGTCGCATGTTCAGACCATGATTTCGCGCTCGGGCAAATCGAATGCCCAATGGTTCGCAGACATGGGCACGTTGTACAACCAGCGTGACAAGCAGGCGACTCAGCTGATGCAGACCGGGAACAACGTCCTGCAGCACGTGCAGGACTTGGCGAAACGACGGCAGGATCTGCAGTCGCAGATGTCGCTCACCCCCACGGCGCAGGCGACGGCCGAGCTTACGACGCACTACCTCGACATCGTGTCGAGCCAGATGAGCGATCTGTTGCAGATGACGGCCGGAAAGGCACAGAAAGATGCGCAGCAGCAAACGGCAGACAACGAAGAAGACAAGACGCGGTCCGCGAACGCGAAAGCGTTCCTCGATCAGCAGGCCGCCGAGCGTGCCGCTTACGGCAATTAATGGATTCGTGAGTCAACCATGATGTTGCATAAGCTGAGATGTCTGGTCGTCCTCTCCCTGTTGGCGCTAGTCACGGTCATAGCGCCGCCCGCCTTCGCTGACACGGCGGCGCCGGCGGCCGCCAGCGGAACAACTGCCAATCCGTATGTGAGCGCGGGCGAGACGGCAGCTGGTAACGCCCGCGCGATCGACAAGATTACCGCGCTGTTTTCGTCGATCATGAATACGGCTGTGGCCGCCTCGCAGAGTATTCAGCAGGAATCTGACAAGTTCGCCAGCGGGCTTGCGGTCATCACCATCGTGCTCGCGGCTGTGCGGTTTGCCGCGACAAAAGACCCGGTAATCGCGTGGGTCGCCTTGTTTGAAGAGCTCGGTATTCTCGGCATCTTCGCGTCGATCTATGTCGGTTTCGCGAGCTGGGCCCCGAACTTCTACAAGTGGTTCGTTTCGATGGCCAACGACATAGGCGGCGCCAACATGACCAGCGCCCTGAGTATCATGGGTAACGCTGCCGGCCAGGTCTTCGATTCCGCAGTGCAGGCATGGTCCGGAATTGGCTTTCACCTGACCATGATTCCTGACATCGTGATCGCGACGATCCCGCTGTTTCTGGCTTGGGCTCTACTGTCGGTAACTTCGATCATATTCGTGTTCTTCATCAACATCGGACAATTGCAGTTCGCGGCCGGTGTTGTGATGGGCCAGATCGCGTTTGCACTCGGCTTCTCTGCGTTCACGCGCGGCTATTTCAAGACGTGGCTGGACTACATGGTCAGCGCGGGGATGTATATCGTCGTCGCAGCCATCCTGATGCGACTCGTTACGCACAGCATGGTGGACGCCGTTCATGATGCAGCAGCACTGGGCCTGACAACCTCGGGAGCTGCTGCCCAGGTGTTCGATCTCGCATTCTTTGTATTTCTTGTCTCCTTCGAGATTCCCAAGATCGCAGGCATGTTCGGCGGCGGTGCAAACGCCAGCGGCGCGATCATCGGGAAGGTCGCGAAGACAGCGACGGCGGGACTGGTATGACGCTACACGCATCAACGACGAGCGATGCGCTGATGACACAGCATCAGCGACGAGTCGATCTTATTGCGCAATGCGCCAACGAGGTGAGCAAAGGCGAGCTCTCGCGGAAATGGATTGCCGTGCTGGAATCCTGCGCGGCCTGGTTTTCCTCATTACCGCTCAGCCCTGACCTCTATCGTGAGCCAGGTGGTGCCTTCCGTTGCACCGTGGAGACTGCGTTCTATTCGATGCGTCTGGCGGGTGGTCAGAAGTTCGGTACCAATCTGCCATCGGAGCGACGCCGACGCATCGAGCCGCAATACAACTACGCAGTCTTCCTCGCTGCTGTCTGTTCCCGGCTTGACGAGCCGTTCCGATATTTCGTGATCGAACGTGACAGGGATCACCAGGCCTGGAATCCGTCAGTTCATGGCGCGGTGGGGCCGTGGCTGGGCGGTTCCGAATATCGCGTTTCACGCCGTGCGCAAGCGCTGGCGGTCGAGCGGATGCGCACGGGGATGCTGGCGCAGGTTCTCGTTGGTTCTGGCCTCCTTTCCGAGCTCGATGGAGAGGTGCAATCGGACCTGTTTGGAGCGATCAACCCGAACATGCAGCCTCTGGGATCGGAATCACTCCTCCATAAGGTCGTGCGCCAAGGGGTGAGCACCGCTGACGAATTCGACCGCAAGGCGCAACGCGCCGTGTTCGCGCCAGTTCAGTTCGACGTCCCGTCGGCCGTTCATGTGGCTGCCGAGCTGGTGCCTGTGGTTGCTGTTGCGCGCGTTCCGGATCAGCCCGCCCCATCGCCGGCGCCAGTGTCATCGGCTGCTACCGTCGAGCAGTCGGCACAGGCCGGTGCTTCAACCGCGGCGGCGCCGCAATCGGTCAGTGACCTAGTCTCTGCGCGAGTCAGCCCTGTAAGCGTTCCGGCCGCTCCGGTCGAAACCATCCCCCAACCGGTCCGCGAGCCTTCGGCAGGCAGCGTGAAGGCGTCGTCGCAACCACTGCATGAGGCGCTGGGGATCTTGCCGGCTACGGCAACCGCGCAGTCACCACCGTCGCAACCTGCCGTCGATCCGGCTGCGATGAAATCCTCCTACCAGCCGACTGCCGACCGTCGCGAATCAGCGCCGCCCGCGGCATTTGATGAGGTACTCAAGGGCGTGCCCAACCTTGTGCGCGAACTGTTTCAGGCATTACGCGAGGACGTCGCAGCGGGGAAGGCATCGGTCCAATGGAGTGAGCAGGGCCTCGTCCTGCCCAAGCGACTCGTCGGCGGCTACGGCGTTAGCAGCAGCACGCTCGTTGAGCACATGCGCAAGCGCAGCCTCATGGTTGCCGACGAAGCGGGCCAAATCACGCTTACGCCGCGGGCGGGCCAACTTATTCTGGATCGCCCGACATGATTACTCCCTATATCAATCATTTCCGTCCTATCTACGAGCTTCGCGCGGCGGTCTTCTGGCTCGCTGCGATTGTTATGCTGCCGCTCTCGGGCATGCCCTACGCCTGGATTTTTGCACTCGTCGGAGTTGCATTCCTTCTGGTGCGGTCTTTCCAGATCTGGCGCGCGTTGAAATTCCGCATGGCCATTTCCACGAAGTGGCTGACAACCTTGCCAATTCCCAAGCTGTTGCAGATCCAGAAGCGCATGCGTGAGGAGGCAAATTCAATGTACCTCGGCATCGGGTTCGAATGGACGCAGAAACACTGCCAGATTGCCCACGACATTCTCCGCATGCCAACGACCGATATCCCGGGCTTGCCGAAGTGGCTTAACAAGACGAAGACCGGCCGCAAGATTGAGGACGCAATCGAGGGCTTGTTCGCGCCCAAGGACAGCATCCGGGATCGCATGCCGCAGGGCGCGTCATGGATTCACGGCCTGGAGCCGAAAAAAGGCCTGGTGCCTTTCCATTACAAGTCGATGGGAGGACACACGGCGGTGGGCGGTACGACGGGCTCGGGCAAGACGCGCACCTATGAAGTCATCTCGACGCAGGTCATTCACCTGGGCGACGTGCTGATCAACGTCGATCCGAAAAACGACAAGGACTGGAAGCTGCGTGCGGAAAAGGAAGCTGCTCGCACCGGCCGGAAATTCCTGTATTTCAATCAGGCCAAGCCGTCGGAGTCCGTGCGACTGGAGCCGCTCGACAGTTGGTCGCAGCCATCCGAAATTCCCGCGCGGATCGCACAGTTGATGGAGGAGGGCCCGTTCCGGGACTTTGCGTATCTGTTTATCAGCCGCTCGGTGAACGGCGAACTGTACATCGGTGACAAGCCGAATTTGCGCTCGATCCTAAAGTACGCGCAGGGGGGTATCGCCCCATTGCTCGAAAAAGCGCTGCGGCGTTTCTTCGTGGAAAAAGGATTGACGGACTGGGAACAGCAGGTCGCCACAGAAGCAACCCGCCAAAGTCAGCGCAACAATGCCGCGACGCTGGTCGACGGCATGATCGGGCTCTACAGCGCACGATTCGCTTCGCAGGAGCAGGGTCACGAAGCGATTGACGGCCTGATAGCGACCCACACGCATGACCGGGAGCACTACATGCGGATTATCGCGTCCGCGCTGCCGTTGCTTCAGATGCTGGCGACGGGTGAGACGGGTCTTATGCTCGCGCCGAAGGTCGATGACTTCGATGATGAGCGCGAAGTGTGGACCATCGAAAAGGTGATCCGCCAGAAGGCGATTCTGCATATCGGTCTTGATTCGCTGTCTAACAGCATTGTGGCCAAGGCTATTGCCTCGATGCTGCTCGCAGACGTGTCTGCGGTCTGCGGTTCGATCTACAACTTTTACGAGACGCCGCCCGACGTGGTGTTGATCATCGACGAGGTGGCCGAGGCGATCAACGAACAGGTGATCCAGATCCTTAACAAGGGGCGCGGGGCGGGCTTCAAGGCATTCGTTGCTTTCCAGACGCGCGCTGACCTTGAGGCAAAGCTTGGAAACGCCGCCAAAATGCTGCAGGTTTTGGGCAATTTGAATAATCAGATCATCCTTAGACTCGAAGACACCGATACGGCACAGTGGTTCTCGGACAAGGTCGGGGAGACAGCAATTCGCAACATCACGATCACCGGCAGTACGAGCACCGGCACCGAAGCCCATATCGGCGAATTCACCGGAGGCGTCTCGCGTTCGCTTCAACTGGAGAAAGCGCCGCTGATTCCAACCCGCCTGATTCACAGCTTGCCCAACCTGCAATATTTCATGCGCATATCGGGCGCCGCCGTGTACCAGGGCCGCATTCCAATCCTTCAAGGCTGAAAACCTACGCATGTCTGCCGTATTCAAAAAAATTATTCGCGAACACAAGCTGTCGTCCCGCCTGATTCCTGTTTTCACGCTGGCGCCGGAGCTTGAGCTTGCCTGCACGCGGGTGGCCGATTTCATTGGGGAGAAGTTCATGGGTGAGGCTGAGCCACTCGTGAAAGAGATGCTGGACACAGCGATCGCCGAGTTCAAGCGCACACGAAAGACGGGCAATCCGCACATTGCGTTCATGCAGGGACTGTTCAGTCACGCGCACCGGCTCTACGCACGGCGCTACATTGCGCGCGATGGCGAGCGCTATCACGTGTGGCCGACGATGCTCGAACCGGTCACTGATTTCGAGGCGCGCCATGCGGGCCGGGCGACGGAGATGGTCGAGGAGCGGTGTCCCGAGGTGGTCACGCAGCGCTCTGTTGCCTTCCAGCTAGCCGCGCGTGCGCTGACTGGCGAAAACTTCCGGCTCTATTTCGAGGACTACGATGTCGCTCACGCCTTTCCTGATAGCGAAGCTGTCGAGGGTTGATCCCGATCTCGCGCGACGCGCTCTATCGACGGCGCGCGCACAGGACGTATTGGATGAGTCGCGTCCCGCCGAGTTTTCTCGTGGCGACGGCGCGAGGGCATACGGGATGGCGCTCTACATTGCCCGTATGCCAGTCCATTTCTACGTTGGAATGTTCGGGTTAATCCTTTTTCCGCTGTACATGCTGTCCCGAGTGGTGCCGGTGCTGATTGAATGGGGGATGCAAGCCTATGGCCGGTAGCCGCTTCGCTTCTCACCTTAAATGGTGGTTTTTCCTTGTCCCGTTGCTGGCGCTTTTTGTCATGCCCGCGATACCGGACAGGTCCATGTTTTCCGTGCCGCCCGAGGAGGCCGACTCCGTGCAGACGGTAGTAGGGGTTGAGCGTGCTGACGCGGTGGTCGCATTGACCAATGCGCGGTTTCGACGCTGGTTTGTTGACTCTGGCATTATCCGCGCGACACTCGATGCCTCCGGTTCCGGCGAGATCGGTGAAGCAGGCGTGTCGGAGTTCGCGCACGGCTGGGTCCACAATTTCTGGCTCGAGATCTATCGCGTGATCTATCGAGCAAGCGTCATGAAGCTGTGGCTGATCGGGACTTTCGTCTTCAGTGTTGCGGCTTTCGTTGACGGCTCAGTGCGGCGCAAGATAAAGGCGTCCGCCGCAGGCTTCGCCAGCCCTCTATCGTTTCACCTTGCCGGTCACGGCATCCTGCTCGTCTTTGGGGTTGCATTCGCGGTTCTTGCAGCGCCGTTCCCTGTACTCGCACAGTACTGGATCGCCGTGGCGGCGATTCTGGGTGCTCTGCTGTGGAAGGCCGCGTCCTCATTTCAGTAACATATTCGCCGGAAAGCTGCGGCAAACCGCGTAGCTTTCCGGGTTAGCACCCTGAGCCGGCTCACGGCCCCTTCGCGAATCTTCGCGCGCTCGCTGGTCCGAACTCCTCCCGTTCCTCCATATGCGCCACGTCCAGTGTGCGTGCGCGACACCTATCCCGACTCTCTCCGACGCACGCCGACGAAAGTTGGTCGCACCAGATCAGCGTTACCCCAAAAGCAGATTGAAATCGTCCATGTTTTGGACGCATCTCGCTCTGCAGCCCTCGTGACAATAAGGTCGTACCGCGCACGTTCGCGCGTGCTTTCCAAAGGGACCCACTATGACGACTATCACGGAAGAGACGAACCTCGACGCCGCAAGCAATCCTGCGACCGCGCATCCCAACGCAGCCATTGGCGCTGCGGAGACGCCCCCCACTGCTGATGGCCCCGCTACGACCGACGGAGCGGATGGTGGGGAGATCGAGCTCGAGCTGCAACAGATGGAAGATGCCGCGAACACCCTTCAGAAAGAAGGGATGATCAGCGAGGCGGAAGCGACAGAAAAGCGTGAGCAAGTGGCTCGCACGCGCAAGATGTTCCGTGAACTGTCGCCGGCCGAACGCGCGGCGATCGTGCAGCGTCGCCGCGAGATCGGCCGCGAACTCATGAACCGACAATTGTCCGGCGCGGCCGTCGTCCAGGCTGCGGTCCGCCTGAATCACACGCGACTCAAGCCGCTATTTGAGCAATGGTGGCCTTACCTGAATCGGATGAGCATCAACATGCAACGCTTCGGACGCTCGACATTCGGCGCGGAGGATCAGGGCGCCGTCACAGCGTTCTTCGAGAAACAGGTCGGCGAACTCGAAGCGTATGTCGAAGAGCAGCTGAGCGTCGCTCAAGGTTTCCGTGAAAAGACCGAGACACGCCTGCGCGAGCAGGGAGATATCGTCTTTGCGCCAAGCGTCACGAAACCCTCGCTTGATATCGACGTAGAGGCATACTCGCGCTTCTCGATGCGCCTTCTGTCACTGCTGATGAAGTTCGACAAGGTGATGGATCACTTTGACTTTCTGGTGTGGAACGGCGTACGCGACCAGTCCGACGTCGACGAGGAGACGACCCGCTTCCTGCGTAAATTCCATCCTGTTGGCGTGCGAGGCTACATGACCCACCTGCGCCTGATGACGACGGTCCGCGGTCGATAACAGGGCGTTCTACGATGCTCGACGGGCTGAATCCGCAGCAGCGTGAGGTCGCAGAACTGCGCCACCACTGTGTCGCAATCGCGTGCCCTGGTGCGGGCAAGACGAAAACCATCGCGGCGAAGGCGGCGCTGTTGCTGTCCAACCCGACCGCAATCGTCGGCGCTGTCACGTTCAGCAAGGACGCGGCGCTCGAGTTACGGGACCGAATCCTTGCGCTCGCCGGCGACGGCGCTAAAAAGCGCCTGATTGCGGGGACATTTCACTCGCTCGCATTCAAGCAACTCGGGAAGCGGGATATTGCGACGGATGGCGATCGCCTGGGGCTGATTACGCGTGTTATCGCGGAGCTCGGACTGAACTGGAAGCCCGAGGAGGTGGTACCCGTCGTCGAGCGCATCAAGACTAACTTCGGTCGGGTCGAGGCGGGCACGCCTGACGCGCAGATCTACGCAGCCTATCAGGCGGCGCTGGAGCGCAACGGAAAAATCGACTTTCAGGACATGCTCCGTCTTGCCGTCGCCGGCATGGAAACCGGTAAGTTCGCTCCATATCAGTTCACCGATCTGCTCGTTGATGAGTTCCAGGACACCGACCCATTGCAATACCGATGGGTCGAACTGCATGCGCGCGCTGGCGCGCAGGTCACGGTTGTGGGCGACGACGATCAGAGCATCTACGGGTTTCGCGCTGCGCTCGGCGTCAGGGGAATGGAAAAATTCGCGGAGACGTTTAATGCGCAACGTGTCGTGCTCGCCAGCAACTATCGTTGCCACGGCGAGATACTCTCCGCCGCCGATCGGGTGATCCGCAATAACACCGATCGGATTGCCAAGATTCTGCGGGCAGAGCGTGGCCCCGGCGGCACAGTTGCGATAAAGCGGTCCGACGACGAATACGCAGACGCTGTCGCTGCGGTTGAGGCACTGCATCCACTGCTCAGAGCAGGGAAGTCGTGTGCGATTCTCGCGCGCACGAACCGGATTCTCGACCCTATCGAAGCTGTATGCCGCTCACACGGGGTATTGTATTTCCGCGCCTCGGGTAGTTCGGTCCTGAACCGGCCTCAAGGCGCGCTGATGTGCAACCTGCTGCAAGTTGCGGAAGGGCGCAAGCAGAACGGTCTTGACGCGGTGCTTGGATACATGGGCATGAGCACACCGCTGCTCGGCGCCCTTCACCGCGCCATGGGGCCGGTGCTTGTCCAGCGCTTGAAAAAGGACCTCGTCGACATTGGTCTGCCGGAAGACACGGCGACGGCATACCGCAGTTTCATGAAGCGCCTGTCCGAATGGCAGGAGATGTGCGAGCGCCGCTTCTACTCGCTCGTACTGGACGGTGTACACGAGCTGATGACAACCTACGCAAAGAATGATCAGGCAATCCGCGCAATTCAAGGCACCTACGATGTGCTTTCGCGGTTGAGCGGGACCTTTGCGGAGCGCATCGAATACCTCAAGCGCGATAACAACAAACCGGCTGATGGCGCGCTGGTGCTTACTACGATGCACAGTTCGAAAGGCCTTGAATGGGACCACGTGTGGATCACTCGCGCCGAGGAAGGCGTCGTACCCGACGAAAAGAGTACTGAATCCGAAGAGCGTCGGCTTTTTTATGTCGCCATGACCCGCGCCCGCGACACCCTTACCATTGCAACGATCAGGAAGAATCCCGTCTCGCGTTTCGTCCTCGAATCCGAGGCACGCTGAAAATCGTATAGCTATGGGACAGGGACGACGGCCCCGATCCAACGGTCGGCAAAAAAAATGACGGGCGTTTCCGAGGAAACGCCCGTCGCGTTTTTTGCTGTCTTGCCAGGATCTGTGGGCAGCAGCGGGATCACACTTCGGCGGGGCTACGCGTTGCCGGCGGCCGCACGTGATAGCTGCTGTACGTTGTTCGAGTTTTCGATCGTCAGTTCGCTCTTTCGCTTGATCTGACCTTCGAGCGTCGCGCGGGGACCCAGCCGGATCGTGCCGTAGTAGTAGACGTTGCCTTTTACGCGGCCGTTGATTTCCAGGACACCACGTGCGTGCACGTCGCCTTCCACCGTTCCATCGACGCGCACATGTTCTCCCTCCACCTGGCCTTTCACCATGCCACCCGGTCCGATGTGCACGAGACCGGCATTCGAAACGATGTTGCCGTCCACAATCCCAAAGCTGCTGACGCCGTGGTCCAGGATGACATTGCCATGAATGGAGAGGCCTGCTGCCAGCAGGGTAACGCTAAGCGGTTGGGGCTTCATTGGTAGAGCCTCATCAAAAGAGTTGCACGTCGCCGGTCTTGCCGGGCTGCGCTTTGGGTTGTGTGGGAGCTGCTGGTTCGGGCGACGCCTCATTGCTTGGCGTGATCACTTGGTGACGTGTGACATGATGCAGAGGACGTAACGCAGGACGTGTCTCTGGCTTTGCCGCTTCCTGTGCGGGTGCCGCTACGGGCGCTTTCAACTGGACGGGCGACTGTTGTGGTACCGGCGCTGGCGCGGGTAGCGATCGCACTTGCGCGTCCGCCGTAGGGACGGCTTGCGGCGCCGGCGCTGCTGAGGCGACTGTCGCGGGTACGATGGGCGTAGCGGGCCGCTGGATGCGGATCGGTGAAGCCGCCGCGACGTTCTCCGCGGCAGCCCGTGCCGTCGGTGCGGTCCGGTCCACTGAGGGAGCGGATGTCGTTGAAGCGAGTGAGCGTGCGTCGACGTTCGAGAGTGCAGAATGGCTGACGGGCGCAACGGAGTCGAGGTCTTTCGAAGTAAGCGGGTGCGCGGGGTTGGCGTCGATCGGTCTGTCGCGGGTTGGTTCGCTCGCCGGTACGGGCGCATGAGTTGCCGCCGAAGATGCGGCGAGAACTTTCGGCGCTGCCACGGTCTCATGCATGGCGTGCCAGATGCGCGCGATGCTCATGCCGCCGACTGCGGCTACCGCCGCAATCGCGAGCGCAACAAGCGTCGGCTTCCCGGCCTTGCTCAGTTTGCCGACGAATTTATCTAGTCGAGCGCCGGCCGCACCGCCGCGATCGGGAGCGGGCAGGGCGGGCATGGCTGCTGAATGGCTGGCCACGTCGATAATCACCGGTTGCGCGGTATATTGCGCGTGCAATGCTTGAATTTCCCTGAGGTCCATAGTCTCTCCTTTGACAGTTCGAGCGTAACCACCACGGGGCGATGTCAAGTAGCGCGCGGGAACTGTCGTCGTGTGCTGAAAACGGCGAGGCGTTATTGCTCGCGTCGCTCGCCGTCGAAGTCGTACTGATCGTTGTCCGGCATGCAGATCTGTACGACCTGCTTCAAACGGCGTTCAGCGTTGTCGAGGATGCGCGCGCGGTCTTCGCCCGTGATCTTGCCTGTCATCATGCGTTCCGTCGCGCGGGCGTAAACACGGTCGTATTGCGTGAGACAGCGAACGAGCAATCCCGCCAGGGGACGGGTGATGGTGAGTTCGATCAGATCGTGCGGTAATTCAATCGGCCGAACCTGATGACGCAGCAACCACTGCTCGGTCTTGCGCAGCCAATCGGAGGTCTCGCGCAATGCCGTTTCCAGCGCGCGAACTTTACCGCCGCGTGCGACGGCTATTTTCGCTGCGCAGAAGTTGTAGTCCGAGCGGATGTAGTTGCGCGCGAACTGCGATGAATAACGCAGGACGGTCTTTGCGTCTGATTCCGGGTTGATTCGCGATAGTCGCGAATCGCTGGTCAGGCGATCAATGGGTTTCAGGCCACTGCCCGCTGTTGCGGCAATGGACTGTTCAGGTTGTGGAGCGACGCCTGGCGCCGGATGCGGGTCCGGCTCCGGTGTCTGTTCAAGAACGGCGGCCATATGATTATTTCGGGTGGTCTCTCTCACCGGCCATTTTGCTCGCGCACGTCAGACGTTTTATGGGTAAAAGCTGCGCTGTTTTCGTCACCTTTCTGACGTACACGGCTTGCGATTTGCGCAATACTGACTCTACTTCTCGCGTCTCTGACGCATCGACATAACCCGGCCAGCCCGGAGTCCATCTTCTGTACCAAGCCGTGCCCGCAGCTTTACCCCGAGGCATGCTCCGACCAGTTGGCTACTGGTGTGGAATTTTCTTTCTGATGAGCGCCTCGCCCGCGCTCCCCATTCATTCAGTCGTAAAACTCGTCGCCGGCCGCATTCATTTGCGCCGCGACATCGTTCGGACCCGGACATCGGGTGTTCTCTCTCCAGAGCCCGTCTGGGTAGAACGATCGAAGTCGACTGAACCGTGATCCTGCGGCGGAATGCATTTTCCGAAAATGGGCTGTTGCGCAGCGTGACCATGCTGCGCGAGGACGACTAACGTCCTCGTATATGAGCCCTCGGCTCCCTGAGCGCCACGACCCCGGAAGGGTTGTGGCGCTCAGGTCATTTTTCATCGAATCCCGAAACGCGTTCCTCATTCCGAGGGACGCGTTTTTTTTCGTCCTGTTGTCCTGTCCAGAAGGTGCTTCCCGACCGTCTTGATGAGCGCATTGCCGAAGCGATCAACCGCACGATTGCCGAGGAGCGCGCCACTGCAGATACCGCATCGCCAGCATGGCGGGCGCGTTGCGAGGTCGCCCAGATCGCGAAATATAGCGATCCGGATCGACGCGTTTTTCTTTCCCATATAGCCGAGCGCCGCGGAGACGCGGCCGCACACGAACTGGAGCAGTCAGCCAGCGAGTTGCGCACCACGGCCATTTTCTTTCTAGCGAGGAAACCCTCATGAACGCAGTAGTCAATCTGGTCAACGGCCCTGTTCGCAGCGTCGTTGAAGAGCGCGCATTGCGTCCGCCGGTGATCGGGCACATTCGCCCAGGCATTAAAGTCCTCACCTCGAAAGCCCGTGGCAACGCGCGTGCAGTCGAGTTGTACAGCACGATGGTCGCAGCAGGTGATTCGTTCGATACGATCGCTTCCGTGCTCGAATCGAAGTGCAACCTGAAAAACGCCCTCGTGCCGAAGAACACCGCATATTTCACCTGCCGACGCTCGGACTTCAATAATCCGGACGTGGCCGACGAAATTCTCCGGCTCTATGGCGAGGACCGCGGCGACGGGGTGAAGCTCTACCGGTTTCCCGTGCTGTTCGCGTTCAACGACTGGATGCAGAACCTGCCGAACCAGATGACCGTATACGGCACAAATGGTCGGAAGTTCTTCTCCCAGTACGAGCGCGATGGAATCCGCTATTGCATGACCTATGCAAAGATCGAGCGCGATCCGCGTGCGCAACGTGTGATCCGGCACTTCGGCGGACGCACCGTCATCCGTCGTCAGGATGAGGCGATTCCGGACGGCATCTGCGATCCGGAACAGTGCCCGCAGTATCAGGCGCGACACTGCAATCTGTCTGCGAGCTTCGTGTTCGCGGTGCCGGACATCAAGGGGCTCGGCCTGATCGAACTGCCGACGAACTCAATCTACGTTCTGCAGAAGGCCTACTCGGCGATGCAGACGGTGCAGCTTGCTCGGGGCAAACTCACAGGCACGCGATTCTGGATCACAAAGCGTGAGTTCGACATTACGCGGATCAACGAGCACGGCGAGGCAGTGAGAGCGAGCCAGATGCTAACGGTACTCGATGCAGACATCGATATCGGTGCGTTGCTCGACGCTGCCGACGATGCGCCTTCCGCGCTGGAGGCGGCGAGCCAGGCGGTCGCGCTGATCGAAGCGGGCGGCAATGTCGTGCGGCTCGGCGGCGACGTCGATGCAGCGATCGGTAACGCGGTTGCTGAAGGTGCCGTGATAGACGCGTCTGGCGCGCCCCAAGCGGAAGCAGAAGCGGGTGCGGCTGTCGGTGCGACGGAAACTGGCGCAGCCTATAGTGCAGCGGTGGCTTCCACCGCGCCCCCTGTAGCGGAGGACGGCACTGCGGCTACCACCGGTCCATTGCTGCAACACGTGCTTGCCGCACAGCCGGCGACAGCCGGATCGACGGAAACGCTTGCAGATAAGCGCGACCGGATGTCCGACCTGCTGCAACGGCTTGGTCTGAGCGCGGAGGATCGCAAACAGGACTTCCGCATCTACGCCCATACGAGGTTTGGGCGCGGCTGGATCGAGCGCGAGCAGGACGTCGACCAGATGAACGAGCGACTCGTGCAGGCACTGACCGACCGTGAAGCGTTCGATCGCGAGATTGGCGCGGCCAGGCAACCAACGTTTCTCGATTGACCTGACGTACCTTCAATTCTTGCCAGCCCTTCGGGGCTGGTTTCCTTCCCGTTTCGATTGCGAGAACATTTCAGCAAGCCCGCGTTTGCTCAAATGCTTTCGACCGCGCATCTGCGCATCGAAAAAAGAGCCCGCCTCGGCGGCCCATTTCCTGTCTGGTTTTCGAGGAGTCGTCCTGTGCGCAAGATCGGCAATTTCACCGCGTTTTTTGGCGCGGACGATGTGTTCAGCAACTGGCATCCCTGCCGTTTCACCTATCACGACGTTTCGTTCACGAGCGTTGAGCAGTTCATGATGTTCTCCAAGGCGAAGCTGTTCAGCGACGAGAAGTCGGCTGCAAGGATTCTCGCCACTCGCGATCCGATGACCCAGAAGATGATCGGCCGCAAGGTGGCCGGCTTTGATCAGCAGATCTGGGTAGCGAAGCGCGAGTCGATTGTCTTCGTGGGATGCCGCGAGAAGTTCGCGCAGAACCCGGGGCTCAGGTCCATCCTGCTCGCCACGGCGCCGACCGAACTTGTCGAAGCCAGTCCCTACGATCTCATTTGGGGAATAGGCATAGGCGAGCGCGACCCACGGCTGACTGACCGGTCGCAATGGCGTGGACAGAACCTGCTCGGCATCACGCTGATGCGGGTTCGCGATGCGCTCGCCATGAACTGATCATCCTTTCTTCACACCCTCGCGGGTGTTCATCCATGAGGCTGCCTTCGGGCGGCCTTTGTGCTTTTTACGGAGGCGAATTTGAAACTCGCTCATTTTTCTGACCTACATTACGCGCCGGATAATCTGGCCGAATCCGAACGCTGCTTCAGCTTTGCGGTGGGTGACGCGATCGCGAGCGGCGCACAGGTGGGTGTCATTTCCGGCGATTCGACCGATCATCGGCTCGACGCTCATGCGCCTTCCCTGCACGCGCTTGCTACCCAGGTGCACCGGCTCGCTAACGCGATGCCCGTACTGATGCTGCAAGGCACCTTCTCTCACGAGCCTCCGGGCACGCTCGACAACTTTGCGTTGATGGGCGGCGCTCATCAGGTGCACGTTGCCGACCGCGTTTCCCAGGTCGCGCTGATCGACGGCCGCTTCTGGCCCTCGACTGGTCCGGTCTTTTCGGATGTCGAGTTGGAGCAGTTCATCGCCGTGAAGCCTGAACTCGTGTTCACGTGCCTTCCGACGGTCAACAAAGGTCAACTGGCCGCGAGCGTTGGCGCGCTCGCTGCCGGTACGGAACTTGGCGATGTGCTTGCCGCATATCTGGCGGCGGCAGGCCGCGTGAACACGCAGCTTCGGGCAGCGGGTATCCCTACGGTCGGTGTCTCGCACGGCACCGTCAATGGTTGCACGACGGAGCATGGCGTGGTGATGGCGGGCTTCGACCATGAATTCTCGCTCACGGCGCTCTTCGAGGCCGAATGCGATGGGTTCATGCTCGGCCATATCCACAAGGCGCAGCAGTGGGCGCGCGAGGGAAGACTGGTTGCGTATCCCGGCTCGATCGGCCGGTTTCATTACGGCGAAGAGGGCGAGAAGGGCTATCTCGCGTGGGACGTGCAACCCGGTCTGGCGAGCGCAACGCTCATCGCAACGCCATCGCGTCAGATGGTCTGTGTCGATTTTGACGGGCCGCCCGACATGGGCCGGCTTGGAGAAATCGCCGCGGACGCAGCCGACAAGTTCGTGCGTGTGCGCTGGCAGATCGACGAGGAGCATCGGCAGGCCGTCGATCGTGAAGCCATCAAGGCGCTGTTTTCCGGCGCTGCGGGCCTCAAGGTCGAATCGCGGGTCCTTCCGGTCGTGCGTAGCCGTGCCGAGGGCATCAGTCTCGAGACGACGGTCGAGGGAAAGCTCGCACGGTGGGCCGAACTGACTGTCGTTGATGTCGGTCCGCTTCAGGAGCGCTTGCAACTGCTGGTCTCGGCCGAGGTGGAGGCGATCGCATCAGATGTTCTGGCGCGCATCGACTCACAGCCGGATGAGCGGTCTGGTCCGCAGACGCTTGCAACCGTGCTGCCGCACCCAGCGGTGGGTGCCATCGCGGCAGATGCGCCGGCAGCTTCTCCGGTGCCGTCGGCGCCCGCGGGCTCTGAGCCTTCAACGCTGGACTGGCTGAATGATGATCTTTTTGCGGCATAGCCGCCATGTAGCGGGAGTGGCCTGAAAGGCGCTCCCGCGCGGGACACGAGTCGTGTTCCGGTAGCACGTCATCCGCGTGCTACCGGAACCAGATTTACCCGCGTCTCTGACGCATCGATCGCAGTTCGCTGCATCCATTTTCTTTCTAACCCTGGCGGGGAATCATTCCCCCAGGGGATGCACTCCGCCGTTTTTTCCGGAGTGTCCTCATGTTTGGTCTTTATCCCGCCGGCACCCGATGGGTCCGGCACTTCTCTGCAGCACGTACGCCTCGCGAGATCCAGAAGGCCCTCACGGTCCACGCTGGATTCAGCGCAGGCATTTTCCATCAACCTTTCGGAGAGAACCGCGGCGCGGTGATCGCCCAGAAAGGTCGTTGGCTGGTACTCGCAGAACGCATCGATTCGGCGAGTGCAGATCTGGCGCTGGTGCCGGATGTGCAGATGCAGAACCTGCTCTGGTCATTCCAGAGCGGTTACGCAAATCAGTGGGGTTCCCGCGAGCTCCGTGTGCTGACCGGTTGCGACAACTGGGATGCGTTGTTGCGGCAGGCAAGCGCCGATTACGCGCAGGCCTGCGACCTTGTTGAGGAAGCTGTCTCAGGCGCGCTTGAAGCGAAGGCGGCAGAGAAGCTTGCCGCCGAGCAGCTTGCCGCTGAAAAGGCGGCTGCAGCACAGGCGTCGGCCGCGTCGCATTCTGCGGCAGATCCTGTCGTCGGCACGATGTACGCCAACGACGACGATGTGCCGTGGCTGCCGTCGGACTACCTCTTCGACGCCCCGCATCCGGAGGCCGCCTCATGCGCCCACTAAAGCTGACCCTGACGGGTTTCATCGGTGTGCGCGACGGAATGAAACGCGAGAGCGTTTCACTGGATCTCACGTTGCTGCCGACAGGCCTTATCGCGTTGACAGGGCCGAACGGCGCGGGGAAATCCACGATCATGGATAACCTGCATCCATACCGGATCATGCCTTCGCGGGCGACCAAGCTATCTGTCGACGGATTCTCGTACTGGGACCACCTGTACGGAACGCAAGCGCTCAAGGAGTTTGAATGGGAGCACGGCGGCGTCCGTTACCGCTCATCGTTTGCATTCCGCAAACCGGGGAAAACTGGCAAGGCTGAGTATTTCCTTGCATGGTGCGACCCGAGCGGCACATGGCAACCTATGCAGACCGGAAACGGCACTGTGTCAGACGGGAAAGCCGAAACGTACGATGCGTGCGTCGAGTCGGTATGCGGCTCGCTGGAGTCATTTTTCACCAGCGTCTTTTCCGCGCAGAACCGCCGTCCGCTCGCGTCCTATGGTGCGAGCGAAATCAAGGCACTGCTCGCGGAGCTTCTGCATATCGACCATCTGCGCACGCTGGCGGCGAAAGCCGGCGACGTCGTGAAGGTTCTCGGTCGTGCGCTCGATGCGACGCACCAGCAGCTTGTTGCACTCGGGGCGAAGCGCGACCGTGTTGTGCAGATTGATCAGGCCATCGCTTCAGATGTCCAGTCACTCGTCGCGGCTCGGGAGAGCCGGGAGGCACTCAATGCGAGCGCAGTCAGGCTGAGTGATCAGCGCGCAGTTCTGGTTGCAAAACAGACTGCGAACGTGGATGCGCAAGCGCGGTTGGGGGAACTGGCCGGACGACGCAGTCAGATCGCTTCGTCGTTGCAGGCGCTGGCGAACGACAGCGCGGCTGACGATCGCCGCTTTGCGCAGCGCCTGTCTGCCTTGCGCGAGTCGATTGCCGGTCACAACGCGGTGATCGGGCAGCGTGATGCCATCCTGGGTGCTAGCGCTGCGCGCGACGGTGCCCAGGCACGTCTGGCAGCCCTTGAAGCGCGCGTTGAGCCAATGCAGCAGGCCATCGCGGCACTGGAGGCCAGGCAGCTTGAATTGACTGCGGCCACTTCACGCATCAACGGGCTCATGTCCGAGGGTGAGTCGAAGGCGTCGTTGCTCAAGTCTCTGGAACAGCAGGCTAGCGTGATCGCTGCCGTTCCCTGTGCGGGCCACGCGATGCATAACACGTGCCCTCTGCTTGCCCAGGCGCGTGACGCCAATGCGAAGGTTCCCGAGCAGCGCATTTCGCTCAACAACCTTCGTGTCGCGTTTCGCACGAGCCGCGAAGCGGTGGATCGTCTGACGCCCGAAGTGCAGCAGCTTGCTACGCGGCGCGCCGAACTGAAGACGCTGTCCGACCAGATTTCGGCCACACGAAGCGAACTCCAGGCAGCAGTCGATCTTGCGGCACGCAAGCCATTGCTTGATGCAGCAACCGAAGGCGTTCGCAAGGCCAGTGAAGAACTGGCCGCTGTGGAAACCGAGGTGAAGGCTGTTCGCGAGCGACGACAGGTCCAGCAGGACAGCCTGTCGTTGCAGGCGGGTGAGCTGGACGCAGAAGTTGCGCGGCTCGGTGTCGAGGATGTGACCGCTGCCATTGCTGATCTGGACCGGCAACTGACGCAATGTCGTGACGGCATCACTGCAGCCGATGCACGGATCGAATCGCTGATCCGTTCACAGGCGACGCGTGAGGTCGAGCGGCAGGCGATCGCTAACGAGCTTGCGGGATTCGACGCGACGCAATCGCGTGCGAACCGCATCTCTGACGAGATCGCTAGCTGGAAGCTGCTCGCGAAGGGTCTTGGCAACGAAGGTGTGATTGCCCTGACGATCGACGATGCGGGCCCAGCGCTGACGAAGATGGTGAACGACCTGTTGCTTGCCTGTTACGGCATGCGCTTCACGGTCGAGATCCAGACTCAACGCGCACTGGCAAGCGGCGAACTGCGCGAGGGATTTGAAATCCTCGTGCACGACGCCGATATCGACAGCACCAAGGCAGTGACGGTGATGTCGGGTGGCCAGAAGGTCTGGATCAACGAATGTCTGACCCGTGGCATTGCGCTTTATCTGGCAAGCAACGCCGGTCAGCCATATCAGACGCTGTTCAGTGACGAGTCCGATGGTCCGCTTGATCCGCAGCGCAAGCTGCAGTTCATGCGCATGAAGCGGGAAGTTCTGCGGCAGGGCGGCTACGAGCGGGAGTTTTTCATCTCGCAAACGCCGGACCTGGTTGCCGAAGCGGACGCCGTTATCGATGTCGAGGCGCTCGCCGCCTGAATATCTTTTTTCTTTCAACCCTGTGGGGACGCTCCCCACAGGGGCGTTCCTTCGCTTTTTTTAACGAGGAACGCAATGAAACTGAAGCACGACATGTATGCACGAACCGAAGCGGTCACCGTTTCTGTTCGTCCTGCCACGCGGCGCACGGGCACGGTCCATAGCTACGTCCTGAACGGCACGCTCCTGCGTGACGTTCTCGTCGGCGGCAAATGGGTAACGCACCACGCCAGCATCCCCCTCGAATCGCGGGCCGCGTGAGCGGCTCACCTCTTCAAGCTGAGTCAATTCCATGCAAAACCTGATTTTGCTGCTCATTGCAGCAGGCAGTTCATCGCTGTGCGCCTGCACGATTCAACCGCAGGCCGAGCCGGTGCCCTCAACGCACGTCTCAACGATTGTCATCCGGCAGCCGCGAGGTGAGCCGGGTGACTTCATCATCTGCAACGATGGTCGCGTGCTGGTTTTCCCGGTTGCGCACCCTAAAACCTGTTCCTGATCCGTAAGGCCTCGACCTCGAAAGAGTGTCGGGGCCTTTCGCATGGAGTGCCTTCATGAAAAAGCAGATCACAACCGCGGCGGCACTCGGCGCATTGCTCGCCATCGCATGCCTGCTCTGGGAGCAGCAGTCGGTGGCCGCTTTGTCCGTTGGTGCAGGCAAAGCGGGACGCGCATCTGGCGCAACTCGTTCGCCGTTTGACCGGCGTCTGAGAGTAGCCGCTTCCACGGAGCTGCGACGCGACTCGCGTCCAGGCGACCGTGTGTCGACCTGACCTCTGACGCATCTTTCACTTACCCGCCGGGGCAGCCCCCGGACGGGGACGGCCTGCCGGCAATCTTCTTGTGGAGCAGGCCAATGACTTATTCTTGCACTGATTTTTACGACGACGTGATGCGGTGTCTCGCCGATTCCGGCGAAATCGCAACCGCCGACATTCCGGAGAACAACCTGGGCGCCGCCGCGGATCTGGCGATGGCGGCAATCGTGACGATGCATCGCGCGAGCCTGTCTTCGAATTTCGTCCGCGAGCTTCTGGACGAAGTTCAGACCCTTGGCGCGGTCGCCGAAGAGCACGGCACCGGAGCGCTCGCGCTTCTCTTCTATCTGCAGGCCGCGATTCTTAACGACACCTTTGTCGAGGCGCGCAGCCTTGATGACGCAGGCCTGCTAGCGCTCATCAGCCGTCTACCGTCAGGCGTCACCTGGATGAAGCATATCCGGGTCGCCGAGTCGTCCTAGCCTGCATTTTGACCCCTTTGGGACCACGCTCCCGTAGGGGCGTGCTCCCCATTCACAATGGAGCATTCGATGTTCGACGAAATCATGACAAAGATCGAGTCGGCGATTGCCGTTCTCGTTGGGAGGCAGCGCAGTTGGATCTCTTCGCGCTTGCTGCGTAACCGTTGAACGGATTTTCTCTATCCCTTGCGGGGCACGCCCCTGGGGGCTGCTCCGTTTTTTTTTGGAGCGGCAAATGACTGCAGGACCACGTGTGCCCGGCATGCCGGAGCTACAGAAGAACGCGAATGTAGATGACGGACTGCTCGTTCGGGTAGGCATCCCTCATAGTGGCGGTAGGCTAGCGTTTCACGCTTTCAACGAAGGCTATGCCGCGATGGTGTCGGCGTCCGCCTTCTGGGACCGGAAGACCGGGCGCTTTCGGATCCCACGAGCGAGCGATCTGACGGAGATTAACTTTGCCCTCGATAGCGCGGGTTTCACGGCGATGAAGCTTTTCCAGTCAAAGGGTAGCCAAAGCGGAATTGCGGGCGTCTATCCCTGGACGATGGAGCAGTTCGTCGAACTCGCGTCTTGCTCTGGCGCAGCCTGGGTCGCCCAGCCGGACATGTGCTGTGAACCGGAGCTCGCCGCGGATCAGGATGCGATCGACTATCGGGTGAATGCAACTGCGACGTTGCTTGAAGCCATGCTGCGGGTCGTATATGCGTGGCAGGACGAGCTTGCGGCAACTTGCAGCGCAGAGACCGTTCAGAACACGGTCCGGATTCCCGTGCCCGTTGCGCAGGGTTGGGCAGTCGACGATTATCGCCGAAGCATCGACCTATTGCTGCAGGTGTGGGAGCGTTGGATGCCATGGGTCGCACCGCCAGTTCTCATCGGCCTCGGTTCGGTCTGCCGTCGGCACCTGACGGATCCCAGGCATGGCTTGTTCGCCATACTGGAAGGGCTGGAAGCGCACCTGCCCGCCGGGGCCAAACTTCACTTGTTCGGCGTAAAAGGGCAGGCCCTCGAACGCGTCAAGATGTACGACTGGGTCGCCAGCGTCGATTCGATGGCGCCCGACTTTGCTGCGCGGGTCAAGGCCCGGCAGGCAGGGACGCCGAACACGATTGCTCATCGTGCGGCCGAGATGGATCGCTGGATGAAAGGTGCAGCGCGGCGGGCCGCGCCTGGCGTGGGCGATCAGTTTCGCCTCGCGTTCAACAGGTAAGCGCCGATAGTGTCTTGATCAGTCCGGTGGTTCCTTTGGAACCCCGGGCTTTTTTTCGTCTGAGTACTAGTACGACAGTATCGGGGGCCAATTGCGGTCAGTCGACAGGCCGCCTAGGATTCGCGACAATTTCGATCAAGCACCTTGCCTCTCGGGCAAGGTGCTGATTAGATCGGCGCGACGGGGACGCGCGAAATTGATCTTGCAACCATCGCAGTGCCTTTCAAGGGAGATTGATTTGTTGACAGCAACACTGTGGGTCGCGTTGGGTGCCGTTGTCGCAGCACTTATCACGAGAGAAGTCAAAATATCTGAATTCAGGCAAGCTTGGATCAATGGACTTAGGGATGATTTGTCGGAATACATCAAGGAAGCACACAAGTGGATCGAGTTATATCTGACTTGTAACGACGAGCAAGATCAAAAAACCAAGTCCCGTACGACACGTAGTCTGGAAAAGGTGAAATACGATGCACTACATCTGTTAAGTCGAATTAGCCTTCGGTTTAAGCCGAATGATGAGGCTGCGAACAAGTTGCTTGATAGCCTGGGCGATTTGCTTGATCCAGCAAAGCTTCATCCAGATAACAAATATTCAAGTTGGAGATCTCTTTCCGAAGCGGTAATTTTCCAGACCAGAATTCTTTTGAAAGAGGAGTGGGAGACTACAAAAAACCCGCTACGCAAACTGAAGAGCAGGCTTCAATCGAGACGTAATTAACCCAGATGAAGGGTTATTGGGCGGGGGGACGGCCCGCAGCGGCGGCACCTACTGGACCTGGGCTCGGTAAACTTACAGCGCGTCGATGCTGACGTCGAAGAAGCCGTTGCATGCGGTGCAGCGGAACAGGCGTCGCCTGAGTTCAGCCGCCGTCCGCTTCCTTGTCCGTTTGAAACCGTGCGGTCGCGCCTCGACCTGCTTCAGGCAGTGCGGGCAGTCCATCACCGGCCAAGGTGCTTTAAGACCAAGTCGCACGCGCTTTTCGTAGTTGCCCGCAGGATCGAGTACCAGTAACCATTCGCGAAACCGCGTGACCCATGCCTTGATGACCTCCGGTGTTGTGTCCAGTCGATCTGCGGCATCTGCGAGCGGCCGATGCCGGGACAGAAGCGGAAGGATCCCGTAAGCAATGTCCTTGCGCAACATTTTCGCCAACGGCGTACGGGTCGCACGCGAATACAACCTTGCGCACCCACGGCACTGGAATTGGGGCAGAGGCGAGCGAGCGCGCTCCGTAGAGGCAAGTCGAGTGTTGTCGCTGCCGCAATGCGGGCACGGCGGCGGTTCGACATTGTGGGAGAGGGTCCGGTCGACGTGGCTTTTCAGAAAACGCGTCAGTTCCTTGTCCTCGACGTGGCGTCGCGGAAGAGGACTGGTGTGACGCAGCGGGCTGCCGAAATCGAACCGGTCTGCATCGAGAGCCGAGAGCAGCGGCGTTGGCACCGGCACCGGCACCGTGCGGGGCTGCGTTCTGACCGAAGCAGATTCGACACGCGGCAGATCTGGGGCATCGAGTCCGGCGCGTCGGCGGCGCTCGGCCGCGTTGAGCGCCAGGTCATTGGCCACGATGACGGGTATGTCACCGCCGGTAGATGCCGCGTCCAGCGGGCACACGTAAGCGCACGACGGACACTTCGCCCGACGCTTGTCGTCGGCGCTGAACCCTCCGTTGTTAAGCTGCCCATCATGCCCGCATTTCGGACATTCGCCGTGCGGGCGGTATTTCAGGCCGAGCCTGACAAGCGGCGTCCAATGGCCGTCGGGATCGTGCAACGCGATGAGTTGCCGGAAGCGCATCAACCAGTTCGAGACGGCGCCGTATTCGACACCCAGACGCCGTGACACCTCCTCGAGCGGCACCGGCTGGGACAGAAGCCGGAAGAACTCGGGCATTTTCTTCGCGAACCGGAGGCGGGCAATGGCGCCCGTGAGTCGTGTGTACAAACGGCGGCAATCGGCGCACCTAAAATACGGCACCGAATGATAGTCGTTCGCTCGCTGGTGCAGGCGGCCGCGAGCCCCTGCGCAATGCGGGCACCGCGGCACCGGAGTCGCGTCAGCCGAATGGAGCTCCGCCCAGAGGCTACCGACGAAGGCGGTAAGGGCGGGATTTTCTGTGTCGCCGTACTCCCGCGCTCTGCCGTGCGTGATTGGCTCGTGCGCATCGAAGACAACGTGGGGGCTAACGGAGCGTCCCGAGCGCCGGGAAGATTGTTCTTTCGGTAGGCCTGCCATCTCGTTGGGCGATCTGCAATAAGCGGTAATTCTAGGAGATATGGAGGTGCACGTCTGGCCAGAGGGCGTCGAGCTTCAAAAACCGACGTTTACCGCCCCGGTTCGTCCGGATCGGCGTCGTGAGAAACCTTGAGCATCAAGACCTGCCCACAGTCAAACAACGCCCCGCGCGGTATTCACGCATCATTTTCCTGATTTCTTCCCGACGTAGGTCGGGATCGAATTTCCTTGCTTCGACGATGTGTGCGATGAGGTCATCGTCCACGCTTTCCGGCAACAGCAGTTGCATATCGCTCAGCGTCAGATATTCGACGGCGTCCCCACTATCGCCAAACTTCTCATAGCATCGGGCATAGAGCTTAATGGTGTCGCAAGACAGCTTTGTTTTTTTCGCTATGACCTGGTAGACGGAACCTCGCGCCTGCTTCCGTATGGCGGGCGTGTCTCCGTCCCTCGCGACGCAAACTGCCTCGTAACGCTCAACGAGAAGGACGATGGCCCTTCCGGCTTCTGTGTGATGGCACCTGGCGCCGAAGGCGAGCCGCAGATGATCGAAAACCGTGAGCGTATCTGGTGTGTCGTCCAGCGCAGCGTCTTGTTCCCCGGTGCTTCCGACCCGTCCCGTAACCTCATTCATCTTTGCTCCTTGCATTGTCTGGACAGCCTTATCAGCTTTCGGCCGCACCGTTAAAAACTTTAAGCAGATCGTTGCGCAACTCTGCCACGTCCATTTCATTCCGGGCGCGTGTAAGGCCCACATAAAGCAGGCGCTTCTCCTCGTCGGTGAGCGTAGTGCGTCCATCGTCGTCCGTCCTGAAACGGAAATCGCCGCAGACCTTCACACGGTTCCACTCAAGTCCTTTGGCGCGGTGAATAGTCGACACAACGTAGTCGGCCTCCGCTTCGGGGCTCACGCGTGACAGCATGTCGCGCAGAAAGGCGGTTCCCTCGCGGTCGATGAGCTGAACGATTGGCAACAGATCGCGGCCGGCGTAGCTCGACGCATAGTCCTGCACGTCGCGCCACGTCTCGAACAGCGCGAGCGACGCCGGGCTGTAGGTGCGTTGACCCCGCATCAGGCGGTCCGCGCCGTCAGCAAATGCGAGGATCTCTTCAATGTTCGCGCGCACGGCGACCTTGTGTCCGTTCTGCAGGCCGTTTGCCAGCGTCCCGATGACAGTCACGTTCTTGCGGCAGAGGATCGCGTCGAAGCTCCGGGTGGGGTCATGCTCCTCGAAGAAGGTCGATGAGATGTTGGCCTGGCCGCGAACCGGTACGCGCTCGCCGAGGAGGTTCAGAACGCGTGAAGCAAGCGCAGCAAAGTGCGGTCCGAAACGGAAGGACTCGGTGAGCGCGCACTCGCGTGCCTTGATCAGATCCATCGCGTTGACCGCGCCGCGCCACTCGTAGATCTGCTGATAGGGATCGCCCACGTAGATGACCTGCGCGTGCTCCTGACGACGCAGGACCGATAGCATCAGACCGTCGCTGTCCTGCGCCTCATCGAACAGGATGAAATCGGCGCCGATCTGCGGACGCGACTGCTCCCACGTCTTCAGATACGTGTCCGGGGTGATGGCGGTCTTTCCCTGCGGGTCGATGCTCTCGTTCCAGTGTCGTACCACGAACGGCAAAAGCATCGCGCGCAACTCGTCGGCCGACTGCTCGGTGATCATCTCGTCGACTGGAATGTGCCACGCCTCTGGCGCGTCCTGCGCGGACCGGCAAAAGCGTGCAGCGCCATCTGCAACGAGGCGACCGACCTGGAAGGCGGATAGCTCGACGTTTTTGCCGATAATCGTCGGAACGCGGACGGGGCCGAGCCCGTACCTGGCGGCGAGGAGGTGAGGCGGCTCCTTTGGGAGGTTCAGCCGCGCGGTCAGCGCCTTGGCGGTGGCCCGGAAGGCGACCGAATGGAACGTCTGACACATGACGTTGCGCGGAAACTTCCGCTTTGCTTCGGTTGCAATGTCCTTGTTGAAGGCGAGGTACTGGCCACGCTTCGTGCTGTACCGTTCGGCGATCATCCCGAGCGTCGAGGTCTTGCCGGCGCCGGCGCGTGCTTTGACTTTTACCGTGGCGCCGGAGGCGACCGTCTCGAGTGTGTCGAGCTGTTCGTTCGTCGGCTTGATTGTTTTCATGCGCTCATCGAATGATCTGGACAGCGAAGGGCTGTGATGTGGGTTGCGGGACACATGTACTCCCGGACATTCTCACCGGTCGCGCAGGTGCACGCCCCGTCGAAAGACGGCGCAATAGCACCGCCTTTCGGGCTTGTGAACCGGCCGACCGCGTCACACGCCTAGCGCAGCGCGTTAGCTATGTCGCGCGGCACGGCAACCGGCTCGGCGTGACTGGTGTGTACTCGCGTATGCCCCGCGACGACGGATTCAGACCTGATGGCAACACGTTCCCGGAACAGACCGCGACCCGTTGTGACATGCGTCGCCTCGTATGGATTGCCACGCTTGATGTAGTCCCCAACGTCGAAATCGATTGCAAACAGCGACGACTCTTCGCCGCTCTCGACGACGAGCCGGATAGCGTTCAACGGAACACCGCGCAGGTGAGTATCCAGAATGCGATTCAGGATCTGGTCCCGGACGATGGATGACTCCATTGGACCCTGGTACTCGGCCTTCGTCTCAAGCAGTTGGACAATCGCCAGACGCTCAGTCGTTGCGGTAAGCGCAATGCGGAACTGAAGGGCGCATGGCCGGCCCGTTTCATCGGGATAGGCCATGTCCATGAATGATGTTTTATATGGCATGTAGCACTCCGAACAAAGGTTGTGCCGGCACGGCTGAACCGGCAAGACCAGCCTACGGAGTGGGAAGCGAAGTCAAGTCGTCTGGGCGCTGATGGTGTCGCGGATGCGGATGACGGTGCGATGACTGGCCAGACCCAGCATTGCGCTCGTCTGTTCGTTGGTGCGGCCAGACAGCAGCTGACGACGCGCGAAGGTGTTGCGCAACACGCGCGGGCTCATGTCCGGCGCAGCAAAGCCGATCGCGTCCAATGCGTCGCGGACGATCGCACCGAGCAGCACATCGTTGATCGGCTTGTCATCTGTGCGCGGCGCGGGGAAAAGAAGCGCACCGTCGGGCGACGGATGAAGGCGTTGCCATGCGGCAAGCGCCGGCGTCGAGAAAGCGGGAAGGGCCACCGTCCTCTCGAGGCGTGTCCCTCGCTTCGGCACGGACACCTGCGGCCTTATGCCTTCGATGACGACGTCGCGCCATCGCGCGCCGCGGAGTTCGGCCGCAGTGAGCCCCGCCCCCAGCAGCAGCGCTACGACAGCGCGGTTGCGGCACAGGCGGGCATCGTCGCCGGCGTCGGGTTGGACATAGCCCTGGAGGGCGGTGTCCGCGTTCGGATCGAGAAAAATCGGTTTGGGCTCGTCCTCGGGCCAGGCTGCCGAGAGCGCGAAGGTTGCCGCCGGATTGCTGTGACGCAGGCCGACGTCGACCAGATGGCGGCACAGCCGGTCGATCAGCTTGACGTAACGCAGGCGCGTGGTCGTCCCTGGCGCACAGCGGTTTTCGACGTCGTCAAAGAATGAATCAAGGTGCTCGGGCCCGAACGTCGCGAGTGCCACGCCTCGGGCGAGCAGATGGCGCAGGAACCGGTCGAACATCGCCTTGTGCTGCACGATCGAGCGTTGGGAGAACCGGCGGCGGTCCGCGCCGGCCGCCTCTGTCGTCTGCCAGTGGAGATAGGCGGTGTGTGGCTCCGCTACCCAGAGATGCGATTCGTTCATAGCATTCGGCACCTTATATACTGAAGTGGCGTCAATGCTGCACCTGGCGAATCTCCGATCCGCCATCTTGCCTCCAGGAAGAGGGGGCTGTCGTACCACCCTCATAGGCGACGGAGATAGCACGCAGGCATGCGAGCGGACCGCCCTGAACGATCGTTGCGGCGCACGCGAGCATCAGGTTGAGGGAAAGACCGAAATCCTCGACCAGAAAGCCGCGTTCGCAGACATCGCCGAGCACGGTTGCGCTGCATGGTACGCGCTCGCGCAACGCGGTGACATCCTCCCTGTAAGCCCAGATGGGCTTCCCAAGCGCGGCCGCAAACCCGATCTCGAACGCGGTGCCGCTATCGGGCTCGCCCGCGCCGCGAAAATCTGCCACGTTGGCCATGACAATATCAGCGCGGCGGATCGCTGCCAGATTGGAGCGATAGATCCACGCAGCTTTTTCCTGCGGTGACAGGTCAGCCGGCACCAGCGCATCGAGCGGATAGAGGCCCTCGAATCCGGCGTCCGCGCACATCCGCCGGAGCGAGCGACCGTAGTCGAGCGCATCGACGCGGAAAACGCCAAACCCGGCGAGATAGATCCGGGCCTTGACAACGTCGTCCTGCGCGCCACTCATTCCTTGATGCGAAAGCGTTCGAGGTCCTGATCCTTGATCCAGTGGGGTGCGCGGCCGCGCCCGCTCCACGTGTCTCCAGTCTCGGGATTGCGATACTTCGGCGCCACGGGCACGCCAGCATCTCTGCGACGCTTTCCAAAGACGTCTTCTGGCGTGAAACCGAACTCCTCGACGGCTTCGCGCACCCGTTCGAGCTCGGCTGCGGCCTCTTTCTTGCGGGCTTCGGCGACCAGCTTTTCGAGTTGCTCCTTCTGCGCAAGCAGGTCCCTATAGCGTTCCATATCGTTGAATTTTCGTTGATTATGATGGACGATTCTACCAGGCTCCAAGCGCTGTCAAGTCGGCGCCGGGCCACACCAATGAGCGCACGCTCGACATTCACTGCAACTGGTACTGATGAAACGAATTGCTGTCCGCCGCTCGGGCGTCCACGGTCGCGGCGTCTTTGCGCTACGACCGATCAGCGCGGGCGAACTCATCCTTGAGTACGCCGGCACGGTCATGAGCTGGAAGCAGGCCATCTCCCGCCATCGCCGTTTCGGTAAGCAAGGCCACACGTTCCTTTTTGGACTGTCCGATGGGCGGGTCATCGACGGCTCGCTTGGCGGCAATAGCGCGCGCTGGCTCAATCACGCCTGCGTCGCCAATTGTGAGGCCATCGAGTCCGGTGAAAGAGTACACATCCATGCGGTCTCGGATATCAAGCCGGGCGAGGAGCTTTTCATCACATATGGGCTCTCAGTAGAGGGCCGCCTGTCTGCAGACGTGCGCGCCCAATACGGGTGCCGTTGCGGTCACCGTCGATGCCGCGGGACGATGCTCGCGTCCACGGGACGCTCCACCTAGCGACAGTCGGCAGACCGGCCGTCTATCCGGTTAGTCTGACCAGCGCGTCCTCCCCTGTGTCTTTGCGCCGGCGAGCGTCTGGACCCAACCTTTACGCCCGCGCGTTCGACGCACTGCTGCACAAATGCTGCGGAGCGCGACCGGCCGCGACTTAACCGGGGTGCGGTATAGAAACTGCTGTCTTGGGGCAGGCCAATACGACACGGCCCGGTATGCATTCCGATTCACGCTTTCGTTTATGGACTACCCGCGCGCGGGGTCGAGAGGACTGTCATGACCCGAGATCAGTTTGTTCAACAGCTTGCAATGATGCTCCGGGATTTACCGCGAGGCACCGCCGCTGACCTGAACGAGTGCATGGTTGCGTACTGGAACGGCAGCGAGGTTGTGTTTGCGTTCCTCTGTGAGCGTGGAACGGACGCGATCGAGGAAGAGTTCGACATCGACGACTATGTCTGGGAGGACTGGCAGCCGACGTTTGAGAACTGGGTATCGTCCCCTCCTTTTAGCAATCGCCCGGAGGTTCTAGCATGGCTGAATGACGCGCCTCCGCACGAGGCGGGCGGGTGACATGGGGCGCTGGAACCGGGCCAATCCTGCGCGTGTCGCCGCGCAAGCGGATCAAAGCGAAGGCGGACCGCCGGCGTTGATACAGCCGCAGCTGGCGACACTGGTGGACCGTCCGCCGAAGGGAGGCGACTGGTCCTACGAAATCAAGTTCGACGGTTACCGCGTGATGACCCGTATCGAGGGGGGCGTCGCGACAATCTTCACCCGCAATGGTCATGACTGGACCGGGCGGATGCCGCGTCTCGCGGATGCCTGCAATGGGTTGCAGGTCGACGATGCGTGGCTTGACGGCGAGGCCGTCGTGCTCGATTCAAGCGGCCAGCCAGACTTCAACGCGTTGCAAAATGCCTTCGACCGGCGCAGCACGGCAGAGATCGTCATGTTCGTGTTCGACTTGCTTTGGCTCAACGGCACCGACCTTCGCGAGCAGCCGCTGCGAGCGCGCAGAGCGCTGTTGAGGGATCTGATGGCGGAACACACGACCGCCGCTATTCGCTTCTCCGAAGACTTTCCGCAGGACCCGGTCTCGCTCGTCGCATCGGCTTGCAAGATGAAGCTCGAGGGAATCATTGGCAAGCGCGGAGACGCACCATACCGTTCCGGGCGGTCAGCAGCCTGGGTAAAAATCAAGTGCTACCTTCGCCAGGAATTTGTCGTCGGCGGGTTCACCCGCGCGAGGGGCGCGCGCTCGGGCGTGCATTCACTGCTGCTCGGCGTGCATGAGAAGGATGGATCGCTGCGCTATGCCGGCAGCGTCAGGCCGTATTTCTCGTCCCGCGCGGCCGCCGCGTTCGTCGCTCGAGCCAATGCAGTGCGCAGCGACAGCGCGGCTTTCTACAACCTTCCCAAGCCGGAAAAGGAACGCGATTACCTGTGGATTGAACCGTCTATCGTCGTTGAATGTTCTTTCCTTGAATGGACCCCGGGCGGCGAAGTCAGGCACCCGTGTTTCATGCGGTCCGCGATGATAAGCCGGCGGCCGCAGTGACCGAAGAGACAATGGTGGCGGTTGAAGGCGGTGAGCCGGTGGAAATCGACGCCGGCTCGACTCGCGAAGTGCCGGGGCCCAAGAGGAGTCTCAAGATCGCGGGGCTTCGTATCACGAATGCGCAACGAGTGATGGACGAAGTCACCGGGCACACGAAGAGGGATCTGGTCGAGTACTACGCGGCCATCGCTCAGTGGGCGTTGCCGCATCTGCACAATCGTCCGCTCGCGCTTGTGCGCGCTCCACAGGGAATTAAGGGCGAGCTTTTCTTTCAGAAGCACAGCGAGAAGGCCCGCATTCCCGGCGTTACCGAACTACCTCCTGAGCTACACCCGCGGCACCCTCCGCTACTGGTCGCGAATAGCGAAGAAGCGCTGGTCGGACTCGCCCAGATGGGTGTTGTGGAGATTCACACGTGGAACGCGGCCGCGCCGGATCTGGAACACCCCGACCGCATCATCTTTGATCTCGATCCGGACCCTGCGCTGCCATGGACCGCAATGCTGGAAGCCGCCAGTCTGATGAAGGTCGTGCTTGACGAGATCGGCCTGCGCTCCTTTCCGAAGACGAGCGGCGGGAAAGGGTTTCACATCGTTGTGCCTCTCACGCGCCGACAGGGATGGAGCGAAACCAAGGCGTTCGCCCACGCGGTTGCGAAGCATATGGCGCGCGTCGTGCCGCAGCGATTTTCGGCAGTGCTTGGCCCTAAGAATCGCGTGGGGAAAATTTTTATCGACTATCTGCGCAACAGCCGTGGGGCGAGCACAGTCGCCGCCTTCTCCGTGCGAGCCCGCCCCGGTATGGGCGTCTCATTGCCTGTCTCCTGGGACGAACTTCAGGAGATTAGCCGCGGCGACGAGTGGACAATGCCTAAAGCCATCGAGCGACAGCGATCGCTGAAAAAAGACCCGTGGCAGGGCTACTGGCAGACGCGGCAGGGCATCACGGCAGCCATGCGACGCGCAGTGGCTCTGGTTTGAGTACGCCAAGCCGCGGCGAATGGCTGACGCGGGGAGACCGTAACCCAACCACCATGAAGTGCACGTGCCACCGCGACAGGCAGATTCCGACCCGTTGCAGCCGGTCGAGCAGTCTATGTTCTAAGGGTAGGTGTCGGAGCGGAACGGTCATTCCGTGCGGTCGTTGGGGGACAAGTTATCGGCCTCTGCGGACGCTTAGACCCTTGAGTTGGTGAGGCGGCTTACGCCGTGCAAGGATGACGTCTTGCTCGACCCTCGAATTGCTCTCGAACGTAAGTTTGATTTCTCTATAAGCAATCAGCTTGTCGTTCACCAGATCGAAAGAAAGCGCCCGCAAGGTTAGAGATGGTGTTCAGAACTCGTTTTGCCGCACTAGGCCATCCACATAGGGCCGATGCGGTGGAAGCGGTGCGGCACCTGGCTCGAATGCAGCGCTACGTTCGGCATACGGAAGGCGCCGATTGCCTGCTCGCGCGGACGGCTTTTGCGCTCACGCAGCGGCCTCGCGCATCAGTCGTTCGCGAGTCATCCACAGATTGCTTAGAGCGAACAGCGTGTGCAACCCTGCGGGTTCTTCATCAAGCCGCCATAGCGCACCTTTAGATGCCACCCTGCGCGGCGATGAACATGGCGACGCCGACTGGCAATAGGATTCGATTTCGTTGTAGCCCTCTGCTCTGGCCTCATCGAAGCGCGCGATCATTAGAAGATCGGAGCCTTTGAAAAGCGCGGCGGGTCGCCTGCAGGAACAGAAGCTGAGACTGAAAGCCAGCGAGCGTGCGTGATTCGGCCACGTATGCCTCGGGAACGATGGCCCGAGGCTGGCGTCACGACGATGAGGCCACTATCCGAAATCCATAAGCTGTGATCGAACTGCGGAGCTTTAATCGACAGCAAGGCGCGGATCGTTGAAAATCCTGTTGCGATCGCAATGCATCCGCGGTATCGAAAACCTTTCAGGCAGCCAGCGCCGCCCTAGACTTGGGATTCCCGAAGCGATGTCAATTCCTACCGTTGTATTCCTCGACACCAGCATCCTAGCCGGACAGCAATTCAACTTCGAATCGACGGCATTTAAGACATTCGTTCCTGCGGCGAGAAAAGCGGGACTGACTATGCTTCTTCCGGATCCGACAGAACGCGAGGTGAAGCGTCAGATTAAGGAACGTTCACAAGAGGCGCTGGATGCGCTCGAGACTGCTCGGAAGCGAGCGCCGTTTCTGGCGAAGTGGTCCAGTTTTCCCAAGAGGTCAATGCGAAAATTTGATACTTGGGAAGTCACGGCTGTAGCGACAGCCGAGTGGAATGCGTTTCTATCCCAGTTCAGCATCATCCGGCTTGGATATGACTTGCTCGATATCGAAGCGGTAATGAACTGGTACGACCGCATCGCGGCGCCCTTTCGCGAGGGAAAGAAGCGCAAAGAGTTTCCGGATGCATTCGCCGTTTCCATGATTGACGCGTACGCTACACAAAAGCAGTGTTTCGTGGCAGTTGTATCAGAAGATCAAGATTTCAAACTCGCTTGCGAACGATTTCCGAATCTGCTTTATTTCAAAAGTCTCCCGAGGCTAACCGAACGCCTGCTCTCATTCGAAGACGATGTGGACAAGCTGCACGCCGCGATCGATGCTAATATGGACGAGCTGATAGGTGCCGTCAGTACACAAATCGAAGGGCTGGATTATCAGCATTCCGATAGGCAGGTTGAAATTGCCGAGAGCAAGATATCGGAACCATCTATTAACGATTTGAGCATCGTTGCGATTGGTGAAAGCGATTGCGTTGTTACATTCTGGGTCGAATTTGAAGCGCAACATAGGCTGACGTGGGAAGAGTACAACGGGCCTGATCAAGAGCCGTACGAACACGAAGGATGGGTGTTGGAAACGGTGGGTTTCGAAGGGGCCGCGAAGCTTTCGTTTGACCCAAAAACAAATGCCTTGACAGGGGTACCCCATCTCACTCTCGATGCGGATGAGCTCGAAGTGTCCTCGACCCCGCGCAGATGGTAGGACGTCGTCTACGCGCAGAACTGGTGGTGCAAACCCAAAAAGTAACCCGTGCGAATTTCAACTTTCGGATTTCGTACTCGTCACTGCGTAGATGGATTCTGTCAAAATGGCGGGGCGAGTTCAATCTATATAACCAGCCACACGAAACCATATGACAACGAAATACGAGGATGCAATCGCGGCTCTAAAGACCGCGCGAACTCTCACCGCCCACATTACGGGCCTCGCGAAGCTCCAGACCAAAGTCGAAGATGATCGGCTAAGTTCGCTTTTGAGCACCGTTATCCTAGACCTGCGTACAGCACACGCAAATGCAGCAGCCAGCAAAACCAAAGTCCGCGGAAAAACGACGCCGGGCAACCTGTATAGCGCGACGAATCCGTCAATTGTAGATCTCATCAAATACTGCGAGGCTCTGATCGGCACCAAGAAGCCGGAATGGCAAGTGATGGCGGAACGCCATGGGTGGACACCACCCAATACCTAACTACTCGCGACCCGACTGACACAAGCCGCCTTCCGGCGGCTTTCAATATCAGGCCAAGCGAAGCATTAGCGTGAGCGGATGATCGGTGACGGTTTGAAACCGTACGATTCGTAGAATGCCACAGCTTGCGTGTCTATCGCATGCACAAGCTGTCTTGCAAGTTCGCGCGTCCGATCGACGATGGAAACGCATCTGGCGTTGGCTAAAGAAGCTGGTGGCATTGCTTGCCTCGGTCGCCTGTCATACCGCAGCATCGACCGTGTGCGTCGCTTCGCAGCCGACAAGCTGCCGCTCGACGGTCCCATTCCGACCTTGGTTGGACGGCCGCATCTGGCCGGTTGCCGCCTGACCGGACGCACCTCGTCCGGGGGCGCCTATGAGATGCTCGGAAAATGTAGCGCCTCGCGGGTCGCCCCTTCTGCTCGCGCAGAAGCGGAAACTGGCGCAACGCTTCTTCATTGGCCGGGCTGATAGCAAGCGACGCACATATGCCTTAATCGCCTCGTCAACCCTGCGCGTATCCTCGACAGGCATGCCGGATTGCGCGCTTCGCGGCGGGAATGAGCGACAGCAGGCAAGCACTACGCATGCTCGCCACAGGCGCAGTACTTGCTTCAGTGTCGGCAATTCGTGAAGCAAGGAGGTCCTATGGCAGACCAGCATAAACCCGGCGAAACCGTCAAAACGTCCGGGATCTACAAGGTAGTGAAGGAGGGTGGAGGCGGCGCGGAATTCGAGGTCACCTGCGTCGAAGGCGAGCATTTTCCGCCGACCCGCTCGGGCAAAGGCGCGCACTATGAACTTGTCCACGGCGCGACGCATTCGCATAAGCACAGCGAGCTTGGCAGCGGCGATAAATAGCGCGTCTATGGCACGCCCGGATGGCCTGCGCTGAGGGAACGGTGCAGCGCGGCAGGCCGTTGATCGGTGAGGGCGCGGGGCTAGGTTCGGCGGGGCCGGGAGGGCGGCGATATGACCAGACGATGGACAGTCGTGGCGGCAATGTTTGCTTCGACCTTTCTGCTCGGCTGCGCGGTCCGCGGCACGCCCTATAACGGCCCTTACCTGACGCCGACAGAATGCCGTGACCTCGCGGCGCTAAGGTCAAATGCGCCCCCGACCATGGCGCAGCATCAGAGTGAACTGGCGGCGCTCAGAAAAGCCGGCTACGATCCGTCGCCCTGGTATGACGATCCGTATTATCCCGATGACCTGCAAGCGGCACAGCGCCTCGTCGACTACTGGTTTCAGACCGAATGTCAGCAGTCGCAGTCGGGTTGACGGGCGTGAATGTCCTGACGGTCAGGCGGGCCGAGCCCGGAAACCCGATCTCAACGGAGACTGGAATGTCGATCCTGGTAGGCACGGCTTCGTGGACAGACAAGACGCTGATCGAGTCGGGCGCCTTTTATCCTCCCGGCTGCAATAGCGCAGAAGCGCGTCTGCGGTATTACGCAAGCGTGTTCCCACTGGTCGAAGTCGATTCCTCGTACTACGCGATGCCGAGCGCGACCAACAGCGCCCTATGGGTTGAGCGCACACCCCCAGGGTTCGTCTTTGACGTCAAGGCGTTCCGGCTGTTCACTGGGCACCAGACCGAGCCGCGATTCTTTCCGAAGGATCTTCAGGCAGACCTCCCAAGCACCGGAAAGAAAAATCTCTACTACAAGGACATCCCGCTAGTGGTTTTGGATGAATTGTGGGCCCGTTTTTTTGAAGCGCTGCAGCCACTACATGCGGCCGGCAAGCTAGGCTCAGTGCTTTTTCAGTTTCCTCACTGGATCACCGCAGCACCGAAGGCGAGGGAGCACGTTGAACACTGTGCCGAGCGGATGCATCCGTTTCTCACGGCGTTCGAATTCCGCAACGAAAGCTGGCTGGGCGAGAAGCACCGCGATTCGACGCTGGCGATGGAGCGGGAGCGAGGGATCGTGCATGTCATCGTCGATGCGCCTGAGGGAGTGACGAAGCGCGCGCATACGGTATGGGAGACAACCTCGCCTGAGCTGGCGATCGTGCGTCTGCATGGCCGCAATGCGTCGACGTGGAGTGGCGCCGAATCCGCGGCGGAGCGGTTCAACTATGAATACAGTGATCAGGAATTGCGCGATCTTGCGCCACCCATCGCAAAGATCGCACGGCGCGCAGAGCGTACGCACGTCCTATTCAACAACTGCTATCGCGACGTCGCGCAGCGCAATGCGTCAACGATGACGCGGCTGCTCAACGATATCGAGGTGTGAGCCGAGTGGAAATCTTCGGCCGAGCGCCACCCGACATTCCGAGCAAGCCTCGCCAGAACATCGGCGATCCATGAGCCATCGCGAGCCTTTTCCCGCTGGACACCTCATTGGTTGCAACGCGAGAGGCGCCACATTGGTTGCAGCCTTTTCCACACGCGCTCGCCCTGGCATGGGCGTTTCAAGGGCCGTGGCCTCGGAAGAAGTCCGATCGCGTAAGTCCGCCCACGAGTGGAGCGATGCGATCGGCGGTCGTCCGGCGACGATCCTTGGGGGCTGGCAGGGTGCTGAGCCGCACGGCAAGTCATCATCGCTTCGATGCTGTGCGCAAAAGAGAAAAGGGGCCATCGGCCCCTTTTTTCGCGGTGTTCCGCGCCTCACTCCTCGTGAGGCAGGCCGAAATGCTCCAGAGTGGCGCGTCGACCCGTCGACTCCGCGTCGACCACCGCCACGACGGGCAATTGGCTCTTTGCTCGGTCGATGCGCGCTACCTTGAATACTTTCTTCTGCGGGGCGGCGCTCGCTTGGGGAGTGGGTTGAACCGCTCGCCGGTCCTTGAAGCGTTCCAGCACGTACGCCCGATACGACTTGCCCCCAACGGCAAACCGTAACTGTGGTGTCGAACCCGGCGTCTCCTGATCGGCGAGGACCACCTGACTGACGCGGCCGAACGGACCGGCCTCAATGCCCCACCGCAATGCCGCAGGCTTGACCGGGTCCGCCTTGAGAACCAGTTTCTCGATCAGTTGGAACTCGTTGGTCACGGCTTCGTTGATCAGGGATTTCGCTTCGGAAAGTCGAACCGGACGATTCCCGGCAGACGAGCGGATACGCTTCGAAGCCGGCCGCGCGACTCGGAATCCGCCGATCGTTTGTGCCTTCTCGCTCATCAGTAAATTTCCTTTTCCATCAAGTAGTTCTGTAACGTTAGCACCGACTGGCTTTGCGGTGCAACATCAAACCACATCCACCGATGCGACCCCACCACACGCCAGAAATCCCTGCCCGCGCGCGTCGCATAGAGCGCGCGCAACGACTGCAGCGAGCCGTCGGCTATCCCGACAGGATAGCCCGGAAAATACTGGAACAGCGCCGCTTCGTCCCCCGTGCCGTGCGGGATTGGGGCGTCGAAGCCGAACCGCGGCCAGGCGTAATACCCGTACAACCGCGGGCCGCCCGGTTCCGGCGCCGCCTTACGACCGCCGACGGCATAGGCGCTTATGCGCTCGATGCCGAGCGCGTCACACGCGCGCACTATCCGCCAAAGCATGGCAGCACCGAGGCCTGCGATTGCGTTGTCGACGAAGTCGATCAACCCGAGCTCCAGCACAAACGCTTCGGGCCCCAGCATGACCGACACCCGGTTTTCCGTCTTGATCAAAGTGGGGTTCGTGACCGAGAAAGTCAACCGGCCCACCGCGTCGAGGTAGATCTCGATCGTCGAGCCCGTCGGCGCGCCGCACAGGGACACGAGCAGCTCGTCGGGCACCTCACCCTCCACACCGAGAAGCGCAGCGATATCCAGCTCGTTCCGTTCGACCGGCACGCCATCGTCGAAAAACGCCGCCTCGTATGGGAGGACGTGACTGAAATCGACGGGGGAGGGGGCCATCACACGGGTCCGGAAACGGGGAAGGCAACGAGTGTAGCATCGCCGAAGCGGCGGCCATCGCGCGGCGCCGGCGGCGCCCGCCCTTGCCCAGGCGCCTGAACTGCACGTCCGATAGCCGCATTATCACGAGTACAGGTACGTAAATAATTGCGCTCAATTGACACTTCGCTTTACGGTCCTCCTAAATATAGGGCCATTGTGGCTTGTAGGCGGTTATCGCAGCTACACAACGACGGCAGGCAGTTCTGGGTCGGCAGCCGCCCTCCCGTCGGGCGCGGCCGCCGACTCATGGCAACGTTGCGTCAACCAGGGCGAAACAAAAGCTCCGCAGCCTCATCGAGTTCACTGTGGCCGACAGCGTCTTCAGGCGCCAGGCTGCGCCCACATTTCGGGCAGCTTGGGCTCGTTTCGCCGAACAAGCTGTCGATGCCCTCATAGGTGCCCTTGTTCGAAAGATGCCGCCGCCACGCGTGATACCACCCGTCGCGAGGGGCGGGGTCATACGTCTGCACTATGGTCCCGTGGTGCCCGCATGGACAGGCGACGTGCGTGAAGACATGTTTCTTCATGGAGGACTCCTATGAGAAGTGGCTCGCACGGAATCTAATCAGACAACTAGCGCTTCTGTGGTTTCACGAACCGGACATGTCAACCGCTTTCGAGATAACGCTTTACACTAGGAAAGCTCTCGTCATTCCCGGCCGGACGGTACTCGCGATCGCCGATCTGCCGGCTGCGGATCTTCTAGCCACTCCAAAAGGGAAGGGCGGTAACTGAAGGTTGGCCGCTCCAGCCAGTTCGTGACCGCCACCCGGACCTCCGGCAGGAAGTCTTCGGGGTCGACAGGAAGAGCTACGACGGACGCCTCGTCGAGGGACAGCCTTGCGCCACAAAGCTTCCCGGCGTCCCAGTACAACACTGCGTCGCTGGTGATGTCTGCGGTCGTGCCTGGGGGGCGGTCGCGTAGCAGCATGCCGATATCCGCGCAAGCATTCTGCAGTTCGAGGTCCAGTCCGGCGCTTTTGTACTTGCGCCGGCCTAATCCTGCGGTCACATACGCCAGTCTGATGAAAGCAAAGGCTCGCGGACCAAGTTCCTGCTCGTTGCAACCGGTGTACGCGCAGAAATGCTCGAAATCGTCGAGCGGCGTGTGGCCGAGATCATTCTTAGGAAGGGCGCGCTTACCAATAACAAGCTGCAGCAGTTCGTCGGGTCTTCCGTAGCACATATCGTCCTCCTTTCCTCGCTTAATAAACAGCCGCAAGGACGATTCCCGGAACGGTCTCAGTACGGCTCGTCAGCGCGCTCGATAGGGGGTGGAAGAGGCGACGATTCGCTGTCCAATCGCGCTGTGACCGAGCTTGTCTAGCATTCTTTGCACCGCCATCTTCGACAACGACGAAGCACCCGTCGGCCCCAGAATGATCTTCGCAGTCAGCTTCTCAAGGTTCACGCCCTCGGCGGCGACCCCGTCGAGAGGGCCGATCTTGTATTTGAGTTTAGGTTCCACAACCGCGCCGCTCACGTGGTAATCGAGCATGCCGACCAGCCGATTACCAACGTCCTGGTGTTTGAAATAAACGACGCGCCATTCGTTCTCTTCCTTGAAACCGGCGTGCTTTGTGTACACGGAAAACGCCAACAGCCGTTCAAAAAGGTGCGCAGCGCAAGCGCCTAGCTCGTCCGTTGGCAGGCTCGGTGACAGGAGCAACGCAAACCTGTCCAGGATCTCGATGATCCACCTGATTCGGTCCGCGGTCGTTCCATAGGTGACCCTGGCGATTCGCAACGGTGAGTCCGGCACCTCGGCGAAGACACTGGTGTCGAAAACAATTGCCGCGCCGCTGCCATTGGCACCATATCCACGCCACATGGAAAGCAGGCCGTCGTTATCCAATGGATCGTGCTCTGAAAAACACGCTATATAAATGTCGAACGATAAGCCGCTTTCGAACTGTTCGTAGATCCCGTTGAAATGCTTGCGCAACACCTCATAGCGCTCGCCTTGACCGATCGCTGCCTTTATCCCATCGTGATTGTGAAATCGATCACGACTGTGGACCAGCCCGAACCGCAACTCTTCATAGTCATTCATGTAAAGCGGATTTGAAAGCCACATCTGTTCGTTGCGGACAATGGCTTCTAGCGTTGCGATCGAGCAATAGTGCGCGAGAAGGGGGCGCGCCTCAGGAAATTGGCGATCCGCATGCGGAGGCAGGTTCCAGAGCGAAGCGAAATGTTCGACGTAGTTAATGGTGCTCACGCCAGTGATCTCCGGGTTGTCATTGAGTTAGCTCGAGCAATTGTCATCGATCGGTCGGACATTTGTCGAACATGAAATTCGATTCGAGGCTCCAACCGCGTCGCTTAATGCAACCGCCGCCACGCGCGGTCGATTGCGCTAAAAACGATCGGCACGAAGTCATGCCCTTCGAACGACGCTGGGCGGTCGTCGTTCGGATATTCCAGCACAGCAGGCGCACAAATCATCTGCAGCAACCGGTCACTGAACTGTCCACCAGCCTTTACCTCGGCCAGCACTTCTTCTTCCATCTGATGAAGCAGCTTCCAGGTCAGAATGCCATTCGCGCGGTGCCGCTCGACAACGCGCGGTATAACTTCCTCAGCGGCCGCCTGTGCGTCAAATAGGACGTTGTAATTCGCCATCGTTGCTTTCCTCCGTTTTTCAGTGAAAATTTCGGCTCGCCGTCGGCAGTTCGCCAAGCAGATGCGACACGTCGACGAGCCGTTGCGCGACGAGGTGCGTCACGTCGCCTTCGCGTTGCCACACACCATACACAGCGAGCAACGATGCGCCGAGCGCCTCGCGACGTTGCCGCTCGAGCACCGACTGCCAGACGATGACATTGACCGCCCCGGTCTCATCCTCCAGCGTCATGAACATCACGCCGTTCGCGGTGCCTGGGCGCTGACGAACGGTCACGATCCCGCAGCCACGCGCGAGCTGTCCGTTGCGATAGCGCATCAGCGCCTCTGCAGGCACCAGGCGCATGGCCAGCAGCTTTTCGCGCAGCAGCGCGAGAGGATGGCGGCCGAGCGTCAGGCCGGTTGAGCGGTAGTCGGCAATCAGGTCCTGTCCTTCCGTCGGCGCGGTCAGCGCCGGCGCTTCTTCCTCGCGCCCGGTAGCCCGCAACAGATCCTTTTCCGGCACCGCGGCGACCGCTGCCCATAGCGCCTGACGCCGGTCGCCGGCGAGCGCCTTCAGTCCATTGGCGGCCGCGAGGACCTGGAGATCATGGCGATCCAGTTGGGCGCGGTTCGCGAGGTCGGCCACGTCGCGGAACTGTCGGACCGCGCGCGCGGCTTCAATGCGCCGGGCGGTTTCCTCGCGCATGCCGCGCGCTACAGACATGCCCAGACGCACTGGCGCCCTACTGCCATCGCCTTCCATCGTTGAATCCCATCCGCTGACCGTCACGTCGATGGGCAGCACGCCGACGCCGTGACGCTTTGCGTCCTGCACAAGCTGCGACGGCGAGTAGAAGCCCATCGGCTGGCTGTTGAGCATTGCGCAAAGGAACGCCGCGGGTTCATGGCGCTTGAGCCAGCAGCTTGCATAGACGAGAAGGGCGAAGCTTGCCGCGTGACTTTCAGGAAAGCCGTACTCGCCGAAGCCCTGGATCTGCGCAAAGATGGACTCGGCGAATTCGCGGTCGTAGCCGCGCTGAAGCATGCCTTCCACGATCCGTTCATGGTAGTGCTGCAGTCCGCCTTTACGCTTCCATGCAGCCATCGCACGACGCAACTGGTCCGCCTCGCCGGCGCTGAACCCGGCCGCGAGCATCGCAACCTGCATTACCTGCTCCTGGAAGATCGGCACGCCGAGTGTGCGCTTGAGCGCCTGCTCGACCTCGGGGCTCGGGTAGGAGACGGGTTCGAAGCCCTGTCTCCGACGAAGGTAAGGGTGCACCATGCCGCCCTGAATAGGGCCAGGTCGAACGATAGCCACCTCGATCACCAGATCGTAGAACTCGCGCGGCTTCAGGCGCGGCAGCATGCTCATCTGTGCGCGCGACTCAATCTGGAACACGCCGACAGTGTCAGCCGCGCAGATCATGTCGTAAGTCGCTTCGTCCTCGGGCGGGATGTCCTGCATTTCGAACGGCTCGCCGCGCTGCTGCGATACGAGCTCGAGGGTGCGCCGGATCGCCGACAGCATGCCAAGTGCGAGCACGTCGATCTTCAGCAGGCCGAGCGCTTCCAAATCGTCCTTGTCCCACTGGATCACCGTGCGATCCGGCATCGACGCGTTCTCAACCGGCACGAGACGGGACAGCTTGCCGCGCGCGATCACGAACCCGCCCGTGTGCTGCGACAGATGACGCGGAAAGCCGAGCAGCTGCGCGGCAAGCGTTGCCCACTGCTGGATCATCGGCGTCTCGGGATCGAGGCCACTGTCCACGAATCGCAGTATCAAATCCGCGCTCGAATCGAACCAGTGATGTTCCTTGGCGACGCGGTCAACGATGACAGGGTCGATGCCCAGCGCCTTGCCTGAATCGCGGATCGCGGACCGAGGCCGATAGGTCGTCACCGCAGCCGCGAGCGCCGCGCGTGTGCGGGAGTACTTCCGGTAAATGTACTGGATGACTTCTTCCCGACGCTGGTGCTCGAAGTCCACGTCGATGTCCGGTGGTTCGCCCCGCTCCTTTGAGATGAACCGCTCGAACAGCATGCTGCTGCGGGCAGGGTCGACTTCCGTCACGCCTAGAACGTAGCAGACCGCGCTATTGGCGGCGGATCCACGCCCCTGACACAGGATGCCCTCGTTGCGCGCGAAGCGCACGATGTCGTACACCGTCAGGAAATACGGCTCGTATTTCAAGTCCGAAATCAGCGCGAGTTCGTGCTCAATCTGCACTTGCACGTTGTGCGGAATGCCGCGCGGATAGCGGCGTTGCGCCCCCTGATAGGTTTCGCTGCGTTGGTAGGCGGTTGGCGTCGTGCCGGGCGGCACCAGTTCGTCCGGGTACTCGTAGCGCAGTTCGTCCAGTACGAAGGAACAGCGCGAGGCGTTGTTCAACGTTTGGGCCAGCGCTTCGACCGGATAGACGTTCGCAAGACGCAGGCGCGAGCGCAGATGTTGCTCCGCGTTTGGGGCGAGCTCAAAGCCGCATTCCGTGACGGGACGGTTCAGGCGGATCGCGGTCAGCGTGTCCTGCAACGGCTTGCGCGATCGCACGTGCATGAGCACCTGTCCGGTTGCCACGACGTTCAGTCCGTGCCGCTCGGCGACATCCAGCACGACATTGCGATGCAGGTCATCGAGCGCGCGAGCGTGCAAGGTGAGGCCCATCCAGCAGCGGTTTTCCCCAAAGGTGCGTGCTGCCCATTCCGCTTGTATATCGAGACGTTCATCTTTCGCCGGGAAGTCCGGCGTCAGAACGATCAGGCAATCGGGCAGGGCGCGTAGATGCCCATATGGCGGATCCGGATGATCGAGGTCATGCGGATAAAGCAGGTAGGTGCCCTTGGCGGTGCGCGTTCTGGCCAGCGTGATCAATTCGGACAGGTTGCCGTATCCGTCGCGGTTCTGTGCGATCGCGGTGAAGGCAAGCGCTGGCGAGCCGTCGGCATTAGTCAGGCGGAAATGTGCGCCGACCAGCAGTTTGATGCCCGCTTCCTTTGCGGCGACGTGTGCGCGCACGATGCCCGCGAGCGAACACTCGTCGGTGATGGCGATCGCCTCGTAACCGAGTTGAGCCGCACGAGCGGCGAGCTCCTCAGCGTGTGAGGCACCTTGAAGGAAGGTGAAGTTGGACGCGCACTGCAACTCGGCATAGCCGGGCAGGCCGAAAGAACCGGACGCCATGGCTTACCCGAATAGTCCATGCAGATACCATCGAGGCTCGTCGTCATCAACCGCGCCGATCCGCTCCCGAAAGATCCAGTAGCAGATGTGGTCGTCGGCTTCCGCAACGAAGTAATCGCGTGTCACCGGCTCACCCTGGAACCAGCCGGCCTCGACGCGCTCACCGGAGGAGACCGTGCGCAACGGGGTGCCATAGAAGGGACGCTCGCCACGCATGAGCAGCTTGATCGGCGCTTCGAGCAGCCACGTCGGGCGAGGCGTGTCTGTCGCCGGCGCGACGTACCTTGTCTTATCCGTCACGGACACCCAGCGTGCGGCAACCTCGGGCCGATGGTCAGCGAGCGGCGCGGGTCGCAGGACGTTTTCTGCGCCCAGGCGTGCGACCAGCAGTTCGAGCAGGCGCACGTGATCAGACGCCGTGCCGCCCGGCTCGGGAAACAGCGAGTCGGACGCAGCTTCGGCCTCTTTGACCTCTTGCACGACGAGTTGGAGCGCAATAACGGCGCCCGACAGTTCAACGCGTGTGAGTCGTTCTTTAAACAGACGCACGAGGTGGTCCTCGCGCCACGTTGGCTCCGCGAGTGCTACTTCAATCGTCGTCGGCTCGATCGCGTCCCGGCCGCGTTCGTGTTCGAGCAGCAGGACAATGCGCGTCACGGCAAGCTGTTTCTGCGACAGCCAGCCGGTCAATTGCACAATGAGCCGGCGCGCCGCAAAGACACACGCTTCGGCATGCTCGATGCGATCGGGCAGTTCTACGCGCGCCTGGAACGTCGGGGGCGTCTCAAACCATTCGTACACTTCCGGTGCATCTCCACTCGCGCGGTCAAGCAGATCGAGCAATGCTGTTCCGCAGCGCTTTTTGAGTCCTGCGCGAGGCAGGCGCATAAGTTGTCCGACCGTCTCGCATCCAATGCCCGTCAGCCAGTCCAGATGGCGACGCGCGGGCGGGAGGAGGCTCACGGGCAGGGTGGCCAAGTCGCGCGCAAGGGAATCGTGGGACAGGGCTGCGCCTCCGCGATATCGCGCGAGCAGCCATGCGGCCTGTCCCGTTGGTGCCACGCTGATGGTGGCCGTCACCCCGATCGCGTCAGCGACGCGGCGAGCCATGCGGCGCAGCGACCCGATGCCGCCAAAGAGCCGCAGGCTCGCGGACACGTCCACCAGCACGGTGCTCTCCTCAGCGATGACGACCTGCGGCGACAGGTTGAGCAAACCCGTCGCAACCTCGCGCACGGCATTAACTTCGGCCGCGCCGTCGCGCTCCTGCATCCGGGTCCACGGGGCGAGCGTCAGTACACCACCACGACGCATGCCGATGCACACCCCTGCGGCGCGCGCAGTCGCATCCGAGGCGGTGACGCGCTCCTTCTCAAGCACGGCAAGGCCTTCGGCTGCATCAAGCGCATCACGCGACCACTTCGGCCGGAACACTTCGAGGCATAACAACGGGAGATGGACGCCGATCCACAGTTGCATTGCGTTTTACGTTCAGAATCGGAGAGGGCGTCAATGCCACAAACAGCGGCTCGTCGCGTGCAGGCCCGCGGCGCTTCAGGAACTGGATATCGACTCCATCCTTAGCGGCGCGGATGGCAAGCCGCAAGGGGGCGGGCGATGCATCGCGTGTGGTCGCCAGTGGCCGCACCATGAAAAACAACGACTCTGACGCCTGCGCGGCAAGGTGCAGGCGGCGCAACGACTCGGGCCGTACATGGTTTTGCCAGAAAAGCAGTGCGCCGCATGTGCCGGCCCTCAGAACCTGCTCGGCCGCCCACAGCGCGTCGGCGGTCTTGGGCGCCTTCAGCAACATCATGTTGTCGCAAGTGAGGCCCCACCAAGCAAAGGCGGTTGGCTGTACCGCATGCGGCGCTTGCAGAAAGATGATCGGTCTCCCCACGAGCTTTTCGAACGCGGGTCGAAGTAAGCGCAACTCTCCACATCCGTTTTGCTGTACGAGTAGATCCGTCAAAGCGCCAAGCGGCCAGCCGCCGCCGGGTAGCTCAGCCGCGAGTTCCGCATTGCCACAGTCGATGGCGCGAGCAGCGCCTCGGCCGAGTTGGTTTCCCTTCCACAGATCCGGGTGGATCGCTTCCGGCAGCACCGCATTCATGGCCGCCCCCAAACACTGTATAAAAACACAGTATAACCTGGCCCACGACAGCGGAGCCGACGATTCGATATCGTGGCGCCATGACATATTGCACCGGTGCAACCCCCCCGGAGGCGGTCCGGCACGCGCGCAGCGGGCGCCGGTCGGGCTTCGATGAAGCGTTGCCTAAAGAAACTACGGTTGCGGCCGTAAACAAATCGACGCTGTCAATGCTTGCGTTCGCTAGATTTTGGACTGAACGAGGAACTGTTTGATGTCTCAGAATAAGGATGTTCGTACCGTGTCAGTCGATGTGGCGAGCGCACAGCGCGCCGGCGGTCTGATCTCCGACTTCATGATGCAGCGCATTGTTGGGGGCTGGTGCCTTCTGCTGCTCGAAACGAACGGCGACCGCCTCGTTGCCGTCCGACGAAACAACGTGGACCCGTCTGATGACAATGCAACCACGTTTACGACCGCCGACGAAGCGCTGGCAACGATTTATCAGATTGGATTCGACGTTTCCCGCTTGGCGGTCGGTATGTGGCGGCCGGAACCGAAGCACATGGAGAGGGTTCAGAACAGCACCATGGCGGCTTTGAAAAACGCCCTTGCTACTCTCGAGCGAGCTACAAAGCGCTAAGTTGAGATCTATGTACTGCCCTACGATCTGACTGATAGTAACCAAGCAAAACCGCAATGCAGCGCCGTTTCAACCCATGAAGCCTTGCGCGCGCCAGTTCGCGAGCTTCATGTAACATTCGCGCGTGCAATAAATATATCAGCCGGTCCGATTCGAACCATGCAAATCCGCCCCCTGTCTCATATCTGTTTCCTTGCCGCGGTCGTGTTTGCTGCCGCGTGCTCGAGCAAGTCCACGCCCAACGAAGACAACTTCGCTGCAGCCGTCAACCAGAAACTTGCGTCCAACCCGGTTCGCTGCTTGCCACCAACGGATTGGCCCGCGACAGCCGAGCCCGGCGATCACGGCAACCCGTATGCTTTTTATGACGCGGGGGTGGGCTTCGTGCAGGCGGGCATTGCAACGATGAAAGAGGAGGGTCCAGACTACTCCACCAACTTCCGCAAGAAGGCCATTTTCGCGCTTACCGATGAAGGCAAAAAGCAGCTGGTCCTGGACAAGCGCCAGCCTTTCCCGGGTAAGGATTACGGCCGATTCTGCTACGGAAAGGTGAAGCTCACAAAGGTTTTGAAGTGGGATGAACCCATGAAAATCGGCAGCGAAACCGTCACGACCGTCACTTACTCCTACGAGATGGTCGACGTGCCGAAGTGGGCGGACAATAAGCAACTTCAAACCTCGTTCCCGATACTTGGCACCGACGTAACCGGCAAGGGTCAAGCGAACCTGGGCGTTTCGCTCGTTGACGGTCGTTGGCAGCCTGCAGGCTGATTGTCGCCCGGCGTTGGGAGGACGCTGTACGCTGGTCGAAAAACAGCGCTCGTGGGCCGGATAAACGTAAGCGCTGATCAATACGACAATGCAACGATGAGGCGAGCGGCTATGCCGCATTTTCGACGCAAGCTGAAATGTCCCGGCACGGAGGGTTGGCGCGGTTCCGGTGTCTGGGCGATTCCGAAGAAGTGTGCCGAAACCATCCGTGCGAAACAGTAGCGGAACACCATTTTTCCTGCGGACCGGCCCAGAGCGACGCGGGACGGCCGCAGCATCCCCGGCCGATATATACTGTACAAACGTACAGGGTGCCGCGCATCCGTTGTAGCGTCAACTCGTCCGGAGCGGCTGCGGACAAGTGATTCGTCGCGGTGTTACATCTTCTGTGGCGAGGCCTGCATGCAGCCCTGAGTGCAGTCAACACAGCGGGTATGAAATGACCTTGGATGACCTGAAACAACTGGGAATCGTTGTTGGCAAGATTGCCGATGCAGAGTTGGGCAATCAATTTATCGCTTGCGTCGGCGAGGTGACGCCTACCGGCATCAAATCCGCCGACGGACAACACTGGATGGGCGACACTCCCATGCAAGCGGCGATGCGCTGTTACGAAGAGTCGGACGTGCCGAAGTAGAACGTGCGGAGCCGTGTGGTGACGCCATTGGGCGCTGGCCTCCGCCGCGATGAAGAATGCAGTTCCATGCGGCGGCTCATGTCCGCACCCCTTCGAGCTGACTTGAGTCTCGGCCGGAAGCCCATTTCAACCGAGCGTTATATCGTCGAAGCGGCGTCCTAGAAAGCGGTGGGCACGGGACTTGCGATTGAACGGCCTCAGACCAAAAAAGACATTATTCCCGGGGCATCATGCATCACCATCAAAAGCTCGAAAACGAGTTGAAACACCTCGAATCGGTGCTGCCGCACGCCGGCAATGGGCCGTTTCCACACTCTTATTGGCACGACCGCGTCGCGGCGCTACCAATGTCCGACGCGCCGGCCCACCGTTCGCGGGTGCAACGCTTGAAAAATATGCTCGCAGCGTTAGAAAAATCTGTCATGCCTGCGGGGCTTCCATCGCGTCACCACGCCGGTGCACGCCATCCTAGCGTCCGGATCGGCGGTCGCTGCTGTTGAAGTTCGCAGATTCCGCGAATGACGTGCGTTCGGCTGCTGATTCCGCATCCATACTCCCCGCTCAATACTGTAAAAAAACGCAGGTGTAGCGTGGCCCCCCGCCCGGGTCAAGCCCCAATATATCGAACGATCGTGCTATTGCACCGGTGCAACATCGGACCGCCGAAGACGATCGACGGCCATGCAAACGCCGATCTCATTCAAATTTAATTCGTTGTCCGAATTATACGGGTTCAATCGGGGCCCGCAGTATCATCCCGAGCATCAAAAATATCAGGGGGAGTCAGAGCGATGACTTTTCAGGACCTCACGTCGGGAATCACCGCAGCCGTCGCGGTTTATGGACTGGGCGCCTGGCGCGCGCAGACTGCCGGAAAGCGCAAACTTGAACTCGCGGAGGAAGCACTCGTCCTTTTCTATGAAGCGGCCGACGCGATCAGGCACATCCGTGCTCCGTTTAGCTTTGAAAGCGAGCAGCGCGACCTCGCCCGCTTGCCCCACGAACCGGACGAGAGGTTCGACGCGCGGAAAAAGGTGTCTGTCCAGTACACGCGTCTACAGCAATACTCAGAACTGTTCAGCAAATTGCGCGCTATGCGTTACAAGTTTAAAGCGCTATTCGGAAGCGAGTCGGGCACCTCGTTTGAGATGCTGGACAGCATACTGAACGATATTGCGTTGTCCGCCCGAATGCTGGCCCACCTTTGGGGCCTGCGCGATTTCGAGATAAAAGACGAGAACCGATACGACGCGGACCGTGAGAAGTATGAGTCGATCTTTTGGCAAGTGGACCAGGACGAAATCGCCGATCGCGTCGACACGATGCTCAGCGAAGTGGAGCTGATCTGTCGTCCTGTGTTAGCACCGCCTCCCGTTGCGACACGAATTGAGCTGTGGCTGACGAAATTCCGACGCTGGCTACGCTTCGCGCAACGCAACTTGCGCAGAAGAGGAACCGGAGGCAGAACATGAAAACAGCTCGAGTAATTCCGGTTTTCGCGCCTCGTGCAATCAACTGACGTAAGATATTGGGCGTTGCAATCTCTGGCCCGTTGAATGGAAGCGTGTGGCGCAACTCTTCCTGCCCTTGCCGCCGCGGCTTTCGTCCTGCTGCGGGTCAGAACAAGAACAGGATGTAAATGCCGCTGGTGTTAGACGGAGATCATTGGCGCTCCGCAGTCGTCAACAGATCATGAGAGACGCTACCGCGTTGAACGCTGTACGGTAGACCTATGAGAATCGAAGCCCCTCGACTAATTAGCAAAGGAACTGAGGGGTGATGGCTAATCCGAAAGGGGACGAGGACGAATGTATCTTGCCAATGAAGGGCGCAAAGACTACTTAGACTTTGTGAAGAACATCCCGATCCAAGCATTCTTTTTTTTCTTAGGCGCTCTCTTCTTCCATGGCGGGCTATCAGGGCATACGACGGTACCAAAAAACGTTGCCGGGGTGATTCTCTGGCTGATGGGAGCCGGCGCGGCCGTCGCCAGCACCAGCCTTTTTGTCGACTCGCTCCGAAAGCACCTTATAGCGCCAGAAGCGGAAAAAGCTCTAAAAATGCATCCTAGGATTGACGGAGATTTCGCTGTCAGGCTGCGGCAGTTTTCGCGTCGATGGTGGGTTAGAAAACGCGCCCTTGCCGAAGTGTTTATCGTTATCCTGGTGATCGACTTTGCTTTTAGCGCCGCCACCCTCTCTGGACTTTTTTCCGCTTTCAACGCGTTACATATAAATCTTAGCTAGATGCCTGTAAGGCACGGACGAAGTATGCGACCTAATTCAGACGCATCAAACAGGATCGAATTATGGGTGAGAGCCGGCGGCGGAAGTTAACAGAACCGGGATATGGGAAGCGACCTAAAGGTGGACGGGGCATTATGTTAGTGCCGATGTTCCGCCAAGAAGGGAATGGTCCAGAAGTGTTTACGGGCGTTAGCTTGTCCGCAGAACAGCTGAGATTCGGACTGTGCTTTTGGGATCGCATTGCTTGGCCATACTCTCGCTTCCTGCCGACTGAGGACAACGCCGAAGTGGCGTTTCTTCACAGCGCTGGCCTACTACTGCGGCCCGAGATGCAGTTGCGTCCGAATTTGATGTCCGCTGGCAAAGGTTTGGCGGAAAGCTATCTGCACGCTTTTCAGGAGCTAGAAGAGAAGGAACCGGGCGTCTGGAGTTTGTCAACAGAGACCGAGTTTGACGTCAAGGCCTTCCTGCACGACCGCATTTCGCCGGATCGGAGTATCACGGTGTCCCTGCATCGGGCCGTACCTGTACCCACCGGCGACGCGCCGCTGCATGATCTACTCGAGTTCAAACAGAAGCGGGATCCTGAACTTCTGGCGTTACGGTACGAACTTGATCGCTGCAAACAACTCATCACAAGTTCGACTGATCGCGCAGAAGCGTTCTCGACGCAGAGGGATAGGATAGATGCCGCATGCGGCGACCTGCTTGCCGTGAGTCGTGAAAACAGGTTGCCAGTTCGAATCTCCGACGTTTCATTTGCTTTGGAAACCGCCCCGCAAAATCTCGTTGCGTTGGCGGCAGCAACCGCCTCGTTGGCGGATCACATGAACCTCACGGGCGTGCAAACGTTTTTGGCATCGGTCGGCCTAATCGTTATCCCTGGCTTAAAGGTGACAACCACCTTCGGCACTAAAAACAAGAATGGTAAGTTACGGACCTCGTCATTTCGATACGTCCACCACCTTCACGAAGAAATCGACTGGCGCTAAAGGGAGAATCTGCGTCTAGTCAGCACACGGTCAGAATGAACAAATCTAATCCAAGGCGGAATTTCACACACAATCATCTCGGTGTCCTAACAAACGTTCGATAACTTTAGTTATGTCAACCCAAGCAGCAAAGTACCTTGCCGGCGCTGTCATCTTCGCGGTGCTCGTTGCCGCATTCATGTTTCGATACGAGTACCAGCACGCCGGGACGGTCCGCATCAACCGCTTCACCGGCTCGCGCGAACAGTTCTGCGAGCTGAACAGCGGCGCTTGGATCTGGACCGTCGACTGCTTCCAAGCGCAGCACGCGAGGTAACCCCGGATGCGCTCGGCTATCGATAGACGCGCTGGCGCATGAATCTCTACACGTCGAATCCACCCTAAAGCAACAAACCATGATTGCTCAAACTATTTCTTCCTGGAGAATTTTGTGGCTTAAGGAATGGCTCATTCCGAAGGCTGGGACAGCTTTCACCGTCGTTACGCTGTCGGCTATCTTCTTCTCTCTGGATTCCGGCAAGTGGCTCACGGAACAAGCGGCAAATCCATTCGATTCAGTCTTCGCCAGCACTTCGCGTCACTGGTTCCTACCAGTCCTCATCGTTCTGGAATTTCTGCTGCTATTAGCGACTAGCGTCGCAATGAGCAAGGATGGGAAAGTGCAACGGGACATGTTGCCCTTGGTCCGCCTTGCACCGAAGTTGGCGTTTGGGGTGAATTTCGTGCTGGGGATGCTATTGGTTCCGCTCGTCGTTGCACTGACGTATGCGACGTTGCACAGGTCCTCTGCCACGAATCATCTACTAGCATTACTGGGCGTCTACGGGGCGCTCTATGTGGGCCTGAGCGCGATTATTCACTGGCTGATGTACGCTGTCGGAACACCGCCCCACCATATCGTCTATACGCTCACGCCGTTGAAGCTGAAAACCGTTGACGAAGCAGTTCAGGAGACGAGCGAAAGGCTTGGTAAAGTTCTGTCGCAGGTACCGCTCGTCGACGCCCCTGTCATTGTCGGGCACACCAAAGACGGGCAAATCACGCTTATCGTGAATCTCAAGCTGGATTGGAATCATTGGAACGACGATCGCGAACGCGCACTCCTACAAGGCTGCCTAGACGGCATGGAATCCGAGTGGGGCGATAAAAGTTGGGCGTTTTCTCGTGTCCCATACCCCGATCTGTCGTTTCCTCCTCGAAAGCCGACATGAACTATTACTCTGACCGCGAGCAGGGGCCGAAAGCCCGCATCCATGAGGAGATCACGCCTGTCGTTTGGGCAGGTATCGTGGGCCTGGTTCAAGCGCTATTGGACACAGGCAGTTTTGGCGCCAAGTTTCCTGAGCGGTGTTTGGATGGTCAGGTTGTATGTGGAAGCAACGAAACGGCGCTAGCAGCTGTATTGGCGGCCGAAATGCCCGGACTTGCATGGCCTCTCGAAACAACCAGTTCACCCGACGGCGTGTCTTGGACGGTCCAGCCGTACGCGCCCTCGACTTTGCTGATACTGGATTTCCTCGAGTTCGTCTGGGCAAATGTTGGCAAGCCAGTGAAGGTGGAATACCACAGCTATCAACGGCACCATCATTTGCGATTCGACATCGAGGAAGGCCAAGCAGATTTTTGTGATGACGTGAATCGCCTTTTCAGTCGCAACGGCGTTGCTTATGAACTGACGCCAGCGGGCCAGATCCGACGCATCTTGCCGGAAACGCTCGGCGACATGATCGCGCGGTCACAGTTCGAAACCGGTGATCGACTCTTGGACGGCCTGCTAGAAGAAAGCCGCGCCAAATTCTCCGATCCCGATCCGCTCATCCGGCGCGAAGGCCTGGAGAGGTTATGGGACGGATGGGAAAGGCTGAAAACCTTGATGGACAACGACAAGAAGAAGTCGATTGCGATGATTCTCGACGGTGCGGCAACGGGGGAGTCAGATTTCAGGAGGCTGCTCGAAGATGAGGCGAACACGCTCACCTCGGTCGGCAATACAAAGCTCATCCGGCACTTTGAGAAAACGCAGAAGCCAGTGTTCGACTCGGACCACGTCGACTACCTCTACTTCCGGCTTTTCGCACTGATCACTCTGTTAATCAGAAAAAACGCGCCTCCGTATCAGGCGCAGTGGTGATCCAAAATAAAAAGGGCCCCACGGCCCTTTTTATTTGGTTGTCGGTGTCTTCCATTCAGGCAACTCGGGGTACGTCCGCCGATCCGACCTTCGCGCCGCGGATTGCAGTTTGGCCTTGCCGTCCTTCGTGAGCACCGGAATTGAGGCGAGCGACATCCGCACGCTCGTGCGCGCGCTCTTGGACTTCGGGTCTGGCTGGGGCTTCGATTTCAGTGCATGGCTCATATCAACTCCTTTTCACGCAAATAGTCTAGCAGTTTTTGCCAGCTTGGACTTCCTTCGCCCAAATCGAACTCCATCAGCCGTTGGCTGCCGTTCGTCTCCCACCAGACAGGATCACGTGCGAGGACGTCCTGCACGGTTCGGCAATCGGCAAGGTGCGCCGCGCCTACGGTTTCTCCCTCTAGCAACGCGGCGTCAAACCCTACTTTGGGCCAGTATCGAAACCCTATCATGTTAGGGTTGAAGCCACGCCCGCCGCCGGCAATCAGCGAAATCGAAACGAAGCCCAGGTTATGTGCTGTCATCGCACACAGCGCGAACGAGATAGTCCCCAAAAAATGCGGCGCATCGTCCGCAAGATAGTGGTGGTCGACATGCAATCCCTGGTGAAATTCCGGCTCGGCCTCGTCCGCGCCCTCGCCTTGCCTGTCGACCGCGCCCTCATCCAAACTCTCGACGAACAGCCCGGTTGCGTCGTCTGCAATACGCACGAGGCCAATCCGGTTCTTGTGCCCCTGATGGATGATGCGTCCGTTGACTGACGTGAAGTAGATTCCCGGAGGAGAATCGTCAGGGCCAAAGTTTCGCTGGTTCTGCGCATGCACCCTCCCCCCATCGAAGATCATGAGCAAGCGGGCCAACTCTTCACTCTGCAGAAACTCGCCGTCGATGTATTCGACAAGTTGCCCTACAGCGAAGTCATCGCCATCAAAGCGGAACGTCCCGGACAAGAAATGTCTCGCGGTATCCGTGCGTAAAAGCGCTTCGAATGCAAACTGCAGATTCTGGATGAAAAAAGGTGAATGTTGTATTGGCATATCTCGCTCGGTTGTCCATGCCGGTGTTGACGTCACTTCCCACTTATAACAGACCGCGAGCGTTGTCCAATTGCCCCAGTCGTCGAGCAGCGCATCCGCTACATGGAGATAGTCGACGCGCTTGGTCAGCCACGGTCGAAGGTCGCACCACTTTCAACGGCGCGCAGCAGACCACGAAAGCCATGTTGAAGTGGTACCGGAACTTCAAATCCGGGCGCCAGAACGGCCCGCCTCGGTCGCATAGCGGGGACGCGCCGGAGCGAGCTGAGCAACCGCATCAAAAAGCGCGGCAAGTTCTCGGGCGCATCGCCGGCAGCTTCCGGTTTAGAACCGAGATGCCAAAACTGCGCGTCAATGTGCGCGAGAAGGTCTCCGCGAAAATTTGCCGTAATCACGTATCGTTGAACAGGCTAGTTCAATTTGATCGCCTGCATTTCGCGCACGGTTGCCTCAGCCCAGTTCTCGAGTTCAAACCGGCCGAGCGCGGCTTCGACGTCCATCGCCCAGTCCGGATGCGCCGCCTGCCACTTCATCATGCGGTCCGTACTGCGGAAATCGAGCTGCTGCGCAACGAAATGATTTAGCACCTTCGCCGGCACGCTTTCCGCCACGAAGCGGGCGTTACCCGGGTGGGCGACCGTGAACATCTCGACAACCGCGTTCAGATCCTTCAACTGTTTCGCGCGCGCCAGATCCGACAACAGCGTCAGCGTCAGCGTTGCGCCAGACGGCGTGTTGTATTCCGGCGAATGCTGAAGGTTAAACGCGCATATTGCGTGCTCGACAACCGCTGGCGTCGTCCCGCGGGCACGGCCGATCTGCCGCACCTGTTCTCTGATTCGATCCATTCGAAGTTTCTCCGCGAAATTCCTGATCTCGTGGACGTCGTCTCGCGACGCCACCCACACTCGTACCTCCGTCCACCCCGCGTCGATACGCGCTTTCCGCTGCGCGCTCGTTCGCGCCTTATCACTAACTGGCAAAACCGCACCTCCTTCGTGAGTGCCTCACGCTGTTCAAGGCGTCCCACTATAGAGGGTATCTGTTCAGGCCGTCAACTCTCGGTGCGGGCGGGTTCTCGTGATCAGCGATCGTCTGAAAGGAGCATCGCCTTCTTGACACTTTGAAACATATTTCGTCATCAGCCGCGTCGTGACGCCACGCTGAGGTTTTCCATCGCGCGAAGGAGCGCAGAAATGTTCAGTCAACGCAGTTTTCAATGCCCGGTCCTCGTTGCCAAGGTGACCCTCTTCCGTCAGACACATCGCTATTCCGGGATGGGCAGCACGGCCGTGCATGTCCAGCACGATCACAGTTGCTCGCGGGAGAGCGCGTGCGAACACCGCATGACCGACGCCTGCAAGGTCCGGAAGCTGAACGCGTCGTAGCCCGCCGCGCGTAGCGCTGGGGCGTAAGGGATAAAAAACAACTTTCGGCCCGCTTTCTCGATGTCCACAAATGAAGGGGTAGATAGCCACAACTTTCATCCCCTTCACGTGGCGTAACGAGGCGTAGAGTGGGGGAGGGGAGCAGGATTGAGCCGAACTGAGGCTACTGGTTTTCGCGTAAGAAGCTGTCGCTCCAGAAGCCTATTCGCTCCCGCGACAGTTCACCGATTCTGAGCAGTTCCGTTCCGAGTCTGGACGCAGCGACGATGCCGCGCCACGGCGCGGAGACGTCGACGGCTCGCGCGACCTAGGCATGCATGTACCTAACCGCGCCATCAATGCACCGCATGTCGCTATACAGTTGCCATTCCCCGACGTCGGTGACATGAGCAAGCTGAACGGACAGGTTTGTCATTCAGCAATCGATAGAGTTGGATTCGTCCGCTCCGCCGCCCAATGCTCGATACACGTCGCGAAGGAACTCATAACTGACAGCGTCGGACTGTGGGGTGGCGGTCGGAAAGTCTGACGGGTTCCGTTTCCCTCGCGCACTTCGTATCGTCCGAACGGTCGTTGCAAGTGCGACTGCCTCCCGAAAGAGCGGATCGTTACGGCGCGCACGGCTATCGTTTTCCATCACACCTATTTCGGCAGACAGGTGCAATCTTGAGTTGCCGCTGCATAACGAACACCTCTCAGCGGCCCCAAAACGATCGGACCATCGCGTCAGTCACCGGGCTGATCGCCGCCCCGCGCATCAGGCAAATCGGGCCGGAGTTCCGCCTCCCAGCGATTCAGGTACATGGCGCAAAAGCTGATATTCGGCAACGCCCATCGGACTGGCTACGCCGCGCAGCGCATGCACTGCACGAGCCGGTTCTTATCCTTCCACAACAGCAAGCCAATGGTCGGGCGGGCTTCTTCCAGCGCGCGCATGTATTTGAGATTGCGCGGCGAGAATCCGCGCATGTCGGGAAACGCTGCCTTGAGGTCGCCCGCGAGCCGGTGCTATTCAGAAAGCTGACACACCGGACATCTGAGTCACGTAACGGCCGCTTAGCATGGACTACAGGAGCGGGATCCGCGACGCGAGGCCGCGGAGATCGCCGCGCCGGCCGAACTTCCGGGTCCGGCCATGAGCGGACGCTCGACATTCGAGGAGAGATTGCCGACAATTTCGCTATTTCGGACCTTGTTGGTGTGTCAAATGCCGCAGTTGGAAATTCTGCCGCCCGACATCGCGCGTCGCTCAATTTCACGTAGAGAGATCGTCCTTCCGCTCGACGCGGCTATAGCCGCGGTCGATTGGTGTGCGACTAATCAGATTCACATTCTGGGTTGGGAAGGGTGGGTTCAGTCTCCCGATGGCCGGGTTGGCCACGGCAATGCACCGCAGGGGACGACGAGTCTAGAGGATCTTTCGGTGCTGGATGCTGCCGACTTCTGCCGCCAGACAATCCGTGCTGCCGCACTGGAGTGGACGGAAAAGTATCCAAAAACGACGGACCGACTGCACTTCTGTATCACCGTAGAAGCGCGGAGCGACGCAAGACCGTAGGCGATTAGCGGCCAACTACGGTCGTTGGGCCCGTGTTTTCGTGCAGCCTTTCAAAGGTCATCTTCGCCCTCGAACAGATCTTCGCGCGCCGATGCGCCCGGTACGTTGTCGTCTAAAACCTTCGGTCTCGTCCCGGGCGGTCTGTGCAAAATCATGCCGCCGGTCTACGTTCCGAGAATGCCAATGACGCAAACCCGGCCATACCCAGCACAATGAGCCACAACAATGTTTCGTCCCAATAGAAATGCCATCGATATTGTGGAAAATACAACCGAAGGGCGACGTAGCTCCAAGTACAAAATACTACCAGGTATGATGCTAGGGAGATAAGCAGGAGCCCGGCCTCGCGAATTGCCACCATGACCCGTCCGATGACTGCGCCGCCAATCAGCATGAGTGATAAACCAAACGCGATGAAGAGGCCGGCGCCAGCCTGCGTGTCAGTTGCGTGCACGGGGGCTTGACCATTGAACAGAGAGGTCAGTGTAACGAACATGACGAATGCGGCGAAACCATATAACACTCTGCCCACCACGTGTCGGAAACTCATCTGTCCAACCGAAGTGTCCGGATCTACTGGGATGGTGTCGGCCCGTGAAATCGCAACTAAAGCTACGGGGACGAATGAAACAGTCGACACCCACAATGTTGCGCCGAGCGACGCCGTGGATGTCAGGATGCCTATCACGGCGTTCAGCAGAGTCACGGCGACAAGCAACTCCCTAGCTCGTGACCAGCCCCGCGTAAGTGTACCGGCAGTGATCACGTTGCCTATCGCTGCCCCGGTTAGCCAAAGCCACTGGACAGCGGGCGAAAGGCGAGATGTGGGAATGAGCGAGGACATCGCCGAGTGAGTCACGATGTAAACGCGATACATCGTGAGAAACGTCGACGCTGCGGAAAATAACAGGAAGCACGTCGCCACAGATCGCAATAGCGAGCGTTCCGCGGAAGCATAGGCCTTGGTAATCATGTAATTGAAGGTCGGGAATCGTATTGCCGCGTTGGATGCGGGCGGCCAGAGCGATATATCCTTTAGCGCGCAGGCTGAGGGGGCGTACGCCTGTCCACTCTCTATGCTGACTACGGCATGGCCGCGCAAAACTTTAACTGGTTGTATTCGCTGCGCCGCCGAGTTCGCACCGCGTCACGCTGGACCTCCGTCCAACGGTACTTGGCTGCGGGGCCGAAGATCCGGCTTTTGCCCGCACGCCGCAGAAAAAGAAAGAGGACCGTTTTGCCTCGGGTCCGGCCAACCGCCACGGGCGGCAGCCGGCCAGAAGCGGTCGGTTGAGCCCGTCCCCTAGTTTGGCTGACCGAGGTCTCGTCCGGCCTCGCTCAATGGCCGGTTTCCGGCGAGCAAATTACAGAGGGCACTGCCTCGACGCGGCCACTTTCGGCCGTTCATCAGTGCAAGCAAGATCGTCACAATTGGTGGCGGCCTCTCACGTTTGTTTCTGCAAAGAACCGGCGCTCGACCTCGTGCCGGAGACTGTCTCACAGACGCACGAATACTCATGTCCGAATCTGGCCAGAATCATCTGTTGGTTTCCTTTAAAGTTGGGGCATGAAGCTCGACCCTGACACCTGCTACCAGACATTGCTTTCGCGAGATCGTCGTTTCGACGGTTGGTTTTTTGTCGGCGTCTCTTCAACAGGCATCTACTGCCGACCGGTCTGTCCCGTCCGCACACCAAAGCGGCAGAACTGTAGTTTCTTCCCAAACACGGCAGCAGCCGAAAAGGCTGGGTTTCGTCCTTGCCTGCGCTGCCGGCCAGAGCTTGCACCCGGCAATGGGCTACTAGATGTGTCCGCGCGACTGGCGCAAGCTGCCGCGACGCTCATAGAAGAGGGTTTTCTGAACACAGCAAGTCTCGCTGAGCTTGCCGCGCGCATTGGCGTTACCGGCCGACACCTCCGTCGGATTTTTGATGCCGAATACGGCGTATCGATGATTGAATACGCTCAGACGCAAAGGTTGCTGTTGGCAAAGCGACTGCTGACTGACACCCGTTTGCCCGTCACCGCAGTCGCATTGACAGCAGGATTCGGGAGCGTCAGGAGATTCAATGACCTGTTTCTGAAACATTACGGTTTGAATCCACTTCGGTTCCGAAAGGAGATCGACTCCCGCGCACAAGAGACCATCACCTTTTCCCTTGGATACAGGCCTCCCTTTTCCTGGTCCGGTGTGCTCGCGTTTTTCGCGCGTCGGCAGATCAATGGCGTTGAACACATTGGCGACAATACTTATACCCGAGCCATCGAGCTAAAACGGGATAGTCAGAATATCGTAGGTTGGATCAGCGTAATGCATGCCCCACGACGGTACGCGATAGACGTTACCGTTCCTATATCCCTGATGCCGGTCATTGCACAGGTTCTCGGACGCGTCCGACGTATGTTCGACCTTGACGCACGCCCCGATCTGATCGACATGCATCTCGGCGATTTGGCCGCTGAGTTGCCAGGTATGCGTGTTCCGGGCACCTTCGATGGTTTTGAGGTCGCCGTGCGCGCTATTGTCGGGCAGCAAATTTCAGTTACGAATGCGCGAGCGATCTTGTCGCGTGTGGCCGAACGTTTTGGGACGAAAATCGCGGCCCCCTTCGGCTTGACGACGGCATTTCCCTCCGCAACAGTGTTCGCCGGCATCTCGGCCACGGTACTCCAGGAAGCAGGCATCACACGCATCCGAGCGGAAGCAATCATTGCCGTCGCGAATGAAGTATCAGCCGGTCGAATTGCCTTGGAACCTTTGGCACCGCTGGAAGACACGCTTGCTTCGCTAAGGAGCATCCGGGGAATTAGCGAATGGACGGTCCAGTACATCGCCATGCGCTCGCTGGCCTGGCCCAATGCATTCCCCGACGGCGATGCGGTGCTGAAGAAGCAACTTGGCTATTCGAGTGTTCCAGCTCTCAACCAACACGCCCAACGTTGGCAGCCATATCGGGCGTATGCAACGTTGCACGTATGGCGCCAGCACGAAGCACAACGCGAATGACCCGAGATACCGGGGGTCGCGGCACGTTGAGCAAGGTAGCTTTGCGTGCTCCGGTCGAGTTCTGACGGGCAAGATTTCCATCTCGGAAAAGCATTTTCGCGCTATTCCCTCGCGTCCCTCCCACTCGCCGCTTTGCAGAAACGACAGATGCAAGCGCGAATCGTCATGTAACCACTGAATCCACATATTCCAATGAATGCTATCGAACTGCTCGTGCTGGCTGCTATCTGGGGCGCATCGTTTCTTTTCATGCGTGTCGCGGTACCAGAGCTAGGGCCGATTCCTCTAATCGCGCTCCGCGTCGCAATCGCGGCACTCGTTCTAGCGCCAGTGCTCCGGTCGGCGCCCGCACGTAGTCAATTTAGATCCAAAGCGTGGCCGTTGTTTGTCGTGGGCGTGACCAACTCGGCCGTACCGTTTTGTCTGCTCGCATACTCGACCCTTTACGTGAATGCGGGCGTTGACTCTATCCTGAATGCGACGACTCCTCTTTGGGCTGCGCTAATCGCGGCCATTGGTTTTCGAGGATCGATGCAACTGGCTCAGATTGTCGGCTTGTTACTTGGACTCGCGGGCGTCGTAGTTCTAGCGTGGGATGCCCTCATCGGAGGCGGAAGCACCCTCCCGCTGGCGATTGGCGCAGCCCTGCTCGCGACTCTGTTCTACGGATTTGCGGTGAACTATTCCAAACGTCATCTCGCGGGTATCAATCCATTTGTTGTGGCCTTCGGCAGTCAAGCGTCTGCTTCAATCCTGCTGGTTCCGCTCGCGCTGCTCTTCTGGCCGAAGCACTCGGTCGCTCCGTCAACGTGGGCATGCGTATTAGCACTCGGCGTGGTATGTACGGGCTTTGCATACGTTTTGTTTTTCAGGCTGGTTGAGCGTGTCGGTGCCGCCTACGCTGCGTCTGTCACTTTTCTCATCCCTATCTTTGGAATTATCTGGGGTGCTGCTTTCCTCGGAGAGACGATCACATCCGTGATGATCGGTGGATGCGCGATCGTGCTCTTCGGAACAGCGCTGGCGAGCGGAAAGCTCGGCTGGATGCTAACCCGCAGCGCATGAACGTCCGTTCTAGAGAACTTGCGCAGATCCGTTGAGGGTCGGGAGTGCGCGTTGGCGACCGCCCGTTAACGGGAAGCGAAACACCAATGACCGGTTTGCGACGATGAGTTCGAAGCGCGGATGGACTCGGCCCGACCCACAGCCGCCTGTCGCACTGTTGGCACATGAACGGCAGCTAAAAGAGTGTTCCAGCCATACGAGTCAGCAACTCGGAGTCCGCATAGTTGGTCCATGGTTAGGCACCGACATTCTCCAGAGCAGCAGGGAGCAATTTTTCTGCCCAAGATACTAGTGGTGCATCGCGTGAATCGCTTGGCTTCGGATGCTTGATTTCTCGCGTCAAGCCTGCCTCAGACCTCCTGAGCAGCCGACCCGCTTACGCAGTGATTTGGGTAGGCGAACATAATTGCATGCGTCTTGCATTATAAAACTTAAATGCCGCATGTAGTTTGGCGGTACTTATATGCGAACCGAATATGCGAGGCGAATATTATATTTTAGAAAGAATTACCTAATATTTTTGTAAATAAAAAGCTATTGAATGTCAGTTGATAGTGATGTAAAAATCTGTGTCCGGATAAAAATCTGTTCGTGAAAAGTTCGCGCTTCAGTTAATTTCCAAACCAGCCACGTGGAGGCAACGCAATGGGCGATCGGATGTATTTCGACTACGCTACGGACTCTCATCTACGGCTTCTACTCCGGCTAGACCGTGGCCAAGCGGTTCGACGGGCCATCCAGCGCGTAGTCAAGCCGGGCCACCGCGTGCTGGACGCGGGTACGGGTACCGGTCTACTGAGCTTTATGGCGCTTCAATGCGGTGCTTCCGAGGTTACCGCCGTAGATAACGCAAACCTCCCGATTGCAACCGCATTAGCGGAAGAAAACAACTACACCGCTAAAATCAATTTTGTCGAAGCGGACCTGTTTGACATAGAAATTCCCCAAATCAAGGGGAAGTTCGACACTATCCTTGGCTTTATGTATATGAACAACATACTTCTGGACGAGGAACGCGCAGGAGTGGTGTTTAAACTGGCAAAGCGTTACGGAACCCCAGATGTCAAGGTAATCCCGAATGGCATTCGGTACTCGGCGCAGCTTGTCGAGTTTCCCGGGCAGGACGTGATTACGTATGAGTCAGATCTGGACGCTGCCGGGGTTCAACTCGAGTCGACGTATGGATTGAAATTCAATTCACTAATTTCGAAAGCGAAGGACGAAATCCCTGTTTATCTCGCTTGTCCGAACTATCACGGCCACTATTCGTGGCAGCCGGGCCAAGCCAGCGCGAGCGCGCGCTTCGAGCGTGGGGCATTCAGATCACTATCAAGGTCACGAGTCTTTTACACCTGTGGACTTGAAGCTTTTGAAGCTCCCTTTGAGCGAGTGCCACAAACGGCTTCGCTCATTGCGGATCAGGGTGGTAAGGCAGACGGTGTTATCTGGCAGCAGGAACTCATCTATGAGGACATCGTCATCTGGACCACTGAGACCTTCAGCCCTTTCAGGGTGCCTCGCATGGTCTCTTCCGGAGAAAGCGTAACGCTCAATCTCGATGATCAATGGAGGTCGTCTAAGTTTCTGTAGTCCGGGACGATTCCGACGCCGTTTTAGCAGAGTACAAGCCGCGACGTACATTAGGATCACTAAGTTGAGGACATCGTATGCAGGACTTTGAAGCTCTCGCGAGAATGATCATCAGCGATGATCCTCAACTTGATACTCTGCATTTATCTGCAGACGGCACTTTTCAAAAAGTACCTACTACGCTAGAGGAACTCACTTGTAATGTTGCTGCCGACCTAGCGGACCTGCTAGGAGCGCATGCGGGGCAGGCGCCAACGCTCACATTTCTATGGGGCCCCTGCCGGGTGGGCAGTACCGCGCTTCTGAATGTCTTCGCTGAGTCCGGGTTCAAAGCCATCTATCAGCCTATAAAGAATTTACTTCGCAGCAGGCTCAACGAACAATCGAAGTCCGACCATAGCGAAATCACGTCGGTATTTTCGCTGACCCCGCCTCGGACGGTCGTAAAAGAGACCTCTGGGCCATACACAGTGGCGGAGTGCCTCTTTAACCCTCTGGACGCTCTTCTGAGGTCTGGCTTTCCTCCCTCCAAAGTTCAACTGATCGTTATGTCTAGGGAACCTGCCGATATGCTCGCTTCATGGACCAGGAAGTGGTCTTCCCGAGTATCGACCGGTGATCTGCACGCACACTTCCTGCTTGCCAGACTGAACGAACGACGTATTCGACGCGCTGCGGAGCAAGCATCGATTCCTGTCTTTAACTTTACGTCAACGCCGGGGCGTGAAGCGGTTTCGGCGGTCAGGAATCTATTTGAGGCTATCGACCTGGCAGACCGCTTTGAAGCAACAAAACTGAAGGGTTGGGTTGGAAGCGACCCATTATGCGGGTCATTCTCGTCTGTCGTGTTCCCACGCGAACCCGGAGCGTTCGAGTTATCGAACCTCCACGATCCGTTACCCGGCTATGGCATGGGCAAACTTAGCCTAGACAGGCCATCAGATTTTCGAACCCACGAACAAATCTTCGTTTCGCACGGTCTAGGTAAGCTCTTCGGTTTGGCGGTGGAAACACTGAGCGCCGAGCGCGACGCCCGAAATGGCCGTTGATGATGGGGACGACGAGTGCCTGAAACGATCCAACAGTCGTTATCGCGCATTGCCTCCCAACAGCCACAGGCTGTCGCGATAGCTACGCTCGAGCAACAATGGACTTATGCCGAACTGGACGCGTTTGTCCGCGGTGTTGAGAACTCGATCTTCTCTACCGGAATCGATAGACAATCGATCGTCGCCGTAGCGGCTCCTCGCGGCCCGCTTGGAGCACTATTTGCAATCGCCTCAGCGGGGAACTACACGGCGCTGCCGATTCCGGCAGGTACGAGCCCGGATGTAATCACGGCGCTCCTGAGCGACCTGCAAGCATCCTGTCTTGTTGTCGAAATCTCCCAGATTGGTGCGATTACTGCGGCTGAGTCGCTCGGTATGGGGCTCATTGTTTTGTCGAGCAGCGGGGAGCTTATCCGCGTGAAAGTTCAAGCACCGAGCAGGCGAAGGTGCGTGCCAGTGACGTCTTCAGCTCTCATCGTACCGACCTCCGGTTCGACTGGAAGGCCAAAGTACGTCCCGCTGACTCATGAGAATATTATCGCAGCGACGAAAGGGATCGCCGACTGCTACAGACTCGGGCCGCTCGACCGATGTCTGAACCTAATGCCGATGTTTCATGTTCACGGGCTGATCAGCGCCACGCTGGCCACGCTCCTGTCCGGAGGAGCAGTATTTTGTGCGGACGGACTTGACGTCGCGCGCACAGTTCAAGCCCTCAACCAATGGCGGCCCACTTGGTGGACAGGCGTGCCGGCTTTATACGAAGCGCTGCTGGCGGCGGACGAGGCGGGGTCCCAGATTGAACAAGAGGCAGTGTCAAACGCTCGATTTCTACGTGTTTCATCCGCCCCATTCACAGACGCGTTGCGACAGAGACTGCGTGCCCGAGGTTTCGAATGCCCGTTAGTTCACTCGTACGGTCTCACGGAGACCTCGTCGCTCATTTGTTCGTTGCCGCTACAGTGCGGCGATGACAAATGCGAGTCAGTTGGTTTGCCGGTGGGTGCGTCTATACGAATTGTCTCTGGAAACGGCCATGTATTGGCCAAAGAGCAACGTGGCGAAATTCAAATCCGTGGGCCTAGCGTCATGTCCGGCTACATAAACGGAGGCGATTCTGAAAGTCCCTTTGCCGATCCAGGCAAATGGCTGAAGACGGGAGACGAGGGCTTCTTTGATGCAGATGGCTATCTGCATATAACCGCCCGATACAAACTTTTGATTCGCAGGGGTGGTCACAGTATTTCGCCGCTTGAGGTGGAGCGTGTCGTCTGTGGCTTGGACGACGTTTCCGATTGCGTCGTGGTCCCCGTGCCGCATTCAACACTCGGCGAAGATTTTGTTTGTCTCGTGACACTCCGTCACAATGCGGTTGATGTCGACGTGGCCAGAATGAGGCTTGAACTTTTTAACAGATTGGATGGGTACAAAATTCCAGCAGCGCTAGTAGCTGTACCTGCGGTTCCAAAGAATGTCGTTGGGAAGACAGATCGCAACGCAGCACTTCAGGAATTAATGTGCTCGAAAATCTATGATTCCCTTCTTTCTGACAACACTCCACTCGAAGGGCAGATCGAACGAACGTTGCACGAACTGTGGCGCAATCATCTCGGCAAAGGCACCCCCGTACTTATCGGCGCAAATACCAATCTTCTTTTGGTAGGAGCTGATCCGCTCAGAGTTCGTGCCGTTAGTTTCGAGCTTGCGTCGCGCATGAATCAGTCGCTGAGCAGTAAGCAGCTTTTCATGTTTCCGACCATCCGGGGGCAACGGATGCAGATTGAAGCCCAGACAAAGGGAGATATCGCAGATGCACGCGTCCTTGACTATCGCGACTAATGAGCATCAACCGCTAATAGATGCATTTTTGAAGTCCATGCCGACAGACGAGCGAGCCAATTTCGTCGGCGACCTCGCGCAGTATTGCGCTCAAAGCGCGAAGGCCGGATCCCTATTCATTGTGATCACGGGTGAAGTTATCGTCGCGATGAGTTCTCTGTCGCCCCTTACTTCGAATCTGGTGGAGACGAGAACATGCTTTGTTGCGCCCGAGTATCGTGGGTTTGGTTTGCAACGCCTTATGCACGAGGCAAGAGCGGTCGTGATTCAGCAGCGATGGGGACTGGGGTGCGCGGCTGTGTCGGCCGTAAAACGGACGACAATGGCCACTGTAGAAAATCTCCTCGCGCTAGGCTTTAAACCATGGGAACAACCACACCCCTCCGTTTTCGATCCCTGCCACGCTTGTGACCAGGCGCACTCGGACGCGGCATGCTGTTGCAACTTCTTTCTTTGCGAGAGCCAAGGCCTAACTGCGCTTTCAGGGGCACTGAGACGGTCACCGATCAGAAAATTGACTGGTAGCAGAGGGCGCGTCTTGGTCGTAGATTGTTCATCGATCACACTGCGGACGTCAGCCTCTCCGTTTGCAACTGCCGGATCTAGCGCTGCAAGTGGTGGGCCCCCACCGGCGGTGTTCTGGCTTACCGGCATATCCGGCGCGGGAAAATCAACCATAGCACGCTCAATGGAACGATTGTTTGGCCGCTTCGGCTGGCAACTTTGCGTTCTCGATGGCGATGATCTCCGAGCTAAACTTAACGCGGACCTTGGGTTTTCCGACGAGGATCGCGCTGAAAATGTGCGTCGGATCGCTGAAGTCGCGGCACTGATGGCAGATGCGGGTTTGCTTGTTGCCGTCTCGTGCATTTCACCTAAGGCTTCCTTCCGCAAAGCTGCCCGGCGAGTGATCGGTGATGCACGGTTTATCGAGGTATATGTCGATACTCCGCTCGCTGTCGCGGAGGCTCGCGATCCCAAAGGCCTTTACGGTTTAGCTAGGTCCGGTAAGATAATGGGATTCACTGGTGTGCACGCTTCGTATGAAGAGCCTTCCTTGCCAGAAGTCCGAATCGACACAATGCAGTTCAGCAGTGACGAAGCCGCCGCCATTACCCACGAATACTACGTAACGACCCGCATCGCTGGCGGCAGCCTTGCCCCCAGACGCCAAGCCGAGAGTCAACAGGTGCCAAGTCGCTCAGTAGACCAAGCCATTTCAGGAGATAAGTTGTGAGTGAGTCAATGAGCGTTGCAGCCGCGCCGAAGCAGTCCGTGGGCGTCGCGTTCTACGTTTTTGCGATCTTCCTGCTGGCAGCGATGGATGCCAGCGCCAAATGGCTTACCAAAGGATATCCGATCGGAGAGATTGCGTTCTTCAGGGCCGTCTTTGCGTTTGCCCCTCTCATCGTCGCGCAAGCCCGCGAGCGGAAGTCGCTCGAATTGCGCTCGAAGGTCTGGCCGCTCCATCTTCTCCGCGGGGCGCTCGTTATGGGTACTGTCGTTACCTTTTTTTTCAGCGTCAAAGAACTGCCTCTCGCCACAGTCACTGCAATTTCCTTGGCGAACCCGTTTTTTATGGTGCTGTGTAGTGCCATCCTCTTGAAGGAAGCAGTGTCAACTTTGCGATGGGTCTTGATTTTGCTGGGGTTCGTTGGCGTTTTGGTTGCGATCGGTGGTGTATCGTTGACAGCATCGTTATTTACGGCGGTGGCGGTACTTTCCGCTCTGCTATACGCACTCGCTGCCGTGCTGACGAAACATCTCGCGCGAACGGAATCGGCGGTACTGATTGCTGCTTATACGAATGTGTCGATGTTGGTTCTTTCGCTTTTTAGCTTGTCACCAAGTTGGACTCTCCCAGGATGGCACGACTTCCTCCTTTTTGCGCTGATGGGCTTGGCAGGAGGACTGAGCAACTATGTGTTTACGCTGGCATTTAGGTTCGCCGAGGTCTCAACCGTTGCTCCGATCGAATATACGATCCTTGTATGGGCCGCCCTTTTCGGTTTCTTCCTGTTCAGTGAGATTCCGACCACGCTAACGATAGTCGGCGCGCTGATAATTGTTGTCAGTGGCATTGCGAACGCGCGACTGAGACGGTGATGCAGCCGACTTCCTAAAGGTCTGAACGTCGCGAGACAGCCTCCGCGGCAAAGCGCAGCTCGCAGAATCACTCGGTCGCTGGCTGCATGGCTTTTGCGAGGAGGGCGACCGTCCGCAGCAAACTCCTTCGTCGCGGTCCGTTCGAACCGGTATCGATAGGCATCAGCGCTAACCGCCTCGGGAATTGAGTTCGGCGCATCTTTCGTGTCAGTATTTCGGTAGCTGAACGTGAGCGCAAGGCCGACATCCCATCAGATCAAGGACTTCATAGTCCTTTACGTACACCCGCATGACGGCACGTCCTCGGCTTTGCCATTCCCAATGTGCAGGAACAGTAAGCTTTGTCCCATTGGCCTCACCAACTCGGAACTCCATGCCTACGTAGTTGATAATCTCGTAGACCAGCGTACAGGTTATGAAAACTACGAGGACGTAGTAAAACGAAACGACGACGCCGGCGGCGATACCCCCATTCTCAAATGCGCGAAATGGGAGCAAGAGAAGGCTTGCGAAATGCATATCTAATTCATGCCCGAGCATCAAGTGGCTACACCGTCTCTACGGCAACTGAGCGTGATGCTTGATAGGCCGACTAGGCGACCGCTTTCGGAGATGCAGCAGCCGCTTGAATGGCTGGCCGATGCTTACTGTGACCGTCGCTTCATGGCCGATTGTTTGAAGTAGCGAACGTCCGCTTATGAGCACTCCGGTTCTCGAAGACTGCTTGCAGCCGACTGACCGGTTCGGAGAAGGTCAACTGACCGAAATGGGTCGATCAGAGCCAGTTGTCGTCGGGCTCAATTGGGTGGAGTGGGGAAGGGGACGACGATTAAGCGTACTGATCAATTCCCCAGCAACGTCTTAGGCTCAATGTTCAACCTGCCAGCGGAGCACCGGATGCGTGGCGCCTGCCGGCATCGCCCATGCGCCATCGCTGCCGAAGCTCCAGCCCACGAAGCTGTTGGGGTCACTCATCTGCGCGGTGGTCAGTCCGTTCGAAGCGGGCAGATTGCCGCCGCTTTCCGCCTGTCCTGTCGTTTCCTTATTCCAGTAGACGTCGCTGCCGAGTCCAGAGCAGTGTTCGCAGACTCCGCCAACGGTGACAAGATTGAACGCAGAGACTTTGCCGCTCGCAAAAGACTCCGTGACCGTCCCGTTCCCGTGGTGGATGAGGCCGCCAGACGAGCCGCGCGATTCGTTCGCCGCGACGATGCCGGTAGCGTAAGACTGCGTGATCGTCCCTTCGTTGTCGAACACCAGCCCGCCGCCGCCCGAGTCGGCGTAGACGGTGGCGTTGCTGCCGGAACGCGCGATCATGCCGTAGTTCGTGCCGACGAGTCCGCCGATTGTCGCGCCCGACGCGTTGCTGTACCCCGACACGTAGCCGGAGGTGAACGTATTGACGATCAGGCCGTAGTTGCTCATGGCCAGGATGCCGTCGGGTTTGTATGAGGGCGCGTAGGTGCCCGACAAAGCATCCAGGATATTCACGTCGCGCACCACGCCGTTTGTGGCAATGTCGCTGAAGACCGCGTCGGTGTCGGGCTTAATGTGTGACACGCTGTGCCACATGCCGTCGAATTGCCCGCTGAACTGCACCTTGCTCGCGAAGCCGAGCGTCTTGAACGCGTAACCCGTCGCGTCGATGTCGCGGCCGAGCGCGTAGTTGCCGTTCATATCGGTCGCGATGTTTTGCAGGTCGTCGGCCGTGTTGACGAGTTTGTAGCCTGTGATCTGCGTAACCAGTCCACTGTAGTCGGGCGCCACCCACGCACTGTTCGCGAGCACGGTGCCGGGCGAATAACTGCCGTCCATGTCGTAAAGCGCGCTGACCGTGCCGGTGCTCTGCGACCAGTCGATGGTGCCGTTGTTCGTGATGCTGCCGCCGTTGTTCACGCTGGCTGCGTCCGCGCGCAGTGTCAGCGCGCCGCTGCCCTGGTTGCTCAACGTGACGCCCGGACTGACCGTCAGGCTATGTGCCGCGTTCAGCGCGAGTCATGCGCCGCCGGTCCATTGAATGCTTTGGTCCGCGATGAGGTCACCGCTCTGGCCGTTGGCGCCGGTGGTCGTCATCGAAATGGATGTGCCGTCGTTGAGGCTGCGTGTGAAAGAACGCGACGCGCCGTTGTCGAACGTGTACGCGGGCAGCGTGACGTTCCACTGGCCCGCGACCACTTTCGCGAAGTCGCCCCAGAATGTGAAGAGACCCGTGTCCATATCGACGGTGCCCCCTTTGCCGTCCGCGTTTTTCGCGGCGATGTTGCCCGCCAGAATCACCTGTCCTTTCCGACCCGCGACGAGCCACACGTGACCGTCGCGCACCGCGGTGCCGGTCGCGCGTAAGACGTCGGCGTTGCCGGCCAACGCATAGATGTTGCCGTCGACGGCCTGCAGATTCACCTGTGCCGCTTCGATCGCGCCCGTGTTGACGATCGCGCCACCGCTCGCGGTCTGCACGAACATCTGCTGCGAGCTGGACGAGTCCTGCAACAGCACCTTGTTGCCCACCGCGATCTCGGCGGTGCCGTTCGGCGCGCTGATGTTGCCGTAGTTGTCGACTTCACTCGCGGCGATCAGCAGTACGTCGCCGTTCGTCGAGCCGATGTTGCCGAGATTCACCACGCGTTGCGTCGACTGGCCGGAAAACGTCAGCGGGCCGCCGGCCATGAACGATGCGTTGTCGGTGTCGAGTGTGGAGGCAACGAAGCGACCGCCCGTCGTGACCACGCCTTGCGGTCCGACCAGTACGCCTTGTGGATTGATCAGGTAGATGCTGCCGGTTGCGTTCAGCTTGCCGAGGATCATCGACGGCGTGCCGCCTGTCACGCGATTGAGCGTCGCGCCGTTGCCGTTGTTGATGTTGACGGTGTTGTTCCGGCCAATCGAAAAGCGGTTCCAGTCGATCACTCCGCGCGTTGAGCCCGGCTGGGTGACAGTGAGCGTATCGCCGGACGTGGCAATGGAGCCGCTGCCGCTCACATAGGCGCCGCCTTGCGGCAGGATGCCAGCCGCGACCACCGGCGCGGCGCACGAAAGACCGAGAAGGGAGACGATGACAGACACAGCAGGTAGCCTGCGCGCACAGTGGGGCGCACGCATTGATAATGTATTGGGCGACATCGCTTCCTTTCCTATAAAAGGATTGGCATGCCACTCGGCCCGGCGGTCCGTTCAGGGGCGTGGCCTCAAAAGCATAGACATAAGTGGACCACTTAACTAACAACAAACTTTCAGCATTTCGCGACGGCATTCACTGCTTTTGCGCCGCCGCGAACGCCGTTGTTGCCATGGAGCGTGCGTCCAGATCGGCGATCGACAACTGCTTGTCCGGCTCGTCTTGCAGCTGCCTGCTGATCTGTTTGAGTCCGCAGCATTTGCTGCCGCAGCACGGCGATCTTCTCGTAGAGTCTGACGGTCTTTACATCAAACCCCGGCGGACTGGTGCGGTCGGCGCTTTCGAGCAGATCGAGATATCGCTGCACGCTTTCTTCGATTGCAAGCGCGCAGAAATGGACGTCTGGAATTCTTTGATCTGAGCGTGCAGGCTATGTCAGATGCCTAGTGCCGCCAGCGGCGTTCCGACAGTCAGAGAACGCGAAGATTGCGGATCTTGGCGATCTGCGACGAGCGCTTCAGAATGACGTCTGTGATGTAGTCGGGCAGCAGCGCCCGCGGGATGTTCGCTGGAATGTCGTCGACGAGCTGCGACGGCACGTGGACGATGAAGTCGTCCGGTGCGCTTCGTAGGCTGTGCTCGTAGGCGACGCGATATTGCATGGCGAATCCGGGAGGCGGTGGGGAATTGGATTCTAGCAGCCGTCACTGAGGCGGCGTAAACGCTGGTGCGGTTCGAGTACCGCGCGTTGTCCGTCCTGTCGTTAGTCAGAACCAGATAGCCGCGCGCAACAACCCTGCGACCAGACGCACCCATGACGCCGTGGACCCGCAACAAGGCCCTCAGATTCCAGTCGCCTTTCAAACAGCATTGTGGCTCTGGGCGTCCGTAGCCGCGGGAAGTGGCCAGACAGTGCCCTCCGCGAGAATGCGCTGAAACTGTTCCGGCGCGCCCAGATAGCGGTGGGCAGCGCCGACGCAAGCTGTGCATCATGAATGGCAAATCACGCGTTCGAGCAATGCAGCCTCGCCGGCATCAGGCGTCAGACACAATGCGTACGCAAACTGAATGTTCACTTGATGCGGCGATACTTGTACGGACGCTCGGTTTGTGAAACGTCCCGACCGTCTCATGAGGCGCATGTCGGACCCGAAGCGAATGTGCAGTTTTCCGCAAACCAGCCTCTAACCATAATGCACACATTTGTGCGCCATCCCACGAACCAACTTCGCCTGGACTCAAGCATGCGGGCTCTACGGTTTTTAGTCTGCGGGTCGGCGAAATGCCCAGTGTCGACGCCATGGGTGCTAACGCCTACGTTATCTGGCAGAAGGGATAGCGCGACTCTCCCGCCGCACGCCGTCCCAATGTTCGGCTTCGAGAGATGCGAGGGACCGCTTTGGGTCGGCTTTGCCACTTGCATGACATGCAGGCGCGGGGGCGAGCGGCGTGCCCAGTCGTGGGATACAGTCCGGCCAGGAGCGGACGCCCGCCGAAGACGTTCGATCTTCACTTCAGGTCAGGTGGCGGCAAAGGGCATGAGTCTCAAAGCGGACTGCTTTCTGACTACCTGCTGTGCATTGATTCGACAAGTTGAACAACTTTCGCGTCAAGCGTCATGAAGTCAGGTTCTTATCGCTTCGGGAAGTGGCACTTAATGACGTAGTCCGGGCGCACGCCTGCGCTGCGGCGCCTGCCTGTCATGTGCCGAGGCACCAGATGCAGCTCGTGTAGCCGGCCAGATCCAAGCCGCATAATCGAGGAAGTTTCGCATAAGGACTTCTCGCAGCTTGGGGTGCACAAAGCTCACGCTGCGCCGCGTCAGTACGGTGACCTGCGTGATGTCTGGGGCCGCCAGCGCCTGCCTCAACGCTTCGCCACCTGCGAAGCCGGTGGCCCCTGTCAGGATGAATTTCATGGTCGCAGGCTCATTTCACCGAGCGCTTCTTGGTGGCCAGGAAGTCGTCGAACTCCTGCATGGTGAGGCCTTCGACCGAGGTCGGCATGACGCCGGCGGCGCGCATGCCGTCGAGCACGAAGGCGAGGTAGCGGCGCCAGAGCTCGGGCTTGGCAGGCGGACTCAGGTCGATGACGGTGCGCATCATCACCAGCAGCGGTCCGATGTCGGTAGCGCAGGCGTCTGCGCGCACTACGCCCGCGCGCTGTGCGCGTTCGAACAACGCCGCCACGGCCTGCTCGAAGCGCTTCTGGAACTGCGGGCTGGCGATGCCATCGGCCGCGGACAGGTGGTGCAGGCCGCGATGGTGTGCCTGCGTCGCCACCACGGTTTCGAAGAAGCCGGCGAAGCCCTGCCAGGGATCGGCCGCGACCAGCGCAGCTTCGGCGTCGGCAATCAATTGCTGTATGGCGCCTTCGAGCACTTCGGAGGCGAGCGCCTGCTTGTTGGGAAAGTGGCGGTACGCTGTGCCCACGCCCACCCCTGCATGGCGCGCCACATCGTCCAGCGTGGCGGACAGGCCGCGCTCGGCGAAGACGGCATGTGCGGCAGCCAGCAGCCGCTCACGGTTTTTCGCCGCGTCGCTTCGAAGGCGCTTCGTGGGCGGCTTGCTCAAGCGAGCCGCCACTCGATCAGGCTGCGGCCGCAGTCGGCCACCGTTTCGCGCGCGGACCGCGGGATCCAGCCAAGGACGCGACGCGCCTTCTCGATGCTGTGCCGGTTCTTCCGCCCCAGCGCCACCGCAATCTCACGGAGTTCCGGGCGAGTCTCGGCCAGCTGTCGCACCTGCTGGTCGGATAGCTCGAGGGTGGGCACCTTGGCTGCCTGCGGACCACAGCTCGCGCGCAGCGTCTCAGCGATCTCCGACATCCACATGAACTCGCCAGTGGCCAGAAAGCGTTCGCCGACCGCGGCGGAGGCCACCATTGCGCGCAGGTGAATGTCGGCCAGGTCGCGAACATCCACGATCTCGAAGCCGATGCGAGGAATCCCGGCTATCTCGCCGCGCAGCATGCGGCCGATAACCTGCACCGAGTTCAGGTTATCGGCCGACAGCACCGGGCCGAATACCGCACCAGGAAGGATAGTGGACAATGTGGTGGTGTCCCCTTTGTTCTGCATGAAATCCCAGGCCGCTTTCTCTGCCAGAGTCTTCGAGCGGCGGTAGGGAATGAGGCCCGGCGCATCGGGGTCGGTCCACAGAGTCTCGTCGGTGACGCCTTCTTCCTCGTACGAGTCCGGGCTGGACGCGTTGGCGGCAGAGGTCATTACCACCCGCTCCACGCCGCCACGCACGGCGGCAGCCAGCACGCGCAGGCTGCCGCCGCATGCAGTCTCGATCATCTGCTCCGGCGTCGCCGCGCCGAGACCTAGCGGAGAGGCGACATGCAGCACGTAACGACAGCCTTGGACCGCTTCATCCCATCCTGCATCGGCGAGCAGATCCACCACCACGAACGAAAGCTTGCCGCCGCTTGCCGCGCCCGATTCCACAGCAGCCCGCACCGCGGCTCGCTTGCCCGGATCGCGCACCGTAGTGCGCACCTCGTAGCCCTTTTCCAGCAGTGCAGCGATGCACGCGCGTGCCACGTAGCCAGTCCCGCCGGTCACTAAAACTTTGTCTGCCATGCGACGCCTCCTGAAGTCCAAGTCAGTTCTGCTTCTTAAACGGAGATATTATCTCCGTTTAAGAAGCAGGGCAAATCCCAAAGTTGCCAGCGACTGCCGGACCAGAGGCGATGGCGGAAAGAGGGCGAAGTTCAGGCGATGCGGTGAAGCGGCGGTCGCCTGCCTCTGCGTCGACAACTTGACCGCGCGCAACTTGGGCCTGCTTCGCAGTGAATGTCGTCGGTTGCTTGAGCCTGTCCTGAGCGTCTGGTTCGGGGCAGGCTCGTTGGATTCCCGACTGGCTGCTCTGGGTCGCGCGCTGTTGATCGCTACCGCGCGACATTCGCGGTGTATGCAGTTCGCATAAGTGGATGAACGGCCAGGAACGGACAGTCGCCGCCGGTAGGAAATCGTCGACAACCGCCCAGGCGCGGATGAAATGGCGGGGACTGAGCTAGTGGCGCCAGCGCCATGCCTTGTACCCGGCCGCGTGAAGACGTCATCGCAAAGCACGCCGCCACCGCTTAGGGGCCTTACAATGCCTAATCGCGCACACCGTTGATACAATTGGGCTACCACGGCTATCGAGGCGTTCAATGGCCACGCCCAATGTAATGGTCGCAGTAGTCGACGACGACGAGTCAGTTTGCCGCGCTCTGAAACGCTTGCTGCACTCCGTCGGGATCAGCACAAACACGTTTAGCAGTGGGGAGGCATTCCTGGAGATGCTTTCATCAGCGACTTCGTCCCTGCCAGGCTGCCTGATAGTCGATTTCCAGATGCCTCGGATCGACGGGCTGACGCTGCAGCGTCACCTGGCTCCGACAGGCGTGCCCATCATCTTCGTCACTGCGACCAACGACGAGGCCGTCCGGGAGAAGGCTCTAGCGCGAGGTGCAGCTGGCTACCTGAGCAAGCCATTCGAAAGCGCCGTGCTGATCAGGACTGTGCGGATGGCGCTGGGAATACCTCAACGCCCAGAGGCCTTGTAGCCGCGAAAGGGCCGCAAGTCGTTGGCTGAGACGCTCTGTGTTCGGGACTTTGACGAGTCATCTGGCTGGCGGTTCAGGCGTGCGAGACATAGCGTCTGCGTTGTCCCGTGGCGGCACTGAACGCTGGCTTTGTTCTTCGAGCAAGCGCAAACCTGCTCGAACGACCTCGCTCGCAGAGCCATATCGCCCACCTTCGACTTCTTGCCGAATGAAGGCAGCCAGATGCTCGGTGACGCTAATACTCAACACATGTTTGCTTGGCATTGTGTGGCGCGGAAGCATATGGGTGGGAAAACCATCATACCCCTAAGCCGATGTGGATTTCTGTGCGGGCACTGGGCGACCGGGACCGTCTTTTTTTGGCCGGTGAGGATAATATTTCGAACCAATATATCTTTATAGAAACATTCAAACAGGGAGTTGCATATGCCGAGCATCCGGCAGGTGTTCAGTACGATGCAAAACTGGGGGGACGAGTGGATAGCTTCCGTCTCTGACTATTCGATCTGTGCGATCTCGGTGGAAGGCCGGATTCTGACATGGAATGCCGGTGCCACGGCCATCTACGGATATCAGCCGGAGGAGATTGTCGGCCAGATGCTTGACATCCTTTATACGGAGGATGATCGACGGAAGCAGCCGCCGTCGGCGGCCCTTGATACCGCCCGTCGGACAGGCCGCCACAGTACCGAAGGGTGGCGCACCCGTAAGGACGGCACGACCTTCTGGGGCAGCGAGCTCATTACCGCACTGCATTCGGACGGCGGAGAACTCGCCGGTTTTGTGAGCATCATGCGTGACATCTCGGACAACAGGGCTGCGCACGAGGCCGTGCTGGAAAGCGAGCAGCGCTTCCGCCTGCTGGTCGACGGCGTGACTGACTATGCAATCTTCATGCTATCGCCGGAAGGTGTGGTCACAAACTGGAACTCCGGCGCACGGGCCATCAAGGGCTACGTAGCAGAAGAAATCGTCGGCTCCCACTTTTCGCGCTTTTTCACGCCGGAAGATGTCGCGACCCGAGAGCCACAGCGTGAACTGATGGCCGCGGCAAGAGACGGCCGCTTCGAAACTGAAGGATGGCGGGTCAGGAAAGATGGCACCCGTTTCTGGGCGCACGTAGTGATCGATGCCATCCGCAACGACGACGGAACGCTCGCCGGCTTTGCGAAGATCACCCGTGACGTGACCACCCGGATGGAAGCGGAACGGCTTCTGGAAGAGACCAGGAAGGCCCTCTTCCAGTCACAGAAGATGGAGGCTGTCGGTAAGCTCACAGGCGGGGTCGCGCACGATTTCAACAACGTGCTGCAGATATTGCGTGGCAACCTCGAATTGCTGGAGAGCCGTCATGGCCGCGACGTATGGAGCCGCGAGCGGCTCGACAGGGCAGCCGACGCGGTGGATCGCGGAGCAAAACTGGCGTCCCAACTGCTCGCCTTTGGACGTCGCCAAGCCCTTCAGCCTGTTGTGATCAACCCGGCACCCGCGTTGCGGCGTATGGACGATCTCCTGCGGCGCGCGCTTGGCGAGGACATCGATGTCGAGACGATTGTCGGTGGCGGGCTCTGGAATACGCTCGTGGACATTCATCAACTGGAGAACGTCATCCTCAATCTGGCAATCAATGCGCGCGATGCGATGCCAGGCGGCGGAAAACTGACCATCGAACTGGCCAACGCGATGCTCGACGATGACTACGCGGCCGGCTTGCCCGACGTGCCGGCGGGCCAGTACGTCATGCTCGCCGTGACCGACACCGGCACAGGCATGCCGCCCGATGTGCTTCAGCAGGCATTCGACCCATTCTTCACGACGAAGCCGGAAGGTTCGGGCACCGGCCTCGGTTTAAGCATGGCCTATGGATTCATCAAGCAGAGCGGCGGACATATCCGCCTCTATAGCGAGATCGGTCATGGTACGACCGTCAAGATCTACCTGCCGCGGTCGACCGAAAAGGCGATCGAACCTCCTCCGAGACCAGGCGTCAGGTTGCTGGGCGGCAAGGAGACCATCCTCGTCGTGGAAGACGATCTGAAAGTCCAGTCCACCGTTGTGGATACGCTGTCGTCCCTTGGCTACAGCGTGCTGAAGGCAGACGACGCAGAGCAGGCGCTGAGTGTGATCCGCAGTGGCGTCCATATTGACCTGCTTTTTACGGACGTCGTCATGCCCGGGCCCGTGCGGAGCCCCGACATGGTCGCCCAGGCGATCCAGCTGCTGCCGCGCCTTAAGGTGCTTTTTACTTCTGGCTATACGCAGAACGCGATCATTCATGGTGGACGGCTGGACCCGGGCGTCGAACTATTGAGCAAGCCGTACAGCCGCGAACAGCTCGCGTACAAGATTCGCCAGATGCTCGGCCCTACCGGTGCCACGGATATGGGTGCGGACGCAACCCTGCCGGCAGAAATCGCCAGCACGGCATGCCTGAGGGTGCTCGTGGTCGACGATGACCCGGCGCTACTGCAAGCCACGAGCGAACTGGTCGGAATACTCGGGCACTCTGCTGCGACAACTCCCTCGCCGGACATTGCGCTGCGTTGGCTTGCAGAACAGTCATTCGACGTGTTGTTCGCCGATCTCGCAATGCCCGGCATGTCTGGAACTGAGCTTGCCGAACGAGCGGTTGAGTTGCGGCCGGCGCTGCAGGTCGTTTTTGCCACGGGCAGCGAAGCGCCCAATGTCCACGCGTTGCCGTTCCGCTGCCGGACATTGCGCAAGCCATACACCCTGGAAGAACTGGGCAAAGCACTGGACAGTTCCGGTCGTTAGCCGCGCTCCTGGACGTTCTCATCATGGGAGAACGCCGCTCGTGTTACGTAGGCCAAGAACCGTTTGCGATCGAGTTATGCCTCTCGCAACTTGCTGGATCATCGAACGATCGAGGTCTGCGTCGGACCGCGTTTGGTCATTTACAGCCAGTCGCCGCTTGTTGTTTATGGCCGCTGGAGCGCCAGTTCGGCTCTCAACAAAAGTCATTTGCGCGCATGGCGCGTACGAACGTTGACTCATTTTTTGCCGGGATGTTCATGCTCGCCACCTGATCGCAGCCAATCGACGAAATCCCTCATATGCACAGGCTTATCAGCATCCAGCGGTACCAATGCATAGTAAGTCGCTCCCTTTGCAGTTAGATTGGGAAACGGTTTTTGTAGACGCCCTGCAGTGCAATCGGCATCGAGCGCCGGAAATGGGCCGATACCAAAACCCAGGCCGTCGACCACAGCCTGCAAGGTTACAAAAAAGTGGTCGAACCTCAAGGTTCGACTGGCCCGAAGGGTGGGTTGTCCGACCGCTTGGGTCCATCTCTCCCAGTCGCTCGGACGCGATTCCGTGGTGAGCCATGTTTCGGCGGCAAGTTGTTCGACCGACGCGACCGTGGTTTGCTCGATCAGGGCCGGGCTCGCGATCACCGTGTTGCGCTCCTCAAATAAGGGCCATGCCTGATATTGACCGTATGCGGGTACTTCCCGACGAATCGCCAGATCGAAACTACCGCGCAACGCGGAATCGGTCGTCAGCGTCGTAGAGACGCGCACATCTACATCCGGGTAGATTGCCGTGAACAAGGGAAGGCGAGGAATCAGCCAGCGCATGGCGACCGTCGCCGCTGCGCTGACCCGAATCACTTTCCGGTGCTGGCTCTTGCCATAGCGTTCCGCAGCGTCTGCAATGTGGTCGAAAGCCGCGCTGATTTCTCGGGCAAAGGCTCGCGCGTGCCCGGACGCGACCATGCTTTGCCCATCGCGCACGAACAGAGGCTGGCCAAGCCAGTCTTCAAGGATGGTGATATGACGGCTTACGGCGCCGTGCGTCAGGTTGAGCTCACGCGCGGCTGAGGAGTAGCTGCCCGCGCGCGCGGCGACTTCGAACACGCGCAGGGCGTTGAGTGGGGGAAGCTTCGATCGCATGTGTGAGTTTATTCAACGTATGCCGGACAATTTTGTCGGTTGTGTGAGCCAATTGATCATCATACGCTGACGTCATTCCACTCAGAAAGGTGTCCCCATGACCCAGCAGATCACCGTCAACTCCCGAACTTATCAAATGCCCTCTGCGCCGACGATCGTGGTGTGCGTCGACGGCTGCGAGCAGGAATACATCAATCAGGCGATCCTGGCCTGCAAGGCGCCGTTTCTGGCCAGCCTGCGTTCGTTCGGCACCGTGCTGGCCGGGGACTGCGTCGTGCCATCGTTCACCAACCCGAACAATCTTTCGATCGTCACGGGCGCGCCGCCGTCGGTACATGGCATTTGCGGCAATTTCTTCTTCGACGAGGAAACTCAGGCCGAGGTCCTGATGAACGACGCCAAATACTTGCGCGCGCCGACCATTCTCGCGGAGATGGCCCGTGCCGGTCGGCGTGTGGCAGTCGTGACTGCGAAGGACAAACTGCGCAGTCTGCTCGGACATCATTTGAAAGGGATCTGTTTTTCGGCTGAAAAGGCCGACCAGGTGACCCTCGGCGAGCACGGCATCGAGAACGTCGTCGCGAGAGTCGGCATGCCGGTGCCATCCGTGTACAGCGCTGAGCTTTCGGAGTTCGTATTTGCGGCAGGTTTTGCCATCCTGCGTGAAGAGCGCCCCGATCTTATGTATCTTTCGACGACGGATTACGTCCAGCACAAGCACGCGCCGGGCACGCCTGAAGCGAACGGTTTCTACGCGGTGATGGACGACTATCTGGCGCGCTATCACGCGGAGGGTGCCGTGGTGGCTGTCACGGCCGACCACGGCATGAATGCGAAGACCGATGCCGTGGGCCGGCCGAATATTGTGTTTCTGCAAGACCGGCTCGACGAGCGATACGGCGCGGACGTGACGCGTGTGCTGCTGCCGATCACCGACCCGTATGTCGTGCATCACGGCGCGCTCGGCTCTTACGCAACGGTCTATTTGCCCGGTCACGACGAGCAGACACAGCGTGAAGTGGCCGCGTTTATCGCGGCGATGCGTGGCGTCGAGGCGGTCTTGACCCGCGCCCAGGCTAGCGAGCGATTCCAGTTGCCGCCGGAGCGGATCGGCGAACTCGTGGTGCTCGGCGAAAGGCTCACGGCGCTCGGCAGCGCTGCGGAAAAACATGATCTGTCCGGGCTTACCGTGCCGCTGCGCTCTCACGGCGGCCTGTCCGAACAGAAAGTGCCGCTCATTTTCAACCGCAAGCTGGCCAGTATTGACGACGCGCGGCGCTTGCGCAATTTCGACGTCATTGATCTCGCACTCAATCACCTCGCCTGATAACGAAAACGGCCAGCGCGGCAAAGACCGCGCTCCGCATGGAGACAGCGATGCCCACAGATACACCTGACGCGTTGCCATACGCGTCGATCAAAGGGAGCACTACGTTCGTGCAATATAAGTGGCGTGCGTTGATCGGCGTGACGTTCTGTTACCTGTTCTACTACACCGGCCGGCAGACGCTGGGTTTTGCCGTCGCCGGTATTCAGCATGACTACGGTCTGTCAAAGTACGAGATCGGCTGGATTAGCGCGACGATGCTCTGGTGCTATGCCGGCGGCCAGTTCGTCAACGGCAATCTGGGCGACAAACTGGGTGGCAAGACGATGATGATCGCCGGGGCCGTCCTGTCACTGGCCGCGAACTGGTTATTCAGCTTCGGCCATACATTCCTGTTCTTTTTGGTGGCTTGGGGACTCAATGGCTATTTCCAGTCGATGGGTTTCGCGCCAGGCAGCCGCCTGCTTTCGAACTGGTGGGACCACAAACATCGCGGCTTCGTATATGGCGTCTATGTGGGCTTTTCCGGATTCTCTTCAGTGCTCGCCTATATTTTTCCGGTCGTCATTCTGGGGGCGATGCAGCTTGACTGGGTCTGGATTTTCCGTCTCGCGCCGCTTTCCATGCTGCTCGGCGCGCTGGTGTTGCTGCTATTCGTTTCGGAAAGCCCGGAGGCCCGGCATCTGCCTGCTGCGGACCATTCGGAAGACGCCGCTTCTTCCGAGGAGCCGGGCGACAACTGGCGCCTCTACCTCACGGGTTTTGCAATCGGCTTTCAGAACGCCGCACGGTATGCGCTGGTTGTCTGGGTGCCTGTCCATTTTCTCGGCATGGACTGGAAGACTTCATCGGCGCTGATCGACCCGAAGTGGATCACGGTCGCGTTACCGGTAGGCATGGCGCTCGGCTCGCTGTCCAATAGCTGGATCTCTGACGTGCTGTTTCAGGGGCGCCGCTATATGGCGATCGTCTGGTATATGGTGCTGGCCTGCGCGACCGCTATCTTCATGATGTTCATACCGCACGGCAGCATGCTTGCGATCGTGCTGCTGTTCCTTTGCGGCTTTTTTGTGTTTGGTCCGGCGTCTTCTTTCTGGGCCCTATGCCCTGACATTTCCGGACGTCGCGTTGCGGGGACGGCGACAGGCGTACTTAACACCATGTCGTACATGTTCGCCGGCATCGGCGAGCCGGTGATCGGCCACATCATCGATACGACCGGTCATACGTCGATTATTTTTCCGATTGTTGCAGGGCTTTGCGCAGCAAGCGCCGTGCTTTCGATGCTGATCAAGCGCTGAGGACTCGAGTCTTGCGAACCAGGACGGACATCTCGAGGTGTTTCTATTGCTGCACGTCGATTCGTGGGCGGCCGTTTTTATCTCGGGAGCGGCGGTTTAGCGCGCGCTAGCTCGAACGGCCCAGTTGGGTCGGGTGGGAAGTTCCCGGTCAAAGCTATGCGTTGCGGTGCGCTTCCGGTGGACTTTCGGTTCGGCGAAAGCAGCCAATCGACAGGCGCCCGTCAATCGCCGACATTTTCGAATCGTTCCTCTCTTCGCACTCGATCCGTTACTGTCGTGGTTTCAGTTTCTGATCCCCTTGTAGGTCAACGAGACTCGTCAAGACAGGGAACATTCCATTGGTCCTGGTGACATCAACGATCTCATTCTTATGATCGTCCACGCAAAGCCGTTTCAACCCTTGGCATGACTTCCTGAAAGCTCAAGCGGGAGTGGCCGGTCGACTCGCCCAAGCCTCACCGACGTCAGTCCTGCAGATGCGTTTCCTTCAAGTCGATTCAGGTGCTTTGCCTCTGCCGGCCGTTCGATTCAACGAGTGCGACATCTTCGTCAATATCGGTAGCCAGAACGCAGAGAGAAGTGCGGCTGGCAGGTCATGTTTTCCCTTTCAATTCGGCCACACAGGTCGCGTGGATCACACGCACAATAGGAGATCGATAGTCCAGTCTCCAGCCGTCTGTGAACAGTCTGGCGAGGGATTCCTCGTCGGTGATACCCGGCAGTCCCCTCAGGCCGAGCGCGAGCTTTTCTGAGAACGAGCCAAGCCGAAGCCGCTCTGGCCAGTTCGCCTTCGCGCCGTTTGCCATAAGCCAGATGCGGATCGACTCAACGAGGTGGTCAGTGCGAAGCCAGGCACCGCTGCGCGCCCTCGCAACGAGCTGGGCTATTGCAAGATAGCAAAGCAGTTCGGCGCGCCCTTCGTCGTCCAGTCCTTCAAATTCGATCATTAGTTCCATCGCATACGGTGAGCATGGCGTCGCGGCGTCGCGCGTTCGCAAAGCTGCGAATTGCTGGCTGGAGGTGATGCGAGGTATTTCGTTGCAATGAATCCCTCGGACTCCGGACTGAGGTGGGCGCAGGGCAATAGTGCCAGCCTCTTTTCCCGGCAGACGCCGTCATTGACCTTGACTTCACGGCGAAAACCACTAGCACTGAAGCTTACCCGTCAGTCGAGCTTCAATGCCTTCCCCCAAGACGCGTTCTGCTCACCCGACTGCGCCGCCCCGGGCTGCACAGTACATTCGCATGTCCACGGATCATCAGGAATATTCTCCACTCTTCCAGCGCGAAGCGATTGCCCGGTATGCCGCCACACACAACATAAGGATCGTACGCGATTACGAAGACGCGGGCATCAGCGGGCTCACGTTGCGCGAGCGCCCAGCGCTTATCCAGCTGCTGCTAGATGTCGAAAATCCCGCCCGGAAGTTTTCCAGCGTTCTGGTGTATGACGTCAGCCGCTGGGGCCGTTTTCAGGATGTCGATGAGAGCGCGTTCTATGAATACACGTGCCGCCGCGCTGGCGTGAACGTGATTTATGTCGCTGAGCCATTCGAGAACGACGGCAGTCCACTCGCATCGGTACTAAAAGCGATGAAGCGGGCAATGGCCGGCGAATTCAGCCGGGAAATGTCGCGCAAGGTATTTCTTGGCCACTGTCTGAACGTCCAGCGCGGATATCACACTGCGGGACCTGTGGGATACGGTCTGCGGCGTGTGCTCGTCAATGCCCGCGCGGAGGCTGTACAACCGCTTGCCCGTCACGAATACAAGAGCGTGCAGACCGACCGCGTCATCGTCGTGCCGGACACCACGGGCGAAGCAGCCATCGTACGCAAGATGTTTGAGTGGTACGCGACTCAACCGGTGACGGCGACCGGGATTGCACGGCGCCTGAACGAATTCGGGATTGTGAACGGGGAAGGGCGTCCCTGGCAGGGGCAGAATGTCATGCAGATTCTGCGCAACGAGAAATACATCGGCACCAACGTCTACAGCCGCGCGAGTCCCAAGCTCGATGGTCCGTGGCAGCAACTGCCAGCGAATGAGTGGATAAGAGTGACCGGTGCATTCGCTCCTGTGGTGGACAGGCGGCTGTTCGCGGCCGTCCAGAGGAAGCTTGCGGAAGGCAGGCGGCGACCGACGCGCGACGAAATCATTGATGGCATGCGCAAGGTGATAAGCCGTACCGGCAGGATCAACCAGAAGTTACTGAAGCGCTATCGAAGCGCCCCGTCGGCGGAGCAGGTGGCGCACGAGTTTGGCAGTCTCAATGAAGCGTACAAGGTCATCGGCTATGCGCCGAACCTCGACCCCGCGCGCTCTGAAAACCGGTGTGTCGAGCGCCGTATGGAACAGCACGTCGCGCACAGCGTCACTGCAATGCTGCGTGAACTCGGACACGACGTCAGGTATGAAAAGCACACCGCCACGCTGTGCGTCAATGGCGCGCTGCGCATGCAACTGGTGGTGCGGCGTCCATGGATGATCCAGGGGCATCTGCCGTACTGGATCGCGCGCTGGCCGGACTGCTTCGCGATCGACTTCCTGGTGTATGGACGCCTGGAGCGCGACGGCGCCGAGCTGCTTGATTTCCACATCCTGCCGCGGGGCAGCCTCCGTGCAGGCGAATATACCGTCGTGTTCCGTCACGGGCAGTCGCATTTCAAAGCGTACGCGCATCCCGATCTGAAAACACTGCTTGCGCTGACGGATACTGTTTCGCTCGACGGGCTACCAGCGGTTCGCAATTCTGAGGCGAGGTCGATGCCGTGACACGCACGACTCCAGTTGGTCCTGATCTGGCTGTTCCTGGGGAGGCGCCCCGGCACTCATTGGGCGACGACCGGTGCTCCGGGAGCCGGAGATCGACGCCCGAGGCGAAGGCGCGAAAAGTCTTGGGCCTCGAACGCGCACGGCAACAGACGCTTCTTCGACGGATGGAATCGGTCCGGGCAGACATGGCCGTTCTTGAAAGCGTACTGTTCGATCTGTTGTCCGATCCGGCGTTTGTAGCGTTGCTCAACCATCAGGGGTATGGGACTATGCCGCGGCTGCTTTGGAACCGGCTGAGCGGAAGGGACTCATGACAACCGGCAGACGTGCCAGATTCGTCGCCCGGGCCGCGGAGTCCGCGGACGGGCGCGCGGCCCTAGTAGGCATCTGTCCGGAGGCGCTCGCCGTGCTGGTCGGATACCGACTACCTGAGCGTACCGTTGCTGCGCTCAGGCGGATGGTCAGCGAACGTCAGTTGACTGCAGCGCAGGTGATGGTTGGACAGGACAATTGTTCGGGCGATCTTGCGCGTGCATTACTTGCGGCCACGCCTGCATCACAACGCGTCGACGATCCGCGCGGCCGGCAGGCTGACCGCCATCGCACAAGACTGCTTTCCGAGATGGAAAAGCGTCTTAGCCACATGCAGGAGACGGTGCATTCCCTGAGGCAGGGCTATCACGACGACCTTTACTGCCTCGCCCTGGCCGCGAGCTTCGTCAGAGGCTGGATGCGTGATGACGTTGTCACAGCGTGGCTAAAGTCCCACGCTCCGGGCGCCGTCGCAATACTGGGCGAAGTGGTAACAGCTTCGGACAAGGCGAAGGCACCCAGGCGACCGATGAAATTACCGTATGCATGTGCTGCTCAAGCAGGAAATCGAGCGGGGCTGAACGGAACCCGACGCGGGACTAGCGGCGAATAGCTCGCTCCTACGTGATTTACCCGGCGGAGTGCTTAAAGCGGGGCCTGACATATCTGCTGGCAGTTCGTCAACACTGCTGTTACAAGCCCAGTTGAAGTGATTCGCGCAAACATCTTCGAACTACCGCAGTCGGTCATGAACGGACGATCGAGGTCGTCGTCCAGTTCAGCTAGCAGAGGTCTCGTCCGCCCTCGCTCAATGGCCGGTTTTCGGCGAGCAAGTTGCGGGTCGCACCGCCTCAGCACGGCCACTTGTTGCCCTTCAACTGTCCCGCAGAGCCGCCATTCGAACGGCTGGTCGACTGTCAATTCCCTACGTTAGACTTCGCTAGATCGAACGTAAGCGCACCCGGATTTGCCAGTCACAGCTCGGCCGTGGGCCGATTCATCGCTTTAAAGCGTTCGGCGCGGCCAGCGCAGCAGGATCGACTAGACGGTCGTATTCATCGCCGTCGAGGAACCCAAGGGCAATCGCTGCTGCGCGAGGTGTCACACGGTCGCGCAACGCCGTGGCGGTAACCTGCGCAACCCGGTCGTAACCGAGTATCGGGTTGAGGGCAGTGACTGCGAGCAATGACCGATCGACGTTGGTCGCAAGCTGTTCACGATCAACATCGATCCCGCAAACGAAGCGTCTTGCGAAGACGGTGGCGGAATCGGCGAGAACGCGTAGTGACTGCAGCAGGTTGTAGATGAGCACCGGCTTCGCGACGTTCAGTTCGAAGTTGCCGGATGCGTTGGCGATGGTGATGGTCTGGTGGTTGCCAATCACCTGAAAACAAGCCTGCACGAGAACCTCAGCAATCGTCGGATTGCGTTTGCCTGGCATGATCGACGAAGTCAATCCATCGTCGGGAATCAGCAATTCGCCAAGTCCGCAACGAGGACCGGAACCGAGGAACCGGATGTCGTTCGCGATCTTCAGAAGTGAGGTCGCGATCGTGTTCAATGCGCCCGACAGCTCCACCAACACATCGTGGGCCGCCATTCCTTCGAATTTATGGGGGTTGGCGACAAACGATAACCCGGTCGCGCCAGCAAGCGTCGCACAGAAGAATTCGTCGAAGCCGGCGGGCGCATTCAGTCCCGTGCCGGCAGCGGTGCCACCTTGGGGCAAAATCAGGAGTCGGGGCAAAGCATCGTCGACGCGAGCTAGCGCGTTCGACAGTTGGTACGCGAAGGTGCCGAACGTTTGCCCCATGGTCATCGGTACGGCATCCATCAGATGCGTGCGGGCAACTTTCAGGATGTTGGCGAAGGCCTGGCTGCGCTCGGCAAGTGCCGAGCGGAGTTCATCCAGTGCCGGCCGCAGACGTCCGTTCAACTCGATCGCGGCCGCCACGTGCATCACCGTGGGAAAGCTGTCGTTGGACGATTGCGAGCGGTTGACGTGGTCATTGGGATGCACCGGCGCCTTCGTCCCGAGCGGCTGTCCAAGCAACTCGTTTGCGCGGTTCGCGATGACCTCATTGGCGTTCATGTTGGTCTGCGTACCGGACCCCGTCTGCCAGATCGTGAGGGGAAAATGGTCATCCCATTGTCCCTCGTGCATCTCGATCGCCGCCTTTTCGGTCGCTGAGGCAAGCTCCGGAGGGAGTACCCCACACTGCGCGTTCGCGCGCGCGGCCGCGTACTTCTGCAGGCCGAATGCGCGGATCAGGACAGCAGGAAAGCGCTCTTCACCGATTTCAAAAAGACCAAGGGCACGCTGCGTCTGTGCGCCCCAATATCGATCCGACGGAATCTCGACGGGGCCGAATGCATCATGTTCGATTCGCGATGGGGTGGTCATGGCGGGTAGCACAGTCTCGGGATTGAGTTACGCGCGGCGTGAGTTCACCGCGCGCCGTAGCGACGTCTCGTTTCAATCACGGCGCGTTGCGGGCGCCCTTGAGCGGGATGCCATGTGGATGTGGATTCGCGTCGTTCATGTCTTCGGGCATGAGATTGCCGTCGGCGAGGTACTCGTCAGCACGCGCGGTCTCAGGGTAACGCTCCGGGTGAAGATGCCGCTCCGCGATGGCCGCATCGAAGGTTCGCGACCACTTTGCGATCACGACCGTTGCGAGACTGTTGCCGATCGTATTGCAGGTGGCGATGGCCATCGACATGAAGCGGTAAACGCCGAAGATCAACGCGAGGCCTTCGACGGGCAGGATGCCGGTCGACGTGACCGTCGCCGCAAATACGACGAACGACCCGCCTGACACCGTGGCGGCGCCCTTCGACGTCAGCAGCATCAGCAGCAGGATGCCGATCTGGTGATCCAGAGTGATGGGCACGCCGTAAGCATGAGCGATGAACATCACTCCCATCGACATGAAGATTGACGTACCGTCGAGATTGAACGCATAGCCGGTCGGGAGCACGAGCCCGACGGTTTGCTTCGCGCAGCCGAGTCGTTCGAGCTTGATCAGAAGACGCGGCAGGGCGCTCTCGGACGAAGCAGTACCGAGCACGATGAAAATCTCGTCCTTGATGTAGCGCAGAAAGCGCCACAGACTGAAACCCGCGAGCTTTGCGATCAGGCCCATCACCACAACGATGAACAGCACGATCATTGCATAGAAGCTCAACACGAGCTGCGCGAGCGCGATCAGCACCGCCGTGCCGTTGCTTCCGACAGAAAAGGCGATTGCACCGAGCGTGCCCAGCGGCGCGAACTTCATCACGAGATTAATGAACGAGAAGAGCACTTCGGAGATGAGATCCAGCCCTTCGTTTATGCGCACGCGGCGGCGCTGCGGAATCGCGAGAATGCCGATGCCAACCATCACCGCGAGCACGACGACTTGCAGCAGCTCGCCCTTCGCGAACGCGCCGATGAAGTTGTCTGGCACGATATGCATGACGAACTCGGTGAAACCCTGTGGGGCCGCCTTGGCCGCGCTCGCGGGTACGGCGCCGACGGTGACGGACGTCATCGCCTTGCCCGTCTGCAGCAGATTGCCAGCGAGCAGGCCGACGGCGAGCGCGATCGTCGAGACGACTTCGAAGTAGACGATCGAGCGCCAGCCCACTCGTCCCGCGCTCTTGACGTCGCCCGCCGAAGCGATGCCATGCACGATCGTCAAGAACACGAGCGGCGCGACGCCTGCCTTGATGAGTGCGAGAAAGATATCGCCGAGCACCTTGAGCTGCGCGCCAAACTTCGGAGACAACAATCCGACTGCGATGCCGATGACGAGCGCCAAAAGCACCTGCATGCCGAGCTTGCGGTACCACGGCAGCTTCTTCTTCGCTGCGACTGTAGCGCCGTCGTGTGATGCGGGTTCGTTATGCATTGCGTGCTCCTCCATGTTTTCTACGTTCAGACTTCGCCCGAGAGCGCGATGGCCCGGTCGACCATCTGCGGCGCGAGCCCGAGATAGTTCGCGGGATCGGTCATGCGGTCGATTGCGGCGCGGTCGAAGTGCTTCGTGACTTCGGGCAAGACAGCGAGGGCTTCCGCGAGCGTGCCGCCATGCTCGTTTACCGTGCGGCATGCGTCGTACACGATGTCATGCGCCTGCTGCCGGCCGGTGTAGGGCGCCATGCTCATCATCACGGCTTCCGCGACGATCAAGCCCTTGCTGATACCGAGGTTGTGCTTCATGCGCGCTTCATCGACGATGAGGCCGCCGAGCGCGAACTTGGCCTGATGCAACGCGCCCGCGGCGAGGATGAAGCTTTCGGGAATCGCGATCCACTCGGCATGCCACGGGCCGGTGGCGCGCTCGAAGTCCTGGATCATCGCGTCGACCATCAGGCCCGCTTGCTGGCGCACCGCCTTCGCCGCCGCAAGCATCAGTTCGCTCGAAATGGGATTACGCTTCTGCGGCATGGTGCTGCTCGCGCCGCGCCTCTTCACGAACGGCTCGTAGACTTCCGCGAATTCGGTGGACGCCATAATCATGATGTCGATCGCGATCTTGCCGAGCGAGCCGGTGACCAGCGCAAGCAGGTTCACTGCTTCGGCGAAGCCGTCGCGCGCGACGTGCCATGTCGTTGCGGGCACGCCGAGTTTCAGTTCGTCGGCGAGCGCCTTCTGCACTTCGAAGCCTTTGTCGCCGAGCGATGCAAGCGTGCCTGCCGCGCCCGCGAATTCGACGACGGCCACGCGTTCGTGCACCTGCGCAACGCGTTCCTGATGGCGATCGAACATCGCAAGCCAGATCGCGACCTTGTAGCCGAACGTGATTGGCAAGGCCTGCTGCAGGTGCGTACGGCCGGCCATCGGCGTATCGCGATGCTTTTTCGCCAGATCCGCGAGAATTGCGCGCAGCTCGCGGATGTCACCATCGATCGAATCGAGCGCGTCGCGCACTTGCAGCGCGACCGCCGTGTCCATGATGTCCTGCGTCGTCGCGCCCCAATGCACATAGCGGCCCGCGTCGCCGCACATTTCGACGAGTTGATGCACGAGCGGCAGGATCGGATAGCCGACGATATCGGTCTCTTCTCGCATGTGATCGAAGTCGATGCGTTCGATCGTCGACTCGCGCGCGATCACGTCGGCGGCATCGGCGGGAATCACGCCGACGCGCGCTTCGGCTTTCGCCAGCGCGACTTCGACGTCGATATAGCGCTGGATCAGCGCGTGGTCCGAAAACAGCGCGCGCATCTTGGCGGTTCCGAACGCGTCACGAAACAGGATGGAATCGACCACGGTGCTGGCCATCGGAATGGAGACAGTTGTCATTGCGACCTCAAGACTTTGGAGCGGGGAGGGTGAGGACAGAGCGCAATAGCGAGATAAGTCCGGACATATTAAGAATAATATGTTCGGACATGTTGGAGCAAGTTATGATTTACCCGTAACGAACCGAACAAGCCATGTTCAAAGAAAAGATGACCAACCGACCTCACTTCGCGGACATCGCGCGCGAACTTACCGAAGCGATCGTTTCCGGGCGCTATCCCGTCGGCAGCGTTCTGCCAACGGAGTTGGAATTGCGGGACCATTACCAGACGAGCCGCCATACGGTGCGTGCCGCGCTACATGAACTTCAGCAATTGGGTCTGGTTTCACGCCGCAAAAACGCGGGAACGCGCGTCGAGTCATCGCGCCCGAGGAATAAGTTCCGGCCGACGCTTGCTTCCGTGGACGATCTGGCCCAATTCGGGTCCAAACATCTGCGGCTCGTGCAATCGACAGAGGTGGTCGACGCGGACTGCCAGCTCGCCAAGACGCTGCAATGTGCTGAAGGCGAGCGGTTTCTGCGCATCTCGAGCCTGCGCATCGAGGGAGAAAAAAGCCGTGCGCCGGTCGGATGGACGGACGTGTACATCGCGCCCGACTATGCCGAAATCGCAGATATCGCGCGTGAACAGCCCGACAGGTTGATCAGCGACCTGATCGAGGAACGTCACGGCCATAGCATTGCGGAGATCCAGCAGGGCATCCAGGCGGTGCTTGTCCCGGAAGAGATGGCGAAGCGGCTGCGGGTGAAAGCGGGAACGGCGGCGCTCGAAATCGTTCGGCGCTACGTGGACTCGGCGGGCAAGAGTTTCGAGACATCCGTCAGCATTCACCCCGCCGAAAGATTCTCAGTCGCAATGCGGCTCAAGCGCTCGAATAGCTGACGCCGTTCATAGTCGGCGCATCTCGCGGATCGCCTGTTTAGGTAACCCGACACAGCTGCTGTCGGCTGTCTCATGCAACGGGCGTTCGAAGGCGTCCCCACACCCGGTACCAGCCGTTCAATTTGTGACGTGTGACCGGCGGCTTGCGGTCGGAAGCACGCGTCGACGACCGGCCGTTTCCCGGTAGCGGAGCATGAGTGACCGCTTCGCGGCGATGAACTCGAGGGGCGGAGGGACTCAGCCCGCCCCACCTCTGCCGTTCGACTCTCGGTACGCCGAGCGTCTCTTGATGAGGCGATGCCATGCACTGCTCGACCGCAGTACCCACTTCGAATGTCTGAAGGCCCGCAGTTTCATCCGCCGCGCCGCCGATGTACAAACCGACGGAGCATATTCGCGAGCGATTCGCATGAGCACTAGCGCGGGCTGAGCAAACGCCTGAAACCCGGCTCGGTTTGCATCTCCTCACACATAGATGATGAGCGGCGCTGCACTATCGGTCCGGTAACCGACGTGTACAAGACATGGGCACGAAGCCGGTTCCTGCCGATCATCCGGTCCGAAACATCGTTCAAAACGGCAGGTCGCGCCTGACCGATCGTGTCGTGGATGCGTGCGAAAGGCACTTCGCGCCTTTGCGGCATCAGACAGGCGAATCTCGCAGACTGCCTGATCGAGCGGTCAGGTCATGTCGTCGAGTGCGCGTACACGGCTACTTTCGACGTGACGGCATCGAACGTCGCTGGAACGCAGTGGAGTAAGTAATCACGGCGCGATGCGATAAGCGGGAAAAACGTGATACACCGTCGACACTTCCTGTGATCCGAAGAAGCAATTGCATGCCTTTTAAGGTGATTCCACAGGTGGTCGGCCGGATTGGCCCTTCGAGTCCTCTGCGAAGTATCCGTCCGGAAAAGAGGTACTTATCGCGGGCATCCGCTAGCTTGCGGACATGGTCGTCTCCGACGTCCAATGGCAGCCGGTTGGTAGCCGGTAGCCCGATGTGGACGGCGAAGTGTGTAGGACATACGGACACTCGATCTGCCGATCAAGGCGTCTGAATGCCTCGAGTGTTCAGGAACACCGAATATAGCGTCGACGTGGCCGTAATGAATAACCTGTTACGCTTCTGCCCGCCGAAGGTAACGTTGGCTGCCACCTCCGGCGTGAATATCTTGCCTATCAGCCTTCCGGTTGCGTTGAAGCAATGCACGCCGTCACCGGCAGCTACCCACAGGTTGCCATCTTCATCGAGCCTGAAACCGTCCGGAATACCGGGGTCGATCGTCGCAAATATCCGCCCGTTCTTTAGCTTGCCGCCCTCCGTGACGTCGAATACCCGAATATGATGAGGCGCGTCTGGCGCATGGGAACGGCCGGAGTCGGCCACGAACAGTTGCTGTTCGTCGCGCGAGAAGGCGAGTCCATTCGGCTTGACGAAATCGTCCGCCACGACCGTGATGTCGCCCGTCTGCGGATCGCAACGATACACATGGCAGCCGCCGATTTCGCTTTCGGCTTTGTGTCCTTCGTAGTCGGTGAGAATGCCGTACGGTGGATCCGTGAACCAGACGGTTCCGTCGGATTTGATTACCACATCGTTCGGCGAATTGAGCCGTTTGCCGCCCACCCGGTCGGCGAGCACTGTGATAGTGCCGTCCGCCTCCGTGCGTGTGACGCGCCGGTTACCATGTTCGCAGGTTACGAGCCGCCCTTGCCGGTCGCGCGTGTTGCCATTGGAAAACCCGGATGGATAGCGAAACACGCTGACCTGCCCCGTCTCTTCTTCCCAGCGTAGCATCCGGTTGTTTGGAATGTCGCTTAGCACCAGATAGCGACCGTCCGCAAAATACACTGGACCTTCCGCCCAGCGCATGCCGCTATGCAGCGTTTCCAGCGCGCACACCGGAATGATGTACTGCGCGAAGCGCGGATCGATCGCCTCGAAAAATCCCATGACTGCGACTCCGTTGTTATGACTGCGACCTTCCGGGCCGCCCGGGCTCTTCCTGTTTCGCCGCAGTGTTCCCGGCGGGTTGCGTCGCGTCCGCGGCCGTACTTTGCAAGCGTTGCGCCTGCTTGCTGCGCACGTCCCAGTAGAACGTCTCGACATCGGTCAGATGAGTGCGCATCACCTGCTCCGCGCGGTCGGGATCGCGCGCGGCAATGGCGTCGAAAATGCGAGCGTGGCACTCGATCGCAGCGGCAAGAGCATCGCGGTGCCGAAGCGACGTATAGCGCTGATTCTGAAGCACGCTCAGCACGCTGCGATATAGCGCATCAATCAGAGGATTGTGTGCGAGGCTCGCGATACCAAAGTGAAACGCATCGTCGGTGCTCGCGAAGGCGTCCATATTGTCCGCGGTCGCTTCGTTTTCGCGCAGCAGTTTTTCGAGCCGCTTCAGATCGTCAGCCGATGTCCAGCGACACGCTTCGCGCGCTAGCGCCACTTCCGTGAACAGCCGTGTCTGCTGGAATTGCTGCATGCCACGAGGCGTCGACGCAAACAGCAGCGCCGCCCCGGACAGATGTTCGAGCAGCTCGCTCGGATTGGGCTCCACGACGCGCGCGCGCTCGCCTGCGCTAACCGAAATCAACCCCTTCTTGTTAAGCCACAGCAGCGCTTCGCGCACAGCTGGCCGGCCGACACCGAAGCGCTCCATGAGTTCGCGCTCCGAAGGCAGCGCATCGCCCACGCCGACTTCCCCCGACAGGATCATCGCTTCCAGATGTTGCGCGACCTGATCGAACAGGCGTTGGCGTTTAATGGTGAACGGCGACGTTGGCGTGGACATGGAGAACTCGTAATTGCGGGGAGATAAACGTGCAATGCTACACGCTCTCCTGCTCGCCGAGCACGCGGCGCTTGGCGGCAACCAATGAGGCGAGACACCGGTCGCGCCACGCGCGGCGCGCGGACAGCGCATCGGCTGGGGTCGCCATGCGGCGTTGCTGCTCGACCTCGGCCACGAGTTGCGGCCCCCATTCGCGCGGATCCGCCTGCTCTTTCGCGAGGCCGTGGTACATCGGCCCGAGGTTGCGGCAGTATTCGGCTACACCTTGTTGCGCGTTCAGATCGATCGTCTCGAACGGTCCCATGAAAAACCAGCGCAGACCCAGTCCGTCGGCTACCGCCTTGTCGACGTCCGCCACGCTCAGCACACCGTCTTCGACAAGGCGAAACGCTTCGCCGAGAAGCGCGCTTTGCAGCCGGTTGACGACGAAGCCATTAATCTCGCGCGCAAGCCTGATGGGTGACTGACCGACTTCCTCCATCAGTTTCGCGGCGCGCTCGAGCACTGCTGAATCGGTCCACGGCGCCGGCACCAGTTCGACGAGCGGAATCAGATGCGGTGGATTGATCGGATGCACAACGAGGCAGCGCGAGCGTGTGGCGAGGTGATCGGTGAACGATGACGCCGGCAACCCCGACGTCGAGCTCGCGAGCACTACGTCGGGCGCGGCGAGCGTATCGAGCCGCTGATATAGCTCTCTCTTGATCTGCACGCGTTCCGGAGCGCTTTCCTGCACATAGTCGGCGCCGGCGAGTGCCGCTTCCAGCGTCGCGCACGGATGAAGGCGCGCGCAAACCGTGTTCGCGCTTTCGCTGCCCGCGAGCCCTTGCTTCTCGAGACTGTCGATCGATTCGCGCACGAACGCGAGCGTTTGCTGGACGGCTGCGGGCGCCGCATCCCACACTGCCACATCGAAACCAGCGCGCGAGAACACCAGTGCCCACGACGAGCCAACCACTCCACATCCCACCACCGCAACCCGTGCCATAAAGAATCCACTCCGAAAAAATTAACCGACGGCCTTGACCGCGGCCTTGCGGCGACGGATTGCGGCGTACACGGACAGGGCGACCGCCACGATCAGAATGCCGCCATTGAAGAAATATTCGACGTAGAAGGGAGCGCCCAATTGCTGCACCCCCGAGAATGAGAACGCGAGGATGAGGATCGCTAGCAGTGTGCCGCCGACGTTCACACGCCCCGGCCGGATCGACGTGGCGCCGAGCAGTGAGCCCGCGAAAGCCGGCAGCAGATATTCAGCGCCGACCGATGGCGTGCCCGAACGCAGAATGCTGCCAAGGAGCACTCCGGCGACGCCGCACAGCAGTCCCGACGCGGCGAACGCGCCACTGATATAACGGCCGGTGCGCAAACCGGACAATTCCGCCGCGCGCGCATTCGAGCCGATTACGTAGAGGCTTCGGCCAACCGGCAGTCGTTCGAGCACGATCCAGAGCACGATGGCAACGCCGGCTACATACAGCGCGGGCAGCGGCACATAGCCGAGCACTTGTGACAGGTTCGAGAAGCCGTCCGGCAGATTGAAGCCGGCGATCTGCTGGCCGCCCGTGTACCAGTTCGATACTCCATACAGCAACGAGCCCATGCCCATTGTCGCAATGAACGAATCGATCTTGAAGCGCGTGACGAGCATTCCGTTGACCACGCCGACCCCCGCGCCAATCGCTACGACGAGCAGCGCGGCCACCGGCCACGAGAGGCCGTTGTTCACCTGGAAGCCTATTGCCAGCACCTGGGCCATCCCGACGTGATATCCAACCGACAGGTCGAAGCGTCCGGTCGCGAGCGGCAGCATGACGGCGAACGCGAGAAGCGCGGTGACGGACTGGCTCGTGAGAAGGTTGCCGATATTGCCGCTGCTGAGGAACGTGTCCGGTCGTACTGCCGAAAATACGACCAGCACGAGCGCGAACACGAAAATCAGCCCGTAGTTGGCCAACAGGTCGGCCACGCGTCTGCCCGCCGACGCAGGCCTGCGCGGCACTGCATGCTGAGTTACGTTGCCCGGCTCGATGCCGTTTTCTCTGGTGCTGTTCATACGTCAGGTCCGGTTGGAGAAGGCCGAGTCATGCGCCGGGGTGCCGTGTTCGCCGAGCGATGAACGCGCAATCAGCGTATCCATCGTCAGGGCATCGCCGGCGATCTCGGCGGCCACGCGGCCGCGGTCGATCACGAGCGCACGGTCGCAAACGGCCGCTACTTCTTCGAGGTCCGACGACACAACGATCACCGCCGCCCCGGCTGCCGCCGCTTTGCGCAACATCTGGTGGATCGACAGCTTTGCGCCGATGTCGACGCCAGCAGTCGGCTCCTCGAGAATCACCACCCGTGCGCGGGCCTCGAGCCAGCGCGCGAGACACACCTTCTGCTGATTGCCGCCGCTCAGCCAGTCGATCAGCGAGGCCGGATTGCGCGGCCGCACGTCGAACTGTTCGAGGCGCGCGTGCACCGTCCGGCGCTCGTCGGCGGTGGCGCGTGGCCGCCACAGGCTGCCAGAGGCGATCAACGGGTTTGGAATCAGGTTTTCCGCGAGCGTCATGCCGGGAAAAGTGCTCTCGCGCATCCTGTCGCCGGCGAGCAGCACAATGCCCGCGCGAATGCGCGCGCCAATGTCGTCGGTGCGCGGGAGTTCACGGTCGTCGAGCACGATGCGGCCCGCATCCGCCGCGAGGGCGCCGAAAATCGCCCGTCCCGCCGCTTCCTGCCCGCCACCGCGCAACCCGACGAGGCCCAGCACTTCTCCTGGGCATGCGTGAAACGACAGCGGTCCGCGTCCGCCGACCACCAGTTCGTCGACGCGCAGCACCGCCGGTTGGCGCGCCGTATCGCGACGAGCGATTTCCACGCCTGAAAGCGGACGGCCGAGCATCTGCGCGATCAGCTGTTCGGCATTCGTGTCGGCGATATCGGTCGTATGCACGTGACGGCCGTCGCGGAACACGGTCACGCGGTCAGCCAGACCGAACAGCTCGTTTAACCGATGCGACACGTAAATGATGCTGGTACCCGCATCGCGTAACCGGCGGATTGCTTCGAAGAGGCGTTGAGCGTCGGCTTCAGGCAGCGCCGCGGTCGGCTCGTCCAGTACGAGTGCGCGCGGCTTGCCCGCCAGGCTGCGCACGATACCGAGAATCGCCTTTTCCGACAGGCTCAGCGTGACGACGAGCCGCTCGGGATCCGGAGCTTCGACGTTCATCGTCGCGTAGAGCGGCGCGACCTGGCGCATCACGGCCGACCAGTCGATAAGACCGCGCTTGCGGGGATAGCCGGCGATCAGCGCGATGTTCTCGCCCACGCTCAGATCGTCGACGAGCGCGAGGTCCTGGTGGACGAACGCGAGCGGCAACATGTTGACGGCTGGATCGACCGCGTTGCCGTCGAGCAGAATGTCGCCGCCGTCGGCCTGATAGACGCCTGCCAGAATCTTGATGAATGTCGACTTGCCTGCACCGTTTTCGCCGATCAGCGCATGTATCTCGCCGCGGCGCAAGTCGAACGACGCGGCGTCGAGCGCAAGCGCGCCGAAAAAGCGCTTGACTATGCCGCGCGCGGCCACAAGGGGCAGGGTGCCAGACGTCATCCTAGCCTCCGCCGTTGCTGCCACAGGCAGTATGGGTGCCCCGCCAGATGTTCTGGTAGTGGCAGGCAAAGTCATTGCCCGGAATGAACTCGTTGCTCTTGCCGCCTTCACTATCGGCGTTTTCCTTCGTGACCAGATAGGTCGGCTGAACGAACTTCGAAGGTTGCTCGCCGGCCATGGCACGAACGATGGAGTCGACCGCCTCGTAGCCGAATAGCGTGCTCGGCTCCGGTACCGTCGCGACCTCGTAGTCGCCTTTGCGGATCATGTCGTATGCAGACGGCGGTCCGTCCGAGCCGACGAGATGTACTTCGTCGGGCTTGACGCCAGATGCGCGAAGCGCGGAGGCAACATACGGATAGAAGTTGTCGCAGCAGGTGGTGCCCCACCAGCCCCGACCCTGGTTGGCAACGATGCCCGAGATGACCGACGGGATTCTGCGGGTCTGGTCGGCAAGGGGGATGTTGACCATGTCGATAAACTTGCAGCCGCTGCATGCCTTAACCGGATCGGTCGCGGCCTGCGCTTTGAGGCGGGCGATGGCGAAGCTGTTGTCGAGAAAGTGCAGTTGTTTCGCTTTTCCGTCCGACTGGGCAATCACATATGCGGCTTGCGTCTCGCCGATTTCGGCCGGATTCGACGAGATGTTGTTATAGAGCCCAAGCTTCGGATCGGGGCCTGGAAATGCGGTTGCATGAATGCCGATCACCGGAATGTTGTGTGCGATCGCCTGCCTGATCGGAACCTGCAGCGCGCTTGCGTCGGCCGACGTCACGATCGCCGCGGGTTTACTCGCCACAGCCTGCTGCATCGCGGCGAGCGTGCCAGTGACGGTGCCTTGCCCGTTTAGCACCACGGCGTTCCAGCCCAGCGCCTTGGCAGCATCGCTCACTCCGCGCCCCCAGTTGACGAACGATACGTAAGACTGGTCCGCCGACACATAGACGATCGTCAATGGCTTGGTCGACGCGCGCGGGCCGGTCGTCGGCCCTTTCCACTCCGTCTGAGGTTGGGTCCGCCCCTTGACGATCGCTTTCGCCTCATCAAGGGACAGGGACTTGCGGATTTGCGGCTCAGGCCATGCCTCGTACGGCGTTGCCCGCGTCTGGGCGCCTGCATGGCCGACCGGCAGCAAGCCCATACCGAAAAGCGCCAGTGCGGCGGCTTTTCGACGCCACGCACTTTCCGGGTGAACGCTGCGGCCTTGGGGCCCGGGCGCCGGTTCGCAGCTGAAGTTCCTTTCCCTTTCCATGACGTCTCCTCCGTGGACCGTCGCGATTAGCGACTTTTAAGACTCGTTTGCGTTCTGTTGAACTAGTATGACAAGTTGATATGTCAGCAGTCATCGCAGGTAAACCCTGGCGCGCCGCAGGACACGGTTTTGCCCGTTACACGGAATCGGCACGCCAAAAGTAAAATGGTGAGGATCATATGATCGATTAAGAACATTTGCGCAACCTTGAACCGTGGCACTTTGCTGCGCGTGAAATATAGAACTCCGGGCTGATGCCGTCGTGACGGACAGAACGCGCCGCAGCACTGCGGGTTTACCACCGGAGACAGATCGTTGACACAGTTTTCCACTCAACCTACGATAGCCGCCAGATGATCAATTGTTCATGAATGAGCAAATGATGGAGGAGCGATGAGCGATCTCTTGCTGGAAGCGCACGGCGTGCAAAAAGCTTTCGATGGCGTTCCCGCGTTGGCGGACGGTCGGCTAAGCTTACGGCGCGGCAGCGTGCATGCGCTGTGTGGGGGAAATGGCGCCGGCAAGTCCACTTTCCTTAACGTCGTGATGGGGATCGTCGAGCGGGATGCGGGCAAAATTTTGCTCAGTGGGCGCGAGGTCCATTTCCGTTCGCCAGCGGACGCGCTCGCGAACCGGATTGCGATCATTACGCAGGAACTCACTCCCATCCGCGGCATGACGGTGGCAGAGAATCTCTACCTTGGGCGCGAGCCGCGTCGCGCAGGCGCACTGGTGAAATCCAGGGTGCTCATCCGTCAGGCGCAAGCGCTGCTGGACCGGCTCGGTTTCCCGGTCGATGCGCACGCAACGGTCGACTCGTTGAGCCTCGCGCAGATCCAGTTGGTCGAGATTGCCAAAGCGTTCAGCCGCGAGTGCGACGTCATCATCATGGACGAGCCGACCTCTGCAATCGGCGAATCGGAAACCGAAGTGTTGTTCGATGCGATTCGCAGCGTGACCGCTCAGGGTGCTGGAATCATCTATGTGACTCACCGCCTCTCAGAAGTATTCCGGATTGCCGACAGCTACACGGTCTTCCGTGACGGCCGCTATGTCGACAGTGGCCGGATCGCCGACATTGACCGCTCCTACCTCGTCAGCACCATCGTCGGACGCAAACTGAACCGGATCGAGAAGAAGCGCCGGCTGACCGGGCCGACCGTGCTGGAGACCGCCGCACTGTCGCGCAGCGCGGAATTCGAGGACATCTCGCTATCGGTGAACGGGGGTGAAGTGCTCGGCATCTACGGGTTAATGGGTTCGGGACGCAGCGAGTATCTGAACTGTCTGTACGGGCTCACGCGCGCGCAGAGCGGCAAAGTGATCTTCAGAGGCCGCGGCTTGCCGCCGGGCAATCCGCGCGAGGCCATCCGCGCCGGACTCGCGCTCGTCACGGAGGACCGCAAGGAGACAGGGCTGATCCTCTCGTCATCGGTTCGCGACAATATTTCGCTGTCTGCTTATCCGTCGCTCTCGTGCTTTTCGTTGATCAATGGGCGCAAGGTCAAGGCGCTGGTGCGGTCGATGATCGAGCGATTGGGCATCAAGACCAGTTCGATGTCCTTGCCGGTCTCGTCGATGAGCGGCGGTAATCAGCAGAAAGTCGTATTGGCGCGCTGCCTCTCGACGGCTCCCGTATGCCTGTTGTGCGACGAGCCAACCCGTGGGATAGATGAAGGCGCCAAGCGCGAAATCTACCGCTTGCTCGATGATTTCGTCGCGCAGGGCGGCGCGGCCATCGTCGTGTCGTCGGAGGCGCAGGAGGTGCTCGACGTCAGCGATCGCATTGCCATCTTCAAGTCGGGGCGGTTGGTTTCCTTGATCGACGGCCATGTTTCCAGCCAGGAAGACCTTTTGCACCTCGCGTCATGAATACACAAATCTCAACCGTCAGCCTTCCTGCGCGCCGCAGCCGTGCCGCGCGCGTGCACCAGCTCTACAGGCGCTACGGAATTCTCGCGGTGCTGATTCTCCTGTGCGTCGTGCTGTCGTTCGCGAATCAGTATTTTCTGACGTGGGGGAACGTCGCCGACGTTCTGCGGCAAGCCTCCATCAACGGAATTCTTGCGGTTGGCATGACCTATGTCGTGCTGACGGGCGGTATCGATCTGTCGGTCGGTTCCACGCTTGCGCTTGCCGGCATGGTAAGCGCAAGCGTCGTAACCGGCGGGCATCCGCATGGGGTCGTGGCGGGCATGCTGGCCGGGGTCACGGTCGGCGCGGCTGTCGGCGCGGTCAACGGAATCCTGGTCGCGCGGCTCGCGGTCCCGTCGTTTGTCGCTACGCTAGGCATGCTGAGCGTCGCGCGCGGGCTTACCTTCATCTATAACGACGGCATGCCGATTGCCGATCTGCCTGACGTCTATCTGAACGTCGGCACCGGAACATTTGCCGGACTGCCCGTGCCGGTGATCGTGTTCGCGCTAGTCGTGCTGCTCTTCTGGTTCCTGCTGCGCTTCACTACCTATGGCCGCTACGTCTATGCGGTCGGCGGCAACGTCAAAAGCGCGAAGACGAGCGGCATCTCGACCGGCAAAGTCATCTGCTCGGTCTATCTCATTGGCGGCCTGCTCGCCGGACTTGCCGGCATCGTGCTGGCCGCGCGCACCACCTCCGCGCTGCCGCAGGCAGGGCTCTCCTATGAACTGGACGCGATCGCCGCGGTGGTGATAGGGGGAACCAGCCTGTCGGGCGGGTCTGGCTCGATCGGCGGCACCGTAGTCGGTGCTCTGCTGATCGGCGTGATCAATAACGGTTTGAATCTGCTGGGCGTGTCGTCCTATTACCAGCAGGTCGTGAAAGGCGTGATCATCGTCGGAGCGGTTCTCCTCGATGTATCGCGCAAGAAGCAGTGACTTCCATCCGGACCGGACGCATCACTCAACAACAAATCCCAGGAGACGATCAATGAATCGACGGAATCAGGCAATCGTGGCGGCGATTCTCGCCGTCACGGCAGTGAGCGCGGCGCAGGCGAAGCCGGTCCGCATCGGCGTCATGCCGTACGGACTGAAGGCCGAGTTCATGCAGATGTGGACCAATGCCGTAAAGCAGGATCCGGCCGTGAAGAGCGGCATGGCGCAGATCGTTGTATTTGACGGCAATTACGACGCGCTCACGCAGAGCAATCAGTTCGACACGATGATCACCCAAAAGTACGATGCGATCATTTTCGCGCCGATCGACAAGAACGCCGGCTCCGCGGCCGTCGCGAAGGCCGTGGCTGCGCACATTCCGGTGATCGGCTCGAATACGCACATTTCGGGTAACCAGCTCACGTCATACGTTGGCAACGACGATGTCGTTGCCGGTCGGCTGGAGGCCGAGGCGATCGTCAAGGCGATCGGCGGCAAGGGCAACGTCGTGATCATCGAGGGGCCGATCGGCCAGTCCGCGCAGATCGACCGCTCGAAGGGCATTGCCGAGGTGTTGTCGCAGCACAAGGACGTGAAGGTTCTCGAGAACAAGACAGCAAACTGGTCGCGCTCCGAGGCACTCGCGCTCGTCGAGGACTGGTTGACGTCGCATCCCGGCCAGATCAACGGCGTCATCGCCGAAAACGACGAGGAAGCGCTCGGCGCGATCCAGGCGATGAAATCGAAGGGGCTCGACCCGAAGAAAGTGCCGGTGGCCGGCATCGACGGCATTGCCGATGGCATCCAGGCGGCGAAGCGCGGTGAAATGACCACCTTTTTCCAGGACGCAAAGGCCCAGTCGCAGGGCGCGCTCGACCTTGCGATGCGCGCGGCAATTGGGCCGTCTTACAAGCCCCAGTCGGAAATCTGGACCGAGTACGGGGCGAAGATGCCCTGGAACGGTGGCAACGACAAGGAGTACACAGTGCCCTGGACGCAGGTGACCCAGTCGAACGCCGACGCGATTCTTAAGAAGGTCCGCGAAGTCTCCCAACAATAAGCCGTACGTCATCGTTCAGGATTGCACTCATGGGGCTGCAAGAAGGCAACGTTTTTCGTCTGGGCGAGCGCATAGCGCTCGTCACCGGCGCGGCGGCAGGGATCGGCCGCGCGGCTGCGGAAAGTCTCGCGGCCGCTGGCGCAACCGTAGCACTGCTGGACATCGATCCGTCGGTGCGCGAGGTGGCCCTGGCGCTGCCAGGCGGTCGCGATCGCCATCTTGCGCTGGTTGCCGACCTCCTCGCGCCGAACGCCGCCGAGGCGGCGTTGCGTGATGTCGTAGCTCGGTGCGGCAAGCTCGACATTCTCGTCAACAACGCCGGCATAGCGCTGCTCGACTTCGCGCAGGCGCTCAGCGAAGACGCCTGGGACCGCACCATGGCGCTCAACCTCAAGGCGCCTTTCCTGCTTGCGCAGGCGGCCGGTCGCGAGATGATCCGACGAGGTTACGGGCGCATCGTCAACCTCGCGTCGCAGGCCAGCGTGGTCGCGCTCGAGCGCCACGTTGCGTACTGTGCGAGCAAAGCAGCGATCGTAGGGATGACGAAGGTGTTGGCTCTCGAGTGGGCGAAGCATGGCATTACAGTGAACGCCATCTCGCCGACGGTGGTGGAGACGGAACTCGGCCGCAAGGCATGGGCCGGCGCGGTAGGCGAGGCAATGAAGGCGAAAATCCCGGCCGGCCGTTTTGCCCGCCCGGACGAAATCGGCGCGTTGATTCTCTATCTTGCGAGCGACGCCGCGGCAATGGTGAACGGCGAGAACATCGTGATCGATGGCGGCTACACCGCTCAATGAATGTAACCGGAGCGTTTGAGGAGATCCTATGAATCGTGTCATCAATAATCCGGACCTGGTTGTGGAAGACATGCTGCGCGGGATACTCGCAGCGCACCCGGAATTGCGCGTCGCGCCCGACAATCCGCGCGTCGTCTCGCATGTCAATGCTGCAGAGCGCGGTCGCGTGGGTATCGTCACGGGCGGCGGATCTGGCCACGAACCGGCGTTCATCGGCTACGTCGGTGAGCATCTGGTGGACGCGGTTGCCATCGGCGAAATCTTTTCGTCGCCGACAGCGAAGTCGTTTGCAGACGCGTTCAAGGCCGCTGACGGCGGCGCTGGCGTCGCGTGCCTCTACGGCAATTATGCGGGCGACAACATGAACGTAAAGATGGCGATTCGCATGGCCGAGCGCGCGGACATCCGCGTGGTGCCGGTGGTGGCCAACGACGACGCCGCCTCGGCGCCGCGCGATGAGATGGCAAAGCGCCGCGGCGTGGCCGGCGAGATCGTCATGTGGAAGGTGGCCGGAGCCCACGCCGCGCGAGGCGATTCGCTGGACGAAGTGGTGTCGGCCGCGCGCCATGCAATCGAATCCACTCGCTCCATCGGCATCGGTCTTTCCGCATGCACGATCCCCGCCGTTGGCAAGGCTAACTTCACGATCAAGGATGGCGACATGGAGGTCGGCATCGGACATCATGGCGAGCCCGGGATTCAGGTGCAGCGCACGGTGCCCGCGAAAGACATGGCGCGGCGCATGCTCGATACGCTGCTGGCCGATCTCCCATTTGCTCGCGGCGACGAGGTATCGCTGCTCGTCTCGGGGTTGGGTGCGACGCCGCTGATGGAGCAGTACATCCTCTACGGCGAGGTGGCCGCCTATTTGCGTGAAGCCGGTATCGAGATCGGCTTTTCCCGCGTGGGTAACCTGTTCACTTCGCTCGAGATGATGGGAGTCACCATCACGTTGACCCGACTCGATGCCCGGCTCGCCCAGGCACTCGCGCATCCTTGCAAAAGCATCGGCATCACCGTGGGAGACGCAGCGTGACCGACACGATCGACATGACCGCAGCAGCCGGCGTCGTGACGCATTTCATCGAGATCATCAATGCGAACCGCGCGTACCTGAGCGAGATCGACGGCGCCATCGGCGACGGCGATCATGGCATCAACATGAGTAAGGGGTTCTCCCAGTGCGGCGAACGGCTCGCGCGGCGCGATGCACCGCTGCCACTGCCGATCGCTCTCAGTGAGCTGTCCGACGCGTTGATGGCAGGAATCGGCGGATCGATGGGTCCTCTATACGGCTCGTTCTTCCTCGACATGAGCAGCGTTCTGGAAGCGCATGCATCGCTCGACAAACACCTATTTTATCGTGCGCTGTCGGCCGGTATCGATGCTGTTCAGGCGGTGGGCGAGGCGCGAGTCGGCGATAAGACGTTGATCGACACACTCTCGCCGGCGCTTGTGGCCTACGGACGCGCACTTGAGGACGGCCTTTCTTTCCGCGAATGTCTCGCGGCAATGACTGCGGCCGCCGAGACGGGCATGAACTCCACGCGGGGACTGCGTGCGCGCGTTGGCCGTGCGAGTCGTCTGGGCGAGCGCTCCATCGGTGTACTCGATGCCGGCGCATGTTCCTGTTTTTTGATCCTGCGCGGCATGAGCGACTGGCTGGGTGCGTTGCTCGATGAGGGCACGCGCGGCCTTGAATCGACACAGGCGCAGAAGCATTCTGCCTGAGCCCGTTCGTTTGCCAAAGCGCAGCGCGTCGCAATACTAATTAGACGTTTGCCCGGAGGCGGCTACTGTCAGCTCCAATATGTGCGCCGGGCTCGCCTGCCCGGTTGCGTAATCAGGGCGGACCGGTAAGGTAGTGCGATATATATAGAAAGGAATACGAAATAAATGGAAACGATTCGCGACATGGAAAACCGGTCCTATATCAACGGCAGATGGGTCGATGGTGACGACGGTACGTTCGACGTGATCAATCCGGCCACGGGCGAAATCCTGCGGTCGGTTCAGCAGGTTTCCGGCGCTCAGGTTGACGAGGCGATCGTGGCGGCGAGGCGTGCGTTTGCGTCCTGGTCGGCGCGCTCGCCTCTTGAGCGGGCGCAATACATGAGACGTATTGCAGCGCTTGCGCGGCGTGACGCTGAGCGGCTCGCGCGGGTCGTGGTCATTGAACAGGGCAAGACGATCCGCGAGGCACGGGGCGAAGTAGCCGCCACTGCCGAGTTCTTCGACTACTTTGCCGAGTTTGCACGCCGGATCCAAGGCGAAATCCTGCCTTCCGATTTTGCCGGCGAGCAAATCTGGATTCAGCGCGTCGCGCTCGGCGTGGTAGGCGCAATCATCCCGTGGAATTACCCGAGCGTGCTGGTCGCGCGCAAGGTGGCGCCGGCCATGATCGTCGGCGACACCATCGTCCTCAAGCCACACGAAATGACGCCGCTATCGGCGCTGGAAATGGCACGCATTTTCGACGAGGCCGGCGTACCCGCAGGGGTCGTCAACATCGTCAACGGGGTTGGCCGTTGCGTGGGCGAGGCGCTTACAGCTGCCCCCGGCATCGATATGCTGACCATGACGGGAAGCGTGCCGACGGGCAAGCGCATCATGGCGGCTGCGGCGGCCAACCTGACGCCGGTCTCGCTCGAACTGGGCGGCAAGGCGCCGTTTATCGTCATGGCCGACAGCGATCTCGACGTCGCGGTGCGCTCGGCGGTGACGTCGCGTTTCATGAACTGCGGCCAGGTCTGCATCTGCAACGAGCGCACGCTCGTTCAGCGCGACGTATATGACGCGTTCCTCGAGCGCTTCGTCGCGGCAACTCGAAATCTGAAAGTCGGCATGCCGCTCGACGAGCGCACTGACATGGGCCCGAAAGTTAGCCGGGGCGAACTCGACAAAGTTCATGCGCTCGTCGAGGAAGCCATCGATATGGGCGCAACGGTGGCATATGGCGGCGGCCGTCCGGCGGATGCGCCGAACGCCGGTGGGTACTGGTACAGCCCGACGGTGTTGACGGGTCTCGATGCAGGCATGCCCGTCATGCAGAGAGAGATTTTTGGGCCCGTCGTGCCGATCGTGCCGTTCGACACGCTCGACGAAGCGCTGGCCATCGCGAACGGCAGCCGCTATGGCCTGTCCGCTTATCTTTTCACGAACGATGTGCGCGCCATCATGCGCGCTGTCAACGAGCTCGAATCCGGCGAGGTGTATGTGAATCGCGTGGGTCCAGAGAGCCTGCAGGGCTTTCATGGTGGTTACGGAGACAGCGGTGTGGGCGGCGACGACGGCATGCACGGACTCGAAGCCTATCTGCGCAAGAAGACCATCTACCTGAATTATTCCGGGGCGCCGACCGCGCCAATTGCCGACGCTTGCTGAAACAGAACGACACAATACCACGAGGAGACGAACATGCAGACGAGCAAACGGCGGTCCCTTAAACTCCTGATGAGCGTTCCGCTGCTCACGGTTGCAGCTGGCGCGCGCGCCGCGCAGAACATCAGGGTCGGCGTGGTCGTGCCCACGCTCGACGCGCAATTCTGGAACAACTACGTCGACTTCATGAAGCAGGGCGCGCGGCAACTGGGCGTCGAGTTGACGGTTCTCAACGCGGACAACAAGCCGGACCGCATGTTGAGCAGCCTGGAGGATCTAGTTGCGCAGAAGGTGGATGGCATCATTTTTACGCCGTACTGGTCGACGGCCGTACGTGGACTCACGCTCGCGAAGAACGCCGGCATCCCGGTCGTGCTGACCGACTCGTATCCGGACTTCAGCCCCCAGACCGCACGCTTTCCTAACTACATCGCTTTCATCGGGCCGAGCGACGAGGAGGCCGGCTACCAGATGGCGGTCAAACTGTTTTCGGCTGTGCCTCCCGGTGCTAACGGAAAGAAGACGATCGGCGTCGTAGACGGCACGGCCGGCACCTCGGTGGCAATCGACCGGCGCAAGGGTCTCGGACGCGCACTGAAGGAGCATCCCGAAGTAATCGTGGCGGGGGAGGTGGACGGCAACTTTGTGCGCGACACTTCGCAGACGGCATTCGAGTCGCTGTACCAGGGGCATCCAGACATCAAGGGTGTGTGGGCGGCCAACGGAGGCACGGCGACCGGCGTCATGGCCGCGCTCAAGAACGCAGGGAAGGCGCCCGGCAAGGACGTCTACGTCGTCGCAATGGATTTGAACCCGGAGAACGTCCAGGCGGTAAAGCGCGGGGAATTGCTCTTTGACATAGGGGGCCACTGGCTTCAGGGCGGGTTCGCGCTCGTAATGCTGTTTGATCAGATCAAGGGCAAGCCCGTGAGCCCGCAGAACGATACGGTGAAGCTGCATTTGCTGCCATTGACTCGTGCTCAGGTGCCCTTGTTCGAAAAAGATTTCCCCGGCGGCATCCCACCCTACGACTTCCGCAAGCATTCGCGTTTTTATACGCCGAATGCGCCCGCGGCGTCATTCGACATGAAATATAGCTAGGCGTGCCGCGTGCCATGTCTCAGACACAGGTCTATCCGTATCCACAGATCCCCCAGATGACACTGGTCGCCGAGCATATCAACAAGCGCTTCGGCAGTACCGTCGCGCTACGGGACGTGTCGATCGCACTCGCGCCGAACGAGGTGCACGCACTGGTAGGCGAGAATGGCGCGGGCAAATCGACGCTGCTCAAGATACTCGCGGGTGCGGAGCAGCCCGACGACGGCGCCATGCGGCTCGCCGATGGGCATTACGCACCGCGCGACACGCGCGAGGCCGAGCGGCGCGGCGTCGCTCTGGTTCGCCAGGAAATCACGATCAACGCATCGCTCACGGTCGCGGAGAACATTTTCATCGACCGGCTTGGCCGCTTTGCGCGCTATGGTCTGGTGCAGCAGAAGTCGCTGGAGCGGGCCGCCCAGCAGGTTCTCGACAGCTTCGACGCAGGCATTCAGGTGTCGTCGCCGCTAGGGCGGCTGGATCTCGGGCAATGGAAATGCATAGAGATCGCGAGGGCGCTGTCGCACGAGCCCCGCATTCTGTTTCTCGATGAAGCGACCGCGTTCCTGGGCCACCGCGAGATAGACACGCTGCTTAGGGCAATTCACGCCCTCAAGGAGCGAGGCTTGTTGATTGCGTTCGTCTCGCATCACCTGAGCGAGGTGACTGAAGTGGCCGACCGCTTGACTATTCTAAAAGACGGCGGCCTTGCCGGCAGCTCGAGCGTCGCCGCTATTACGCCAGCGGAGATCCATGCGCGCATGGTCGGCCGCGACATCTCAGGGCGCCTCTTTCCCCCCAGGGCGCAGCGGCCGCCCGGCCCGGTGGTGCTATCGGTGCAAGACGTGAGCGTCGCGAGTCGCCTCGACGACGTGCGCCTCGACGTGCATGGCGGCGAGATTGTCGGGGTAGCCGGTCTCAAGGGAAGCGGTGGGGAGGCGCTGCTGGAACTCGTGATGGGATTGCTTGCGCCGCAGCGCGGATCGCTTGCGCTCGACGCGGCTGCGTACGCCCCGAAGTCTCCCGAGGCGGCGTGGCGCGCCGGTGTTGCGTACCTGCCGGGCGACCGTAGCGGAGAAGGGCTGATCGCTGATTTCAGCGTGCTCGACAACGTCGTGATGGCGAGGCCGCCGCGCCGTCTGGGATTGTTCGACAGGCGGGAGGCCCATCGCAACGCGTCTGACCTTGGCGCGCGGCTCAGGATCAAGGCCGCACATCCGGATATCGCATGCCGTACGCTGAGTGGCGGAAACCTGCAGAAAGTCGTGCTGGCCAAGTGCTTGCATGTCGGGCCGCGGCTTCTTTTGCTCAATAATCCGACGCGCGGCGTGGACATCGGTGCGCGCATCGAGATCTACCGGGTGATCCGCACGTTGGCGGACGAGGGCATCGCCGTGCTGCTCGTCAGTGACGATCTGCCGGAACTGATCGGCCTCGCGGACCGGCTCGCGGTGATGCGCGCAGGTCGCGTAGAACATACCTTCTCCGCCGACGACACACCGGACGAGACCACCATCGTCCGCTTCATGACTTGAGACGACCATGAACCGCCTGCCTCCCTTACGCTTTGCCAGCCGGCACAGGAATCCCAATGCCACCGCCAGCGCCGACGCTTCGCAGGAGCGGCCAGAAATTCTGCGGCGCATGTTTCCGATCCTGTTGCTGATCGTGCTGTGCATTGCCTTTTCGATCAGTTCGCGGCGTTTTCTCACGCCTGGCAATGCTCTAATCGTGCTCCAGCAGGCGGTGGTACTGGCGGTCGCCGCGCTCGGCATGACCTTCGTGGTAATCGCCGGCTCGATCGATTTGTCGGTCGGCTCGATTGTCGCGCTCGCCGCGCTCGCCGCGGCGGCGAGCTCGAACTCGCTGGGCGTGTTCGCAGTCGTGCCGGCCGCGCTCGTCGGACTGTTGTGCGGGTTCGTCAATGGCGTGGTGGTCGCGAAAGGGAAGGTGCCTTCGTTCATCGTCACGCTCGGCACGATGGTCGTCTACCGCGGCATCGTGCTGTACTTCACGCGCGGCGCGCCGGTCTCGATTGAAAGCGAGAGCTTTCTGGATTTCTATTCGGGGCGTTTCGCCGGCCTGCCGGCCTCGGTATGGATCGCGCTTGCGGTCTTGCTGCTTGGTTGGATCGCGCTGCGCTTCACGGTATTCGCCCGCGAGCTCAAGGCGACCGGCGGCGGTGAGCGAGTGGCGGGGCTGACCGGTGTCCCCATCGACCGCGTCAAGGTTCTAATGTTCTCGCTGCTTGGACTGCTGTGTGGGATTGCCGGGCTACTGCAAAGCGCGCGCGCGATGGCCGCTACTTCGCAGCTCGGCGAAGGGCTGGAGCTCGATGTGATCGCGGCCGTGGTGGTAGGCGGCACCCCCCTCACCGGCGGCTTCGGCAGTGTTCAGGGAACGATACTGGGCGTGCTGATCACTACGCTTCTGTCGAACGGCATGAATATGGCGGGCGTGGATCCGTACCTTCAAAACATCGTCAAGGGCGTGGTGCTGATTGCGGCCGTGTTCGTGACGATCGACCGCAAGAAGATCGGCATCATCAAGTAGCCCGAAAGGCCGCATTCAAAGTCTGCATCGGCCAACTGATGCGCTTCCCGTATCGGGCTACAAGCGTCGGCCGCCGTTTCAACGGCAACTCACGTGTTTCGTTTTCGAGTATTTGATCATGATAGAGCAATTGTTCATAGTCGGCGTGATAGATCGACGCCAATAACCTCCCAGTTGTCGGGATTTGTCGACGGAACGCCCGTTAAACGGCACTGAGCATTTGCTCTTGACTATTCAAATGTCCAATCTCACAATGTCGTTGTTGTGACGCGTGCATCGCGTCCAAAAATTTGCGCCGGGAGTGGCTGAATGAAAATCGCAATCGGGAGTGACGAGGCTGCCTACGAATTGAAAGAGTTGCTGCTAGTGCACCTGAGAGGCCGGGGTGTCGACGTGACGGACTTCGGCACCTATAATGCGCAGCCTGTCATCTACCCTGACATTGCGTTTACTGTGGCCGAGCGTGTCGTCGCTGGAGAGTACGAGCGTGCCGTATTGCTGTGCGGTACCGGCATCGGCATGGCAATTTCGGCGAACAAGGTGCCGGGCATTCGCGCCGCGCAGTGTCACGATACATATTCGGCCGAGCGGGCGAGCCGCAGCAACGACGCGCAGATCCTGACCATTGGGGCACGCGTCGTCGGCGCGGAATTGGCTAAGGCAATCGTCGATACGTTTCTTGCCGCGCAATTCGACGGTGGCCGCTCGGCACCCAAGGTTCAGCGTATCCAGCAATATGAAACAAAGCTTCATGCGAAAGAGGAAGAACGCTTTGGGGGCGGCGATCGAATTCCGGGCTGACGCAGGGGCGGTGCGTACGGCGGTGGGCGCCGGCAGGGCGTGCGACGGTCGTGGCCCGACTCCACTTCAAAGGATTGCCTGATGGAAACCGACGAACTGACACGCCTCGCCACTCTTTATTATGTCGACGGGCTCACTCAGGAAGACCTCTCAAAGACGTTTTCGATTTCACGCGCGAAGGTCGGGCGCCTGTTGAGGCGTGCGCAAGAAGAGGGCATCGTCGAGATTCGCGTCCGGCATCATCCGCGTGACACGAGCGAACTCGAACAGCAACTGGTGACGCGCTTCAAGCTGGAGCGGGCGATCGTCTCGATCAATCACAAGGATCAGGACAAACAGCGCGAATTGCTCGCCGGACTGGTCGCAAGTCATCTCGACCGCATCCTGTCCGACGGCATGATTGTCGCTGTCGGCATGGGGCGCAACATCAGTTCTATTTCACAGCATGCGATTTCGTCGACCCGTCGTTCATGCCGGTTTGTCTGCGCAATCGGCGGCGCGTATCGCGGCGGCGACACCATGAACGCCGACCATATTTGCCGGCGACTCGCGGCACGCTTTGGTGGGGAAAGCGAAACGCTGTACGCACCAGCGCTCGTTGTCGACCCGCAGGCACGCGCAACGCTGTTGCAGAACGACACGGTCAAGCAGACGCTTGATCACGCACGGCGTGCGCAGTTGGCGCTTATCGGTATTGGCGATATCAACGAAGACAGCAACATGGTGCGCATGGGATGGTTCACGCCGGAGGAAATTGTTGCTGTGCGTCAGCTTGGCGCGGTGGGCGACATGATGGGCTACGATTTCATTGACCTGACCGGACAACCCGCACGAACCCCGTTTGCGCATCGCGTGATCGGCCTCTCGTTCGAGGACCTGGTGCGCATTCCCAATGTTATTGCCGTTGCGAGCGAGATAACCAAGACTACTGCGGTGCTTGGCGCGCTACGCACGGGCGCCATCAACACGCTCGCGACCACTGAGGCGATCGCCCAGTCCGTGCTGAGTCTGGACGCAGCGACGATGCCGCGCCACGGCGCGGAGACGTCGACGGCTCGCGCGACCTAGGCATGCACGTAGTATCTAACCGCGCCATCAACGCACCGCATGTCGCGATACAGTGGCCATTCCCGACGTCGGTGACATGAGCAAGCTGAACGGGCGGGCTTGTCATTCAGCAATCGATAGAGTTGAATTCGTCCGCTTCGCCGCCCAATGCTCGATACACGTCGCGAAGGAACTCATAACTGACAGCGTCGGACTGCGGGCTGGCGGTCGGAAAGTCTGACGGGTTCCGTTTCCCTCGCGCACTTCGTATCGTCCGAACGGTCGTTGCAAGTGCGATTGCCTCCCGAAAGAGCGGATCGTTACGGCTCGCACGGTTATCGTTTTCCATCACACCTATTTCGGCAGACAGGCGCAAATCTTGAGTTGCCGCCGCATAACGAACGCCTGTCAGCGCCTACTCGCGAACAGAGGCAGCAATGTTGCCGGCAGCAGTGTCCGGCCGCGCGGACACTGCCGCGTCCTATCTTTTAGCACTTCCCAAACTGCATCGTGAACAATCTCACGTGAACCACACTTTCACGAAACGCTGAAAGCCAGTGTTCACGTCGCATCCGAATACTGAGGTATCGCGAGACAAATTGCTTCGAACGATTGCCCGTCAAGGGGGCGGCTGAGCAGGTAGCCTTCAGCCTCTTCACAGCCAAGCTGTCGCAAGGTGCGCAGCTGCGGAATGCATCCTCGAGGCCTTCCGTCTTGATGGACAGATTCAGGTTGCGCCCCGGTTGCACGATTGTTTTAACGATCGCTAGCGCGTTCGAAACGAAAGCGAGATCCCGGATGAACGATTGATCCACCTTCAGGCGATCAACGCGCAGACCCTTCAGATAAGCTGGGCTCGAATAGGGAGTGCCGAAATGGTCAATCGAAATCTTGACACCCAGACGCGCAGTTCGTGAGCAGGACCACAACGTGATCCGCATCGTCGAGAAAGATGCTTTCCGTCAATTCGAGTTCGATGTGCCCAGCTGGCACCTGCCAACGGCGTGGTGCGTTGGGCCTGAGGCGCTTCTTCCATGGCTTGACAAAGGCCTGTTCCAACCAATGAGCAAAGAATCGAAAGGCACTTCCCCACGCCGGACCTCGGCGGATACGGCTTCTGATGACGAGCGCAAGCCTCTATCCGTGACGTAGCGCTTCTGGCCGACGTCAGTCCGGGACCCGCCTCGCGTGTGATAAACGCCCACCCGAACGTCCGCGAGAACACGCGCAATCGCGTGAAGGCGGCCATTGTCGAACTCGGCTATGTGCCGGACATGGTCGCCCAAAGCATGCAATCACAGGGCGACCACGTTCGCCTGCGTGATGCGTGACTTCACCGTGCCCGTGCTGAGTATGCTCGTGGACTCGATGCAGAAGGAGATCGAGGTTGAGATGCGCCATGCAGCGGGATGCGGCCATATTCCGCCTGCATTGCGTGGGTGACCTTTTTCAACATGGATTCCGTGGTTTTGGTCGAATCACCCAATTAACGGTCGGAATTTGTTCGCTGGATACCGTCCAACCACGTGAAACCAGTTGAAATCGGCGCAGCCATTTCGGCACAAATTGCGTGGCATGTACGATACGGATTGCGTGGGAGCGTTCAGCGCTTACTTCCGGTGCGTCGAGCCAGCAAAGCCGCTGGAGCAAAGCGGCAATCGGACGAGACTGGCAGCGCGGGTGGTTGGACGCGGATCAGGACTGCATGCACCATGCATACTAGGACATTCATCGTCGGCGCCCAAACGATCGGACCATCGCGTCAGTCACCGGGCTGATCACCGTCCCGCGCATCAGGCAAATCCGGCCGGAATTCCGCCTCGATCTGGTCGATTGCTAGGGAGAAATTCTATTCACTTGTCGCGTAGTGATCCTCATCATATCGGGACTTGCTAACGCTGCCTTTCGTATTGCGACAGAACCCGTTCGAGCGCGCGATACCGTCGACGCTTACTTCACGCCAGGCGACGATTTTTGCCTTCTGATGTGGCATCGCGAGTAAAGCAGGAAGTTCGCCCCCCATTCACTATCGCTCCGCTCCGTGGGAGCGATCTAGGTTGGCTCGACGCTTTGCGCATTGATGAGAGCATCTTATTGGGGCAGTTACTAGGCAATTGATTTATATCAAATGCGGCACCGCACCAGCCGCCTCAGCAGGTGGAGCAACGGAATTCAGTTTAGAAGCTTTCGTGAGCCAACGTCGCTGCTCGTCCGCACGAAAACGCCCTCGCTACGAGGATTCAGCCTCACATCGGATAGCCCCGCTAAAGGGAAACGGAGTTTCCTCTCGCAGCCTTGCTACCAGTTTCCATGCTGCCGATGCCGCGAGTTTCAATGCAAGGCTCCAATGCTCGAGAGATCCCGAGTGCTAGTCCGGTTCAAGCCGAATGGTTCATCACGTCAGCGCGTGATGAAGCCGCGATCCGACGAACGTCTTTGGCAATCCCGCCCGCGCGATGGATCCGACGAACGCTTCTTCCGGCAGCCATAAAGCCACTTGCTCACGGATGGCGAGCAGGGCATGGATATCGATACCCGTTTTCGTTCCCTCCGATTGCAGCAGGAACACCGTGTCCTCCGTGTTGATATTGCCGGTCGCGTTCGGCGCGAACGGACAGCCGCCGAGGCCGCCGAGCGATGAATCGAAGCTGCGCACGCCGGCGTCGAATGCGGCGACGACGTTCGCAAGTCCAAGTCCACGCGTGTCGTGAAAATGGCAGGTCACGGGGAGATCGCCGGTCAACGCGAGCACCTGCCGCATTAGCTTGCGCACTTGTCCGGGGTTCGCGTAACCGGCGGTGTCGGCGATGGCGATCTCATCGGCGCCGGCCTTCAGCAGGGTTTCGACCAGCTGGAGCACGTGCTGTTCGTCGACACGCCCGGCGACCGTACAGCCGAACGCAGTCGCCACGCCCGCGCCGAGCTTGATATCGGGTCGTCCGCTTTCATCGCGTGCCGCGATGATGTTGCTGAAGTCGTCGACGGATTCGGCGGTACTCCGCCGCACGTTCTTGAGGTTGTGCTCATTGCTCGCCGAGAGAACGTAATGCACTTTCTTTAGACCGGCATCGAACGCACGTTGCGCACCTTTTCAAATTCGGCACCAGCGCCGACGGATGCAGTCCGGCAATGGTCAACGCGCCGCGTGCGACCTCCTCCGAATCGGCGAATTGCGGCACGATCCGGGGCGACCAAATCGCTTCGCGAAATCGAATCGATGTTCGGCACCGAACGGTTCGCTCGCTCGCCGCGCGGCATCGTGGCGAACGAATTCGGCCGCTGCGTGATCCGTCACGCGCGCACCTTGCGCGCAGACGTCGGCGCGTTGCGCGACGAACTGGCCGCGATCACGCTGGCCATCGGCGCGGTGATGGGCTCGGTGCCGGGCTGGCTCACGCCGATGCTCAAGGCGCTGCGCGAAGAGGAACCGGATGTCGCGGTGGAAGTGTGGGAGGACAACAGTGCGCGGCTGCTTTCCATGCTAGACCAGCGCACGCTCGACCTCGTGCTGGGACGGCCCAGCGTGAGCGTTCATCCGGAGGCTTACGACTTCATCCCGCTTGCCGTCGAAGAGATGCGCATTGTCGTCGACGGCGCGCATGCACTCGCCCGCAAGCCGGACGTCAGCCTGCGCGACATCGCGACGAATCCGTGGATCGTGCCGCAGGCGCACCTGCCGCTGCGCTCGCTGCTGGAGCAGGTGTTCGAGGACGAAGTCCTGCCGTTTCCCGCCTACGCGAGCGAAACCTCATCCACGTTCGCCACGCTCGCGCTGCTGCGCTCCAGCGACGGCGTCGTCAGACTGATACCGAAGCTCGTCGCGCAATATTTCGCGGAGGGTGGGCTGATCGGCATCCTGCCGATCACGATTACGCGTACCGGTGCGCCTTATGGCATTGCTACGCGCAAGGGCGCGACACTCACCCGGCCGGTTCAGATGTTCATCGACCTGTGCCGCAGCCGCGCTGAAAACGCGATTCCCTGACGTGCGCGTGATGCGCGGTTGAGCGCGCCAGAGACGAGTACTTTTCCTGTCGTTCACGCCCGACGCCTCGGTCCCGAGGCGTCAGCTCCGGCCTGCTCGCAAGCAGGCCGCACACAGACCGCACGCGTTTTCCCTTTCGTTGCCGCCCCGCCAGTTTGCCTGTCGCCGATCTTCGCGCACATCAGATCAGGGCAAACCCCTAACGCGGCATCGATTGTGTATCTGCATTATATTTATATAAAATATAATTTATGGGCACGGCGGGATAGCGCCAACCCGGCGGGTTTCCTGAGCCCGCAACACCTCTGCATACGTTCGATTCCTTACGTGACTGGCGTAGTCGGGCAGCCAACCTGAGAGCGAGCTTTTCTAAAAAAACCAGCAGTATGCAGGAGATATTCGTGCAGTCCATCGATCCTGTCTCACTTGCGTCACGTGCTTCCACTCCCGGCGAATATGCGCAAGTCTATGGACGCATTGCGCGTCGCCTGTTGCCGTTGCTGTTGATCTGCTATGTCGCGTGTTACCTGGACCGGGTGAACGTCGGATTCGCGAGGCTGCAGATGGCGAGCGACCTGGGCTTTAGCGATACCGTCTATGGTCTTGGCGCGGGGATGTTCTTCATCGGCTATCTCGCGTTCGAAATGCCGAGCAACATGATTCTGTACCGGGTAGGCGCGCGCCTGTGGCTGGCGCGAATCATGATTACATGGGCACTCGTGTCCGCCGCGACGCTATTCGTGCGTACGCCGAACATGTTCTACGGCATGCGTTTCCTGCTCGGCATTGCAGAGGCCGGCTTTTTTCCGGGCGTGGTGCTGTATCTGACGCAATGGTTTCCTTCGCAACAGCGCGGCAAGATCACCACGCTGTTCATGATCGGGATACCCATTGCCGGTGTGCTCGGCCGTCCGGTATCGGGATGGATCATGGAGCATATGGGCGGCAGGGGAGGCCTCGCGTCATGGCAGTGGCTGTTTCTGCTCGAAGCAGTGCCGTCCGTCGTGCTTGGTTTTGTACTGTTTTTTTTTGCCCGATAACATCTCCAGCGTCAAATGGATGAGCCCGGAAGAAAAGCAGTACGTCAGCTCGCAACTAGCGGACGAGCGCGAGGGCAAGCCCGACGCGTCCTTCACGCAGATGCTGCGCGACCGGCGCGTATGGATATGTGTGGCGATCAATTTCTGCAATGCGATGGGGCAGTACGGCATCGGCTTCTGGTTGCCCACGCTGGTGCAGAAAATGGGCATCCGCGATAACTTCGAGATTGGCTACCTGAGCGCGATTCCTTATGCGGTCGCCGTGGTCGCGATGGTGCTGGTCAGCCGCAGCGGCGATCGCCGGCGAGAGCGTCGCTGGCATGTGGCCGGCCCGGCTCTCGTCGGTACGCTGGGTTTTGTACTGAGTACCTGGCTGGTCGATCAGCCGTCGCTCGCCATCGCCGCGTTGACGCTCGCGACCGCAGGCGTGATGACGACGCTGCCGCTTTTCTGGTGTTTGCCGACCGCGTTCCTGAAAGACGCATCGGGAGCCGCCGGTATCGGCTTGATCAATTCCGTAGGAGGCCTGGCGGGATTCGTGAGTCCGTTCCTGACAGGACGCCTCAACGACGTGACGCACGACGCGCGTTATGGGGTGTGGGTGCTGGCCGCATGGCTGGTTCTGAGCGCCTTCCTGATTCTGTCGATTCCGGCGAAGCTGGTGAACCGATAACGCTTTGCAGCCGTCGCGCCCATGCGCACCGAGCGGCTTCTCAAGACACTGATGGGTTGCCGGCCACAGCCGGCACTCGTCCGTGTGCCACGGTCCCTGGTGGCCTAACTGCCGCTTGACAAAGATCGGCGAGACATAGAATATAAAAAATAAAAAATATTTTGCGTCGCGGCCGATGATATAAATGCAGGCACGTCAGCACGGCTGACCGCTTCGGTAAACAGGTCGGGGCCACGTTGAAACGGGTGCATGCCGACCTCGGACGGGCCGCTCCAGGTGACGGGCGCGTAGTGAGACCAGACACCAAGCGCCGCCTGATCGCCGTCAGGCCGGCACCTCGATCGGGCGGCGACGCTCGCCATGTCTGGATGAACCGCAGTAACAGAAGATTCGGGAGACTGACTTGAACGTGCAGAAGATTGGCAACGTAGCAATCCATAAGGTTGACGAAATCGCGCGGATGCCGCTGGAAGCAAAGTGGCTGTTTCCGTCGATTGACGCACAGCTTGTCGAAGCGCATCGGCACACGCTCGGTCCGTTGCTCGTGGAACCGGGCTCCACGAGGCTGTATATGAGTTTTCACAGCTATGTGATCCGTACCCGGCATCACAACATTCTGGTCGATGCCTGTAACGGCAATCACAAGCAGCGGCCCTCGATGCCGGCCTGGAACAACCTCGATACGCCGTATCTGGCCAATCTCGCTGCGATCGGCTTGCGGCCCGAAGACATCGACATCGTGCTGTGCACGCATCTGCATGCGGATCATGTCGGCTGGAATACGCGGCTCGTGGACGGCCGCTGGGTGCCGACGTTCCCGAACGCACGCTACCTGATGGCGCGCGTGGAATACGACTACCTGTTGAACCAGAAAAAAACCAATCCGCAAACGCCGGTCAATCGCGGCTCATTCGACGACAGCGTGCTGCCGGTCGTCGAGCACGGCTGCGCCGACATGGTCGAGATGGATCACATCGTCGAGCGGGAGCTGGGAGAGAACATCTGGTTGTCTCCGGCATGCGGCCACACACCGGGCCACGTGTTCGTCAATGTGGGCGAGCATGGTCACGAACGCGCGGTGTTTACCGGCGACGTGATTCATCACCCGATCCAGTTCATCGATACGAGTGTCGCCAACCTCGCGGACTTCAACCCGCAGCAGGCGCAGGACACGCGGCTGGGCTTGATGCGCCGTTACGCGGATACCGACACACTCGTCATGACCGGGCACTTCCCTTCGCCGACCGCCGGCCGCATCGTGAGTCACGGCGACCAGTTCCGCTTCGCGTTCAAGGAAGACTGAACGCCGCGCGTCGATAAACCCGCGTCATCGGGCAAGGGGATTGCCTTGCCCGGTCGGAAGGGCTCGAAATAATCGCATCCCGGGCGAGTGAATAGCTGCCCGAACAATTCCAACTGGAGACATGTATGAGGAAGAGGAAGTTTGGGACGATCGCGACGCGCGCGCTGTGCGCGGGAGCCATCTGTGCAGTCGCATTGTCGGCCCATGCGCAGGAAGTCATGAAGATCGGCGTGATTGCTTCGCTGTCCGGCGGCGGTACGGCGTGGGGTCTCGGGCTCGAACGCGGCGTGCAGATCGCGGCCGACCAGATCAACGAGCAGGGCGGGCTGAAGCTCGCGGGTAAGACCTACAAGCTGCAAGTGGTGCCGTACGACGACCAGTACAACGCGGCACAGGCGAAGACGGCCGCCGACCGGCTCGTCAATCGCGACGATGTGAAGGTGATCTTCGGCCCGGTCGGCTCACCTGGGGCAATGGGTTCGCTGCCTGTCACGCAGCCGGCGAAGGTCATCCAGTTTGTCGACGGCTATGCGCCCGCGATCCTGAAGAACGAATGGAAGGGCGCGTACGTATTCCGTATCAACAACAGCACGCTTGAATTCTCCGAGCCGATTGTCGACTGGCTGAAGAAGACTTATCCGAATGCGAAGAAGGTCGGCATGATCGCGCCGAACGACGCGACGGGGCAAGCCGGCGTGCCGATCCTTGCGACGGCCTACAAGAACAAGGGCTTCGACGTATGGACCGAGCACTATGAGCGCGGCACCAAGGAGTTCACGCCGCTGGTGCTGCGCATGATGGCGCAGAACGTCGACGTCTTCGATCTCAACGCGAACGCGCCGGGCGAAGCCGGGCTCCTCGTCAAGCAGGCTCGCCAGGTGGGCTACAAAGGGCTGATCGTGCAGTCGGGCGGAGCCGGTATCGACGAACTGATCGCCATCGCCGGGCCGCTCGCCAACAACATGATGAAGTACGACGTCATCGACGAATCCTTGCCGCGCGTGCAGCCGTTCGTGGCGCTGTATCACAAGAAGTATAACGGGGTGATGAACGGTCTCGCGCCGGTCTACTACAACGCCGCGAACATCTATTTCGAGGCGATGCGCCGCGCCGATTCCACCGATAGCACGAAGATTCGCGACCAGATCGAAAAGCTGGGCGGAAATTATGACGCGCCGATCTTCGGCAAGGTCGTGTGGACCGGCGAGAAGAACTACGGCGTGAATCATCAGCTTCTGCATACGTTCGTGATCAAGGAAGTGCAGAACGGCAAGGCAACGGTGAAAGCGGTGATCACGCCGTAACGGCATTCGGCGAAAGGCGATTCAGGAGCGCTCATGTTTTCTTTTTCTGTTTTGGCGCAAGTGTTTGTGGACGGAATTGGCCTGAGCGCGATCTATATCCTGATCGCGCTCGGGTTCACATTGCTGTTCGGCATCATGCGTGTGGTGAATTTCGCGCATGGCGCATTTGCGATGCTGGGCGGCTATGCGCTCTATTTCCTTTACGGCAATGCCGGCTTGCCGTACCTGGTCGCGGCGCCGCTCGCCGCGCTGATCGTCGCCACGGCGGCGCTCGTGCTGGAGCGGTTGGTGTACCGGTTCTTTTATCAGAAGATGTTCCAGAGCATGATCGGGCTGCTCGGGCTCGACATGGCGATCATGTATCTCGCGGTCATTGCGTGGAATGCGGAGGAACGTTCGGTGCCGCCCGGCACGGACGCTCTGATGCACGTGGGCACCCTCGTGTTCCCCGAGCAGAAGCTGATCATTGCCGGTATCGCCGCCGTGGCGCTGCTGGCGTTCTTTCTCTTCACGCACTATTCCCGCTACGGCCTCGCGATGCGCGCAGCGTCGCAGGATGTGGACATTGCCGAGGCGCAGGGCGTCAACAGCACGTCGATTTACCGGCTCGCGTTCTTCATCGCCATTTTCATGGCGGCGCTTGCCGGCGGCTTCTATGCGCAGACGTACGCGCTCTCGCCGTTCGCAGGCGAGCCGCAACTGATGATCGCTTTCGTGGTGGTGATCCTGGGCGGCATGGGCAGCATTCCGGGCGTGGCGCTGGGCGGCTTGCTGCTCGGCTTCGCCAATAGTTTCCTCGGGACCTTCTATGGCAGCGCGACCTCGATCTTCGTGTCGTTCGGGGCCGTGATCCTGTTGCTGATCGTGCGGCCGTGGGGGCTGCTAGGAACGAGGGAAGCATGAGCAAACAATCGACTATCGACTCCGGCGCGTTGCATCAAGGCATCGGGCCGCGCAAGCTCGGCGAACGCCCGGCGCGCCGCTGGCTCACGCATCCGGCTGTGCTCGCCGTCGTCGTGCTGGCGTTGATCGCGTTGCCGCTGGTGGCGCCGGACAAGTTCATCCTGTCTGTCGCGGTGACCACCTTCATCACCGCGATCGCCGCCGCATCCTTGCATCTGATCGTGCGGACCGGCCACGTTTCGCTCGGGCATGCGGCGTTCATGGGGATCGGCGCTTACGTTTCGGCGATCGCGACCATGCAGATGAACCTCGCGTTTCCGCTTGCGCTGACGCTCGGCTTCCTCGCGCCCGCCGCGCTTGCGTTTCTGATCGGCCCGGTCGTGCTGCGCCTGACCGGCAAGTACTTCGTGCTGGTGACGTTCCTGCTCGGTGAAATTGTCCGCACGGTGTTCGTCAACTGGTCGAGCGTGACGGGCGGTTCGAGCGGCATCTCGGGGGTGCCCGCGCCGAGCTCGCTGTTTGCGCAGCCGGTGCCGTTCTACTACCTCGCGCTGGCGTTCGTCATGGTGATCCTGGCGTTCATCGGACGGCTGCTGACTTCGGAGATTGGCCGCACGATCGAATCGATCCGCGAAAGCGAACCGCTTGCGCGCTGTTCGGGCGTGCCAGTGCTGAGCACGAAGGTGGCGGTGTTCGTGCTGGGCTGCGGACTGGCGGGTATCGCCGGTGCGCTGCAAGGGCACTTCGTTCACTACATCGATCCGACTTCCTTCTCTGTCGACCAGTCGCTCAATCTGGTGGTCATCAATGTGGTCGGCGGCATGTACACGCTGATCGGGCCGATTGTCGGCACGCTCTTCATCGTCCTGTTGCCGGAATTCCTGCGCGGTTACGTCGAACTGCAGCATGTGTTCTTCGGCATCGTGCTGATTATCGTCATGGCGTTTTTCTCCGGCGGCATCGCGGATATCCGTACGTTGTTCACCAGGCTCTCGCAGGAGCGCGACACGAGAAGGGGAACGCGATGACACATCTGCTCGATATCGAGAAGCTGACCCGCCACTTCGGCGGTCTGGCCGCCGTATCCGATCTGACCTTTCATGTCGACGAAACGGAAATCCTCGGCATCATTGGACCGAACGGCGCGGGCAAGACGACGGCCATCAATCTGCTGAGTGGCGTGATCCGGCCGAGCAGCGGCCACGTACGCATCGCGGGTGAGGACGTAACGGGCCTGCTGCCGCATGTGCTGGCCCGCAAGGGACTCGTGCGCACCTTCCAGTCGACGACGGTGTACGGCGAGCGCACGGTGCGCGAGAACGCAATGCGCGGCGCGTATCTCGGCATGTACCCAGGCGCGGTTGCGGCATTCCTGAATACCGCGCGCGCGCGTCGGCTGCGGGACGAGTCCGTGCGCCGCGTGAACGAGCTGCTGGAATGGCTCAATCTCGCCGATGTCGCCGATCTGAAGGCCGGCAGTCTGCCGTATGGGCATCAGAAGACGCTCGGCATGGTCATTTCGCTCGCGGCGGTACCGCGCATCATCATGCTCGACGAGCCGGTCGCCGGCCTGAGCGCCGAAGAAGCCGATCACGTGCGCGACACCATTCTGAAGATTCGCGAGCGCGGCATCACGGTCGTCGTCATCGATCACAACATGCGTTTCATGAAGGGACTATGCGACCGCGTGATGGTGATGAACCAGGGGCACGAACTCACCACGGGCCTGCCGCTCGAGGTGCTGGCGAATCCGCTGGTGATCGAAGCTTATCTCGGGAGGGGCCATGCCGCAGCTCATCGTATCTGATCTGAACGTGCGTTATGGGCGTGTGATCGGCACGCAGGACGTGTCGTTTGCGGTGGACGAAGGCGAGATCTTCGCGCTGGTCGGCAGCAACGGCGCGGGCAAGAGTAGTGCGATCAAGGCCATCCTGGGCATGGCGCATTACAGCAGCGGCAAGATCACGTTCGAAGGTCAGGACCTGGCGGGGCTGAAGACGAGTGAAATCGTCCGGCGCGGCATCGCGTTGTCGCCGGAGGGGCGCCGTGTCTTTCCGCAATTGACGGTCGAAGAGAACCTGCGCATGGGCGCATTCACGCGTGCGCGCGATGAATCGCGTGAGCGCATGCAACAGATCTACGGCTATTTTCCGCGTTTGAAGGAACGCGCCAAGCAGCACGCGAGCAGCCTGAGCGGCGGTGAACAGCAGATGCTCGCGATTGGCCGGGCGCTGATGTCGCGGCCCAAACTGTTCCTGCTCGACGAGCCGTCGCTCGGGCTGGCGCCGATCATTGTCGAACGCATTGGCGACGTACTCGACGAGATCCGCCGTGAAGAGAAGCTCACGGTGATTCTCGCCGAACAGAACGCGCACTGGGCGATGCACCTTGCATCGAGAGCGACGATCTTCGAGCTGGGCCGCTCGGTGAATACCGGACAGACCGAGGTATTGCTGCAAGACCCTGCTGTGCGCAACGCCTATCTCGGCGTGTGACCCGGCACCCGGCGCGGCGTATCGCCGCGCCTCTTTTGCACACGATGCGACAGGCTGCAACGGCCTCCAAGGAAACGATGAAAAAGATACTGAATCAACCGGGCGACTATGTCGACGAGACGCTCGACGGAATGTGCGCAGCGTATCCCGATGCGTATCGACGCGCGGGAGAAGGCGGTCGCGTGATCGCGTGCGGCGCCCGCGTTTGAAGGCAAGGTCGGCGTAGTATCCGGCGGCGGCTCGGGACATCTGCCCTTGTTCACCGGCTACGTGGGCGCGGGCTTGCTCGATGCGTGCGCGATCGGCAACGTGTTCGCAGGACCGGCAATCGGCGATTGTATCGACGCGATGCGCGCGGCCGATCACGGCGCGGGTGTGTTGCGGCTGTACGGGAACTACGGCGGCGACCGGATGAACTTCGACATGGCGGGCGAGCTGACCGAACTCGACGGCATGCGCAGCACCACCGTGCTGGTTGCCGACGACGTCGCGAGCGCGAGCCGCGAAGAGCGCGCGAAGCGGCGCGGCGTGGCGGGTGTGGTCTACGCGTACAAAATCGCGGGCGCGAAAGCCGAACACCAGGGCGCGTCGCTGGAGGACGTGACGCGCGTGGCGCGCCACGCGGTCGATGGCTGCGCTTCGATCGGTGTGGCGCTCACGTCCTGCATCGTGCCCGAAGCCGGCAAGCCGAGCTTCACGATTGGCGACAACGAGATCGAGATGGGCATGGGCATTCACGGCGAACCGGGTATTTGGCGCGGTGAACTGAAGTCTGCCGATGCGCTCGCTGCCGAGATGCTGGAGCGCGTGTCGACCGACCTGGGCATCGGCGCGGGCGAGCGCGTTTCGGTGATGGTCAACTCGCTGGGCGCAACGCCTTACGAAGAACTGTTCATCCTCTATCGCGCGGTGTCCCGCGAGCTTGCGGCCAAAGGCATCAGCATTGTCGCGCCGAAGATTGGCCGCTATGCGACGTCGATGGAAATGACGGGCGCTTCGCTCACGCTGCAACGGCTCGACGGCGAACTCGAAGCGCTGCTGCGCGCGCCGGCCAATTGCCCGTTCTGGAGGTCGTGAGCATGCCGCTGACCATAGCCGCAACCGAGCACGCGTTGCGTCGCTGGGCCGACGCGATGGACCGCGCCGCGCCGGAACTGAACCAGCTCGACGGCCAGCTCGGCGACGGCGATCTGGGCGTCACGCTCGTCAAGTCGGCGGCGGCGGTGCGCACCGCACTCGATGCCGGACCGTGCGCCGACCTTGGGCAGCTCTTCAAGGCGTGCGCGATGGGTTGCGCACGCGCGTCGGGTTCGAGCTTCGGCACGCTGCTGACCGTGACGTTCATGACGCTCGCGAAGCGGCTGGAAGGCTGTGCGATGCTGGAGTGGAATGCGTTGCCAGCCGAGTTGCAGGCGTCGCTCGACGCGATGTCGCAGCGTGGCGGCGCGAAGCTCGGCGACAAGACCGTGCTCGACACGTTCGCCGCCGCGACACAAGCGATCGAAGGATTGTCGGACCCGCAACAGCAACACGCGGCGGCGAGCGTCGCGGTGGAGGCCGCCATCGAGCACTTCCGCACGCAGCCGAACCGGATTGGCCGGGCGCGGATGTTTGCGCAGAAATCCATCGGTCTGGATGATCCAGGGATGATCGCGTTTCGCCATATGTTGGCGAGTCTCGCGAGCGCATAGCCACCGGCGCTCGACAAGCCCAAGCTCAACCCACTGGCCCCGCGCTGCATGCAACCGGGGCCAGTGCTGTTAAATCAATCGAACCTCACGGCCGCTGCGCGCCGCACTGGCCGACATACACCGCCATCAGCGACGAAGCCGTCGTCACGAACAGACGGTTTCGCTTCGGCCCGCCGAACGTCAGGTTGGTCGCTACCTCCGGCAGGCGAATCTTGCCGAGCAACTCGCCATCGGCCGCGTAACAATGCACGCCGTCGCCAGCCGTGGTCCAGATGTTGCCTTCGGTATCGACGCGAAACCCGTCCGCCACTCCTGGCGAGACCGTCGCGAACACGCGATGATTGTCGAGCCGGTGGCCATCGATCACGTCGTACGCGACGATATGATGAGGGCCCGACGGATCATGCGAAATCCCTGAATCCGCGATATACAGAATGCGCTCGTCGGGCGAAAACGCGAGCCCGTTCGGTTTGACCAGCGCACCGGTTGCAACCGACATTTCTCCGTTGCGCGGATCGAGCCGGTACACGTTGTTCGCGCCGATCTCGCTTTTCGCCTTGTGACCGGTGTAGTCGCTGAGAATGCCGTAGTCCGGGTCGCTGAACCAGATCGTGTCGTCGGACTTGACGACGATATCGTTCGGCGAATTGAGCCGCTTGCCTTCGAATCGGTCGGCAAGCACGGTGATCGTGCCGTCGAGCTCGGTACGCGTCACCCGGCGTCCGCCGCTCTCGCAGGTAATCAGTCGCCCTTGCCGGTCGCGGGTATTGCCGTTGGCGTGATTGCACGGGCTGCGATACACCGTCGCCGGCGAGCCTTCCACCCAGCGCATGATGCGGTCGTTCGGAATGTCGCTCCACAGCAGGTAATCGCCATCGGCGAAATAGACGGGACCTTCCGGCCAGCGCATGCCGGTATGCAGCACTTCGATGCGCGCATTCGCAACGAGGCTGGTTCGAAAACGCGCATAGTTGTTAATTTCGAATTCCGGGCTCACAACGGGTCTCCATTAAAAACGAATGCGGGCGACGGCATGCGCCGCGACGCCCGTGGGTTCGCAATCATTCGGTTGCAGTTTTCGGGTTCCATGTGTCGACGGGAATCGTCGGCATGTTGAAAATCTCACTGGTGCGCACGTAGTGATGACCATGCATGCGCCCAACCATCTGTAGCCGCGGCGTATCAATCAGGCAACGCTGTGCGTCCAGCACGACGTGATCGCTGATGTGCATCGCGAGCACGTTGCCGATCACCAGCGAGCGGCGGGTGCCGAGCGGGACGATCTGCATCAGCGTGCATTCGAACGACACGCTGCTTTGCGCGATACGTGGCGTGCGAATCTGCGTGGACGCCACCGGCGTGAGGCCCGCCGCGACGAATTCATCGACCTCGGGACCGAATTCGATCGCGGTGATGTTCATGCGCTCGACCGTATCGTCGGTCACGAGATTGACGACGAACTCTTTCTGCAAGCGCACGTTTTCGCCGGTGTCCTTGCGATCCGTATCGGAGCGATGGTTGATGGCGAAGCCGAGCGTCGCCGGATCTTCGGCGAAGACATTGAAGAACGAGAACGGCGCTGCATTGGGCTGACCGTTTGCGTCCATGGTTGACACCCACGCGATAGGGCGGGGCGTAACCGTCGACGACAGCAGCTTGTAGCGCTCATGCGGGGTATGGTTTGCGAAGTCGAAGTACATGACAATCCTCTCGATGAATGAATAGTGGTGCCGGGTTTTGCCGCGACGCCATGGCGAGCAGAGGGCGCTGGCAAAAGCCGTGAGGGCCGCGCATAGCGCTTCAGAGTCAGATCACCCCTTCTTCGCGCAAGCCTTCTATCTGCGCTTTCGAAAAGCCTAGCCACTGTTCGAGGATGTGTTCGTTGTCTTCGCCATAGCAGGGCGCGCCACGATCGATCACACCGCCGCTGTAGGCCGGCGTCGCGCTCATCTTCACGGGGAATTCGGCGACCGGCCAGCGGCCGATGCGCGTGCCGGTGACTTCAGTCAGCCAGTCGAGCGACGCCAGTTGCGGGTCGCTGTCGCAGCGGTCGCCGGCTGTCTGGCACACGCCGGCCGGCACGCCCGCGCGCTGCAACCGCTCCATGCCCGCATAAGCGTCCTGCGTCGACGACCACGCGGTGACGAGCGCATCGAGCGCGTCCTGGTTTGCGAGCCGCGCTTCAAGTGTCGCGAAGCGCGGGTCCGATCCCAACGCGGACAGCCCGGTCACTTCGACGAACGCGCGCCATTGAGTGTCGTCGAAACAGGCGATGCTCAGCCACCGGTCATCGCCCGCGCAACGATATGCGCCGTGCGGCGCGGCGGGTTTGTAAGGTGAGCGGTTGCCATAACGCGACCACGCGCGGCCGTTCGCGGACCAGTCGAGCACGGTCGTCGCGGTCTGAAAGATGCCAGACTCGCATTGCGACGAATCGATCCACTGTCCTTCGCCGGTCTGCTCGCGGTGATAGAGCGCACCGAGCGCGGCGAGCGCGAAGCCATACGCGCCGATCCAGTCGAGATACGAGTAGCCCCAACCTGCTGGCGGCGCGGGATCGGGCAGACCGGACATTTCCGTGCTGCCGACAAACGAAGCCGCCACCGGCCCGACCGTGCGAAATCGTCCGTACTTACCGATCGCGCCCATGCCGGCCTGCTGCACATAGATGATGTCCGGCCGGATCGACTTGAGCACATCGTAACCAAGGCCGAGCCGCTGCAACACACCCGGGGAAAATCCTTCGGCGACGATATCCGACATACGGATCAGATCCTTCGCAATCGCAAGTCCCTTAGGATGGCGAATGTTCAGCGACATTCCGCGCTTGCCCGCGTTCTTGTTGTTGAACTGGCCGCCCATGTCGGAATCGGTGACGGCTTGTAGCGGCGCGCTTGCCTTCATGCGCGCTTCGCGGCCGCCGACCGGCGCCATCGCGCCAAGCCGCGTATCGGGATTCTCTTTCCACTCGACCTTGATGCTTTCCGCGCCGAGCGAATTCAGGAACCGTGTGCCGCCCGCCGACGCCAGGAACCACGAAAAATCGAAGATCCGAATGCCTTGCAACGGGAACGGTTTGTTATGCGCGGAGAGCACCGGCGTGCGCGGTTCGGCTGGGACGCGGTCCGTGCTTGAAGGGCCTTGCCCGGCACTCTTAGCGCTTCGCGCAAGACTTATATCGCCGTTGTGTTCGCCGAGCAGCGGCGCGCGAGTGCCCGGTTGCCACGCGGTCGCGGTACTGAGCCATTTGCTCGTCGGGTATTGGAATGCACGCTTCAGCTCCGGATGTTCGATCTTCGAAAACGTGGAGCGCATCAGCCAGTGCTCGTCCTGCGCGTTCTCGTGCGGCTTGCGCACCGGCGCCCACAATAGCCCGGCGTCCTGGGCTTCGCGCCACGGCAGGTGCGCATAATCGTACGACGCAACGAAGCGCTGGATCACCTCCAGCATGTGCTCGGTTTCCTTGTCGAGCCGGGCCGAGCCGGGCGTGTCGCGCGCGGAGAGATCGCTATCGAGCGCGGGCGGGCGCAGGTCTTCGGCCTTGTCGTAGTGCTGCAGGAAGGGCACGAGCCGCGCCTTGTCGCGCGCCGACACGCCCCACGTCATGTTCCATCGGTCATCAGCCGTGCGGCTGATGTTGAGCATACTGTTGGTTGCTTCCGCTGCGTGGCGCGCGGTCAGGCGCAGCAACGGCGCCCGGCGCATCACCCACGACATCAGATCCAGTTCGGTATTGATCGCGACAGCCTGATGGATCGCGCACGACAGGTCCTGTCCTTCGCCCGTCTGCTTGCGATGCAGCAGCGCTGCGACGATCGCCACCGCGGTCTGATCGCCGGCGATGTGATACGCGTGCCACACCTGCGGTGCGATGGGCGGTTTGGTGTAGCTGCCGTCCGGTTCCGGATCGTATCCGCAATTCATCATGACACCGCCAAGCGCGAGATGAATCAGGTCCGACGCCTTGTAGTCCTTCCAGGGGCCGCTATCGCCGAACGGCGTAATGCGCGCAACGATCAGACGCGGATACCGCTCGGTCAGCGGCTTGTCGAGTTGCAGCTCGCGCGCGAGCCGGCCGCAACTGCTGTCGAGCAGGACGTCGGCGTGAGCGAGGAGGTCCAGAAACTGCTCGCGTCCTTCCGCGCTTGCGGTATCAACGACAACTGACTTCTTGCCGCGGTTATAGGCCCAGTAAAACAACGAACGCTCGGGACCGGGCCTGTCTTCGAAGAACGGCCCGATCTTGCGCGTCGGGCTGCCTTGCGGCGGTTCGACCTTGATGACTTCGGCACCCAGACCGGCTAACACGAGTCCACAGTATTCACCCAGCTCATCGGCCACTTCGATCACGCGCAAGCCGGCCAGCATGCCGGGCAAAGTCTTGGGGTCGGGCATCGGCGAACTTGGGGAAGCGGAAGTGCTGGAAGTGGGATGCAACATGATTTCCTTGTATTGACCTGGACTTGGGCCTGGAACGGCCGGACTCGCCGCGCTTCGCGGAGGGCGGCCTCGCGGCTGAGCCAACCATGACGGGGCTACACCGCCCCCATGGAGAGGGCGGTGTCGTGGTTCATCGCATGAGTGGTACGTTGGCTGCCTAGCGCGAGTTCTGGATGTAGACGACGTGAGTCTGGGTGTACTCGTAGAGCCCGTGCTTGCCGTCCGCGCCGCCGATTCCGGAACGGCGCACACCGGCGTGAAAGCCTTGCATCGCTTCGAAGTTTTCGCGGTTGACGTAGGTTTCGCCGAAGCGAAGTTCGTTGCACGCGCGCATGGTGTTGCCGAGGTTTCGCGTGTAGATCGATGACGTTAATCCGTAATCCGAATCATTCGCCATCTCGATGGCCTGGTCGAGCGTGTCGAAGACCGTCACCGGCGCGACCGGGCCGAAGATTTCGCGGCGCATGATCTCCATGTCCTGGCGGCAATCCAGCAGGACCGTGGGTTCGAAATACTGACCGCCGTCGCGTTCCACCCGCTTGCCGCCGGCCGCGAGCCGGGCGCCGTCGGCGAGTGCGCGCTCGACCAGTCCGTGCACCTTTTCCGCCGCGGCGACGTTGATCAGCGGTCCCATGTTGACATCGGCGTTGCCCAACGGGTTGCCGAAGGTGGTCGCGCGCATTGCCCGCACGAGTTTCTCGCTGAAGGCGTCGGCCACTTTGCGATGCACGTAAATGCGCTCCGCGCAATTGCAGACCTGGCCGCTATTGATGACGCGCGAATCCTTGATCGCGTTGACCGCCAGATCCACATCGGCGTCGTCCATGACGATGGCCGGCGCCTTGCCGCCGAGTTCCAGATTGACCTTGGTGATGTTCTTCGCCGCGGCGGCCATGATGCGCGAGCCGGTTTCCACGCTGCCGGTGAAGCTGATCATGCCGATATCGCGATGACCGGCCAGCGTGCTGCCGGCTTGCGCGCCGTTGCCGTAAACCAGGTTGAAAACGCCTTTGGGCAGGTCGGTTTGCGCAAGCAGCTCGGTGAATAGCGCCGCGTTGTTCGGTGTCTCCTCGCTCGGCTTGATCACGATGGTGTTGCCGGTGACCAACGCGGGCGCCATCTTGCGGGCGATCAGGAAGAACGGGAAATTCCACGGCAGAATCCCGCCGATCACGCCAATCGGCTGGCGGAACAGGAAGATGTTTTCGTCGGCGCGGTCGCTGGTGATGACTTCGCCTTCCAGGCGGCGCGCCCATTCCGCCATGTAGTCGAGATAGTCCGCCGTGAACGTGGCTTCGGTGCGGGCCAGTGACAGGATCTTCCCTTGTTCCTCCGAAATCACGCGTGCAATGGCCTCGGCATTGTCGCGAATCTTCCCGGCAATGCGCCGCAAATACCCGGCCCGCTCGATTGCCGGCAGGCGGGCCCAACCGCTTTGAGCGCGCTTCGCGGCCTCGATGGCCTGCTCGACGACCGCTGCCGGCGAGTTCGGTATTTCCGAAATGACGGCGCCGGTGGCGGGGTTGAGAACCGCGATGCGTTCGCTGTTGCCCGGCTCGATGAAGCGGCCATCGATGTAGTTACGGTGCATGTGTATCTCCATGTTGTATGAGTCGACCGGCCGCGCACGGCTGGCATCCGACGGATCGGCACGGGTCGGTTTTTAGCGCATTTATATTGAATATAGATTATATAATGCATTGTATTCGTTGCCGCCGTCAACGCCGCCGACGCAGGATAACGATCGATCCACCTCATTACCCGCCTCTTGTACACGGGTAAAATATAAATTATATTCTTCCCACCGAAAGCACATAGCAACGAGGAGGGAGGATGGAAAGGCCGTTCGACGACGTACGAATTCTCGACATGACGTACGAGCTGGGGCGCTATGTCGGGCGTCTGTTCGCGGATCTGGGAGCGTCGGTGACGCGTCTGGAGCCGCCGGGCGGGTTGCCCGACCGGCGCCAGGCCGGCAGCGACGACCCGGCTACGCGCGAGCCCGCGGTCTACGCGTTCGAGTTTCTGAATGCGGGAAAAGAGAGTCGCACGCTCGATCTGCAAGCGGATGACGGACGCGCGGCGTTCGCCAAGCTGGCGGCGTCCGCGCAAGTGATTTTGCTGGAGCGGGGTGGCCCGCTCTACGACGAGCTTGACTGGGTAAGGTCACTATCGCCTTCTGTTGTCGTGACCTCGGTGTCGCCGTTCGGGCGCACCGGTCCGTGGGCGGATGCGGCGGCAACCGATCTGACGCTGCAGGCGGCGGGCGGTCTCGCGTGGCTGTCAGGACGGCTCGACGATGCGCCACTGCGCCTGCCCGGCTCGCAAGCGACCATGATCACCGGCGTCTATGCCGCGGTGGCGACGTCGCTCGCGCTGTATGACGCGAAGGCGACGGGGCGCGGCCATGTCGTCGATGTATCGGCGCAGGAATGCATCGCGCACTCGCTGCAGAACTCCATCCAGATGTGGGATTTCGAAAAGAAGGTGTCGATGCGCGGCGGCGAGGGGACGCGCGATGCGAGCGAGGACATGTTCGCGTGCAAGGACGGCCTGATCTTTCTCGCCGCGCCGCGCTCGCTGGGAGTGTCGTGGAATGCGTTGATCGGCTGGATTCTCGAGACCGGCCATCCGGCCGGCGAAGCGTTGTCCGAAGCGCGCTGGGCCGACCGTGTGTGGCGTCTGACGAAGGAAGCCAAGCACATCTTGCGCGAGACGCTGGAGTCGTTCACGCGGCAGTACACCAAGCAGGAGCTGACGCAGGAGGCGCTCAAACGCAAGATCGTGATGGGGCCGGTCAGTACCGTGCTCGACGTGCTGGAAGACCCGCAACTGCTGCATCGGGAATTTTTCGAGTCGGTTGCGTTGAAGCATCTCAGCGCCATCAACGCCACGACGCCGAACGCGACCGTGCGCTTTCCTGGCGCCCCTTATCGACTGTCCGAACCGGTATGGTCAGTCAGTGCGGCGGCGCCTCTCGACCAGACTCCCGCTCGATCCTAGGAATTTTTCATGCGACCCAATTTTCTGAAGGGCATCCGTTTCACAGATTTGACATGGGCCGGCGCCGGTCCGTTCGGCACCAAGGTATTTGCAGATTTCGGCGCCGAAGTGCTAAAGATAGAAAGCATGACGCGGCCCGACTCGGTACGCACGGCCGGTCCTTTCAAGGACGGCGTGGTCGGCACCAACCGCAGCGGTTACTTCGCGTCGCGCAATACGGGCAAGCACAGCGTCTCACTGAATCTGAAGACCGACGAGGCGCGGCGCATCGTGCGCGATCTGGTGGCGCACTCCGACGTGGTCTGCAATAACTTCGGACCGGGCGCGATGGATCGTCTCGGCTTTGGTTACGAAGCACTGTGTGAGATCAAGCCCGACATCATCTACCTGTCCATGCCGATGTACGGTCAGGACGGTCCGCGCGCGGACCTGCTCGGCGTCGGCATGACGATCAGCGCGGTGACGAGCATCATGTGGCAGACCGCTTATGGTCCTAATGACCCGGTCGGGCCGGGCACGCATTATCCCGACCATGCCGCGAACCCGTACCACGCGGCGTTTGCTGTGCTCGCGGCGCTCGCACAGCGGCGCAAGACAGGGCGTGGCATGAAGATCGATCTGTCGCAGGTCGAATCCACCGCCAACTTTGTTGGATCGGCCATTGTGGAGGCGGCGGCGACCGGCACCGAGTTGCCGCAGATCGGCAATCGCAGCCGCAATGACGCACCTCACAACATCTTCCGGGCGCGCGGCCACGACGCATGGGTCGCGCTTGCGGTCACGGACGATGCCCAATGGCACGCGCTCACGGAAGCGATCGGCCGCCCGGATCTTGGCTCCGACGCCACGCTGTCCCACGCCGCGGGCCGACTGGCCGCCCTGAAGCGTGTGGAAGATGCGGTGGCGGGCTGGACGCGGGAGCTGGACGCGACGGACATCATTGCTGCGTTGCGCCCTCACGGTATTGCGGTGGCGCGGGTGTCGTCGTCGCGCGAGCTGATCGAAAACGATCCGCAACTGGCGCATAGGCGCTATTGGCAGCACGTGGACCACCCCGAAGTCGGTCCGGTGCTGCTGAGTTCATTGCCGTTCACCATCGACGGCGAGCGTGTTCAGCTTGAGCGGCCGCCGCTTTTCGGCGAGCACACGAACGCGGTGCTGGGCGGCTTGCTGGGTTTGTCCAGCGAGCGCATCGACGCGCTGGATGGACTGGGAGCACTGTCATGAGCGAGAAGGAAATCAAACGCCCCAGTTCGAATTTGCGCCGCGCGGCGGCCGTCGTCGGCGTGGGTCATACCGATTGGATCGGCGACTGGAAACGCGTTCGCGCCGGTGAAAAACCCACCGACAGCTACGGTTACGGCGCGCTTGCATTGCGCGAAGCATTGGCCGATGTCGGGCTGACACGCGCCGATATCGATGGCCTGATCGTGGGTCCGACCACCGCTTACGAACGCATGTCCGAGGTACTGGGCATCAATCCGCGCTGGGGTGACCAGGCCGACGCGGTGCTTTCGGTCGCGCAGGCCGTCATGGCGATCGAAGCCGGGCTCGCCGAGACCATCGCACTGGTTTATGGAAATGACCAGCGTTCCGCTGAAATCCAGTACGGCGGACCTCAGGCGATGGGCGGCGACGCGTTCCTGTCCTACGTGTATCACTCGCCGTGGGGCCTGACATCGCAAGGCGCGCTCTACGCGCTGACGTTCCGCGCGTACTGTCATGAGCGCGGCTTCGATCCGCTGGACCTGGGGCTTGTTGCGGTTGCGCAGCGTGGGTGGTCTTCGATGAATCCGAACGCGGTCATGCGCAAACGCATTACGCTCGACGAATATCGCGAAGCAAGATACATCTGCGAGCCGCTGCGGCTTTACGACTACTGCATGATCAATGACGGCGGCGTGGCGTTGATCGTCACCACGGCCGAGCGGGCGAAGAAGTTGCGCAAGCCGCCGGTGTATATCGAAGCGCTGGGCCGGCGTGACCTGAATCGCGGCGCAACCAGCCTTGAGCCGCGACTGACCGATTTCTATCTGTCCGCGCAGCAGGATTGCGCGCGTCAGGCGTACGACATGGCCGGCTTCGGGCCGCGCGACATGGACCTGTTCCAGGTGTACGACAGCTTCTCGGTCCATGTGCCGCTCGCGCTCGAAGGTTACGGCTATTGCGAAGTGGGCGACGTAGGGCGTTTTCTGCGCGAAGAAGGAATCGGCCCGGGCGGCAAGCTGCCGACCAATACGAGCGGCGGTCATCTATCCGAAACCTACATGCAGGGCTGGGCGCATCAGATCGAATGCGTGCGCCAGTTGCGTGGCGAATGCGGCGAGCGCCAGGTGCCCGACTGCCGGCACGCGCATTACACGTCAGACGTTGCCGGCAAGGCGGTGTCGATTATTTACAGCCGATAGGAAAACGCGATGAGCCAGGCAACATCTGAAGCGGCGCGTACGCCGCAGCCCGTGCTGGGCCTCTACGACCGGCCGATGTGGGAAAGCATTCGCGAACGGGCGATGAAACTGCAGTGCTGCACCGAGTGCGGCGGGTTCCAATATCCGCCCGCGCCGGTGTGCGTGCACTGCTTGTCGCCGAAGCTTGAATGGCGCGTTTTGTCGGGGCGCGCGACCATCGTTTCGTGGGTGGTTTTTCACAAAAGTTATCTTGGTGCGTATCCCGCGCCTTATAACGTGATCGCGGTCAGACTGGCGGAAGGCCCCGTGATGGTCTCCAATCTGGAACCGCCGTTGCCTGACGGTGACCTGGGCGGAAGCTGGATCGGCAAGTCCGTGCGTTTAACCTATTCCACGATGCCGGACGAACTCGTTCTTCCGCGTTTCACAATTGATGACGGTGAGCCGAAACAGACTTGATGCCCGCCGGTTGCTTCGCAAGAGAGCCCGAAACGGGTGTGCGCCGCGTGCGTCATGGCCATTTCGGGCTTCAGCAGTTGTGTGGATCCATGTATCCGGAGCGCTCGGGAAAATCCGCCTTGCTTCCGGCAATAGGATAATTTATTTTATATGTATAAAATATGCAGCCGGTTTGGTGTTTGCGGAGCACCGCGCGTTGCCGCTTTACTTTTCCCGTTACGGGGCAGCGCGTATTGCCGCTTTTTCTCATGACTCCCGCCGAGTGTGTCAACGCAACCGCATAGGCACGCTCGAGGCGAACTCCAGCAAGCACCCCGCGAGGTGTCGCCCATGACAACGATGGTCATTATCAACGGTGCGGCCTCATGCGATGCCGGGAATCGGGCCGAGAAGCGTGCCGGAAATCGGCCACTGGCCGACCCGGCATGAATACGTCACGGCGCTCTGGCGCTCAGGTCTGATTGACCCTTGCGGGACGTGCACTGGAAACCCTTGGAATGCATATGACTTTTTGGACGAAACTCGATCAGGTTGCCGAACGTTTGCGCGAACGTATCATCTCGGGCGAATACAAGCGCGGGGACAAGCTGAAACAGGCCGATATTGCCGCCGAACTTGGCGTCTCGATCACGCCGGTGCGCGAAGCGCTGAAGGTGCTCGAGATGGAAGGGTTCGTGGTGAGCGTCCCTCATAAAGGGCTGTCGGTTCCCGAGATCGAGCCGGAGCGTGCGCGTGAGATTTTCGAATTGCGCGTGATGCTCGAACGTAGCCTGACGGAAAAGGCGCTTGCACGGATCACCAAGGAAGAGATCGCGGAAATCCGCGCGCTGCATCGCGAACTGACGGCGCTCGTGAAGGCGCGTGAAGTCTATCCGGTGCGCGCTGCCAATGTGCGTTTCCATTTTCGGCTTTACGAAATTGCGGATTGCCCGCAAACCCTGCAGTTCGTGCGCGTGCTGTGGGCGAAGTATCCGTTCAATTTTCACGACGATCAGGCGGTACGCTTCAAGCAACTCTTGCAGGAACACGGCGAAATCATTCGTGCGCTCGAATCGGGTGATAAGAAAGTGGCCCTTGCGGCAATGGTCAATCATATTGAAAGCGGTTGGAACCGTGTCTCCGACAATGTGATGTCCGCCAAACACCCGTAGCGCCACAGCCGTTCTTTATAAAAGAACCGGCACCCCAAGGCGGCAACGCCGTTTCAATCGACCAGCTCGCTCGTGCGACATCGGTGCGCGTGGGCAATCCACGCCCAGTCTGTCCAATCCCGTTTTCCAGGTTCGACGCAACCGCCCGATGTCGGGCGCGCTGCGTCGCGGGTGCTTGCGGCTATTTGCGGCTATTTCCGATCCTTGATTCGTAGTGTATCGCCGCGGGAAACCGTCTGAAACCTGGTCGGACCAATTTGTCCGCCTCTCACGCGTTACTCATGATGGCGGGCAGTAGCGTTTGCATCGCGCAGCGCTTATCGACCAAAAAATATCCCCGCATTGGAGAACACAATGGACGCACTTTCGCAGGTTATCCGGCTGCACGAAGACGACAACGTGGCGATTGCCCGCAATATCCTGCCGGCCGGCATGGTGCTCGAAGAACTGGACGGGCTCGTCGTGCGCGCCGAGGTGCCGGCCGCGCACAAGATCGCGCTGCGCGACGTCGAGGCGGGCGAACTGGTGCGCCGCTACGGACAGACGGTCGGACGCGCGTCGGTGCGCATCGAACGGGGCGATCACGTCCACATCCATAATGTGTCGATGGGCGATTTCGAGCGAGACTATGCGTTTGGCGAAGACATGAAACCCGTCGACAAGGCACGCGAGACGCTCACGTTCCAAGGCATTCGCCGCGCGGATGGCCGCGTGGCGACGCGCAACTATATCGGCGTGGTCAGCACGGTCAATTGCTCGGCGACGGTGAGCAAGATGGTCGCGCAGCATTTCTCCGCGCCGGGCCGGCTCGATGCCTATCCGAACGTGGATGGCGTTGTCCCTGTTACGCATAGTTTCGGTTGTTGCATCGACCATAACGGCGAAGGCATCCAGCAATTGCGGCGCACGATCGGGGGTTTCGTCAAACACGCGAACTTCGCGGGCGTCCTGGTCATCGGGCTGGGTTGCGAGGCGAATCAGATGGGCGCGATCTTCATGACCGGCGGCATTGCGCCGGGTCCGACGATGGTGCCGCTCGTCATGCAGGAGCAGGGCGGTACGCAAAAGACAGTCGACGCCGCGATCAAGGCGATCGAAGCCATGCTGCCGGTGGCGAACCAGGTGGTGCGCGAACCGTTGCCGGTCTCGCATCTGAACATTGCGTTGCAATGCGGCGGCTCGGACGGCTACTCGGGCATCACGGCCAATCCGGCGCTCGGCGCGGCCGTCGACTTGCTGGTTCAGCATGGCGGCACGGCGATTCTCTCGGAGACGCCGGAGATTTACGGCGCCGAGCATTTGCTGACGCGCCGCGCGGTCTCCCGCGAGGTGGGTGAGAAGATTGTCGAGCGCATTCGCTGGTGGGAATCGTACGCAGAGCGCGAGAAGGGCAGCATCGACAACAATCCGACGCCGGGCAACAAGGCCGGCGGCCTGACGACGATCCTCGAAAAATCGCTGGGCGCGGTCGCCAAAAGCGGCTCGACGCCGCTGATGGGCGTGTACCGGTACGCGGAGCCGATCGATACCCACGGCCTCGTGTTCATGGATGCGCCTGGCTACGATCCGATGGGCGCCACTGGACAGATTGCGAGCGGCGCGAACCTCGTCGTCTTCACCACCGGCCGCGGTTCATGCTTTGGCGCCAAACCCGCGCCGTCGATCAAGCTCGCGACCAATACGCTCATGTACAACCGCATGCGCGACGACATGGACATCAATTGCGGCGACATCATGGATGGCTCGGTCAGCGTGCGCGAGAAGGGCGAGGAAATCTTCCGCTCGATTATCGCGATCGCTTCGGGCGCGCAGAGCAGGAGCGAGGCGCTCGGAGTCGGCAACGAAGAATTCGTCCCGTGGATGATCGGCGCGCAGATGTAGCGCCTGACGATCACGAGCGCGCCCCGTCCAAGGCTGTGCCTCGGTGCGTCGTCTCAGGGCATACCCTGAAACGGCGCTTTTTATGGTTGTGGCTAAGAATTATATAAATTATATTCAAACTCCAATATAAACCGATCGGCTGCGAGGCGTGCGTGCTGCGCAGCTTCAACGATTCGCAGGCCGCGTCACCACGGAGATAAAAGTGACCTGGAAGTCCCGCTACTGGGTGTTCTTGATGTTGTTTGCGCTCGCGACCATCAACTATCTGGACCGTGTCGCTCTATCCATTTCCGCCGGCAGGATATCCGCCGATCTGGCCATCACGAAGGTCCAGCTCGGTTACCTGTTTTCATCGTTTCTGTGGGGCTATACGCTGTTTCTCATTCCGGTCGGCTTGCTGGTGGATCGCTTCGGCTCGCGCTCGGTCACGGCCGTCAGCATGGCCTTGTGGTCGGCGGCCACTGCGCTGACGGGGGCGGCCATGTCGGTGGGCGCGGTGATCACCGCGCGCATCGTCATGGGGGTGGGCGAGTCAAGCTGCTATCCGGCAGCGGGGCGGATCATCCGCGAATGGGTGCCGAACAGCGAGCGGGCCACCGCGATGACCATCTTCAATTCGGGCGCGTACTTCGGCCCCGCGTTGGGCGCGGTGGGATTGTCGTGGCTCGTCTCGGTCGCGGGCTGGCGCTGGTCCTTCGTGATCTGCGGCTTTGTCGGCTTCGTCTGGCTCGCGTTCTGGCTCGTGTTTTTCCGCACACCGGATAAGGCCACATGGCTGCCGGAAGCGGAGCGCCGTATTATCGAACGCGATCGGGAAACCGGGCGACAGGTACGCGGCAATATGGCGCCGCCGGTCGGACTGGCCGGCCTGGTACGCAGCAAAACGATGATCGGGCTGATGCTCACGCAAGGCTGCAACGCGTACACGCAGTACCTGTTCCTCACGTGGTTGCCCAACTATCTGCAAACCGAACGCGGCATGACCATGCTCACGAGCGGAACGGTCATGGCGCTGCCCTATCTTGGCGCAATCGTCGTGTCGATCGCGCTCGGCATGCTGAGCGACCGGATGCTGACCGAGCAGGCGGTGGAAGCGGGACGTCGCCGCAAGCTGATCGGGATCGTGATGATCGGCGGCGCGTCCGTGCTGTTCGTGCCGTGGATCTCGAGCGTGTGGGCCATCATCGCGCTGATCACGCTTGCGCTCGGCGGCGTCGCCACCGGCAATGCGCTCAATATCGCGTTGCTAGGAGACCTGCTGCAGTCGAAGTCGGACGTCGGGCGCGCCACGGCGATGTTGTTGATCGGCGGCAATGTACTGGGTTTTCTTGCGCCTATCGTGACGGGTTACGTTGTGCAGGCGACCGGACATTTCGCCGCCGCGTTCGTGGCCGCAGGTGTGCTGCTCGTGATCGGCGCATTGTCGTCCTGGTTCCTGACACGCTCGCCGATCGGTTCGGCAAGAATCGCCGTCACGGTTGCAAATGCGCCGCGGCCCGCTGGGAGTTGAGATGAACGAACCGCTTTCCAGCCCACTGGTTAAGCCCGTGGCGCCGCCGCATGTTCGCATCCGGCCCGAGTGGCTCGCACTGCGTACGGAACCCGCGTTGGAGCCGGAGCTGCCGATTATCGACGCGCATCATCATCTTTGGGAACTGCCCGACAAGACGTATCGGGTGGGCGATCTGCTCGACGATATGAGCGCCGCTCACGCGATTCGCGCGACGGTGTTCATCGAGTGCAAGACGCATTACGACACGAACGAGCCCGCCGGATTCGAGGCGTTGGGCGAAGTGCGCTTCGCGTGCGATGAAGCGCGCAAAGCACAAGCGCTGGGCACCCGTACTAAAGTTGCAGCGGCGATCGTTGCCAATACGGATCTGCTGCTTGGCGACGGCGCACGACCGGTTCTAGAACGGATGCTCGAGATTTCCGATGGCCGCGTGCGCGGCATTCGCAATATAGCCGTGTGGCATGCCGACCCGAGCGTGCGCGCGTCGGCGGCAACTCCGCCGCAAGGCTTGCTGTCGGAGCGGCGTTTCCGCGAAGGGTTCCGGCATCTCGCGCCACTCGGCATGAGCTTCGACGCATGGCTGGTTCATACGCAGATCGACGAATTGTGCGCGCTCGCCGCCGCATTCCCCGATACGCGCATCGTGCTGAACCATGTTGGCGGTCCGCTCGCGCTGGGTCCATATCGCGGACATCGCGACGAGGTTTTCGATGTATGGCGCGCGGGCGTCACGGCGCTCTCGCGTTATCACAACGTCAGCACGAAGCTCGGCGGGTTCGGCATGCCGCTGTTCGGCTTTGGTTTTCAGGAACTGCCGCTGCCGCCCGATTCGCAGACGATCGCGAACGCGATCCGGCCTTACGTCGAAACGTGCATTGATGCATTCGGCGCGACGCGCTGCATGTTCGAGAGCAACTTTCCCGTCGACAAAGGCTGCTTCGGCTACGGCATCTTGTGGAATGCGTACAAGCGCATCACTGCCGGTGCCCCGGACACCGAAAGAGCGGCGCTCTTTCACGATACCGCGGCCGGCTTTTACCGGATCGGCACCACGTGATGTGAGCGGCGGCGCTATTTAGCCTCGCCGGAATGCGCGGCTGCGACCTCGATGCAAGAGATAGATGTCGACGGCTTGACCAGACAGGCCGGCGCGTTTTGCGCCGCTGTGCGTCGGTAGGACATCCCCGATGCGGCAATAGAAGGCGCGCGAATCGGAATAGCCGATTGCGTAGGCGTGATGCTCGCGGGCGCCGGCGAGGCGGCGCCCGCGATTGTCGCGAACATGCTTGCGGAACTCAAAGGTCCTGACGGTGCGCCGCAGATTCCGGGCGGCCGGCGTTTGTCGGTCGCCGAGGCGGCGCTTGCAAACGGTGTCGCGGCACACGTGCTCGATTACGACGACGTTGCGTTGTCGGGTCATCCGGGCGTCGTGCTGGCCCCCCGTGATTCTCGCGCAAGGCTGGGTGCTCGGCAGTAGCGGCCGTGATCTCCTGACCGCGTACGTTGCGGGCTATGAAGTCTGGGCGCTGCTCGACGCACTGGAGCCCGGCGCGTTGCACGAGGTGGGCTTCCATCCGACCGCGGTCTTTGGAACATTGGCGTGTGCCGCAGCCGTGTCGAAGCTGCTTCGGCTCGACGCTGAAAAGACCGCGCACGCGCTTGCAATCAGCGCGTCGATGGCGGCAGGCACGGTCGCGAATTTCGGTTCGATGACCAAATCGTTGCAGGTCGGCCGGGCTGCGCAATCCGGTGTGCTCGCCGCGTCGCTGGCGAAGGCTGGTTAAACCGGCTCGCTCGACGCGCTTGAGCATCGGGCCGGCTTCATGCGCGCTCACTCGCCTTCAGGCACACCTGACACCAGCACCGCGATTTCGAACTCGGCTCGCGTTGGCGGCTTCCCGAGAGCGGTGTACACGTCAAGCGTTATCCGATTTGCTATGCCACGCACCGGTCCATCGACGCGATGCTCGAACTTGCCGGATCGCAAGCGATCGCGCCTGACGACGTGGAAGAAGTTCATGTCCACACCGGCGACACGCAGATGCTCATGCTGGGGAACCACATGCCGCGAACCGGCCTCGAAGCCAAATTCAGCATGCAGTTCGCGATGGCCGCGGCGCTGATCGCGCGTCGTGTCGGCCTTGAGGAACTGATCGATGCATTCGTGCAGCGGGAGGACGTGCGTCGCCTGATGACGCGGGTTCGATGCGCGACGACAACGCAACGCGTGCAGGACTGGGACCAGCCCTTTGCGCCAGCCGACCAGGTGAGCGTGGTGCTGAAGTCGGGACGCGAATTGCAGTCGCAGGCGGTCGAGCGTCCCAAAGGCAGTTGGCAGCGGCGCATGACACGTGACGAACTGCGCGGAAAGTTCGTCGATTGTGCGGGTCGCTCGCTTGAGAAAACATCGGCGGAAAGTCTGTTCGGACAACTGTGGGCGCTAGACGATCTGTCTTCGGTACGCGATCTGCGGATGTTTTCCGGCCCGCTGAACGAACCGGACTAACTGGACTAACCGGCCGCATGCCTGGCGGCGGCACCTTGTTATCTATTTCGTCCAGGACGCTATTCATGACGACATCAACCCCTCAAGAGTCCGATGAGCGGTTCATGGTTTCATATCCGACCGAGTTCGTGCGGGCGTTGAACGAAGCCGGTTTTCTCGGCGCGCTCATCCCGGAGGAATACGGCGGGTCGGGCATGCCGCTGCGCGCGGCAGCGGTAATTCTGGAGGAGATCAACGCGAGTGGCTGCGTGGCCAGTGCCGCACATGCACAGATGTACATCATGGGAACGCTGCTTCGCCACGGCAGCGAGGAACAGAAGCGGCGCTATCTTCCCAGAATTGCTTCGGGCGAGTTGCGGCTGCAGGCGTTCGGCGTCACCGAACCCACCAGCGGATCGGATACGACGCAGCTCAAAACCCGCGCAGTACGCAAGGGCGATGTGTATGTGGTGAACGGGCAGAAGGTATGGACCTCGCGCGCGCTGCATTCGGACCTGATGCTGCTGCTCGTGCGAACGACACCGCTCGAAGAATGCCGCAAAAAAACCGACGGCCTTTCGACCTTGCTGGGGGGCCTGAGAACGGCCAAAGGCAATGGGATCGAAATTCGCTCGATCGCCGCGATGATCAATCACAACACCACGGAAGTGTTCATCGAAAACCTGGAGGTGCCGGTCGCCAATCTGGTGGGCGAGGAAGGCAAGGGGTTCCGCTACATTCTGGACGGCATGAATGCAGAGCGGATTCTGGTCGCCCAGGAATGTATCGGCGACGGCCGCTGGCTACTGAAGAAAGCAGTCGATTACGCCAACGAACGGCAGGTTTTCGGCCGGCCGATCGGGCAGAATCAGGGCATTCAGTTTCCGCTTGCGCGTGCTGATATGGAACTCGAAGCCGCCGATCTGATGGCACGCAAGGCAGCAGCGCTATTCCAGGCCGGCCAGCCCTGCGGCGCGGAGGCCAACATGGCGAAGCTGCTGGCCTCCGAAGCAACGTGGCACGCCGCCGATACCGCGATGCAAACGCATGGCGGGTTTGGCTTCGCGCAGGAATACGACGTGGAGCGCAAGTGGCGCGAGGTGCGTATCTACCAGACCGCGCCCATCTCGACGAATCTTATCCTCGGGTATCTTGGCGAGCATGTGCTGGGCTTGCCGCGTTCATACTGAGCGGGAACGATCACGGCGGCGTGTTGCCGGGTATGGACGACACGCCCGCCGTCGTTGAATCTGGATGCCGCAATCTAGGCGGGCACGAACTTCGCGAGTGAGATCTCCGGTGTGACATCGTCGAATTGCACTTTCATCGGCATGCCCATCGCGGCGTTCTGTGGAATATCGCCCACGAAGTTTCCAACCACCAACGGGCCGCCATCGAGTTGGACGAGACAGACGTGATACGGCAGGTCGTCGCGAAACGCAGTCCAGTAAGCGCGATGGAACGTCACCCACGAAACGAGTGTGCCGTGTCCGCTGACGGGCTCCCAGCTTTGCGCATCAGAGAGGCAGGCGGGGCACACAGGGGTGGGCGGAAAGTGACGATGTCTACAGGCCCTGCATACCTGAACCGATAACCGATGCGCGCGCGCATGTTCCCAATAGCCTTTGGAATCCTCGTCGATAACCGGCAATGGCTTGTCATAGGCAGTCAGCATGATTATCCCTTCGTGTAAATGATGGAGCGCGTGCACGGCGTCGCGGCAACGTACTGGACGACTTCACAATCCGCTACCTGACGCGCGCCGCATTCTCCGCGCAATTGACGGACCGCTTCGACATTGAGCGCCCAACCCTGCATGTAGGAGTTGGACAGATGCCCGCCGTCGGTATTGGTGGGCAGCCGGCCATTGAGTCCGAGCGCGCCATTCTGAACAAACGCGCCTGCTTCTCCGCGCTCGCAAAAGCCCAGCCCTTCGAGACTGAAGAGGACCGTGGGCGTGAAGTTGTCGTAGCACATGAGTGCATCGATGTCGTCGTGCGTCACGCCGGCCATCTCATACGCGTTCGTGCCGGCCTCGCGCACCTCGTCGTACCAGAACTCCTGATCGAAGTTGCCGATTGCACTGCGTTCGAATGCGTCGCGCGCGCCGACGCCGGAAATCAGCACAGGCGGTTTGTTCAGATCGGCGGCGCGCTCGCGTGTCGTGAGGATCATGCAGACCGCGCCGTCGTTGACGAGACAGTAATCGAGCAAGCCGAGCGGTTCGACGATCCGGCGTGCGGTGGCGTGATCGTCAAGCGTGATCGGCTTGCGCATCACCGCATCGGGATTGAGGATCGCGTTGTTGCGAAATGCGACCGACACCTCGCCAAGCTGACGCGTGGTCGTGCCATAACGCTCCATGTGCATGCGAAACATCAACCCATGCGAGGCGCCCGGCGAGGTGAGTCCCCACGGGTCCCAGAACGTGGCGAATTCATCGCCGCCGTAATTCATCCGTCGTGATCGGCCGATGTTCGTATAAATCAGCGCGACGTAGTTCGCGGCGCCGGTTTCGAGCGCGAGCATCGCCTCGGTGATCGCCATGCCCGACATGCGGCCGTGACCCGGCAGCGTCATCGTCCAGCGGGGATTGAGACCGAGGATCTCACCCATGTGCGCATAAAAAGGCACGCGGCAAGTGAGCAAACCATCGACCGCGTTCTTCTCCAGCCCGCAATCGTCGAGTGCGAGCTTGAACGCTTGCGCGCCGAGCGCATAGTCGCTGACATCGGGGAAGTCACCGTAACGCGTATTGCCCACCCCGACCACGGCTACGCGATTACTCAGGTCCTGCATTGGATTCATGCCTGTTTCTCCGTCGAATGTCGATTGTCGGATGGAAACGCCTCACCTGGAGGCGACGTATGGACCGTGTTGCAGCGGATCTATCGGGCTGCAAAGGCAGCAACAGGACGCGGCAGACGCGATGCTCTGATAGGAGCAGTTCGGCCACAGCGGGGCGGCCTGTCTCAGTCCGAATCGGTCAACCCTGGTCGGTAAGGTGCTCATGCATTTTATAAAATATAAAATGTATTTTATGGGTCGTTGCACGATGTGGTCAAGCCGGGAATCGCTTCAAGGGTCCGGCACCTACTGAACGATTCGGGCGGCCGGACTCGACGGGTACGTCAGCGCAGCGCTTTTGCCGCGCTCAATGCGTGATCGTGGACGTCCTGTTGCGAAACGACCGGACTCTCATCGACCAGCGATCGCCGGAAGGTCTCGGGAAGATGGATGTAGAGAACAACGAACGCGATCAGTGCAATGCTGCACAGATAGAAGGCCGGTGAGATGGCGATCCCGGTGCTCGCAACGAGCGCTGCGGCAATCAGCGGCCCGGTTCCTGCCACCGGACCGGCGCCGAGATTCAGCGCGAGCGCGCCGCTCGTCATGCGGGTGCGAGGCGGAAACAATTCCACCACGACCACGGTGTTCATCACATTGATGAGCGCCTGGAAAATGGCGAATAGGAGCAGGCCCACAAACGCGATTCTGATGTTGCCCGACGACAGCATGAGGAACACGGGAATGCCCAGCACCATATGGCCGAAAATGCCGATCAGGAACGTCTTGCGTCGGCCGATACGATCCGACAGCACGCCCGCGAGCGGGCAGAGCAAACCATACAGACCCAGGCTCGCGCTGCTGACCAGCACGGATTCCGTGCGCCCGAGATGCCCGGTAACCGGAAGATAGTTCACCATGTAGGTGACGAAATAGTAAAAGCCCAAGCCGGTGATGCTCGCGAAACAGAAGGCGATACCGATCATTTTCGCATCGCCCTTGAGCGGGTCGAAGAACGGTATGTCGGTCTTGACGGCGGACGCTTTGATTTCCTCGAATACGGGCGTGTCTTCGAGCCGCAGCCGCATGTACAGGCCTACCGCGCCCAGCGGCACCGCCAGCACGAATGGAATCCGCCACCCCCATGCGTCGAACGCCTGTGCATCGAGGTGGCTGGAAATTCCGTAAACCACGAGGCTGCCGGCGACTACACCCGCGGCTGCGGTTGCCGAAATCACGCTGGCGGCAAGGCCTCGTTTGTGAGCGGGCGCATATTCAACCAGAAACGTTCCAGCGCCCATCCATTCACCGCCGACGGACATGCCCTGGATACAACGGGTGAGAACCAGCGCGATGGGCGCCCATATACCGATGTGCGCGTAGGTCGGCAGCACGGCAAGCACGAACGTTGATGCGCTCATGATGATAATGGCGATTGCCAGCGACTCCTTGCGCCCGACACGATCGCCGATCATGCCGAGAATCGCGCCGCCAACAGGCCGCAGCAGGAACGCGATGCCGAATACGGCCAATGACGAGAGCAGCGCGGCCGTTGCATTGCCGGCGGGGAAGAAAGCGCGGCCTATGTTGACCGCGACGAAGCCATAAACCGCAAAATCGAACCATTCCATGAAATTGCCGATCAACGTGGCGATCACTGCGCGTTTTCTGCGCCGCGACATGTTCGCGGTTGTGAGGGTATCTGTCGGGTTCAAGCGAGTCTCCGTTTTTATGTTGATAGAGTCTTTCGCGCCTATGCCAGGCGGTGCTCCGCGAATACAGCGCGGGGAGGTGGGCAATCAGCGCAGCGACCGTCGCCAGTTGGTGGTTGGTGCGCCCGGAATGGGGCTGTCGAATGACATGACGGCGCTTCCAAGCAGGCAGCCGAGATAGCCGGTCTTCAGGTCGTGACCGCCGAATACCAGGCTCGATACGCTTTTCAGCCGCGATGTTCCGGTGCTCGCCATGTCGTCGGGCGACAGCAGTCCGTCGGCATAGCGCGTTGCGAGGTAGCGCACGTAGTCCACGTCGGTATCTTCGAGGACGATCTGCACGCGGCCGTCCGGCCGGATCAGCAGCACGCGATTGCTGCCCACGCAGGTGATCCACACGCCGCCGAATGCGTCGAAGCACAGACCGTCGGGAAAATCTGCGCCGCTCAATTCGCACACCACCTCTTTGGGCCCTAGCATCGGGCCTGCAAGCAGTGGAAAGCGGCTGATTCGCTGGCTGTATGTCTCGTTGACGTATAGCCATCTGGCGTCCGGAGAAAATGCGATCTCGTTGGTGTAGCCAAGGCCGTCCGCCAGAATGCGTGAGCCACGGCTGTCGCTGACACCGATAAAACCATCGGCAACCTTGCGGTTCCACGCCGTCGATCTAGGGCGTACTCACGGTGAACCAGATCGCGCCATCGTCATCGGCCAGCACAAAGTTGGTCGGCGGTAGCGGCGCGCCGTCGACCGTCTCGACAACCGGCTTGACCTCGCCCGCGTGATCGATGCTGAAAATGCCGCCCAGCTCGTTGCCAAGATTCGCGAACAGAACGACGCCGTCCGGTGATAACGCAATGCCGTTAGGGACGAAGCCTTGACGATTGCCGTCGCGCGGCAGCACATGTCGCGGGCTTTGGCCCGCTTGCCAGACCGAATAACCGCCTTTGCCGTTGGCGGCGATCAGTTGACCGCTCTCCAGCGTCAGTACGCATTCCGGGCGATTCAGTCCTTCGGCTGCGATGCGCAGGTCCGAGAACTGAAGCTTGAAGTCGATGGGCAGCGGGTAATCCATTGTGCAAGTCTCCTTTTAGTTGGCGAGGACTCGCCGCCGGGACGTATCGGCGGTCAGACGCTCCGATGGGCTTTCCTCACAAATACATTTTATATAATATAATTTTTCGTGACGCTGAGGCTTACCATCGACCTTCAGGAAAATTCTCATGAGCATCGTTTGCTGGATTTCTATCGGGCGATCGTAGGCAATGCGGATCGATCTGAAAGAATTGCCCTGATGCTGTTATAGCACCGGGCGATAAAAAAATTGGTTGGACCACAAGGAGGCGAGTGACGGATATGGCATCCACCAGCTCAAGCCGTAAAACATTGGCGCGGATCATCGCGGATCTGGAAGGCAAGATTCTCGATGCGTCGTGGCGAAAAGAAACGCGGCTTCCATCCGAGCGGGAACTCGCTGCGTCGCTCGCGGCTTCGCGTACCACCGTGCGCGAAGCGATTCAGCGGCTGGTGGCGCGTGGCGTGCTTGAAACGCGTCGCGGCAGCGGCCTGCATGTGAGCAGTCATCCGCGAGCCGGGCTCAGCGCGCCGTGGCTTCAATTGATTAGCGAGAGCCCGCCGATGCGGGCCGACACGCTGGAGTTCCGGCTCGTTTTCGAATGCGCGGCTTCGCGGTTCGCGGCTGAACGCGCGACGCAGGCCGAGCTGGCTAATCTCGATGCAATTCTCGACAGGATGGAGCAGGCGGTATACAACGGGGACGTGGAGGCCGAAGCACTCGCGGATGCCGAATTCCATACGGCATTGGCCGGCGCTTCGCACAATCTGATGATGGACCACTTTCACGCAAGCGTCATTGCAGAATTGCGCGAGCACATTACGAGCAATACATTCGACGCGTCGCACATCGATGCTGACGCGAAACGCCTTGCGTGGATGCGTCTCGAACAGCATCGGGCGATCTACAAAGCCGTTCGCGCGCGCACGCCCGACGCGGCGTTCCATGCGATGTATGCGCACATCGATTTCGTCGGCAAGCAATTCGTGTCGATGTGAAGGGCGTGCCGCCATTTTAGTCTTGTTGAGAGGCGGCACGCCGGCTTGCGATGCATTACAAGGACATGTGCGTCGCGCGGCGTACGGCGAGCGCTTTTCGCCGGCATCGACAACCCTTGCGCCGGCAGTTCTCGCGTGTTCCGGTATTACGCTAGCTTTTTCCCCGTCGATCGATTCGCGCACCGAATGGCGGTGTCGCGCATCCTGTCAGGACTAACCAAGGACTACCATGCCCATTGATTTTTCCGCTTCTCCCGTCTGGTTCATTACCGGCTGCTCGACCGGCTTCGGTCGCGAGCTCGCACAGGCCGTGCTCGCGCGCGGCTGGCGTGCCGTCGTGACCGCCCGCGATCCGGCCGCCGTCGCCGACCTTGCGACTGCGCATCCCGGCCTCGCGTTGCCGCTCAAACTCGATGTGACTTCGCCCGCCGACATCGCCGCAGCCGTCGCGCAAGCGAAAGCTTCGTTTGGCCGCATCGACGTGCTCGTCAACAATGCCGGATATGGTTATCTGTCGGCAGTGGAAGAGGGCGAGGATGAAGAAGTGCGCGCGATGTTCGAAGTCAATTTCTTCGGCGCGGTCAACACGATCAAAGCGGTGTTGCCCGTCATGCGCGAGCGGGGCGCGGGACATATCGTCAATATCACGTCGGTCGGCGGGCTGGTGGGTAATCCAGGCAGCGGCTATTACGCAGCGACCAAGTTCGCGCTGGAGGGTCTCGGCGAAGCGCTGGCACGCGAGACCAGAGAATTGGGCATCAAGGTCACGACCGTCGAACCCGGACCGTTCCGCACGGACTGGGCAGGGCGCTCACTGAAACAGACCCGCCAATCGATCGATGCTTATGCGTCGATCGCCGGCAAGCGCCGCGCCGACGTGACTGCGCATAGCGGCCAGCAGCCAGGGGATCCGGCACGCGCGGCACTGGCGATCATCGCCGCCGTCGAGGCAGTCGCGCCGCCGTCGAACCTTGTTTTGGGCAAGCCGGGGCTTGAAGCCGTCCGCGCGAAACTCGGGCGGCTCAATAACGATCTCAACACGTGGGAAGCGACGACGGTCGGCGCGGATTTCCCGGATTGAAATCGTAGTCACGCGCCGCGCCTGATTCAGGCGGGTATTTTCGGTGGATGGTTGCCAGACGAAAATACCCGCTGAAAAAGCAGTATTTAAACCCCGAGATGTTCGAGTAATTCGTCTTCGCGTGCGATCACGTCCTCGTTCGTCAATGTCTGGATGATCTTGCCGTCGACCATCAGGTTATGGCGATCCGCGACCGATATGGCGAAGCGCAAATTCTGCTCAACCAGAAGAACAGTGCGGCCATCGGCCTTGAGTTGCAGGATCACGTCCCCGATCCGGTCGACGATAACCGGCGCGAGCCCCTCGGTGGGTTCGTCGAGAAGGATGAGTTGCGAACCCATGTGAAGCGGGCGGGCAATCGCGAGCATCTGCTGCTCTCCGCCCGACAAGGTCGACGCTTTTTGATGGCTGCGTTCGCGGAGCACCGGAAACAGTTCGAAGATGCGTTCGAGCGACCATGCAGCGGGACCGCGAATCGGCGAGATGACCAGATTCTCCTGCACGCTCAACGTCGCAAAGATGCCACGGTCCTCGGCCACATAGCCGATGCCCGAGCGCGCAGTCCGTTCGGGGCCGAGCGGCAGTACGTCCACGCCCTTGTATCGCACGGTGCCGCTGCGCCGCCGCAGGTCGCCAATGATCGCTTTCAACGTCGTGGTCTTGCCGACGCCGTTGCGGCCGATCAGCGTGACCACTTCCCCTGGCTGGACGTCGAAGTCGACTCCGTGAAGTACTTGAGTCTCGCCGTACGATGCGTGCAGGTTCCGTACTTCAAGCATGTCCATGTCCTCCCATACCGCGTTTGCCGCCGAGATATGCTTCGATCACACGAGGATCGGAATGCACCTCGTCATACGAACCGACCGTTAGAACGCTGCCCTGTTGCAGCACGATAATCTGCCGCGCGAGATCCGACACGACGCGCAGGTTGTGCTCGACCATGATGACCATGCGGTCCTCGGCAATCGAGCGGATCAGTTCGATGATCCGGCCAATGTCTTGCGACGACATACCCGCAGTCGGTTCATCGAGCAGCAGAACCTGCGGCTGCGTCGCGAGGCTGATGCCGAGTTCCAGTGAGCGCTTGAGTCCATACGGCAGAGCCGATGCCTGTTCGTCGCGCCAGACGGACGCGATGCCGACCTGATCCATGATGTCGTGGATCTCCTGACGATGGACGTCGAGCCCATGGCTGCGCCGCCAGAATTCACAGCCGCTTGTGGCCCTGCGCTGCATCGGCATGAGCAGATTTTCTGCGACCGTCATGTGGCTGAAGATGCTGCTGATCTGGAAACTGCGCACGATACCCAGCCGTGATACGGCTTGGGGATTTAAGCGCGAGATGTCCTGATCGTGATACAGAACCTTCCCGGCGGAAGGCTTCAGGAAACTGCTCAACAGGTTGAAAAAGGTCGTCTTACCCGCGCCGTTCGGACCGATGATGCCGAACACGCCGGTTCCCGCGAAACGCAAATCCACGCCGGCAACAGCAACGAAGCCATTGAATTCCTTGCGCAGACCACGCGTCTCGATGACGGGCTGCCGCGCTGAGATGCTGGCCTGCGCGGCAGTGCCGCTCCTCACGTATTCAGCACTCTCTGACATCGCCGAGCCTCCGATGGATCCAAAAATATAAAAAATAAAAACTTGTCGATGTCCTAATATACAATGCATTTTCGCAGCACGGCTGAAGTTACATCAAAAAATTCTGGAGACACAATCATGAGACTAGGAAGAGGATGGTGGCGTGCAGGACGGCTACGTAGTGTGTCAATGAAAGCGCTTGGGTGCGCCGCCGCAGTGGCGGCCGCGCTGGGCGGAATGGCTCCGGCGCAGGGCCAGATGACAGGAAAGGCGTTTACCATCCTGGTCATCACCGATCTGTCGACAGTCTATTCGGATACGTCCGGCAAGGGTTCGGTCGACGCCGCAAAGATGGCGATCGCCGATTTCGGCGGCAGCGTGAACGGCGTGCCGATCAAGCTGATCGTGCTCGACAACAAGCTTGATGTCGGCATCACGGTCAACAAGACGCGGCAGTTGATCGAGACGCAGGGCGTGAACATGATTACCGACGTCACCGGCTCGGCCGCGGCGATCGAAGTCGCCAAGCTCGCGAAAAAATACAAGGTGACGACAACCTTCGTGAGCCCCGGAACGACGGCGCTGACCAATGAGTTCTGTACGAAGTATGCGTGGCATTACGCATGGGACACCTACGCACTGGCGAATCTCGCCGCGACCAAGGTGACCCATCTTGGCGCGAAGCGTTGGTACTTCATCACCGCCGATTACGCATTCGGCCACTCGCTGCTCGAACAGTTCAGCCGGGCGGCGAAGGCGGCAGGCGGCACGGTGGTGGGTAACGACATGGTGCCGTTTCCCAACGACGACTTCTCAAGTTTCCTGCTGAAAGCCCAGGCTTCGCATGCGGACGCGATTGGCATACTGGAATCGGGACAGGATCTGCGTAACGCGGTAAAGCAGGCCGGTGAGTTTGGTCTGGTGAACGGCTCGGTGCGGCTCGTCCCTGGACAGATGAATCTGACCGACGTGGGGGCTCTCGGCATCTCGGCATGGTCGGGCGCCATTCTGGCGGACCCCTGGTATTGGAACTACGACGATCGCACGCGCGAATGGAGTGCGCGCTTTCGCAAGGCTTACGGGTTCGCGCCGGGCAGTCTGCACGCGGGCAACTATTCCGCGGTCATGCAGGTGTTGAACACGGTCAAGCGGATTGGTTCGGACGATCCGGACAAGATCGCGGCGGCGCTGGAAGGCAGCACGTTCGACGATCTCTTCGCACGGAATGCGACGTTCAGGAAAGCTGATCATATCGTCGTTCGTGATATGTATCTTGAACAGGTCAAGAAGGCGAACGAGGTCAAGACGCCCGATGACGTATTCACCGTAATCGCCACCGTTGCAGGCAAGGATGCGTTCATGCCGGCGTCGGAAAGCACCTGTAAGCACGACTGGTAATAGCGTTACCGGCGGAGGGTTTCCATGTCGCAATACTATTTGTCGCAGCTATTCAACGGACTCGTCAACGGCGGCTTCATCGCGTTGATGAGTCTGGGACTGAGCGTGATCTTCGGCATGATGCGGGTCGTCAATTTTGCTCACGGCGCGCTGTACATGCTCGGTGCTTTCATCGCGTTCAGCGTTGGCTCGGATTTCGGGCTCTCGCTGTGGGTCGCGATGCTCGCCGCGCCTATCGTGATAGGCGGATTTGGTCTCGTGCTCGAACGCGTCTTTCTCAGGCGTCTCTATGGACTGGACCCTTCGTATAACCTGCTGCTTACGTTCGGTCTGACGCTGATCATCGAAGATACGATGCGGCATTTCTTCGCGGTGCAGGGCGCGCCGTTTCTCGTGCCGGGGGCGCTCGCGGGCGCGATCAACCTCGGCTTCATCGTCTATCCGAAGTACCGCTTCTTTGTACTCGTGTTGTCGATGGTCATTTGCGGCGCGACCTGGCTGCTGCTCGAACGCACCCGGCTCGGCGCGCTGGTGCGCGCCGGAACCGAACGCCCGGACCTGTTGCGTTGCTTCGGGGTACGCGTGCCGGTGCTCGTTTCGGGCACGTTTGCATTCGCGGCGGGCCTCGCGGCCATCGCGGGCGTGCTGGCTGCGCCGTTGCGCAACATCTCGCCGTTCATGGGCCAGGAAATGATCGCCACGACCTTCGCCGTCGTCGTGGCGGGCGGCCTGGGATCGATTGCCGGCTCGGTCGTGATGGGCTTTGCGGTGGGCGTGCTGTCGGCAGTTGCGGCGATCTGGTATCCGCCCGCGGCCAACGCGGCGACCTACATCCTGATGATCGTCGTGCTGATCGTGCGTCCGGGCGGCATCTTCCGCGGCATCGACGTCGCGCATTTCCCGCTGCACTACACGCCGGTCACGCCGGCGGCGCGGCGGCTCGTGATGAGCTGGAAGCTCAAGCTGATCGCGCTTGCCGTCGGACTGATATTGCCGTGGCTGGTATATCCGGTGCTCGCGTGCGATATCGTGTTGTGGGGTTTGTGCGCGCTCGGCTTCGACATCCTGTTCGCGTTCGCCGGCCTGCTGTCATTCGGGCAGGCTGCGTACTGGGGCGGAAGCGCGTACATCACGGGCATCATGATCGCGCGGCTTCACTACCCGATGTGGGCTGGCTTCATTGCGGGCGTGTCGATCAGCACAATGATCGCGGTGGCGTTCGGCGCGCTGATTTCTCGCAAGCAGGGCATCTATTTCTCGATGGTGACGTTTGCGCTGGCCGAGATCGTCTACTTCGTCATCAACCAGACGCCGCAATATACGGGCGGAGAGGACGGCCTGCACGGCATCGCACGAGGCTCGCTGTTCGGCCTGAGCCTCGAGAACCAGATCACCTACTATTACCTCGCGCTGTTTGTCGTCGCGCTTGCAATCGGCTTTGTGTTCCTCGTGATCCGCTCGCCGTTCGGATTGTCGCTCGGCGGCGCGCGCGACAGCGAGCGACGCATGCTGAGCGTGGGCTACAACGTGCAGGGATTGCGGCTGCGCGCCTACGCATTGTCGGCATTTCTGATCAGCATCGCGGGGTCGCTGTTCGCGCTCAACCACGAGTTTGTCAGCCTCGAGTCGGTCTACTGGCGCGCATCCGGCGAACCCATCATGATGACGCTGCTCGGCGGCGCCGGCACGGTGTTCGGGCCGATGCTCGGAGCGGGCATCGTCGTGTTCCTCAGGGACTTCCTGAGTACGCTCACCGACAGCGGCAGCCTTGCGCTCGGCGTGACTTTCGTGATCGTCGTCATGGTGTTTCGGCGCGGCGTGCTTGGCGAGATTCTTTTCCGGCTGCCGTTACTGGCAGACCGGCGTGCGGACTATGCGCAGTCGCGCGGCAGACCACCCATGAAAACTGGCGTTGACGAGACCGCCATTCACCGGAGTTCGGAATTGTGATGAACGTAGCCCTTCTCGACGACTACCAGAACGTTGCCATGCAGATGGCTGACTGGAGCAGCCTCGCGCCGCGCGCGACAGTGACCGCCTTTGCCGATCATCTGGACGATGTCGATGCGCTCGCCGAACGCCTGCAACCATTCGATGTAGTGGTGCTGATGCGTGAGCGAACGCGTGTCCCGCGCGTGCTGCTCGAACGGCTGCCGAATCTCAAACTGCTTATCACGGCGGCGATGTGGAACGCGTCAGTAGATATCGACGCTGCCACCGAACTTGGCATCCAGGTCTGCGGAACGGATGACCTGCCTACGCCCGCCGCCGAAATGGCGCTCGGCTTGATGCTTGCTCTCGCGCGAGCGATCCCGCAGGAAGAGCGCGCGATTCGCGCCGGACGCTGGCAGACCACGCTGGGTGTGGGCTTGCACGGTAAGACGCTGGGCGTGATCGGTCTCGGCAATCTGGGACGTCAGATGGCCGGCTACGGCAGGGTCCTCGGCATGAACGTGCTTGCGTGGAGCCAGAACCTTTCGAACGACGCCGCTGCCGCGTCGGGTGCGCAACGCGTGGATCTGGATGTACTGTTGGCCGAGTCGGACGTGATATCGATCCACCTGAAGTTGTCGGAGCGCACGCGCGGCTTGCTCGGTGCGCGTGAACTCGCGCTGATGAAACCGACTGCGTATCTCGTGAACACGGCGCGCGGGCCGATTATCGATGAAAACGCGCTTATCGAGGTGCTTGCAGAGAAGCGCATCGGCGGCGCCGCGCTCGATGTGTTCAACGTCGAGCCGATGCGTGTCGACCATCCGCTTCTGAAACTTGAAAATGTCGTGCTGGCTCCGCACGTCGGATATGTGACTGAAGAGAACTATCAGTTAATCTATGGCGGCGCGCACGAAGATATCGTCGCGTTCCTGGACGGGAAACCCGTGCGTCCGCTCAACACGTTGCCCTGACAGGCTTGCCCGGCTGGCGGTCCATCGTGAATTGACTTGTACGATGGGTTCGCCGTCGAAACCGCCTCCTTTCTGACCAACTTTCATGCCTCTTTCTCCTGCTGGCGAACGCGAGTTACTTCACACACGCAAGATCGAAGCCAACGGCTATTCGCGGCCGGGAGGGCTTTACGACCTTGAAGCCCATCTGATCGATACCAAGACGCACACCAAGGAGTCGCCGGCGGGTAATCGAATGGCGGGAGAGCCGATCCATGAGATGTGGCTGCGGATTACGATCGACGGGCACCTGAACATCATGGCCGCCGAAGCGGCGTTTGACGCGGTGCCGTATGCAGGGCATTGCGAGAACATCGCACCCGACTATGGACGACTCGTTGGCTTGCGCATTGCACCGGGGTTCTCGGCACAAGTACGCTCGATGTTCGCCGGCACTCAGGGATGCACGCACGTGAGCGATTTGATTGGAATCGTGGCTACGCTCGCTTTTCAGACCATGGCAAATCGCCGTGCACGCGAGGAGCAGGAGGTCAAGCAGCCGTTCCAGTTGAATCGTTGTCACGCACTGGCGACTAGCGGCGAGGTGGCGGCTAAATACTATCCGCGCTGGAGCGTGCAGGGCGGGTAGCGGTTCGATGAATGTCCGTTCGCCCACTCACTCAAGGTGATTGCAGCGTTGTGGGCGCATTTTTTGCGGGCGTCACGCTGCGAGACACGGTGGTTCGCAGACGACGTCGGCCTTCGTGAGAGACCTCGCTTTCACGATGCGAAGTTAAGTGCTTCGGAGACAAAGTGCGCGCTGGGCGCGTGTGAATTAGAAGCCTGCGTAAAAGTGTGTGCTCAGCGTGCAACCGCATTCCAAATGTGTGGTCGGCGTGTAAACTCATCGAGAGCACATAGATTGTCTCCGCCGCACTTCAATTCGCGATTCGCACTGCCACGGCGCGTTGCCGCGCGCGCGCAACGTGTTGCTTTAGTTCGGCAAACCACTGGCGATAATCCTCAGCCCATGCAGGGGTGCCAAGATCTTTGCTTATGCGCTTTGGTAGTCGGGGCACCGGTTGTCGCGCCCGCAAGAAAAATATCGTTGGCGAACCCGCAATCGACAAGCGGAGCCGGTACGAGATCGCCGTGATAATACCATCGCCTCAAGTCGATGTTGAGGCGATTCTGAAGTGTCGTAGTGGCAGCAAAGTAGAAGTGTCGTAGTTGTGCCTTTGCTATCTCCTTGACGAGGTTTTGATGACGGAGTCCTGGAGACTGACCGTCGCTCTGCCCATCGCGGTGTTCAGATCATCCACAGTGATCTCCCGCTGCTTCTTTGTCCCAGCCTTGCGCTCCTTCAGCTTCGGCGCCTGTGACGGTGAACCCGACGCGCGACGGTTATCGCGATCGGCCTGAATCACTTGCGCGACCTGCAGCACGTGACCCAGCCGCTTGTGGTCGACCACCGCGCCCTGATCGATCTCCGAGAGCCGGTCATAAGGCGTGCAGGGAAGGGCGACACCATCGGCGCGAACCTCAATGCGACCGTCCGGATCCTCGTACACATCGACGTAGCGTCCGACCAGTCTGCGGTTTGCGTCCGTGTCATCGAGCAGGTAGATCACCCGGTCGTCTGCAGCGTCAGCGAGCGGGTGACGCGCCGCGGTTCACGCCACGTCAGGATGGTGTCGAGATTCTCATCTGTCCGCAGCGGTCGGTGAGCATTGAAAGCGCTGCGTGATACCTTGCCAAAGCGCGTGTTGTAGTCGGCGATGAAGTGAGGCGCATAAGCGTTGGGCGCTTCCCGTGTGTCGATCTGGCGTAGCCGTAGTTCCTTCACCAGGCGGCCCGCTATGTCAGGTTCGCGCGTTCGACACGCCCCTTGACCTGGCTCGAATTCGCACACAACCCGTCAATGTTCAACTCGAACATCGCCCGGCCGAAGTGCGTCACGCCTTTGCCGCCCGTGGACGCCGTCTGCGTCGAGCGGAATACGCTCGCCTTGTCGCTGTAGAATGCGACCGACTTGCCGTACAGTTCCAGATACGTCCGCGTCGCCTCGAAGTAGCTGAAGGTCGATTCGCTCGCCGTGAAGTGCAAGGCCATCAGCCGGCCCGTCGCATCGTCGATGAACACCAGCAGCGTGCACGCGGGCGCGCGTTCCTCGAACCACCGGTGATCGCTGCCGTCGATCTGCACCAGTTCGGCCAGACACGCCCGACGGTTCCTCGGCTGATGCAGCTTCGGTGGCCGCTGTTTGCGCGGAATCCACAGCCCGGCCTCACGCATCCAGCGCCGCACGGTTTCCTTCGCTAGTATCACGCCATGAGACTCGGCGAGTTTCTCGCACGCCAGCGTCGGCCCAAAATCGGCGTAGCGTTCGCGCACCAGCGCCATCGCACGCGCACGGACATCCACCGGCAGTTCGCGATTGCTCGGCTGCCCACGCCGTGCCGATACCAGCCCGGCGGGTCCGGCGGCCTCGTAGCGCCGCACCAGCCGGCTGACCTGGCGTACACACAATCCCAGGCGCTCAGCCGCCTGGCCCGGCTTGAGCCGGGCCTCGGTCACGGCCTGAATGACCTTGAACCGATCCACTTCACGCATCGTCATCGTGATCGTCCCAGTCGCGTTCATCGCCGGCGCTCCCAAACGGATGGTCGACGATCAAACTAAAGTCGAAATACGACATTTCTATTTAGCGGAAACGCGACATCTGAACTTGGGACTCACATCCATTTCGTTGATAAATTATGTTATGTAAACTCCTCGACCGGGCAACGGGGAAGGTTTGCAATCCGGAGTTGTTGAAACTTGACAAAACTTGACCGCCCACCACATGGTGAGTACCATGTAGTAACCATGCTGAACACAAATTTAATCAACGAGAAGATGGCACGACTCGACCTAAATCAGGCCGATCTCGCCAACGCGTGCGACGTAAGCCGGGAGGCCGTGTCGAATTGGCTGTCGGGAGAGTCACTCCCACGTCCTAAGAAGCTCCGAGCTCTCGCGGACACCCTCGGAGTTGACATAGATTTGCTGCTATCGACGAGCACTTCGCTCCCGGAGCCTATAGTTGCGTATAGATCGAAAAAGAACTTGCCCTTAACCGGCGCCGCGATTGAAGCAGCATCGGAACTCGCGCGACATCTGCGGGAGCTCGCCCGTCTGGTACCTATTGAGAATTTGTTTTCTCCAGCAGTGTTACAAGCCCCAACGCTGGACGAAACATATATCCAAAAGGCTGCGGAGCAGACTAGGGAGCGTGCCGGACTGTCACTGATCGAACCACTCACTCGCGATCGGCTGATCAAGCTTCATGAGCTTTTCGGCTCGGTTCTTGTTCCTGTTATGTGGGGCGAAGATAAGGTGGGGCATGAAAATGCTTTGAGCGTCTATCTTCCTGAGACAAAGTCTTCGTGGGTGGTGTTCAGCCTCAACGCGAGGAGTGATGATTTCAACTACTGGCTCGCGCACGAGCTGGCACATTGCTACACCCTGCATGCGTTGCAAGGCGAACAGGGTGAGCTCTTCGCTGAGCGGTTTGCACAAGAATTGTTGTTCCCTAGGCGTGTCGCCGAAAAAGCACTCCGCGAAATTTGCGCGAGTGATGACCCAATGTCGAAGGCTCGGTTCTATGCGCAAGCTCACGACATTTCTATTGTGACGGTGATCAGGCAAATTGATCGTGCAGCTTTGGCGCTGAACGAAGATAAGTCCGGCCTAGAAACCGACGCCTTTTGGACTGAGTGGACTAATACGCGATCCATGGTGCCAACAGTGGGCCACGCGCTTTTCGGAAGCGAAAAATTCGACGTTGCCACATATATCGCTGGGTGCGAAAAAATATTTCATACGCCCTTTTTCAAAGCGCTTGCTGAGTGGCAGCGCGAAGAAGGCGGCCGGTCGCCCGCTTTTATCGCGTCAGCGATGAACATCTCGCTTCAGGATGCGCTTGAGATTTCTCACTTTCTTTCGAAACACAGATTTCATTGAAGCTGTGGCGGTTGCTCGTTGAATAGTTCCTGATAGGTTTCACGCCAACCGCGAGGTAGTTTTTCGTCATAGAGGAGCCACGAGCGGACGGTGCTGCGTCGATCATCGCTCGAAATGTGGCCGTTGGCCTCGAGGATGTGGAGAACATGGATGCTTGTGACGATTTCGATTTGGTAGTCGTCACCTCCGCGAATCAGCTCCTCAACAACAAGCTTCAACGGCCACTCATCGCTCGCGATAGTACCTTCGAATACTGCTGCCGTCGCTAACAATAACGCGTCGCGCCGGGAGAGTTGGCGGAGAGTCGTCTGCTGTTGCTGACAGTAGTTCTCAAGTAGCTTATTGGCCCATGGCCGCAGTTGACTGAGTTCCGCCTTAATGTCTTCCTCGTCCTCGTTCGATGAGTTAATCGAATATGCTTCGGCCATTTCCCTCGCGAGATCTTGCTGTAGCCACGCGTAATCAGCCATCAAGCGCTCACTCTGCAGAAATTCGTCGATCAACGACTTCAAAGTGACGACTTTATAGCCACCCACTTCGGCTCCAAGGAAGGGCCGCAGAGGTGAATGGTAGATTCGCAGGAAACAGTTTGTATCGACAATCAAATAGCGCAAAGGTCAACCTTCTCGTTTTTCGTTATATCGCGGATGAAGAGGGTATTGCAGATTGTTTCGTGCGTACTGTGAAGTATACCGCTTGCTTGCACTTTCGAATCAAAATATCATCTTCGGCAGCAAGTTATCCACAGATTTGGTGCCGAAATTGGCACTTGGAGGTGAAATGTCGGGGCCCACATTTGAATTGGCGCGCGAAATGTCCGTAGAAGTGGTCAAAGAAAAACTCGCCGACAGAGTACGCTATGAGCGGCAACGGCTCGGACTTTCGCAGGCTGAGTTTGCCCTGCGGTGCGGTGTGCCGCTTCGCAGCTACAAGCGCTTCGAACTGAAAGACAGTGACTCTTTATTGATTTTCTTGCAAATAGTCGCCGGATTTGATCGTATTGTAGGTCTTGAGATGTTGTTTCCTGCGGAGCCCCTTAAGACTGACGTTCGAACTGCTACCGGGATCCTCGATCGGCTAATGCAAAAACGCGATGCGGACAAAAAGACCATAGATAGTTCGCGTGGTTAAGCGACAGATAGGTGTCGCTTGCGGCCATCAGCGTTCAGCTTTCGGTGCAACGCTCTTCGTCGGGCTAGTGCAGGACGGTTTCTGGGACTTCTGGCCACCGGGCGTAGGCTTTGACAAGCCTCGGTAGTTTGAGGCGTACAAGGCCGATCGGCATAGTTGTCCTTTAAATCGGGACGGCCGCGGCGCTCCGAGGTCAGTCGTTCACGACGGTCATGGAAGTGATAATTGCGGCGCGCGGCCCGGTGAAAGCGCTGTAAACCGACATCTATTCGGCGGCGACAGAGGAATATCGCGACCTGGAGCGGCAAAAGCGGCTCACCGCGCCGTTTGATTTTCTCCTCGAGGCGATCACGCTACGATCCTCGTCATGCATGGTGCCGATGCGATGGCAAGCGCAAAGATGCGCCGGATGTCACGCACGCCTGGATCAACTGGGAAACCTGCAGCGCATGGTGCGGGACTCGCAGTCTGAAGCTCACGACCGGCAGCGCTGGCCGCCGCATTTTCTTGACCGCCATTCGAGTTCGGACGGCCGCGCCGAGGTGTTGCTGGTTCTTCAAGTTGAGCGATTTGCTGCAATAGGTCGTTGTTGCCACGATCCCTGCAACGGTCGAAACCATCACGAGCGCCGCGGCGAAGACCGTCAAGTTCATCGCCGGCAAGGCGTTCAAGGATGCTGTCAGCGCCGGACGTGTCCACGAAGGCGATTCTCCAATTTCCGGCGCGTTTCAAACCGCATTGCCAGCCAAGGTAACGTCTTTGGCTGGTGCAACGCGGCGACTGCTTGCGCCGCTGATTTCGCGCCCGATTGTGGGCCATCGAATCTCTATTCAGTCAACCTTTGTCGCGCCAAGTTAGATGCATCAACAACCATTTTGATAACTAGCGTATTCCTAACAAACGGTGCTAAATCGTTCTAATGTTAAGGGCGCCTTCATGCGGCGCCCAGTTCGTTCTATTGGTGCGCCGCGCTTATCTTTCGTCGAAGATTTTTTCTGGCTGTTTAGATACACCGCTGCTACGGCTATCGTCGGGTCCGCGCGTTCAGCTTTGCAACGCGCGTGCCGCGCATTCGCTGCGCAGGTGTTCGACGAACGCTTGCTGGATCGCCGTGCCGAGCCAGTCAGCGCGCGCAGTGAAGCCGACGGCGCGGCTCGCCTCGGGTGTTTCGAGTTCCAGCGCGACCATTTCGTTGCCCGAATAACCATCGCGTATCTGTGAACGCGACAGCAGCGTGATGCAATCGCTTTCCACGAGCATCGCCATCATCATCGCGAGCGAACTCGTTTCTACCACGACCGTCGGCTTTGCGGGCAGCCGCGCGAACAGTGAGTCGATCACCGCGCGACGCGGCACGTTTCGTTGGGGCACGACCCATTCGTAATCGGCCAGATCGTGCGCGGCAATGGATTTCTGCCGCGCTAGCCGATGCCCTTTGCGTACGGCCACCACGTACGGATCCGCGAATAGCTCGGTTTCCTGCACGGTTCCGGTGAGACGCGGCTCACGCAGCCCGCCGATGATGATGTCGATGCCACCCGTGCGCAGTTCACGCAGCAGACGCTCGTGCGAGCCTTCGTCGACTGTGATGCGCGCAGCGGGATAGTGCTCGCGCAGACGCTGAACGGCGCGCGCGACGAGGCGCGGCGGCAATAGCGGCAGTACGCCGATCGACACCCTGCCGGTGAGCTGGCCGCGCGCATAGGCGAGATCTTCGGTGGCCTGCGCGATCTCGTAGAGCGCGAGGCTCAGGCACCTGGCGAACTCGACGCCCGCCGGATTCGCCGACACGCTGTGCACGCGCCGTCGATACAGCGTCACGCCGACGTTCTGCTCGATCTGACGCGCCGCGCGATGCACGGCCGGCTGCGAAATGCCCAATGCCTGCGCCGCTTCCGCCGCCGAACCGGCATTCGCGATCGCGATATGGCTGCGCACTTGCGTGTCCGTCAAGCGGCGGCAGATGGTGCCCGCGCCTGCGTCGACCGGTTGTCCCGTCAACGCGGCAACGGCCCGTTCCATCTGATCGAGCATGCGTTGCACACGCCGCTGCAAGATCGCGCCCTCCTCCGTAAGCTCGCTGCCGCCGAAGCCGCGCTCGAACAGCTTGCCGCCGAAACTCGCTTCCAGCTTGCCGATCGCGAGACTCACCGCTGGCTGTGTACGCCCGGCGCGCGCGGCCGCCTGGCCGATGCCGCCCGCTTCGCATACCGCGTCGAACAGAAATAGACGCCGCAATCTCGCGAGATCGTCATCCGTTGATGCACGCGCGGTTTCAGTCATGAACCTGTCCCAACTGCTATGTGGCAACCCTTAGCTTAACCAGAATTTATGTCCTGTGGTTCACTTCATATTGAGGGATCCGGCTACATCCCGCTTACATTACCCGTATCCAATCGAAAAATTTTCAGCCAGGAGCGCTTTCATGTCCGTCGTGATTGACACGCACACTCACGCAATTTCCCCCGATAAACAGCGGTATCCGCTTGCTCCCGTCGGTGGGCATCAGTCGGAATGGTCGGCGAAGCGCCCCGTCAGTTTCGAAGGTCTGCTCGAGTCGATGGATCAGGCGGGAATCGATCGCGCGGTGGTCGTGCAGGCGTCCACGGTGTACGGCAACGACAACAGTTATGTGGTCGAGGCAGTGCGTCATCATCCCGATCGCTTCGCGGGCGTGTTTTCGGTGGACGTACTCGCGAGCGACGCGGTCGAGCAGACGCAACGCTGGCTCGATGCTGGCCTGTCCGGTCTGCGTCTGTTCACCACCGGCAGCACCATGCCCGGCCAGGCCGGCTGGCTCGACGACGAACGCTCCTTCGCGGTGTGGGACTACGCGCAGCGCCACAACGTGTCGATCTGCCTGCAAATGACCGCGCAAGGCATTCCCGCGCTCGTCAACATGCTCGGGCGCTTTCCGGATATCCGCGTGCTGCTCGACCATCTGGCGCGTCCCGAACTGGCTGGCGGGCCCCCGTACGAGGCTGCGGCGCCCCTCTTCAGCCTCGCGTCGCATGAAGGCGTCTTTCTTAAGCTGACGAACCGCACGATTGCGGAAGCCACACGCGGCGCCTCCACGCCCGCTGAGTTCTTCCCTCGCGTGCTGGGCGCATTCGGCGCGCACCGCATTGCGTGGGGATCGAACTTTCCGGCCGCCGAGGGTTCGCTGCCGGAACTCCTCGCCGATGCGCGCGAAAGCCTTTCGATGCTGCCCGCCGATGCCCGCGACGCAATCTTCGGCGGCACCGCCCAGACGGTGTATCCGTCGCTCGCCGCCTGATATGCGTGCATCAACGAAACAGGACGACATCATCGTGAGCCACTCCACACTACCCGTGCGTCTCAGAGTCGCGCTGAAAACCTACCCGCACACGCAGGCGTTGAAGTCGGGTGAACTGACCGATCCAGCGATCGAGTGCGTATTCGAAGACATCGAACCGATTCACCGCGCATTCGCTCCGATGGCGCGCCGCCAGGCGTTTGACGTGAGCGAACTGGCAATCGTCACGTATCTGCAGGCCAAGGCTTATGGAAAACCGCTTGTGTTGTTGCCGGCAGTGGTCGCGGCGCGCTTCCAGCAGGGCTGCCTGATTCATAATGCACAGAAAGGCAAGCTGGAGGTGGACGGTCTCGCTGGAAAACGGATCGGTGTGCGCGCCTACACGCAAACCACGGGCATGTGGGTGCGGGCAATTCTCGCGCAGACGTATGGCGTGCCGCTCGAGCAGATTGAATGGATCACGATCGAGGGCGCCCATCTGGAGGAGTATCGAGATCCTTCGTTCGTGCATCGCGCAGAGCCCGGCAAGCAGCTGTTGCCTATGCTGCGCGCGGGTGAGATCGACGCGGCCATTCTCGGCAACGATCTGCCGGACGAAGCCGGGCTGGAACCGCTCATCCACGATCCCGCAGCCGCCGACCTGCAATGGTATGCGCAGCACCGTTATGTGCCGATCAACCACGTCGTCGTGTTGACGCAGGAACTGGCCGACGCGAACCCACAAGCCGTGCGCGCGGTGTACGACCTGCTTCGCAAAGGCAAAGAACAGGTGGCCGCGCAAATGGCCGGAAAGCCCGACAAGCTTCTGTTCGGTTACGACGCGCTACGCGGGCCGCTCGAAGAAACGCTCGCGTATTGCGACGAGCAGCAACTGTTGCCGCGCAAACTGACTGTCGACGAGATCTTCGCCGACAGCTTCGGCATTCTCGGCGACGCTGCGCGCTGACCCTACGTTTGTCCACATCATCGATTCTGAGCGAACCCGAGTTCGCCACTGCCTGACAAGGAGACACCATGAGCTTGCCCGGCAAGTCCACTGCCACGAAACCCAGGGCACGTCTGCCGTTCTATCGCGACCTGTCGTTTCAGGTACTCGCCGGCATGGCACTGGGCATCGTCACCGGATACCTCTTTCCGAAGTTCGGCATCAATCTGCAACCCGTGGGCGACGCGTTCATCCGCATCATCCAGATGCTGATCGGGCCGATTATTTTCTGCACGGTATGTAGCGGCATTGCGGGCGTCAGCGACTTCCGAAAAGTGGGACGTGTCGCCGTCAAGGCGCTCGTCTATTTCGAAGTGGTCACGTCGCTCGCTCTGGTTCTGGGCCTCGTGGTGATCAACGTGCTCCAGCCCGGCGTCGGCATGAACGTCGACATGCACAGCGTGCATTCGGCCGCCGTGGATGCCTACGTCGCGAAAGCGCATCACGTCGTCACGACGAGTGAGTTCCTGTTGAACGTCATACCGCACACGGCGATCAGCGCGTTCGCCGGCGGCGACGTGCTGCAGGTACTGTTTTTCTCAATGCTGTTCGCCTTCGGCCTCGCGGCGATCGGCGATCGCGCGCAGCCTGCGCTGAACCTGATCGACTCGGTGTCCGGCTCGCTCTTCTGGATCATTGGCCTTACGATGAAGATCGCGCCGCTCGCTGCTTTCGGTGCGATTGCATTCACCGTGAGCAAGTTCGGCTTCGGCACATTGCTCTCGTTGGGCAAGCTCGTACTCGAGTTCTATCTCACCTGCGCGCTCTTCATCTTCCTGATTCTTTGGCCGATCGCGAAGGTGAACGGCTTCAGCCTGCTGCGCCTCATACGTTACATCGGCGCGGAACTTTTGCTCGTGATCGGCACGAGCTCCTCGGAAACCGTCTTCCCGCAGCTGATCGACAAGCTGGAGAGGCTCGGTTGCGAGAAGTCGGTCGTGGGTCTCGTGCTGCCGACGGCGTACACCTTCAATCACGACGGCACCTGTCTGTATTTCGCGGCCGCCGCGGTATTTCTCGCACAGGCCACCAATACGCCGATGAACTGGCATGATCAACTGGTTCTGCTCGCTGTGTTGCTGCTGACCTCGAAAGGCGCGGCAGGTGTTTCCGGCGCGGCGATCGCAGTGCTGGCCGCCACGCTTGCCGCATCGAACACGATTCCCGTCGAATCGATCGCGCTGATTCTCGGGATTCACAAGGCGATGTCCAGCGGCTTCGTGTTCACGAATATCGTGGGCAATAGCGTCGCAACCATCGTCGTGGCGAACTGGGAAAAAGCACTCGACCGCGCCGCACTGAAAAACGAACTCAGGAGCGGCTTCAAACCGCTCGACACCGCTCCGGTTCGCCTGAACAAGACGAGCAGCGGTCAGGCAGGCAACTAGCAGTACGATCCACACGGCCGGCGACGCACCCAATACGTGATATGCGTCGCCGCCGGAAAAACAATTGCGAAGCAGACAAATTACTTAGTGATACTACATATATACGTTACTGCTTCAACGGTTGTGCAAAAGAATGATTAAACGAGATTGGAGACACAGTATGAAGACGAAGGTTCGGCGAGCTATCGGAGTTGGGTTGTTGGCGGCGACCGGCGCATTGCCGGTCATGCGGGCGCACGCGCAGTCGAGCGTGCAGATATACGGAACGGCCGACGGCGGCGTTCGCTATCAGAGCAATGCCGCGAAAGGCGGCGGCTCGGTGGTGACAATGAATTCGAACGGCTACTACAGCTCGAACAAACTGGGTTTTCTCGGCAAGGAAGATCTCGGCGACGGCTGGAACGCGCACTTCCGGCTCGAGAACGGTTTCAACCTCGGAAACGGGCAGTTCGACAACACCACGGGAACCGAATTTAACCGGCAATCGTACGTGGGCATCGGCAGTGCGAAATACGGGTCGCTCGATTTCGGCCGCCAGTACACCATTTCGCACGACATCATCAGCATTTACGATCCGTTCGGCTTTCATTACACGCCGATTCTGCCGCTGACTACCGCTTCGGACGGCACGCGCAACAACAATGCGGTGAAGTACAAGAACGACTTCGGACCGCTGCTCTTCGAAGTAGACAACTCGTTCGGCGGCGTGGCCGGCAACTTTAGCAGTAGCGCCACACGCTCCGTTGGTATCAGTTTCAACGTCGGGCCGGTGGACATTGGCGGCGTGTATGGCCATCGAAACATACTAACGGGCACGGCCTATCTAGGCGACAGCTACTACATGGGCGGCATCGGCTACAGGATCGGCCCGGTGCGCGTGTCCGGCGGCTTCATGTCGGAGGACCTGCAAAATCCCGGCTCGCCGCACCAGGTGACCAACAACGCATTCGGCGGCATTGCATGGACGATCAAGCCCGACCTGGTGTTCAACGGCGGTTACTACCAGACCACCGTCTCAACCGACAAGGCAAGCCGCCGCGGCCTTTCGATCCTCTCGCTGGCCTATCTGCTCTCGAAGCGCACGACGCTTTACGGCGAAGTCGATTACACCTCGTACAAACATGCGGTAGTCAGCACGTTGAACCCTGCCGGTGCGTCGAGTCAGACCGCTGTCACCGTCGGTCTCGATGTGCTGTTCTAGCGCGTAGTGTCCTCCAGACCTCGAGCAGTCCGATCGTATGCTCGCCACCCATTCGAGGATTTGTAGTCGAGGACGAACGTGAATCGACAAGTTTACTTCGCGCTGATGCGAGTTGACGACCTTACTTCGTTCAGAGGCAAAGTAGTGTTGTCAACTCGGAGGCTTCGACCTCCCCTGCGCGGCCCCCGGCCGGGTGACAAGCTTACTTCGCTCTACGACAGGCCAGCGATCTGCAATCCCTCGCATGTGTCCGGCGTCGCAGCGACCGAAACTACCTTCCCAAGTGCGACGTGGAATGGCAGATTCAAATGGCCATTATCGGGCATCGCGAAGGTCCGCATCGGGTCCGACTACCGCCGTATCCATCGAATAGCCGCCGGCCATTTGCAGTCGATCCTCAGAGTCGGTTTAAGGTAGCCGCGCTTTGGAAGGATCTGACTTGAGGATTGGTGGACAAAGGACGGCCGGCGTGGATGGTCTGGGCCTCTGCATATCCGTCATGTTGGTCTTGTGAGATAAAAAGCTATATTTCCAAACGTAGCGCAGATCGATACTTCCATACTTTCCGGATCGCATGGAACCACGTTCGTTTGTTCAGTCTGACTATCGTACGTCAACTATGCTGCAGGCGTCCCACGGCAAGTCGACGATGGCCCGGTGGTCCAAGGGTGTTGGCTCAACGGTGCCATGGCTAGGCCGGCACGCGTTCTATGCACCCTTACTGCTGTTGGCCGGGCGCTCTTTAAGCAGCTTGGCATCTTTCCGCAACGTGATAGCGACATGCTGCTGATACTCGGGTGGAAACTTGTCCGCTCCCGTTGACAGAAGTATCTGGTAATCCTTGCGTTCCTCATCCAAGAGCTTCATCTGTCGGAGCATGAGCACAAGGTTGTCTTTGTCGATTCCTGCCGTCTCCGGCGTATCGATCAACAAAACCCGAGGAAAGGGCATGTCATGCTTCAGCGACATCCAAAGAAGGGCAAGGTAGTAAAGAAATCTTTTTGAGACGTCCGCGCTTGCTTCGCGATACTCACCGTTATTGATCACCGGCATGTACGTGTCTTCGTCGATTCGCGCGGTGCGACATTCAGCCAACACCTTCGTCATGAAGTCGCTATAAATCTCGTTGATACCTGCGATCCGCCCGGCAAGTCCCTCTTTCGACGCCAACTGAAGCTGTTTCACCAATCGATCCGCAGCGGACCAGATCTCCCGTTTAGCGTTAAATGTCCGCTGTAACTTCTCGACCTTCTCCTCCATCTTCAGTGCCTGAAAGAGCTAATTCTGCTCGTTCTTCAGGTCGAAGATTTTTCTCCGAGCTGCTCCGTCTGCATTTCGTTTGCCTCGACCTGCGGCAACGAGAACGACCTGTCGATGTGCTCGGTGAGCTCGCGCAGAGCGAAGCAAAGTTGTCACCGGAAAGGAAGTAATGTTGTCAACATCTGCTTTTTGCGTATTTTCCGGACTAGCTTCAGCGCATCGCAGGTTTTCGCTCACGACGTATTCGCCTTGCCCATGTGACGAGATTCAGACTGATATCACCCTTCCCCGAGCCGAAAGCAGCCTGACATCCGATGGTGAAGGTGGCGGGCGATAGCGATTCGATGCTCCTTCCGCATCGCCGGCTTCGTTGACTGGGCTGCGTAACGCTCGCCGCATTGCGCACATCGATACGGTGAGCCCACCAGACTCGCGTTGAGCATGTAGGGGGTGTCTCTACCGCATCGGTGGCATCCTGTCTCCAGCTTCTGCCGATGAGCGGGACAGCGGTCTTCGTTAAGCATCTGGCACGTCGACTGCAGGAGTCACCGACAACCTCGAGCCCCTTGACGCGTGCGCGAGCTTCCTTGCGTCATCGTCCCCCGGGTCCGCTGTTCTCGTTGCCTGTGAACTTGCATTCGCGTTTGTTTATTCACACTATGACGAGCGCCCTGAGCTTTTTGACCGACTGTACAGGTTCGGTGATGCGGACGACACGCCCGAAATGCACGTGCATCGTATCCGTCAGGCCGCCGGGCCGCAGATTTTCGATGACGACATTGGCCTCGGCTGCGAGCCGCTTGACGATGTCCACGCCATCGGGCGACTCGAGATTCAGTCGCGCCGACTTTTTGTTGCGCGACGGCAAGTACCACCAGAGCGAGGTGCCTTCATGCAGCTTCGCCACTTTCGCAGCGGATGTCCGGTGTGCGGCGCTCCGATCTTGACGACGTCGGCGCCGAACTCGGCCGTAAGACGCGCAGCAAACGGCGCGACGATGAGGGTTCCGATCTCGACGACGCGGATGCCTTGAAGAGGTCCAGCCATCGTCCAACCGCAATCCGCCAACGACCGTTCGCGAACGGAGAACGCTCGGCTCGCTGCTAGGCGGCGGGCACTGCCAAGTTGTCGCTCCCTCGACCGTTCGCAAATGATCGAACAAAAGACGGCTGACCGGCGACAACGCGTCGACGTCGCGCGCCCGGTGCAAGGTCGCGCTGGCGGCTGCGGTCCAAGGTGGTTGCGCATGCTGTAGTTGCAGCGTACAGCCGCATTGAGCAGTTGCACGCCCGAGCGCGACACGATGCACACATCATGACGTACTTACCATACACCAGCTGTTCCGGTAACCTATACTCATACAAGCACTGAGTGTCGTGGAGACAAAAGGTGGAACTCACGCGCAATATTGAGCTCGCGGAGCACATTGCGAGTCTGCAAAGGCAGATTCAAATGATTGACCGACTGTGTCGTGAGGGTCATATTGCGACCAACGGCAACGCGCTGTGCCAACACCTTCAACAATTGTTAGACGAGCTGAAGATTCCTGCAATGACGGCGGCTGTACAGTGCGCCGCGGATTGCAGCGAGGCGCGACGGATCCCGCGGAGTAAAGCGGTAACCTGATGAACGGCGTAAGCCATTGCGCTTGCGGCGTGGACATCAATGGCGACGGACGACCGTTTCGGCATCGGGATCGGGGCAGGCAGTTTCGGTGGGAGTGGTTTCGGAGGCGTCGGCGTCGTGCTCGGGTTTTAGATGCGGCGATACTGCCGTCAATCATGCGTCGTCTTTGGCCCCATGAAACCGATTCTCTCGCCGGCATCACTCCACACTCGTCCCATTCTTGCGCCGCGTTGGTCCCACACCGACCCGTTGCCGCCGGTCACGCCGTCGTAGTTGCAAGGTCCGGTATCGGAGCAAAGCGGACGATTAGACAACAGATTCCAAGCGATGGCGAACGTCACGTACCGCCGCGGGCGACAACCCTGCCGGCTCGCAGCGAAACAGGGTGTTTGACAGACGACGCGCTTTTAACCGCGCCGCCGAGAACTGTCCGAATCGTCGCACATGCTCACTCTTTCTGTTTCCGCATAGCCTTCGCCGACGATGCTCGCGCGGCTCGCGCCAGCGCAGGCGATCGCCTCGCCGGCAGAATGCGAACGTGTAGGAACGGTGATGACAACCGACGGCTAGATCAGCTTGACGGGTCCGCCATCGAACCGAACGCGAAACAGCGAATACGGTTGGTTCTGTCGCAGTTAGCCGATCTGCTATGGTGGCCGGTCCCCGAGACGAGCGATGTAACGAATGATCAAGGCCCCGAACGCCGCTGTGAGCAAGGTGCTCAAACGGCTGCATTACCCGCTGGACATAATGCTGACATGCGTACGTTGGTACGTCGCCTATCCGTTGAGTCTGCGTCATCTGGAAGAAATGATGTCCGAGCGGGCAGTTTCGGTCGATCATTCGACGGTGCACCGGTGGGCTATCAAGTTGCTGCCTGCGCTCGGTAAGGCATTCGGACAGCGCAAGAAAAAGGTCGGTCGAAGTGTAACCGTCCGACCACGCCCGTTCTTGACAGCATGTTGATATCGGACAGTTGAACGCAGCGCGCTGAGTTCAGGCGGCGTCGTGGTGAAGCTGATCAGCGACGACCCATGGCAACAACTCGTCGACGCGATTGACAGGATGCTCGGCGATGCGAGCGATGACGTGGCGCAGGTAGGCCTCGGGATCAAGACCGTTCAGTTTGGCAGTGCCGACGAGGGTATAGATTGCGGCGCCACGTTCGCCGCCGCTGTCGGAACCGAAGTGCAGGAAGTTTTTTCTGCCGGGAGCGACGGCACGCAAAGCGCGTTCGGCTGCGTTGTTATCGATTTCCACGGCACCGTCATCGATGTACAGCGTGAGCGCTGCCCACTGATTCAGAGCGTAGTTGATGGCTTTGGCGGTATCGCCTTTCTGCGACACCGTAGCCAATGTCGAGCGCAGCCAGATCTCGAAGGCATCGAGTAGCGGCCGCGCCTGCTCCTGCCTGACACGTCTTCGTTCTTCCGGTGGCTTGCCTCGAATTGCGGCCTCAATTGCGTACAGTTCGCCGATCCGGCGCAACGCTTCAGTGTTGACTTCGTTTCTGCGCGCGACGAACAGATCGTAGAATTTTCGACGCGCGTGCGCCATGCATGCAGCCTCCCGCACATCACCACTTTCGTAGATCGCGTTGTACCCCGCGAACGCATCGGCCTGCAACGTTCCCCTGAAGTCCTTCAGATGGGCCTGCGGATATTCTCCAGCCCTTGTAGGACTGTATGCGAACCAGACCGCGGGCGCGTCCTTGGAGCCGGCCGGCCGGTCATCCCGGACGTATGTCCAGAGACGTGCGGTACGGGTCTTGCCATTGCCGGGCTCGAGCACCGGTACCGGGGTGTCATCCGCGTGGATCTTCGAGGCGGCCATCACGTATCGGCGAACGACATCGACCAGTGGCCGGAGCAACGCACTGCACTGGCCGACCCAGTCCGCAAGTGTCGAACGGCTGAGTTCCACGCCGTCTCGCGCATAGATCACTGACTGTCGGTACAGGGGAAGGTGGTCACAGAATTTGCCGACCAGAACATGTGCGAGCAACCCGGGTCCGGGCATGCCGCGATCGATTGGCCGGTTGGGTGCAGCCGCCTGCACAATGCAATCGCAACAAGTACAGGCCTTCTTGAGTCGGCGGTGACGAATCACTCGCCAATGCCCCGGTACATAGTCGAGTTGCTCGGAAACGTCCTCGCCGAGGTCGCCAAGCGCGCCACCGCATTGCGGACAGCACGCGTCCTCGGGCTGATGTACAACGTCTTCGCGGTGGAGATGTTGCGCAAGCGGCTTGCGTCCCGTCGACTTGCCGGTCTCAGAGCGAGGCCTTGTTGGTGTGTCGACCGTTGCCGCGCCATCGTCGGCCTGCAGATCTTCAAGACGCAATTCGAGTTGCTCGATCTGACGATCCATCTTCTCCGACTTGCGCCCGAACTGCATGCGCAGCAGCTTCGCGATCCACATCTCCAGTTGCTCGATCTCGAGCGCCCGGTCGGAGAGTGTCTTCAGGAGCATCGTTACAGTGTCGCGCAGACCCGTGAGCTCGCCTTCGTGCTCACGTAACGCCGCCTCACGCGCGATCAGGAGAACCTCCAAGGCCTCGATATCATCCGGAAGGGTAGCGTCGCTGGATGCCATGCACGCAGTTTACGCGCGTGCATTGCGCCATGCCTGCGTTGTCACATACGTTTACAAAGCGCTGGAGGGGCGCGCTGCATCGACGGGCTGTCGCCAGTCGAAACCTTCGAGTAGGAGGCCAAGTTGAGCGCTGGTCAGCGAAACAACACCGCCGTCAGCACGAGGCCACGCAAAGCGCCCGCGCTCCAGGCGTTTGGCGAACAGGCATAGGCGTCGCGCCAGTACAGGCACTTGATAAGGTCACCACGTTTGCCCCTGAACACGAAGATGTGGCCAGAGAATGGATCTTTCGCCAGCACGGTCTGCACCTTCGCGGCCAGGCCGTCGAAGCCGCAGCGCATATCGGTAAATCCGGCGGCAACCCAGATGCGCGTGTTTGCGAGCGGATCAATCATCGGCTCAGGCACTGGATCACCACGCGCAGCGTGTCGGGATCGACGCTCCCTTCAACGTGTATCTCGCCTCGTGGCAACTGGATACGTATCTTGCCGGGCATCGATACCGGAGGCACACATGCTGCAGGTTCGCCCACGCCGCGGTCACCGGCCTCATCCACGGTGACTGGCAGCAACGCGCATTCGCGACCGTTCACGCCAAGGCGCCCATCCAGATACTGCTTGCGCCAGTCGAACAGCTGATTCGCATTCAGGTCGTGACTGCGCGCAATCTCCGCCACCGAACGTCCACTGGATAACGCCTCTTCGACGATCTGCCGCTTCTCGTCCACGGTACGCCGACGATACTTTCGGGCGCCTTTGATTTCGGTGAATTCAGTCACTCTGTCCATGATTCCTTTGTGGACACAGTCACATTTGTGCCCCGGGAAAGCATGGCTTCGCCTTCATCAGCCGTCTATACGGTCGGGGTCGGACGGTTACGTCGAAGTTGGCGAATGGATGAGACCTACATCAGGGTCAAGGGCGAATGGAAGTACTTGTATCGGGCCGTCGATAAGGCCGGCGACACGGTTGACTTTCTGTTCCGCGCCAAGCGGGACAAGGCCGCGGCCCGGCGCTATTTCGAAAGAGGCGATCGCTGGAAACGGCGGGCGGGGACGGTGATCATCGACAGGAGCGGGGCGAATCTCGCAGGGCTAAATGCGATCAAATTGAAGCTTCATGCAATAGTCAACGATTGCGTCGACGTATCGTGCTCCGGCAATCGGCGCGCCGGCGTCAGCTATCCGGTTTTCAAGGTCGACGAGCTGAGCCAGCGCCTCAGGAGCAAACTGAACACTCCACGTCATCGGCGGCCTACGCGTGCTTTAGCGAGTTCTGCACGGACTTCGTCAGCCGTGAGTGCTCGGTCAGGATTTTCGCGAAGTGCTTTTGCCGCGGGAACCACTTCGTCGCGCAGCCACGCCTCGATTGCGCGATCACGCTCACGCAGCGCACGAAGCGCATCGCGCAGCACCTCGCTGTCGGATGCATAGTCGCCACGGGCGACTTTCTCCCGCACGAACTCTGCCATTTCGTTGGGCAACGTGATGCTCATCTGCTGCGTGGTTCGCATGGCAACCTCCTTCAAGTAGGATTTAATCCTACTCGGGTTTCGGTTCACGCACAACCAGCCTCCTAACCCGCAAGAAACAGGGACTTTAATGATGTCAACCTATGACCCAACTTAGCTGGCAGCCCTCAAGGTCCGACGGTTTGCATAAATCTGTTCCGACAGCGCCGGTTCGAAAGGCATACCGACTTGATGCTATAATTGATGCGAAACAGCATCAAGCTGGAGGCGAGGATGCGCACCACTGTTACGATCGACGACAACCTGTACGAGCGGGCTCTTGAGCTTGCCGACCCTGAGATGGATAAGGCAGACCTGTTCCGGGTGGCAATGCAGACGTTTGTTCGCGTTCAGGCTGGTAAGCGTCTGGCAGCCTTGGGTGGCGCCGCTCCCGGTATGCCTGATGTCCCTCGTCGCCGATCCGAGCCTGCGGCCCAATGAGCGTCCTCATTGACACATCCGTATGGGTTGATCATTTCCGTCGAGCCAACACGAGACTTGTTCAGTTGATAACGAGCGACCAGGCGCTTACGCATCCAGTCGTGTTCGTCGAACTCGCCTGCGGTACTCCGCCTGCACCTCGCGCGCGGACCCTCCACGATATCGGGCTGTTGCAACATGCGAGGCACGCGACATGGACCGAGGTGATGGAGTTCATCGAGGCAAGGCAGTTTTACGGGCGAGGCTGTAGCAGCAGCGATCTTACGCTGCTTGCGTCAACTTTGATGACTCCCGGTGCATCGATCTGGAGCTTGGACAAAAGGCTCGCTGAGCTCGCGGTGGAAGTTGGCATCGCGTATATACATGACATTTACTAACCGGTGATGGTCTTTTTCGTGCTGGAAACGGCGTTTAGCTGTGAAAATTCCGCCGCGAACAGATGAGAACCTCGACACCATCCTGACGTGGCGTAAACCGCGCGGCGCGTCACGCGCTCGCTGACGCTGCAGTACGACCGGGTGGTCTACCTGCTCGATGACACGGACGCGAACCGCAGACTGATTAGACGCTACGTCAATGTTGTACGAGTGTCCGGACGGTCGCATCTAGATCCGTGCGGGTGGTGCTGCCCTTCCCTGCACGTGACCGGCTCTCGGTTCATATACGACTCAAGCCCGGACGCGCGGCCGAGCGTCTGGGCCTGACCGTACGGCAGGTCCAACGTCTGGTGAACCGTTGCCGCGATTCCGGTGTGTCCGGACTGGGTTCGCGCAAGCGTAGCCGGCAAGGTAAACGATGGCTGGATGAGGGTCTGGCCCAGCGGGCTCTGGCGATCATTGGCGAGCGCTGCGCCGATTTTACCGACGCTGGCCTGCGACAAACTGTAGGGATCTCATGGCATCCGGCCGGCCAAGGGGAACGGTCAGGCACCTGATGACGGATGCAGGGCTGGATACCGCGTCGGCTGCGGCCGCCGAAGATCTACCCGCCGCGCTGATCAGAAGAGCTCGTGATGCGCGATCAGTTCATGAATCAGATCCACCAATCTCTTGATCCCCGGCCCAAACTCGCTCGCCTGGTAGCAGATGGACACGCTGTGCGCCGGAACCTCCGGCGCAACCACAAGCTGTCGTACGCGGCGCGCGTCGACTTCCGACTGGATGATGCGCACCGGCACCAAGGCCACGGCCAGCCCTTTGACCACCGCCTGCACCGTCACCGGCAAACTATTGCAAGTGCTTACGCGCTCCGGAGTCACGCGCGCATCGGCGAACCATTTTGAAACCGTCTCGTGCAGCCGCGCCGTCGGTGGGCTTATGAGCAAATGCAAGGCGCCGAGGTCAGAGGGCGACAGTATCTCTCGTGTTACTGGAAAGTCCGCATGCGCGAACCATCCGAAGCGGTTTCTGCCGATCATCTCCTGTTTCACATGCCCGGGCACATGAGCTTCGGACACAATGGCCACGTCCAACTGCTCGCCCGCGAGCATCTGGCTAACCGCACTCGTGTCGCCGACGAAAATTGACGTTCGCAGCGCCGGATAATGACGCTCGATGCGCTCGATCAGATCGGTCGCTGAAACTAGCGCAAAACTTTCATTCATTCCGAGCCGCAACAAGCCTCTCAGCGGATCGCGCGTGCGAAAACGCTCGACGAGCTCACTCGCGCTGCCAAGCGTTCTATCCGCCAATTCAATCAGAGCGTGCCCCTCGGCGGTCAGTCGAATCCGCGGTCCCTGCCGCACGAACAACTGCACGTCCAGCGCCGATTCGAGTTCTTTCACGCGTGCGGAGATACTGGGCTGCGCAAGATGCAAATCGTCCGCAGCCGCGTGAAAACTTCCGAGGCGCACGACCCGCTCGAACGCGCGCAATTGATCCAGCGTTACATGCATTTCAGGGTTACCTCCGCGATGAGCGTCGATAGAAGATTTGAATCGATAGGTCGCAAAACAATCAGTTTTTCCTTGTGAAGCATAGCGCTTAACATCACCTCAACAAAAGCAGGAAAACCCGGCACTGTAGTTGCCCGAGGCGGTAAGTCCACGTCCACGCCGGGGAGGTTCAGACAAATATATGGAGACGACCAGATGGCTAACATCAACGCATCGGACCCTGCATGCGCGGTCCCCAACCGTGTGCCGCGAGGCGGCGACCGTCGCGAGACATGGTGCGGAGGTGCGCGATGCAACCGGTGAACGCTTCCGCGCACGCGGCGCTTACGGGCTCCGCGCGCCCTGATATGCCCGTCTGGATTCGCTCGACGGACGGCATCGTCATCGCGGTGCTGAATTTCATGCTGATCGCGCAGGTGGTGCTTATCTTTGTCGCGACGCTCTCGCGGTCCGTGTTTCATTCGTCGGCGCTAATGGGCGTCGACGAGCTGTCACCCTTATTTCTCGTGACCGCAGCTTTTCTCGGCGGCGCCGTGGCCTACAGCAGGGGCCAGTTCCTGTCCATCCGCCTCCTCGTTGACCGTCTGCCCAAGCGCTGGCAGGACACCTGCGACGGCGCATCGGAATGGATCGTGATCATCGTCTCCCTGCTAATCGGCGGCTTCTCGATTCCCCTCCTGATCTCGAACGCAGATGAATCGACCGTGTTGCTCGGCATTCCCTACGCGTGGAGCACTCTGCCGATCACCTTCGGATCGGCACTGTTTGTTATCCACGCAGCGCTTGGGAGCCTGAAGCGGCCGACCTTCGCAAAGCTGGCTTCGTTCGCGCTCGTGTGGCTGCCAGTGCTCCTGTTCATGTTGTGCAAGACGTGGCTCGGTCTGCATGCGCCCGTGCTGTATGTACTGCTGACCGCGCTCTTTCTCGGGCTGATCGTGATCGGGGTGCCGGTGGGTTTCGTGCTCGCGGTGATCGGCATTGTCTGCGTGCAGGCGATCGGCTCGGCCGACATGATGTCCGCTGTCGCCAACGCTCAGCGCGGCTCGGGCGGCTTCATCTATCTCGCGCTGCCGTTCTTCATCCTAGCGGGATTCATCATGGATCGCGCTGATGTGGGACTGCGCATCGTCGAATTTGTCGGCAGCCTGATCGGGCACAAGAAGGGCGGCCTCTTCCAGGTGATGATCATCGGCGTGTACATCTCATCGTGCATCTCAGGCTCGAAAGCCGCCGACATGGCGATGGTCGGCCTGCCGATGAACCGCAAACTGCAACAGCATGGCTATGCCGCCGAAGAGCGCGCGGCGCTGCTCGCCTCATCGGCCGCGATGTCGGAGTCTGTGCCGCCTTCTATCGCGTTGATTCTGATGGGCTCGGCCACATCGATCTCGACCGGCGCACTGTTCGTCGCCGGTCTGATACCGGCCGCGACGCTCGCGATCTGCCTGATGATTCTGGTGCGCGCCCGCGCGACGTTCGCCGGCTGGGTGCCGACCCCACGCGCGACCCGAGCCGAAGTGCGCGCCTCGGCGAGGCACGCTGCGCTGCCTCTGCTGATGCCCGTGATCCTGATCGGTGGCATCGCGGGCGGGCTCGGCACGCCGACCGAGGTGTCGACTTTCGCGGTGATATACGCGCTCGTGCTCGGCCTTCTGAACCGCAAGATAGGCGCGCGCAGCTTTTGGCAAACACTTACTCAGGCGACGCTGCTCAACGGCATGATCTTTTTCACCGTGAGCGCGGCCACCATCTTCTCGTGGGCGCTCACCCTCGAAGGCGTGACCACGGCGATCGCGAATATGGTCGCGAGCTTCGGCGCGGCGACCTTCCTGCCGGCCGTAGTCATCATCACCGTATTGCTCGGCTCGCTGCTCGAAAGCTTCGTGACGATCATCATCATCGCGCCGCTGTTGCTGCCGGTGGCTATTCAGCTCGGCATCAATCCGCTGCACTACGGCATCGTGATGGCGGAGGCGTTCGGTATTGGGGTGATCCTGCCGCCAATCGGCATCGCGCTATATGTCGCGTGCGCGATTTGCGGCGCGCGGGTGGAACGCGCAATCCGGCCGATGCTCTGGTATCTGCTGGTGCTCTTCGCCGGGCTCGTCATAGTAGTGTACGTGCCTGGCCTCACCGAGTTTCTGCCGCACACGCTCGGTTTCAAGACGTAAACCGTCATGAACTCGCCACGCAGCCCTACGAAACGGGATATGCGTCACTCATAAAAAAATGCGCCGCCGAACGGAGCGGCCCCACCAACATGGAGGAGACACAGCATATGAAACTGATCGACGTCGACACACATGACGCAGCCGATAGTTCTGAGCCGGCCGGCGCCGCGCTGGACCGACACGGCCGCGCCCGCCGCGTGGTGATGCATGCGGCGGCCAGCACCGCGCTCGGTGCCGCCCTCGGGCCGCTCAGGAGCTTGCCTTCGCACGCGCAGGGCGCACCCAAGCGTCTGCGCGTTGCGCATACGGCGCCGACCGAGCATGGTTGGCATGTATGGTCCGTCGCGTTTAAGGAGTCGCTCGAGAAGCGCAGCAACGGCGCGATGCTTGTGCAGATATATCCGAATGCGCAGATGGGCACGGAGCGCGACATTGGCCAGGCGGTCCGTAACGGCGCGCTGGAGGTCGGCGTGATCGGCGTGGGGCTCACGAACTGGGTGCCGGAAGTCTCGATCACCGATGCGCCTTATCTGTGGAAGAGCCGCGATCAAGCGTACCGCGCGTTCGCCGGCGCATTCGGCGATGATTTGCGAGCCAGGTGCCGCGAAAAGGGCTTCGGGCTTATCGGGTGGACGGATCTGGGTTTTCGCTGCATCACGAACAGCAAGCGGCAGATCAGGTCGGTCAACGACATGCAGGGCTTGAAGATGCGCGTGCCGATTTCCAAGGCCTACATCGCGATGGTGCAGGCGATGGGCGCTACCACTGCGGCAGTCGATCTGAGCGAACTGTATCTCGCGTTGCGCCAAGGCGTTGCCGACGGCCAGGAAACGCCGCCGACAGTGGTCAAGTCAAACAAGTACTACGAAGTACAAAAGTACGTCGCGAAGAGCGATCATGTCCTGACCACGGGCTATTCGGTGACCAGCACGAAGTATTTCGATGGACTTTCCGCCACCGAAAAGCAGATCTTCATGGCTGCCGCGGGCGATGCCGATAACGCACTGCGCACCCACACGCAGAAGGAAGAGGTCGACGCATATCAGTTCCTCGCGAGGCATGGCATGCAGGTGAACCTCAGCGTGGACGTCGAGTCGTTTCGCAAGGTCTGTCTGCCTCTCGTCGACAGGATGCCCGACCAATTCCCACCGCACCTCGTAAAAATCGCGCGCACCACGCCGGTCTGAGAGCTCTTTCCTAACAACGGATTCCTGAAAAATGAACTATGTAAAGCACGCAGCCGCAACCGGGCAACCGATTCGCGGCATCCATCTGACCTTTGCTGCGCCCGCCGTCATCGAAGTCGTGAGCGCGGCCGATCTCCAGTTTATCTACATCGATGGCGAGCACGGCGCGTTTGACTGGCGCGATGTAGAGGCAGCCTGCATCGCCGCCGAGCGTCACGGTATGACGCCAATCGCGCGGGTGCCCGACATTTCCGTCGCGACCATCACACGATTCCTCGATCGCGGCGTGCGCGGCATCGTGGCACCGCACATCGAGACCGTCGAGCAAGCGCAGCGCGTGATCAGCGCAACCTATTTCGCGCCGCTCGGCGCACGCTCTTTCGGCGCGGGCCGGCCCGAATACGGCCAGCGTATCGCGAATCGCACTGCGTATATGCAGCAGTGCAACGAAAGCGCATCGGTGTGTCTGATGATCGAAAGCGCGAAGGGCATCGAGATTGCGGGCGAACTCGCGGCGCTCGCGGGCGTCGACTATCTGAGCTTCGGGCTGCTCGATCTCGCGCAGGATCTGGGCTATCCAGGGCAGTCGGATCACGCGCAAGTGAAGGCGGCCGTCGCCGACGCGGACCGGCGCATCGCGGCGGTCGGCAAGCGGACGAGAGAGAGCTTCATGAAATATGCATGGATCAACGAGGTGCTGATGGCCGGTATGCACCAGTTGCTCGGCCAGACAGCGCCGGCGTGATAGCCAGGGAGTGGATATGATCGAGAAAGAAGTCGCAATTCCGACGAAGTACGGGACGCAGCCTGCATTCGCCGTCTGTCCGTCCGAGCCGGGCATGTATGCACCGGTGATCCTGTTCATGGATGCGCCGGGCATTCGCGAGGAGCTGCGCAACATGGCGCGCCGCATTGCGCGTGCCGGCTATTACTGTGTGCTGCCGGATCTGTACTACCGGCTCGGCACCCTGCGCTTCGACGTACCGCGCCGCAACGAGACGATGTCGGTACTGATACGCGGCGCGATGGCAAGCCTGTCGAACGCCGATGTGCTGGACGACACATACGGCATGCTGGGCTTTCTGGATGCGCAGGAGCAGGCGGCGCCCGGCCCTGTCGGTGCAATCGGCCATTGCATGAGCGGGCCGTTTGTCGTCAATGCCGCCGCGCGCCTGCCGCGCATGGCGGCGGTCGCGGCGCTTTACGGGGTGAACATGGTGACCGACAAACCCGATTCGCCGCATCTTCTCGCGGACCACATTCAGGGCGAGGTTTACGCCGCGTTCGCCGAGATCGATCCGGCCGTACCCGCTAATGTCGTGCGCACGTTTCGCGATGCGATGGAAAAAGCCAATGTGGCGGCGCGCGTCGACGTGGTGCCGGGCACGCATCACGGCTTCTGCTTTGCCGCGCGCAACGACTACCACCCGCACGCCGCCGAAGCCGTCTGGGAGGACATCATGGCGATGTTCATGCGCCGGCTTCATGTCCAATGAGTGCATCGCTCTATCAGGAATCATCCAATGAACGCCTCAGATACCGATAACACCCGCTGCCGCGTCGCGATTCTCGACGACTGGCAGGATGCCGCGCGTAGCTGCGCGGACTGGACCCAACTTGAAGCGCGCGCGTCGCTGGCATTTTTTGGCGAACCCTTCGCAAGCGAAGATGAAGCGGCCGACCGGCTCGCGCCGTTCGACGTGATTCTTGCGATGCGCGAGCGCACCGCATTTCCGGCGTCGCTGATCGAACGGCTGCCGAAGCTGCGCATGTTCAACCTGTCCGGCATGCGCGCGGCGCTCGTCGACATGGCGTTCATGCAGTCGCGCGCCATCACCGTGTGCCTGACCGAAGGCGGGCCAGGCGTCGAATCGACCGCCGACCTCACGCTCGCGCTGATGCTGTCGGCTGTACGGGATTTGCAGGCGGCTTCCGGTGCGGTGCGCGAGGGCAGGTTTCAGCGCGGCACGCGGCCCGGCGTCGCGCTCGCGGGCAAGACACTCGGACTCGTCGGCTTCGGAAAGATCGGCGCGCGCGTGGCCGGCTACGGCCGGGCGCTGGGCATGCGTGTCATCGCGTGGAGCCCGAACCTGACGGCCGCGCGCGCCGCCGATGCGGGCGTCGAATACGCCACTAAGGAGACACTCTTCTCTACCGCCGATGTCGTCAGCGTTCACCTCGTGCTCTCAGAGCGCAGCGCCGGCGTAGTCGGCCGCAATGATATTGCGCGGATGAAAGACGGCGCGACGCTCGTCAACACGTCGCGCGCGCGGCTCGTCGACGAAGCAGCACTAATCGATGCGGTGCGCGAGGGCCACATTGTCGCCGCGCTCGACGTATTCGATCAGGAACCGCTGCCGCGCACGCACCCGCTCGTCGCCGCACGTCACGCGGTGCTCACGCCGCATCTAGGGTACAGCACGCGCGACGTGTACGAAGTGTTCTATCGGCAGCAAGTGGAAAACACGCTCGCCTTTCTCGACGGCAAGCCGATCCGCACACTCGTGTAACGTACGGAGCCTGGACGATGAAACCCGAAACCATCGCGCATGCGGCGCGGCAGCTCGTCGAGGCGCGCGTCACTCGCTTACCGCTTGCGGAGCTCGATGCGCATGCGGCGCCGCAAAGCGCCGCTGACGTCCACGCGATTCAGGACGCGACCGTCTCGCTGCTCGGCGAACAGGTTGCCGGCTGGAAGGTGACGACTTCGCCTGCTGGCGAATTCGTGCGCGGCGCGATTCTGGGTTCGCGCGTGTTCGCGAGCCCTGCGTCGATCGACGGCGCGCTCGTGCCCATGCGCGCGGTGGAGCTGGAGATCGCGTTCCGCTTTGAGCGCGCGTTGCCGCCGCGCGCGCTCGACTACACCTACGACGAGGTCGCCGATGCGGTGAGTGCGTTCGTCGCGTTCGAGATCGTTGATTCGCGCTTCACTAGTTATGCGGACGCCCCGTGGCTGCATCGTGCGGCCGACTGCGTGTCGAACGGCGCGTTCGTCGCCGGGGATGCGCGCGCGGACTGGCGCACATTCGATCTGGCGACGCTCGAAGCGCGCTTATCCGTCGGCGATGACGTGAGGGTTGAGCGCACCGGCGGCCATGCGAGTGGCGACCCGCTCCTGCCGGCCATCGCCCTCGTCAATGCCTTCCGTCGCGATGCGGGTGTGCCGGCCGGGCGGTTCGTAACGACCGGCACGTATACCGGTCTTCAGCGCATTGACAGCGGCGCGAGCGTCACCGGATCGTTCACAAGTTTTGGAGCGGTGTCTTTGACGTTCCTCTGAGCGCGCGCCAGTGCGCGGCCAGCGCTGCGCCCACGCGCCGTTCTTTCTCCTTGCGCGCGCCCGTCTGCTGGCGGCGCGTGTACCGCTGTTCTCTTATCTAATGCAGGGACTCAAATGAACACTGCAAGCTCTTTTCCGCTGCTACCCGAAGTTGCCGAATTTCTTTCGGGCGCGCCGATCGCCTCTGTCATCGGCGGGCGCGATGCGCTCGCACGTGACCGCACCACTTTCGATACGTTCGATCCAGGCAGTGCGCGCCACCTCGCACAGGTCAGCGCGCTCGGCGGCGCGGATATCGACGACGCGGTGAGCGCCGCGGCAGCCGCGTTTCCCACGTGGTCCGCGCTCGCTGCGAACGAGCGCGCTGTTCATCTGCATCGGCTCGCGGATGCGCTGGAAGCGCGCAAGCCAATCCTCGCGCAGATAGAGGCGCTCGACGCCGGCAAACTGGTGCGGGCCGCCGAGCAGGACGTGCAGGTGTGCATCGACACACTGCGCTATTTCACGGACATGGCACTGCACGCCACGCGCCGTACGACGCTAGCAGTCTCCGGGTACGACGCATGGACCACGCGCGAGCCGTGGGGCCCGTGCGGCTTCATCTTCCCGTGGAACTTTCCGATCCTGCTGATCGGCTGGGGCGTGCCGCCCGCGCTCGCGGCGGGCAATACCGTCGTCATCAAGCCCGCCGAGGACACGCCCCTGTCGGCGATTTACCTTGCCCGACTCGCACGCGAAATCGGCTTCCCCGACGGCGTCATCAACGTGGTCACCGGGCACGGCCAGACGGCAGGCGCCGCGCTCGCTGCACATCCGCGCCTGAAGCGCTTTTCGTTCACTGGGTCGCCGGAGGTCGGGCGGCTCGTCGGCGCCGCATGCGGCGCAAACCTCACCCCGTGTAAGCTCGAGCTCGGCGGCAAGGGCGCGGCCGTGGTGTTCGACGATGTCGACATCGACGCAACTGCTGAGGAGCTCGCTATCGCGATTACCACTCACGCGGGCCAGGTGTGTTGTGATGCGACGCGCTGGCTCGTGCACGAACGCATCCATGACCGCTTTGCCGACGCTTGTGCGAAGCGCCTCGCCGAAGTGCGCGTCGGATATCAGATGAATGAAGCGTCGCAGATGGGACCCGTCGTCAATGCGCGGCAGCGCGCCCGGGTGCTCGGTTATCTCGCGCGTGGTCAGGCAGAAGGCGCGCGGGCGCTGCTCGCGGGCGGACCGGCCGACGTGCCGGGTTTCGACGGTTTCTATGTGAAGCCGGCGCTGCTCGCGGGCGACCCCGCGAACGTCGCATCCCGGGAGGAAATCTTCGGACCGGTGGCGTTTCTCACAACGTTTCGCGATGAGGCGCATGCGGTCGAACTCGTTAACGCCACGGAGTACGGCCTTGCCAACAGTGTATGGAGCGCAGACCTGCAACGCGCGACGCGGGTTGCGGAAGCGATGGTGGCCGGCAATAGCTGGATCAACGCGCACAACGTATTTCCGCACGGGGTGCCTTACGGCGGCATCAATAGAAGCGGCATGGGCGGCGGCGTGAACAGTCCCGAAACGCTGTTCGACTACTGGCGCAGCCAGTCAATGGTGCGACCGCACGCGGGTTGAAATCCCTGCGTAAGCGAGCGTAGCGATTGGAAAGCGAGCCACCGCGTCGGGCAGGTACATCGGGCGCCACCGCAAATCTGCGACGCTCGATGGCGATAACTTCAACGTATGCCGCAGTGGCAACGCCGATGAAGTCCGCAGCGGACGTAACGCGTGGCCGGACGATACGAACTGAAAATCCACGCATTGGGCACGAACACGACAGGGCACGACGGGAACTTCCGCAATCGAAAAGTCCTGGCGTAACAGGCGGGATGCCGCGCCGAAGCGCCGCTGTCGAGCACGTCTTTTGCAGATCGAATCGATTGCAAAGCCCTGCCTGAACTTGGCACAGGCACGCCGCCCGTGCATACTGTCGCTCAGTTGCAAGCCAAGCACTGCGGCGAAAGACCGCCCCCGGAGACTCGATGCGTCTGGATTTGCAATCGCTGAAACTGTTCGTCGCTGTCTGCGAGCACGGCAGCATTGCCCGCGCGGCAGAAGCCGAAAACATTGCGCCCTCTGCTCTAAGCAAGCGAATGTCTCATCTCGAGGACGCTCTCAAAACCGCCCTCTTCGTTCGCAGCAACAAAGGGCTTGAGTTGACAGCCGCAGCCGCGGCCTTGTTGCAGCACGCGCGCGTGGTCTTGCGCGACATCGATCAGATGGAAAGCGAGTTGCTCGATCATGCCGAAGGGGTGCGCGGTCAGATCAGACTGAACGCCAGCCTGTCGACCATCGTCCAGTACATTGCTAACGACATCCGCGACTTCCTTGCGCTGCATCCGGGCCTGCGCATTGATCTGCAGGAGAGCCTGAGCCCCGCGGTAGTACGAGCCGTGGCCGAAAATGCCGCGGATATCGGCGTCTTCGGCGGCACGACCGTGACCACGGGCTTACAGGTCTATCCGTACCGCAGCGACCGGCTGGTCGTCATCATGCCGCCTGATCATCCGCTGAGCCATGCCGACCGGATCACATTCCGCGACGTGGCCAGGTATCCGCTAGTGGGCCCTCAACCGGGCAGCTATCTGAATTCACTGGTACTACGCGCGGCAGCCGACCTGGACCACCCGCTCAAGCTGTCAATCCGCGTCAACGGCTTCGAGCCGGTGCGCAGCATGGTGGAAGCACGCCTCGGCATCGGGTTGGTCCCTGAGCATCATGCAGAGCGTTACGTCAGTTCGGGGCCGTTAGTGGCCGTGCGACTGGACGAACCGTGGGCCGAGCGGCATTGGAAGATCTGCGTACGCGAAGCCGAGACGCTTCCCGCGCCGGTCCAGCTTTTTCTGAAACACCTGCTCGAAAGCCAAAACGCACAGCCGGCGCCCGATCGTCACGAATAGGCGAGTTTCAAACCGGCCTGCGGCCAGGGCAGTGAGCCGAGGCGCCCTGTACCCGACAGCGTCACGTAGGCCGTCTTCATGTCGGCGCCGCCGAAACAGATATTGGTCACCATGCCATCCGGCACCATGACCTGCCGCAGCACCTCGCCGGTCGGCGCAACGACGGTGATGCAGCCGGTGACCAGCGTGGCCACACAGATATTGCCTTGCGCATCCACTGCCAGGCTGTCAAAGCGCTGGTAGCCCGGCAAGCCGCATACAAGACGCCCGCCGTGCGGCGACGGATAAGGGTGCTTGCGCGCCCGGCCCGGTGCATCAAGGTCGAACGCCCACAGGCGCGCCGTCTCGGTTTCAGCCACATAGACCACGCTGTCGTCCGCCGACAGTCCGACCCCGTTCGCCGTGGTGAGCGGATAGGCCACTTCCACGATCATCGATCCGTCTGCCCGGCCGTAGTAGAGGCCTGCGTGATCGCGGTCGCGCAGCCTGTTCTTGCCGAAGTCGGTGAAATAAAAGCCACCGTCATGGTCGAACACGATATCGTTCGGACCCGTCAGCGCAAAGTCGCCACAACGGTCGTACAGTGTTGCGAGCGTGCCTGTCTTCGGGTCGAAGCGCTCGATCCGACCGCTGGTATAGGCGGGGTGTATGCCTGGTCTCGTACGGTTCAGCCCGGCGACGGTACGGAACAGAAAGCCGCCGTTGTTGCAGACATAGAATGCCCCGTCCGGCCCTAACGCCAACCCGTTGGGGCCCCCGCCCACTTGCGCCAGCACATCGACCGTTCCGTCGGCTGCTACGCGGCTGATGGTCTCGCGCTCGATTTCCACCAGCACGATCGAGCCATCGGGCATCGCCACCGGCCCTTCCGGGAATTTCAGGCCCTCGGCCAGGATGCGAATGCCGCTCTCCATCGTCGGTCTCCTTTTTTTCGATTCAGTGCTTGTCGGCATTTTCGACGAAGCGATTGTCGTAAGTGGCCTTGAGGTCGATCGATGCTTTGCCGATCTCAGGATCGAACGCCGCCAGCACATCGTGCACCGTGTGAGCGGCGGCGTCCGTCATCAGGCCATCACGCGAGATACAGCGCTGCATGTTCGCGTAGGCTCGCGCGAACACATCCTTGTCGGCCAGCGCGTATTGCGGCGGCACGGCCGCAGCAACCTGCTCGGGCGTGGCGTGCGCCATCCAGCGCTCGGCCGCGAGAATTGCATTCGTCACCGCCTGCACGGTATTGGGGTATCGGGTTGCGAAGTCCCTCGTCGTATAGATAGATGCTTCTGGATAGTCGCCGCCGAGCGTGGCGCGCGTACCGGCCGGATCGCGCATGACGGCCAGCGTGAACAGGTCACCACTGTCCTGTAGCACGGTTGCGACCGGGTCGTTACTCATCAACGCGTCGATCTGGCCGCTGCGCGCAGCAGCAATCGCGCCGGCAGACGAGCCTACGCCAATGATTGACACGTCGCCCGGCTTCAGCCCAGACCTGCTCAACAGATAATTCACGCCCATATGAAAGCTGGAACCGGGCGAGCTCACGCCGATACGCATGCCCTTGAGGTCTGCATACGTTCTGACCTTGCCGTGGCTCGCCCGCGTCGCGCCAAACACCCAGCCGGGGCACGATGCCAGGGTGACGAACGATACCAGGTGCTGTCCCTTCGCCGCCATCGTGATGGTGTTGGAATAAGCACCTGCCACGATGTCGGCGCTGCCACCCAGCATCGCCTGCAACGCTTTTGCTCCGCCGCTGAACACACCGATCTCGACATCGAGTCCGGCCTGTTTGAAATATCCGCGACTTTGCGCAATCACAAATGGCAGATAGGGAAAGCCCACGCCCGCCGCCGCCAGGTCAATACTGCTTTTCTCGGGCACCGGCCCGGCAACGGCAGCCAACGGCTGCGCAACCACGAAGGCCGCGCACGTGGCCAGTAGCGGCAACATCAGACGCCTGAGCGTTCTCACGATGATATGTCTCCTGTCCTTATTTTGCGACTGCAGCCCGCTGCATTTCAGAACGTCAGCCCTGCACGACGTCCTGGCGCTGCTTGCCGAGGCCTTCGATGCCGAGCGTGACCACGTCGCCTGGCTTCAGATAGACGGGCGGCTTCTGTCCCAGTCCGACGCCCGGCGGCGTGCCTGTGGAAATAATGTCGCCCGGTTGCAGCGACATGAACCGCGACAGGTAGGCCACCAGATAGCGCACGCCATACACCATCGTGGCGGTGCTCCCGTTCTGGTGACGATGCCCGTTCACCTCGAGCCAGAGCCGCAACGCCTGAGGGTCGGGTATCTCATCTGCGCTCACGAGCCACGGGCCGGTCGGACCAAACGTATCGGCCGATTTGCCTTTGGTCCACTGGCCCTCGCGTTCGGCCTGGAATGCGCGCTCGGACACGTCGTTGATGACGCAGTAGCCGGCGACGTGGTCCATTGCATCGCGCTCGCTCACATATTTTGCGGTCTTGCCGATGATTACGCCCAGCTCGACCTCCCAATCCGTTTTCAAAGCATCGCGCGGAATCTCGATTGTGTCATCGGGGCCGACGATCGCGCTCGTCGCTTTCATGAAGATGATGGGTTCCGGCGGCACAGTCGCGCCGGTCTCCGCGGCATGGTCGGAGTAATTGAGACCAATGCAGATGAATTTGCCCGTGCCGCCGACGCATGGTCCGAGGCGGACATTGCCTTCCACCCGCGGCAACGACGCAAAATCGAGCGCCTTCAGACGAGCAAGGCTATCGGGCAGCAGAGCGTCGCCGGCAATGTCGGGCACATGGCCCGAGAGGTCCCGCAGATTTCCGTCGGCATCGAGCACGCCGGGCTTTTCCTTGCCGGGTGCGCCGTAGCGTAACAGCTTCATAGGTGTGCTCGCTTCAATAGGTGGCGCGTCCGCCGGACAGGTCGAACACCGCGCCGGTGGTGAACGAATTCTCCTCGCTCGCGAGCCAGGCGATCATCGCTGCCGCTTCGCCGAGTTCGAGAAAACGGCCGCGCGGGATCTTGCCGAGCATGTAGCGGATATGCTCGGGCGACTGTTCCATCGCGCCGGGCGTACGCGCCACGGCCGGCGTGACGCAGTTGACCGCGATGTCGTGGCTCGCGAGTTCCTTACCGAGCGATTTGGTCATGGCGATGACGGCAGCCTTGGCCGAACTGTAGGCCGCTGCATTCGGATTGCCCTCCTTGCCCGCCACCGAAGCAAGATTCACGATGCGGCCGTAGTTCTGGCCGATCATGCCAGGCACGACCGCACGGCAGCAATGAAACGTGCCGTTCACGTCGATGTCGATCACCTGCTTCCAGGCGTCCAGCGGATAGTCGATGAGGGCAGCATTGGGGCCGACGACGGCAGCGTTATTGATCAGGACGTCGATGCGTCCGGCCGCTTTCAGCGTTCCTGCGACGGCGGCCTGCACGCTCGCGTAGTCGGCGATGTCGGTCTGCTCGAAGTGAACGTCGTGCTCGCCGAGGCCGGCACGAACCTGCTCCATGCCGGAAGAATTGATGTCCCAGATCACAAGCCGCGCGCCGGAGGCGAGCAGCCGGCGGCCGACCTCGAGGCCGATACCTTGTGCTCCGCCAGTTACCACGGCGACGCGGTCCTTCATGTTGATCGCATTAGTCTGCAAGATGGTTTCCTCGGAAAACTGTTCGGTTGCGAAACGCGCCTAGGCGCCAGCCGCGACCGTCTGCCCTGCAACCGGCCGCCAGCGCAGCAGATGGTCTTCGATCATCGACACCGCGGTATCGAGAACGAGGGCAAAGACGGTCAGCACCAGGATGCCGGCGATAACCGAGTTGATGTCGAACACGCCTTCGGCCAGCAGGATCAGGTAACCCACTCCCTTCTCCGAACCCAGGTACTCTCCCACCACGCTGCCTACGAAGGCGATGCCGATCGCGTTATGCAGGCTTGAAAATACCCAACTCGTCGCGGAAGGCAGGTAGACGTGCCGCATAAGCTGACGCGAACTCGCACCCAGCATGCGACTGTTGGACAACACGGTTGGGCTCACCTCGCGGACGCCCTGGAAGACGTTGAAGAACACGACGAAGAAAACCAGCGTCACGCCGAGCGCCACCTTGGACCAGATGCCGAGGCCGAACCAGAGCGCGAAGATCGGCGCGAAGATCAGTCGCGGCATCGAATTCATGGCCTTGATGAACGGATCGAATACGACTGCAAGGAACGGGTTGAGCGCGAGCCACAGGCCGCATGCCAGCCCGGACACCGTGCCGATCGCGAACGCCAGCATCGTTTCGAGCAACGTGGTGTACAGATGGCGAAACACCGAGCCCGTCACGAACCATTCGACGATACGGCGAGCGACGCCAAACGGATCGCCGAAGAAGAAAGGCGACAGCCATTTCTGACTGGTACCGAGCCACCACAGAAACAGAACGCCGAACAGAATCGCGAGCCGGGTCAGCAACACCGTGAACCGGTTGGTCGGTTTAAATTCGATTGTGCGCATAGCTTTTCAGAACCTCTCCTCGAAGCACGTCCCAGATCTGGGAGTGCAGTTGCAGGAAACGCTGCGTCATACGGATTTCCGACATCTCGCGCGGACGTTCAAGATCGATGTCGAACTCAGCGATAGGCCGCGTCGCGGGCCCAGCCGACAGGACGATCACACGGTCCGACAGAGAAATGGCCTCTTCGAGATCGTGAGTCACGAACATCACGGATTTGCGGTCGAACGACCACAACTGAAGCAGTTCGTTCTCCATCAGATGCCGGGTCTGAATGTCCAGCGCGCTGAACGGCTCGTCCATCAGGATGATGCGAGGGTTGAGCGCCAGCGCCTGCGCGAGACTCGCACGTTTGCGCATGCCGCCCGACATCTGATGCGGGTATTTCTTGCCATGGCCGTGCAGACCTACCCGCTCCAGCCAGTCGCGCGCGACAGCCAGCGCCTCTTCTCGCGCGGTGCCATGGAAGATCAAGCCCATCGCGATGTTTTCCTCGGCCGTTTTCCATGGCATCAGCGCGTCGACCTGGAACAGATAGGCGGCCTGCCGGTTCAGACCGTTGGCGAGCTTCTCGCCGAACACGCTAAGCGTCCCCGACGAGGGCCGTGTCAGTCCCGCGGCCACGTTAAGCAGCGTGGATTTGCCGCAACCCGTCGGCCCGACGATAGATACGAACTCTCCATCGCGAATCGTCAGGTTGCCGCCCGAAATGGCGGTGTAGGTCTGTGCGTTCTTGCCGTTGCCGGCAAAGGTGCACGTCACGTTGTCGAAGCAAAGCGCTTCGCGCACTCTGGTCCCGCTGCTCGCGAGCGGGACACTGCAGGTCGCGGTGCTCATGGCTGGATCTCCGCTGCCTTCCTGACGAACCGGTTGTCGTAGGTCGAGGAGAGGTCGATGTGAGCCGAAGCCACTGTCGGGTCGAAGGCTGCCAGCACGTCACGCACGGTTTGAGCGCCCTTGGGGGTGATCTCTCCGTTCTGCGCGATACACCGGCGGCTGTTCGTGAACGCCTCCGCGTAGAGCGCCTTGTTGTCCGTCACAAACTCGGGCGGCACATTGCCGGCGACCTGTTGCGGGGTTGCTTTCGCGATCCACTTCTCCGCACGGACAATCGCATTGGCGACGGCCTGCACGGTCTTCGGGTTCCTGTTGACGAAGTCCTGCGTCGCGAACAGGCTTGACTCGGGATAATCCGAGCCGAACACCTTGACGTTACCGTCGGCCGTGCGCATGTTTTCCAACGGCTTCAGGCTACCGTCCTTTGTGAGGACCGTGGCGCTCGGGTCGTTGACGATCAGCGCATCGATCTGGCCGGCCCGCACGGCCGCGACCGCCCCGGCCGCCTGCCCCACGCCGATAATCGACACGTCCGAAGGCTGCAGCCCTGCCTTGTGAAGAATGTAGTTGACCGCCATGTGCGTGCTCGAACCCGGCGCGCTCACGCCGATCCGCATGCCTTTCAGATCCCTCGCCGACTTCACCTCGCCCTGGCGCTTTTGCGACACGCCGAAGATCCAGCCCGGACAGATGACCTGCGCCGCCACCACGACCAGATGCTGGCCCTTGGTTGCCATCGTGATAGTGTTCGAATAGGCGCCCGCAACCATGTCGGAGCTGCCGCCCAGCAAAGCCTCCAGCGTCTTGGAGCCACCCGAGAAAGCGGCGATGGTGACGTCTAGCCCTTCGTCCTTGAAGTAGCCACGCTGCTTCGCGACAAGCATGGGCAGATAGGTGATGCCCACCGAGGCCGCGGCTATGTGCAACTCGGGCTTCTCGGGGACATCCTTGGCCACGGCCGTGACCGAACCACAGGCAAGCCCGAACGCTGCGCACAGCGAAATGGCGAGTTTCAGCTTCATGATTGTCTCCTCCCTTTGTGGGATTTTCTGGTTCGGCAAACTGCGGGACGTAACTGGAATCCTCATGCCCGTCATTGCTGCGATGCCGGGCGCAGTCGGCGTGACGCGACCCGCGCTAGGCTGGCTGCTTTCGCAGCATCTCAACCACCGCATCGCCCATGTCACGCGTGCCGACGTTTCGCGTGCCTTCCTGATGGATGTCGGCGGTACGGTAGCCCGCGGCCAGCACCGCACGCACGGCCCGTTCGACGCGGCTCGCGGCATCTTCCATTTCGAAGCTTTCGCGCAGCATCATTGCAAGTGACAGAATGGCGGCGAGTGGATTGGCCATGTCCTTGCCGGCGATGTCCGGAGCCGAACCGTGCACCGGCTCGTACAGGCCCTTGCGGCCAGAGCCGAGCGAGGCAGAAGGCAACATGCCGATCGACCCGGTCAGCATGGCCGCCGCATCCGAGAGAATGTCGCCAAACAGGTTGCCGGTGACGATCACGTCGAACTGTCTCGGCCGGCGCATCAACATCATCGCGGCAGCGTCCACGAAAAGATGGCTCAGTTCCACGTCCGGATAATCGCGACCGACGCGCGTAACGACCTCGCGCCACACCTGGCTCGCTTCCAGCACGTTGGCCTTGTCCACGGAGCACAGTTTGCGGTGACGGCGACGTGCGGCCCGGAATGCAGCGTGCGCGACGCGCTCGACTTCGGACTCCGCGTAACGCATTGTGTTAAAGCCCACCCGCTCGCCTGCCGGATTGATCTCGAACCCGCGCGGCTCGCCAAAATAGGCGTCGCCGTTCAGCTCGCGCACGATGACGAGATCCAGCCCGTCGACCACTTCCGGCCGCAGAGTCGACGCGCCGATCAGTTCCGGGAACATATAGGCCGGACGGAAGTTGGCGTAAAGCGTCAGCGCCTGGCGCAACTGCAGCAGGCCGGTCCCTGGACGGCGGTCGCGCGGGATCCCGGCTTCGTCGGCCACGCCGACCGCGCCAAACAGAATCGCGTCGGCCTTGCGCGCCAACTCCAGTGTCGGCTCGGGCAGCGGTACGCCGTGCGCCTGCAGGCCAGCCTCGCCAATGGCCGCCTCCTGGGTCTCGGCCTGGGGCGCTACGACCCGCAGTACCTTGAGAGCCTGGGCCAGTACTTCCGGACCAATACCATCGCCTGGCATGACTGCGATCTTCATCTGAACATCTCCTTTTGTTATCGGGAAAAGCGCTTAACAGATTTGCGCGCGGTTACGCTCGAATGCATCGATGCGATCCTGGTGCGACAGGGTGTAGTCGATTTCATCGATGCCGCGCAGCAGGCACTCTTTTGCGAACGGCTCCATGTCGAACGCATGCACCGCGCCGTCGGGCAAGGTCACGGTCTGTGCGGGCAGATCGACGGCGATGCGACTGCCGGGGCTGGCCGACAAGGTGTCCAGCAGAGGCAGCACCACGGCCTCCGGCAACACGATGGGCAGCAGCCCGTTCTTGAGACAGTTGATGAAAAAGATGTCGCCGAAGCTCGGTGCAATCGCCGCGCGAATGCCGTAGTCGTATAGCGCCCATACCGCATGCTCGCGCGAGGATCCACATCCGAAGTTGTGATTGGCGACGACGATGCGCGAGTCGCGGTAAGCCGCCCGGTTGAGTACGAAGTCGAGCTGCTCAGTGTCATCCGGGCCAAAGCGCAGCGACCGGAACAGAAACTTGCCGAAATCGTCGGAGCGGGGTTTGTGCAGGAAGCGAGCCGGCAGAATCTGGTCTGTATCGCAGTTGATCGCAACGATCGGCACGACCACCGCGTCGAGGTAAGTCAGGCTTTCCATGCTCATGCTCCCAGCAGACGGCGCACGTCTGTCAGACGCCCCGTCACCGCGGCGGCCGCCGCCATGGCCGGGCTCATCAGATGCGTGCGAACGTCGGGCCCCTGGCGGCCTATGAAATTGCGGTTCGACGTGGACGCACAACGTTGCCCGGGCGCGGCCGTGTCGCCGTTGGTCGCGAGGCACATCGAACAGCCGGGAAAGCGCCATTCGAACCCTGCCTGTATGAACACACGATCGAGCCCTTCCGCTTCGGCCTGCGCGCGAACCTCGTGCGAGCCTGGGACGACCCAGGCCTCGACGCCGGGTGCAATGCGCCGGCCGCGCGCGACTTCGGCGGCGCTGCGCATGTCTTCAATGCGGCCGTTGGTGCACGAGCCGATAAATACTCTGTCGATCGCCACTCCGTCGAGCGCTTCGTCCGGCTTCAATCCCATGTAGTCGAGCGCGCGCGACATTGCGGCGCGAAGATCGGGGTCGGCCTCGCGAGCCGGATCAGGCACACGGCCGTCGATGCCGCAGGCGTACTCGGGCGTCGTGCCCCAGGTCACCATGGGCGCGATCGTGGACACGTCGACATGCACTTCGCGGTCGAACATTGCACCGGCGTCGGTCGCCAACGTGCGCCAGTGCGTAATCGCCCGGTCCCACTGCTCGCCCATAGGGGCGTATGGCCGCCCGGCCAGATAAGCGAAAGTAGTTTCGTCGGGAGCGATCATGCCGGCGCGCGCGCCGGCCTCGATGGTCATGTTGCATAAAGTCAGCCGCCCTTCCATGGATAAAGCCGCGATAGCGGAGCCGGCGTATTCGATCACGTGGCCTGCCGCGCCGGCGACCCCGATCCGTGCAATCACCGCGAGAATCAGATCTTTTGCGCTGACGCCCACGCCCGGAATCCCGTCGAGTGTGACGCGCATGTTTTTGGATTTGCGTTGCCACAGACATTGCGTGGCGAGCACATGGGTCACTTCCGTTGCGCCGATACCGAACGCGAGCGCGCCGGTTGCCCCGTGCGTCGATGTGTGACTATCTGCGCAGACGATGGTCATGCCTGGCAGGCTCAGGCCCTGCTCCGGGCCAACCACATGGACGATGCCGCGCCGCCGGTCTTCCATGCCGAAGAGCGTGATGCGCGACTCCGCCGAGTCTCTTTGCAGCGCCTCGATCATCGCGCGCCGCTCGGGATCGTGCACCGCTGCGAGATCGTTTGCCGCGCTGGATACGTAGTGATCAGCCGTGCCGAAAATGCGCCGTGGCGAACGCGGCTTGAGCCCTCGCTCACGCAGCAGGTCGAACGACTGCGCGGTGACGTCGTGAATGAAATGTCGGTCGATGAACAACAGATCCTGTCCGTCATCGCGCGACATGACCCGGTGAGCGTCCCAGATTTTGTCGTAGAGAGTACGCGGGCCGGTCGCGCCCTGGTCGAGTTGCATCGCTTCGTCTCGCTCCATCAATGTGTCGGCTGCGGCAACCGCTGCCATGCGGTTCGCGGTCGATCGGTGTGCAACCATCATGCACGAGGCGAACGCGCTTGTTCGTGGTGTTTGGGAAAGGCACCATCGCCGATCGCGATGACGAACTCACTTCGCGATTGAGGCAGCGCGGTAAGGATAGAGTTGCGCGCGTGCCGGCTCGCGCGCGAGGGGTGGTCCTGAATGAGCATGCCGCCGTCATGCACTGCGTGGGCGGCTCGACGCACTCAGCTCTGCGAGAACTGCTTGCCGACGAACGCGATGTGCGCATGCATTGCCCGGAACGCCGCATGGGGACGGCGTGCGCTGAGAGCGCGAAAGATCGCTGTGTGCTCTTCGAGCCGCATCAATGCGAGGTCGTTCGCATCGAGCGGAATGTGCGATGCTTCGTACGTGTTGTTGGTGATCTGTTCGTGCAGCAGCGTGATAACGCTGCTGTAGGAGTGACTGAGCGTCAAGTTGTGCGATGCAATCGCCAGCACTGCATGGAACTCGGCATCCGCTGGTGCCTCCGCCTCGACATCGTGACGATGCACCGCGTGATGCATGCGCTTGAGAATCGAATTCATGTTGTTCAGTTCACCCGGCGTTGCGCGTTGCGCGGCGAAGCGCGCGGCGGCGCACTCGAACACCAGCCGGAACTCCAATGTGTCATCACGCGCCGGCGGACTTTCCGGGATCAGTTGCAGCCATGGCGCGCGCGACTGTGCCGGTTGCTGATCGTAGAGGAACAGCCCGCTGCCGCGCCGGGTATCCAGCAAACCACGCGGCCAGACGGCAGGCGAGTTTCGCCTCGCCAATTGGCCTGGAGAATGCGGCTTTCCAGTTGCTTGACGGCGCGCGCGAGCGCGTTTTGCGCAGTGCCGGACACTGCCATGACATCTCCCTGCATCGTTCGGTGGTCCGACCAATTTCCCGATTGTCCGTGATTATTCCATCATCCCGATAGCCGAGATGCACATGTCGGCAACTGTGCCGACCGGCGCCCCACAAAAGGTATTCGTTCGCGCTCGACGGCAAATTTCTGCCCTACAAGCCATTCTGAAACCCGGCGACTACCGCACGGGCGGTTGCGGCGCGGCATAAAGCGATCGACGCGCGGTTCATCCGCTCCTTGCGGTCAGCCGATGCTTACCTCATCAGCGGGGGCGCATCACGAAACCGTGGGTGCCCGTTGGACCACATCCTTTCAAATACCATCAACTCCGCGATAGGATTCCGCTACTTGTACGGGCAAGTCCGCCAATCGCAGGATCGCGATCCGCCCATCGGCGTCATCCGAGCGCATCGCTGATGAGTGTGAGCTCGGAACCGTCACTCAGCAGACCCACGTCTGACCTCCGCCATCAGAGATCATCCATCTGCCACCAAGCGAGCGCGCGCAACGACAGTTTCACACGTCAGCATGGACTTCAGAATTTCTGCCGCATGCCGATTCGCACCAGCGCCTGGCGATTCGAACTGGACGGCGTGACGGTATTGATCGCCGCGACGGCCGGTGCGCCGAGTGAATTGGTGCCATTCGCAAGCTCATAAGCCGCGCTCGCGTAGACGTCGAAGCGCTTCGACAGGAAGTAATCCGCAATCACGCTGAACTGGCTATAGCGTTGCCCGCCATGTCCACCGACGGCTGCACCGTTGGTGAACTGGTACGCGCCCGCGAGCATCAGTTCCGGCGCCACCAGATAGCGAGCGTTGATTTCCACGGTATTGAATGCCGCGGTGCCTTCGTGGAAATGCATCGGGTTCGGGCCGCCGTTCGAACCGAGACCGTTGAAACGGTAGTTGGTGTAGTTCACGTTCACCCCGGCGGTGCCGTTGTCGTAGCCAGCGCCGAGGCCCGTGATCTTCAATGAACTGGCCGATGCATAGCCGCTGAAGATCGGTGCGGAGAATAGCAGCACGCCGAGCGTGGTAGAAGTGCCATCCCACAGCGACGTGTTCGGGCGATTGTAATTGCCATATGCGGCGGCGAACTTGAACGCCCCGTGCGCATAACGTACGCCGACGCTATGGGTGCTGTTGTTCGAGACCGAGCCCGGCTGCCCCCCGAGGCTGCCCATCACGGTGGCCGCGAAACCGCCGAAGTCGGGTGTCGTGTACGACACGGAGTTGTTGATGCGATACGAGCCGACTAGGTCGTCGACGTCGCCGGGGTGTCCGCTCACCGAACCGATGGTCGATTGCGCGCTGCCAAACGGTCCGATGTAGGTCGTCATCGAGTCGTACATGCGGCCCGCCTTGAGCGTACCGAAGCGATCGCTCGATAGGCCCACGAACGCCTGGCGCCCGAACATCCGACCGTTCTGCGACAACGCGCCAGTATTCGGATTAAAACCGTTTTCGAGCGTGAAGATCGCCTTCAACCCAGTGCCGAGATCCTCGGCGCCTTGCAGACCCCAGCGGCTCAACCCGGGCCCTCCGTCGAGCATCTGTATGTTGTGCTTGCCGCCCTGATCGCTCGTCACGCTCAACGTCGTGTCGATGAGGCCGTACAGCGTGACCGAACTTTGGGCGGCACAGACGGCCGGAATGCCGAGAGCGGCGACGCCGCACATGATGATCGCTTTCATTAGATAGTCTCCAGTCTGATTGTTGTCGCGCTGCGTTTTTAAATAGGTCGAGAGCGCGAGATAAGAAGCTCCTCGCGGCGAGAAGTGCAATGCGAGAGGCAAAGAAATGTGGGTAGCTACGCCGAGGCAACTCGTGAGAGTGGCGCCGGACCGGTGTTAGCCCGACGTGTTGCCAAACTGCCCATAGACTTTCCGAGGATTCGTCACGAGGATCTGCGTGAGCGTGTCGGCGTCGTCGATCCATTCGCTGAGCAGATCGACCAGGTCGCCGTCATTGGGCATGCCTCGACCGTTCATGTTGACGTGCGGCCAGTCGCTGCCCCACAGCAGGCGTTGCGGAGCATGCGCAACCAGCGCGCGGGCGAGTGGCGTGACCGGCGCGTATGGATAATCACCGGGCGTGCAGCGCATGGGGCCGGACAACTTGACCCAGATACGCCCGGTATCGAGCATCTTCAGCAGCGCCTTGAACGCCGGCTGATCGATGCCACCGTCGGCTGGAATGCACGCGAAGTGGTCGAGCACGACTGGCACCGGCAACTCGAGCAGCGCCTGCGATTTCTCCATCAGATCGTCGGGACCGGGATAGAACTGCACGTGCCAGCCGAACTCAGCAATCAGCGCGGCGATGCGCGGCGACAGCCGCGGCAGCGCGCCCTTGTGACTGGTTCCAACAAAACGGGCACCGCGCACGCCGAGCCGGTCGAGCCGCTCGACCTGCGCGGCATCGGCGTCGTCCGGCAGCAGCGCGACGCCTCGAAAGCGCTCACCAAAACGTTCGAGCACCTGTTCGAGATGCCGGCTATTCTGGCCGTAGCCGCCGCCGCTGACGACCACCGCGCCGGCGAGCCCGAGGATGTCCTGCTGGGCGATCTGCGTTTCCGGCAGCGCATCTGCGGCAATGTACTTGCTGTCACGATGAAACGGATACTGCGTCGCGGGTCCGAACAAATGAATGTGCGTATCGATAGAGCCGGCCGGCAGCCGCAGCTTTGGTGTTTTCGGGTCAGGATCGGGGGGTTGGGTCAATGAGGGAGGCATGGTCGCGATTCTTCTGGTGGATTCAATTAGCGGTGATGTGGGCGCGCTGGACGACCGTGGCCCATTGCTTGAGCTCGGACGAAATCTGGCTCTGGAACGCGGCCGGCGTGCTTCCGACAGGCTCGACGCCGTACACTGCGAATTGCTTGAGCAACTCCGGACGCTTCAACGACTGCGCAATCGCCCGGTCGACCGTGTCGATGACCGGCGTGGGCGTGCCCTTCGGCGCGAGAAATCCCATCCACAATGTGGCTTCGTAGCCGGGCACGCCTGACTCGGCGATCGTTGGGACCTGCGGCAGCAATGGCGACCGTCTCGCGCTGGCAAGCGCAAGCGGCTTCAGGCGACCAGCCTGGATCTGCGGCAGCGACGTGACGATGGTGTCCATCTTGATCGCCACCTGGCCGCCGAGCAGATCGTTCATCGCCGGCGCCGCGCCTTTATAGGGGATATGCGTGACCTTGATGCCGAGCTTCTGCAGCAGTAATTCCATCGTCACGTGAGGTAAGGTGCCGACCCCGGCCGAGCCATAGTTGAGTTGGCCCGGATGAGCCTTCGCATACGCGACAAAGCCCTTGAAGTCCGAATAAGGTTGCCTTGAGTTCGCGATCAGCAGTTCCGGAATCTGCGCGGCCAGCGAGATCGGCACGAAGTCCCGTTCGGTATCGAACGGCAGGTTGTGGAGGATCGCCGGATTGATCGTATGGTTCGGTGTCGCGAACAGCAGCGTTAGTCCATCGGGCTTCGAGCGCGCCACGCGTTGCTCGGCGATGGTTCCGCCCGCGCCCGGGACGTTCTCGACGATCACGTGGGTTTTCAGCGCGGTGCTCATCTGCGCGGCCAGTAGGCGCGCGACGGAATCGACGGTGCCGCCCGCTGAAAACGGCACGATCAGGGTGATCGGCCTGTCGGGATACGCGCTGTACGCGGCGGGCGCTATGCAGCCAGCCATGGCTACGATCGCAACGCACGCGCGCCACCGCAGGTCAAAGGGGATCTTCATGATCGTCTCCGTTGGGGATTCCGTTGATCCCGATTCATTAGTAGGGCGAGACGATAAAACGCGTTGGCGCGGCCGGCAAATGATTGATTTTCACGGTTCCATGAATTGCTTGAGGTGGCTGGCGGCGGGTCTGGAGTGTGAAAAAAAGGAATCGCCGCAGCAAAACAATTCATTTGATACGGTAGGAGCCTCTATTTAGACTTGCTGCGGACTGACTGATCGGGCAGCGCAGTGCCACTCACCTGCCCGGCGTAAAAAAGCGGCCAACCATGGAGACAGATAGATGATTTTTCAACGTGGCGGATCACCGCTGTGCATCGCGTGCCGCCTGCTGGCATCGTATGCCCTTGCCACCGGCGCTGCCGGCTTGTGCGCCGCTCCGGCGGCCGCGGAGTCGAAATATCCGAGCCAGCCGATCCGCGTGGTGGTGCCATTCGGAGTCGGCGGACTCGCCGACATCACGATGCGCATCGTCGCGAAAGAATTGAACCAGCGTTTCGGCGACAACATCATCATCGATAACCGGCCGGGCGCTGGCGGTATCGCCGCGGCCAACTCAGTACTCAGCGCGGCGCACGACGGCTATACGGTTGCGCTGTTCGCCAACGGCACCGCGATTGCCGGGTCGCTGATCAAGCTGCCGTTCGATCCGGAAAAAGATTTCAAACCGGTCTCACGGATTGCCTATTTCGACCTGCTGGTGCTGGCCAAAGGCGGTGGCAAGCTCAATACGCTGCACGACGTGCTCGCGGCAGCCGCCAAACGGCAGATCGCAATGGGGGCTATCAACCCCGGCAGCACTCAGAATCTTTCCACTGAACTCTTCAAGTCCACCGCGAAGCTCGACGCGGTGGTGGTGCCTTATCGCAATACCGGTGATGTGATCTCGGGGCTAGTGCGCGGCGATATCGACGTCGGTTTCGAATCCTATGCGGCGGTTAAAGGATCGCTCGCGGCGGGACAGGTCCGCGCGCTCGCCACCACCGGCTCGAAGCGCACCGCGTGGCTGCCGGATGTGCCGACCGTCGCCGAAGCCGGAGTGCCGAACTACGAAGTCACCGGCTGGAATGCGCTGTACGTCGCGAACGGTACGCCGCAAGTGGCGATCGACACACTCAATCATCAGCTTGGCGAAGTGTTGTCGTCGCCGTCGTTGCGCGCGCAGTTGCGTGCGCTCGGCACCGAGCCGATGGGCAGCACACCCGCCGAGATGGCAAAGATTTTTCACGACGATGCAGTGAAGTGGCGGGCTGTCATCGAGCGTGCCGGCATCAAACCTCAATGAACAAAGGATTAATGTGCAAGCGAATCTGGTGGAAAACGACCTGCTGATCATCGACACACACGTGCATGTCTTTGAACGCAGCATGCCGCTCGTCAGCAACCCCCGTCATACGCCGACTTACGATTTCTCGACTGAGCAGTTGCTGGCCGTCATGGACGGTAACGGCGTCAAAAAGGCGGTGATCGCCGCCGCGAGCCCATGGGGCGATTACAACGACTACGTGATTGCTGCCGTGCGCGCTCATTCGAGACTACGCGGCACCGTGATCCTCGAACCTGGCGTCGAACGCGTCGTCCTCGACGAGATGGACCGCGCTGGCGTGGTGGGGGTGCGTCTGCCGTTCATCAGCATGAGCACCCTGCCCGATCTGACCACTTGGGAATACCGCAAGCTGTTTCGCCGGCTCGTCGATCTCGACTGGCACGTGCATCTGCATCTCGACGGTCCGCGCTTACCGCAGGTGCTGCCGCAGCTCGAACGCTCCGGTGTGAAGATCGTGATCGACCATATCGGCCGGCCCGACCCCCAGACCGGCATCGAGAGCGAAGGCTTCAAGGCGATGGTGCGCTCGGTTGAAAAGGGTCGCACCTGGGTCAAGCTGTCCGGCGCGTACCGGCTCGGCGCGAATGCGCGCGAGTGCGCACAGGAGCTTTACCGCCGCGTCGGCGACGACAAACTCGTGTGGGCAAGCGATTGCCCGTTTGTCGGCGCCGAAGGCCAGTTCGAATACGCTAAAACTATCGAGTGGCTGCGCGACACGATCACCGATCCGGTGTCGCAACGAAAAATATTCGGTGAGAATGCGCAGGCGTTCTACTTCTCGTGAGCGCAATGAACGGCAGCCACGGAGATTCGCATGGATGAACTGATCAAGCGTGCCGGCAAGGACCGGCTTGGCGGCACATTGATGATCCTGGTCGGCGCGGGCGCCGCGCAACAAGGCATCACCTATTCGCTGGGCACACTCGCAGCGCCCGGGCCGGGTCTGTTTCCCGGCACGCTTGGCGTATTACTCATGCTGATCGGACTAGCCATCGCGGTGACAGGCAAACGCGCTCGCGCACCGTTGCCCGCGACCGCGGGTACGCGTGCAACCGGTGCCGCCGCGGAGATCGAGCCCGCGCCGCGGCGCGCCGAATGGCGCGGCTGGTTCTGCATCGTGCTTAGCATCATCGCGTTCATCGTGCTGGGCAGTCACGGCGGTCTCGTGCCGGCGAGTTTCGCGGTTGCCTTCATTGCGGCGCTCGGCGACCGCGACAACACGCTGCTTGCCGCGTGCGTGCTCGGTGTGGCAATGGCGCTGGTGTCGGTGGTGGTGTTCTGGTGGCTGCTGCAGTTGCAGCTACCGTTGTTTCAGTGGAGTTGAATCAATGGTCGCGCAATCGATTCTGGATTTGTTGCAAGGCTTCGGCGTTGCGCTACAGCCTCACAATCTGATGTGGTCGTTCGTCGGCGTGCTGATCGGCAATCTGATCGGCGTGCTGCCTGGCATGGGTGCGCTATCGGCGATTTCGATGCTGCTCCCGCTGACGTACACGATGCATGCGGTACCGGCGATCCTGATGCTCGCCGGTATCTTCTACGGCTCGCAATACGGCGGCGCGATCGGCGCGATTCTGCTCAATCTGCCGTGCCACCCGCCTCATGCGGTGACCTGTCTCGATGGGTATCCGATGACGCGTAACGGTAAGGGCGGCACTGCGCTAGGCATTACGATGATTGCGTCGTTCTTCGCGGCGTCGGTCGGCATCATCGTTATGATTTTCGCTTCGCCGCTGCTGGTGAAGATCGCCTTCAAGTTCGGTCCGCCCGAAATATTCTCGATCATGCTGCTCGGCTTGCTCGCGGGCGGAACGATGTCGCGCGGCTCGCCCCTCAAGGGCATCGCGATGACAATTTTCGGGCTGCTGGTCGGCAGTGTCGGCACCGACGTGAACAGTGGCTTGATGCGATTCACTTTTGGCATGCCGGATCTATCGGATGGCATCGAACTGGTCGCGCTGGCACTGGGCTTTTACGGCGTCACTGAATTCCTGCGCAACGTGAACCGGCTGCACTCGGTCGGCGACAGCGCCACGCTGCGCATGCGCGACATGCGCCCCAGCCGGACGGAACTAAAGCAGGCGTTCTGGCCAATGGTGCGCGGCACCGCGGTCGGCACGCTGTTCGGCGCGATGCCGGGTACCGGCCCGACCATCACGACGTTTATCGCCTACGCGCTCGAACGGCGTGTGTCGAAGAATCCGGAGCGTTTCGGCCAGGGTGCGCTTGAGGGGGTCGCAAGCCCGGAAGCCGCGTCGCACTCGAAGACGCAAGTGGACTTTATTCCGACCATGAGTCTCGGTATTCCTGGTGACGCGGTCATGGCGCTGATACTCGGCGCGCTGCTGATTCACGGCATCCAGCCGGGTCCGCAACTGATCACCGAGCACGAAGATCTGTTCTGGGGGTTGATAGCGAGCTTCTGGATCGGCAACGTGCTTCTGGTGTTGCTGAACGTGCCGATGATCGGCGTGTGGGTAAAGCTGTTGCGCGTGCCGTATCGTTATCTGTTTCCGTCCGCGTTGTTCTTTATTTGCGTCGGAGTGTATAGCACGAACAACAGCTTGTTCCAGGTCGGTGAAGTCGTGGTGTTCGGGCTCATCGGCGCGGTGCTCGTTGCGCTCGAATTTCCGGTATCTCCGGTTCTGCTCGGCTATGTGCTGGGGCCGATGGTCGAGGAAAATTTCCGGCGCTCGATGCTGTTGTCGCGGGGCAGTCTGACGATCTTCACCGATCGGCCGATCGCACTTGGTTTTCTGATTGTCTGCACGTTGCTGATCGTCGGGCAACTGTTCTTTGCGTTGCGCGGCTGGATGCACAGGCGGGATGTGGAGCGCAACCAGCTATTGCCGGCTGAAGCGGTATCGGTGGCCGACGACTGAGCGGAAGGACGGCGGGTTGTTCGCAAGCGGGGCCCGCGTGCCTGCCCGCGGCGCGATGTGCAAATCGAAATGACCTTCCGCGAGCGACTAGGCTTGCGCGTTCGCCGTCCTGGTCAGCGGTGGCAGCGAAGCGTTGAATGCCGTCAGACGGTCGTGGATGTCCTCGACGATCATGTCGCGCAGCGTGGCGACCGCCGGCACTAGCTGCGTTTCCGGCCGCATCACGGTGGCGAGGCAGCGGGTGATTTGCGGCTCGACGAGCGGCAACGCCATCACGCCGGGATAGCAGGAAGCCGCGAGACATGGCACGACCGTCAGCCCCAGTCCAGCGCGAACGCAGTCGATTGCAGCGCCCGTGTGCTGCGTCTCATACCCCCAGCGGAATTGCATACGGCGATTGCCGAGCGCATCGTCAATTGTCGTGCTGTTGCCCGAGTGCAGACTGATGCGGATCAGCGTTTCGTCGACCAGATCATCCCAGCGTACTACATCGCGCTGAAGCAACCGATGGCCGAGCGGACAGACCAGTGCGAATGGTTCCCGCGCGAATCGCTCTATGGTGAGATTCAAGCGTGAGGGTGAATTGACCGATATGCCAAATGCCGCCGATTCTGAATCCACCAGTTCGGCAATTTCGGCAATCGAATTGTCGAACATGCGCACGGCGATGTCCGGATAGACGGTCGCAAAACGTTTGAGCACATTCGGTATATGCGATGCGGCCAGCGTCGGCAGACACGCGAACGTCAGCCATTGCGGCGCGCTGCTGCGATGCTGCCGCAGTGTATCGTACGAACTTTCGAGCTCACGGATCGCGCCGCGCACGCGCGGCAACAATGCGCGTCCTGCGTCGGTCAACGTGAGTTCGCGTGTCGTGCGCGCGATCAGGCGCACGCCCAGCCCTTCTTCGAGTTTGCGGATACGGTGGCTGATGGCAGTTTGCGACAGATTGAGTCGCACGGCGGCGGGCTGGAAGCCGCCGCATTCGACGATGCTCAAAAAGGCTTGGATGCCCAGGAAGTCGATTTGCATCTGGCGATGGTAACGGCAAGTTTTTGATCACGCAATCCAGGCTTGCCCGAGGATCAGTATATAGAGCGCCGGCGGCCGCATTATTGTCGTTTAGTTACGCCACCGACTTCACCACATCATCAATCACTTTTTTCTGTCATCGTTTTGTCGATATAGAACGGACCGTTGTCGAGCTTGGCGTAAGCGGCCGCCATCGACTGGTTGCATCGCGCGCATTTCGTCGGCATTCGTCTTACCAAAGCTCATCCACGAAGCGATCTTCCGCGCGTCGCCACAGGCGCTCTGCCACCTTGAAAGTGGCGTGGCGGACCCTGTACTCCGCGAGGGACAGACCGCGACGGCCGCGAAGCCGGAGACTTGCCACGGGAAATTCGTGCGTAATCCTCCGTTTTGTCGGCACATCGGCCGCGAAGGTTAAACAATCAAATGGAGGGCTTTTCGGCAACAGCGTCGTGCCGACCGAACACGTCCCGTCACCCGCGATCCTGCCGTTGCCAGGAAACGATGGCCTGAAAGCCTTTCTGTCCGACCCTCATGCATGGACGCCCATGCGGGTTCTGTCGCAGTAAGGAAATCAGTCAAAGTCCTGGTGGAACGAATAGAAATACTTTTTTCACAAGATCGTAGAACTGCTCGGGGACTGAACGATGCCGTCCATCGTCACTCTTCATCTGCCCTTTCGATATCATGTGCATGAGTTCGATGCCGCCTAAAATGATGCGGGCGCAACGAAAGCTCTTGAATCCTAGCATTGGCCGTGCGATGCGTTTGATCGCTCGATGGTCCTGCTCCACCACGTTGTTCAGATACTTCGATTGTCGAATTTTGATCGGCACTTCGCGATCAGCATTGATCGCATTTAGTCCTGCGAGATTCGCCCCGCTCCTGTCGATGATCACCGTCTCCGGCACGCCGTTTCCAGCGATCGCCTTTTCGAAATAGCGCCGGGCCGCGGCCTTGTCCCGCTTGGCGCGGAACAGAAAGTCAACCGTGTCGCCGGCCTTATCGACGGCCCGATACAAGTACTTCCATTCGCCCTTGACCATGATGTAGGTCTCATCCATTCGCCAACATCGACCGATTTTTTTTTGCGCTGTCCGAATGCCTTACCGAGCGCAGGCAGCAACTTGATAGCCCACCGGTGCACCGTCGAATGATCGACCGAAACTGCCCGCTCGGACATCATTTCTTCCAGATGACGCAGACTCAACGGATAGGCGACGTACCAACGTACGCATGTCAGCATTATGTCCAGCGGGTAATGCAGCCGTTTGAGCACCTTGCTCACAGCGGCGTTCGGGGCCTTGATCATTCGTTACATCGCTCGTCTCGGGACCGGCCACCATAGCAGATCGGCTTACTGCGACAGAACCCCTGGAAGTCGGTCGCTTCACAGAGGTGAACGTGGACTGGCTTTGTAAGATTCTGTCTTTTGGGGACGAAACGAGGGATGCCCAGTCGATCAAGCGCCAGGCACTTCCAATCTTTGCGTCTATTGAAGGCGCTCAGTTGGTCGCTCGTGGACGCGGCGACGTGTCGGTCTTCGACGATACGGTCCGCGCCTATCGAATTGCGGGACTTTTCGCATGAACTGTGCAGACAGTCCGGTTACATGAAGGGGTATCCGGTGCACGGCGACATCGGCGGATGGGCGAGCGTTAGACGCCCCGAGTAGCGACTTGGACGTCTCCGGAAAAGTGTTCGAGGGACACGTCAAAAGCCGATGGCGATTTCTTCCAGGCATCGCCTGAAAGCGGCGGTCAGCCGTTTCCCGGCAGTCTCACACAATCCTGCTTATATCGCGGCTCAATCGCTGGTCCGCAAGTACCCCTGAGCGGGTCGGCCCGCGAACTATGAAACGCTTCAGTAGCGAGGCATCTGCAGGCGTTCGGGTCCGAAGCTCGAAGCTCGGCGGCAATCGCCGTGACCTGTGCTATCAACCGATCCACTTTCAAACCATGCCGACGACCCCGATCGCGCCGCGCCCGCTCGTTGCACTCGATCTGCCGCCCGACCTTGACGGTCGCCAAGCGTAGAGCGAAGCAAACTCGTCACCTAAAACGAAGTAATCTTGTCAACACCTGTTTTGCACATTTCAGACGAGCGGTCCGGAGCGAAAAACAGAGGAAGAGCTTCACCTCACCTAGCACCGGCACTTTTCGCCATGGTCCGGGAGCTACAGGCCGCGGTCGCGAGATGAAGGCCGATGGACTGCTGCTCAAGCGTACGAAGTTGCGATCGTCGAAGTATTTGAACAACCTGATCGGACAGGATCATCGCCACATCAAATTGCGGATGAGCGTCATGCCCGGCTTCAAACGCTTCCGGAACGCGGCCGTTACGATCTCCGGGATCGAACTGATGCATCGCATTCGCAAAGTTCAGTTCGATCTTACCAACGTACACATCAAAGAGACGACCGCGCCTGCTATCTGGATGGCAGTCCTTTCAGCTCCTTGAGACGAGCGAAAGCAACGGCAGATTGAACTGATCGACCGACTGTGTCGTGAGGGTCATATCGCGGCCAACGGCAACGCGCTGCCCCAACACATTCAACAGTTGTTGGACGAACTGAAGGTCCCTGCAACGACGGCGGCTGTACAGTGCGCCGCGGATTGCAGCGAGGCGCGACGGATCCCGCGGAGCAAAGCGGTAACCTCTTGAACGGCGGAAGCCATTGCGCTTGCGGCGTGGGCATCAATGGCGACGGGCGACCGTTTAAAAGGCAATTTCAGTGAAGTCTAACGTTCGCGGGTCTAACATACTCTCCCCTTAGCTAACGGCTATGGCTAAGAGTCTGGCGAATGGTTGGCCGGTCATCACCGGTCTTGACCACCCACCGGACAGGTGACCGGTGGCGTCAATGCGTCGCTGATAAGCCTAGACGAGTCGATGATAGTCAGCGATACCTGCATTGCGCTGTTTTGCGTTACAGCATGGGCAAGTTGCATGTCCTGTGGCCGTGTAGTAGTCGGCACGACGACAACAGCCAGCGTCGCCAGCTTGGGGCCGGCCGGCAAGCGCGGGCAAAATAAACAGTAGAGAAGCGTTGTCACAGAAGGAACGATATTAAGAGAGGGAGCACGGGAGTCCCGTGACCCCTTTGTCCTGAGACGCGGCCCATCTTCCGTGATCCGTCGAATTTGATTCGCAGGACCAGTCGCTCCGCCGATGCCACATGTTCGTCCCTTCGTTACAACATCCGCCTGTCCCTCTGTACAATGTGCACCATTCAGAAGAGCGCCTTCCCGATCGATCCCCCGCCATCGATAAACAGCGTTTGGCCGGTGATAAATCCTGCATCCTCCGACAATAAGAATTCGATGCCCGCAGCCAGCTCGTGGGGCTTACCCAGCCGCTTCATCGGGATCAACGATAGGAAGCGCTGCTCCGCGTCGCTCCCGACAGGAGTGTTCTCGCGAAACATTTCGGTTTCCACCGGTCCGGGCGCGATGGCATTGACCGTGATGCCGGCGTCCGCGAGTTCCAACGCCCACGTACGCGTCATGGTGACCATCGCGGCTTTTGCGGCTGCATAAGCGGAGCGCTGCGGAATGCCAAGAATCGTCAAACTGGACAGGTTAACCACACGCCCCCATCCCTGTTTGCGCATGTTTGGCAAAATGGCTTGCATCGTCTGAACTGCGGGAGTCAGATTGATTCGAAAACTTGCTTCCAGATCGTCGAGATCAATCTCGCCCACCCGCGCCAGGCGCACGAAGCCCATGTTATTAACGACACCGTCGAACGCGAAGCGTGCGGAAAGGGCCCCGAGAGCCTCCTCGGTTGCGTTGCGATCGCCGAGGTCGACGGACACCTGCGTACCTGGGAACGTGGGATCGTCGGTACGTCGTGCGAGTCCGACCACGTGATGACCGGCGGCGGCAAGCCGGTTCGACAATGCGCGACCAATACCCTTGGTAGCGCCGGTAACAAGAAAGGTACGTTTCGACATGTAGGAATCCTCAAGATAAACAGTAAAAAGGCCCAGTTTGCTGGCACCGCTATAGCGATCGCTTGGCCGGAGCTGCGTCAGCGAAAGAAATCGGATGTATTGTTTTCACGAGCGGGTACAGGACACCTGCGCTGGCAGCGCTGGCAAACCGAGCGCCGCGAATGCCGGCGCCACCGCGCCCGCTAGCAGACCGCGCTGCCGGTCGACGCGCGCCAGAACGCGTATGCCAATAAGCACGGCGAGCAAGTGCGAAGCCGCATCATGGGGCGATACCGACGCTGGTATTTCACCATCTTTCTGCGCAGCAGTCAGGCAACGCTCGAAAAATGCCTTCAATTGCGCGAGTTCGCCTGAAAGTGCACGCCGGAACTCGACATTCTCAGGCGTCGCTTCCAGCGTTGAATTGACCAGCAAGCAGCCCCGCTGCTGCGGATCCGAAAGCGACCGTTCAATTACTTCGTTAAAAAACGCCGTAATTGCCGCTGCCGGGGCAAGTTCAGACTCGATTCGCGCAATTCTTTCTCTCAGCGTTCCGTCGAGGTAATGCTCGAGTGCACGGCGGAACAGCGCGCGCTTATCGCCGAACGCATTGTACAAACTCGGCTGCGTTAAGCCGGTGAGCATCACGAGATCGCGCATGGATGTGCGTTCGTAACCTCTCGCCCAGAACGCGTCGGTCGCCGCCTTAAGCACCCGCTCTTCACTAAACTCTCGTGGTCGCGCCATGAGCTGCTTCTCTTGAACAATTGCTTCGTTGAGGCCGTTCCGTCTTGGCCAATGCGGCAATTATATATCGGTCGATATAAAACGCAAGCGGAAACCTCAGGCGCTTTGGATCGAGGCCGTCGTCCGCGATACCTGTCTTTATGCCGCGGCGAAACTGTGGCCGCCAATTCACGGATCGCAGTGGTCAGCGAGTACCTGAGTAACCGTCACGGCCAGGACCTTTTTCACTGATGACGCGACAGAGCAAAATCAGGAGATCTCGAGCTGTGGTTCGTGATACCGAGGTGTGCTAACGCGAGTACTTGGTGCATGACGGGGCATCAGCTTGCAAACGAAACGAGGCTCCGTCGGGCAACCCGTCCACATCTTGATCGCCTGAGGTGGGACAAGGATTGCCAATCGGCCCGAGATAGAACGACAGCATCGCAGGGCACAAGCTTGAGGACTCGTTTAGCTCCTTGGCGTGACGCGCTCCCGATTCCGTCAGGGCACAAGATAGGCGATAGGCTTTCGCCGAGCGGTGTTAGCTGGTACTCCATCTTCCGAGTACCGTCGGCGCTGAGCTGCCGGTTCACCAGTGCATGCTGTTTTAGCGCTTGCAGCTGCTCAATCAACACCTTCTGAGAGGTGGTGGATATGCGCCTTTCTAGTTCGCACGTGGGTTGTTTGCCGTCTAGCGGCACATAGAGGATGACCGGGCGCGGCCCCGCACCGCTCACCGCGCTGGCTCAACAATCACGCGTTCGCATCATCGAATGAGCCCCGCACAGCACGGCGTTGTTACGGCCCAAGTCTATATGACCGGGGTCGACGTTCCGGCGTCGATGCACTTGACTAGGATTGCTCGCTCCAGCGCATGTGCGCCGACGCCGCGTTCGAAGGCCTCCACCCGCCCTGGGCGCTCCATCGGCGTTGCCAACTTCTAAGCGTGGCCGGAGCGAATTCAGGGACATCGGCATCACCGAGCGCTTGACATCACCACCTCCGCTCGCAACCGTCAGAACTTCGCTCAGCGAGACTTCACTGCACTTTCCCACATGCCCGTCGATTTGATGCCTCTAACATGAATGGTCCAACCATCATGTCATGGAGGTGCTTGCGCTATGGTTCCAGATGACCGAAGGCGGGCCTGCTGATCTGAGCGGTGCTGCACAGCGTCACTGCGCACTGCGCACTGCGTAGGATCAGGGTTTTCCGCTGGCGCTGGGAGCGGGGTAGTTGTGTATTCGGATAAAGATGGCGACGAGTTCGTCGAAGCCTTTACCCGGCCTAGGGGCTCCACGTCGGAAAAAGGCACACTGAGCTCCGGGACCGGCAAATATAAAGGAATCGACGGTCAATTCGACGGGCAGATGGCGCCGGAACTTCCGGCCAAAAAAGGTTCATACCATTACGTCGGGAAAAAGACGGGCAGTTACCGTCTACCGTAGGCCCGGCGTCGAGGAACTTACGACTAGCATGTACCGAACCCTGCGCCGCTTCGGATCGCAGATACTGCACCGAGCGGTGGGTACGCTGCCTGCGGCGTCCATGGGCTTTATGAGTCATGCAATGCGTCTTTCCGGCGTGCTCACCGACGATGATCGTGAGGACCGATGGACGCCGCGACTCACTGTGGAAGGCCGCGGGCTTTCTTCGGTCGTCGGCGACGACGCTGACTGCAGCGACTCAGCTATGCACGACATCCCGACAGGTGCCGACGCGCCTATGGCTCAAGCAGGCGCAAGAGCCTCATCTCTTCGAAATCAAGTTCGGCTTCTATCCGATGCAGGACCGCATCGTCGATGTGACCGGCATCCTTGAGTTGCAAAAGCTCTCTGCGCGAAACGCTCACCATCTCGAGTTCCAAGCGTAGTTGTCGTGCTCTGACATCCACCTGTTCGGCTCCCTCGCGATAGGCTCGTTCGTTGTTGCCTACGCGAACTTTGTATTCGTCAAGGAGCCGCTCGAGCGCTACATCGTCAATGTTCTCGCTGCTTGCCTTTCTCGTTGATAGCGTCTGCAACGCTGCATTGAAAGTTTTCGACCTCGCCTCCAGTTCAGACATCGTTGGACGCCGTACTACACGAATGCGAATGAGGCGAATCAGAACGGAGAGTGTCCCAGCCTGAATGACCAACGTGGATATGATGAGCGCGAACGCGCTAAAGACGATGAGGTCTCGCGCCGGAAAGTCGTTGGGCAACGCCAGTGCAGCTACAAGAGTGACTACTCCTCGAATACCCGCCCATGAAAGGACCGCAGCCTCGCGAAGTGACCAGGCCCGAACCGCGTGAGCTTCCTTGAGCAGTTGCCCCGGAAGGTACATCGCGAAGCCAACCCATATCAGTCTCGCAGCGAACGTTGCGACGATGGCGGGTATTGCCATCTTCAGTCCATCGACAAGCAACGAATCCTGCTGTCGCATGCGGACCATGATGCCTCGCAGTGCGAGTCCGATAAGGATGAAAACCAGTGAGTTGAGCATGAACTCCGCGGCTTCCCACGTGGCTTGCGCTTTCAGTCGCATCGCCGCCACGAAAATGCGATGCTGGCAAATTCCCAATATCAGCCCGCACGTAACGACCGAAAGCACGCCAGACCCACCCATTTTCTCAGCCACAGCGTAACTCGCCCACGCCATGATGAAAGTGACCGTGATGCCGATAGCGACGTCGTCGACTTTGGCGATCAACCAGGTCATCAGCGCTCCATTGAGGGCGCCGACTGCAGCCCCGATGACAGTTAGCGAGACTAAAAGTGTGCCGCCGCTAGCCACGGTGATATTGACGTCTGATGCGGACAGAACGGCTATCTGGTACAGCAACAGGCCGGACGCATCATTGACGAGGCTTTCCCCTTCGAGCGTCGTGACCAGCCTGCCCGGAAGGGGATTCCGCTGGAGTATGGCCTTCGCCGCAACTGCATCAGGCGGGGACACGATGGCCCCCAAAGCAAAGCACGCGCTCCACGGCAAGGATGGATTGACCATGTGCACGACGGCCGCGACGACGACAGTAGTAAACATCACTGCCCCCAGCGCCAGCGAAACGATCGGACCGACTTCGTAGCGAAAGTCGTCCCATGCCGTATAGAACGCGCTGGACATCAGCAGCGGCGGAAGGACTGCTGCCAGCACAAGACCGGGGTTGATCTCAAGAGAAGGCCCTCCGACTAGAGCGGCGCAGCACCCACCGACCAGGAGTACCAGCGCACGAGGGCATGCCACGAAGTCGGCAACCCGTGTCAGCACACAGGCACCCGCCAACAGCCCAAGCAGGTAGTAGAAGGATTGGACGTTATTCATGGGCAATTCCGAGCGCGGGTATCGGTCGCACCGCGCTACCAACCATACTTCAACTCCAGCCCGACATAGTTCGAATCGCTCCCGCCCAGTTCGCGGATGGAGTCGCCAACCCGAAAATGAACGGCTTCGACGGATGCAATGAGGTTGGCTGCCACCGTCCAGTCAGCACGTATTTGCGCGTAAGCGCCGGTCCATCTCGTGCCGTGACCCGCGGTACCTGGCACGACCGCATTTCCCTGCTGATAAACGGCATCGTTCGTGCTCATCCGCCATTGCAATCCCACGGCAAACAACAACGCCAGTTTGCTGGACGGCTTGAGCACGATCGAGGGCTTCACGTGTATGAGATTTGCATACCCCGTGTAGCCCGCCAACGTGAAGTAATAGCCGTTCGGGAAAAGCGGATTAAAGGTCTCGACGCGGCCGTCGCCCGAATGACGGTCTCCGGACGCCGCGTCAACCTGTAACCCAAACCGCGGATTCCAGGGAGAATTGATTGTGTAGCCGAACAGCGAGCCGACCGCCCATGCCGCAATTGTCTTTTCGCCAACGTGGCCCGTTTGATACATCGACTCGACGTCCCAATCTGTCGCAGCAATTTTCCCCATATATCGCAGGTCGAATACATTGCGATGTTCTTCGCCTTGCCCGTCGAGGAACTGTGCGCCGGCACGCGTGTAAAACGAATAGTAGCCAGACAGGTCGCCGGGGCCAACGCCCTGACGCTCGAACCGTACGCCGCTAAAGGTTAAATGATGATTCGACGTATCATCGAACGCCGAAATATCCCGGTACTGAACCGGGCGCGTCGCATAGCCGATGAACCGCCACTTCTCGTACTCATAGTCCGCCCATAGTGCGTCGTATGCCTGTCGCACGTTTGGCCCGTCACGCACGGAGACGAATCTCTGCAGATCAAACGCCATTTCCTGCCGCCCGATGCGCAACTTTATCGTTCCGGGGCCGAGTGGACTCACCCAGGCAACGAATGCCTGCTCCAGATCCAGTGGATTTTTATCGGTGGTCCTCACCAGGTCTTTACCGAACGCTCTTGCGTCCTCAAGCTGGACAAAGAATTGAAAATGTTGACCAATGTGGGCGTCGGCATGAACCTGCGCGCGCTGAATCAGGTAGCTATCGGAGCGTGCCGAGCCTAGGCCGAAAAGCGGTGTCTCGCTTACCTCGACGCGCTCTCGCAAATTTGCACCGAGCGAAATGTATGAATAGGGGTTGCTCCCGAGTGGAACATACTTAAGGCTGTCGAGTGGCTTGCGCGGTACGCAAGGATTCTTGAGAACGGACCAGTCTTCCTGCCAGCGATTGAACATGACGACCGGTCGCTTGGAGTCGCATGTCTCTGTCGGTGGGCCGGTTTGCTGAGAGAGTTGCACCCCGCTTTCCGCCTGCGTCTTCTCGCTGAGCCCGAGCACAAGCGCGGCGACGGCAAACCCTAAAAGTGCCGCGAGCCTCATCGCACGGGACCTCCCGCCCTGTTAAACGCTTTTGGTGACACTCCGAGCACGACGAAGCGTTGGAGAATGTTCAAGAGACAGCATTGCCTACCGCGTTCCGGTGCATCCATGCTCGCATTGCCAACCAGGCGAGCGCGATTGTCGGAAACAGAAGAGCCCAGAAACCAGAAAATTTGTACGCAAGAGCGCCGACGGCGGCGCCTACCGCAAACGCTATGATTGCCGGAAGCATTTTGACGACACGCGCTCGTGCCACAGTCTTTGCATCTTCCCCAACGTGCGGCGAGCAAAGGTCTAGCGCGTCGAGAATGACCTGGGTGACATTGCCGGTCATGACAGTGTTCGGCACACCGGGCCGGGCAACGAGGCGGCCATGAGCATTCTGGACGCCCATCGCAACTGCCCCAATCATTCCACACGCCACCACGGGCCAACTTTCAGGGTTGAATCCGGGCCTGAGATTGACACCGGAAATGCAGAATGCCAGAAGCAGAAGCGCCTGGACGGCGTAAAGCAGGCACGCGCCGCGCATGAGGGTCTCAGGCTTGCGGCCACGGATGATAAGGCTGCTTAGCGCAACGCCAAGAATGAACGCTGGGAATGCCATCAACTTCAGGAAGATGCCCTGCCCATACCCTGCGACGGCAGCACCAATAAGCACGAAGTTTCCCGTCACGTGCGCCGTGAAAAGCCCGAACAGAGAGACGAAGCTGAGGGTGTCGACATACCCCGCGGTTGCCGAGAGCAGATTGTCGTCATTCATAGATAGCGAATTCTCTGAAGAAGCGTTAGTCAGGATTAGCCTCTCGTCTATCGGCGCTCTATCCTCGTCGTGACACTCCCCTACTTTTCAGTTGCATGAATCTCGGCAATGTATCCCCCCGGGAACTGGACGATGGCAGATTCTCTCCGGTCCGCTTTGAAAGGCGTTACGAGAACCACGACACCAGCGGCCTTCGCCTTTTTTAAAGTGCCATCAAAGTCCTTCACTTCATACCCGGTCATCTCGTGGCCATACGGGTACGGCAGATGCCCGTCGGTTACGAAGACGGCCATGTTGCCGAAACCCGACGTCAGCCGAACGAGCCGGAAGATATCGTTCGGCCGTCCAATCTGAACGCCCGGCGCACGGCGGTTGTCAGACAAAATCTTACCGTTCGAGAACGCCACCCAGTTCTTGATAAGGGCGTCAGCCCTTCCTGGCGAGACGTACACCCTGTTCTCGGGAACGGTCTCGAGCGGCTCATAGTTCGGAGCCTGCGTGTGCCAGTAGAGCTGCATTTGCACACCTCCCGGCCACGCAATGACTGCATCGCGGCCAATAGGGTCCGGGAACGTATCGACCACGACATCGGCACCGTGTGCCTTCGCCCAGTTCACCGCACCGTCCATGTCTGTGACGAGGTATCCGGTACGTTCATCACCGAAGGGATACGGAACCGGCGTTTTGAATCCGAACACCGAAATAGTACCTACCGGCGTGAAGACCAGTTGAGACATCGTCTGACTCGGCGTCGGCGTCACCTGAAAGATGCCTTGCTGCGATTTGTGGCCGCCGAACGTGGCGACGAAACTGTCAGTGAACTTGTCGAAGTCCTCCGGTGCCACGTACACATGAGTAGTGTCGTATTGCGTGCCAACAGAGAAGGACCCCGACTGCGGCGCGCCGAAGTTTGCCTTCGCAAAAGAAATCGACGGACCAGCCGCGGCGAGACTTAAAGTTAAGGCAACCGTGACGCCAATAGATTGAACTCTACGCATGATAGTGAGTTTCCTGTACTGTCTTTCTAGACGCGAGACCGTCGCTCACCGCTGGCAAGATAGGTGACCATTACGAAGGCGGCAATCAGCCCGAGGTGCTCGAAGAAGCTGTTTAACGCCATGAAGCGCGCCGCGCCTTCCAGACGCCAGAAGTTATTCGCCAGCAGCATCGCCACGAGAGTCAGCGCAGCGAGTCCTCCCGCCCCTAGCCACGTAAACCTGTTCGCGATAACGCAAACCGAGCCAGCCAACTCTATAAAAATTGCCAGGCCCGCCCAAAGCCACCCCGGTTGGAGGCCGAAGTGCACCTGCTCGGCGACGGCAGCATCGAAATGCAGCAACTTCGAGACGCCGCCAACCAGGTATGCTGAGACGAGACCAATGCGGACCAGTGGCATTACCCACGGTTGACGCAATAGCATCTCGACCCACGATGGACTGTTCACCGTTGCTCCCGCTCTAGACCGCCCAGCACGCGCATCCGAGCGCTCCCCAAAAGCCCTGGTAGTCAGAGGTTGGTGCGTTATAGCGCCAGGCGCGACCGTGGTCGTGTCCGTGCACGCCGCAAGGGCGTGCGCAGCCGCACGCGGTGGATGCAATGCGCTGCAACGGAGCACCGGACGCCTCGCCCTGCTTCCACGCCGCAAACCCCCCATACGTTCGCACCGGGGACCAATCAGGCATCGCGGGAGGTGGCGGGTTGTCGTCCAACGCTGCGAACTCGCCGGTCGCGTACACAATCTTGCCGCCTACCACCGTAAGTAGAGACGAAGTGCCGGCTATGTCGTTTTCGGTACAAGCAAAGAAGTCGCGGTCAGGGACGATAAGGTCTGCGAGCTGACCGACTGCAATCTGCCCCTTCTTGCCGGCCTCATCGGAGAACCAGGTAACCTTCTCAGTCCACATGCGCAGTGCAGTCTCACGGTCAAGACAGTTGCGCTGGGGATATATGCGCATGCCACCGACCGTCTTGCCTGTCACCAGCCACGACAGTGAGATCCAAGGGTTGTAGGACGCCACGCGAGTTGCATCGGTCCCCGCGGAGGTATGAATCCCTTTCTCCAGCATTCGTGCAACAGGGGGCGTCACTTCAGCAGCCTTTTCACCGTATCGCTCGACGAAATACTCGCCCTGGTACGCCATCCGATGCTGGACCGCAATGCCCCCACCAAGAGCAGCGATGCGGTCCATCGACTTCTCTGTAATCGTTTCGGCGTGGTCGAAGAACCAGTTGAGTCCGGCGAGCGGTATGTCGCGGTTTACTTTTTCGAACACATCGAGCGCGCGACTGATGGTCTCGTCGTACGTCGCATGCATGCGCCACGGCCAGCGGTTCTCCACTAGCACACGGATGACCCCTTCGAGGTCGCCCTCCATATCCGGAGGCATATCCGGGCGGGCCACCCTGAAGTCTTCGAAATCCGCGGCAGAGAACGCGAGCATCTCACCTGCTCCGTTGTGCCGGAAGTAATCGTTTCCGTCTTTGTACCGCGAAGTCTTCGTCCAGTTGAGGAAGTCTTCCTTCTCACGTTTGGGCTTTTGAGTGAACAGGTTGTAGGCCAGCCTGATGGTCAGCAGTCCTTCAGCCTCGAGTTTCTGAATGACCTCGTAGTCTGCGGGGAAGTTCTGAAAACCACCGCCAGCATCAATCGCTCCGGTTACGCCCAATCTATTCAACTCGCGCATAAAATGCCGCGTCGAGTTCAACTGATATTCGAGCGGAAGCTTGGGGCCTTTCGCCAACGTTGCATAGAGGATAGCCGCATTAGGCTTGGCCAGCAGCAAGCCTGTCGGATTACCCGCGCTATCACGCACAATCTCGCCGCCAGGGGGCTCAGGCGTCTCTTTCGTATAGCCCACCACTCGCAATGCCGCAGCGTTCAACAACGCGCGGTCATATAAGTGCAGCATGAAAACCGGCGTGTCCGGTGCTACGGCGTTCAACTCCTCGATGGTTGGTAGCCGACGCTCGTCGAACTGGTGCTCCGTGAACCCTCCGACGACACGTACCCATTGAGGCGGCGGCGTGATAGCAACCTGCGCTTTCAGCATGTCCATCGCGGTTGCCAATGACCGCACACCATCCCATCGAAGCTCCATATTGAAGTTCAGGCCGCCACGGATGATGTGAAGATGATTGTCGATTAAGCCCGGAAGGGCCGAGCGTCCATTCAGATCGACACTGCGCGTCCTGCCGGACCTGAGCTGGCTTACCACGCTGTCGCTACCGACGGCCGTGAACTTACTGTCCCTGATAGCGACCGCAGTGGCAGTTGGATTCGACTTATTCAGTGTCGTAAACCGGCCATTAAAAAAAATCAGCTCCGGTGCATCTTGCTGAGACGTCATGAGCGATTCTCCTCAGACGATACCTCCTCTTTGAGCCGAGAGCCTCCAAAGTTCCGGCCGGGCAAAGACCCAAACAGGTGTTGATTGCAATGCTCCTCCTTCCAGGCCGCGCGAATGTTGGCACCCGCAAGCATTTTTTTTGCAACGGGGAAGATTTGCTCCCCAGCGAGTATTCCTAGCAGACCTACGAGGGCGACTATAGGCGGGGCCGGCGACATGACGCCAATCAAGCTATAGACCACGCCTACCAGGATTCCAGCCAGCAGCGAAAGCACATAAGCTTTCATCAACTAACCCTCCTCTGGTACGCCGCCCGCGGGCACTCGCGGCGACGATGACAAAGCCGGAAACAAGCGCTTGCACCGAAGCGAGAACTGATGATCATCCGTCATTCAACGACGTTGCACGGACGACGAATCAAGTGCTCCGGCAAGTACACAAACCGATCGAAACCCCACGGCCCGCGGACCTGATTTCTTCCGGTGCCCTAGCAGCTTAGGCTTTCCAATCTCCAATTAAAAGGTCATGTTAGCGCCGCTCTCATACACAGAATTCCTGATATCGCTATTGACAACTTCACATCCTCGCAATGTGAACTATGATGATTCTGGAACAAGAGACGTCATCGCTTATGTCCTGTTTTTTCAGCGAGAACATGTAGTTTCTGCAGTCTTCAGACAACCCGAACGCTTGCCTGACGCTCACGTCTGGCGCGACGTTTTGTTGGAACCTCATTCGAAGAGAGGACATCATGAGCCAAGCGAAACTGGAGGTACTTACTCCGGCCAACAGCCAGGTCATTTTCATTGACCAGCAACCACAGATGGCTTTTGGCGTTCAGTCAATCGACCGGCAAGTCCTGAAGAACAATGTCGTCGGACTCGCGAAGGCGGCCAAGGCGTTCAACGTACCGACGACTATAACGACAGTAGAAAGCGAGAGCTTTTCCGGCTTCACGTACCCAGAGTTGCTCGACGTGTTCCCGGAGCACCCCACTCTGGAGCGAACGTCAATGAACTCTTGGGACGACCAGAAGGTTCGGAACGCGCTGAAGAAAAACGGTCGAAACAAGGTCGTGGTGTCCGGCCTGTGGACGGAGGTCTGCAACACGACTTTCGCGCTGTGCGCAATGCTTGAAGGCGGGTACGAAATCTACATGGTCGCCGATGCGTCGGGAGGCACGTCGAAAGACGCACACGACTTCGCAATGCAGCGCATGGTCCAGGCCGGCGCCGTTCCAGTCACGTGGCAACAGGTACTACTCGAGTGGCAGCGCGACTGGGCGCGCAAAGAAACGTATGACGCCGTGATAGATATCGTGAAAGAGCATTCGGGCGCATACGGAATGGGTGTCGACTACGCCTATACGAGGGTCCATAACGCCGCTCAGCGCACCAAAACAAAACACGAATCTCTTGCCCCGGCTCCGGCGAATACCTGAGGCAACGATATCTGCTGAGCGGCGAGGTCCGGCTCCGAATCGTCATTCGGGGCGGGCCTGCAACGCAACATAAAAACGTCGAGCATGGTGGTAGGTGCGTCCGAGGAACTTCCTGGCGATGAAGCCTTATATCCTGTCACTTCTTGGCGGCCTTCTCGCCGGAGCGATATATAGCCTGATTCGTGTTCGCTCGCCAGCACCGCCTATAGTTGCCTTGGTGGGGCTACTGGGGATGGTTATGGGAACCCAGATAATTCCGACCGGGCGCCAGCTGCTGGCGAACAGCGCAATCCCAGTCGGGAAGCCCAAGGTCATTCAAACGCACACCGCGCAGCCGCCCACTTTCGACAACGCAAAAGTGATTCCGCGCTCGCCCAGCAACGGTTCACCGGATTGAGCCGCGCTCTGAGGTTCCGCCTGCATCTCCGTACACTCCCGCGGCTTGCGCGCTCTCGGGCGTTAAGACGTATGCGTGCATATCGTACTTTCATTGTGCCAAATTAAACTAATGCAGCGCTGCTAAAAAATTTTGGTAAAGCCGTGCGCGTGTCGCTCCCTGGGGGTACGCGCAGAGGTCGGGCGCATAAGGTCTCGGGGTCAGCCTTGGCGACTGCGAGCACTGTTCTTTCCACCGATAGTTCATCGCTGTCTATGTAGGCTGCCTTCGTTTGTGACGGAGTAAGTGCCCGGCTCCGGGAGCTCGGTCATTTTCGGCAAGAACGTCACAGCTGCCGTACCCGGCTCCGCGCAGGGACTGTACCTGATCGTCTCCGACGTCGAGGCGGCTCGCACGGAACTGCTGGGACGCGGGGTCAAGATCAGCGGGGTGTTCCACGATGGCGCTGGCGCGTACGCCGGCTCGGATGATCCCTATCTGTTCGGACGATCAGGATTAGCGGTCCGGACCCCGAGCATCGCAGCTACCGCTCGGAGCTGGCGCCTCTGACGATCGCTGTCGCAATCCCGGTGGTCGAAGCCTCGCCGCTGCCGTTGCGAGAATCGCACTGGGACGTTTGATCGGACGGCTATTAGGGCGACGCATCCATGGATGCATGCGCGGAATGTCGCTGCCTCGGGGACCGCCAGCGAGGGACCGGATATTGCTCGCGATGTCCCTGTCCTGGAAGGGAGCGCGTCATGATCAAGCTACTTGGCATCCTGGCTTTAGCTTTCGGTATTGCGGGTTGCGTCGCTGCCCAGCCGCCCTACTACGGCTACGGCGACCCGCCCGGCTATTATGCGCCGCGCCCCAGTTTCGGCATCGGGATCGGGGCAGGCAGTTTCGGTGGGAGTGGTTTCGGAGGCGTCGGCGTCGGGCTCGGGTTTTAGATGCGGCGATACTGCCGTCAATCATGCGTCGTCTTTGGCCCCATGAAACCGATTCTCTCGCCGGCATCACTCCACATTCGTCCCATTCTTGCGCCGCGTTGGTCCCACACCGACTCGTTGCCGCCGGTCACGCCGTCGTAGTTGCAAGGTCCGGTATCGGAACAAAGCGGACGATTAGACGACAGATTCCAAGCGATGGCGAACGTCACGTACCGCCGCGGGCGACAACCCTGCCGGCTCGCAGCGAAACATGGTGTTTGACAGACGACGCGCTTTTAACCGCGCCGGCGAGAACTGTCCGAATCGTCGCACATGCTCACTCTTTCTGTTTCCGCATAGCCTTCGCCGACGATGCACGCGCGGCTCGCGCCAGCGCAGCCGATCGCCTCGCCGGCAGAATGCGAACGTGTAGGAACGGTGATGACAACCGCCGGCTAGATCAGCTTGACGGGTCCGCCATCGATCCGAACGCGAAACAGCGAATACGGTTTCTCCCGCTGACCAACGCCGTTGTGGAACTGTGCTTGCCGGTGGAGCTGATTCGCTGTGAAGTAAAGATAAACATCGCTGGCGACCGAAAGCGTGCCCAAGTATAGATCCAGGTGGCCGCTTGCTTGCGGCGGGAAAAGCGGGATCGGCGCGAGTTCGCGGAAGCCATACTTGACGGACGATTAAGCGACCTCCGACCCATCGCGCCGACCATGCCGATCTATGGTTATCTATGGGCCAGACAATTCGTGTCAATGAGTTCAAGCAGACCAGCGTTCCTGGAGTCTTCGCCGCAGGTGATGCTGCTACCCCTTGGACAAACGCGACGTTCGCTGCAGCTGCGGGGGGCGCTGCGGGCGTTGCTACTCACCGCTCGCCCATTTTTGGGTTGTGACTCACTGCGATACGCCGGAAGCAGCGCGAGTGAAGGGCGCGCCGGTGGGCGGGGTCGCAGAACACTGCGCGGGCCACCATGCCGTTGTGTGTGCGGTCGGCGACTGTATCGTCGGCGGAGACGTTGCGAAGCAGCATTCTCAACGGCAGACCTTGCAAGCTGCAGAGCGACCGGCCACGCGAGCGCAGTAGCGTGCTGTCAATCGGCATCTGTCAGTAGGGCCGAGCACATTTTCGACCCTACTGACGCTCATCAGATTCTTAGACGGTCGCAGCGGCGCCCGAATCCATCGTCACCTCGGGAGCGGCCGCGGTCACGCTCTTCTGCGACGCCGCTTTCACCGAGGCTTTTGTGGTCGGCGCTTTCTTGGCCGGCACCTTCGCGCTCATGGACTTCTTGGCAACCGCCTTCTTCGCCGTCGGAGCCTTCTTGGCAGCAGCCTTCTTGACCGCCGGCTTCTTGTCGGCCGCGGTAGCGCCATCAATCAGAAACCGACTGCGGTCCTTGGCGTTAGCAATCCACGCCGGCGCGCGCCCGCGTCCACTCCATGTCGCACCTGTCTTGGGGTCACGATAGAGCGCTGGCTGCGGCCCACGCACATAGTTGCCAACGACTTTTGTTCGGCTTGCACTCTTCCACACCGCCCTCTCGACGCCAGCCTTTGCTTTGCCCGCAGTCCCCTTCGGCACCGTCACCGGCGCTTGCGCACCACCGGTAATCAGGAATTTACTGCGGTCCTTGACGTTGGCAATCCACGCGGGCGGACGCGCATGACCACTCCACGCTTCGCCCGTTTTTGGATTCAGATATTTTGGAGGTAACTTGCCCTTGGTTTTGCCGGTTCCTTGCGCCGCGGTTTTGGCCGCCTTGGCTCCCGGCTTAGGTCCACGCTTTTTGCCACCTGCATGCGCATCAATGTCACCGGTCGTGAGACCGTGCTCTGCCATCAAACTCTTAATCTTCTCGATAACAGCAATCGACTTCTTTGCGGCGAGCGCTTCAGCTTGCGCCTGCAGTTTCTGGATTTTTGCTTGCAAGGATTCAAGTGTCGTCATTGCCGTTTCCGCAGTTGAGATGCTGCACTATGCCATGTTGATAAGGGGTCGGCTAGCAGGCAAATCACGCCGTGTTACGCGGCAGTCACTCGCGTAGTGCGTGTATTGTCATTGCGTTTTCGGGAAGCCAGCATATAAATAAACCAGTTCCTTGCGTCTAACAATAGGTGGCACGAAGTCGAACTGACAGTGGTGGCCCGAGCGCCTTCTGTGTTGGCTTGCCGCCAACATGAAAGAGCACGGCCGACAGGACTCTGAGGTGGCCTATGGCAGCAATACAGCACGTGTTCCTTCTGATGCTTGAGAATCGTTCCTACGACAGCGTGTTTGGATGGTCAAACTTGACTGGCGTCACACCGGCAGGTGAGACCACAACCGCCAACGGACTGCCGGCGACGCCCATAGTCAATTTCGGACGGTCAGGGACCGCCTATCAGCTCGGAAAAGGTGCACCCTACGCGCTCGGCTTTGACCCGGGGCATGAATTTACCGACGCCTGTGTCCAGCTGTGCGGGCTACAGGTTGCCAGCGGAGATACCGTGCGTAACGACTCGCTCGTTGTCGGTCCGAACGGCTATCCACCTTTTGCGACGGACCCTTCGACGATGGGCTTTGCCGCGACGTACGAGGACCATTCCGACGTAGTAGCCGACGCGTTCAACGCCTTCACACCGGACCAGCTCCCCGTACTGAACTTCCTGGCCCGCCAGTACGGTGTGTGCGATAACTGGTTCGCATCAATGCCGGGACCAACGTGGCCGAATCGTTTCTTTGCTGTGGCGGGCACCTCGTCCGGGCTCGACCATTCTCCGAGTGACGCGCAGGTTGTGGAAGCGGTGTTCTTCAACGCGCCACTTTTCACTTTTCCGAACGGGACGGTTTTCTCAAAGCTTCAGGACTCCGACTGGCTTATCGTGCAAGGCGACGTTGCTCAGGCCCGCGGTATTCACGGGATGCAAAATCTGCTCAGTCGTTTCGTTCGAATGGATACGCTGCTTTCGCGGCTTGCTGATAATTCGTTGACCGAGAAATTTATCTTTATCGAGCCAACGTACGACGCGAAGAATGACTTCAGGAACGGCAATTCGATGCATCCGGCTGGCGACGTTCGAAAAGGGGAAGCGTTAGTCAAGCAAGTGTACGATGCCATCAGTGGCAGCAAACTATGGTCGAGCAGTGTCCTGCTCATCGTCTTCGATGAGCATGGCGGCTTCTTTGACCATGTGACACCTCCAAATGCGGAGCCGCCGAGCTCGCCGGAAAATGGCAGGCTGAAAACCCACAACTTTGCGTTTGACAGGCTAGGCGTACGCGTACCGGCCATCGTCGTCTCTCCGTTCGTTCCTGCTGGCACCATAGACCACTCGGTGTACGACCACAGCGCAATTCTGAAAACAACGGATGCGCTGCTTGGTCTCAATGGAGCCCTCAACCTGACGGAGCGCGTCCGCGCAGCGGACAGCTTCTCGAAGATGTTGAACCTTTCTACGCCTCGCTCCGATATCCCGCAATGCCCGTCGCCCGTCGCTGCAAGCGGTGACTCGCGGCCCACGAGCGAAGGCGCTCCGCGGTCGAAGGACCCTTTTCTGCCACTGTATGCGCATCGCTAGAAGCGGCGGTTCACACCAGGACATCCCGCCCCCAACAAGCGACCATCGTAGTGAATTCAGGCGACCTCCTCCTTCTGGCGACTCCGGGTGGCAACTTCGACCGCGGACTGGCGGGAAAGACGCGCATGCGGCGACAGCGGAACGGGAGTAGGTTGAAGGGCAATCGCGAGGGGCTCCGTGCACGAAGGGCTCCGCCGTTTGATGATGTCGACGTAGCGAATTCGCAGCGGAATTCGCAGCGAGTTCCACAGCATTCTTCGAGGTATCTTCCCAGGAGTCCGTTCCTAACGAAGGCCGGCGCTCAATGCTCGTGGAGCGATTGGCCTCGTTCCGAGCGCTGTACAGCCAACCATCGCCACTTTTCCCAACGTGATGCTGCCACGGACGGAGCCGAAACTCTTCGCTCGAGTCGGCACTATCCTTCAAATCTCTACCTGCGCTCCCAGTTCGATGACCCGATTGGGCGGAATCTTGAAGTAATCAGCCGCGTCGCGAGCGTTGCGAGACATCGCGGCATACAAGGCCTCTCGCCATAGCGCCATGCCGGCTTCCGGCGTGGCGAGGGCTGTCTGGCGGGCGATAAAGAAGGAGGTTTGCATCGGGTCAATCGAGAGCCCAGCATGCCGACCTTCTTGCAAAGCGCGCGGTATGTCGCGCTCATCCGAGAACCCATAGTAGACGTTGACCTGATAGCAGTTGTGTCCATGCGGGACCACCTTGATGCGTTCCCTATCCGGAACTCTGGGGATGTCGGTGGCGTACACAGTCAAAAATGTCGTTCGTTCATGCAGCACCTGGTTATGCAGTAGGTTGTGCAACAGCGCATAGGGTACGCCGTCAGCTTCTGCACGGAAGAATACGGCCGAACCGGGCACGCGCAGTGGTGGATTGATGAAGAGCGACTGGAGGAAGTTAGTCTTGCGCAAAAAGCCGCTTTCCCTCCAGACGTCGAGCGGCTGACCACAGCGCATTCTCGGCACCTGAACGTTACTTCACCTCTAGCGACATCCCGAAAATGCGTAGCCTTTATGACAGAGACCCGAGCGGGTAACCCTCTTCGATGCGCCAGATGACGCCGTCACAGTCGGGGCAGGTCATACTCGTTCCACGTCCGAGTCGTTCCAGCCTGGCTGGTGTCGAATGGCCGATGGCGGCAATTTTCACTTCGAGAGCGGCGCGCGCTCTCTCTCTTTCATGTCAAAGCTCCTAGATGAATGGGCCGTCAACGCTCCGAGATGCTTGGGCCTATGTCCTCGGTTGGATCGACTACCTCCGCCGCCAGCTTCAGATGCAAGTCCGGCGGCGGGAACTCGAACACGCGAGTAAACCTTGCTAACTGGCTGGTTCCTGAGAAAATGCATTAAAAGCGGCCGCTCGTTTCTAGCGCCCATGCAGCTGGAGGCGCAGGTTCGCAACGCCCGGCGCCGTATTGGGAACATAGCTGGAGCAATCCGGGGACGCTGTCTGCTGGGACAGACGTGAACCAGTTCCTCATCGGGCGCTGGACGCTTTCGTCGCACAATGCGTCGTAGGGGTAAGCGGCATCTTTCAATTTCACTGCCAGCCTTTCCACTGCGCATATCAAAACAGCGGACCGCTCGCTCGAAGGGTGCAATCGACGCAAGACCTTCATAACCCGATTGCGCTCTCTAGCTAAGGGCGCCGAAAGCAGGAGCATCTGCTGGAAAACGAAGAACAGCGGCGCCCGAGAGTCCTCTGGGAGCCGGGTAAGAAGCGGGAGAAGGGGGCGGGGCCGGGTCATGTTCGCCGCGCCGGCCATCACGCAGGCAAGGCGTGCCCACTCACGCTTCGAAAGACCGAGCACCGGGCTGTCCACACTTCCCGACGCCAGTTCAACGACCTCTGTGAAGCCCTTCGCTCCCTTGGCTCGATTCGCTCTGACGCACATCACCATAAGATTGCCGGGCGCATAGGCTCCGTCATTGTTGATCCTGTCGACCGACCAGTCACTCTCGGCCAAGGCGGCATGTGTCATGGCGATCAATGTGATCGGACACATCGCGCAGTCGATCCTTTTGAGGTAGGCAGGCGTGACTTCCTGGTCGAGAATACGGCGGCGTCGAAATGCGTTCAGACGAAGTTGCAACCATTTCGAAACGAAGCGATCGGGAACATGCTGCGGAACTCGAAAATGCGCACGTCCAGCACAGTATCCAGCAAATACACTTCGCTCGCTGGACGCGCGGTCCAATCCCCGGCCGAATCGAGCGAAATCCCAACCGATGTCAAATCCGGTTTCCGCAACATTGACAGCTTGCATCAGGCTACCTCCCCCGCGACCGGTCCGCCACAGAAAAGAACGCATGCGTTCCCGCGGGAGCAGCGTGATGATGACGGTTTTTTTCGCGACAGCTGATGCTTGGACCTCAGCAGTCACCGTGCCCAGTCATCGTGGGCCGTATTTGCTGAGTTTAGGTGCGCGAATTACAACGACTATTCGCCGTCACGCCTGGCTACGACGGGACGGGTTATTCGAGTTTGCATAAATTGACGGCGCTTTGCCGCATGATTGAATCGCCGCGTTTCTGGCCATTTTCGGGGGCGTGGTCAGGAAGTAACTAGGACTGCCCGGTAAGGCAGTCATCTCTTCGTGAGTAGATATCCCGAATGCTGACGGCTCGACCAAAGCCGACGCTCGCGGTTTCGTCACCGCGCGGCAGCGGCCCACCGCATTTCTGTCATTGGCGATGCGTGACCTGACCGTTGGCTTCCGCGAACGGCGAGCGGCCTCGGACGACCCACTTAGGCTGAACAAGTTCTTGGAACCCGGTCGGTCAGCCAAAGTCAGGCTCGCGAACTGAGAGTGCCGGTGAACGGCCGTTGGCGGCCTGACCTAATCGGCCATAAACTCACACCTGTGACAAATAGCAGAACGGCAGTTCGTACGCCCGTTTCAGCCGTTGGGCGGCAAATGGATTCAATGCGCCACCCCACGCTATGATCGAATCTGTTTGCAAATCGCCGGATATGAATGGGACCTGTGATGGAGGACGCCCGCCCCATATTGATATGGGCAGTTCATGGCGCGATGTCTATTACTTGCTCCGACATCCACCGCAAGCCGGAGTGCTCCACAGCGGCGACGTGTCGCAGAAAGAGTTCAACGATGCCACGGGTTGGCACGCTCGTGGAGAGCGTCCTGACCTTAACGGGGGCAAACCACTTGCATCTGGCGATTTCGTTGCCTGGCTGCGCAATCGATTCATCTTGTAACTCCGCGAAGAACACGTGGTGCACGGTGTTGAAGCCGCGGAACTGGAACAGGTAAGTCAATCCGGTCGCCGTTAATGTCGTCTCCTCCTCCAGTTCACGGAAAGCGGCTTCGTGGGGCGCTTCGCCTCGACGGATACGGCCGCCCGGAAGCGCCCATCGTGATCTGAGCCCGGCAACCAGCAAAATACGACTGTCTCGGACGCACAAGATGGTTGCTCTCTCTTTCATCATATCTGTCTGACTGCAAGGCGCAAGGCGCTGAAAATGGAACACTTTGATGATAGTTTAGCTCCTTGAGAAACGGCTTTTCGGCCCTGTAGCTACTGTAAGTTCGTGCCACTCGAAAGAGTTCGTGCCACTCGAAAAGCCGAGGATTGCAGCAAACAGGAAAGGCCAGCGTGGGCAGAGGCATCTGCGATTCAGATGCCTCGCTGGCTCGGAAATGGCCGGCCACGTGTGGCTATTCGTCATTGGCGTGCTGATAACGGCAATCAGAGACGGCCTCAGGTGCAATGAGAGTTCATCGCTCCCCGTGGACGGTGAGAAGAGTCACTGGCAGTACCGTCCCTCGTCATGGCGAAATACGGAAGGTCACGCTTCATTATTCCACCGCCCGTTTCCTCGTCTGCCGAAATGCAGACTAGTCGCATGCGGGTGAAGAATTCGCCAAGTCAACGGCGCGAATCCATGCCTCGGAGGACCACCAAATGACCATCAACCCTGATGGGATCAATGTGCCGGCCTTGCACCAGTTTGCGCAAGCAGTGGCCGGTGACGCATCGAAAGGCAACGCGCAGTTCAACGTCAAGACGAGATGGGAGCACCAGACTCGTTCCGAAGCAACCGTCTGTCACTACACGCTGGGCGGAACAACACATCAGCGGCATTTCGAAATCGCTGCCGACGAACCAACTGAACTGTTAGGCCCGAACAGCGCGCCTAATCCCCAGAACTTGCCGATGGCCGCGCTGAATGCATCCTGTCAGTGGGCTACGTTGCCAATGCCGCAGCCATGGGCATCGCACTTCATAGCCTGGAGATTGGAACTAGCGGCGAACTGGGATCAGCGCGGTTTCCTGGGTCTCGACGAGACCGTGAACCCTGGTTACGACGAAATAAGCTAGGTGGTTCGCCGGGACACTGACGCTTCGCGCGAGAGGCTAGCAGAGCGTCACGGGTTGTGACAGAACCTCGGTCAACCTCGCAAATTTTTCGAAGCCGATCCGCATGCTCTCTAGTCGCGAAATTCGTGAAGGATAGCCGCGGATGTGATCTACCACCCGCGGTGGCCGAATTTTGAGCCACGCGCGGCCCAGCTCGGTGAGCAGCATCACAATGTGATTCACATTAGTAATGGGCCGTGGAGAGTCAGAGACGGTGCAATTGGAGAACCGATATGTCGCCATGCGAGCTTGGAGGGATCCAACCGTTGCGAGCCTGTACCATCAGAGGCTCGGAGTCGCGCAAGTTCACCCCAAACGGCAGCCCGTCACGTTGGACGTCCGGCATCTGTTCATGCGGTGGCAACCCTGTCGAGCAACCGCTGCAGCCGTTCTTTCTGTGGCCGCACGAGTCCGTGCGTCGCATATGCCTGAAGAACCCGACCGCGCCAGTAAGTCTGCGCGAACAAGAAGTTGGCGCTTTCCGCGCACAAAACCCGTTCGAGGTGCCTGATGGCGGCGTCAACGTTTTGCGGTGTGTAAGGGCTGACCCATGCGCCCGCTTTTGCAGTGTTCATGTGTGTCCTCTCAGGTACAAAGCCTGTTTTGCTAGCACCGTGCATCCGGGGCCGAAGCCTTTTCGCTGTTCACTGCGAAATTGGACGGGCGTGCCCGATTATGTAATCGTATAGAAAGATACAAGAAAGGATGGCCTGGATAAACCGGGTTTACCCCGTTGGATTTGCGAGATGGTCAGATAAACCTCGCACGTCGTGGCGCACAAAGACGCCTCGGCGCTCCGTAAGCCCTTTACGCTAACTGTCCATCGGCTAGGCCGATCATACGCGTCGGCCGTCTGAGGTGCCGCGACTTGCCATGTCGTGGACTGCGGCGGGTCGCCACCAACTGCGTGGACTACTTGGGCGCCGCATCCTTGAACGCCTTGCCAGCGGTGAACTTGACAGTCTTCGCCGCCGGGATCTGTATTTCGGCGCCGGTGGAAGGGTTACGTCCCACGCGCGCGGCGCGCGCCCCGGTCGAAAACGAGCCAAAGCCGACCAGCTGAACGGCGTCCCCTTTCGTGACCGCTTTCGTCACGGTCCCGATGAAGGCGTCGATCGCCTCCGACGCGGCCGCCTTGCTCTGTCCCGTTGCGGCGGCGACGGCGTGCACCAGTTCCTGCCTGTTCCTGTTTCGTCCTTTTCCAGGTTTGCGATGCCGCCACCCTACTCCATCGGTCCATCGACGTGCAACCCGGACGGCATCCTGCGTCCGAGTGCGAACGCGAACGACGTCGAGGCAGCCGATGTTCGCCGCCAACGTCAGTTTGCATTTTGTCGTTCCATTGCTTGCGTGAATTTCTTCCCTGTGCCGCCTAGAAAAGCCGTTCAGCCTGGGCCAGTCTTCCCTGCATCTTTTGTATATCGGCACCTAACACAGTTACGGCATGACATTGCTGCAAATGGTTGAAATTTGTACCGTGCCTCTCGGGTAAAAACACGGTACTACCGCCTCACAACGCTCTGCGCTGTCTGCCACGTTCCCGCGCCGCACACCGTCGCGTCGTGCCATGGCCCAGCCGCCTTCTTACGGAATTCCAATCGCGATCAGGTTGCGTTTCATCGATCATATTAAGGTGCGGCACACCATTTGCATCACAACGTGATACATCTATCCGACACCCGACGCGATTTCATTGCCGTCTCGCGGGAGCAAACCATGTCTACCACCGTTGCCGACTTTCTCATCGACCGTCTATCTGCCTGGGGCGTGCGCCGCATTTACGGCTATCCGGGCGATGGCATCAACGGCATATTAGGCGCGCTCAATCGCGCCAACGGCAAGATCGAATTCATCCAGACGCGGCACGAGGAGATGGCCGCGTTCATGGCTTCGGCGCACGCCAAGTTCACTGGTGAACTGGGCGTCTGCCTCGCGACATCGGGCCCGGGCGCCGCACATCTGCTGACCGGCCTTTACGACGCGCGCCTCGACCACATGCCGGTGCTTGCCATCGCCGGGCAGCAGGCTCGTGCATCGCTTGGCGGCCACTACCAACAGGAGGTCGATCTGGAGGCGATGTTCAAGGACGTCGCGGGCGCGTTTGTTCAGCAGGCGAGCGTACCGTCGCAGATTCGTCATCTGGTTGATCGCGCCGTTCGGACCGCGCTCGGCGAGCGCAAGGTCACGGCACTCGTGTTGCCGAACGACCTTCAGGAACTGAAGTACGAGCCTCCGCCACGCAAGCACGGCACATTGCATTCGGGCGTCGGTTACAGCGAGCCGAAGATTGTGCCCTATGCCGACGACCTCAAACGCGCCGCCGATGTGCTCAACGCGGGCGAGAAAGTGGCGATTCTCGTCGGTGCAGGCGCGCTGCACGCGACAGACGAAGTCATCGCCGTAGCTGAAAAACTCGGCGCGGGCGTGGCGAAGGCGCTCCTCGGCAAGGCCGCCTTGCCCGACGACCTGCCTTTCGTGACCGGCTCCATTGGTTTGCTTGGCACCGAACCGAGCTACAAGCTTATGACCAGGTGCGACACCTTGCTGATGATCGGCTCGGGCTTTCCGTATTCCGAGTTCCTGCCGAAAGAAGGCGCGGCACGCGGCGTGCAGATCGACATCAAGCCCGACATGCTTTCAATTCGTTATCCGATGGAAGTCAATCTTGTCGGCGACAGCGCCGAGACCTTGCGCGCGCTGATTCCTTTACTGGAGAGAAAGACAGCAAGCGAATGGCGCAAGGACATCGAAGGCTGGATGCAAGAGTGGTGGAAGAAGCTCGAAAAGCGCGCGCTGGAGTCGGGCACTAGCGGCGTGAATCCGCAGCGCACGGTGTGGGAGCTGTCGTCGCGCGTGCCGTCCAATGCGATCGTGACCAGCGATTCGGGGTCCTGCGCGAACTGGTACGCGCGCGATCTGAAGATCAAGCGCGGCATGATGTGCTCGCTCTCGGGTGGGCTCGCGTCGATGGGCGCAGCGGTGCCCTACGCCATTGCCGCGAAGTTCGCGCATCCGGAGCGGCCCGTCATCGCGCTCGTCGGCGACGGCGCGATGCAGATGAACAATATGGCCGAACTCATCACGGTATCGAAGTACTGGAAGCAATGGGCCAACCCGCGCTGGATCTGCATGGTGCTCAATAACGAGGACCTGAACCAGGTTACGTGGGAGCAGCGGGTGATGAATGGAGACCCCAAGTTCGAAGCGTCGCAGGACATTCCGTCTGTGCCTTATCACCGCTTCGCCGAGTTGATCGGCTTGCGCGGTATCTATGTCGACGACGCCGCGCGAATGGCTGCGGCCTGGGACGAAGCGCTGGCGTCCGATCGTCCGGTGGTCATCGAAGTGAAGGCCGATCCCAACGTGCCGCCGCTGCCGCCGCACATCACGCTCCAACAGGCGAAAGCGTTCGCCACGACGCTGTTCGAAGGCGACCCCGACGAGGGGAACGTGATCATCGATACCGCGAAACAGGTACTCGGCGCGGTGCTGCCGGGTCACAAGGACAAGTAGTCGAGCACGCGCCATGCACCTGACCCACCGCGAAGCGCCGGTCGAATCCGTCCGGGCCTGCGCCTACACCATTCCCACCGATCGCCCGGAAGCGGACGGCACCTACGCATGGCAGTCCACGACGCTCGTGGTGGCGGAGGTCACGGCAGCGGGCAAGACCGGCATCGGCTACACCTATAACGACGCGGCCACTGCGCAGTTCATCGAGGCCACGCTAGCTTCGGCGATCACGGGCGAAGACGCCTGGAATGTCGACGCACTGTGGCGGCGCATGCAGCAGCGCGTGCGCAACATCGGCCGTTCGGGGATCGCCGCTACTGCCATATCGGCGCTCGACTGCGCGCTGTGGGACGTCAAGGCGCGGCTGCTCGACATGCCGCTCGCGCGGCTGCTCGGCGCGGCGCGCAGCCACATCCCGCTCTATGGCAGCGGCGGCTTTACCACTTACACGGACGACCAAATACGCGATCAACTCGGTCGCTGGGTGCATGAAGACGGATGCCGCTGGGTCAAGATCAAGATCGGCACCGAGCCGTCGCGCGATCCGCACCGCGTGGAAGTTGCCCGCGATGCCATTGGCGCCCAAGCCGGTCTGTTCGTCGATGCAAATGGCGCGCTGGATCGCAAGCAGGCGCTGTTCTATGCGCAGGCGTTCGCGCAATACGGCGTGGAGTGGTTCGAAGAACCCGTTTCATCGGATGACGTGGCCGGCCTCGCCTCGCTGCGCAACGTCTTGCCCGCGCATATGGAACTGGCCGCCGGGGAATACGGCTACACGCTCGACGATTTTCGCGTGCTACTCGCCAATGAAGCCATCGATGTCTTGCAGGCGGACGTCACTCGCTGCGGCGGCATCACCGGGTTCCTGCGCGTGGCCGCGCTCTGCGATGCGTTTCACGTGCCGCTCTCGGCGCACTGCGCGCCCGCGCTGCATCTGCATGTGGCTTGCGCGGCGCCGCGTCTGCGGCATCAGGAATGGTTCCACGATCACGTTCGCATCGAATCGATGCTGTTCGACGGCGCACCGCGTGCGCGCAACGGCGCGATCGCGCCAGACTGGTCGCGGCCCGGCTGCGGGCTCGACTTCAGGCACGCGGATGCACACAAGTATGCGGTTTGAGACTTGCGATACACGACACGAAAAATGACGCAAACCAGATCAATCGACATCGCTATCGGTTGCGGTCTTGCTACCGCCGCTTTTGCGCTCGTGCGCCTTGGCGGACGCCAGACGCTGGGCTCGCCGGTGCGTACGCATATCGACACGGCGCGCACATTCAACCGCAGTTCCGCGCTGCTCGCGCTGTCCGTGCTGACGGACAGCGCGATGGAACACTATCGCGGCTCGTTCGACAATCCGGCGATGTACACGCCGCTCGTGGTCTCCACGCTGTCGCTTTTCGCGGGCTTGCATGGCGGCTCCGATCTCGAGCCGGCGCGGCATCCGGTACGGGATTCGATTTACCTGAGCGCGGCGCTGGCGGGCGTTGCGGGCACGGGTTTCCATCTGTACAACATCACAAAGCGCCCCGGCGGATGGAGCTGGCACAACCTCTTCTATGCGGCACCGATTGGCGCGCCAATGGCGCTGCTGCTCTCGGGCGCGCTGGGTGCGGTGTCCGAACGGCTGCGAGACGAGCCCGCGCACGAGCCGCGTCTCTTTGGCATGCCCGCAGGTCAGGCGCTCGCGCTGCTCACGAGCGCCGGGCTGGTCGGCACGCTCGGCGAGGTCGCGCTGATGCACTTCAGGGGTTCGTTTCAGAACCCGGTCATGTATGCGCCCATCGTGATCCCGCCGGTCGCCTCGGCGCTGCTCATCAACGCAGCGTTTGCAGAGCCCCGCGATCACTGGTTCACGCGGCTATGGCTGCGTGTCACGACGGCGCTAGGCTTTATCGGCGTGGGCTTTCATGCCCGCGGCGTCGCGCGCGCTCGCGGCGGCTGGCGCAACTGGAGCCAGAATCTCTTCAACGGCCCGCCCCTGCCCGCGCCGCCGAGCTTTTCGGCGCTTGCGCTCGCGGCCCTGGGCGCGCTTCGTCTTCGGGAGACAGAAAAGAAATGACCGGACTGCCCCGCTATCCCGGCTATGACGTGACGGCGAAACGCGATACGCCCTCATGGGACGACGTGACGCGCACTGTGATCGACGAGCGTCTGGCGACGCCGCACGAGCCGCATTTCTTCGATGTCGTCGAATGGCAGGCGCTCTGTGCGCTCTGCGCGTGCATCGTGCCGCAAGACCGGGAGCGCCCAGTGGTTCCCGTCGCCGCGCTCGTCGATGCACGACTCGCAAACAACCTCGGCGACGGCTATCGCGACGCGCGTCTGCCGCCCATGCGCGACGCGTGGCGCATTGGTCTTCGCGCGCTCGATGCGGAAAGCCGGAGTCGCCACGAACTGCCGTTCTCCAGCATCGCAGATGAAGCTCGCCACGCGCTGCTCACCGACATGCAGGAAGGTGGGCTCGACGGCCCAGAATGGCGCGGCATGCCGGGTGCGGTCTTCTTTGCGAAGCGCGTGCTGCATGACATCTGCGGGATGTACTACGCGCATCCTCATGCGTGGAGCGAGATCGGTTTCGGCGGACCCGCCAATCCGCGCGGTTACGTCCGCATGGTGGCCAACCGGCGCGATCCCTGGGAAGCAGCGGAGGCCAGGCCGGGCCGCGAAGACCAGGCATACAAGGAGAATCGCCGTGTCCGCTGACGACCCACACGATGCGCAACTCGTCCCGCGCGGCAAGAACGGACGCGCGCCCGACGTCTTTCGCCCTGCTGCATGGATTCCAATGCGCGAGTATCCGCAGGATGAAGCGGTCGATTTCGCGATCGTCGGCACCGGCGCCGGCGGCGGCACCCTCGCCTGCCGTCTCGCGGAAAAAGGCTTCAAGGTCGTCGCGTTCGACGCGGGTGCGTGGTGGCGCCCGCTCGAAGAGTTCGCCTCGGACGAGACGCATCAGGGCAAGCTCTTCTGGACGGACGAGCGCATCTGCGACGGCGAAAACCCGCTTCACCTCGGTAACAACAACAGCGGCAAAGCGGTGGGCGGCAGCACCGTCCACTTCGCTATGGTCTCGTTGCGCTTCCGGCCTGAGTGGTTCAGGTCGCGTTCGCTACTCGGCTACGGCGCGGACTGGCCGCTCGACTGGCGCGAGATGTGGCGCTACTACGGCGAAGTCGAGGAGGCGCTGAAGATCGCGGGTCCGGTGAACTATCCGTGGGGTCCGAAGCGGCCGCGCTATCCGTATCGCGCGCATGAATTAAATGCGTCCGCGCTCGTGCTGGCGCGCGGCTGCGAGGCGCTGGGCATCGACTGGTCGCCCACGCCGCTCGCGACCGTCTCGGCGCCGCGAGGCGACGCCCATCCGTGCGTCTACCGCGGCTTCTGCGTGTCCGGCTGCGCCACCAACGCCAAACAAAGCGCGCTCGTCACTTGGATACCGCGGGCCGTCCGTGCCGGCGCCGAGGTTCGCGATCTCGCGATGGTCGGCCGCATCGCCATGGGCCACGACGGACGCGCGAGTGGCGTCGAATACATGCGCGAAGGCCGCTGGCAGTTCCAGCGGGCGCGCAACGTCGTCGTTGCGGGATATGCAATTGAAACGCCGCGCCTGTTGTTGATGTCCGCGACCGAGCGCTTCCCGGATGGCCTTGCCAACAGTTCCGGCCTCGTTGGCAAGAATCTGATGGTGCAGTTGAATCAGGCAGTCTGGGGCACGATGGACGAGGAAATCCGGTGGTACAAGGGGCCGCCTTCGCTATCTCTTACTGAGCACTGGAATTACGAGGATAAGGGCAAGGACTTCTTCGGCGGCTATTGCTACATGAGTCAAGGACCGTTGCCGGTCGCGTGGGTATCGACACAGAACGGCCGAGGTCTGTGGGGCCAGCAGTTGCAGGACGAGATGCGGAAATACAACCATCAGGCGGGGCTGAAGATAGTCGGCGAAGCCATGCCGCAGGAGCGCAACCGCGTGACACTCGCCGACGAGAAGGATCAGTACGGTTTGCCTGTTGCGCGAGTGACCTATTCGCTGTGCGACAACGACAAGCGGCTGGTCAGGCATTCGCTCGATTTCATGAGCCTCGCACTTGAAGCGGCCGGCGCGCGCGACATCTGGCGCGAAACCGACGACACGTGCCACCTGAACGGCACGGCCCGCATGGGCGACGATCCGGCGACGAGCGTGGTCAGTGCCGACTGCCGCAGTTGGGACATCGACAACCTATGGATCTGCGACGGCTCCGTGTTTCCGACCGTTGGCGGCGTGAATCCGTCGCTGACCATACAGGCAATCGCCATGCGCACCGCCGACAGGATCGAAGCGCTTGCGGCGCGAGGAGACCTCTGATGCGAACAACCGTTACTGGACGCAAGGTAGCCGTCATCACCGGTGCCGGTGCGGGCGTGGGACGCGCGGCCGCAGATGAGTTTGCGCGCCACGGTTATGACGTCGCGCTGCTATCGCGCGACGAAGGCCGGCTCACGCGGGCTGCCGCTCAGATCGAAGCGGGCTTCGGCGTGCGCGCACTTGCCCTTCCCACCGACGTCGCCGACGCGAGCGCCGTGGATGCAGGTGCATCGCGCGTGGAAGAGACGCTCGGTCCGATCGACGTCTGGGTCAACGTTGCGATGGCGACCGCGTTTGCGCCAGTCTCTGCCCTCGAGCCCGACGAAATCGAGCGGGGCACGAAAGTCACCTATCTCGGCCAGGTGCACGGAATGATGTCGGCGCTTTCGCGCATGCGCACACGCAACCGCGGAACGATCGTCAACGTCGGCTCCGCGCTCGGCTACCGCTCAGTGCCGCTGCAATCAGTCTATTGCGGCGCCAAGTTCGCGATTCGCGGTTTCACGGATTCTCTGCGCTCTGAGATCATTCACGACGGTGTGAAGGTCCATCTGACGATGGTCGATCTACCCGCTGTCAACACACCGCAGTTCGACTGGGCTCGCAACAAGATGGGCAAGCGCGCCCGGCCCGTGGCGCCGGTCTTTCAACCGGAGGTCGCCGCACGGGCCATCTTTTTTGCGGCGACTCACCGTCGTCGCGAAGTGTGGGTAGGATTCTCGACCGTGAAGGCGATACTGGCCAACCGCGTTGCGCCCGCGCTCATTGACCGCTATCTCGCGAAGTCGGGCTATATGGGTCAACTGACGAACGAGCCGCTCGAAAACAGCGCTGCCGGCAACCTGTTCGAACCGGTGCCCGGCAATTACGCGGCGCACGGCAGGTTCGACGGCGAAGCGACGCGGCACTCATGGGAAATGTTCACCGATCGTCATCGGACCTTCTTCTGGGCACTCGCGGGCGTGGGCGCACTGAGCCTGCTTCGCGCCGTGGCGAGACGGCGGAGCTGAGCCATGAGCCGCCCGATCGAGGACTATGCGCTGCTCGGCGACGGCGAAACGGCGGCGCTCCTCAGCAGTGACGGTTCGATAGACTGGCTGTGCTGGCCTCGTTTCGATGACGATGCGTGTTTCGCCGCGCTTCTCGGCACCGCCGACAACGGCCACTGGATGCTGTCGCCGGTCGCCGCCGTCAAAGGCCACGCGCGGCGTTATCAGCACGACACGTTGATCATGGAGACCGACTTCGAAGTCCAGGACGGCGCCGTTCGCGTGACTGACTTCATGCCGGTCGGCGACGGTCCGAGTTCAGTGATCCGCATCGTTACAGGATTGCACGGCGTCGTCAAAATGGACTCGGCATTACGGTTGCGCTTCAATTACGGTGAACTGGCTCCGTTGCTCGAACGCCGCGACGGCGCGGTCGAGGCGCGCATCGGACCGGACTGCGTCGTACTTCGGACAGACGCACACATCGAGTTGGCGGCCGGCACCATTCGTTCGCGCTTCACAGTCAAGGCAGGCGATTGCGTGAGCTTCACGATGACCTGCATGCGCGCACACGACGCGCCGCCGCAACCGCTTGATGTCCAGCACGCGCTCGATAAAACGCAGCGCTTCTGGCGCAACTGGATCGCCACGTTCGACGACAGCCGGACGGCCTGGCCGCAGGCGGTTCGTCGCTCACTGTTGACGCTGAAAGCGCTAATGCATCGCCGTACCGGCGCGATCGTCGCCGCGCCGACGACCTCGCTGCCCGAAGCGCCAGGCGGCGGATTGAACTGGGACTATCGCTATGCGTGGTTGCGCGACACGAGCTTCGCCATGGTCGCCCTGCTCAATGCGGGGTTTCATGGAGAAGCCCGTGCATGGCGTGACTGGTTACTACGCACCATTTCGATCGAGCCTGAAAGAAGCAGGATTATGTATCGCGTGGATGGCGGGCGTCATTTTCGCGAGTGGACCGTGGACTGGCTGCCCGGTCATCGCTACGCCCAACCGGTTCGGGTCGGCAATGCCGCGGCTCATCAGCATCAACTCGATGTGCTGGGAGAAGTGATCGACTGTCTCGACGTCGCACGGCGGGGCGGACTCGACCCCGCGCCCCACGAGGACCTGATCGAGACGCGCATTGTCGAACACCTGGAGAAAGTGTGGCGCCTCCCGGGCGCCGGAATCTGGGAAGCGAGAGCAACGCCGCGCCATTACACATACTCGCGCGTTATGGTCTGGGTTGCGCTCGACCGCTTCGTCAAACGCCGTCAGCCTGGCAGCGCGGGGACCGCGACTGTCCAACGGCTCTCCGTGCTGCGCGATCGCATTCGTCAGGAAGCACTTCGCGAAGGCTGGAACGAAGGGCTCGGCACCTTCACGCAGTACTACGGTGGCGAAGAACTCGACGCCAGTCTGCTGCTGATGCCGCTGGTCGGTTTCATTTCCGCGGACGACCCGCGGATGGCTTCGACCATCGAAAACATTCGCCGTGGACTAAGCGAAGGCGGACTTATACGGCGCCACCATCGCAACCCGTGCGGCCCGAGCGAAGGGACGTTCCTCGCCTGCTCCTGCTGGATGGCGGATTGCCTGAACCTGCAAGGACGCACACTGGAAGCGCGGCAACATTTCGAACGAGTGCTGGCCACCGCCAACGATGTCGGATTGCTCTCCGAGCAATACAACGTCCAGCGCCGCGAACTTGCTGGCAATTTCCCTCAGGCGCTCAGTCATCTCGCGCTCATCAATACGGCTTTGGGGTTGAGCGGGCCAACATTGCAAAGGGGCGGCGGGTAGACGACTGCCGCGACGGCGTTGTCAGGCGCCGGCCCAGCGGTGTCACGAACACGATTCCTTCAGATCAAAGCAGTCGATCTCGTGCGATCGTTCGCGAAAACGTTGAGTGTAGAACTGGAACTGGTGGTCTTCGACACGGCCGGCAAATCGGTGCACGCCGTAAGCGAGGAGCGCGCCGATTTCGGCTTCTTCGTCGTCGATGCGTTGCGCGGCGAGAAGATTGCGATTACCGCGCCGTATGTGCTGACCGACGGCTTCTATCTGATTCGGAACGACTCGCCGGTCAAAACAAATGAGGACGTCGTCAGGCGCACAACCGCGTTAAAAATGTCATGCCTTAGCTATTTCGGCACCTTTCAAGCGTTGCCATCATCGCCATAGACCACCTTTTGCCCGATAAAACTCATTATCGTGCTTACCCTCGATTTAACGAGCGCAGAGGCCCGCACATACCCACCCCAACGCATCAAAAATCGCCCAAAACCGTTGAGACGCCTTGACTTGCGGTGCGAACCGAAATCTCACACTAGCGTTATCCAAGGACACGATTAGCAGTTACTGTATTTGTATCACATCATGATATATAATTGGACCAAGCGCCCCTAAGGCAACCCGGGCGTATTGAACATACAACCGGCGCAAGATAACGGCCGGGCAAGCGGCCCCGGTGTGTCGGCAAAAGTGCTTCACTCGAGGCTTTGAACGCGCGGTCTCATTGCTAACTGAAGGGGAAGGCGCAATGGTCATCAATAACGATTTTGAAATCAGCTACCTGCTGATTGCGTTTGCGCTGCTTGGCACGATCCTGGTTGGTGACCTGCTCAGCACTCCGCAGGTGCAACGCTGGCATCCCAAGCTGCTAGGTGCAGCATTGGGCGCTTTACTGGGTTTCATGCTGATCGAGGCCGTGCCGATGTTCACCTGAACGATTTCGCGGCGACCAATCCGATCGCTCGACTGAATGACGCAGCCAAAGTTGACAAAGGCATTCGCCATGGCCCCGTTCAACCGGATCCTTCTCTGCTACGACGCCACACCCGAAGGACGCCTCGCGCTGCGTTTCGGTGCGGCCCTCGCGCAGCGGTTGCAAGCTGAAACCCATCTGCTTTCGATTTTCGACTGCACCTACTGGTCAAGCGGGTTCGACGTTATGTTGTCGATGAAATCCGAGGTCGATGAGCAGGCGGCACGAGAGACCCTGCGTGAGGGAATTGACTGGCTGCGGGCGTGGGGCGTGACTGCAACCGGACATTATTCGGTCGGAAACGCGGTCGACCAGATTTCCCGCCTGGCGGACGCACTGAAGGTCGACCTGATCGTCATTGGACATCATCCGCACAGTTTCCTTGCGCGCTGGTGGTCGGGAGAAAACCACGCATTGCTGCTTGATCGCGTATCTTGCGGTGTCCTGTTCAAGGTGGCCGCCTGACCGTCTTGCGCGAATCCTAATCGTGGCGGCCAGGCGCTCTTGTTGGACGCACAACCCATATGAAGGCGAGGATGATAATGGATCTTCTGGTGCAGATTGCTGTTGCGGGCGCAGTGCTGGCGCTGGTGGTCCTTTTTGTCATTGCACGGGCTCCGGGAGAAGATCGTCGCGAACGGATTTTCCAGCATGCAGCCGGTAAGCACTGGTGGAACCGCACGCGTCACTGACCATGACGGTGCGGACGGGCCGTCTACAGTGCTGGCCAGAGAAAGATCACGTGCCGGTCGTCGCCAGTGTGCTTATGACGCGTGTCTCCAGTGTGCCACCGTCTGCTGTCCGGGCAGCAGCCGTTCGGCCACTTCACCAGCACGAAGGGTCCGCTCGATAGCATATCGAGTGTCGTACGCCCGTACACGCTGACAACCCTTACCGGAATATCGGAAAAATAGGGGCCAGACGCTGCAGTGGTTGGCGCAGCCTCCAACGTCCTGACCGGCTCGCCGCCGTTCCGGTAGGCGCATAATCTTGAGGCCGCATCTTGTGGTTGGCCGCATGAGTGCATGCCTGCCCACGCGGGCGCACAGATGCCGCACGCGGCGAAAGTGGCAGCGAACAGGGGCGGTGCAATCCATCGTTTCATCCTGGCGCCTCTTAGCGGGCGGTCCGACACGCACGCGGCACTCACAGGCGCTGCAATGCGGCGTCTACAGCCCCCAGATAATGTCAGCATTCTGTTTGCTGGCCTCACGCATCATGTCGAGAAATGGCCACGCTCGCTGCGAAAGTCCACTGCCGGCATCCTGACGGCGTTCACGGGAATACTGCAATGATTCGAGGGCAATCTCCGCTTTTTCATCGTCCGAAATTGCCGTTTCAAGACGACTGATTGCGCGAGGCAACTCATCGTGGAGAATGACCCCACGCGTATTGAGCCGCTTGCCCACGAGACCCAGTAGATACTGCGCAAGGTCTCTGAGCATGACGACATCGGGCGTGGCGGGCGATTGAAATGTGATGAGCATGATGGCTCCTTGCTTCGATCGATCTTGCGTTATTGCACCCGGAAACTATTCGGGCTTGCCCCTGCAGGCTCATGCAACGCGTCTTTGCGTTGTGGCGCAACACGCCCGGCGGAACCTATGATCTTCATCCTGTGATGGCCACCGCGGGCCTTCACGATGACTGGCTGTTTGCGTAGGAGCGAACCACGGCATCCCCATGGACGCATGCCATCCCGAACAATCATCGTTGTAGTTTCAGCCGGCCTGCTCCTGTTCAAGAGTCTGTCACGGAGATGCCTGCTTTCATTTTATATCACGCCGTGACATTTTCAAGCGCAGCCTACAGATCGATTGCCCGGTTTCGCGGCGACGCCACGCTCTTAACCTGGCTGTCCCACCTGGTTATCAACGAATGCTACGGACGTCTGCGCCGGGCAGCGCGCTGGCAGAACGCAACTCCTTGGTGGACGAAACATTCAGGTCGATATTAATGCCATGATCGCGCAAAGATTCCGATTCGCCAGACAACGCGATAGCGCGCGCTAACTGCCCGAAATCTTTCGCGTTGTGTTTGTGTTGCGTTCTGTCGAGCAACTGAGCGTGGAGGAGACGGCAAGTTTCTCGACATCTCGGAAGCGACGGTGCGAAGCCGCCACTTCCGCGCCAAAAGCCCGTTGCGCGAATCGTTGGTGCAACGATATCGATCTCGCCGAGCGTGACGTACTCGAATTCGGCGGCGCCAACTGCGACAGGGTGATCAGCAACGTCCTGTCGCGGAAAGCCGGGAGGATGGCCAGAGCAGTAGTGCACCGGCGATTTAGATCGCCCCTCCTCGTCGGCGTCTGACTCACGACCTCACGCGCCAGTGCGACGGACTGCAAACGTTCTCGTAGATCTTGTACAACGCACTCACCGGTACGCCATCTGAAAGCTGCAAAGGCGATCGTTTTTATATCACACAATGATATATAATAAAATTGAACTCACCCTCGACGTTTGTGCTGCCGCAGTCTAGCGCGACAGCATCCCGAACTGAGCGATCTACTGCCCGGTTGCTGAACTAGCGAGACGGATTGAATCGGAGCGAATGACGACATGTCTGCATTCGGGCGCATCCTGTTGTGTTACGACGCAACCCGTGAGGGGCGGCGCGCGTTGCGCCATGGCGCCTCATTGGCGGAGCTGATGAATGCGGAAACGCACCTGCTTGCCGTTCTCACTAGCCCGACATGGTCGCAGGGGGCCGATATTGCGTCCGCCGTGCCGTTCGATACGCTGGAGCAGTCTGCAAGGGAGATACTCTGCGATGGAATCGAGAAACTTGCGGCGCGTGGAGTCGTCGCAACATCCCATTTTGCGATTGGTGACCCGCTGGACCATATACCGCTTTTTGCCCGCGAACTGAAGGCCGATCTGGTTGTCGTGGGGCATCGCCGAAGCGGCCCAGTCCGGCGATGGTGGAGCGGCAGGAACGACAGATTGCTGCTAGATAGGGTTTCCTGTGCAGTACTGATCGCTATGGACCTGGACGACGCGGACGCTCACGAGCCGGTAGAGACAGTTATCACGCATGCATAGTGTCTTGGGAAAAGTGCGTCGCCAAACGATCCGGCAGTCGTGATTTTCCCACCACGCCAATACCTTGAAACATGACCAACAAAACCATTGAAGCCATCATTGGTGACACCGCATGTTCAGTGTCACCGGTTCGGCTCGGCGCATGCTGGGCTCCCGCAATCCGACCGGAAGCGCCCCAGCATGGCATCATCAGCAAAACGCGACATTTTTATTTAGCGGAAACACGACATCTGAACTTGGGACTAACATCCATACGGGTGATAACTTTGTTTATGTCAAATTGTCAGGCGATTAACAGAAACTGATAGTCGTGTCGGCGTTGGCAACCAGACATAGAGATATAAGAAGGCGCTGCACTGGCCAGTGCGAGTGGCCAGTGCAAACTAAACTAAAGCCACGTCCCACTATCTCCGCTGAGGAGCAAAGCGTCGAGGCGAAGCTAGCCGGCCACCATCGTAATCTAGGAGTGTCCGACCGTCGGCATTACAAAGAGGCGTTCGTCCCACACCACGGGTTGTGGCTCGGTCACGACAATCCGGGTCGCGTCGGGGTGTGCGGGATTGACCAGCACGTTGAACTCTGCCCGGACGACGACGGAAGGTACGATCAGGATCGCAGTACGCGACTCTGTCAGCCAAGCGTCGCCGAACTCCTTTGCCGCCTGATGTGCTGGCGCATCCCATCCCCCTGGCAATGATTCGGCCGAATGGAGTTCGACGCGAATATCGTCGGGAACCGTTGCTTCAACCCATCCGTGTGTGTTCGGTACCTTGCCGATGCGCGCATGAACAAGAACCTCGAGCATCGCACCGGCGAAGGTCGACGCGGCGTAGATGACCGGTCGCCCCGGGCTATTGAAGCGGCCGCCCACCAGCATCGCGCCGGTGCCGCTCCAGACCGTATGTCGAGTGTCGGCGATTCGAAACAACTTCACGCCGGCAATCCATAAAACAGTTTCCAGAGCAGCTCTTCGACCCGGCGCGCGCCGAGTTCGGTCAGCGCAACATCGAGTGGCGCCCGCCCCTCGAGCTCCGGGTGCGGCGTCGACAGGAATTCCCGCGCGTCCTCTTCGTCGTTCCAGACGTAGGCCGTCGTCGCTACGATCCTGGCCAGCCGCTCAGTCTTTTCCGATTCGTCTGGCGTTAGCCGATCGCGACGCCGCTTATAGGTCGCTTCGGGGATGATGCGGGCAAGTAGCGCACGCCGGGCGTCAGCACCCTGCGTCGCATGTTCGACGCCCGCGCGCAGCGCAGACTTGGGCAGGCCGTCGCGGACAAGTGCCTCGAGTTCCGCGAGCGTGTGCGGGACCTGCCGCAGTTCCATAACCGCAGCCACTGCCTCAGGCGTAATCAATGACATGCGACTCCCGGCTTAAGTATCAGTTGATACCAAATTATAGCGCAATTGATACCCTCCGCAAACCCAATTTCAACCAGCAGGCTCCAGCGGGGAGACTGCCGAGGCGGCGTCCTCGACATCGCCCGTGCCTGCGAGGATCGCCCACATAGCGTGACGGCACGTCACGTGCCTACAGAAGTCTTTCATACACGAATGCTTGAGCAATTAAGCATCCACTCGCGACGGGATGTCGCACTGGGCACACGAATCAACGTTTATAGTGCACTGCACAAGCCCGGATGATCTGTAGATGCGAGCAGACGGTTGTGTTATATTGCACTGCAACACAGTCGTCCGATCGCCAAGCGCAATCGGACGACCGCGTCCGGCGTTGCCGGGTCGCGTACCGAGATGCCGCTGAAGTTAAGTCGACACGCCCGCCAGCTGCGCCCAGTTTCTCTCTAAATCAACAAAACGAGGTCCCTGTGAAATACCTTACCCGCATCGCCGCGTCTGGAGCACTCCTGGTCGTCGCTCTCGGTATCGTCACCTTCGCCCAGATCAAGTTCGCGCCGCAATCGGCAGACAACAACCCGGTCGCACGGATCGTCCTGAACGTCGAATCGCAACTGGACGGTTGAGCGGCTCCACCGCCGTATGTAGCTCGCGCCCCACAGGCAAAGAAAAACCGCCAGGCTCCGAAGAGAAACTGGCGGGTTTGAGCTACTGATTTCAGATTCACATACCAGACGATGGTAACGGAGTTGACGCCTGCTCAGGCTCCTCCAGCGACCAGTCAGCCTCCACGGCATCCAACACCTTGGCAGGTCACCAACTGTCAATTTGAGACGCTTCATCGTGGCCTCGTGAGACAGGCAATCTTTCCCCTTCGGCGTTCCGATTATCAGAAACTTGAAGAGCGTGTCGCCACACTGATCCAGCGCAAGCCCAGCCCTCCCCGCCCTGCCCTGCCCAAATTGTCACCGCGCAACCTGAACGCATGGGCGAATCCAGAATGTGTGAAGCAGCCTCCTGCACAAATTGAAGCCTTTTCGACTTGGTAAACATAGGAATGCGAACTACCTTTCGATCATTTCTTTTAAGTCCAATACATAGGATTACTACCCAAATGCAGTGCAGCTGTCTGGGCACGAAATCTTGATCCTAACGCTAGCGCGCCGGATAACGCTCGTAGTCGATAACCGCGGCTCTAAGGAACACGTTCGATTGGCCGTTATACCCGACAAGCACGCACCTTCATACTGCCAGTCACCTTAAGAGGTGTGCGAACTCCGAGTAGTGTGCTCGGTCGACGTTTAATAGTAGCGGTCTAGCGGGCGTTGCCACCCTTTTTTCACGATTTGTCAGAGAACATCGACATGTTTATCAACCTTGAAATCTGGGACTAGGAACTGCGGCATGACAACGGTCAGCCGGTAGCATTCGGATCGTCGCTGGACGCTCATCTGGATATGCGTCGACTCAAAGTGCGCCATCGGCCGATCAACCTGAGCGGTATTTTGTCTTTTGAGACGATTCGAGTTTGGACAAATGGTCGCCCCAGCACCAACGACAACAAGTCCGACGCGCTACCTGGCGTTCGCCTACTTCTCGTTGACGGGTCGCAGTACATTGTCATCGACGACAAAGATCCGACTTTAGTATCAGCCATCGCGCAAGCTCGCCTTGCGAGCGAGGCGGTCTATAACTACGGTCCATCGGCTTATATGCAACGCTTTGGCAACCGTGCCGGGTCCGTTCTGTAAGCCAGGGAGACCTAGTGAAAACCATACAGAACGTCCCCTCGAAAAAACCGTGGTGGCAATCACGCGAATCGGATGCTGCGCGCCACGTTGATCACCCGGTGGCGTACTACTTGACAAACGCTTTGAGCCTCATCTTGTCGGGAGCGCTGGTTTGGAATGCGTACTTTGCACAAGATCACTTCTGGCCGAACCTGAACATGATATTCACGACCGGTGCGCTTTCCATGGCAACTGCGGCTAGCTTCTTTCTACAGATCAGACCGCTTCGACGGTCGGTCGGCCTGCCAGTGATGGGCGTCCTGTATCTGGCGGCGTCGGCGTGGCTGTATCAGGACGCAAACAATCAAATCGTCTTACGGCTGCATCGGTATTTTGGCTTCGACGTATCCCAACTGACGCAAGCTACCTTGACGGGAACTAAGAGCTTTTACGCTATCGAGGCCGCGGCGGGGAGCGCCATGGTTGGCTTCATCGCTGCCATGACGGTTGCCTACTCTTGCGGATTCGCGAGCACTATGAACGGCCGGTCGCGCGCCGACTGGTGGTTCGGGTGCGTGTCGCTCGGAATGACTTCAACGTTCCTGATAGTCTTGGTGGTGTCGTTCCGGATCGGTACCTCGATCGCCGTGGACGCCATCGCGGTGCACGCGGCCTATGATCTGGATTTCACCGAGCGATACAACTGCCCGCTTGCGCCAAAAGGCGCCAAGGTGCTGCTTTAAAAAATGTCGGACAACGTGGGCTACGCAATGCGGATGGAGTTACCCGATTGGCCGCTGCTTTCGATTCATACAAACGACGCGGACATGATTTCGCTGAAGTCGAGTCAGTTCGCTGCCGTTTCCTGCAACGAGCCCCCTGCTCATCGACCGTGGGACAGCGACCATCATGTGCACAGTTCGAATGCCATGGTGCTGTCTAAACCCGCAGTTACCGCTAATGATGTCCACAGAAGCGCTAGTGGTGTCCATCAGATTTGCTAACGCATCTGGCACCATTTCCTGTTCGCTTCCCTATCTGCCCTATCGGCCGTCGGCGGAGCCAGGTTCGCCATCGCACGCGGCGAGCCGGCAATCCGCTTGACGTGACAACATCCGAGAGATAAAGCAACGGTCACTTCCTAAGAGCACCATCGACAATGCGATGCACATAAATTCGTCACATAGCCCGCGATATGGGACCGCTCGTCAGGAGGAGCGGCGCGCTTCGGGAAGTTGCTGCACGAAATTGGACTGTTGATTCATTCGCGGGGCGATCGTATGTAAAGCGCCATTGATGGTCCTTAGTCACCAACCGTTAGGGATTCGCCTTGTGGAGACATGGTCGGAGGAGCGGTTTCCCAAACATCGACAAGTAAATAAGTGAGCACCGCGCAGAATGCCGCAATAGCGGCTGCAGCGAACAACACCGAGGAGAAGCCAAGCTCAAAGCTGTTGCGCGCCACATAAATCACTTGATCCTTCACACTCGGCACGGCACTTCCGCCGATGTCCCCGGCGACGATATGCGAGATGATCAGTTCGATGGTCTGCGCATCGAGTCGCGGGAGCCCTTCATTCGCTACGGCCCGTACGAACTGACGTCTTGTCTCGCTGGCCAAGATCGCGCCAAGACATGTGATACCAAGTACGAGTCCAACAAAGCGCAAAGTGCCTCCAATTCCAGACGCCATTCCACTGCGTTCAGGCGGAATCACAGTCATAGAAACCTTCGTGGTCTCACCGTTCAGCAGACCGGCGCCACAACCAGTTATCAACATTCCAATGCAGAGGAAGTTCAGCGAACCTCCAGCAAGTACAACCAGAGCAGTACTGAGGTTGCCACAGGCGACGATGCATAGGCCGATCGTGAGAATGGCTCGTCCCGACATATTGCGAGCGAGAATAGCTCCGACGCGGGGAACGAAAAACAAGGGGAGCGCGAACGGCATCATTGAAAATCCAGCCAAGGCCGGATTGAAGTCGAAGCTGTTCTGCAGGTATAAAGGAAGATACGTCATCATGACTTGGGCCGCTGATGCAAATCCAAGCATGGCAATACTGCTGCCTAAGAACGTCCGCCTGCGAAACAGCGCAAAATCAACCATCGGCCGCCTTTGAACCAGTTCAGCGATCACGAAGCAAAGCAGCAATGTCGCCGCGACGGAAAGCTTGCCGAGAGTTAAGTTACTGAGCCAGCCGTCAACGTTGGCGTTTATCAGCCCCCAAACCAAACAAAAGAGCCCGCCGCCGAAAAACGTCATCCCGGCCAGATCCAACTTTTGCGAATGAGGGTCGTTTGATTCGTCGACTGATGAGAATCCGACGGCGATCAGCGCGCCCCCGACAGGGACGTTGACCAGGAACGCCCATCGCCAGCCGACGGTAGAAGTGATAATGCCGCCAACTAGAGGGCCTATCGCTACAGCTACTCCGACGAGCGTTCCCCAAAATGCGAAAGCTCGTGCCCTCTCCGCGCCGCGAAAAGAATGCCCCAGTAGTGCCAGAGCAGCACTGAGCTGGATTGCAGATCCAACACCTTGAAGCCCACGTGAGGCATTTAGAATAAGGGCATTGGGCGCCAAGCCGCAAAGGAAGGAGGCAGCCGTAAAGAGCAACATGCCGGTCATCAACAAGCGGCGCCGTCCGAATCGGTCTGCGAGGGCTCCCGCAGGCATCAGGAACGCTGCAAACGGCAAAACATATGCGCTGACGACCCACTCGATATCTGAAAAACTGGCGTGAATATCTCTAGCTATCGCCGGTAACGATACTGCGACAATGTTTGAATCCAGCATGATCATGAACGATACGCCAGATGTGCAAAGCAGAAGTCGAGAACTTCGCGTCGATAACCAGCGCCTCAGTCCTGCGCGGCGAGCGTTGTTCAGCAGGGCTTTTTCGGCCGAATCGCCTAAAGCAGGTGACCTTTCATCCATATGACTGCTCCAATTTCGACTTCGGACGCCTCCGAGTCGCTGCGATGTGCGTGAGTTGGATCAACGGTCAACGGCTCCAACCGGTCATCGTTTGTTTGCGTCGCTACTAATGGGCGTAAGGTGCACATACCGCCGAAGGCGGATCGTGTTCTCGATGTTCAGCGAGTCGCGGCGAGTCGGAATGCAGGCAAACGATCAGGATTGATTTAGCCATCCGTTTGCCTACCCCGCAACGGTTCATCGCACCGTTGAGCGATGAAAACGGGGAGTACCCCCATATGAGCTTCGGCTGCTCCCGCGCCAGAAACTGCGGAGCGCTTAGATCTAGAGAGACTGAGCGGCCGCTCATCCAGCGGCGGGAAGGTCGGTCCGGACTGGTGCGAGAAGCATGAAAGTCAACTTAGAGGAAGACCCGTCCAGCAGTACGGACGGGGCATCTGCGGCTGCGCGTCTTATAGCTGCGTCAGCGTCGGTTGCCCGGTGGGCTGATCAGCCAGTCAGTAATCCTTTCTACTGCTCAAAATGAGTTACAGAAGCTCGACTGCAAGCGCAATACCCTGGCCACCGCCAATGCACAGCGTGACGATGCCACGCTTCAAACCATCGCGCGTTAAGGAGTGAAGCAGGCGCGTCGTCAGTACAGCCCCCGTCGCGCCGATCGCGTGACCATGCGCGATCGCGCCACCCTCCACATTGACGATTTCGTCTGGCAAACCAATCTGTTTCATGACGGCTAGCGGCACAGCGGCGAAAGCTTCATTGATTTCAACTCGATCAACATCCGTCAGGCGCCATCCCGCACGCTCAAGCAACAGCTCAACCGCGGGGGCAGGGGCGATACCAAAGATGCCCGGCTCGACCGCAGATACTGCGAATGCGACGAGCTTCGCTACAGGCTCTAGATTGTTCTTGTCAGCGAAAGCGCGGGTAGAGACGAGCATGCCCGACGCTCCAGAGTTCAGACCTGGGGCGTTGCCTGCGGTAATGGTGCCGTCCGGCCTGAAGGCTGGACGCAATTTCGAGAGGGTCTCGAACGTAGAATCTGGGCGGGGCTGCTCGTCCACAGAAAACTCGACGAGTCGTTTCCCGAGGGATACCTCAAGGGGGACGATCTCACGCTTGAATTTTCCTTCTTCTTGGGCATTCGAAAAGCGGGTCTGCGAACGCCCTGCCCATCGATCCTGCGCCTCCCGACTGATACCGAATTCCTTGACCAGATCTTCAGTGTGCCAGCCGGAATGCTCGTTTGAAAACGCATCGCTCAGGCCATCGCGCAGCATGCTATCAATGATCAGCGTATTCCCCATGCGGCTGCCCCATCGGCCTTCAGGGAGGAGATAGGGCGCTCTGTCCATGTTTTCCATCCCCCCGGCAATCACAGCTGCGGCTGTGCCCAGGGCCACTTCCTGAGCGGCTGTTACGATGGCTTGCGCACCGGAGCCGCATACGCGGTTGACCGTGAGGGCGGGGGAAGACACCGGAAGGCCGCCTTTGATCGAGGCCTGGCGCGCCGGATTCATGCCGTTGCCAGCCTGAATCACGTTGCCGAGGACGGCGGAGTCCACCTTCGAAGCGGGCAACCCGGTGCGACGAAGCACCTCCTTCACCACTGCGGCCCCCAGATCGGTGGCAGGTACGCCCTTGAGAGAGCCGTTGAATGCGCCAATCGCCGTACGAACCGGTGCGGTCAATACAATTTCCGTATCTTTGAACATATCATTTCTCCGTCTGCTGCACATTTGCGCTGCCAGCGACGCACGCCATTGCGTGCGTCAAGTCTATTGAAGGCGTGGAAGGATCTGCATCGTCGCGTCGGCTTACGATGCGGTACGCTGGAGTCCATATGCCTGAAGGTGCGAATAAGCGACGTCCAGATAAGGCGTGCCGATCGAGTGCTGCCTTGCGCGCTGGATCATATCGCCAACGATGGCGTCTGCCTCAATTTGCTGCGCCCCAACGCCAATATCGCGCATCATCGATGCCGCCCACGCTGAGTCGGGATCGAGCAGAGAACCTTCCAAGCTGAGGACAGCGGCATCCTCAAGCGCGAATCCCGATCTCTGTGCAACTTGCCGGCATTCGCTGATCAACGCGCGAATCAAGTGCTCGCCCTTGGCCGTACGCATGATTTGGCCGATCGTCGCGCGCATCAGACAAGTCGCTGCGGCGCCTGCGCAAACCATGACCCACTTTTCCCAAAGCTGAGATTCAATCCGTTCGGACATTGTGCGATCCCCATTGGTCCGAGAAAAACATTCGAAGATATCCCGAGCAACATCCGTCTGGACCGGATCGCGCGGCCCAATAATCAACTTGTCGAAAGGACTCAGATGAGCGATATCACCGTTTGGCAACAACTTTGTGGCGATGTAGGCGATACCACCAAGCACGCGGCGACGACCGAAGTGGCGATCGAGGGCGTCGTAAGTCGCAAGTCCGTTGAGCAAGGGAAGGATGACAGCGTTTTTTGCAACGGCGGGCGCAATGGAGACAATAGCCGCCTCGAGGTCGTAAGCCTTGCAAGTGAGAAGCACCAGGTCATACCGGGGGCCGACATCCTCTGCCAGTACAGTTTTGACGTTTGACAGGATGTCACCGGAGGCACTTTTCACGACAATCCCGTTGGCCTGCAGGACCTCCTGGCGCCTGAGCCTGACGAGGAAGGTCACATCGGCTCCTGCCTGTAAAAGTCGAGCACCGTAATATCCACCCAGCGCGCCCGCTCCCAGCACTAGAATTCGCATCTCATCACCATCGTGAAGACATTGGCGATCGCGCAGGATAATCGCGCGCTCGCGAGGATTGATACCCGCCATTTCACACACCGATGGCGGACAGAGGTGCGTCAGAAACCGTTTATTGAAGCACTGCGTTGCAAAGCTTCGCGAGGCGCTCGTCGAGTGACCGTCCCTGTACGTCGATTGCGGCGCTGTGGTACTGACTCAACAGACTCGACGGCTTGTCGTACTCGATGGTCGTACCGCCCTGAGAGTTTTCATAGACCATGATGCGCAATGGCGCATATAGACCGGCCCCCATGTTCTGACTTGTCATCTCAACGGCCGTCAAAATGTTGCCAGTAAAGTACTCAGTTCCACGTTTTTGAACACCCTTCAGAGCCAACCAGTTGGTGAAGGAGCCTGTGTAATGGATCATCAGACCATATTTCCCCGCCGCCTTCTGGAGCTCAGTCTGAAGTTCATCTGTACGTTTCTCCTTTGCCATTTGCCGATAGCGGTCATCGAGCTTTGCGAGACTGCCCTCAATGTCCGCAATCACCGCCGGGTAAGGCTTGCTTGAAGACACAGTCACGTGTTGCACAACCATCGACGTTTCCGAAACGTCCACAGTCGCCGCGTGTGCGGACATGCTCGCGAAGAAGGATGCAGACAGGCAAATGGTGGCCACTCGGCGTGCGACGTTGACGGTTGACTTCATGATGATTATCTCCCTATTAATGATGGTTCGAGTACGTACTTCCTTTCTCGCGACAGGCGACGCTTTGCTCAGAAGCTAACGTTGTCTCCGCCCTTCAGGTGCAGCATCTCCCTCGCTTCGTCCGGCGTTGCGACTTCGAGCGAGAACTCGTTAAGCATGCGCGTTATCTTGGCAACTTGATCCGCGTTACTTCTGGCAAGCTGGCCTCGTTCGATGTACAGGCTGTCTTCGAGTCCCACGCGCACATTTCCTCCCATAAGAGCTGACTGCGTTGCCACCGGCATCTGGTGGCGGCCCGCAGCCAGAACGGACCAGATGTAATCAGTACCGAAAAGACGGTCCGCCGTACGTCGCATGAATACGACGTTGTCCGCCTCGGGCCCAATTCCGCCCAAGATGCCGAACACACTCTGAATAAAGAGGGGCGGTTTGACGAGTCCTTTATCGAGAAAATACGCAAGGTTATATAGATGCCCGATGTCATAGCATTCGTGTTCGAAGCGAGTGCCATGGTCGGTCATCAACTCATAGATCCTGGCGATGTCCCGAAACGTGTTGCGGAAGATGAACGCCTCGCTCGCCAGTAGGTATTCCTTCTCCCACGGAAATTTCCATTCGGAAATTTTCCCCGCAAGCGGATGCATTGAGAAGTTGATCGAGCCCATGTTCAGCGAGCACATCTCGGGATGAAACTTAAGCGCTGCTGCTAGCCGATCTTCAACTGTCATTTCGGGACTACCGCCCGTTGTCAGGTTAATGACGGCGTTCGTACGTTCCTTAATAACTGGCAGAAATTTCGAAAAGATCTCTGGATTGCCGGTGGGGGCGCCCGTCGCCGGGTCGCGTGCGTGAAGATGAAGGATTGATGCACCTGCTTGAGCCGCAGCAATCGCCTGCTCTGCGATGTCCTCGGGCTTATACGGCAGAAAATCGGAAAGCGTAGGGGTGTGAATCGCGCCTGTCACGGCACAAGTGACAATGACTTTACGCTGTTTCTTCATGGCGGCTCCTGATTGATTGCAACCTGACAGCGCAGGTACCTGTTGGTGTTTACACCGAGCGATGCGAATTGCTTTGATGACGCGATATTGCGTGTATATACTCGCATTGTCAACGGTGTTTACGCGAGTACAACGCATACACCGGAGACGCAGCGCAGTGAAGTCAGCGCGTCACGAAAACATTGAGGCAAGGAGGCGGAGATGCACCCGACAGAGTTTGGAAATCTGGAGTTCGACCGGCTGGAATCGGCAGGAAGGGTCGAAGAGTCAACGGAGCTTGTTGCGAAGACGTGGGAGTTGGCCAAGACCCGCAACCGGTTCGTCTGGCCGCTGCTTGGGGGATCGCTGGCTATCTACTTTGGCCTGCTGATTTTGGTCCTATCATCGCCCGCTGCTATGAGCCAGTCTCTGTATGGTGAGATCAACATCGGCCTGGCAGCAGTGGCTTCGCAACTGCTTGTAACGGTGGCTGCATTCTGGGCCTATTGCACGTGGGCGGCCGCGAAGTTCGACGCGCGCGCGGCCTCTTTGAGGTTGCATGCGCAACAAGCTAATCGTGAGGCCCAACATGTCTAATTTCATGTCTGCCGGCGGCGTCCGTATTGCCGCATTCGCCGCGTTCATTCTGCTCAGTCTGTTGCTGACGAGCTGGGCTTCGCGTCGGTCAAAAGGAGCGGCTGGATTTTTTGTTGCAGGGCGCAATCTCACGCCGATGCAAAACGGGCTTGCGATCTCTGGCGACTTCATGTCGGCCGCCTCGTTCCTTGGGGTTACGGGGCTCGTGGCGCTGTTCGGGTTTGACGGTCTCGTTTATCAGGTGGGTTTTATCGTCGGTTGGTTGATGATCATGCTGATTGTCGCCGAGCCGGTGCGCAACTGCGGAAAGTACACGCTGTCGGACGTTGTCGCGCTTCGTCTGCCGTCAGCATCAGTGCGGGGGGCAACTGCCGCGTCGTCCTTGCTCATTGCCCTAGCCTATCTGCTTGCGCAACTCGTGGGTGCTGGCGCGCTCGCAAGCCTCTTGCTGCCGATCGGCACCGATGCCGCAGTCATTCTGATCGGCGTACTCATGATCGCCTATGTGCTGTTCGGCGGCATGGTCGGGGCGACGTATGTTCAGATCGTTAAAGCTATCCTCGTATGGTCTGCGGCAGCTTTTCTGCTCGTGCTAGCGCTCGCACATTTCTCGTTTGACGTTGGGGCGATGTTCACGAAGGCTAAAGCTTCTTCTTTGCATCCCGATCACTATCTGATTCCAGGGGCGTACCTTAAAAACCCTCTGGACACTGTTTCGCTCGCGATCGCGCTCGCTCTTGGAACGGCGGGGCTTCCGCACGTCATGACACGTTTCTACACCGTACCGTCGGCGGTCGATGCAAGGCATTCGGCAAAGATCGCCCTCGTTGTGATGACATCATTTGCAATTATGGTGTGTCTTTTGGGCTTTGCAGCATGCGCAATCGTCGGTCCGCAGTCGATCCTGCAATCAAACAAGGCAGGCAATAGCGCAATAACGCTGCTCGCTGTCTCATTGGGCGGTGGCGTGGGATCGTTGGGTGGAGAAATGTTGCTTGCCTGTGTATCCGCGATCGCCTTCGCGACGATCCTCGCGGTTGTGTCCGGCATCATGATTTCCTCCGCATCGACGATTGCCCACGACATTTTTGCGATTCTGGTCTTCCGCAACGACGCGCAGGACAAGCGTCAGGTCCGTGTGGCCAAGATAGCGACTGTGACGTTTGGGCTAGTCGCGATCTGCCTCGCGCTGGCAGTGAAGTCCTTGAACGTCGCATTTCTTGTCGGACTTGCTTTTGTCATTGCGGCCAGCGCGAATTTGCCCGTCATCCTTATGACGCTCTACTGGCGCCGATTCACTGACGCTGGCGCCGTCGCGGCCGTCGTTGTCGGTGTTCTCTCTTCAATAGGACTTGTCCTTGTGGGACCGGCCGTCATTGGCGCCCATGGCCTCGTGTTGAAGACTACTACGCCACTGATTTCCCTCGCCAATCCGGGAATCATCAGCATTCCTTGTGGCTTTGCGGCTGGCTGGCTCGTCTCCTTGATCACATCCCAAGGAACGTCTGCCAGTAGCTTCGAAGCGCAGCAGTTGCGGATGCTTAGCGGTTACGGTGCCGAGGAGGCGATCGAGCACTGACGCCAGAACGCGTCGCCTAACTACACGTTATCTATAAAGGAAACAAAATGACGTCACTTAATACCGAAGCGATCCAATTCGCGAAAGACGGCGACGTTGCGGTCATCACGATGCAGTTCGCCCCCCATAACCTCGTGGGAAAAACGCTGTCAGAAGCGTTGATCGACAACCTGAAGCGTGCCGAAACAGAGAAGGCGCGAGCGGTAGTCATCAAAAGCGGATTGCGACATTTTTCGGCTGGAGCGGAGATGTCGCTTTTCGAGAACGCAGGAGCGCGTCGTAACGACGTCGACTTTGTTGGTGTGCTTCGCAGCTTTGAGGAGCTACCGATCCCGATCATTGCATCCGTCCATGGTATCGCCGTGGGCGGTGGATTTGAAATTGCTCTCGCGTCGGATCTGATTATCGCCGCAGCATCCGCAAAGATGGGTCTGGTCGAAGCGACGCTGGGACTGCACCCTCTCATGGGCGGTGTCCAGCGCCTTATCGACCGGGTCGGCCTGGCTAGGGCGAAAGAAATTGTCTTCCTGGCTCGCAGGCACGACGCGGCGACGCTCGAGCGCTGGAACGTGATCAATCGTGTCGTTCCCGACTCTGAATTGGAAGCTGTAACAATGTCGGTCGCTCGTGAGATCGCTGCTGGTCCCACCGTCGCTCATGCCGCCACCAAGCGGCTCGCTTCCCTTTACAGTCACAATGGGATGCGTGCAGCGGACGAAGGAATGGCTGATATCGCTGATGCCATCTACCGGACCGCTGACCTTCAGCGCGGTCTTGACGCATTTGCAACGACGGGACCGGGTAGTGCGGTTTTCGAAGGCAACTGAAACGAGGATGACATGAGCAAGGGGCCACTTTCAGGCATCAAGGTAATAGACTTCTCGCGCGTGCTTGCGGGACCGCACTGCGCGAAGACGTTGCATGACCTCGGTGCCGATGTAATAAAGGTCGAGCCGCCGCGACCTGATATTTCGCGTTCGGCGTTGCCGCAATACAACTCGATCTCGTATTACTATATTCAGCAAAATGCTGGAAAGCGCAACGTCAGCCTTGACCTAAATTACCCGGAAGCGCGGGAGATTGCGAAGAAGCTGATCAGTGAAGCGGATATCCTGGTTGAAAACTTCAGAGCAGGGACACTCGCTTTCTTCGGTCTTGACTATGAGGCCGTGCGCGAGATTAACCCGAGACTCATCTATGTCTCGATCAGCGGATATGGTCAAGGCGGCCCGCTGTCGCATCGTGCTGCCTATGCGCCGACTGTGCATGCAGAGTCGGGGTTCACGTCCACTTTCCTCTCGCATTTAGGAGACGATCTCGCGCAAGACAGACACGATCCATATTCCCACGCCGACATTTACACCGGTCTCGAAGCTACCATAGGGGTGCTTGCAGCATTGCATCGCCGCGGCGTGACAGGTGAGGGGCAGCATATTGACGTAGCAATGGCTGCCACCATGCTGGCCATTAATGAACGTGTGCACGTGGACCTGTCGGATGCTGATCTCGGGGCCGAACCTCCGGCGCTGGGGCCATCGTTCTCGCCATTCTTCCGAGCGAGCACCGGCGAGAAGATCACAATCGCTACGAGCGTTGTTGCGAGTTTGTCGTTCCCCCTCTACATCGGCGCAATGCGACGCGCGGACCTTGCGCGCGATCCACGTTTTCAGACGCCGGAACTTCGCAAAAAAAATCTTGCTGAATTTCATCAAATCGTACAGGACTGGATCCTTACGTTCGATAGCCTCGCGGCGTTGGACGCTCAGCTGGACGAGGCGAAGCTGGCCTTCGGCGTGGTTAGAGACATCAAAGATTTCGCCGAATCAGAGTGGGCACGATGGTGGGGTGCGACCGAAGCTATCGATGACCGCGCGGGCGGCACAGCACGTGTGCCAGGGAAGCCGTGGCGCTTTTCGTCCAATGAGCTCGAGCATCCCGGCGTTCCCGCCTTCCGCGGAGAACATAACAACGAAGTGCTTCAAGAGTTGGGCTACAACTCGGAACAAATCGCTGAGTTGACTAGCCGGAACGTCATGACGAAAGACCCGGCTGTTCAGTAGTCGATGATCCGAACAAGAATCTCTGCGCCGTCTGGCAGAGATTCGCAATTTCGCACTGTCGTCTTGCACCGTCGATAAAAAGATGCATATGCGCTTATACTAACTTTTACAAGGATCGTCCCTGAGAGGCCCCGATGGAATTGCTGCAATGTAATTGTTCGTTTTTGCGCAGTGCGACGCGTGCGCTTTCCCAAGCGTACGACGAAGTGCTCAGACCAAGCGGATTACGTATCACCCAATTCTCCATGCTTGCGCGTGCGTCGGCAGTGGGGGAAATGTCGTTGAGCGAGTTGGCAGATTTGATGGCAATGGATCGCACAACTCTGGGCCGCAATCTGCAACCCCTCGAAAGGGAGGGCCTGGTACAGATCAACGTTGGAGAAGACAAGCGCGAGAGACTTGTCAGCGTCACTCCGGAGGGTCGGAGGCTCTTGGCTCATGCATTGCCCCTGTGGGAGAGCGTGCACCTGCGGTTTGAGCAGAAGTTGGGGAAACGCGAGTCTAAGGAACTGCGGCACACGCTCAAGAGGGTTGTGAATGTAGGTAGGGAACTGTCTGGGGAAAATGAGACACACATTCGTTGAAGTGGCTCATTAACCTCATCGATTGCTTATCGACGTTCGACTTACGTCATCGAAACCGGAGGCGGCGATGTAAGCACGATCCGATGGCGACATTGCAGAGCGGTCCGGTATCCACTGATGTGTAAGCTTCCCGAATGCGGGCGGCTTGGAACGGACCTACCGCGTAGCAGTGAGAGCAATAGTGGATCGTGCTCATACGTTTGTTGTCTTAAAGCCCGGGCAAACCGGCAGTGAAGGGTTGTACACTGTACGCTCGCTACCTTGTTGACGTACGTGATACCAGCGTCAATTACACCGTAAAGAGTCACAGTACTTTGTGCGTGACTGTCAGCAGATAATGCGCTGGCAAGGCCACCAGCGGCTGCGGCTGCAAAGAAGGTTTTCTTCGTCATGACGTCTCCGTTCATTCTTGTCTTGCTGTATGGTCGTTTTTACAGTGCCAGTGTCTGGCCGCCCGAGTCACAATTCTCGGCGAAGAGGGTCGGGGCGTACGAGCCTGCCTTCCACACCTTGACGCTGTCCGTGCCTACTGGCGACGAGCGCAGAGATATTCCCAGCAGTCTCTGGCTGCGCCGGAGACTGCCAGGTTCCTATCCTTGAGTACTTTCCGAACTGCATTGTGAACTTTGCTACGTTGACCACCCTGTCGTGGAACGTCCTAAGCCAGCGTTCACGTTGGAGTTAAATAATGAGTGCATATACTCGCACTGTCAATTCGAGTCTTTCGGATCAACGGCGCGAGGAAAACGCGCCGTGGGCCCTTGGGAAGGGCTTCCGCCGTGGCATCAAGAGTGCGTCGAGTACGCGACGGCAGGGGTGCCTGCTTCGTCACAAACGAGAGGCATGCCTTGCTCGAGCGCGCAATGAGCTAACGTGGAAACCAGCCGCGCGCACGCCGCTCAGACGGCCTTCAACGACCGATTCGATGATCTTGACGCGTCGTACTCGTTCATGCGGATCGTCACCGGTCCTGGTTCGTTCATGGCAGGCTTCGCCGGATTGCGCATCAATAGCATATGCCTCGGGCAGGTGAACCGGACTATACTAAATAGCCGTCACATTCAAACTATTATAATTTGCATTACGTTCAATCTGAGAGCCATCGGTTCAGATGCGTCAACGCTGCGGAAAACTGTTACTTGAAGAAGCGTCATTACATGCCGCTAATCCCGTCCACCCACCCCAGACCCGATCGAGGCGTGCGCCGGGCTCTGGAGCGAAGTTATGCAAGCTAACGCCACAGCTAGGCTTTCGGTCGGCAAACCTAGCGCGTCGCGGTCGGACCCGCGACTGGGTTGCAGCAAGCGCTGTGCGGCCGCGCCACGACGGCCGGATCTTGGACTGGCTATCTATCGACATCGGGCATCCTGAATACCGAAACCACCTCGCGCAAAGAGCGCGACTGAGCCGCCATTGATTGAGCCGCCGCCGAAACCTGCTCCACCAACGCTGCATTGCGCTGCGTCACCTCGTCCATTTGCGAGATGGCGACGGTCGCCTGCGCAATTCCCGAGTGCTGTTCCTCGGATGCGGCGCTAATCTTTTTCATCAATTCGGCAACCCGTTGTACGGATTCCAGAATCTCACGCATTATGAGTCCAGTATCTTCGACCAAGGCGCTGCCATTGCTAACAGTTGCGACGGCGTGACTTATCAGGTCGTTGACCTCCTTGGCAGCCGAAGCGCTTCGTTGCGCTAGCGTGCGCACCTCACTTGCCACCACAGCAAATCCTCTTCCCTGCTCACCGGCGCGCGCGGCCTCGACTGCGGCGTTAAGCGCCAGAATGTTGGTCTGGAAAGCGATGCCTTCGATCACCGAAATTATCTGCGTCACTTTCCCGGAACTGGTCGATATGTCGCTCATGGTCTGGACAACCCGGCCTACGATCGCCTCGCCGCGGTTCGCGGTCTGGCAAGCCTGCGAAGCGAGCAAATCGCCCTTTCCCGCGTCGTCTGCATTTCGCCGCACAGTCGCCGCTAGCTGTTCCATACTGGCAGCTGTTTGTTGCAAGGAGGCCGCCTGCTCCTCGGTACGCTGGCTCAGATCCGCATTTCCCGTCGCGATCTCCGCAGAGCTAATTGCAATGCTCCCGCTGCCAGCAAACACGCGAGCTACCGTCTCGCGAAGACCCTCGTTCATGCGACCGAGCGACGCGAGCAGTAGGCTGATCTCATCTTCACCTTCCGCCTCTATCGTTGATGTTAGGTCGCCTTTTGCGACGCGTTCGGCTAATTGTACGGACTGCTGCAGTGGAACAGTAATAGACCGGGTGATGAGGATGGCGATCGAGACACCTCCGATCAATGCAGCAATCATCAGGACAAGCGTCCATACGCGCGCCCTAACGAACGCCGCATTCGCAGCCTCAACTTCGCGGACAGACCCCTCGTGGTTAAGCTTTGTGTCCGCGTCTATGAACGACAAAGTAGTCGCAAAGCGCGAAACTCCTTCGCTGGCTGCAAGCTGACGGGCGCTCGACAAATTAGCGTCTGCCGACCCCATCAACCGTTCAATCTCGTCGCTCGTCTCAAGATAACGTGCCCAAGACGATTCGATGCCTTCGTAAAGCCTTCTTTCGTCGTCAGAGGATAGATAGCTTTTATAATTCTGCATTGCAGTCGCGAATCCGATCACTCCTGCCGCGCGACGTGCATGCAACTCGCTAATCCCTTTTTCGTCTGCCGGAAGTAGTTCGCGCAGAGAAATGCGGCGCACGTCGTCGGCCCTGCGTCGGATTTCGCTCAACGCCTCGACACTGGGCAACCAGTCTTCCGAGATGGCGCGCGTCCCGGCGTAGATCCGGGACGATTGCACCAAGGCGATGCAACCGACAGCCGTCAATAGCAGCAGCATGATTGCAAAGCCGACACCGAGGCGTCGGCCAATCTTCATATTCTTAATAAACGCCATCTTGGAAAACCTCGGGGTTGAATCCATCGTGACCTCGATCTAAGGATGGGTCTTCGATTATGTTGAGCTAATTCGATTTCGGCAGCCGCTCGGTTCAATACCAGGCCGTTATCGGAAACCGCCGCCGGCCCCGTACCATGGTCGGCGAGCGAACCCAGATGTGTTCTTGGATACGCAGCTTCCGTGCGTTCTAATCAAGGGATAGCCCCGCTTCTGCTGCATATACCGCTCACATCCTGCTTGGCCTCTCCGCGGACAAGCTGTCGATGACAGATTGTGCATTGGGGAATCCGTGTATATGCGCGCATTATAGCGTTAATTTGCCCGCGCCGGGGCGAGTCTCCAACGTGAGACGTTCTATTGCGGTGCGGGCAAACGATGGTCTGCGACCCGTGGAGCTCTGTGGCGACTGCGGCCGGTACGCGCTGTAAGGGTCCGCGCTACGACGCGCGGTCGCGTCTGCATATCAGCTCGGGCGCACGCCCGGTAACTGACGCTTTAGGGCGCTTCTTGCGTAACGCCGTTGAACTCTTGGCCAGCAATATTTCTTTGACCCAGGCCGATAAAGGCCGGCTCATGATTCACAAAATTGCTGGCTGGCAGCCGTATGGCCCGCATCGCTAAGTCTTCGCGCCAGCATTGCGCTCGGCCTGGGGACGTTGCGACGCGAACTCTAAGGCATGGCCCAAGCGATCACCCCGCACGGTAAGCCGCCGGCTACGGAAGGCGCCGCTGCCTGGTCTCAAGGTCGCCAACGCCCTGCATTTTCGCGCTGCTGCGGGTGGCTCAGAGCATATGGATATGTCAATAAGCCCACAAGTCCGCCGGCACTATGTCTTTAATGAGAGGATAGAGCAGGTCACGGAACATCTCGACAGCGGGCAGCGGACGGTAAGCAATCGTCCGTTCAACAAGTAGACCTGCCGCGTCGTCAACTAATATCTCGATGCTTTCAAGTAAGTGACCCTGAACGGAGCCTTGCCATCTGAGAATCGTCGTGACCGCGTCAATGCGGTACTCCGATACATACTGTCCGCCAATGCCTCGGGCGAGCGCCGACGCTGCGAGTACGGCCGAGACTATTTCTGCGCCGACTAACGGCCGGGTTAGTACCGGGGAATTGAAGACTATATTTTCGGCAAGTATTGCCCTTATATCGCGCGGGCTGTGCACCCCGGATTCTCTGAGCGCTCTCAGTGCATGCATGTTTGGTCTCCCCACGGTTTATCTCAAGGCGCGCCTACTTCAACGCAATCCTCAGATGACGCACGCCACGAAGATCACCGCAAGTGCGTTTGCCGTCAATACGTTCTGTTACCTATACGTAAGATTCGAGGTAGCCTCTTACGTAACATGCGGACGAAGGCGGGGGCGTAGGATTCGCCGGACGTCGCAAGGTGAACGACGCTTGGATGTTTCAGTCTGTCGCGGCTGCAATAATGGCGCCGATCCGATCAACAGTGCGCGGGAAGCGCTTGCGAAAACGGCGATGCGAGCTTCGCACGACGCTCTTGACCGCCCGAGCGACGATGGGCAGCCCCCGTGCCGGCGCGCAGTACCAGTGGGAGGATCACGATCTCACAACGACAGTCGATGCGGGACCAAGCCACCGCTGATTCGAAAGCACCTCGGTGAAGGATTGCATCGATCTGCGAGACGCCGGGATAACCGCTCTCCGCGCCGGTAGCGCCATCCGGTACGTCCCTCATTGTGGCGGTCAGCGCCGTTGCAAGGCTCATTGAGGTTGGCAAGCGTTTTCCGCAGACAACTCTCGGCCCACGCTTACAAGCCGTTTTAGAGCAGATCTCAACTGTTTCGCTTCACCCTTACCCACCTTTCGCTCAAAACGTTGATGCACTTGCTCCCACAGCGGCAGGGCACTAGCGAGGGCCTTTGCCCCAGCGGGCGTCACGGTAACCAGCCTTTCACGCCTGTCTTCCCCAACGTCAACTTGCACGAGGCCCTCGCGTTCGAGTGGCCGCAAGTTTCTTCCAAGAGTGGTTCGGTCCATCGCCATCAGGTCGGCGAGCTCGCTCAGCGAAATTTCACCTACCGCTGACGCTCGCGCGAGCATGGAAAATTGCGTCATACGCAAGCCGCTTGGTCTGAGCACCTCGTCATATGCCTGCGTCAGCGCACGCGTTGCACTGCGCAGAAACGAACAGTTACATTGAAGCAATTCCATCGAACGTCTCCCAGGGTTGTGGCAACTTGGAGCAGTATACGCGCATATGCATCCAGTTCGCTGACCTCCGAAATGACCGGCGCTCATGCAATTTCGCAACCATGCAGGGCTCCGTATTTTCGCAAAAGGCCACGAGCGACTCAATCAAATGACATTGCTTTCTTGAAAGCGACATCGTCAATCCCTTCTGCGTTGAACCCGAACTAAGATAGGACCTTTCGAATATGCTCGCCCGGGAAGGCCGCGATTCACGAGGGCTAAAGTACATCTCAGGAAGATTTCCAAGGTCTGCGTAAGCGAGCCGTACCTCTCAAGCGGCTGTCGCCCATCCCTCTGATGCCGCAGTATCGGGTCCACTCCGAGGCTCCCTAGTTGCGAGGACCACCTCCGTACCAGCCGGAAACGCCTTTTTGTTGCTTCTGACTGTCGTTTTCCATGCGCTTTGGGCCTAGGCGCGCAGCACGTATTCCTCAGCACCATCCACAGCACGAGCTCCACCGGATTACGGGGAGCGAGTTGCATAGCAACAACGGTAATGTCACCTTGACGTCACCTCTTTCTGAACAAGATCAGCTTTTCGGGAAGGCAGTTATCGCATAGCCCCGGCACCTCACGTCCAGTCGTGGGGAGATGCACTGATATGGATCTTCACTACCGCAGGTCAAGCTCTATTTCCAACCCATATCGGATACGACTCAATCTTCAGTTCAGCGGCCTGCAGTCATGGTCCCGGACGCGGGCCCGGGTCAAAGTGCTTCGCCGCGTCCTATCGAAAGGATCTGCGACGACGTCCGAGGAGCCGAAACTGTGCTCGCTCAGCGGTTTGACGTCGAGAGGTTCTACCTCGGTAAGTCTGACCATTTCGTGTCGATCCGTTCACCTTCACTCAACGACGTCCACGTTCCTCCGTAGTTAACGGCGTTGACAATGAGCGTATATACACCCACTATTGCGATGGAAGCACCTCCCGTTACCTAGGAAATGTGCACCGGCGCGCCTCCGACTCTTCATTCGCCGCACGGCCGGTCGACTATCTGGCGACGAATACATCTGTTCGGTACTGGCGCGGGAGGGCACCAAATGCGTATCGCGACGCAACGAGCCCTTACGGGCGGAAACCTCCATGTTGGGCTGGAAGACTGCTTGTTCTAGTGTAGGAAGCGTGGCAAGAACAATGTAGACCAATTCCGCGCGGTTCGGTGACTTCTCAGCGAATTGTTGCTCGAAGCGGCGACGCTGGAGAAAGCCATAACGATGGTTCGCTAGAAGCCGCAGGCAACGGTAGCTTCCAAGTCCAGTAGCTCCACAACTCTGCTCCGCACCGAGCAAGGAGGTGGACGCTTCTCTGGCAATCTCGGAAGGTCAGCCTCAGATGGTGCAGCGAACGCACACTGCGTGTTGTGACCGTGATGACGTTCTCGGCCGCTATCTCGGATAGATGTACGCGATTCACGCAACATATCGGTAACTCCTTAAGACGACATCAAATTTATTGGATCGTGATTATGTCGACGATAATCAGGAGGTGCGCGTCATTGGGGCGTTTGTCCTCTAGAAGCCGCGCCAGGAAATTCGCCAATCCTCCCAAACCGACTTCAGGTACGGTGAGTTCCCAAATCGGAAATTGGCATTTCGACGATGCCTGTGCCCGTCTCTTTGATGTCTTCTGCGAACGCCGAAGGATTGTCCACCTTGCCTATCTATTGCGCGCTTGGCCGCTGACGCCGGAGAGCGGCTCGTCAATCAGCCAGCTACTGTCGGCGTTGCATGAACTGCTTCGCGGACACGCGGAGAGCATGGAGTCCGATGAGACGGCCCTGCTGGTCCTCGCTATTACGCTCGCCGAGCACAGCGGATTGCCGTCCGATGCTTTACCGGCGGCCGGCATGCGCTAAGCGTGGGCGCAGTTGAGTTCATAGCCGTGGAACGTTCAGTATTGCTCTACATAAAAACGATCACGTCCCTGGATTCTCGCCGTCAGACCACTCCGGGCTGTACCCACCTAGTGTCGGGTGGTACATTTCATCGCCGGCATGCTGAGTGAATTCAACGTTTAGACGGTCCTCGTGAAGCCCAAGGACTTCGATACAGCGCCGACAGAGCGATTTCGCGACTTCGAGCCGTAACTCGGCGGGGCGGCCCCTTCGGATGTCGCACATTAGAACCGCGACAGGTTGTGGGCGGCCATCAATCATTCGCCAAACTCCACCGTCCCCGCACTCCCTCACCGCGACACTAATGCGGCGGATGTCGACGCTCATCATGCTTGCATATGTTTCGCAAAGAAGCTGCGCAAGCCGGGCCTTCGCCTCTGACGGGTACTGACCGTTTACATCGAGCTGCAAATATGGCATCTGCCTACGTCCTATAAGTCAGGTTGGAGAAAAAAGGGGAAACGACAGGGTGCAGTCGCCAGCATCCCTATCGTCCCCAAAGTGTTCGCTCATCTAGATACTTACTTCAGCTCACGGCGCGGCCGCAATGATCGATTCGATCGCATTGGCTATTTTCAACAATTGCCAGTCGCCGTGCCTGTGTCCAGCAACCATTAGACCGACCGGAGCTTCGCCTGGACGGTGCACGGGCAGCGAAATAGAACAGCAGTCGAGAAAATTGAAGGGGCCGGTATTCCGTAGCAGTTTCGTCCGAACAGCATCTTCTTCAGCCATACATTCGTCGAACGTCGGGGCAATAATTGAGGTCGTCGGAAGCAACAACGCGTCAAACCCTGATGTAGTGACGTCGAACTCTCGCATGAGGCGGCGACGATGTGAAAGCATCGACAGGTAATCGGCAGCCAGTATCTGTGCCCCACTTCTCACCCGGGCGCTAATGCGGGGATCGTAGTCCGCGCCACGCCGCTCGAGCAGTTCCCGATGCCATGCATATGCTTCTGCTAATTGGATAACGCGGTTGCCATTAAGCGCGTCCACTTCGCGCAGGGCTTTGAAAGAGACTAGTTCTATCCGCGCCCCGGCTTCCGAAATTAGCGCACAGGCGCGCTCAAACGCGCGACCGACTTCGATGTCCAAGTCGTCAAGCACTATTTCGCGGGGCACGCCGAAGGTCAATCCGCGGACACCAATCATGTCCAGAGGTACTGGGGATTCGCCCGAAATGATTGCGTGAATCGCGGCGCAATCAGCCACCGATCGGGCGAGTGGTCCGATCGAATCAAGTGTCGGCGACAGCGGAACCGCTCCTGACAATGGCACCGCGCGCTGACTAGGTTTGAAGCCGACAACGCCGCAAAGGGCAGCCGGCACACGGATAGAGCCAACGGTATCAGAGCCGATCGCGGCGGCGACCATGCCGTCAGCCACCGAAACCGCCGCACCGGACGACGATCCTCCCGGTATGCGATCGCGATCCCACGGGTTCCCTGGCGTGCCAAAATGAGAGTTGAGCCCAACCACGGAGAATGCAAAGGGCGTCATGTTGGTACGGCCAATGAGCACCGCCCCCGACGACCGTAGTCGAGATACAACAGGCGCATCGCATGCGGCTACCGGCATGTCGTCGAGCGCGAGTGCGCCTGCTCTCGTTACTTCCCCTTTAACGTCTAGTAGATCTTTTATTGAGACCGGTATGCCTGCGATTGGCGAGGCCCGGTAGCCCGATCGAAGTAGCGTGTCTTGGGCGACGGCAACGTCTCTTGCTTGCTCACGCCACACCGTTGTAAAGGTGCGAATTCCTTCACCCATCGGATCGTCGATCCTGGCAATGCATAGTTCGACTTGTTCCGAGCTGCTTGCCTGCCCGGCTTCCATCGCAGCCGATTGCGCTAGTACTGTTGCATGTTGACCGTCGTCGTGCGCCCCGCTGTATGCGCTGATTTTAGAATGATGTTTCGTCATGTGGTTCTGTTACAGTTGTCCGGAATTTCGGCCCGGCGTGCGTCAGGCGACACATGGCCCTTACGTTTGACGAATACGCCTGGCACTACACACAACATCGCCACCATTCCTACAAATGAGACTAGCCCGGCGGCAAAAAACATTGCGTTGTAGCCACTGACCTTGACCAGGTATCCGGTGAGCGTAGGGGCCGCGACCGACGAGATGTTCGCAAAAAAGTGCGTCATACCACTGAACGTACCTATGCGGGCGCGCGGGGCCGTATCCAACACCACCACCCAGTAGACCGCATTTGGCAAGGTGTTCAGTGCGTTTGCGATCGTCATTAGCGCGAGAACCCCTGCTGCAGATCCTGCCTTCGGTATCAGCAAAAAGCACATGCTAGCAAGCAACAGGCAGGCGGCGGCGAAGTGGCTGCGTGCAATCCGCAAGTCACCCGTCTTTGTCAAAATCAAATCCGAGAGTCGGCCGCCGATCAAGACCGCAAGACACGAGCCGAGCCATGGGATGATGCCGACGTACGAAAGAGATGAAAGGCTATAGTGGAACTGGTTCTGAAGGTACTTTGGCGTCCATGTAAGCAGCAGAAACGTCACGTAAAGGAACGCAAAGTAGCCGATAGCATTACATACCAATGTGCGACTTGAGAAAAACGAGAGCCAGCCCGGCATTTCTTCGTTTGAGTCCGGCGGGGGCGCTGTCGGGCAGCCTGTTGGCGCATCATGCTGAATCCTCTGGAGTTCGGCGGCATTGACCCAGTGACTCTCGTCTGGACTATCAGTAAACACCCACGCAAATACCGCGATCAGCAAAAGGCTGCCAGCGCCGAGCATCGCGAATGTCATACGCCAGTTGCCAGTAGCGGTAAGCAGTCCGACAGTGATTGGTGCCGCAAGCATTGCGCCAAACGGTGTACTCGCAAGTGCAAAAGAAGAAAGCATTGCACGTTCACTCGGCGCCGCCCATCTCACAATCGTTTTGTTAATGCTTGAGAAGGCGGGGCCCTCACTAAAACCAAAGATGCTGCGCATCACTGCAAACCCGGCAAGAGCGCTGCCTCCAAAGAGTGTTAACCCCAGTTCTCCTGCAATGGCGGTGCCGCCCTCAAATATCGACCAGGCGACTCCTGCAACAATCCAGACCTTCCGGGCGCCCCATCGGTCCAACAAAAGACCACCGATTAGAGCTCCGAGCATGTAACCGTAGCCGAAAAATCCTAGTATCTCACCCCACTGTGCGCTGTCGAATCCGAAAGCTCCGATAATGTGTTCGGACGCGAATGACAGCGCACCCCGATCAACATAGTTCACAGTGGCGATCATGAATAGCAGTCCGACCACCACAAAACGAAAGCGCGTCGGTACTATGGTGTCTCTACCTACGGCGTAACATCTTCCATCCCTTGTTTTCCGCACGAGTTATCCCTTCAGTGTATTGCGTTCCGGGCACATGATAGGGGGGCCGCGACCGCGCATCCAACGATAAATACTCGTGCTAAACGTTACTTGAATTCACATATGCCTCGTCCTCATTTACCTTTGTCAGCACTTCGTGCATTCGAAGCAGCGTTCCGCCAACGCGGGTACAGTCGCGCCGCTGACGAACTAGGCTTGAGCCATGGAGCCGTGAGCCATCACATCAAGAGTCTCGAACAATCGTTAGGCGTGAAGTTGTTCCGCCGCGATGGCCACGTTATGGTGCCCACCGAGGCGGGCCAACGGCTTGCGTTACACGTCTCGGAAGGTATGTCGCGCCTTGCGCAAGGCATCGAAGAAGTCAGAGCGCGCAAACTGCGCTCAAGGATTGTCACGGTCAGTGTTCTACCGGCCTTTGCTGCCAGATGGCTCATTCCCCGGCTCGCGAGTTTGCATCAAAGCAGTCCGGAGATCGAAGTCAACGTACGGGCTTCCGCTGTGCTTGCAGACTTCTCGCACGAAGGGGTGGACGTTGGCTTGCGATATGGGCCTGGAAAATGGGATGGTCTTACGGCGGAGCTTTTATACACCGAGGACATCTTCCCAGTGTGTAGCCCGCAGTTTTTGGAAAAGAACAAACTTAAGGAACCGCGCGACCTACTCAGAGTGACACTTTTGCGCGACCAACGCATACCTTGGTCGGTCTGGTTCCGGCATGTCGGCATTAACGACGATGTGCCGATCGCGGCTGGCTCGACTTATGGCGATGCAGGTTTGCTACTCCATGCCGCGGCTGCGGGGCATGGCGTGGCGCTCGCTCGCAGTGCCCTGGCAGACAACGACCTTAGCGCAGGGTTGCTCGTACGACCATTTCACGAGAAGCTCGCCGCTGATTTTGCATACTATCTGGTTTATCCGAGCGACCGTTCTCTAAGAGAGCCTGCGGCAGCGTTTCGCCAATGGTTGTTCATGCAACTGGACCAAGACCATCTCCGGTAGATTATCGTGCCAAGCTTCCCCGTTAAAGGCAGACTGCGGTTTGAAACACATTCGAGGATACAAAATTCGTGTCTGCAGGACGGTCGCCGCTGGCATGTGCATCAGCGTCGTGCCTTCATTCTTGATCTCTTCGAAATTTGCTGTGTCATCCCAGAGTGCTACCCAATTCTCCATTTTTTCCGCCGCGGGTAGGAGGTCGACCGTCGCAGCGATGTGCGTTTCGCCGTCAAACATAGGCCTTCAGCGCTCGATCGCCGGGCTTATCGATCGCTACTACCCGAAGCCAACCGTCACTGTATCCGCTCACGCTTTCTCTGACAGGCTCACAGCAACAATAGGTATGACGCATCGCTTCGCAAACCCGAGTCGGCTATAGAGTGACACAGCTCGATGATTGTCCTCGCGCACGTGGAGGAACGCTGTGTCCCCGCGCTCCACGATTCCTGCAGTGATCGCAGTTGTTACCATTTCTGCGAAACCTTTCCCCGAATGCGCCGGATCCGTACACACGCTGGCTACCTCGATGTATCCCGGAAATGCGAGCCTCTCACCGGCCATAGACACCAGATTCCCACCCGATTTGATCCCAACATAGCGTCCCATGTCTACCGTGCGACGCTCCATCGGCCCCGGCTTTGCGGTGCTGACCAACTGCAGCATCGCGCACGTATCCGTCTTCGTGAGTGTCAGGACGTCGGCCACGTTGCCACTTGCGCGAAAGCTGTCCAACGTGCATGTCATTTGCACAAACGGGAAATCCCAATGTATCGTCCATCCATCAGGTAGCAGTTCCGGCGCAACCCCAATCAGACCGACCACTTCGTTCCCGGCGAGCCCGCCAAGCGCAAGCCACCCCCTGTCATCGGCAGGATCCGAAAGCGCCGCGATCGGCGATACCTCAGCCAGGTAGCGCCGCGCGCACTCATCGCCCATCGAAATCGACCGGTGGCTGGTGGTCATAGCATGCCAGGCCGGATTATCCAACACATGCGCCAAAATTAAGCCTCCCTTCAAACGGTCAGACTGCGCCCTGCTTCATCGTCTTCCAAAAAGCGCGGCTGTCGGCCAGTGCCATTCCGCGGTCCCAAGCTTGCATCGACACGGGCGCGGAAGCAGCCTAGTGAAAACAAACGTGACTCCTCAGCAATGGCGGCGACGAAGGCTAGCGGTTAGCTCCCTCGACTGCGGCGACCTTTGGCACTGATCCACTGATGCTTGGGCAAGGCACTAGGCCGCGTTGCCGTCGAAGAATTGAACCTTCCCATAAGCTGTTCAACGCTGCTTCAAATCTGTCAGATTCTTCGCAGCTGCGGGGCGTCGCTGACACGCGTCCAGCGTTCTTCTGACCATGCGGATGACATGCTCGGAGTCCCGCGCTATCGCAGCGCGGCTGCGACCGCACGACACCAATACTTGCCACATAATATACAGCTCCATGCCAAGATTGACCCCGCCACCGGGGGCGATCGATTCTCCGATCTGATCGAAACGTGCGAGATCCAAGTCACGCTGTCGGCATAGCGCCTGGTGCAATTCTCCGAACCGTCCCGCCGCCTCCGTCGACAGCTTCAATATCGGGTCGCCAAGAATCGCATCATTAAGCACGAACTCCCGTTGTTGTAGGAAGTAATTCATCACTAGGCGTTCGGGGCGCTGATCAGAGCGCAGAAGCAGACCGGTCATCTCCCTATTGCGTTGCTCGCATAGCTTTTGCGCATAGGTCATCCAGACATCGTTCTTCGCCCCAATTGCCCGATAGATTGACATTTTGTAGGTACCAGCTTCCCTCGCAATTTCATCCATCGTGGCGCCATGCAGGCCAGCTCGATAAAGGAATGGGCCGATCCTCTCGATCATTGATTCCCGTTCTTCGGCTGCATCACGACTCTGCATACTGGCGTTTCCTCGGCTACATCTCTGCTTTTCAACTAACATCGCACGGTGCGCGTGGACCCGCGAACTTGCCATGGCCGTCAACGGCATCGAGGACGGGCTCCTCGGTTCGATTTGCCCATCAATGGTGGAATAGTCGGCGCCTCCCTTCGCGGGATCCACCGTCTGCACGATGGCACGGCGCAGCCGGAGCCCAATCGCAGATCAGTTTCGGCGCGACAATGCTGTTATAATACGTGCATATACACGTTCATGTAAACCTTATGGGGTGGTGACCCCTGCCCGCGTCGGCGGGTCCGGCATTCGCCGCGGGATCTTCTGACGAGCTTTTCCACAGACACCAAGAGCACTATTTCGGCGCCGTTATGTTCAACCGTTTTCAGGCAATGGTTGTATTTACCAGGATCGTGGAGACCAACAGTTTTTCTCGGGCCGCGGTCTCTTTGAATCTCCCTCGCGCATCGGCCTCGAATATCATCAAGAGCCTCGAGGCTCATCTCGGGGTTCGTCTCCTGTACCGAACGACGCGCCGCATAAATTTGACCGCAGAGGGCGCGCAATACTATGAGCGGTGCGTTCAGATCCTTTCTGAACTGGAGGAAACGGAGTACGCGCTAACCAGTGGCGCGAGTGGGATTCACGGCACCCTGAGGATCAACCTGCCGCCGGCGATTGGCAGAACCGTCATCGTGCCGCGAATCCATGAATTTTGTAGCACGTACCCCCAAGTGGACCTTCGAATCGGCTTCAGCGACAGACGCGTCGACCTTGTTCATGAAGGCGTAGACTGCGCAATCCGTGTAGGGCTGTTGGAGGACTCCAGTCTGATAGCCAGGCCGTTCGGGCACATGGAAATGGTAACCACGGCCAGCCCGAGATATATACAACGGCATGGCTGTCCTCTCGAAATCGATGACCTTCCACGGCACTTGGCCGTCCATCTGCTTTCCGGATCCGGAAGGAACCTTGACTTCAACTTCGTTCGCAATGGTCATGCTGCTGAAATCCGCATACAAGGGACCGTTGCGGTCAGCGACGTTGATGCGTACATCAGATGCGGACTTGACGGAATGGGGCTGATCCAGGCCCCCGCTTTCATGGTTAGAGAGTACTTGCGAACTGGCGAACTGCTGGAGGTGATCTGCCATCACCGACCGCGACCAATTCCAGTTTCAGCGATATATCCCGCAAACCGGCACTTGTCGTCGAAAGTACGCGCGTTTGTCGAATGGGCTGGGAGTCTTTTTGAAAACTACTTGAAACCTCCGGTTAACGCGGTCCACCGGAAACGCACTGTGACTTCACTTCTCGGGGGTATGCCGACTCCGTACGGCACCGATGCGGACACCAGAACCCCCGTCACCTGAAAGGCTTGCAAGCCTGTACCGCTGATCAAGCGCTTACCGTCGAAACGCGGGACGATGACAGGTGACGCTGCTTCGGACGCGGAATCGCCGGAAGGAACTAAGTCCGATTCCAGCTAGTGAATCCATCCCAACACCGAGCAGCGTCACATCACTTTCGAAAGAGCTGCAACGCTTGTGCATTCAGCGCGGTTTTTTCGTCCGCCTGCCCCGCAATGGTCAGGCCGAAACCGACGGTGGCCGCACGAAGCCAATGACCTGTTCGACACGTCGCGCGAGAGTCAGCAGTGCTTTGTCACTTCCACTGCTTGCGTCCAGCTCGAGCCCGAGCGGTAGGCCATTCTGCGTCAGCCCCATAGGAATCGATATCCCCGGCAGTCCAGCAAAGCTAGCGGGATAGGTGTTCCTCGACAGGAAGACATCGTTTACCGTCCGACCCGCAACCGTATATTGCCACTGCTCAGCAATGGTCGGAGCGGCGCATAGAGTTGTTGGAAACACCATCGCATCTGCGCGAGCAAAAACCTGATTGTCAAAGCGGCGTCGGACTTCCGGCCGACGCCGGAAGAGAGCGTCTTTGTAGGCGACGTCCTGCGTGTAGCCCGCGCCCGTTGTCAAAACAAACCGTTGCCAGCGAGCTTTAATATGTGGCTCTAGCCCATCGTAGATTTCTTCGAACGTAAGGGGGATTTTCTGGTCTCGCAGGAACGCCGTTACATCGGGCTGGGTATCATGAAAGAACAATGCCCAGTTAGCCTCCTCGACCATAAGGCCGAAATCTTTGCCAAGATCGACTTCGACGATACTGGCTCCCGCATCTTTCAGTTTAGAGATCGTGTCGTTGAAGACCTTTTCCACTTCCGCGTCCGCGCCGTCGAGATAATAGTGACGTGCGACTGCGAGTCTCGTGCCCCGTAAGCCTGCAGGAAGCCGTTGTGGGGCGGAGTAATTTCCCGTCGCGATCGAGTCTAGGAGATCGCAATCAGACACCCGCCTTGCTATCGGACCGGTGGTATCCAATGTGTTTGAGATCGGCGCGACTCCACTTCCGGACCATCGGCCGGGTGTCGGCTTGAAGCCAACGACGCCGCACAGAGCAGCAGGAACGCGAATTGACCCGACTGTGTCCCCACCCAGAGCTGCCGGGACCAGTCTAGCGGCCACGCTAGCCGCTCCGCCGCATGACGACCCTCCGGTAATGTGAAGCACGTTGTACGGGTTCTTCGCCTGCCCGTAATGACCGTTGAGACCGGTGAGACCATACGACATTTCGACCAGGTTGTTCTTTCCGAGCACAACGCAACCTGCATCTTTCATAGCAGTCACGACCTTTGCGTCCGTCGCAGGCTTGAAGTCACGCGCCACGGCTGTCCCGAAGCTGGTAGGCAGGTCCATGGTCAGGTAGCTATCCTTAACGCCAATAGGCAGCCCTGGAAGTGCGCTTCTCTTCCCCGCGAGACGCGCCCTGTCGGCTGCTCGCGCTGCCGACAGTGCTTTGTCATCGTCGACGGTGATGAACGCATTAAGGGACGCGAATCTATGCGTACGTTCGAGCAAGACCTCCGTGTACCGCTCCGAGGTTAGTCGCTTGGTGTTGATCGCGCGCGCCGCCTCGAACAAGCTAGCTTCGTGCACTTGCGATACGTCTACCGACGACCCTGCGGGCCCGATAGCAGCGGCAGCGTACGACATACTGGGCCCGACCGCTGTGCTGAGCAAAACTGCTGATGTATCTCTTACGAAGCGACGTCGGGCAGGCGAATCGATCGTGCAAGGCTCATTCGGCTCGTCGTGAGTTGGTACTGGGATGGTCCGGGTCATTTTCATGTGATGGCGCCTGAGTTGACAGTTGAATGCGGCGGGCTACTGCAAGTCGTTGGGCTTTTCGCGATTCCAGTGTGACACCGTCAAGATTAGATGTCAACGGAGAACCGGTATCCGAGCGGATTAGCCGAACGGTCTGGTGTCCTGAACATGCAGCCGCTGACGTAGGCATCGCGTGCGCAAGGGATGTCGTGCTCATGCACCGCGGACAGAGGACTATTGTCGGTTGCGCCTGCGCTACAGAGATGCCGTCGCTCGCCACGTCAATATCTGAGCCCCGCTACACGGGCGGCTTTTCGGCGACCATTGACGTCACGTTCAGCAACGATTCGGTCTATCTCTGATATCAACATGGAGGCAGCAACGGGCTTGTGAAGGATCGCGTCACAGTACAGAAATGCAGGTGGACTTGGGTCATCCGAAACAAGGATGAAAACAACTTCGGCAAGTCGCGTGTCGTTGCGCAGGGAATAGCACAAGTCACATCCCGACATGTCCGGCATCTTGCGGTCCGCCACTACGACGTCGACCTCATTAGCGCGCAGAATGCCCAACGCGGCTTTGCCATTCGCAGCACAAAATGTTGAATAGCCGCGCATCTCGCACATGGCCTGCCATGACACGGCTGAGCCCCTCTCATCTTCCACCATCAGCACTGAAAGCACGACAGCCTCCTTAACATACGATCTTGGAACGAGACATCAGCTATCACTGTTCGTATGCGATATCGAACGCGCGGAACGCAGATTCGCTGAATCCCATTGCAGCAGTTAATCGTCTTTCGATGCTGCCGCTGGCTGGACACAGCACTGCTGCAGGCAGACATGATTCTTCTCTCTTTCGACGTTCGAAAGGCAATTGGCGAGCTTCCAGTTCATCACATCGCCTGAGGCATCGCCTCTTTGATCTAGCGGGGATTCAACCTCCTAACTCTGCACGATCTCCGTCATCGGCAGAGGGATGCGCCGTCGCCGCGGTCGACCGACCGGAACATCGAATTAAAAATAGCAAACGCAAGGTCAGGCCAGGCTACGAACGCATATTCCATCGCCGTTCGATGCGTAGTCAGAGAGCGCCTCTGTTCTTCCGAACGATCAGACCACGCCTCCTCCCAGAGACAGAAAGGGGTAATCCGTATAGCCTCCAGCGTGGCCGCCATAGAAAGTCGCCCTGTCATAGCGATTAAGGCGTGCGTCGCATTTGAGTCGCAATGGCAGGTCTGGATTTGCAATAAATAGTCGACCGAACGCTATTGCGTCGGCGTGGCCGCTTGCGATCGCAGCCAACGCCCCATCGCGCGTATAGTTGCCAGCAGCGATAAGCACCCGAGGCCAAATCGGGCGGAAAAGCTGAGACGCCGAAGGAACGTCCTTGTGATCGACCTCCGCCTGGCCCGCCCCACTTGCTCTCGGCTCGACCAGATGCAAATACGCCAGACTGAGGCTTGCGAGCCGTCGAATGAGATATGTGTATAAAGAGACCGGATCAGTTCCGCCACTATCGTTCGCGGTTCCGAACGGCGACAGTCGAATACCGACTCTGTCTTCACCCCACACGTCGGCAACCGCTTCGGCGATCTCAATCGCAAAGCGGCACCTATTCTCTACCGACCCACCATATGCATCTGTGCGTTGGTTAGTCCTGTCATGAAGGAATTGTTCAATGAGGTAACCATTGGCCGCATGGATCTCTACCCCGTCAAAGCCCGCTGCCATCGCATTTCTGGCAGCGTTAACGAAGTCCTGAACTACAGCAGCCACTTCTTTCGTCGATAGGGCACGAGGCTCCTCGTATGGCACGCGTTGGAAGTCAGCCGACATTCCATAGCCGCTCGCTGCGATCGCAGAGGGCGCGACTGGACGAGCGTCACGTGGCTGATGAGAGCGATGCGAAATTCTTCCGACATGCCACAGTTGTAAAAAGATGCGGCCGCCCTTCTGGTGTACGGCATCCGTCACTTTTTGCCACCCAACGACTTGCTCCGAAGTGTAGACTCCAGGTGTCGCCGGCAGTCCGTGCGCAGTCTCTGAAACAGGCGATCCTTCTGAAATTATCAATCCGCCAGCTGTCGCCCGCTGTCCATAGTACTCGGCGTTCAGTTGGTGCGGGGTGCGTCCGGGATCCTTCGCACGCATTCGCGTCAACGGTGCCATGACGACCCGGTGCTCAAGCTGAATGTTGCCGACCCTGAGAGGAGAAAAGAGCTGACATGGCATCTTAGGACTCCGTTGTTTCTTAAGCGAATGCAACATGCTGAGGATTTTCACACGTATGCCGAAAGCATGATGCGAGTATATACGCGCATTATTGCAATCACAAGCCGATCATCGACATGTGCGAGGGATCGTCGGCTCGCGGCGCAATGGACAGCAAGGACTGGTGATGGCTCGTAATAATGAGGCTAGCGAGTTGTGTCAGTTAGGGACCTTGGAAGGCGAGCTGTCGGGCTGCCGTCAGTCTTTCGAACCGTCGGACTCCTTGCAAGTTTGTCTGCGCTGCCGCTAGCCGGAAGACGCGAACAACAGCATCGGGGATTAGCAATGACAAGATGGGCACTTTGCATATGGGCGATGCTGTGGAAGTCTGTTTGCCACGGCGCATCATTGCGGACAGAGTATGCCGGGAGATAACGGAATGTACGCGCACCTTGTCTGCGGATCATGCATCCCGTCGGTTGAACTCGGCGCGGACCGAATATCGGGCAGCGCGCGGTCAGTTGGAAGAAGCGCCTTCCAGACGGCACAGCCATGCCTTGGATAGCAGGTGGAGGATTGCACGTAGCGAAGTACGCCGCCAACGTAGCGCATGACGACCTGCAATGCTCAGAGGGAAACTTGAACGAGCGGGCTGGGACCTCTGCGCTAAGCGCCTGCGCTGTTCATCGCGCGGGGAGCAGAACCTGAACGAACTGCGCGCTCCTCGCCGGCGACTGCGGGTACGTCCTTGCGCACCAAAACTTTGAAGGGGATCCTTCCGGAGCATCAGCACGCGCCTCAAATCCCTCAGTCGCGCGGTTCTCCGGCAAGAAGGAGAGCTGCTTCGATGCCCGCCTCAAGGATTTGCTTCGCCCTTGCGACGCTTGGGACCGCCCGCGCCAATTGGAGGGTTCCGACCATTAGACCAAAGATGGCTGTCGCTCGACGATCGGCGCGATCAGAATCGGCCTCGGGAAGCAATGCAGCCAATGTTGACACGAAGCAATGCAGCCCGTGCTCATAAACCGCCCGGGTTGGATCAGACTGCCGTGCGATCTCGGGGAGCAAAGCCGCCGACGGGCATCCGGATGAAGGATCTGCCCGATGAGCCTGATTAAGATAGCTCCGGATTACTTCCTCAAGGCCAGCGCCCATTTCAACATTCTCTTCGAGGCTCTGCTGCCGTTCCGCGAGGGCACTACTTACCGCCTCTCGGACAAGCGCGTCCTTGGAATCAAAGTGCGCATAGAACGCGCCGTTGGTTAGGCCTGCCGCTCCCATTATGCCGCTGATGCCAGCACCGCAAAGCCCTTCCCTACGAAAGCATTTCGAGGCAGTCTCGAGAACATGCTGTCGAGTCGCGGCTTTATGACCTTTTTCAAAACGCATCTTCTCTTCCTAGGTGCGCGCAGCCGTCAGCTTGCAGCCGCCTCCAACAAGGTTTGGAGGTCGCGATCGAGTTGACGAGCCACAATATTGACTTCTTCGTTGGCGAACTGGCCGAAAACCGAGGCCGGACGATCGTATTCGAACGTGGCACCGCGATCACCGCTGTCGTGTAGCAACACGCGAATAGGCGCATATAGCCCGGCAGATAATTGATGACGAGTCATCTTCGATGCGGTGAGCGGATTGCCAATATCGTACTGTATTGACCGGTGGCGCAGACCAGCAATCGCCAGCAGCGCTCCGTGGTCACGCTGCCCGAAAATTGTTAGCGGAGGGGATGCTAGCAGTTCTTGCAGTGCGCGCGTGCTTTCACCGTACCTCAGGAGAGTAAAGATGCCGTCATCGATTTGGGGCGCCAAGCTCTCTAGCTTGGCTCGCACGTCATCGAAGGCATTCGTCGATCTGATGGTGACATGCTCGATTGAAATCGTATGGGTGTAACACGTTGCATTGGCCATCTGTTGATCCTCGGTTCAATGGTGTGAGGGTAGCCCCTTTGCTCAGAAAGGGGCGGCGGCATTAAAGCGTCGGCGGCACAGTGCCCAAGATGCGTTCGATATGGCGACTAAGGCTCAGAAGCGCCCGGTCGCTACCCAACGGCGCGTCGAGCTCCAGACCAATCGGAAGACCGGCGTGAGAGAGGCCCGCCGGTAGGCTAATACCCGGTAGACCTACGCTGCTGGCCAACAGAGTGTGATTCGCCAAAGCGAGCGTGCTGACTTCCTGGCCGGCAATGCGAAGCCCCTCTTGATCTCCAATCAAAGGCGCCGTGCAGGGTGTGGTCGGCTGCAGAATGGCAATGGCCCCCTGACTAACGAACGCCTGATTCAGCCTGCGCTGGATCTCCGGACGACTCACACTGAGTGCAACCTTGTAGTCTTGCAAAGATGTAGCACCGGGACCGCTCGGCAGCACCATGTATTCCCATGCTTGGCGAAGCTGCGGCTTCAGGCCCTCGTAGATCTCGGCGAACGTAGTCGGGATACCATGCGAACGCAGAAAGTCCGAAATGGCGCCTTGCGTCTCGTGGGCGAAAATTCCCCACGTAGCTGTCTGGACGAGTGAATTGAAATCTTCCCCGAGATCAATCTCGAACACCTCCGCGCCGGCGTCCTTCAACTGGCGTACCACCTCGCGGAATTGCTCCCCGACTTCCGGGTCCACCAACTCCAAAAACTGTCGGGGCGCGAACGCCAGCCGAGCTCCGACGAGGTTGGAGTTCCCCTCAACGGACTCGGTAGTCTGATCGCCGGTCACGACTTGGTCCAACAGCATGCAATCCTCAACGCTACGCGCGAATACACCCGTGGTGTCGAGAGTGTGTGAAATCGGTGCGACGCCGTTGCGAGGCCAGCGTCCCGTCGTCGGCTTGAACCCGACGACGCCGCACAGAGATGCTGGAACACGGATGGATCCGACTGTATCGCCTCCCAAGGAGGCGGGCACTATCCCGGCGGCCACTGAGGCCGCGGAACCGCTTGACGACCCACCCGTAACACGCTCCAAGGCGCGCGGGTTCTTGACTTGGCCGAAGCACTCGTTATGACCGGTCAGCCCATAGGACATCTCTACCAGATTGTTCTTGCCGAAGACGAGAGCTCCTGCGTCTTTAACGGCGCGGACTGCATCGGCGTCCTCGGTGGGGACGAAATGCGCCAGGCGTTCAAGGCCGATGCTTGTGGCCAGCCCGGCCGTCAAATAACTGTCCTTGATCCCAACGGGGACGCCCAGTAGGGGAGCCTCTACTCCTGCGGCGCGCGCCTTGTCCGCGTCTCTCGCGGCCTGAAGCAACGCATCTTCGTCAATGGCGATGAAGGCATTGAGGTCGGCATGCGCTCGAGCCTGATATAGCAACGCGCTGGCATACGACTCTGAGGTCATATCACCGCTGCGTATCGCGTCGGCAGCTGCAGCGAACCCGAGTGAGGCGAACTCCAGCACTCGTGATCCAGAAGTTTCAGTTGAAGCTGCGATGTTATCGTTCATATGTCCTCACATAAATAGGTGACGCAGTAGTACGGACCTCGACAAGAAGCTCGTCACGACCGATGTCATTACGATCATAATATAGAAGTATGAGCGTAATGCAATACTTTTTGACGACTGTCGCTAGGCGCGGCCAGTGCCATCAATTCCGCATCAAAGGTTTCACCTGGTGATGTGCGATGACGATATCTATCGCGAACATTTGTCAGTAGCCGGGCCGGAACAAAGCAAGCTCGTGAGGGCAACGCGAAGAAAACCCGGTCAGCCAGCACCGGTTGCTGCAGCAAGAATGAAGAGATTGCCCGTGGCCGTTCTCACAATAGGCTTTCCAAGCTACTGGAATTGAAAGGAGGATGTGGGCCACTTGAGCCGACCTCAGACTGATCCGCCATCGCCACGCGCTGGAGCAGAATTGCAATCGGATTGCTTCAAGTAGGTCTCAGGACCAGCAGCCCGGCCTCGGCTCAAGCGCCGCGTCGTGTAGTTGTCCATTTAAGTACTTGTGGCGGCAATTCTTTCTCGCCCACACTGACTGTGACGCGTGGCGCCCGGTCCCATCAATGATATGTGCCCGGAGCCGCTGCGGTCTGAATGCGAATGTCGACGTTGTTTGAACGTAGGAGTGCCGCTTTTGCCGCAGCAAAATTGGTTCCGTGCGACCGTTGTTGTCCTGCGGGATAGAAATCGTGGGGCCGATCTGCCGTGAATAGCCGGAGGGCGAGAATAGCGACAAAGTATCCACTAATGGTCGTAGCCGCGTCGGCGTACTCCCGCAAAGCGACGGTGGCAAAACGCGATGCCATCTCATTCTTCATGCCTTGGCTCAACACCGGCTCCGTAAGTGCGCCCCTCGCCATCCAGGACGATACCAAACTTGTGCAACCTAAAGGGTCATTAACAGCGAGGTCAACGGAGCGCATAAGCGCGCGGACAAAGTCCTTATCGACACTGGGTTCGAATTCGGTTAATGCCGATTTGACTCGGGGCAGGATGCTGGAAGACACTTCGGAGTAGCTTATCGCAAAGCTCGCGAGGCCCAAAACGGCATCGAAGGTAGTCAGACAGTCGGTCGAATGCTCCAGCCGTGCGAAGTACACATCCACAGCTGCCGGTCCCATCCACGTCGCGGCTAAAGCGCTCTGGATCGCCGGGACCAGCATCCGCTCCCGGGACAGAAACAGTGACGGCGTCCACGTCTTGAGCCGTGGAAGCCTCGCCAGTTCCCGAAGCCAGGGTGCACCAGTCGCCGTGCTCGAGAGTGACATCAGCAGTCTCAACGACGATACGACATTGTGGTAATTGCTAACGGCTGCCGTCTGGTGCGTTGACCTCAACTTAACCTGTCGTTGAATGGAATATCGGGTTTCATCGACAGCCGCCGCCATAGCGGCTATCCATTTGTAGGCACTGGCGGCAAGCAAATGCCTCCACCGGAATAGATCCGAGAAGTCCTTGCGGGTAAACGTCTGCGGTGAGCCCAGAGCGCGAACTAGTGGGTTCTTGGGGGCCGATAGATACCCCTGCTTCGCTAAGAATTCAGCCAGTCCCTGTCTGACCTCTCGAGGACAGTCCTCAAGGACGGTGACCGACAAACAGTCCGTGGCGGCATCGATAAGCGGGACGCTGTTCACTCCGTGCCGGCTGGCAATGAGTCCCGGCCCACTTCTGGAGAAGACCAACCCTCGATCACCGGCTCGGTACGTGAAGTCGGAGTCACCAATAAGCAGGCCCCACAACCAGGGGTTCTCTTCCAAGCCTGAAGCAATCGCCACACGCTCGGTCATGACATGCTGTGCCTCCTCGAGCACAGCACTAAGGCTCTGGCTCACCATATTTTTTGAGTCCACTCGCGGTTCGGTGCAAACGGGATGATCGTAGCGTGCCGGGGCCACAGGTACCAACCTAAGCTACGACGAAATAGGTCAATCGTGCTGTGCTGCGGGGCGCGCGCATGCCGCCTTGGTTACGGCTCGCAGTGGTCGCGCGCACCTTTGCCGCAACGTGGATCTGCCGCTTAAGGTGCCGCTCATACCGCATTGGTTCGACGGTAGCGACTGGCGCCATACAACGCCGGGCGACCCGAAGCTCACCTGCAAGATATTGTGCGCATATACACCTTGTGTCAACCGCATCTTCCTCTTCACAAAGTCCGACGGGCCCATCGCCATCGCCCTGCGGTCGCCACGATTCTAAGGACGAACCAAATCGCCTCCTAGAAGAAGTGCAATACATCGCATACCGCACGACCAATGCGCGGGAGGGTCGCTTTCACCCGCGATCCTGACAGCGGAGCCGGGTCCGGAAACACCGGTGGTCGTCTCGTCGCGCCTGAACACAATAGTTATTGCGGCTTCCATCGCGCCCGGGAAGGCTTGCCAACTTTGCAGTAACGGGCCGCCTGTTGCCTAACGCAGCACCGAGCTTGCCGCGACCGGGACGATTTTGCGGAAAAGAGAATCGCTACGGAAGTTCGCATGAACGCCCTGCGCGCCCGCCTACAGACCTCGGAACACGCAGTGATATGCGCGTATTAGTCAGTGGGGCCAGCCTCTCAGGGACAGCCGCAGTCAGTTATGTGAGTCCTTGCGTCAGTTGTGAACGAGATGTCGCACCGGTGCAATAGCGGCAGTTTGACAATAGTCTTATATGCCCGTAATATGGCTACTCTCACGTTCAACTTCGAGCCAACCATGGCGGAATCCGGGCCGGCAATTCAACCGGGCGTTTGTAACAACACAGCTCTACGCAAAGCCGCACGGCGTGTAACGCGCTTCTACGACGCCTGCATGGCTGAGACCGGTCTACGCGCAACGCAATACACTATCTTAAGTCTGCTTGCGTCCCGAGGGCCTACGACAATGGCCGTGCTCGCCGACCTGTTATCGATGGATCGGGCTACCATGGGGCATAACCTACGGCCACTGGAGCGCGACGGCCTGATCGCGATACGCGTCGGTCGTGAAGACAGACGTGAGCGGGAGGTCGCATTGTCCCAAGCTGGCAGGAGCGCGGAAGCAAAAAGCAAGCCGTCATGGCAGAAGGCGCAGGCTTGTTTCGAACAGGAATTTGGCAAGGACGACGCCTTGGCAATGCGCAGGCTAATGTCACGTATCGCGGCACTGGAGTTGTCTAGTTAGCGCCCTCGCCTGCCGCGAACTATCAGACATCATGTGATGAGAGTAACCCGTGCTCTCATCGACAAAAAACATCACAATACGGGCATATGAGGCTTGTTACTATGAACACTGGACCTTCAACCGCACGGCACAGAATCGCCAGTGCTGTTTGCTTCGCGTTACTTTTTGCCATGACTCCGGCCCGTGCAGGCGCAGGTGCATTGAGCCCGCGTGACATGCAGGAGATTCGAGAGCTCTTTTCAAGCCAAACCAAAGCCGAGACCGACCACGATCTCGCCGCGCTGAATGAAATGTTCGCGTCTGGTTATCCGGGGCAACCCGACCCGGTCTCCTTTGTGGCCCGCGCATATCGTTTCTGGGGCAAGGACGCCGTCATTGCACATTTCCAAAACGCCTTCGCGGGAACGTGGAGCGTAGAACCGGATGAGGCCGCGGTTCGCCTGATCCCGCTTAACGACGAGACAGTGCAAATCTATGCACCCACCCGGGTGACCATCGGCGCGCTTGGCAAACCCGCCGCGACGTCGGTCTTCCTCATCAACGAGTTCGCGGTTCGCACGCCATCAGGTTGGAAGATTGCCGCCGTGATCCCAGTACCCGCACAATAAGGGGAAATGATTATGGGTGCGCGTAAAGTCGTTGCTTCGCTAGTTGTTGCCACGTTGTTTGGCGCCACCGATGGACCCGCATTCGCGGCGCCGCCACATCAGTTCACCGAGGCTGACCGGGCACAGGTCAAAGACGTGCTTCTACGGCAGGCCGCTGCGGCTTCTGCGCACGACATAGCCGCATTCGAGCAGGTGTTGGCTCCCGTCCCGCCGGGCCACCAGGACCCCATCGTCATGGTAGCTCGCGCCTATCAGTTTTGGGGGAAGACTGCTCTCATTGAACATTTCAACGAGACGTTCAAGGGCGTATGGAAATTTGAGCCAGACGTACAAGCGATCAAAGTCATTCCCCTCACGCCTGATGTTGCACAGATCTATGCCCCCACACAGATCACGCTTGGCGCCTCCGACGCCTCCGCGAGAACCGCGCCATTTCTTGTCTATGAAGTAGCCGTCCGGACGCCCGAGGGCTGGCGGATAGCCTCGATTGTGCCAGTTCCTGCCCGCTAACCTTATCTCAAGGAGCGCACCCATGAAAGCTGCTGTCTACTACCAGAACGGCGGGCCTGAGGTATTTCGTTACGAAGATGTCGCGGACCCTGTCTGTGACCTAAACGATGCCATCATCAGAGTGGAATCAATCGCAATCGAGGGTGGCGATCTGATAAACCGCGAATTTCGGCCACTTGCGAGCATTCCACACATCGTTGGCTATCAATGCGCCGGCACCGTGGACTTGGTAGGCAGCGAGGTGCTTGATCGGCGCGTCGGGGACCGAGTTGTGGCTGTCCTCCCTTGGGGGTCCCACGCGGAGTATGCAGTGGCACCGGCAGCCGACACGTGGAATATCCCCGAAGGTCTTTCCATCGACATGGCCGCCGCGATCCCCGTCGCCTGGGGCACCGCCTACGAGTGCCTGTTCACCGCTGGCAGCCTGGAAAACGGCAACACGGTACTAATTCATGCAGGCGCGGGTGCGCTGGGACTTGCGGCAATTCAACTCGCCAAGCGCGCCGGCGCCAAGGTGTTTGCGACCGCGTCCGACGATTCGCGCCTCAATCAGTTGAAAACCTTCGGCGTGGACATAGGCATCAACTACAAGGTTGACGATTTTGTAGGGAAGGTAATGTCACACACAAGCGGGCGAGGCGTTGATCTCGTTGTTGACAGCATCGGGGGAAAAACTCTTGCCAGCAGCATCCAGTCGTTAGCATATGGTGGCCGAGCCGTCACTGTTGGCGTCTCGGGGCGGGACAGTGAAAAGCTCGACCCTGTGATGCTGTGGAGAGGTAACAAAAGCCTGCACGGTGTTTACTTTCCAAGTTGCCTGGATACGGACCATCAACGCGTGCACGACCGGGTGGGCGAGATACTCGAGTTGGCCGCAAGAGGCGAAATCACCGTGGTCATCGATCGCGCATTTCCGCTAGAGTTCGCGCAGGAGGCGCACCAGTACGTAATGAGCCGACGTGCGTTTGGACGAGTGCTGTTGCGCCCGTAGTGGCGAAATTAACCTGTAGCGACTGCCGTGATCGCTGCGATGAAAGTGCACGTCAGCGTTCGGGCCGCTTGGCTGCTAGAAGCTGACACCTTGCGCGCTTCATAATGGGATTTTTCCGCCATTTGCGTCGCCCAGAGGCCACGTAGCGACGCAACATCGGTCACTCCGCGCCGATCTATTGGCAAAGTTAGCCATCGCCTCCCCCTCCCAACGCCCGATGCCTACGCCGCCTGACGCGTGGGCCGGAACAAGCTGCGGATCGCTCGGGATCCCCGCGGAGATCGGCGTCGCATTGAAGACAGGACGGAACCGGTACATGGTCAGGGAAACGGCGCAAATGACACCGCGCGGCTTTTGTCGCGGAGGAATCAACAAGCCATCTATCAGAACTGACCACGGATCAGTCGACCGCCTTCACCATATCTTCGATCACCTTCTTGGCGTCGCCGAACACCATCATCGTCTTGTCCATGTAGAAGAGGTCGTTGTCGAGCCCGGCATAACCGGCCGCCATCGAGCGCTTGTTCACAATGACAGTGCGTGCCTTGTAAGCCTCGATGATCGGCATGCCCGCAATCGGCGACTTGGGATCGTTCTTCGCGGCCGGGTTCACCACGTCGTTCGCGCCGAGCACGAGCACCACATCGACCTGGCCGAACTCGCCGTTGATGTCGTCCATTTCGAACACCATGTCGTACGGCACTTCGGCTTCGGCGAGCAGCACGTTCATATGGCCAGGCATCCGTCCGGCCACCGGGTGAATCGCGTACTTGACCTCAATGCCCTTCTCGACGAGCTTGTCGGTCAACTCCTTCAACGCATGCTGCGCGCGCGCCACCGCAAGGCCGTAGCCCGGCACGATCACGACCGTTTCGGCGTTGCCGAGCATGAACGACGCATCGTCGGCGGAACCGGATTTCACCGGACGCTGCTCGGCCGAACCGCCCGCTGCCGCCGCGCCCGCCTCATTGCCGAAGCCGCCCAGAATGACGTTGAAGAACGAGCGGTTCATCGCGCGGCACATGATGTACGACAGAATCGCACCCGAGGACCCAACCAGCGAGCCCGCGATGATCAGCATCGGATTGTTGAGCGAGAAGCCGATCCCCGCCGCCGCCCAGCCCGAGTACGAGTTGAGCATGGACACGACGACCGGCATATCCGCGCCGCCGATCGGAATGATGATCAGCACGCCGAGCACGAACGCGATCGCCGTCATGACGATGAACGGCAGCCACGACTGCGTAAAAAAGAAGATGATGCCGAAGCCGAGCATCGCGATGGCGAGCATCAGGTTGATCAGGTGCTGGCCTGCGTACACGACCGGTGCGCCCTGAAAGAGGCGAAACTTGTATTTGCCTGAGAGCTTGCCAAACGCGATCACCGAACCGCTAAAAGTAATTGCGCCGACGAACGTACCGATAAACAGCTCGACGCGATTGCCGTAAGGCAGAAAGCCCGGCACCGGATACTCGGGATCGACGAGACCGAACGCAGCCGGCTCCGACACCACCGCATACGCAATGCAGACCGCCGCGAGACCGATCAGCGAGTGCATGGCCGCGACGAGCTCCGGCATCTTGGTCATCTCGACGCGCGCGGCGACGAACGCGCCGATAGCGCCGCCGATGATCAAAGCGACCAGCAGCAGCCCAAGCCCCAGGCCAAGATTCGATCCGAGCGCGGTGGCCTGCTTGGCGATCAAGGCAATGGTCGTGAGAATCGCAATCGCCATCCCGACCATGCCGAACGTATTGCCGATGCGCGCGGTCTTCGGATTCGACAGCCCCTTGAGCGCCTGAATGAAGCAGACGGACGCGACCAGATAAAGCAGCGTGACGACGTTCAGGCTCATTACGCGTTCTCCTTGCTCTTGTCGGCGATCAGCTTCTTCGGCTCTTTCTTGCGGAACATCTCCAGCATTCGCCGCGTGACGAGAAAGCCGCCGAACACATTGACCGCAGCGAGCGCGACGGCGAGCGTGCCAAAGAACTTGCCCGGCGTGCCGAGCGTGAGGCCGGTTGCCAGCATCGCGCCGACAATCACGATCGCCGAAATGGCATTCGTCACGGCCATGAGCGGCGTGTGCAGAGCCGGCGTGACGTTCCAGACCACGTGGTAGCCGACGTAAATCGCCAGCACGAAAATGATCAGGTTGATGACAGTGTGGTTGAGCACTTCCATCGCCGTTTCTCCTCGGTGGATTCGTTTTATGCCTTGCGCGCGACTTCGCCGTCGCGGGCAAGCAGCGTAGCGGCGACGATGTCGTCGGCGAGGTCGATATTCAGCGCGCCTTCCTTCGTCACGATCAGCTTGAGGAAGTCAAGCAGATTGCGCGCGTAGAGCGACGAAGCGTCGGCGGGCACCATCGAGGCCAGATTCGTGTAGCCGACAATCGTCACGCCATGCTTGACGACCACCTTGTCGGCTTCGGTCAGCGGACAGTTGCCGCCGCGCTGCCCTTCATAGTCCGCGCCGCGGCCCGCGGCAAGGTCGACCAGCACGGAGCCGGGTTTCATCGCCTGCACGGTTTCGACTGAGATCAGCGTCGGCGCCGCGCGGCCGGGAATCAATGCTGTGGAGATCACCACGTCGGCCTGCTTCGCACGCTCGTGGACGAGCGCCGACTGCCGCTGGAGCCACGAGGGCGGCATGGGACGCGCATAGCCGCCGACGCCTTGGGCGGCTTCGCGCTCTTCATCGGTTTCATAAGGCACGTCGAGAAACTTCGCGCCAAGCGATTCGATCTGCTCTTTCACGGCCGGACGGACGTCGGACGCTTCGATCACGGCACCGAGGCGCTTGGCCGTCGCGATTGCCTGCAGGCCCGCCACGCCCGCGCCGAGAATCAGCACGCGCGCGGCTTTCACGGTGCCGGCCGCGGTCATCAGCATCGGCATGAAGCGCGGGTACAGCGTCGCCGCGAGCAGCACGGCCTTGTATCCGGCGATGTTCGCCTGCGACGACAGCACGTCGAGGCTTTGCGCGCGGGTCG